>ERZ888423.4-NODE-4-length-209425-cov-51.092019_pt1 | contig 209425 bp, 210 predicted proteins | sample MGYA00520523_ERZ888423 | MGnify/ENA primary metagenome ERZ888423 (study PRJEB32303, sample SAMEA104408611) | aquatic metagenome | biome: Brackish water; feature: Pelagic; material: water | place: Baltic Sea | collected 2014-06-08T10:24:00 | depth 30,27 m ...
CCCCGCCCATGTCCCCGCCCCATGCCCCGACCGCCGCGCCCGATCCGCGGCTTTCGGCCGCCGCGGCGCTCAGGAACCGTGACGCGATTGCAGCTGAGTTGATCCGCCTTGCCCCGCCACGGGGTCTTGCCCTGGAACTCGCCTCGGGCACGGGGGAACATGTGATCCGCTTTGCCGCCGCGATGCCCGGGCTGATCTGGCAGCCGACCGACCCCGACCCGACCCGCCGCGCATCCATCGCGGCATGGGCGGCCGACGCGGGCTTGGGAAACATCCGCGCGCCCCGGCATCTGGATGCGGCACAGCCCGGCTGGGCCAGGGATCACGGGCCGGCCGAATTGATCGTGCTGATCAACCTGTTGCACCTGATCTCGGGGCCTGCGGCGCGGACCCTGCTGGCCGAGGTGGCGGCGGCCCTTGCCCCGGGCGGCTGCTTTGCGCTTTATGGCCCCTTTTTGCGTGATGGGCGGACCACCAGCGATGGCGATGCGGCGTTCCACGCGGCTTTGCATGCGCAAGACCCGGCCATCGGTTACAAGGATGCGGCCGATGTGGCCGGCCTGCTGCAAGATGCCGGGCTGGTCCATGCGGGCACCATCATGATGCCCGCCAACAATCTGCTGATGGCGTTCGGCCGCCCGGCCTAGCCGTCGGCCCGGATGGCCGCGTTCTGCGGATCATAGGGGCTGTCTTCGGTCACCACCGCATCCCAGAGATCGCGGAACATGCGCAGCTTGAGCCGGGTGCCGGGCTTTGCCAGATCGGGGCGCACATAGCCCATGCCGATCTGCTTGCCAAAGGCCACCGAATAGCCCCCCGAGGTCAGCCGCCCGATCTTTTGCCCGTCATGCAACAGCGCCTCGCGCCCCCATGGATCGGCATCGGCCGGCCCGTCGATCAGGACCGTGACACAGGCGGCGCGAATCCCCGTGGCCAGCATGCGGGCCTTGCCGGTGAAATCCTTGTCCAGATCGACGAAGCGATCGAGCCCCGCCTCGAGCGGCGTGGCATCGCGCCCCAGTTCCGTGCCAAAGGCGCGATAGCTCTTTTCCTGCCGGAGCCAGTTCTGCGCCCGCGCCCCCACCAGCGTCAGCCCGTGTTTTTCGCCCGCGGTCATCAACTGGTCCCACAGATGGCGCTGCATCTCGATGGGATGGTGCAATTCCCAGCCCAGCTCGCCCGTATAGGCCACCCGGATCGCGCGCACCGGGCACATGCCCAGTTCGATGGTGCGCATCGACAGCCACGGGAAGCGCTTGTTGCCAAGCACCGTGTCCGGGTCGGCGTCCCTGACGATCTCGGCCAGCACGGCGCGCGATCTGGGGCCGGCGAGGGCAAAGACACCCCATTGCGTGGTGACGTCATGGATATCGACATATCCGCCGCCTGTGCCCATGAAATCCTCGGCCGACTTGATCAGGTAATCGGCGTCATAGGCGGTCCATGCCCCCGCGGAGACAAGGTAGTATTCCTGCTCGGCCAGCCGCACGATGGTATATTCCGTGCGCACCGTGCCGGCATTGGTCAGCGCATAGGTCAGGTTGATCCGGCCCACCTTGGGCAGCCGGTTGGTGGTGAAACGGTCCAGAAAGGCCGTGGCCCCCGGCCCGCGCACCAGATGCTTGGTGAAGGCCGTCGCATCGATCAGACCCACGCCGTGCCGGATCGCCTGGGCCTCGGCGCGGGCATGGGTCCACCAGCCCCCGCGCCGGAAACTGCGCGTGTCGTGGTCGAACCCCTCGGGCGCATCCTTGGGCCCGTAGTAATTCGGCCGCTCCCAGCCATTGACCTGCCCGAATTGCGCACCCAGCGCCTTTTGCCGGTCATAGACGGGCGCGGTGCGCAAGGGGCGGCAGGCTTCGCGTTCCTCATCGGGATGGTGCAGGATGAAGACGTGCTCGTAGCATTCCTCGTTCTTGCGCGCGGCATATTCGGTGGTCATCCAGGACCCGTAGCGCTTGGGGTCAAGGGCGGCCATGTCGATCTCGGCCTCGCCTTCGACCATCATCTGCGCAAGGTAATGGCCCGTGCCGCCCGCCGCCGTGATCCCGAACGAGAAGCCTTCGGCAAGCCACATGTTGCGCAGGCCCGGTGCCGGGCCGACCAGCGGATTGCCGTCGGGGGTGTAACAGATCGGGCCGTTGTAATCATCCTTCAGCCCCACCGTTTCCGAGGAGGGAATGCGGTGGATCATGCTCATGTATTCCGCCTCGATCCGCTCCAGATCCAGCGGGAAGAGATCGGCGCGAAAGCTTTCGGGAACGTCATATTCAAAACAGGCGGGCGCGCCCCGCTCATAGGGGCCGAGGATCCAGCCGCCGCGTTCCTCGCGGACATACCATTTGGCGTCGGCATCACGCAAAACCGGATGTTCGCCATGCGACTTGCGCCATTCGACCAGCGCGGGGTCGGGTTCGGTCACGATATACTGATGCTCGACCGGAATGGCGGGGATCTTGATCCCCAACAGGCGGGCGGTCCGCTGGGCGTGGTTGCCGGTGGCGGTGACCACATGTTCGGCGGTGATGATCACCTGCTCATCCGACGGCACCAGATTGCCGCCCTTTTCCACCATCTTTGTCGCGGTCACGCGCCAGTCTGTGCCGGTCCAGGCATAGCCGTCGACCTGCCATTTCCGTTCGATCGCGACACCACGCTGGCGCGCGCCCTTGGCCATGGCCATGGTGACATCGGCGGGGTTTATGTAGCCATCGGTCGGATGATAGATCGCGCCCTTCAGATCCTCGGTCCGCACGAGCGGCCAGCGTGCCTTGATCTCGGCCGGGGTCAGCCATTCATGGGCGATCCCGACCGTTTCGGCGGTGGTGGCATAGAGCATGTATTCATCCATGCGCGCATCCGTCTGGGCCATGCGCAGATTGCCCACCACCGAAAACCCGGCGTTCAGACCGGTTTCCGCCTCGAGCGTCTTGTAGAACTTGACCGAATGGTCGTGGATGTGGCTGGTCGCGAACCCCATGTTGAACAGCGGCAAAAGCCCTGCCGCATGCCAGGTGGAGCCGCTGGTCAACTCGTCGCGCTCCAAAAGCATCACGTCGTGCCAGCCCGCGCGGGCCAGATGATAGGCAATCGAGGTGCCGACGGCGCCGCCGCCGACAACAAGGGCTTTGACATGCGTTTTCATGGCCGGGCGGGTCCTTTGGGAATGGGCGCGGAAATCCACGCCCTACCTGCCCGAGTGGCGCGGCTTGCGCCACACCCACCCGACCGAAATCGATACGAAAGCGACATGACCTGGCCCGGCCTCTGCCTTTGCGAAACATTCCGGGCCAGCCCGGAACAGGCGGGGCAGAGCGCCCGAATTTTCGTACGAAAATTCGCACCCCCGTTTTGCTGCGCAAAACGAAAAAGGCCCGCCGGACAGGCGGGCCTTTCGCGACAAGGCAAGATGGATCAGTTCGGGATTTCGCCGGTGATGCCTTCGACATAGAAGTTCATGCCCAAAAGCGTGCCGTCATCGGCCACTTCGCCCGCAGCCAGCCAGGCCGAGCCGTCTTGCTTGTTGATCGGGCCGGTGAAGGGGTGATAGGTTCCCGCCTTCAGCGCATCGATCATCACCTGCGCCGAAGCGCGCACCTCGGCCGGGATCGCCTCGGTCAGCTCGCCGATCACGACCATGCCCTCGGGCATGCCTTCCCAGATGTCGGACTGTGTCCATGTGCCGTCCATCGCTTCACCGACACGACGGATGTAATAGGGCGTCCAGTTGTCGATGATCGAGGCCACGCGGGGGCGGGGCGCGAACTGGATCATGTCGGATGCCTGGCCAAAGGAGATGATGCCGGCTTCCTGAGCCACGGTCTGGGGTGCGGTCGAATCGGTGTGCTGCATGATCACATCCGCGCCCGCATCGATCAGCGCCTGTGCGGCATCCGCCTCGATCGCGGGATCGAACCAGGTATAGGCCCAGACGACGCGGAACTCGACATCGGGGTTGACCGCGCGCGCGTGCAGGAAGGCCGAGTTGATGCCCTGGATCACCTCGGGGATCGGATAGGACCCGATGTAGCCGATGATGTTGCTTTCCGTCATCTGCCCTGCGATGTGTCCGAGGACGGCGCGGCCTTCATAGAAGCGGGCGTTGTAGGTCGAAACATTGGAATGCTCGCGCATGTAACCCGTCGCATGCTCGAAATAGACATCGGGAAACTTGGCCGCCACCGCATTGGTCGCTTCGCCATATCCGAAGGAGGTGGTAAAGACCATGTCCGCACCGCCAAGGATCATCTGGGTGATCGACCGCTCTGCATCGGCGCCTTCGGGCACGCTTTCCAGATAGACGGTTTCGACAGCGTCGCCGTAATGGGCTTCCACGGCCAGGCGTGCCTGATCATGTTCGTAGGTCCAGCCGTAGTCACCGGGCGTGCCGACATAGATGAAGCCGACCTTGAAGGGGTCTTGCGCAACAGCCGGCAGCGCAAGGCCCATGGCCAATGCGGCCGATGCAAGAAGTTTTGGCAGCAGTTTCATTCAGATATCCTCCAGTTTGGATAGGGGGTAAGGATGCGCGCTGGCGCGTGCGGGGTGGATTGTGTGTCTGGTGTCTGTCGCATGCGCATGCGCCCTCATCCAGATGCATGAAAGATGCGGCCCAGCATGGCGGGCGCGTTCAGCGCGGCCCGCGACCGGTCCGACGAGATGATCACCAGCACGATGATCGTGATCAGATAGGGCGAGGCATCCAGAAGCGCCACCGGAACCCCCACCTCGGCGGCCTGCAGGCGCAACTGCAGCGCCGCGATCCCGCCAAACAGCCACGCGCCCAGCAGCACGCGCCACGGCTTCCACGACGCAAAGACGACCAGCGCCAGGGCGATCCAGCCTGCACCGGCTGTCATCGCCTCAAGCCAGTTCTGCACGCGCACCACCGACAAGAACGCCCCGCCAAGCCCGGCACAGGCGCCGCCGAACAAGATGGCCGCGATGCGGATGCGCACCACCTTGTAGCCCAGCGCATGGGCGGCATCGTGGTTTTCGCCCACCGCCCGCAGCACCAGCCCGATCCGTGTGCGCGTCAGGCCATACCAGACCGCTGCCACCAGAATCAGCGCCACATAGACCAGCACCGAATGCGAAAACAAGATCGGTCCGGCAACCGGGATATCGTGCAACGCGTCCGGAAAGGGGCGGAACACCGCAGGCAAGGCCAGCCCGCCATAGCCCACCCCGATCAGCGCGGCCAGACCCAGCCCGAACAGCGTCAGCGCCAACCCCGAAGCGACCTGATTGGCCAGCAGGATCTGGGTCAGGATGGCGAACAGGAAAGCCAGCGCAATTCCCCCGCCCATGCCCGCCACGAACCCCAGAAAGGCCGAACCGCTGTGATGGGCCACGACAAAGCCACAGACCGCGCCCATGATCATCATCCCCTCGACCCCGAGGTTGAGCACGCCCGCCTTTTCCACCACCAATTCGCCGATGGCCGCCAAAAGGATGGGGGTTGCCACCGTGATCAGCGCGACGATCAACGTGACGGGATCCACGATCATGCCAAGGCCCCCCGCTTTCGCCTGATCCGGTAATTGGCCATCACATCCAGCGCCAGAAGAAAGAACAACAGCATCCCCTGAAATGCCTGTATCGCAGGGGCCGGAATGCCCAGCATCAGCTGCGCCAATTCCCCCCCGATAAAGGTCAGGGCCATCAAGAGCCCCGCCAGCAGGATGCCGATCGGGTTGAGCCGCCCCAGAAACGCCACGATGATCGCCGTGAACCCGTAGCCCACATTGAAATCGATCGAGATGCGACCGGCGGGCCCCGCCACTTCGAACAGCCCCGCCGCCCCCGCCAGCGCGCCTGACACCCCCATGCACAAGATCACCAGACGGCCCGCATTCACCCCGCCAAAGCCCGCCGCGCGCGGCGCCTGGCCCGCCAGCCGGATCTGATAGCCCAAGATGTGCCGCGTCATGATCACATGGGCCGCGATCACCGCGACAAAGGCCGCCACGACCCCCAGATGCATCCCCGTGCCGGCGATCAGTTCCGGATTGTCGGTGCCCGCATGGCGCGCCAGATTGCGCGACCCCGGAAAGCCCGAGCCTTCGGGATTGCGCAGCCATCCCGTCGCGGCGGAGGCCAGCATGGCCTCGGCGACATAGACCAGCAACAGCGACACGAGGATCTCGTTGGTGCGCGCATAGACCCGCAAAAGCGCGGGGATCATCGCCCAAAGCACGCCCCCGGTCAGCCCCGCCACCAGCATGCCCGGAAAGATCAGCGGGTGGGTCGATGGCCAGAACGCCAGCCCGAACGCCGCGCCGCACAGCGCGCCCACGATATACTGACCCTCGGCCCCGATGTTCCAGATCCCCGCCCGGAAACCCAGCGAAAGCCCGATCGCGATCAAGATCAGCGGCCCCGCCTTGACCAGCAGCTGGGGCCGTGAATAGCCCGCGAATTGCTCGGAAAACAGCGGATCCCAGAAGATGATGCGGATCGCCTCGACCGGATCCTTGCCCAGCGCCGCAAACATCGCGCCGCCCGCGATCATGGTCAGAAGCACCGCCAGAACCGGGCCGCCGATGACCCAGGCCTGTGCCGGCTGGGGGCGCTTTTCCAGAACGATCATGCCACGGCCTCATGCATGTCATGCGCCCCGCCCAGCATCAGGCCGATCTCTTCCATGCTCAGGCCGCGTGCGGGTCGTGGCGCCGAAAGCCGACCCTCACTCAGCGCGCAGAACCGGTCCGAGATTTCCAGCAGCTCATCGAGATCCTGGCTGATCACGATCACCGCTGCCCCGCCCTGCGCCAGATCCAGCAAGGCTTGGCGGATCGCGGCGGCCGCGCTTGCATCCACCCCCCATGTCGGCTGGTTGACCACCAGAACCATGGGCTCTTGCAAGATTTCACGCCCGATCACGAATTTCTGCAGATTGCCCCCCGACAGCGCGCGGGCCGCCACCCAGGGCCCCGGTGTGCGCACGTCGAAGCGGCTGATGATGCGGTTGGCGAATGCGCGCGTCCTGGCCCAATCCACAAAGCCGTGCCTGTCCAAACCCTGTCTGAGCCGCCCGGTCAAAAGCGCGTTTTCCGTCAGGCTCATCTCTGGGGCGGCTGCGTGGCCCAACCGTTCCTCGGGGGCACACAACAGGCCCAGCGCGCGCCGCGCATTCGGACCCAATGCGCCGATGCCCTGTTGCTTGAACATGATCGCGTCGGGCGCCACCCGTGTTTCACCCGACAGCGCCGCCAAAAGTTCATCTTGGCCATTGCCCGCGACACCACCAATCCCCAGCACCTCGCCTTCCCGCACCAAAAAGGCGATATCGCGCAGCGCGGTGCCAAACGGGTTGGCCGGTGTCGCACTCAGCGCCCGGACCTCCAGCAGCACTGCGCCGGGGTCATGATCCGGGCGCGCGGGCTGGCTCAAGGATTTGCCCACCATCAATTCGGCCATATGTGCGGCCGTTACCTCGCGCGGGGTGCAGGCGCCGACCTTGCGCCCCAGCCGCAAGATCGTGGCCGCATCGCACAGCGTGCGGATTTCCTCAAGCTTGTGCGAAATATACAAGATCGCCGTGCCCTCGGCCGCCAGCTTGCGCAGGGTGTGAAACAGGATCTCGACCTCTTGCGGGGTCAGCACCGATGTGGGCTCATCCATGATCAAGAGCTTGGGGTCTTGCAACAGACAGCGGATGATCTCGACCCGCTGGCGTTCGCCCGCGCTCAGATCGCCCACCAGCCGATGCGGATCAAGCGGCAGGCCATAGGTCTGGCTTACCGTGGTAATCCGTTGGGCCAGGTCGCGCGATTTCGGCGGATCTTCCATGCCCAGCGCGATGTTCTCGGCCACGCTCAAGGCCTCGAACAGGCTGAAATGCTGAAACACCATCGCCACGCCCGCCGCGCGCGCGGCCCGCGGCGCGCCCGGCGCATAGGCAGCGCCGCGCAACCGCATCGTGCCGCGGTCGGGCTTGACCAGCCCATAGATCATCTTGACCAGAGTGGATTTGCCCGCACCGTTTTCACCCAAAAGCGCGTGGATCTCGCCGGGTGCAATCGAAAAAAAGATATCGTCATTGGCCACGACGCCCGGATAGGCCTTGCAAAGCCCCTCGATCTCCAAGAGCGCCGTCACGTCGTGATCACTTTCCCCGGGTGGATCGGCTTGGCTGCCGATTCCTTGTGCAGATGCTCTGTCAGTAGCCGCCCGGCCACCCCGACGGCAATGGCTTGCGGATGTCTGCCAAGCCGCGGGTCGCCGATGGGGCAGGCAATGCGCGAAATTTCGGCATCCTTGCACCCCAATGCCTTGAGGCGCGCCTGAAATCGCGCCCATTTGGTGTCTGATCCGATCAACCCGCAACTGGCAAAGCCTTGGGCAAGTGCGGCGTGACACAGCGCCAGATCGATCTCGTGGCTATAGGTGAGGATCAGGTGATGGGCGGCTTTGGGGGCATGCGCCATCAGCCGGGGCATGTCGGCGGTCACCACCCGGTCGACGCCGTCGGGGATCTGGGCGGGAAAGCGCGTGGCGCTGTCATCGATCCAGGTGATCGCCACCTCTGGCAAGGGGGCCATGACCGCCACGACCGCGCGCCCGACATGGCCCGCCCCCCAGACCCAGAGCGGTGCGCCTTCGGGCCGCTCGAGCGATCGGGCCGCCTCGAAACGCAAACCGACCGCGCCGCCGCAACACTGCCCCAGGCCGGGGCCCAGCGGCAGGCGGTGATCGGCGCGGTCCTGACCGTCGGCCAGCATCTGACGTGCGATGCGCATCGCCTCCCATTCCAGCGCGCCGCCCCCGATGGTGCCCACAATGTCATCCGCGCGCACCAGCATCGCGGCCCCAACCTCGCGCGGGGCGGAACCTTGCACGCTTGAAACCGTGACGCGGATGCCGGTCATTGCACCCCCCGCGCCCGGTCGACCGCCGCCAGCACCGCCTCGGGCGTGGCGGGGGCCTGAAGATCGGGGTAATGCCGCCCGCAAGCAGCGCAGGCATCCGACAGCGCCATCAGCACGCTGATCCCCAGCATGAAGGGTGGTTCCCCCACCGCCTTGGAGCGATAGATCGTTTCGGCGCGGTTGGGCTGATCCCAGAGCGCCACGTTGAAGACGGGCGGCCGGTCCGAGCAGGCGGGGATCTTGTAGGTCGAGGGCGCATGGGTTCTCAGCCGCCCGCCATCGTCCCAGACCAGTTCTTCGGTCGTCAGCCAGCCCGCGCCCTGAACAAACCCGCCCTCCACCTGCCCGATATCGAGGGCGGGGTTCAGGCTGGCGCCCGCATCATGCAAGATGTCGGTGCGCAAGATGCGGTTCTCGCCGGTCAATGTGTCGATCACCACCTCTGAGCAGGCCGCACCATAGGCAAAGTAGAAAAACGGCTGGCCCTTGCCCGCGATCCTGTCCCACGCGATGCCGGGCGTTGCGTAAAAGCCGGTCGCGCTCAACGACACGCGCGCCTGATAGGCGTGCTGCACGGCGCTGGCAAAGGGCATCTCTGCACCATTCGCCCGCACCATGCCCGCCTCGAATACCACCGAGGCTGCATCGGATTGCAACAGCGGCGCCACCACTGCCGCGATCCGGGCGCGGATCGCATCGCAGGCGGCCTGAACCGCCATGCCATTCAGGTCGCTGCCCGAACTGGCTGCCGTGGCCGAGGTGTTGGGCACCTTGCCCGTATCGGTCGCGGTGATCTTGACCCGGTCCATTCCCACCCCGAACCGCGCCGCCGCCACCTGTGCCACCTTCTGAAACAGGCCCTGGCCCATTTCGGTGCCGCCATGGTTGAGCTGGATGGACCCGTCCTGATAGACATGCACCAGCGCGCCCGCCTGATTGAGATGGGTGAGGGTAAAGGATATTCCGAACTTGACCGGCGTCAGCGCGATGCCCCGCTTCAGCACCGGCTGCGCGGCGTTCCAGGCCGCAATCGCCGCGCGCCGGCGGTCGTGGTCGCAGCTTTCGGCCAGCCGGGCGGTCATCGCGCCAAGGATGAAATCGGTGACCTGCATCCCATAGGGCGTCACCCCGGCCCTGGCGGGCGCCCCCCCCATCTTGGCTTCCGAAATACTCCCGCCGGAGGCTCCCGCAGGTGCCACCGGCGCCTCGGGGTAATAGTTGCGCCGCCGCACCTCTAGCGGGTCGCGGCCGAGCCTGTGGGCGATATGGTCCATCACCCGTTCGATCCCCGCCATGCCTTGCGGCCCGCCAAAGCCGCGAAAGGCCGTGGCGCTCTGGTGGTTGGTGCGCAATCGGTGCGAGGTGATGCGCGCGGCTTGCAGATCATAGGCATTGTCGGCATGCAGCATCGCCCGGTCGGCCACCGGCAGCGACAGGTCCATCGACCAGCCGCAGCGCAGGTAATGGGTGACATCCACCCCCAGCACGCGGCCCGTGTCGTCAAAGCCTGCGCGATAGTCGATGCGGATGTCATGGCGTTTGCCCGTCACCATGAAATCATCGTCCCGGTCATAACGCATCTTGGCGGGCCGGCCCGTGCGCGCGGCCACCACCGCACAGGCAATCGCCAGCGCATTGCCCTGGCTTTCCTTGCCGCCAAAGCCGCCGCCCATCCGCCGCACCTCTACCCGCACGCCATGCATGGCCACGCCCAACGCATCGGCCACCTTGTGCTGGATCTCGGTCGGATGCTGGCTTGAGGCGTGGATGACCATGTCGCCGCCTTCCTGCGGCAGGGCTAGTGCGGCCTGACCTTCGAGATAGAAATGCTCCTGCCCGCCCAGTTCGATGCGGCCCTCGATGCGATGGGGGGCTGCATCCAGCGCGGCCTCGACATCGCCCCGCCCATAGATGCGCGGGCCATCTTCGAAGCGGGAATTGGCGGCGAGCGCCGCCTCGATGGTCAGGATCGGTGGCTCTTCGGCATAGTCGATCCGCGCCAGTCGTGCCGCCCGACGCGCGGCCAGATGGCTGGTGGCCGCCACCAGAAAGATCGGCTGTCCCAGATAGTGAACCGCCCCATCGCTCACCAGCGGTTCGTCATGGGCTGCGGGCGCACAATCGGGGATGGTGTCGAAATCCGCCCCCGACAGCACCAGCGCCACGCCGGGCGCCGCGCGCACCGCCGCCACGTCCAGCGCGGTGATCCGCCCGCGCGCGACGCTCGACAGCCCAAAGGCCAGATGCAGGCAATCGGCCGGCATGGGGATATCGTCGATATAGCGCGCCTGACCCGTCACATGGAGGGGCGCTGCATCATGGGGCAGGGACCGGTTCACGCTCATGCCCCGACCTCCAGCACATTGACGGCACGGCCCATGCTTTCGTGGAAATGCCGTGTCAGCATGGCTTGTGCGGCGCGCAACCGATACGCGGCCGAGGCGCGCATATCCGAGAGCGGTGTGAAATCCAGCGCGAAACCCGCGCTGGCCTGTGCGATGGTGGCTTCGGTCCAGGGCTGGCCGATCAGTGCCGCCTCGACGGCCCGGGCGCGTCTGGGCGTGCCGGCCATGCCGCCAAAGGCGATGCGCGCGGCCGTCACGACACCATCCGCACGCGCGATGTTGAAGGCACCGCAGACGGCCGAGATATCCTGGTCAAAGCGTTTGGACAGCTTGTAACAGGCAAGCCGGTCGGGCTGGACCGGAAAGCTGACGCTTTCGACGAATTCGCCCGGGCTGCGGTCTTGCTTGCCATAGGCGACAAAGAAATCCTCAAGCGCCACGCTGCGCCGGGCATCGCCTTTGCGCAGATGCAGGGTTGCCCCCAATGCGATCAGCGCGGGCGGGCTGTCACCGATGGGCGAGCCATTGGCGATGTTGCCACCGACCGTGGCGGCCGCGCGCACCTGTGCCGATCCATAACGGCGGATCAATTCGGCGAAACCGGGGTGGCGGTCCGCCATGGCGGTGCCCAATTCGGCGATGGTGGTCATCGCCCCGATGCGGATCGTGTCGCCATCTGCATGGATCCCGCGCAGATCGGCGCATTGGTTCAGGAACGCGACCGGCCCCAGATCGCGCAAGCCCTTGGTCACCCAAAGCCCCACATCTGTCGCGCCTGCGATCAGCGTGGCGTCGGGATGGGCCAGATACCAATCGGCCAGCTCATCGGCAGACCGGGGGCAAGCGGCGGGCGGATGCGCGCCGCTGTGCGTTTGTGAAACGATGACGCCCGCATCGCCCAGCCTTTGGGCATCGGCCCGCATCCAGTCAGGGATCGGGGCCGATGCCGCCGCCCTTGCGGCCCGGATGATCGGCGCATAGCCCGTGCAGCGGCACAGATTGCCGGCCAGTTGGTCGTCATGGTCGCGCCGTCCGTTCAGATGCGCCACCGCCATCGACACGACAAAGCCCGGCGTGCAAAAGCCGCATTGCGATCCGTGGTGTTCGACCATCGCCTGTTGCACCGGGTGCAGACCCCCATCGGGCGCGGCAATGCCTTCGACGGTGCGCACCGCGCGCCCGTCGAGCTGGGGCAAGAACAAGATACAGGCATTGAGCGCGCGGGCGCTGCCATCGGGGTCGGTCACCATCACCGTGCAGGCGCCGCAATCGCCTTCGTTGCAGCCCTCCTTGGTGCCGGTCAACCCGCGCTGCTCGCGCAACCAATCAAGCAGCGTCACCGTCGGCGCCGCCGCGACATCATGCGGCGCCCCGTTCAGAAGAAACCGGATACCCATCGTGATCTCAGCCTGCCGCGATACCATCGGGGGTGGTCGTCCGGCCTTCGATGCGGCGTAGAAGGCGGCCCCGTTTTGTTGACTGACCGCTGCCTATCCAAACGAGGTTGCAGCCCCAATGCAAGCCTGCGCCCCGGCTTTGCCCGGATGTTGCCCGTGAAAATCACGGATCTGCAGCAATTTCAGCGATACTTACCAGACGCCAAGGCAGCGTGCCCGCGGCCCCGGGGCAAAGATCCGCCGTGCCTCCAGAAAACAGGCGCGCGCTGCTGCACGGGCAGCATCATGGCCGTGCCCGGTCGGGCGACCCGCTGGCACCGGCGCTGGCACCGGCACCGCATGGGGTGCAACGCGCGCTTGCGCGGCATGGTCGTGGGCCGATTGCGGGGCGGGGCCCTTGGGTGGGGCGATGTTGTCCGATCGGGCAGGGCGGTCGGTCGGCCGGGCGCGACAGGCTCTTGCCCGATCCGCGCGCGCCCATGCCAGAGCGGTGTCAAGCGCATCGTTGATTTCGGCCAGCTTGCGGCTTGTCTCGGCCCGGTCGCCGCGGGCCTGATCGGGATGGAGCGTGCGCACCAGAGCTTTCCACGCCCGGCGCAGTTCGACCGCGTCGGCACCCGGTGTCGCCCCCAACATGGCAAACGCGGCGCGTGTGCGAAGGGTCAGCTCAGGATGATGACTGTGCGGAATCGCTCACGCTCCATGGCACAAAGGGTCAGATTGCGGCAAATTTCTCACAAGAACAGCTAAAATGCACGCTAAATCCGTGCCGTTTCCCGGTCAGCCTGCAGCGCGCCATAGCGAGTGCCGCCGTCGCGCCGGGGGTTTGGGCTTCACGTTGCGCGCCCCTCAGGATAGGCTCTCGCCATGGCCGATCCGCGATTCATCCATCTGCGACTGCACACCGAGTATTCCTTGCTCGAAGGGGCGATGCGGGTCAAAAAGCTGCCCGGGATGGTGGCCGATGCCGGCATGCCTGCGGTGGCGGTGACCGACAGCAACAACATGTTTTGCGCGCTGGAGTTTTCGGAAACCGCCGCGAAATCCGGGGTGCAGCCCATCATCGGATGTCAGATCGATGTGGCCCATGACCCGGTCCGCCCCGGCGAGCGAGCGGTGCCGCCCGCGGCCCTTGTGTTGCTGGCACAAGACCGGCAGGGCTACGAGAACCTGATGACCCTGAATTCCGCGCTTTATCTGCGCGGCGATGGCAGCGTGCCGCATGTCACGCTGGACGAACTGGCCGCCCATGGCGCCGGGCTGATCTGTTTGAGCGGCGGGCCGGATGGGCCGCTTGGGCGGCTGCTTCAGACCGGCAACACGGCCAAGGCCGAGGCGCTGCTGACGCGGCTTTGCGCGATCTATCCCGACCGGCTTTACATCGAGTTGCAGCGCCACCCCGGCGAGGGCGGATTGACCCCGGCCGAGCGCCTGACCGAGCGGCCCAGCATCGAATTGGCCTATGCGCGCAACCTGCCGCTTGTGGCCACAAACGACGTCTATTTCCCCAAGCCCGAGATGTTCGAGGCCCATGACGCCATGATCTGCATTGCGCAAGGCGCCTATGTCGATCAGGCCGAACCGCGCCGCCGACTGACGCCGCAGCATTATTTCAAATCGCCCGAGGAAATGGCGGCGCTGTTCGCCGATCTGCCCGAGGCGCTGGACAACACCGTCGAGATCGCGCGCCGCTGCGCGTATCGCGCGCGCACCCACGCGCCGATCCTGCCGCGCTTTGCCGAGGATGAGGTCGAGGAATTGCGCCGTCAGGCCCGTGCGGGGCTTGCGGCGCGGCTTGCCGTCATCCCCCATGCAGCCCCGGTCGCAGAATATCAGGCGCGTCTCGATTTCGAACTTGGCATCATCGAGCGGATGGGATTTCCCGGCTATTTCCTGATCGTGGCCGATTTCATCAAATGGGCCAAGGATCAGGAAATTCCCGTGGGCCCCGGTCGCGGTTCGGGCGCGGGCAGCCTTGTGGCCTATGCGCTGACCATCACCGATCTGGACCCGCTGCGCTACAGCTTGCTGTTCGAGCGGTTCTTGAACCCCGAACGTGTGTCGATGCCCGATTTCGACATCGATTTCTGCATGGATCGCCGCGAAGAGGTGATCCGCTATGTGCAAGAGAAATACGGCCGCGACCGGGTGGGCCAGATCATCACCTTCGGCGCGCTTTTGTCCAAGGCCGCGGTGCGCGATGTGGGGCGTGTGCTTCAGATGCCCTTTGGTCAGGTCGACCGTCTGTCCAAGATGATCCCGCTTGACGGGGTCAAGCCTGTCTCGATCACGCAGGCCGTGACGCAAGAGGAACGCATTCGCGCGGAAATGCGCGAAACCGAACAAGACCGCCGCGAGGGGCGCACCAACCCGGTGCGGCGCCTGTTCGATTATGCCGAAAAGATCGAGGGGCTGCTCAGGAACGCGTCGACCCATGCGGCGGGCGTGGTGATTGCGGATCGTCCGCTGGATGCGCTGGTGCCGATCTACCGCGATCCGCGATCCGACATGCCCGCCACCCAGTTCAACATGAAATGGGTGGAACCCGCGGGTTTGGTAAAGTTCGATTTTCTGGGGCTCAAGACCCTGACCGTGGTGCAAAACGCCATCGATCTGATCCATGCCTCGGGTCGCCAGTTGCACGAAGCCCCCGATGGCGCCCGGCTCTATGATCCCGCGCCGGGGGCGGAAAACCAGATCAACGCCATCCCGCTTGACGATGCGAAAACCTATGAGCTTTACGCCTCTGCCAGGACGGTCGCGGTGTTTCAGGTGGAAAGCTCAGGGATGATGGATGCGCTGCGGCGCATGCGCCCGACCTGCATCGAGGATATCGTGGCGTTGGTGGCACTCTACCGCCCCGGCCCGATGGAAAACATCCCCGCCTATTGCGAGGTCAAGAACGGCCAGCGCGCGCTCGAATCGATCCACCCGTCGATCGACCATATCCTCAAGGAAACCCAAGGCATCATCGTCTATCAGGAACAGGTGATGGAAATCGCGCAGGTCATGGCGGGCTATTCGCTGGGGGGCGCCGATCTGTTGCGCCGTGCGATGGGCAAGAAGATCGCCGAAGAAATGGCCAAGGAGCGCCCGAAATTCATCGAAGGCGCGACCGCCAATGGCGTCAGCCAGCAAAAGGCCGGCGAGGTTTTCGACCTGCTCGAGAAATTCGCCAATTACGGCTTCAACAAATCCCACGCTGCTGCCTATGCCGTGGTCAGCTATCAGACCGCATGGCTCAAGGCCAACCATCCGGTCGAATTCATGGCTGCGGTGATGAATTGCGACATCCACCTGACCGAAAAACTGGCCGTCTACCGGCAAGAGGTGGCGCGCATGGGCATCAAGGTGGTGGCGCCTTGTGTGAACCGCTCGGCCGCCACCTTTGCCGTGGACAACGGGCGCATCCTGTATGCGCTGGGCGCGCTCAAGAATGTGGGCGTGGACGCCATGCGCCTGATCGTTGCCGCGCGCCAGACCGGCAGCGGCGGCGAAAAACCCTTCAGATCCGTCTTTGATCTGGCCCGGCGCGTCGATCTGAAAAGGGTGGGCAAGCGCCCATTGGAGATGCTGGTGCGCGCGGGGGCCTTTGACACGCTCGACCGTAACCGCGCCCGTGTCTTTGCCGGGCTGGATGCGCTGGTCGCCTATTCGGCGGCGATCCATGATGCGGCTGCCTCTGATCAGGTGTCGCTTTTTGGTGCGGCGGGCGATGATCTGCCCGAGCCGCGCCTGCCCGATCCCGAGGATTGGCTGCCAACCGAACGGCTGGCGGGCGAACATGCCGCCATCGGTTTCTACCTGTCGGGCCATCCGCTGGATGATTACCTGCCCGCACTCAGGCGCAAGGGCGTGCAGACGCTGGCCGAAGTCACCCAGAAGGTGCAGGGCGGGGCCTTTGTCGCCCGCATGGCAGGCGCGGTATCCTCGCGCCAGGAACGCAAATCGCAAAAGGGCAACCGCTTTGCCTTTGTGGCGCTGTCCGATCCCACGGGGCTCTACGAGGTCACCATGTTCTCCGATGTGCTCGATGCCGCGCGGCCGCATCTGGAGACGGGGATGAACATCCTGTTGCAGGTCGAGGCCACCCTTGAGGCCGATCAACTCAAGCTTCTGTGCCGTGGCGTGCAGCCGCTGGATGCGGCGGTGGCTGCGCAATCGAGCGGGCTGCGGGTCTTTGTGGAGGGCGAGGCGGGCATCGCCTCGGTCCGCTCGCTTTTGGCGCGCATGGCCGAAGGGGCGCCACGTACGGCGCGCGGCCCGATCCATCTGTGCCTGATGGCCCCCGACCTGCCCGGCGAGGTCGAGCTGATCTTGGGCGATGATTTCCCTGTCTCGCCCCAGATCAAGGGCGCGCTGCGCTCGATGGAGGGGGTCGTGACGGTCGAAGAGGTGTGACCCCTTTCCATCGGTCGCGCGCCCGCTTAGCGTCATGCCCATGAACGCCGCCCCCGCCGCCCCCCTCAGTCTCGACAGCCGTGCGTCATGGACCCGTCTTGGGCTGTCCTTGCTTGTCTCGCTGATCGGCAATGTCGGCATGTGGGCGATCATCGTGATCCTTCCGGCCGTGCAGGCGGAATTCGCCGTCGACCGGGCCGATGCGTCTTTGCCCTACACCCTGACGATGATCGGCTTTGCGCTGGGCAATTTCTTGATCGGCCGCGCCGTCGACCGCTGGGGCGTGGCGCGCTGCCTTGCGGGTTCGGCCGTGCTGATGGCGGCCGGATACGCCGTGGCCGCGCTGGCCCCCAACCTTGCCACGCTTTCGGCGCTGCAATTCCTGATCGGCTTTGGCACGGCGACCAGCTTTGGCCCCCTGATCGCCGATGTCAGCCAATGGTTTCTCAGGCGCCGTGGCATCGCGGTCGCGATCATCGCCTCGGGCAATTACCTGTCGGGCGCCTTTTGGCCACTGATCCTTGCCGATATCCTTGCCGGTCCCGGTTGGCGGACGGCCTATATGGTGATCGCGCTGACCACGCTTGTGGTGATGCTGCCCGCCACATGGCTGCTGCGCAAACCGCTGCCTGCCAGCGCGATGCAGGCCGCTGAAACCGCCGCAGCGCTCAAGGCGCGTGACAGCGGGCTGTCGCCGCGCGCGCTCACATGGTTGCTGGCGGTGGCGGGCATCGGCTGTTGCGTCGCGATGTCGATGCCACAGGTCCACATCGTGGCCTATTGCACCGATCTGGGCTATGGCCCGGCGGTGGGCGCCGAGATGCTGTCGCTGATGCTTATGGGCGGCGTTGTCTCGCGTCTGATCTCGGGGTTGCTGGCCGACCGTCTGGGCGGTGTCGTCACGCTCATCATCGGCTCAAGCCTCCAGATGCTGGCCTTGTTTCTCTATCTGCCCACCACGGGCCTGACGCCGCTCTATATCGTGTCCCTGATCTTTGGCCTGTCGCAGGGTGGCATCGTGCCGGCCTATGCGATCATCGTGCGCGAATATCTTCCCGCGCGTGAGGCGGGCGCCCGCGTCGGCCTTGTCATCATGGCGACCATCTTCGGCATGGCGCTGGGCGGCTGGATGTCGGGGCTGATCTACGACATCACCGGCTCCTATCGCTGGGCCTTTCTCAATGGCATTGCCTTCAATGCGCTGAATGTGGCGATCATGCTGGCGATCTGGATGCGCGCCCGTCCGCGCCACCCCCAGCCCGCGCCGGCCTGATCCCGCCTGACCCATGGCGCCCCGCCCCTGCCATCTTTGCTTTCCAAATACTCAAACTGGGGGAACGGCCACAGGCCGTGGGGGGCAACGCCCCCCGGACTGCGCGGGCAAGGTGTGCCGCTGATTTACCAGTGCGGGGGTTTTTGATCACCCAGCGGGATGGTGGCACCCTGATCGAGGCTGCGTTCGACCTCGCGCGCCAAAAGCATCTCGACCCGGCGCGTCAGCCGCGCGATGTCGGCGTCCTGGCGCGCCACGACCTCTGACAATTCATCGCTGACGCGCTCAAGATGCGCGATGCGTTCCTCGATTGGTCCCAGATCGCTCATGTTCAACCCCTGTTCGTCCTGTCTCTACCATCTGCTGCGCGCGTTCGCATCCCCCTGCCGCAGCCTTGCCGATCCCGCCCCCCTCCGCTAGACGAGGCGCGACGCCGACCCAAGGGATATGCCGCCCATGGCCCAAGATCGCAAACAGCCCCGCCCCAAGGCAGAGCCGCCCAAAGGGTTCCGCGACTATTTCGGCGCCGAGGTGCTGGAACGCCAGCAGATGCTCGATGCCATCGCGCGCGTCTATCACGCTCATGGCTTTGACCCGCTGGAAACCGCCGCCGTCGAAACCGTCGAGGCGCTGGGCAAATTCCTGCCGGATGTCGACCGGCCCAATGCCGGGGTCTTTTCCTGGCAGGAGGACGAGGGCGAGGGCGGCACATGGCTGGCGCTGCGCTATGACATGACCGCGCCCTTGGCGCGTGTGGCCGCGCAATACCGCAACGACCTGCCCAGCCCCTATCGCCGCTATGCCATGGGCCCTGTGTGGCGCAACGAAAAGCCGGGGCCGGGCCGCTTCCGGCAGTTCTACCAATGCGATGCGGATACCGTTGGCGCGGCATCCGTGGCCGCCGATGCCGAGATCTGCGCCATGCTGGCCGAGGCGCTCGAGGCCGTGGGGATCGAGCGGGGCGACTACATCGTGCGGATCAACAACCGCAAGGTGCTGAACGGCGTGCTCGAGGTCGCGGGGCTGTCGGGCGATGACAAGGACCATGAACGCGGCATCGTGCTGCGCGCCATCGACAAGCTTGACCGTCTGGGCGAAGCGGGCGTGCGCGCGTTGATGGGCGCGGGCCGCAAGGATGACAGCGGCGATTTCACCCAAGGCGCCGGTCTGTCGGCAGAGCAGGCCGATGTGATCATGGGCTTCATGGCCGCGCGCCGCGACACCGCCGCCCAGACAGTGGCGCGGCTGCACGACCTGGTCGCGGGCTCCGACATCGGGCGCGAAGGCGTGGCCGAGTTGGAAACGATCGCCGACCTCCTCGCCGCCCAGGGCTATGGCCCCGACCGCATCGTGATCGATCCGTCGGTCGTGCGGGGCTTGGGCTATTACACCGGCCCGGTCTATGAGGCGGAACTGACCTTTGAAATCCTCGACGAAAAGGGCCGTCCGCGCCAGTTCGGCAGCGTGGCGGGGGGCGGGCGCTATGATGATCTGGTCAAGCGCTTCACGGGGCAGGAGGTGCCTGCCACGGGTGTTTCCATCGGGGTGGATCGCCTGCTGGCCGCGCTGCGCGCCAAGGGGCGGCTGTCGGGTGCAACCCAGGGCCCCGTCATCGTCACCGTGATGGATCGCGACCGCATGGCCGATTATCAGCGCATGGCGGCGGATCTGCGCGCGGCGGGTATCCGCGCCGAGGTCTATCTGGGCAACCCCAGGAATTTCGGCAACCAGCTCAAATATGCCGACAAGCGCGGGTCGCCCGTGGCCATCATTCAGGGCGGTGACGAGGCCGCGCGCGGCGTGGTGCAGATCAAGGATCTGATCCTTGGCGCCAAGCTGGCCGGGGAGGCGACGCTGGAAGAATGGAAATCCCAGCCCGCGCAGGTTGAGGTGCCGCTGGCCGATCTGGTGGCCCGGACCCGCGCCATTCTGGATCGCCACAGGTGAGCGGGAAATCCGCCCTCCGGGCCGAGGCGGCGCGGCTTTTGGCCCTTTTTGTCGCGGCGGGCGCCACACCCGTCGAGGCCGATCTGCTGCTGCCCGCCGAAACGCTTCTGGATCTCTATGGCGAGGATATCCGCGCGCGCGCCTATGTGACCCATGACCCCGACCGGGGCGAATTGATGCTGCGCCCCGATTTCACCGTGCCGGTGGTGCAGATGCACATGCAGGGCGGCGCCGACCCCGCTCGCTATTGCTATCAGGGCGAGGTGTTTCGCACCCAGGCCGCCGGTTCCGGGCGGCCCAGCGAATACCTTCAGGTGGGCTATGAGGTCTTTGACCGCGCCGACCCCACCCGCGCCGACGCCGAAGTCTTCGCGCTGTTTGCCCGTGCGCTGGGCGCGCTTGATCTGCGTGCGGTGACCGGTGATATCAGCATTGTGTCGGCGGCCATCGACACGCTGGCCACGTCGGAGGCGCGCAAGGCCGCGCTGCGCCGGCATATCTGGCGGCCGCGTCGGTTTCGCGCGCTGATCGACCGGTTTACCGGCAAGCAACCTGCACCGCCCGCGCGCGCGGCCCTGATTGCGGCGATGGCGGCCAAGGGCGGCGAGGGCTTGATGGCCAAGGCCGGGCCCGAGATCGGCCTGCGCGCCCGCCAAGAGGTGACCGAGCGGCTCGAGGCGCTGCTCGCCGATGCCGCCACCCCGCCCATCCCCGCCCCTCAGGCCGAGGTGCTGAGCGCGATCCTGACCCTCAAGGCGATGATGCCGGACGCCCATGAACAATTGCGCGATATCTGTGTCGATCTGCCGGGGTTGCAGCCCGCCGTTGACCGGCTCGAGGCGCGGATGCAGGCGCTTGGCGCCGCCGGTGTCGATGTCGCCCATCTGCCGTTCGAGGCAAGCTTTGGGCGCACCACGATGGAATACTATGACGGTTTCGTCTTCGGGTTTCTGGTGCCGACCCGACCCGATCTGCCGCTGGTGGCATCGGGCGGGCGCTATGATGCGCTGACGCGGATTTTGGGGGCGGGGCGCGCCATTCCGGCGGTGGGCGGTGTGATCCGGCCGGAACTGGTGCTGCGGCTGGCCGCGGGAGGGGCGCCATGACGATCCGTTTGGCTGTGCCGTCCAAGGGGCGGCTGATGGAGAAAACCTTTGGCTGGTTCGCCGAGCGCGGGGTCGAGATGCGCCGCACCGGGTCCGAGCGCGAATATGCCGCCGCCGTTGATGGCGTGGATGTGGAATTGATGCTGCTGTCGGCGGGCGAGATCCCGCGCGAACTGGCCGCGGGGCGCATCCATCTGGGCGTCACGGGATCCGATCTTGTGCAAGAACGCATCCCCGCCTGGGATCAGACGGTCGAAGTGGTGGCGCCGATGGGCTTTGGTCATGCCGATCTGGTGATCGCCGTGCCCGCCTTCTGGATCGATGTCGCCACGCTGGACGATCTGGATGCCGTGGCGGCCGCCTTTCGGCGCCAGCATGGCTTTCGGCTGCGGGTTGCCACGAAATACCACCGCCTTGTGCGCGATTTCCTGCGCGAGGCGGGGGTGGCCGATTATCAATTGGTCGACAGCCAGGGTGCCACCGAAGGCACCGTGGCCCATGGCACCGCCGAGGCGATTGCCGACATCACCTCTACCGGTGAGACGCTGCGTGCCAATCACCTGAAAATCCTTGAGGATGGGCTTATCCACCGGTCCGAGGCGACGCTGTTTCGCGCGCGCGGCGCAGACTGGGGCGCGGTCGAAAAAGCGGCACTGGCCGATCTGGTCGCCCGCATCGGCGCAGCCTGAGGGCCGCCCCGGCCCTGACGCTGCGTCAGCGGCACCCGGACGGGTTGCCGCAACGCTGGCCCGGGATGGAACTTGGCCCCTGTCCCGGTTGTTGACACGAGGCGGCTGGCCTGTGTGGCGGTGCTGGCGGCGAGCGGGCGAAAGAAGACCATGATGGTTTCTTGCTGCCTGCGCTGTGCTGCCCTCGCATCCGCCACAGCGTCAGCCGACCCTGCACCCAAAGGCAAACCGCTTGATCCAGGCCGGGCTTCGCACATGGGCCCGAGGGCGCGCCCAACTTGCCCCTGCGGCGCGCAACGCAGGCTTGACGCCATGGCGTGACTGGTTGAGCCGATCAAGACCATGTTCGGCCCGCAACGGCCTTGCCGCCGTCAACAGCGTGAACGCCCGCATCACAAGCCGCAGCTAGAGCACGCCGATTTCCGCCAACGCCGTTTGCAGCGACTGGGGCAGGGCCTCTTCGGTTTCGCGGCCCTTGGGCAGGTCGCGCGGCGCATCTTCGGGTGACAGATAGCGCCAGCCCTGAAAGGGGCGCCTGGCCGTGGCAGCCACGCGGATCACTTGCGGGTTCAGGACGATGCCACACCGCATGATGCCGTCGTGACCGGTGATCTCATCAAGCCGCAAGATCGGCTGCCGGCACAGCACCAGCCCCTTGAACACCCAATAGAGCGCGCCGCCATTCAGCACCTCGCCCGCGCGTTTGGGCCACATGCGGGTGATGTGGCGCGGCAGGCCATCGGGCCCCTTTGCGCGGGCTGTTGCCTGCCAATCGGTCAGGTCTTCGACCCGTTCGGCGCCGACGCACAGCTTGATCAGATGGATTGTCCCCGACTTACCCACAGCTTGCTCCACAGATTCCCGAAACCCTACCGCATATCGTAGGACGTTCACGCGCCGCTGCAATCTGTTGAAGGATCGCACGGGTCGGGCTATGTAGCACATCTTCCCAAAGGAGCCACTTGCCATGTCGCGTTTCGCTGCCCCCATTGCCGAGCAAATCTGGGACATGAAATACCGTTTGAAACAGGCGGATGGCATGCCGCTGGACCAATCGGTCGAGGATACCTGGCGCCGCATCGCCCGCGCGCTGGCCTCGGTCGAACATGACACCGCGGAATGGGAAGATCGGTTTTACACCGCGCTCGAGGATTTCAAATACCTGCCTGCGGGCCGGATCGTGGCGGGGGCTGGCACGGCGCGGTCGGTGACGCTGTTCAACTGTTTCGTCATGGGCACGGTGCCCGACAGCATGGGCGGCATTTTCGACAATCTGCGCGAGGCGGCGCTGACCATGCAGCAGGGCGGCGGCATCGGCTATGATTTCTCGACCATCCGGCCCAAGGGGGCCGAGGTGCTGGGGGTTGCCGCCGATGCATCCGGGCCGCTTTCCTTCATGGATGTCTGGGATGCGATGTGCCGCACGATCATGTCGGCAGGCAGCCGTCGCGGCGCGATGATGGCGACCTTGCGCTGCGATCACCCCGATATCGAGGCGTTCATCGCCGCCAAATCCGATCCCGCGCGGCTCAGGATGTTCAACGTGTCCGTGCTGGTCACCGACCCCTTCATGGAGGCGGTCGCCGCCGATGGCCCGTGGGAGCTGGTCTTCGGGGGCCGCGTCTATCGCACCGTTCAGGCGCGCGATTTGTGGAACAAGATCATGCGCGCGACCTATGATTATGCCGAACCCGGCGTGATCTTCATCGACCGCATCAATGCCGAGAACAATCTCAACTATGTCGAGACGATCGCGGCGACCAACCCCTGTGGTGAACAGCCCTTGCCGCCCTATGGGGCCTGTTTGTTGGGGTCGATCAACCTGTCGCGGCTGGTCGAGGGGGCTTTTGGCCCCGATGCCCGGATCGATGCCGGCCGCCTGTCCGATCTGGTCGCACTGGCGGTGCGGATGATGGACAATGTCGTCGATGCCTCGCGCTTTCCGCTCGAGGCGCAGGCCGCAGAAGCGCGCGCCAAGCGGCGGATCGGGCTGGGTGTCACGGGTCTGGCCGATGCGCTGGCGATGGTGGGTCTGCGCTATGGCTCGGACGCTGCGGTCGAAATGACGGGCGAATGGTTGCGTCTGATTGCCAATGCCAGCTATCGCGCCTCGGCGCTGCTGGCGGCTGAAAAGGGGGCGTTCCCGCTTTATGACGCGGCGGCTTACGCCAAGGCGCCGATGATCTTGCGGCTTGAGCCTGATGTGCAGGCGCTGATCGCCCGGCACGGGCTTCGCAATGCGCTTTTGACGTCGATCGCGCCGACGGGCACGATTTCGCTGTTTGCGGGGAATGTGTCGTCGGGGATCGAGCCGATCTTTGCCAATTCCTACACCCGCAAGGTGCTGCAGCCCGATGGCACCCGCACCGAGGAAGAGGTGGTGGATTATGCCGTGGCGCTGTGGCGCGCGCGGATGGCCAGCGCGCCCTTGCCCGATCATTTCGTCACCGCCCAGACGCTTGCGCCGCTTGATCATGTGCGCATGCAGGCCGCCGCCCAGCCGTGGATCGACAGCTCGATTTCCAAAACCATCAACGTGCCCGCCGATATCGATTTCGAAAGCTTCAAGGATGTCTATGCCGCCGCCTATGCCAGCGGCTGCAAGGGATGCACGACCTATCGGCCCAATGACGTCACGGGAAGTGTCCTGACCGTATCCGAGGCCGAGGCCCGCCCCGAAGCATCCGCCGCAAGCGAGGCCGCCCGTGGCGAGGTCATCTATATGTCAGAGCCCCTGGATCGGCCTGCGGCCCTTGAGGGGCATACCTACAAGGTCAAATGGCCCGACAGTGAACATGCGCTCTATATCACCATCAACGATATCGTTCTGGCCGGCCACCGCCGCCCCTTTGAGGTGTTCATCAATTCCAAGAACATGGAACATTTCGCCTGGACCGTGGCGCTGACGCGGATGATCTCTGCGGTGTTCCGGCGCGGCGGCGATGTGAGTTTCGTGGTCGAGGAACTGAAAGCCGTGTTCGATCCGCGCGGGGGCGCGTGGATGAACGGCAAATATGTGCCCTCGATCCTTGCGGCCATCGGCGGTGTGATCGAACGGCACATGGTCTCGATCGGGTTCATCGCGGGCGAGGGGATGGGCCTGAAATCCGACCCGCAGGCCGAGGTGGTCAATCTGGGCCACAAGCCCGGCCCGGCCTGTCCGTCGTGCGGGCAATATGACATGCGCATGGCTGAGGGATGTCTAACCTGCAACAGCTGTGGTTATTCGAAATGCAGCTGACGGGCGGGTCCGCTTTGCCACATTCTTGCCTTATTTCATGCGATAATTAACGGTAATTTTAGGGTGGCGCGACGGCGCCGGCGCGCAGGGTGTATCAATGATGTCGATTTCGCGTCTTTTTGGGGCGGCTTTTCTTTGCTTGGGGGTGATTGCCCAAACTGCCGCTGCCCAAGACGGGCACAAGACTTTGGGATTGACATCGTTCTTTGCGAACGACGGCATCGGTGACGGTATCGTCAAATTTCCAAGCGACGGCGCGAACGATCGCTGGCGCAGCGCCGGTGTCGGGGTCCATGCGGTGCGCGGCGAAAGCTGGTCGGGTTCGCTGCCGATGCTGCCCTTCGAGATCATCGAGTACCGCTTTCGCCTTGAGGTGATGGCGCCAGATAACCTCAGGAGGCCCGATTCCGATGATCGGCTCTTCGCGGGCAGCCTTTGGGCGGGTGCGCATACCCATCTGGCGTGGCGTGGGTTCGAGGTGACGGCCGGGGCCGATCTGGTCATCACTGGCGAGCAGTCCGGCGTGCGCCGGTTGCAAGCCAACATCTACGATTGGCTGGGCGAATCAGAGGTCAATGTCGAAGACCATCAGGTCGACGATGGCATCTATCTGCACGGCACGGGGGAACTGGCCAAGACCTTGGCGATCGGCTGGGGCGAACTGCGCCCGTTTTTCGAAGTGCAGGCCGGGGTTGAAAACCTGTTGCGGGTGGGGGCCGATCTGACTGTTGGCGGTTTGGGACAGGGCGGATTGCGCATCCGCGAACCGATCACCGGCCAGCGGATCGCGTCGATTTCCACCATTGCCGATGGCGGCTGGTCCTTTCTTGCGGGGGCGGATGTGGCATTTGTGGCGCGTTCGATCTTTTTGCCGGAAAGCCGGGGTTATACGGTGGAACCCATGCGTTACCGGCTGCGGGCGGGGGCAAATTACGGTTTCGCCAACCGGAACCTGTTTTATGGTCTGACCTACATGTCCGAGGAATTTTCTGCCCAGACCGAAGGCCAGTTTCTTGGAACGATCAGCCTGATGCGGCGGTTCTGACGCAGCCCGGCGGGTGCCGCACCCGGCCCCGTCGAATGCGACGCAGGTGTGGCGCCTCCGCTTCCGTCCAAATCCCGCGCGCTGACGCGTCAAGCGCCGCCGCTTGCCCGGCATTGACACGCTGTCGGGTTGCCCCTAGAGACGCGGCTTGTCCTCGGCCCGTGATGGGCGGGGATTCCTATTGGTGTTGGTGGCCCCCGCAAGGGAATGCCTGTCGCCCCGGCAAAATCCGGGGAAAGGACAACGCCCTCTCGAACAACGAAGAGGAGATCAGACGGTGACCAAACGCACCTCTGCCAAGTATAAAATTGACCGCCGGATGGGCGAAAACATCTGGGGTCGTCCCAAATCCCCCCTCAACAAGCGCGAATATGGCCCCGGCCAGCATGGTCAGCGCCGCAAAGGCAAGGTTTCGGATTTCGGTCTGCAACTGCGCGCAAAGCAGAAGCTCAAGGGCTATTACGGCGACCTGACCGAAAAGCAGTTCCGCCGCATCTATACCGAAGCTGAACGCCGCCGCGGGGATACCGGTGAGCTTTTGATCGGTCTGCTCGAGCGCCGCTTGGATGCGGTCGTGTATCGCGCGAAATTCGTGGCGACCGTCTTTGCCGCCCGTCAGTTCGTCAACCACGGCCATGTCACCGTGAACGGTCAGCGGGTCAACATCCCCTCTTACCGCGTCAAGGATGGTGATGTGATCGAGGTGCGGCAGAAATCCAAGCAACTGGCCTTCGTGCTGGAAGCCGCACAGCTGGCCGAGCGTGACGTTCCCGATTACATCGAAGTCGATCACTCAAAGATGATCGCAACCTTCGTGCGCACCCCGGGTCTTGGCGATGTGCCGTATCCGGTCGTGATGGAACCCAAGCTCATCATCGAATACTACGCGCAGAACTGAATTTTCTGCACGCGATTGTCATGGGCCGTGCCACTATGGCGCGGCCCATTTGTTTGCTTGGTAACCTGACAGGAGGCCCGCATGGTGCAGACCCATCCCGTCTATGGCCGCATTGACGGACCCATCGTGATCATCGGATTTGGCTCGATCGGCAAAGGCACCTGGCCGCTGATCGAACGCCATTTCGACTATGATGCCGACAGGCTTGTGGTGATCGAACCCGATCCCGCACGGGCCAATTTCCTGCGCCAGCATCGGATTACCCATGTGCGCGATGCCCTGACGCCCGAAAACCACCGCGCTGTTCTGGGGCGGCTTCTGGAGCCGGGCCGGGGTTTTTGCGTCAATCTCAGCGTCGATGCGTCCTCGCTCGATCTGATGCGGTTTTGTCGCGAGATCGGGGTGCCTTACATCGACACGGTCGTCGAGCCATGGGCAGGGTATTATTTCGGCACCGCCGACAATGCGGCGCGGACCAATTATGCGCTGCGCCAGGCGGTGCGCGATGAAAAGATGCGCCATCCCGGCGGTACCACTGCGGTCAGTTGCTGTGGGGCCAATCCGGGGATGGTGTCGTGGTTTGTCAAGGACGCGTTGCTGACCTTGGCGAAAGACACCGGTCGGTCGGTGGCCGTGCCACGCGACCGCGCGGGCTGGGCCGGGTTGATGCAGGCGCTGGGCGTCAAGGGCGTGCATATCGCCGAACGCGACACCCAGGCCCGCCGCCAGCCGCGCCCGCGTGGCGTGTTCGTCAACACATGGTCGGTCGACGGCTTCATCGCCGAGGGTTTCCAGCCCGCCGAGCTGGGCTGGGGCACCCATGAGCCATGGTTCCCCGAAAATGGCTACCGTCATGACACCGGCTGTCAGGCCGCGATCTGGCTGGACCGGCCCGGCGCCATCACCCGCGTGCACAGCTGGTGCCCGACACCGGGGCCGCAATTCGGTTTTCTCGTGACCCATAACGAGGCGATTTCCATCGCCGATTACTATACCGTCGGCGCTGGCGCCGATCCTCAATACCGGCCCACCTGTCACTACGCCTATCACCCCTGCGATGACGCGGTCTTGTCCTTGCACGAGATGTTCGGATCAGGGCGCGCGCAGGACAAGCACCACATTCTGACCGCCGACGAGATCGTCGAAGGCATCGATGAATTGGGTGTGTTGCTCTATGGGCACGAAAAGAACGCACTCTGGTATGGCTCGCGGCTGTCCACGACCGAGGCCCGCGATCTTGCGCCCTATCAGAACGCCACCGGCCTTCAGGTGACATCGGCGGTTCTGGCGGGAATGGTGTGGGCCTTGGAAAACCCCAATGCCGGGATCGTCGAGGCCGATGAGATGGATCATGCGCGCTGTCTCGAGGTGCAGCGCCCCTATCTGGGGCCGCTCGAGGCGCATTACACCGACTGGACACCCTTGCAGGATCGGTGGGAGCTGTTCCCCGAGGATATCGACCCCGAAGAGCCTTGGGCCTTTCGCAACGTGCTGGCCAGTTGAGCCGCAACAGGGGTGATCCAATGGTGCCGCCTGCGGCGGCGTTGCCTTTGCCTCGCCCCGCCTTTGGCGGGTCTCAGGCGCGGGGGCGCTGGCGCCCTGCGCGGTTCGGGAATGATCAGGGGGCAGCCCCGCCCGCCTGCACGCTGGTGGGCAGGGATGGCATGGGCACAGCGGCGTAAGGGCGCGCCATGGCGCGTGGCGATACCCTGAAAACCTTGTCTCTGGCCGAAGCAGGGCGGCTATCGGTCTGCCGGCGGCCGGGCGTGCTTTTGGCGCTGATGCTGGAAAACAGCGGTCTTGGCATGATCTTTGTGCCTTACGCCGGGCTTTACCTGTTCGATTGGGGCCCTTGGATGGCGGGCGCGCTTCATGCGGTGAGCCATCTGTTCTTTGCGCTGTGGCCTGCGATGAAGACCTGTGTTCAGAAGATCGCGGCGCCCGGCAATATCGCCCCGACCGCGGCCATGGCCTTGACCTTGACCATCAACCACATCGCCGCGGTGTTCCTGCCCGCGGTATGGGGGTATCTGTGGCTCAGCGCGCCAGCGGCGGTATCGCTGGCGCTGGCGTGTCTGGTGCCGCGTCTTCCCGAACGCGGGCGCGAAACCGTGCTGTTGGGTGGCGTTGCAGCGCCCGCCCGGTAGCGTCGCCGTTGCCAAGCGTGACGCAAGCGCGTAGGTCCCGCCCAAGCATTTTTCGCGACAGGGATCTTGACCCATGCCCACATGGACAGCGCTGACCACATTGCCCGACAGCGACAAGGCCGAGGCGCTTGGTGCGGCGCTGGAGGCGCTGGAGCCAGAACCCACCGGCGTCGGTATCTTCGAGCTGGAGGATGGATCGGGCCTGTGGGAGGTCGGGGGCTATTTCTCCGTGGCCCCCGATGTGATTGCGTTGAGCATTCTGGCCGCGGCCCATGGCGCGCGCCCCTTTGCGGTGTCGGACCTGCCCGAGACCGATTGGGTCGCGCATGTGCGGCGCGAATTGCACCCTGTCGAGGCGGGGCGGTTCTTTGTCTACGGATCCCACGATGCGGCGGCCTTGCCGGCGGATCGGATCGGGCTGTTGATCGAAGCGGCCATGGCCTTTGGCACCGGGCATCACGGCACCACCAAGGGCTGCCTTGATGCATTTGACATGCTGTTGACCGACGATGTTGTGCCGCGCAACGTTGCCGACATCGGTTGCGGCACGGCTGTTTTGGCGATTGCGGCGGCCAAGGCGACGGATGCGGCGGTTGTCGCCTCTGACATTGATCCGCAGGCCGTTGAGGTGGCATGCGCCAATGCTGCCGCCAATGGCGTGGGCGGGCGGGTCGCCTGTCTGGAGGCGGCGGGGTTCGCGCATCCCGAGTTGGCCCGAAATGCGCCGTTCGATCTGGTTTTCGCCAATATCCTCAAGGGGCCGCTGATCGATCTTGCGCCCATGATGGCAACCCATGTTGCCCCAGCGGGGCATGTGATCTTGTCGGGTATCTTGATCGCGCAGGCCGATGAAGTCACGGCTGCCTATCATGGGGTGGGCTTTTGCTTGCGCGACCGCCGCGAGATCGGGGATTGGGCCACGCTGACCTTGCGCCGCTGAGGCGGCTTTGCCTGTGGCGCGTTGCGCCCACAGGCGGCGGTCAGTCGCGCCGATAGGTGCCGCGCGCGATATCGTCGATATCCCCGCGCACAAGCCCCAGATCATCAAGTTCCCGGTCGGTCAGGACCGACAGGCTTTTGCGGGTGACGCGGGCATCGTTCCAGGCGGCAATCCGACCGAACACATCAGCCAGCATCCGGGAAAGGCTCGAGCTTGCGCCAAGGGGGCGGGTTGTGATGATTGCCATGATTGTATCCTTGCGATGATCATCTTTCGGGGAACGGGGCGCACATCGGTTCGGCCCGTCTGATCAGAGGCTGCATCTAGATCGCCGGAAAGCGGCATTCAAGCGGCGTTTTCTGCATGGGACACATGCGTTTTGTGCATGACGCAGAAACCGGCATTAACCCTTGGAGATTATGGTGAAATCCGGGCCAGGTCTGTCGTTTTCGACGATGGGAGCGGCGGTTTTGGGCGTCGCTTTTCCGACATCGATCGCAAACAGCTTTTCTGCGCGGGCAAGGGCGCTTGCGCTAGGCAATGTTCGCCTTTCGTGCTAGTGGTGCAGAAAGGTCACGAATAAGGCCGGTGTTTTCCGGGCAAGGGCGGGCGGATGCGGATTATCGGGATCGACCCGGGGCTCAGATGCCTCGGATGGGGGGTGATCGATGTGGATGGCACGCGCTTGCGGCATGTCGCCAATGGTCAGATCCTGTCGGGGGCGGGCGATCTGGCGGCGCGGCTTTTGGCGCTGCATCAGCAATTGAGCGCGGTTGTCGCCTGTCATGCGCCACAGGCGGCGGCGGTAGAGCAAACCTTTGTGAACAAGGATGCGGCTGGCACGCTCAAGCTGGGTCAGGCGCGTGGTATCGCCATGCTGGTGCCCGCGCAGGCCGGGTTGCGTGTGGCGGAATACGCGCCCAATGCCGTGAAAAAGGCGGTGGTGGGCGTGGGGCATGCCGAAAAGCAACAGGTGGATCATATGGTGCGCTTGCAATTGCCCGGCTGCGATCCGGCCGGACCGGATGCCGCCGATGCGCTGGCTGTCGCGATTTGCCATGCCTTTCACGCGCAATCGGCCCATCGGCTTGCCCAGGCGATCGAGGCGGCATCATGATCGGCAAGCTGACGGGGCGCGTGGATTACAAGGCGGCGGATCATCTTTTGCTCGATGTGGGCGGTGTGGGCTACACGGTGCATTGCTCGGATCGCACCTTGGCCGCGCTGCCGGGGGCCGGACAGATGGCCGCGGTCTATACCGAATTGTTGGTGCGTGAGGATTTGTTGCAGCTTTTTGGATTTCTCACGCCCTATGAGCGCGAATGGCACCGCTTGCTCATCACGGTTCAGGGTGTGGGCTCCAAGGCGTCGATGGCCATATTGGGCACGCTGGGCCCCGATGGTGTGGCGCGCGCCATCGCGATTGGCGATTGGGCGTCGGTCAAGGCCGCACCCGGTATCGGGCCGAAACTGGCCCAGCGCGTGGTCAATGAGTTGAAGGAAAAGGCGCCGGGCATCATGGCCTTGGGCGGCACGATGGGGCAGGCGGCGGGCATCGCGCCCGATCCGCTGGTCGAGGATGCGGCCCGACCCGGCGCGCCCGATGTCCGACAGACCCAACCGACCCTGCCCCCCAGCGGCGCGGCACAGGCCGACGCGCTGTCGGCATTAAGCAATCTCGGCTACGCCCCATCCGAGGCGGCGCGCGCCGTCGCCGAAGCCGCCGGGGCGGCACCGGGGGCCGAGGCATCCGTGCTGATCCGCGCGGCGCTCAGGCTTTTGGCACCCAAGCAATAGGGGGGGTGGCGTGGCCCGCGTGGCTCAGCCATAGATGCCCGATATGACAGAGCCCGATCCAACCTTGCGCCCTGCGCCCCTGCCCGAAGATGTCGACCGCGCTCTGCGTCCGCAGACGCTGTCCGATTTCATCGGTCAGGCCGAAGCGCGGGCCAATCTGAGCGTATTCATCGAAAGCGCGCGCCGCAGGGGCGAGGCGATGGATCATGTCCTGTTTCATGGCCCCCCGGGCCTTGGCAAGACCACGCTGGCGCAGATCATGGCGCGCGAACTGGGGGTGGGGTTTCGCATGACCTCGGGTCCGGTGCTGGCGCGGGCGGGCGATCTGGCCGCCATCCTGACCAATCTGGAAGCGCGCGATGTGCTGTTCATCGACGAGATCCACCGCCTGAACCCCGCCGTGGAAGAGGTGCTTTATCCCGCGCTCGAGGATTTCGAGCTGGATCTTGTGATCGGTGAGGGGCCAGCCGCGCGCACCGTGCGCATCGAGTTGCAGCCCTTCACGCTGGTCGGTGCCACGACGCGGATGGGGCTGTTGACCACGCCGCTCCGCGACCGCTTCGGCATCCCGACACGGTTGCATTTCTACACCACCGAGGAATTGACCCGCATCGTCGCGCGCGGCGCGCGCCTGTCGAACATCGATGCCGACCCCGAGGGCGTGATCGAGATTGCCGGTCGCGCGCGCGGCACGCCGCGCATCGCCGGGCGGCTCTTGCGGCGGGTGATCGATTTCGCGCTGGTTGAAGGCGACGGGCGGCTGACACAGGCCATCGCCGACATCGCGCTGACGCGGCTGGGGGTGGATCATCTGGGGCTCGACGGGGCCGACCGGCGCTATCTGGGCCTGATCGCCGAGAACTATGGCGGTGGGCCGGTGGGGGTGGAAACCCTGTCGGCCGCGCTGTCGGAAAGCCGCGATACATTGGAAGAGGTGATCGAGCCCTACCTGCTGCAACAGGGCCTGATCGCGCGCACGCCACGGGGGCGGATGCTGGCACACAAGGGCTGGACGCATCTGGGGATGCCCCCGCCACCCGGCCCGGCGCAGGGCAATCTGATCTAGGCCCGCAGATGACCGATACCACCCTCGCCCCTCTGTCGCCCGATGCCATCACCGCGCTGTTCACCCGCTCGGATGGGCAGTTTCTGTTTGCCCGCTGGGGGCGGCCCATCGTGCCGGTGGTCTTTGGGGTCGAGGATGCGACTGTTTCGATCCTCAAGGGCGCGATCGAGGCGGTGGTGGCGCTGGCCGGACACAAGATGGCGGAAACCGACCCGGAACTGGGTGCGAACCTGATGGTGTTTTTCATCCGCGACTGGGCCGAGTTGACCGCAACCCCCAATCTTGACCGGCTGATCCCCGATCTGGCCGCTCTGGTCGTCCGGTTGGATGGGGTGGGCGCCAATCAATATCGATCGTTCCGCTTTGACGAAGGCGGCGGGATCAAGGCGGGCTTTGTCTTTGTCCGCATGGATGACGCGCTGGCCGAGGCCCCGGCGGAAACCATCGCGCTCAGCCAGATCGTGCAGACGATCCTGTTGTGGTCCGACACGGCCTTTCTGGGCGCATCGCCGCTGGCCATCTTGCGACCGGGCGGCCCCGCGATCCTCAAGCCGCAGATCGCCGATCTGATCCGGGCGGCCTACGACCCCGCATTGCCGGTGGCCGCGACCGATCCCGCGCTGTGCTTGCGCTTGGCGGCGCGGGTGGGGCGGAGGCAATGACCCATCGCTGGCCCATCCGCGTCTATTATGAAGACACCGATCTGGCGGGGATCGTCTATTATGCCAATTACCTGCGGTTCATCGAACGCGCGCGGTCTGAACTGGTGCGGGCGGCGGGCATCGATCAGGTGGCCCTGAAGGCGGCAGGCTTGGTCTTTGTCGTGCGCCGACTGGAGGCGGATTATCTGAGCCCCGCGCGCTTTGATGATCAACTTGAGGTCCACAGCCGTCTGTTGGAGATGACAGGGGCCGGTTTTTCCCTGTCGCAAGAAATCTGGCGCGATCAGACGCTGGTGTTTCGCGCGGTGGTTTGGCTTGTGGTCATCAACGCCAAAGGGCGCGTGACGCGGCTTGCGGCGGGGCTTCGCGCAGGGCTGGATGCGTTCACGGCGGATGTCGGCCGCTGACACAGAAGTGTTCGCATTCCCCCTTTCAAGCTGGTATATCGTCGCCTTAATGAGGCGCGAAAAGCGCCCGTTCCGATTTGAGGCCCGGGCAAAGGACAGTTTACAGGCTATGGAAACCGAAACGCTCGCTGCTGCGTCACACGCAGACTTTACCCTTATTGCGCTTTTCTTCCGTGCGTCGATTACGGTGCAACTTGTCATGATCGGGTTGATCGTGGCCTCGGTCTGGGTCTGGGCCGTGACCTTTACCAAGGTCAAGATGTTTCGCGGCGCGCGCGCCAATGCGACCGCCTTTGACGCCGCGTTCTGGTCGGGGGAACCTCTGGATGAGTTGTACGACCGGATCGCCGATGCGCCAAACAGCGCCCAAGAGCGGGTGTTTGTGGCTGGCATGACCGAATGGCGGCGGTCCTTGCGGGATGATGGCGCGCTCATCCCCGGCGTGCAGCAACGGGTGGACCGATCGATGGATGTGGCCATTGCCCGTGAAAGCGAACGCTGGACCCACGGTTTGGGCTTTTTGGCCACCACCGGGTCGGCCGCGCCGTTTGTGGGCCTGTTCGGCACGGTCTGGGGGATCATGCGGTCGTTTCAGGAAATCGCCATTTCCGGCAATACCTCGCTGGCAACCGTCGCCCCCGGCATCGCCGAGGCGCTTCTGGCCACGGGTCTTGGCCTTTTGGCCGCAATTCCGGCGGTGATCATCTACAACATGCTCAGCGCCGATGCCGAGCGTCTGGTGGGCGGGCTGGAAGGGTTCGCGGACGAGTTTTCCACCCTCTTGTCGCGGCAGCTTGACTGATGGGGGTCTCGGTTTCAACCAACAGCGGATCGCGCCGCAGGGGCCGCGGACGGCGCGCCAATCTCAAGCCCATGTCCGAGATCAACGTCACGCCCTTTGTCGACGTGATCTTGTGCCTGTTGATCATCTTCATGGTGGCCGCCCCCTTGATGACGGTGGGCGTGCCCATCGATCTGCCCGACACCGCCGCCGAGGCGCTGCCGTCCGAGGACGAAGAACCCCTGACCGTGACCTTGGCGCCCGACGGGCAAGTGATGATCCAGACCACGCCCGTTCCGATGGCCGATCTGATCACCCGCCTGCAAGCGGTCGCGACCGAGCGCACATCAACGCGTATTTTCCTGCGCGCCGATGGCGCCATTCCCTATGACGATGTGATGCGCATCATGGGTGCGCTGAATGCGGGCGGCTTTCGCGAGATCGGTCTTGTGACCGATTCGGGTGGCCCGCGTCTCAACGGCGCCGGAGAGTGAGGGGGCGAGCGGATGCGTCGATCCCTGTACGTCTCATCCGCCATTCACGCCGCGATCCTGCTATGGGTCGCGCTGGGCGATGGCTTGTTCAAGGACAGCCCGGATCCTGTTTTTGAGGTGACAGGCGTCACATTGGTGTCGACCGCCGAGTTCGACGCCATGTTCGATCAAGCCCAAACCTCGGCCCCGGAGGCAGAGATCACGCCCGCGCCGCGCCCGGCGGAACCCGAACCGCCCGCTGCGCCCGAACCTCTGCCCGAGCCCGCACCCTTGCCTGAGCCGCCCGCGCAAACCGCCGAAGCGGCACCCGAGCCCGCGCCGCAGCCTGAACCCACCCCGCCGGGTGAGGTGACCGATACGCTGGCGCCCCCCGCGCCGCCATCGGGTGCGCCCGATCTTCCCCAGACGGGTCGGCCCACGCCGCGCCCGGCCGACCGCATCGCGCCCGTCCCCACACCCGCCCCGGAACAAGATGTGGCCATAGCCCCCGAGGCAACGCCCGAGGTGGCCACGCCCGCCCCGGCGGAAACACCCGCCCCGGCCGAAGAACAGGCCGCCCCCGAAGAGGCCGCGACGCGCATCGTGACCGAAGCCGAAACGCCATCAGGCGGCCCGCTTGGCCCCTTGGCCTCGATCCGCCCGCCGACACGCCCCGACCCCCCGCGCCCGGTGGAAACCGCCGCCCCCGCGCCCGATCCGGCCCCCCAGCCAGAGCCGCCGCAAAGCGATCCTTTGGCCGATGCCATCGCCTTGGCGGTCGCCTCTGCCGTCAGCACACCGGCCCCATCCAATGCGCCGTCTGGCCCGCCCTTGACCGCCGGTGCGCGCGAAGGCTTCCGGGTGGCGGTATCAACCTGTTGGAACGTCGGTTCGCTCAGCAGCGAGGCACAGCGCACCACCGTGATCGTGGGCTTTGACATGACGCGCGAGGCGCGCCCGGTCGAAGGGTCGTTGCGCCTGATTTCCTTTGAGGGCGGATCGCAGATGGCGGCCCAGCAAGCCTTCGAGACCGCGCGCCGCGCGATTTTGCGCTGTGGTGCCACGGGTTATGGCCTGCCTGTCGAAAGCTATGACCACTGGCAGCAGGTCGAACTTGTCTTCAACCCCGCGGGGATGCGTCTGAGATGAAATCCGCGCCCGCCCCTGTTACAATGCCCCGTCAGACCCGCCCCCAGTGGCCAGAGGTACATCCATGTTGACCCGTCGCTCCCTGATCTGTTCCGCCTCGGCGCTGGCTGCGGCCACGACCCTGCCCGGGCTGGTGCGCGCCCAAAACCGGCCGCTTCGTCTGGAAATCACCGAAGGTGTGATCGAACCCTTGCCCTTTGCGATCCCCGGTTTCATCGCGCGCAACGGCGCCGCCGCCGATGCCGCCGCCGACATCACCCGTGTGATCGCTGCCGATCTGCGCGGGACCGGGTTGTTCCGCCAAATTCCCGACAGCGCGCATATCTCGACCGTGACCAGTTTCGATGCCCCGATCCTTTATCCCGACTGGCAGGCGATCAATGCCCAGGCCCTGATCGTGGGCGAGGTGGAACAGCAAGGCGGGCGCCTGATCGTGCGCTTTCGCCTGTTCGACGTGTTCAGCCAGCAGCCTTTGGGTGATGGGCTGCAATTCGTGGGCGAGCGTGACGGCTGGCGGCGCATGGCGCATAATGTGGCCGATCAGGTCTATGAGCGGATCACCGGCGAGACGGGCTATTTCGACACCCGCGTCGTCTTTGTGCATGAGGAAGGCCCCAAGAACGCGCGCCTCAAGCGGTTGGCGCTGATGGATTACGATGGGGCCAATGTGCAGTTCCTGACCGACAGCCGCGCCATCGTCATGGCGCCGCGCTTCAGCCCCACGGGCGACCGCATCATCTATACCAGCTTCTTATCCGGCCAGCCGCGTGTCTATGTCATGGATGTCGCCAGCGTCAGAAGCCGCCCCCTCGAGGCAATCTCGGCGGGCAACATGACCTTTTCGCCGCGCTTCACCGCCGATGGCGGCACTGTGGTGTTTTCCATGGAACAAGGCGGCAACACCGACATCTTCCGCGTGGATGTCAATGGCGGCGGCCGCACCCAGCTGACCAATGCGCCCTCGATCGAAACGGCGCCGTCCTTTTCACCCGATGGCAGCCAGATGGTGTTCGAAAGCGACCGCACCGGCGGCCAGCAGATCTATGTCATGCCCGCCGGTGGCGGCGAGGTGCGCCGCATCAGCCAGGGCAGCGGGCGCTACGGCACGCCGGTCTGGTCGCCGCGCGGCGATTACATCGCCTTTACCAAGCAAGAAAGCGGCCGCTTCCATATCGGCGTGATGCGCACCAATGGCTCGGAGGAACGTCTGTTGACGGCCTCTTTCCTCGATGAGGGCCCGACATGGGCACCCAATGGGCGCGTGCTGATGTTCACCCGTGAAACCGCCGGCGCCAATGGCGCGCCTGCCGTCTATTCGGTCGATATCTCGGGGCGCAACCTGCAGCGTGTGGCCACCCCCGGCATGGCATCCGACCCGTCATGGTCGCCGCGCTTGCCATAAAATCCACCCTCGCATGGACGCGCGCCGTGCGGCCATGCTATGCTGATCAAAACAACAAGGACCGAGCATCATGACCATGTCCCTTCGCGCTTCTGCACTGATCCTTTCGGCCACGCTTGCGCTGTCCGCCTGTTCGCAGGGTGGGCTTTTCGGGCGCGATGACGCCGTCGATTTGAACGGCGCGCAAGCGTCTGGCGCCTTTGGATCGGTCTCTGACCCGCGCTCCATCGCGTATTTCAACCAGATTGTGGGCGACCGGATCTTGTTTGCGGTGGACCAATCCACGCTTGATGCGACCTCGATGGCCACCCTCGACGGTCAGGCGCAGTGGCTGATGACCAACCCCGAATTCATAGCCCTGATCGAAGGCCATGCCGATGAACAGGGCACCCGGGAATACAACCTTGCGCTGGGCGCGCGCCGGGCTGCGGCCGTGCGCGATTACCTTGTGTCGCGCGGTGTGGCCGCCAACCGGCTCAACACCATCAGCTACGGCAAGGAACGCCCGATCGAGATCTGTTCGGATGAAAGCTGCTATCGCCAGAATCGTCGCGGTGTGACGGTGCTGACGGTCGGCGCCGGGGTCTGATCCCATGCGCCGCGCCCTGATCCTTGCGCTTGCGCTGGGCCTTTGGCCGCTTGTGGCTGTGGGGCAGGACAGGGCGCAGTCTCTGGCCGATATCCGGCAGGAACTGGCCATCCTTTTCGTTGAGATGCAACGCCTTCGGGCTGAGCTGAACACGACGGGCGGCGCGATGGGCACCGGTGGCGACGGCACGGTGCTTGCCCGTGTCGATGCCATCGAGGGGGAGTTGCGCCGCCTGACCTCGGCGACCGAGACGATGCAGATCCGTGTCGACCGTGTGGTAAGCGATGGCACCAACCGCATCGGCGATCTGGAGTTTCGGCTGTGCGAACTGACGCCGGATTGCCGCATCGCCGATTTGCCGCCCCAGCCGCCGCTGGGCGGTGAGGCGGCGCAGCCGGATGCCGGCACCGCCCCCCCATCGGACGGCGGTGGTGCCAATCTTGCCGTGGCCGAGCAGAATGATTTCGACCGCGCGCGTGCGGCCTTTGAGGCGGCAGATTACGCGCAAGCCGCTCAGTTGCTGGATGCCTTTACCCAGACTTATCCCGGCGGACCCTTGTCAGCCGAAGCACATTTCCTGCGCGGTCAGGCCGAAGGCCAGCAAAGCGCGTGGAACCGGGCGGCCCGGGCCTATCTTGACAGTTTCACGGCCGATGCGTCGGGGCCACGCGCGGCTGCGGCCTTGCTCAATCTGGGCACGTCACTGGCCGAGCTTGGCCAAAGCGACGAGGCCTGTTTGACCCTGTCCGAGGTGTTGTCGCGCTATCCCGCCGATCCTGTCACCGCCGATGCGCAGGCCGCGCGCGGGCGTCTGGGCTGCAGGTGAACCAAGACACGCTTGAAAGCCGTTTTGCCGTGCAGATGGGCGCCTGTCTGGGCCCCGATTTCCCGCGCGCGATCGGCCTTGCGGTGTCGGGCGGCGGCGACAGCATGGCGATGCTGGCGCTTGCGCATGGCTGGGCGCGGGTCATGGGAATCGGGCTGAGGGTTGTGACCGTGGATCACGGCCTGCGCTCCGAAGCGGGGGCCGAGGCCGCGATGGTGGCGGCCGAATGTGCCACGCTTGGACATGCCCACGACATTATGCGCTGGCATTGGGATGGGCAGGGCAATCTGCAAGATGCCGCGCGGCAGGCACGGCGCGATCTGATCGGCGCATGGCGGCGCGATCTGGCGCATGTGCTCTTTGCCCATACCCAAGACGATCAGGCCGAAACCGTGCTGTTGCAGCTGTTGCGGGGGTCGGGGGTCGATGGGCTGGCGGGCATGGCCGCCGCACGGCGCGTGCCGGATGCGCGGGGCGGCTGGTGGCTGTTGCGCCCGCTCTTGGGCGAGGCGCGGGCGGATCTGCGCCACTATGCGACCACCTTGCGTGTGCCGTTTGTCGATGACCCCTCCAACAGCGATCCAAGATTTGACCGGGTGCGCGCGCGCCACGCGATGGCGGCCCTTGGCCTGGCGCCCGAGGGGCTGGCCCGGACCGCCGCCCGCATGGCGCGTGCTGCCCGAGCCTGTCGTGCAAGGGCCGCCGACATTGCCCGGCGGATCGCCACCGAGGAACAGGTGAATGGCGCGCCGACCGGCGATCTGCTGATCGACCGCGATGGTCTGGCTGCCGTCGAGCGCGACAGCCAGATGCGGCTTTTGGCGGGCGGGCTGCAATGGGTGGCCAGCGCCCCCTACAGACCCCGCGCGCAGGCCCTTGAGGCGTTGCTTGATCGGGTGCTGGCGGGGGGTGGCGGCACCTTGCATGGCGTGGATGTGACGCCAGGCGCTGCGGCGATCCGCCTCTCCCGCGAGGGGGCGGCCTTGACCGATGCGCGAAAGCCCGCCTGTGCCGGTCTTGTCTGGGATGGGCGCTGGCATCTGGGCGCGCTGGCCGAACCGGGCCTGATCTTGCGCCCGCTTGGGCCTGACGGATGGGCACAGCGCCCTGAAAAAACACAAGTTTCAGCCCCGGCGCGTGCCGCTTATGCTTGGCCTGCGTTGTTTCGCGGCGACCGGCTTGTGACCTGTGGGCCACTTGGTCTTGGGGGGGCCGATGTGATCGGGTTTCGTCCAGGGGGCGGCCATTTCGCCCAGTTCCTTGAATCACATTGAAGTCGGGCGCGGCATCTCTATCTTTCCACCATAACGCGGGTGTTGAGTTTCACGCCCGGATGTAAGGAGATATCCCCTTGGGCAACGCGAGAAACGTCGCATTCTGGGTCATCTTGTTCCTGCTGATACTGGCCCTGTTCAACCTGTTCTCGGGTGGTCAGACTCAGGTGGCACAGCGCGGCGTGGCCTATTCTGAATTCATCTCTCAGGTGCAAGGCGGGCAGGTTCTGTCGGCAACGCTGGATGGCGAGAATGTTCAATTCACCACATCGGACGGCACCTTTGGCACCGTTGCGCCGGCTGATGCCAACACCACCCAGATCCTGCTTGATCGCGGTGTGCGCATCGAAGCGCGCCCGCAGGAGCAATCGGGTTTCCTGAGCGTGCTGTCCTTGTGGCTGCCGGTGCTGGTCCTGATCGGCATCTGGATCTTCTTCATGAACCGGATGCAGGGCGGCGGGCGTGGCGGCGCCATGGGCTTTGGCAAATCCAAGGCGAAACTCCTGACCGAAAAGCATGGCCGCGTGACCTTTGACGATGTCGCCGGCATCGACGAGGCCAAGGAAGAACTGGAAGAAATCGTTGAATTCCTGCGCAATCCGCAGAAATTCAGCCGCTTGGGTGGCAAGATCCCGAAAGGGGCGCTGCTGGTCGGCCCGCCCGGCACGGGCAAGACGCTTCTGGCGCGCGCCATCGCGGGCGAGGCGGGCGTGCCGTTCTTCACCATCTCCGGCTCGGATTTTGTCGAGATGTTCGTGGGCGTGGGCGCAAGCCGCGTGCGCGACATGTTCGAACAGGCAAAGAAGAACGCGCCCTGCATCGTCTTCATCGACGAGATCGACGCCGTGGGCCGGTCGCGCGGCGTGGGCTATGGCGGCGGCAATGATGAGCGCGAACAGACGCTGAACCAGTTGCTGGTCGAGATGGACGGCTTCGAGGCAAACGAGGGCATCATCATCATCGCGGCCACCAACCGCCCCGATGTGCTGGACCCCGCATTGCTGCGCCCCGGCCGGTTCGACCGTCAGGTTCAGGTGCCCAACCCCGACATCAAGGGCCGCGAGCGCATCCTGAGCGTGCATTCGCGCAAGGTGCCTTTGGGCCCCGATGTCGATCTGCGCATCATCGCGCGCGGTACGCCGGGCTTTTCGGGTGCCGATCTGGCCAACCTGGTGAATGAGGCGGCATTGGCGGCCGCACGCATCAACCGGCGTTTCGTGACCATGGAAGATTTCGAGAATGCCAAGGACAAGGTCATGATGGGCGCTGAGCGCCGGTCGATGGTCATGTCCGAGGATGAGAAGAAGCTGACAGCCTATCACGAAGCCGGCCATGCGGTCGTTGGCATGAACGTTCCCGAGCACGACCCGATCCACAAGGCCACCATCATTCCGCGCGGTCGCGCGCTGGGTCTGGTGCTGTCCTTGCCCGAACGCGACCAGCTCTCGGTCAGCTACCGCAAATACACCTCCAAGATCGCCATGGCGATGGGTGGGCGCGTGGCCGAGGAACTGGTTTTCGGCAAGGACATGGTGACATCGGGCGCGGCCAGCGACATCCAGCAGGTGTCGCGCATCGCGCGCGCCATGGTCACGCAGTTCGGTTATGCCGAAGAGCTGGGCTATGTCGACTACGCCAATGAACAGCAATCCTATCTGGGCGCTTACGGGGGCGGCACGAACCATTCGGCGGCGACGCAAAAGATCATCGATGACAAGGTCAAGGCGCTGATCGACGAAGGCTATGAGACCGCCAAGCGCATCCTGACCGAAAGGCGCGACGATCTGGAGCGATTGGCGCAAGGGCTGCTGGAATACGAAACCCTGACCGGCATCGAGATCCAGAAGGTGATAAACGGCGAAGCGCTGAACAAGGGCGATGACAGCGGCGACACCACCACCCGCTCGGGCGGCGGCACGCCATCGATCACGGCGATCCCCAAGCTCAAGCCCAAATCAAAGCCCGCAGGCGACATGGAACCCGAACCCAGCGCCTGATCGATCTGTGCCCCGAAATTACTGAAAAGGCCCCCGCCTGTTGGGGGCCTTTTTCCTTTGCGCCAAACTGCAGCTTGCGGGTTGCGCCCATGCCTTGCCTTTGGTGAGATGGGCCAACCGATGACAGGATGCCGCCCATGCCCGCCTTGATCCCTACCAACCATACCGCCACCGTCACATGGCTGGGTGTGAACCCCGACCGCGATGCCGCGCTGGAAACCCAAGCCTTGAGCGAAATGGTGCTGACCTTCGCGGGGCATGTGCGGGAAAGCCGGGCGGGGCTGACGCGCCCCTCCGACAGCCGGGTGCTGGCGCAATACAAGCGCGGCACGCCGATCCGCAACACCCGCCAACTGTCGATCCTGTCGGCCGAGGATCTGGATGCCATCGCCGCCGAGATGGGGATCGCGGCGCTGGATCCGGCACTTTTGGGCGCCTCGATGGTGATCCGGGGCATCCCCGATTTTTCCCATGTGCCGCCGTCGTCGCGGCTGCAAGACGAGGCCAGCGGCACCACGCTGACCATCGACATGGAAAACCGCCCCTGCACGCTGCCTGCCAAACCGATCGAGGCGCGCCATCCCGGCAAGGGCGCGCGCTTCAAACGCGCGGCGCAGGGACGGCGCGGTGTGACCGCATGGGTCGAACGCGAGGGGGTGATCGCCCTGGGGTCGACGCTGCGCCTGCATATCCCCGACCAGCCGGTCTGGCCGCATCTGCACCAGGCGCGAAAAGACGTCGGTTGATCACAGCCGTTTCGGATCGGAAACCTCGCGTGGCGATTGAGCCCGCGAATGTGTCGCAATCGGTCCTCACGATGCGGATCGCACCCGCTATAGCCAAAAGCGACAGATCACGCCCGCATGTGGGAAGGGAGCCCGCCTGACATGGCCTTCAAGACAGATATCGAAATCGCCCGCGAGGCGAAGAAGCACCCGATCCAAGCCATCGGCGAGCGGCTTGGCATTCCGACCGAGGCGCTTGTGCCCTATGGGCATGACAAGGCCAAGATCGGGCAGGATTTCATCACCGGGCTGGCGGGGCGGCCCGATGGCAAGCTGATCCTTGTGACCGCGATCAACCCCACGCCCGCGGGTGAGGGCAAGACCACGACGACCGTGGGTCTGGGCGATGGGCTGAACCGCATCGGCAGGCGGGCCGCGATCTGCATCCGTGAGGCCAGCCTTGGCCCGAATTTCGGCATGAAGGGCGGGGCCGCGGGGGGTGGCTATGCGCAAGTCGTGCCGATGGAAGAGATGAACCTTCATTTCACCGGCGATTTCCATGCGATCACCAGCGCGCACAATCTGTTGTCGGCGATGATCGACAACCACATCTATTGGGGCAATGCGCTGGGCATCGATGAGCGCCGCGTCGTGTGGCGCCGCGTGATGGACATGAACGACCGCGCGCTGCGCGATATCGTCGTGTCGCTGGGGGGCGTGTCGAACGGATTTCCGCGCCAGACGGGCTTTGACATCACCGTTGCCTCCGAGGTGATGGCGATCTTGTGCCTGAGCGAGAACCTGGCCGATCTGGAGCGGCGTCTGGGCGACATGATCGTGGCTTACCGCCGCGACAAATCCCCGGTCTATTGCCGCGACATCAAGGCCGACGGGGCGATGACCGTGCTGCTCAGGGATGCGATGCAGCCCAATCTGGTGCAGACGCTGGAAAACAACCCCGCCTTTGTGCATGGCGGGCCCTTTGCCAATATCGCGCATGGCTGCAACAGCGTGATCGCCACCAAGACCGCGCTGAAGCTGGCGGATTTCGTCGTGACCGAGGCCGGGTTTGGTGCCGATCTGGGCGCCGAGAAGTTCATGAACATCAAATGCCGCAAGGCAGGCCTTGCGCCCGACGCGGTGGTGATCGTGGCGACCGTGCGCGCGATGAAGATGAATGGCGGGGTGGCAAAATCCGATCTGGGGGCCGAGAATGTCGCGGCCGTTCAGGCGGGCTGTGCCAATCTGGGCCGCCATATCGAGAACGTCAAAAGCTTTGGCGTGCCGGTTGTCGTCGGCATCAACCATTTCGCGGGCGACACCGAGGCCGAGATCGCGGCGGTAAAAGCCTATGTCGCGGCGCAGGGTTCCGAGGCGATCTTGTGCAAGCACTGGGCCGAGGGCAGCGCGGGGATCGAGGATCTGGCGCGGCGGGTGGCGGAGCTGGCCGAAGGCGGCAGCGCCGATTTCCGCACGCTCTATCCCGATGAGATGGGGCTGATGGCCAAGATCGAGACCATCGCGACCAGGATCTATCGCGCAGGGTCCGTGACCGCCGACGCAGGCGTGCGTGCACAGCTCAAGGCCTGGGAAGAGGCGGGCTATGGGCATCTGCCGGTCTGCATGGCCAAGACGCAGTATTCCTTTTCGACCGATCCCAACCTGCGTGGTGCGCCCGAGGGCCATGTGATCCCCGTGCGTGAGGTGCGGCTGTCGGCGGGGGCGGGGTTTGTCGTTGCGATCTGTGGCGAGATCATGACCATGCCCGGCCTGCCCAAGGTTCCGGCGTCGGAAACCATCCGGCTCAATGATGCAGGCCTGATCGAGGGGCTGTTCTAGGCAAGGGGGGCGCGGCGGCGGGGGCATCGAACCCCCGCCGCCGCGCGTGCCGCCCCGGGCGGCCCGGGCGCCCAGACCGATGGGCTGTGCGGGTCGGCGGGTGTCGGCATGCGTATTTCGGGAAAGATGAAGGATCAGGGCATGGCCGCGACGATATTGGACGGAAAAGCCTTTGCAGCCAAGGTGCGTGGGCAGGTGGCGACCCATGTCGCGGCACTCAAGGCCGGGCACGGGATCGTGCCCGGGTTGGCGGTCGTGCTGGTGGGCACGGATCCGGCCAGCCAGGTCTATGTGAAGAACAAGGGCATTCAGACAATCGAGGCCGGCATGGCGAGCCATGAGCACAAGCTCGATGCCGCCACGCCCGAGGCCGAAATTCTGGCGCTGGTTGCGCGGCTGAATGCCGATCCTGCGGTGCATGGGATCTTGGTGCAATTGCCGTTGCCGGCCCATGTGGATGCGGCCAAGGTCATCAACACCATCGACCCGGCCAAGGATGTGGACGGCTTTCACATCTCGAATGTGGGGCTTTTGGGCACGGGGCAAAAGGCGCTGGTGCCCTGCACGCCGCTGGGCTGTCTGATGATGCTGCGCGATCATCATGGTGATCTGTCGGGGATGGAGGCGGTGGTGCTGGGCCGGTCCAACATCGTGGGCAAACCCATGGCACAGCTTTTGCTGGGGGAAAGCTGCACGGTCACGATCGCGCATTCGCGGACCCGCGATCTGGGCGCGGTGTGTCGGCGCGCCGATATTCTGGTCGCGGCCGTCGGCCGCCCAGAGATGGTCCGGGGCGACTGGATCAAGCCCGGCGCCACGGTAATCGATGTGGGGATCAACCGCGTCGCCCATCCCGAGGATGCGACCCGGACCCGGCTTGTGGGCGATTGCCATACGCAGAGTTGCGCCGAGGTCGCAGGCGCGATCACGCCTGTGCCGGGCGGCGTGGGGCCGATGACCATTGCCTGTCTGTTGGCCAATACGCTGACGGCCTGTTGTCGGGCGCATGGGCTAGCTGAACCTGACGGTCTGGCGGTCTGACGGCCTGACGGCTCCCGTTGCGGGGGCGCTTGCGTCCGGGGTAGCGGCCCGTGGCATCAGCGCGGCATCGGCAGCCTTACGGGCGGGGCCCCGATTGCGATCGCCTCGGCCGCGGCGCCCATCAGGCCCGACAGTTCCGGCCGGTCGCAAAACAGCCCGCCCGTATAGGCGCCATAGGCGGGCAGGATCAGCCGGGTGTCGTCAAACAAAAGGCAGCGGCGGGTGATGCTGCGTCCGCGCAATTGCAGCCGCAGCTTGGGGTGATAATGGCCCGACACCTCGCCCTGCGCGCCGGGTTCGGCGATGTGGCGAAACATCAGCGGCCCGTTGCGATGTTCGGCCAGATGGGTGCCGCCCAGATCGAGCGGGCCGGGGTCGTGATTGCCCAGAACCCAGATCCAGCGCCGCCCGGCCATCAGGCTGGTCAGATGATCGCGCACGGGATCGGTCAAGCCCTGGGCAGCGGTCAGATCATCGAAGCTGTCGCCGAGGCAAATGACCGTTGCCGGGGCCAGAAGCGCAATGTCTTGCGCCAGCCGATCCAGCGTTTCAACGGTTTCATAGGGTGGCAAAAGCACGCCGCCCCGCCGCGCCATGCGGTCGGATTTTCCCAGATGCAGATCCGCAACGCAGAGCAGGTCGCGCGCGGGCCAGTGGAGCCCGCCCGAGGGCAGCGCATGCAGAATTTGGGCCCGGAACACAAAGGGCAGCGCGGTCATGACCGGGGCGCTTCGGTCAGGCCGGCGGTGGCCATCAGGCGCGCGGCCTCGGCCTCGAGCAGGCGCTGGTCGGCCATGCCCGCGATGGGCACGCGGCCGGGTTCAAGAAACAGGGGCGCGGCCAGCGGGCTGACGCGGTCCAGCCGCAGATGGTCGATCCGGTCGCCGATGCGCGCCAGCATCGCCTCGATCCGGCCGAAATCGACCAGACCGCGCATCGCCTCGGCCCTTGTGATGTCAAGCATGACATGGCCAGGGTCATATTTGCGCAGCGTGTCATAAAGGATGTCGGTCGAAACTGTCGCTTGTCGGCCCGATTTTCGTGGCCCGCCGGGCTGGTTGCGTTCGATCAGCCCCGCGATGATCGCGCTGGCCTTGAAGGTGCGTTTCATCACGGCGTTGTCGGCCAGCCATGCGGTCATGGTGTCAATCAGATTGTCGCGGGAAAACAGGTGTTTGGGATCGCCCGGTGCCCGCAGGCCCCAGATCAGCGTGGCATAGTCGGTGGCCACGAAGCCCATGGGGTCAAGGCCCAGATCCTCCATCCGTTTGGTGATCAACAGGCCCAGCGTCTGTTGCGCGTTCCGCCCGGCAAAGCCATAGGCCACGACATGTTCGCGCCCGTCATGGGCAAAGCTTTCCACCAGAAGCCGGTCACGTTCCGGCAGCCGCGACACCCGGCGCTGAAGCGCGAGCCAGTCGCGGGTGTGTTGCGGCAGATCGGGCCAGTCGGTTTGCGCGAACATCGCCAGAATCCGCTCGCTGAGCTGGGTTGAGGTGGCGAATTTCGTGCCCATGAAGGTGGCGATCTTGGGCTTTTGGGTGGGTGTGCGGCTGACCTCGACCACCAGATCGCGCATGCCTTCGTAGCGCACGATCTGACCGCCGATCAGAAAGGTGTCGCCGCGCTTGAGCATGGCGGCAAAATATTCCTCCACCTCGCCCAACGGCGCCCCGCCCCGGGTTTTCTGATAGCGGACCTGCATCTTGTCGGCATCCACGATGGTGCCGATGTTCATGCGGATGCGCAGCGCCCGGCGCGGATCGCGCAACTGCCACAGCCCATCGGGGCGCTGGACCAGCCGTTGCCATTGATCATAGGCCCGCAGCGCATAGCCCCCGGTCGCCGCGAAATCGAGGCAGCGCTCAAAGCTTTCGCGCGACAGGTTCGCATAGGCCCCTGCGGTGCGGATTTCCGCAAACAGGTCATCGGCATCGAAAGGTCCGGCCGCGGCACGGATCAGGATATGCTGGCACAGCACATCGAGCGGGCCGTCATGGTCGCTGTCGCCATCCAGCGTATGGTCGCGCACGGCATCCAGCGCGGCCTTGCATTCGATCACCTCGAAGCGGTTGGCGGGCACGATCAGCGCCTTGGACGGCGCGTTGTAGCGGTGGTTGGCGCGCCCGATCCGTTGCACCAGCCGCTTGACGTTTTTTGGCGCGCCGATCTGGATCACCAGATCGACATCGCCCCAATCGATCCCCAGATCGAGCGATCCCGTGCACACGATTGCTCTCAATTTTCCTTCGACCATCGCCTGTTCGACGCGGTCGCGCTGTTCGCGCGCCAGCGCGCCGTGATGGATGCCGATGGGCAATTGCGCATCATTGGCCAGCCACAGATGGTGAAAGAACAGCTCGGCCTGCGCGCGGGTGTTGTGAAAGATCAGCGTGGTGCGATGGCGCTTGATCTCTTCCAGCACGGCCGGAATGGCATAACGGCCACCGCCGCCCGCCCACGGGGGGGGCGCATCGGTTTGCAGCATGGCGATGTCGGGGTCGGGGCCGGGATCAGCCAGCAAGATGGCGCAAGGATCGGGGTGGCGGGCAAGGATGCGGGCGATGGCGGGCGGGTCTTCGACGGTGGCCGACAGACCCACACGGCGCAGACCGGGGGCCAGCGCCGACAGCCGCGAGAGCGCCAGCATCAGCTGATCGCCCCGCTTGCTTTCGGCCAGCGCGTGCACCTCATCGACGATGACGCGGCTGAGCCCGGCAAAGATGCGCTCTGCATCAGGGTAAGACACCAGTAACGCAAGGCTTTCGGGGGTGGTCAACAAGATATGCGGCGGGTCGGCGCGCTGGCGCCGCTTGACATGGGCGGTGGTGTCGCCGGTCCGGTCCTCGACCCGGATCGGCAGGCCCATCTGTGCGATGGGGCCGGTCAGGTTGCGCTTGATGTCGGCGGCCAGCGCCTTGAGCGGGCTGATATAGAGCGTGTGCAGCCCTGTGTGGCGTCCATCGGCAAGCTCTGCCAGCGTGGGCAGAAACCCCGCCATGGTCTTGCCCCCGCCGGTGGGCGCGATCAGCAACTGGCAGGGCGCACCGGCACAATCCAGCATCGCTTGCTGGTGTGGGTGGATCGACCAGCCGCGCGTGGCGAACCAGCCGGTGATCTGAGGGGGAAGGGGGCGCGTCATGGGATGCAAGATAGCCATGCGCGCGGGCTTTGCCATGGGGGGTAAGTTTTCGCGTCCGGCTCTTGGCAATCGTGCTTGATCGCATCCGGTTGGCGGCCTGATGCGCGGTCTGGCCCGGCCCCATATGAAAACGGCCCGCTTTCGCGGACCGTTTCAGATCGTGCCAAGGTCTGTCGGGGCTCAGTTGACCAGCGTCGCCTCGGTCGCGGCGCGGAGGTCACCTTCGGTCACACCATCGGCCAGTTCCAAAAGCTTCAGGCCACCGGGAACCACCTCGAGCACACCCATATTGGTGATGATCAGATCGACCACGCCCGTGCCGGTCAGCGGCAGGGTGCAGGATTTCAGCACCTTTGATTCGCCATGCTTGTTGGCGTGATCCATGACGACGACCACGCGGCCCACACCGGCCACCAGATCCATCGCGCCGCCCATGCCCTTCACGAGCTTGCCGGGGATCATCCAATTGGCAAGATCGCCGCTTTCCGACACCTCCATCGCGCCCAGGATCGCCATGGCGATCTTGCCGCCCCGGATCATGCCAAAGGACGCCGCGCTGTCGAAATAAGCGGTGTGGGGCAATTCGGTGATCGTCTGCTTGCCGGCATTGATCAGATCGGCGTCTTCCTCGCCCGCGAACGGGAAAGGGCCCATGCCGAGCATGCCGTTTTCCGATTGCAGCGTCACGGTGATGCCATCGGGGATGTAGTTCGACACCAAGGTCGGGATGCCGATGCCAAGGTTCACATACATCCCGTCGCGCAGTTCCTTTGCCGCACGCGCGGCCATCTGGTTGCGGTCCCAAGGCATTATGCTGTCTCCCTCTGGCGAACGGTGCGTTGCTCGATCCGCTTTTCATGTGTCCCTTGGATCAGGCGGTGCACATAGATGCCCGGTAAATGAATGGTGTCGGGGTCGAGCGAGCCTGTCGGCACGATCTCCTCGACCTCCATGATGCAGATGCGCCCACACATGGCGGCGGGCGGGTTGAAGTTGCGGGCGGTCTTGCGGAACACGGCGTTGCCGGTTGCATCGGCTTTCCACGCCTTGACGATGGCGAGATCGGCGAAAATCCCGCGTTCGAGGATGTAATCCTGCCCGTCGAAGGTTTTCACCTCTTTGCCCTCGGCAATCACGGTGCCGACGCCCGTCTTGGTGTAAAAGCCGGGAATGCCCGCGCCGCCCGCGCGCATCCGCTCGGCCAGCGTGCCTTGGGGGTTGAATTCCAGTTCCAGCTCGCCCGACAAATATTGGCGCATGAATTCGGCGTTCTCGCCCACATAGGACGACATCATCTTCTTGATCTGGCGGGTGGCCAAAAGCTTGCCCAAGCCGAAATCATCAACCCCCGCATTGTTGGACGCGACGGTCAGATCCTTGGTGCCCGCCGCGACAATCCCGTCGATCAACAATTCGGGAATACCACATAGCCCAAAGCCGCCCGCCGCGATCAGCATGCCGTCAAACAGCACCCCATCGAGTGCTTCCGCCGCTGAGCCATAGATCTTTTTCATTGCGATCTTCCTTCAACACGAATTCGGGCGCACCCTGCCGCCGCGCTGCGGCGAAGTCAACGGAGCCTCAGGGGTCAAGGGCTGCTTCCATCTCGGCCAACAAGCCAGAGCAATAGGCCTCGAACCTTGGGCCGGGCTGCTGGCTGTCGATGCGGTCCTTCAGCGGATCGGGTGCGGTGATGTCGCTGCCTGACAGGGTCTCCAGCACGGCGTGGCCACAAAAGGGAACATGCGCCTCGGAATAGCCGCCTTCATGGGTCAGCATCAGCCGCCCTTCGCACAGATCGGCGGCGGCCGCCATCGTCATGGCGGTCATCTTGCGAAACGTGTCCGAGCCCGCCATCATCCGCCCCAGCGGGTCGACGGCCGAGGCATCAAAGCCACAAGCCACCACGATTGCATCGGGTTGAAAGGCATAAAGCTGCGGGATCACCAGCCGTTCGAAGGCCTCCAGATAGGTGGTATGCCCAGTTCCGGGGGGCAGAGGCAGGTTGAGGTTGAACCCCAGGCCGGCACCCGCGCCGCGATCCTCGAAATCGCCCGAATCGCGCGGATAGTTGCGTTCCTGATGGATCGAGATGGTCAGCGTGTCAGGGCGCTCGTAATAGATCGCCTCGGTGCCGTTGCCGTGATGCACATCCCAATCGATCACCGCGATCCGGTCGGCCAACCCCGCGGCGCGCGCGGATTCGAGCGCGATGGCAATGTTGTTCAACAGACAAAATCCGTTGGGAAAATCCGGCAGGCAATGATGCCCCGGTGGGCGTGACAGCGCATAGGCATTGTCAAGCCGCCCCTGCAGCACATCGAACAGTGCTGCCTTGGTCAGCCCGGCGGACAGCGCCGCGATGTCATAGCCATCCGCGCCAAAAGGGGTGCGCAAGCCCAATTCCCCGCCGCCTTCGGCACATTTCTGTCGAAACAGATCGATGTAATGGCGCGGATGGATGCGCAAGATATCCTCATGGGTGGCGGGGGCGGCGCCGGGCGTGGCCAGATCGGCGATCAGCCCGGTCACTTCGACCAGATTGCGAAAGCGCCGCTTGGTTTCGGGATTTTCGGGCAGCCCGCTGCCCGTTGCGGGCTGCATCAGCCCGCCGACAGGCACCAGAAAACTGTAGTTGCCGCCAGAGTGCCAAAAGCAGCGTTCATTGACGAAAAATCCGGTGGCCATGCTGTCTTCCCCCTATCCCATGCCGCAGTATGGGCGGGTCCACCGGGATCTGTCCATGGAAATGGCGCCCTGTGGACAACTGTGGGGACAGATTGGATAAGCATAAGCCGCTGACCCTAGCGTTCCAGCCGATAGACCCCTTCGGGAAGGTCAAGTGCTGCGGCCAGATCATGCAACTGGGCGATGGATAGGGTGACGACCTGTTCCGTGTTGGTGCGCGGATCATATTGGGTGATCGTCACACATTCGGCAAAGGCCGCGATGGCGACATCCTCAAGCAAGGGCTGGCCGTTTTCCCCCTCATCGACAAGGGTGATCACGGTGGCGTCGAACTCGTGTTCGATGGTGAACATGGATGAAGCCTATGGTTGAGTGCCATCGCTCGCAAGGCCCCGCGCATCACGGCGCGCCTGGCGGTGATACAGCCACGGGGCCGCAATGCGGTTGTAGATCAGATCGGCCAAACTGCGCAGACCGGGCAGCATGACCAGCCTGGCCACCCAACCCATCCCCGGCAATGCAGCCCAGATCGCCGCAAACGCAGGTATGCCGCTGATGATCCGCCCATCGGGCAGTGCCGCATGCATGCGCCGCTTGGCCTGATCCGGGGTCAGTTGCCAAAGCCCCAGATCGGCGGTGTTGAGATCTTCGAACAGCAGCGGCGCGCGTGTCTTTTCGGCGCGGGCGCGATAATGGGCGATCTCGGCCCGGCAGATCGGGCAGCGGTCGTTGTAAAGGATGCGCGTGATTGCCATGCCCTGCACCTATCGCAGGCGCGCCGTGGGTCAAGCGCAGGGATCACCCATAAGACCACAATGCCGTGATGGGGGCTGGACGGCGCCCAAGGGCTGGTTAGGCTTGGCGGATCTGGAAAATGAGACCCCGCATGCAGCGTTTTGCCCTGTATCTCGGACTGGCAATTGCCCTGGCGGGCTGTGTGCCGATGGCCGCGCCCCCGGTCGCATCCGCCCCAAGGCTTGGGCCAGAGCAGGCGCTGGAAAATTTCCGCGAGGTGATTGCGCGCGTCGAGCCTGTCGCCGAACAGCTGTGCCGCGAACAAACCCCCGATCAGCGGTGCGACTTTGCCATCTATGTCGACCGCGCGCCGCGCAGCGGGGTAAATGCCTTTCACACCATCGACGATGCAGGCCGCCCTGCCATCATCTTTACCGTCGCCCTGATCGCTGTGGCCGCAAATGTCGATGAGCTGGCCTATGTCATGGGCCATGAGGCGGGCCACCATATCGGACGCCATCTGCCGCAGGCCCGCGCCAGCGCCCATCTGGGCGCCGAGGTCTTTGCCCAGATCGCGCGCGCGGGCGGTGTCAGCGAGCGTGCCGTGGGCGAGGCCGCACAGATCGGCGCAGTGGTGGCCGCCCGCCAATTCACCCGGCAGGCGGAATTGGAAGCCGACGCCATTGGCACGATCATCGCCTTGCGGGCGGGCTATGACCCTTTGCGCGGGGCGGCGTTCTTTGAACGCCTGCCCGATCCTGCCCGCAGCTTTCTGGCCACCCACCCGCCCAATGCGCTGCGCATGGAAACGGTGCGCCGCACGCTGGCCGAGGCGCGCCGCCCCGGTCCTTGATCTGGGTCAAGGTGTAGCGCCACGCGACCTCTAGAGTTTCCCCAGTTCAATCGGCCAAACGAGGGCCGCACACGGGGAAAGACCGATGCCGGGTGACAAGACCCGCGCGCAACATGCCGCGCTGATGACCCAAATGGCCCAGACGCTGGGCGTTGATCTGGATGCCGCTCAATCGCGCGGCGCGCTGTCACCCGCCGCGCACGCGGCGATGGTGACGGCTTGCACCGGTTGCGCCAACCCCAAGGCCTGTGGCCAATGGCTGGCTCACACCACAAGTGCCAAGGCTGCGCCATCCTATTGTCGCAACGGCGATCTGTTGGGCCGTCTTGCGCCGCAATAGGCGCGTCTAGCCCGTCAGGCGGCCCCAAAGATCATATTCCCCGGCGTCTTCCACCACGACTGTGACCATGTCACCGGGGGCAAGCCCGTCAAATCCTGCGTCGATGAACAGGTTGCCGTCGATTTCCGGGGCATCGGCCATGGTGCGACAGGTTGCGCCCTCATCATCCACCGCATCGACCAGCACCACCATCGTTTGCCCGACCTTGGCGGCAAGCTTGGCCTCGGAAATGGCTTGGGCTTTTTGCATGAAGCGGTCCCAGCGCTCTTGCTTGACCTCTTCGGGCAGGTGACCCGGCAAGGCGTTGGATCGCGCACCCGCCACATTTTCGTATTTGAAGCAACCCACCCGGTCGAGCTGCGCCTCATCCAGCCAGTCAAGCAATGTCTGGAATTCAGCCTCGGTTTCGCCGGGATAGCCCACGATAAAGGTCGAGCGCAGCGTGATGTCGGGGCAATCGCGCCGCCATGCCGTGATCTCGTCAAGCGTGCGCGAGGCCGCGGCGGGCCGTGCCATGCGCCTGAGCGTGTCGGGATGGGCATGTTGAAACGGAATGTCGAGATAGGGCAACAGCCCGTTGGCCGGGTCAGCCATCAGCGGGATCAGATCACGCACATGCGGGTAAGGATAGACATAGTGCAAGCGAACCCAAGCACCCAGTGTGGATAAATCTCTGGATAGATCGAGAATTGGAAACTTTACCTCGCGGCCTTTCCAGTCGGTTCCATAGGCTGACGTGTCCTGAGAGATCACCAGAAGCTCGCGCACGCCCGCCTCGACCAGCTTTTCGGCTTCGCGCAGGACGGCCTTGGCCGGGCGTGATTGCAGCCGCCCCCGCATGTCGGGAATGATGCAGAATTTGCATGTGTGATCGCAGCCCTCGGCGATCTTGAGGTAGCTGTAATGGCGCGGCGTCAGCTTGATACCCGTTGCAGGCAACAGATCAACAAAGGGATCGGGCGAGGGCGGCACCGCCTTGTGGACGGCATCCAGCACCTGTTCGTATTGGTGGGGCCCGGTCACGGCCAGAACGGTGGGGTGGGCGCCCGTAATGGTGTCGGGCTCGGCCCCCAGACATCCCGTCACGATCACCCGACCGTTTTCGCGCAGCGCCTCGCCGATGGCCTCCAGGCTTTCGACCTTGGCCGAATCGAGAAAGCCGCAGGTGTTCACGATCACCGCATCGGCCCCCGCATAGTCAGGCGAAATGGCGTAGCCTTCGGCTCTGAGCCGCGTCAGGATGCGTTCGCTGTCAACCAGCGCCTTGGGGCAGCCAAGGCTGACCATCCCGATCCGGGGCTGTCCGGAGCGGGCGACATCTGGGATCTGGGCGCGCGCAAGATCCGGGCGCAGGTCGGGCGGGTTCTGGCTCATGATGGCGCAGATAGCCCGCCTTGCACAAAAGGGGAAGGCGTGACCGCGGTGTTCCCCTCTGAAGTGGCCGGCAAACCGCAACGTGGTCTTGACGCCGTGCCCCGACCGCCGGAAAAGATCGTGTGCGCCAGCATCAAGGCCCTGTCGGTGCTGTGGCAAGATGATCTGTCGGGTCGCGTGTTTCTGGGGGTATTGTGCGGGTCAGGATCAGCTTTTTGGCGGGCATCCTTGCCCTTACCGGGTGCGCTGCCACGCCGGTTCCGACGGTATCGACCAGTCTATATGCCGGTGAGACACCACAGATGCGCAGGCTGGTGCGCGCTAGTGCGCAAGAGCATGACCTCCCCGAGGTTCTGCTGCACCGGGTGATACAGCGCGAAAGTGACTACCGCGCCGATGCGCGCAACGGCCCCTATTGGGGACTGATGCAGATCACGCCGCAGACGGCGCGCAGCATGGGCTTTCAGGGCCCGCCAGAGCGTCTGCTCGATCCAAGGGTGAATTTGACCTATGCGGGCAAGTATCTGCGCGGTGCATGGCTGGTTTCGGATGGGGATATGGACAAGGCCATGAGTTGGTATGCGCGTGGCTATTATTTCGAAGCGCGCGAGCGTTGCTTGCTGGTGGAAACAGGGCTGGCCCAGCGCGAGGTGGCACGCCAGTGTCGATGAGGGGTGCGCCCATAAAGGTAGGGCGGGGTTAACCCCGCCCTACGGGCTGCTCCGGCCAAAGCGTGGGGCAGCGACGCCCTGTCTCAATGCGTCTGGGCGGGTTTTCTTACCGCCGTCGGTCGCGGCGGGCGGACATCGGTTGAAACGCCACGCCCACATGCGCCTCGCAATAGGGTTTGCCCTGTTGCACAGGCAGGCCGCAGAAATAGAATTCCTGCGTGGCGGGGTCGCCGATGGGCCATTTGCAGGTGCGTTCGGTCAATTCCATCAGGCTGATGCGTTTGGCGGTCTTTTCCACTTCGTGCACCTTGGCCAACGCTTCGGGGCTGATTTCATTGGCTGAAGGCTGTGGCGGCAATGGTTGGCCCGCGGGCACGATGGGCTTTCTGAGCGGCATCACATTGCTGGGGCGCGGCGCGGGTTGTTCTTCCTCGACAGAGGCGGGCGGGATATCCGGTTCGGAGGGGGCGGCGCGCGGTTCGTCCTTGCGAACGGGCTTGGGTGCCGGGCGCGCCTCTGCTTCCGGGGTTGGCTTGGCTTGCGGGGCCGGCGTGCTGGCCGCGCCACCCACGCGGTTGGACAGGCCAAGGCGATGCACCTTGCCGATCACCGCGTTGCGGGTGACCCCGCCCAGTTCCTTGGCGATCTGGCTGGCCGACTGGCCCTCGCCCCACATCTTCTTCAACGTCTCGACGCGTTCGTCGGTCCAGGACATGCCCGTCTCCTGATTGCTGGGCCGCATGGCCCGTCCCAAGACACCGCCCTATGACGGGTCTGGCGCGAAAAGTGAACCTCATTCTATCCCCGCGCCCTTGGGCGGCGCAAGGGCGTGCCCGCGATCAGTTTTTGCGGCGGTTGACCGCCTCGCGCCAGGCCAGCAGGCCCGCGCCCGCGATGATGGTCAGCGCGCCGATCAGGCTGACCGCCGTCGGGATCACGCCGAAGAGAAGGGCATCATAGCCCGCCGCAAAGACCAAGGTGAGGTAAGAGAAGGGCGTGATGAAACTGGTGTCGGCACGCGCCAGGGCATTGATGAAAAACACCTGCGCGCAGGCCATCAGCAGGCCGATCCCCGCCATCCCCGCCCATTGCGCGGTTGTGGGTGGCTGCCAGACCCAGATCACGGTGAGCGCGGCGATGACCAACCCGATGGAATTGTTTACAATGAGGATCTGAAGCGGCCTTTCGCGGCCCGACAGGCGCTTCATGAAGATCAGCTCCAGCCCTAGCGCCAAGGCCGCCCCCAGCGCAAGAAGCGCGCCGGGTTGTACGGCCTCCGTTCCAGGCCGGATCAAGATCATCGCGCCTGCAAAGGCGATGACGGCGGCCAGCCAGCGCCACGGCCCCACCTTTTCTCCCAGAAGCGGGATGGCAAGGATCATGGCCAGAACCGGGTTCAGAAAGGAAATCGCCGTCGCATCCGACAAGGGGATGGCGGCCGCGGCCGCGAACATCAGCGTGACGCCGCCCCAGCCGCAGGCCGTGCGCAGAACATGCGTCCGGTAATCTGGCCGGATCAGGCGCAGTCGCAGAACGGCAATGGCCGTAGCAAAGACCAGCCAGGCGAACAGGAACCGCCCGAAGCTGACCTGCATCGGATGCAGCGGCGGGCCCAGCGTGTCGGTGCCCAGTGCCTTGGCGATCAGCGTGGTTGCGGCCAGAAAGGCGGTGGCGCAGATCATCAGGGCTACGGCCAGCCCCGGTGCGGGGCGGTACAGCGGGGCTGGCAGGGCCGCGGGTGGAACCGGTCCCTGCGGGGTGGAGGGTCCGGTCATCGCGGGGCCAGAATGAACCCGGCGATGGCGGGTCCGAGCCTGTCGTGAAGCGGCAGGGACGGGTCGGCATAGGTGGCGAAGCTCGCGGCGGTCAGCGCTGCCGGGCTGTCGTCGGCCGGGGTGGCGAGCTTGAGCGTATGGGTCAGGCCGGGCAACGTCAGGCGGCTTGCATCGGGGCGGGCGGCGGCGAGAGGGTCGGCCTCGGACGGCGGGACCTGCAGATCGGCATCGCCGTGGATCATCAGGACGGGCAGGTCGCTGGCAGCCAGCAGCGCGGCGGGATTGGTCATCACCAGTTCGCGCAGGTAGGCGCGGGTCGCGGGGCCGAAGATCGCGGCGAGGCCGGGCGGCAGGCCAATGGGGTCTGGGGTGCCGGTCGCGATCAGCTTGGCCAGCGCCCTGTCGAAGGCGGGCAGCGTCGGGGCGAGGGTCGGTTGCGCGGCGATCTGGTCGCGCATCACCGCGCCGAGGATGCGGCCGGGCGTGGCCAGAAGCACGAGGCCGCAGACATCGGGCAGGGCGGCGGCATCGAGCGCGAGGATCCCGCCCTCGGAATGGCCGATCAGCCAGATGCAGGGCGCGCCCGTCTGGGCCCGAAGGAGGTCGGCCCAGGCGGCGGTATCCTCGCGGTAGGCGCTCAGGCTGACGGCATTCGGATCGCCGCCGCTGTTGCCGATGCCGCGCTTGTCGATCCTGAGGGTCGCGATGCCCTCGGCGGCGAGCGCCTCGGCGAGCAGGCGGTAGGCGTCGGTGCTCAGGCCAAAGGCCGAGTTGCCGTTCCGGTCCGTCGGTCCCGATCCGGGCACGATCAGCGCTGTGGCCCGGACAAGGCGCGCGGGCCGTTCGAGCGTGCCGTGAAGCGTCCCGAAGGGGCGTTCCACCGAGAGTGCGACCGGATCGGCGGAGGCGGGCAGGGCAGACATGAGGAGAAGGCTCAGGGCAAGGCGGCGCATGCGGGCACGGGTCACACGCCCAGACACCAGCGCAGGATCGCCTTTTGCGCGTGGAGCCGGTTTTCCGCCTCGTCGAAGACCACCGATTGCGGGCCGTCCATCACGGCATCGGTAACCTCTTCGTTTCGGTGAGCGGGCAGGCAATGCATGAACAACGCATCGGGCGCGGCATGGGCCATCAGCGCCTCGTTCACCTGATAGGGGCGCAACTGGTTGTGGCGGCGTTCGCGGGTGGTCTGGCTGTCATGCATGGAAATCCATGTGTCGGTGACGACCAGATCGGCGTTTGAAACCGCACGCACGGGGTCGCGTTCAATCGTCACCGTGGCGCCTTTGGCGCGGGCTTCGTCGAGAAAGCGGCGCTCGGGATCAAGGGTTTCGGGGCCGGAAAAGGTCAGGTCAAATCCGAACTGCCCCGCAGCATGGGCGAAACTGGCGAACACGTTGTTGCCGTCGCCGCACCAGGTCACCTTGCGCCCGGCGATGGGGCCGCGATGTTCTTCGTAGGTCAGGATATCGGCCATGATCTGGCAGGGATGGGTGCGATTGGTCAGCCCATTTATCACGGGAACCGTGGCGTGATCGGCCATCTCCAAGAGCACATCCTCCTCATAGGTGCGCAGCATGATCAGATCGACATAGCGCGACAGCACCCGGGCGGTGTCGGCAATCGTTTCGCCATGGCCCAGCTGCATTTCCGATCCGGTCAGCACCATGGTCTGCCCGCCCATCTGCCGCACGCCCACGTCAAAGGACACACGCGTGCGGGTCGAGGGTTTTTCGAAGATCAGCGCCACCATGCGGCTGGCCAGCGGTTGATGATCATCCGCGGCTCCCTTGGGGCGGTCTGCGCGCGCGCGCTTCATCGCGGCGGCCTGATCGATCATTGCGCGCAGATCGGTCGGGGCGGTTTTGTTGATGTCGAGGAAATGGGGCATCTGAGGTGCCTTTCGGCTTGTGGCGGGCACCCGGGGGGCCAGCCCCCCGGACCCTCCGGAGTATTTGCAAGGCAAAGATGGGATCAGGCAGCCGCAATCTTTCGGCTGAGTGCGCTGGCGGCGGCGTCAAGTCGGGTGATGCCTTCGGCGATCTCGTCTTCGGTGATGGTCAGCGCGGGCAGGATGCGCACGACATTGTCGCCCGCGGGAACGGTCAGGATGGCCGCATCATAGCCCGCAGCCACCAAATCGGTGTTGGTGGCGCGGCATTTGAGCCCCAGCATCAGGCCAGAACCCCGCACGGTTTCGAGGATATCAGGATGTGCGGCGACCAATCCTTCGAGTTTCTGGCGCAAAAAGCCCGCTTTCTTGCGGACATCTTCCAGAAAACCGGGCCGGGTGATTTCATCCATGACAGCCGCGCCCACGGCGCAGCCCAAGGGATTGCCGCCATAGGTCGAGCCATGGGTGCCTGCGGTCATGCCGCGTGCGGCCTGTTCGGTCGCCAGAAGCGCACCAATTGGGTAGCCGCCGCCAATACCCTTGGCCACCATCATGATGTCGGGCGTAACACCCGCCCATTCATGCGCGAAAAGCCGACCCGTCCGCCCAACGCCGCACTGAATTTCGTCGAAGATCAGGAGCAGCCCATATTGGTCGCACAGATCGCGCAGCCCCTTGAGGCACGCGTCGGGAAGCGGGCGGATGCCGCTTTCGCCTTGCACGGGTTCGACCATGATCGCGCCCACATCGGGCGCGCTGGCGGCTGCGCGCAGCGCGTCGTGATCGGCAAAGGCAAGCTGGCGGAAACCGGGCAGAAGCGGCCCGAACCCCTTGGTCAGCTTTTCCGATCCGGCCGCCGAGATCGCGGCGATGGACCGGCCATGGAATGCGCCTTCGAAGGTCAGGATCGTCGTGCGCTCGGGTGTGTCGCTGTCATACCAGTACTTGCGCGCCATCTTGACGGCCAGTTCTGTCGCCTCGGTGCCGGAATTGCAGAAAAACACGGTGTCGGCAAAGGTATGGTCCACGAGCCGGCGCGCCAATTCTTCTTGTTGGGGGACGACATAAAGGTTCGATGTGTGCCACAGCGCGTTCGCCTGATCCGTCAGGGCGCGCACCAGCGCCGGATGCCCATGGCCCAGCGACATGACCGCGATGCCTGATCCGAAGTCCACAAAGCGTCGCCCGTCAGCCTCGATCATCCACGATCCTTCGCCTTTGACAAAGGACAGCTTGGCACGGTTGTAGCTTGGCAGGACAGGCGAAATCATCTCCGTCTCCGTTGCGGACATCAAAAAACCTGCATCGCGCAGCGTCGCGCGCAAGTCAATTCATCCCTGCGCCGCGCACGCCTGTTTGTGCACGGCGTGCCTGCCATCTTTGCTTTGAAAATACTTGGGGGAGGCCGCAGGCCGGGGGCAGCGCCCCCTTGACGCCTCAGGCCACTTGCGACAGCGCGGCCTTGGGCAAGACGCCCAGCGCGGCACAGACATCGCGCGTCAGGTCGGGGGCGTTGAGCGTGTAGAAATGCAGATCCTCCACCCCGCCTGCGATCAGATCCGTGCAAAGCTCGGTTGCAAGGGCGGTGGACAACAGCGTCTCGCGCCCGTCGCGCAGGGCCTTGTCATAGGCCTCGTCCAGCCATGCGGGGATCGCGGTGCCGCAGCTTTGGGCGAATTTGCGCACGCCCGTCCATGCGTTGATCGGCAGGATGCCGGGAATGATCGGGGCGGTGATGCCCTGCGCCGTGCAGGCATCGCGGAAGCGGAAAAAGGTCTCGGCCTCGAAAAAGAACTGGGTGATGGCGGAATTGGCGCCGGCATCGATCTTGCGCTTCAGGAAATCGACGCAGGCCTGAAGCGAACCCGCCTCGGGGTGGGGATCGGGGTAGGCGCCCACGCGCAGATGGAACTTGCCGGTTCGCGCCAGTGCCTCGATCAGCTCGACGGAGCTGGCAAAGCCCTGTGGATGCGGGGTGAAACGGCCCTGACCCTTGGGCGGATCGCCGCGAAGCGCCACGATCTGGGTCACACCGGCGGCGGCATAGGTTTCGGCGATGTCCAGCGTTTCCGCGCGGGTCGCGTCCACACAGGTCAGATGTGCCGCGACCGCGACACCGTAATTGGCGTGGATCGTCTTGACCGCATCATGGGTCAGCGCCCGCGTCGTGCCGCCCGCCCCATAGGTGACCGAGACGAATTCCGGGGCAATGGGCGCCAGCACATTGAGCGTTTCCCACAGGCGGAACGAGCCCTCGAGCGATTTGGGCGGGAAAAACTCGAAAGAAACGCGGGGCGGGCGGGCCATGATATATCCGATGCTTGATCTGGTGCCCTCAGATGTCGCATAGACTGTGCCTTGCGACAAATTCATAATCTTCATCATCAATATGAGTTTCACATGCATCTGGAGTTCCGGCACCTGCGCACGATCAAGGCGATCCACGAGGAAGGCGGGCTTGCGCGCGCCGCTGACAGGCTGCACATCACGCAAAGCGCGCTGTCCCATCAGATCAAGGGGCTGGAGGATCAGGCGGGGCTCGAATTGTTCGTGCGCCGGGCCAAACCGATGAAGCTGTCGCCCGCCGGGATGAAGCTGCTCCGACTGGCAGAGGATGTCTTGCCGCGCATCGCCGCCCTCGAGGATGAGTTTCTGTCGCTGCGCAAAGGGCGGACCGGGCGCTTGCACATCGCGATCGAATGTCACGCCTGTTTCGACTGGCTTTTGCCGGTGCTGGAGGCGTTTCGCCTGTCCTGGCCCGATATCGATGTCGATATCCGCCCCGGCCTGCAATTCGAGGCGCTGCCGGCGCTCTTGCGCGAAGAGGTGGATCTGGTGGTGTCGTCGGATCCCGAAAAGCTTGCAGGCGTCGATTTCACGCCGCTCTTCGACTATGAGCCGGTGTTCGTCTGCGCCGCCGATCATCCGCTGGCCACCAGACCATGGATTGATGCCGAAGATTTTGCCGATCAGTCGTTGATCACCTATCCGGTGGAACGTGCCCGGCTTGATGTCTTCAGCCAGCTCCTGTTTGCCGCCGGGGTCGAGCCGAAATCGATCCGGCAGGTGGAATTATCGGCGGTCATCTTGCTGTTGGTGGCGTCCGGGCGGGGGGTGGCGGTGTTGCCCGATTGGGTGGTGCGCGACAGCGCCAGGCACCCATCCCTGGTCACGCGGCGATTGACGCAAACGGGCATCACCCGCCGCCTTTATGGCGCCACGCGGGCCGAAGATACCGCCAAGCCCTTCATGGCGCAGATGCTCAAACTGAGCCGGACAGAGCCCCCCAAACTCCAGCGTCGCCAAGGGTAGCGAAAAACGCAAGTTTTTCGGTTCGTTTTCCTCAGGGAAAACGGCGCGGAAAACTCCGGTTTTCCGCCCCCCTTGGCACTGCGGCGCAGGGGGTCTATAGGCTCGGCCCTGTCCGACCCGAAGGAAGAATGTGCCATGCAAGGCTCCGCCAATCTCAACATCATGCTCAAGGCCGCCCGCAAGGCGGGGCGCGGCCTCGTCAAGGATTTCCGCGAGGTCGAGAATCTTCAGGTGTCCTCCAAGGGGCCGGGCGATTTCGTCAGCCGCGCCGATCGCGCCGCCGAAGACATCTTGAAGACCGAGTTGATGGGCGCGCGCCCGAATTACGGCTTTCTGGGCGAAGAAGGCACCCGCATCGAAGGCACCGATCCGACCCGGCGCTGGATTGTCGATCCCTTGGATGGCACCACGAATTTCCTGCATGGCATGCCCCATTGGGCGGTGTCGATCGCGCTGGAACACAAGGGCGAGATTGTGGCGGGCGTGGTCTATGACCCCGCCAAGGATGAAATGTTCTATGCCGAAAAGGGCGCAGGCTGCTGGCTCAACGACAGCCATCGCTTGCGTGTGTCGGGGCGCAACAAGATGATCGAAAGCGTCTTTGCGACCGGCGTGCCCTTTGGCGGGGCGAAATACCTGCCCGCGACCTTGCAGGATCTGGCGCGTCTGATGCCCGCTTGTGCGGGTGTGCGGCGCTGGGGGTCAGCGGCGCTGGATCTGGCCTATGTGGCGGCAGGCCGCTACGAGGGCTATTGGGAACGCGGCTTGAATGCGTGGGATATTGCCGCTGGCATCTTGCTGGTGCGCGAAGCGGGCGGTCTGGTGGAGACGATCCGCGAGGGGCAGGATCTTTTGGCCGATGGTCAGCTGATCGCCGCATCCGAGCCGATGTTCGACAGTTTTGCCGCCATCATCCGCGACCGTTCCTAGGCGCGCGCCGGGATCATTTGCTGGGCTACGCCCGCCAGAAGCAGATAGAGCGAGCTCAACGTCACCACCCCGGTCAGAGCCGGGTTGGAGGCAAAATCCGTTGCGGCCGCCAAAGCGATCGATCCGGTCCAGATCATTGCAACGGGCAGCGTCACCCAACGCCAGCGCGCCGTGCGCACCGGATGGACGAACCTCAGGTTCAGGAATTGCGCAAGGCACAATGCCACCACCAGCCCCAAAATGATCTCCCAAGGGGGCAAGATCACCAACAGCGCCAGCGCCACCATGTTCCAGCAGGCGGGAAATCCGCGAAAGCTCTTGTCGGCGGTCTTCATGCGCGTATCCGAAAAATACAGCGCCGAGGCAAAGGGGATCAGCAAGACAACGATCCACCCCGACCAACCCGGCAACAGCCCCGATCCGTAAAGCGCATAGGCGGGGATCATCACATAGGTCAGGAAATCCACGATCAGATCCAGCAGCACGCCGTCGATGATGGGGGCGTTCTGCGTCACGCCGTAGCGGCGCGCCAGCGGCCCGTCGATGCCGTCGACCAAAAAGGCCACGGTCAGCCAGATGGTCATCATCGCCCAATCATGCTGCGCTGCCTCAAGCAGGGCGAGCATGGCCAACGACGCGCCAAGCGCGGTGAACAGGTGAACGCTGTAGGCCCGAATTCGCATCCAATCCAGATGCAGCGTTCTGGCGCGCTTGGCAACCACAGATGTGACATTTTCATGACATCACGCCTTGGGGTGGGTGGCCGCATAAACCTCGAGCAGGCGGGCGGCATCGACCGCGGTATAGGCTTGCGTCGTCGACAGCGAGGCGTGGCCCAGCAATTCCTGTATCGCGCGCAGATCGCCGCCAGCATCGAGCAGATGGGTTGCAAAGCTGTGGCGCAGCGCATGTGGTGTGGCCGTGGCCGGAAGGCCAAGCTGCATGCGGGCCTGTTCCATCACGCCGGCCACCAGCCGCCCATTGAGCGGCCCGCCCCTTATGCCGCGAAACAGCGGCTTGCCCGGGGACAGATCATGCGGGCACACCATGGCATAGCGTGCCACGGCGGCACGCGCGGCGGGCAGCACCGGCACCTCACGCTCCTTTGACCCCTTGCCGCGAATGCGCAGCGTATCGCCCAGCGGCAAGAGCCCCGCATCAAGCCCCAGCGCCTCGGATCGGCGCAGACCGCAGCCATAAAGCAGCGTCAAGATTGCCACATCGCGCGCCGACACCCAATCGCGGGCGTCCAGCGCGCCCGCCGCCGCGATGACATCGCGCGCGGCCGCAACCGACAGCGGCCGGGGCAAGCGGCGGCCCTGTTTGGGGCTGCGCATCGACAAGATCGGGGTGGCGTCGAAATCATCGCAATCGGCCCACCAGCGATAAAAGGATTTGACCGCCGAAAGCCGCCGCGCCAGCGACCGCGACCCAACCCCGCGCCCCCGTTGCGCCGCCATCCATGCGCGCATGTCCGATGCGCTCAGCGCGCACAGTGCCGCGGGGCCTATCGCCTCGGGGGAATGCCGTGCCTGAAATGCCAGGAAATCGGTCAGGTCGCGCCGATAGGCATCAACCGTCGCATCGGCACGCCCCCGCAGGCTGCCCAGATGGATCAGCCAGCTTTCCATCCGGTCGCGCATCGCGGGGCTGAGCGCAAGGGTCATGCCTGCCTAACTCAGCCAGCGCCGCATCTGCCGTTCAAAGACACCGGCAAAAAATGCCAAAAGATCCGTGCCTTGGCTGGGGCGAAACTGGTTGGGGTCCTCTGCGCCCATCACCAGCATCGCAGGCAGGTGGCCCGCGCCAAGATCGATCAGCATCACGGCTTCGGATTTGATCCAAACGGCATCCGCGCCGAATATCAGGGCGCTGTCATGACCCGTTTGGCGCAGCGTGACCTCACGATGGGGGACGGCGCGGCCTGCGGTGATGTAGGTTTCGGCAAAGCCCGGGGCGACAAGCGTCAACACATCCTCAAGCTTCTGGATATGGGGGGCGGCGTTGGTCGTTGCCTCGGCGCTTTCCAGCACCAACCGGATGCGGTCCACGCGCAGCGTGCTGGCCACATCGGTGCCCAGGGCCTTGAGGAAGCCTTCGAAATCGGTCTGATCCAGCAGCTTGAGGATGGCGCGATGGATCTGGTTGGTGCCCGACAGGTTTTCGTAGGCCGCCGCGATGACCGACCGGTGGGTGTCTTCCAGACGGTCGAGCCGATGTTCCAGCCGCTCCATGGCGATGCCGCGCATGTCCACGATATTGCCGCCCATCTGCCGGTCATTGGCGGCCATGAGCGCGCGCATCAGGTCGCGGTCGTCCAAGACCAGACCAGGGTCGGCAAGCACGCGGCTACGCCAGTCTGTGGCGGCATAGGGGGCCAGATCATCGGCTTCAACGCTGCTCATCGGTGCTGCCTCATGGTTGATGGTCGTGGCACCCGCACCTTAGCACAAGCTCACAGGATTTTCTGTCCTGTTTTTGCCCAATCCTTGAGGAACGCGTCCAGCCCTTTGTCGGTCAGGATGTGATTTGCCATCGCCTTGATCACGGCGGGTGGCGCCGTCGCCACATCCGCGCCCAGCAGGGCGGCCTCTTTCATGTGGTTTACCGTCCGCACCGAAGCTGTGAGTATCTGTGTGGAGAAATCGTAATTGTCATAGATTTGCCGGATGTCAGCGATCAGATCCATGCCGTCGATGTTGATATCGTCCAAGCGCCCGACAAAAGGCGAGATGAAGGTGGCACCGGCCTTGGCCGCCAGAAGCGCCTGATTGGCCGAAAAGCACAGTGTGACATTGACCATGCGGCCTTCGCCCGACAGCACCTTGCACGCTTTCAGCCCGTCCCAAGTGAGCGGCACCTTGATGGCGATGTTTTCGGCGATGCGGGCCAGTTCGCGGCCCTCGGCGATCATCCCTTCGGCATCGAGTGCCACGGTTTCGGCCGAAACCGGGCGGCCGGGGATCATGGCACAGATCTCGGCGGTGACTTCCCTGATGTCGCGGCCTGATTTCGCGATGATCGAGGGGTTCGTTGTCACCCCATCGACCATGCCCAGATCATCGAGTTCGCGGATCGCATCGACATCGGCGGTATCCACAAAGAATTTCATGGCGGCCCTTCCTTTCTGGTGGAGGTCATGGTGAGTTGCGAGGCTTCTAGCGCAGCGACCCCCGGGCGGGAAGGCATGACCGACAGCTATTTCGAAGAAGGCACCCGTGTCGGTATCCTGACGCCCGAGCCGATCGACCGGGTGCTGGATTACCTTGCGCCCGAGGGAGGGTGCTGGCTGGGCGCCTTTGTCGAGGTGCCGCTGGGCCCGCGCAAGGTTCTGGGCGTGGTCTGGGGGCCGGGGCAGGGCGATTGGGCGGCGGCCAGGCTGCGCGCCGTGACGCGGGTTCTCGATGTTGCCCCGATGCGCGACGAATTGAAGGTCTTTCTGGAAAAGGCCGGCGCCTACACGCTGACCCCTGTGTCCCAGATGCTGCGGCTGGCCACGCGTGTGCCGGGGCTGTCCGACCCGCCGTCGATGCGCAAGATCTATCGGCTGGGCCAAACCCAGCCCGACCGCATGACCGATGCGCGCGCCCGCGTGATCGCCGCCTTGGTCGACTATGGCGGGCTTGGCTTTACCTTGGGCGAACTGGCGGAACTGGCGGGTGTGACAGCTTCGGTCATCAAGGGGCTGGCGGCCCAGGGCGTGGTGGTGGAAACCGACACACCGCGTGATGCGCCTTTTCTGCCGCTTGATCCGGACCGTCCGGGCAAGCCGCTGACCCCCGATCAACAGGCGGCCGCCGATGCGCTTGGCGCGGCGATCGCGGCCGGGCACTATGGCACCACCTTGCTCAAGGGGGTGACCGGGTCAGGCAAGACCGAGGTCTATCTGGAAGCGGTGGCCGCCTGCCTGCGGGCCGGGCGTCAGGCGCTGGTGCTCTTGCCCGAGATTGCGCTGACATCGGAATTCCTGACCCGCGTCGAGATCCGGTTTGGCGCCAAGCCCGCCGAATGGCATTCGGGCGTGACCATGACCGAACGCCGCCGGGCGTGGCGCATGATCGCGCAGGGCGAGGCGCAATTGATCGTCGGCGCGCGTTCGGCGCTGTTCTTGCCATTTCGCGATCTGGGGCTGGTCGTGGTCGATGAGGAACATGACAGCTCCTACAAGCAAGAAGAGGGCGCGCTTTACAATGCCCGCGACATGGCGGTGCTGCGCGCGTCGCTGAACGGCGCGCAGGTGGTGCTGGCCTCGGCCACGCCGTCGCTGGAAAGCTGGGCCAATGCACAGGCGGGCAAATATGCGCGGCTTGATCTGAACGCACGCTTTGGTGCGGCGGTGCTGCCCCGGATGCGCGCCATCGACATGCGCACCGAAGATCTGCCGGGGCAGTCGTGGATTTCGCCCAGTCTTCAGGCCGAGGTGGCCGCGCGGCTTCAAAAGGGCGAGCAGGCGCTGTTGTTTCTGAACCGGCGCGGCTATGCGCCCGTCACGCTGTGCCGGGCCTGCGGCGCACAGGTTGGGTGCGACCACTGCGATGCGCGGATGGTCGAACACCGGTTCCAGAAACGGCTCGTCTGTCACCAATGCGGCGACACCAAGCCGCTGCCCGACCGCTGCCCTGCCTGCGGGGTTGCGGGCAAGATGGCCGCCATCGGGCCGGGGGTGGAACGCATCGCCGAGGAAGCGGCGCGGGTCTTTCCCGATGCCAAGCTTGCCATCTTGTCCTCCGATCTGTTCGGCTCGGCCCGCGCGCTCAAGGCACAGATCGAAGAAATCGCACATGGCCAGACCGATATCATCATCGGCACCCAGCTTGTGGCCAAGGGGCACAATTTTCCACGCCTGACGCTGGTGGGGGTGATTGATGCCGATCTGGGGTTGCAGGGGTCCGATCTGCGGGCGGCCGAACGGACGTTTCAGCTGATGCGGCAGGTTTCGGGCCGGGCGGGGCGGGCCGATGCGCCCGGCGTGGCGCTGTTGCAAAGCTTTCAGCCCGACCATCTTGTGATCCGCGCCATCTTGTCGGGTGATGAGGAAGGGTTCTGGCGCGCCGAGGCCGCCGAGCGCGAGGCGACAGGCATGCCCCCGTATGGGCGGCTCGCGGGCATCATCATTTCGGCCGATGATGCCACGGCGGGCTTTGATCTGGGCACCCGGCTGGCGCGCAATGACGCGGCGCTGCGCGCCATCGGGGCGGTGGTCTATGGCCCCGCCCCCGCCCCCATCGCGCGGGTCCGCGGCCGCCACCGCGTGCGGCTGCTGGTCAAGGCACCCAAGGGGGCGGCGTTGCAACAGGCCATCGCACAGTGGATCGCGCCGGTGCGACAAAGCGCCAAGCTGCGCCTTGCGGTCGATATCGATCCTCAAAGCTTCTACTGATAGCGGTTTTCTTGGCCTGCGAACCCCGCTAAGGAACCACGGTAACGACCAAAGTCCGGTGCATCCCATGTCCGCCCCGATCCGCCCACAGCCCGGTATTCTTGACATTGCGCTCTATCAGGGCGGTCAATCCGCGCTTGCGGGTGTGGCCGAGCCGCTCAAGCTCAGCTCGAACGAGAATCCCTTTGGACCCTCGCCCGCGGCCGTGGCGGCGATGGCGGCGGCGCTGGGTGACAGCCACCGCTACCCATCGACCGATCATGGCCCCTTGCGCGCGGCGATCGCTTTGGCCGAAGGCCTGGACGCCGATCGCATCATCTGTGGCGTGGGCTCGGACGAGATCATCCATTTCCTGTGCCAGGCCTATGCCGGGCCGGGGCAAGAGGTGCTGCACACCGAACACGGGTTCGCGATGTATCGCATCAGCGCGCTGGCCGCCGGTGCCACCCCCGTCGAGGTGCCCGAACGCGAGCGCGTCGTCGATGTGGATGCCATTCTGGCGCGCGCGGGGTCTGATACCGCGCTTGTGTTCATCGCCAACCCGGCCAATCCCACGGCGACCTTTCTGCCGCTCGATCAGATCACGCGGCTGGCCGATGGGCTGCCCGAAAGCTGCATTCTGGTGCTCGACGGGGCCTATGCGGAATTCGCCCCGGGCTATGATGGCGGTGCAGCCCTCGTCGATCGGCGTGCCAATGTCGTGATGACGCGCACCTTTTCCAAGGCTTACGGCTTGGGCGGGTTGCGCGTGGGCTATGGCTACGCCCCCCGGGCCATCATCGATGTCCTGAACCGTATCCGGGGACCGTTCAACCTGTCGGGTGTGGCGCTGGCCGGGGCCGAGGCGGCGGTGGGCGACAGGGCCTGGGTGGCCGAATGTCTGCGCGTCAATGCATCCGAACGGGCGCGGCTGGTGGCTGGGCTGCGCCAGCTTGGGCTGGGCTGCGACGAAAGTTTCGCCAATTTCGTGCTGGCCCGCTTTGCCGACGAGGCCGAGGCGCTGGCCGCTGACGCCCATCTGAAGGCCTGCGGGATCATCGTGCGCCATCCCAGGAGCTACGGATTTGCCCATGCGCTGCGCATCACCGTGGGCCGGGCAGAAGACAACGACCGCGTGCTGGCCGCGCTGACGGAATTCCGGGGGATGGCATGAGCGTGATCTACAACCGTGTGGCCTTGATCGGTCTGGGCCTGATCGCGGGGTCGATGGCCCATGCGATGCGGCGCGCGGGGCTGGCAGGTGAGATCGTGGGCACCGCCCGCTCGCCCCAGACGCGCGCCATCGCCGCCGACATCGGGCTGTGTGACCGCATCACCGCAACCGTGGCCGAGGCGGTTCAAGGGGCCGATCTGGTGGTTCTGTGCGTGCCGCCGGGCGCCATGGGCGCGGTCGCGGCCGAGATTGCCCCCCATCTGGCACAAGGCGCGACCGTCAGCGATGTGGGATCGGTCAAGCGCGACGTGATCACGCAAGTCGGGCCCCATATTCCGGCGGGCGTGCATTTCGTTCCCGCCCACCCGCTTGCGGGGACCGAACATTCGGGGCCGCGCGCGGGCTTTGCCGAGCTATTCGACAACCGCTATGTGTTGCTGACGCCCGAGCCGGGCACCGATGCGGCGGCCGTGGCCAGGCTGCGCGCGCTGTGGGAGGGCTGCGGCGCGCGGGTCGAGGAAATGGACGCCGATCATCATGATCTGGTGCTGGCCGTCACCAGCCACACGCCGCATCTGATCGCCTATACCATGGTGGGTGTGGCCGATGATCTGCGCCGCGTCACCGACAGCGAAGTGATCAAGTATTCCGCCGCGGGGTTTCGGGATTTCACCCGGATCGCCGCCAGCGATCCGACCATGTGGCGCGATGTGTTCCTGACCAACAAGGATGCGACCCTGGAAATCCTCGGCCGCTTCACCGAGGAACTGTTCGCCCTGCAACGGGCCATCAGGCGCGGGGACGGGGATCACCTGCATGCGTATTTTACCCGTACTCGCGCCATACGTCGCGGCATCATCGAGGCGGGTCAGGATACCGACGCGCCGGATTTCGGACGGATGAAGGCAAAGCGCGAGCCCGCCGAGGGGTGAGGCGCATCGCGCGATATGCCGCGTGCCTGGCGGGGATGGTGCTGGCCCTGTCGGCAGCCGCACAAGCGCCCGATCGTTCGCCCCGGCCCGAATTGCGCCCCGGTGCCGCCGCGCGCATGCCCATCACGCCCGCGCCCCGATCCGCGCAGCCCGCTGCAGGCGCCACAAGCGCGGCCCCCGCCAGTTCCGGCCGCCCGGTGCCGCGCCCCCTTCCGCGCCTAGGGCCGCAGCCTGTTCCTGCGTCGGCAGGGCTGGCCGCGATTGTCGATGCTGCGATTGCCCGCAGCGCCGACGCGGCCCCAACCCAAGACCGGAACCAGGATCAGGCCCAACAACAAGCTGCCGATCGCTCAGGCGCACAGATGACGCCGACGCCCCCGTCGGGCTCTGGCACCGTGCTTGCCACCCGCCAATCCCTGCGCCCGATGCTGCGGCCCGAAGGGCTGGCAGAGCGATCAACGGCCTCGGCGGCGCGCAACATTTCATCCAGCGTGGCCCAGCTTGGCCAGCGCGGCGCCCTGTGTGGTCAAGCGGGGCTGGAGGGCGAGCGGCTGGAGCCCATCGCCGGGCGTGTGCGGGGCTGCGGCATTGCAGAACCCGTGCGGCTGCGCGTGGTTGATGGCATTGCGCTCAGCACACCCGCCACCGTCAATTGCGAGACCGCCCGCGCCCTGCAAACTTGGGTTCGCCACAGCGTTGTGCCGACCGTCGGCCGTCATGGCGGCGGGGTCCGATCCTTGCGCGTGGTGGCCTCTTTTGCGTGCCGGACGCAAAACAATCGGCCCGGCGCACGGATGTCCGAACATGGGCGCGGTAATGCGATCGACATCGCGGGCGTCGGGCTGGCCGATGGCGGTGAATTGACCGTGCTGGGCGATTGGCGCACGCGGCGCGAGGGGCGCATCCTGCGCGCCCTGCATGCGGGGGCATGTGGGCCGTTTGGCACCGTTCTGGGGCCTCAGTCAGACCGCTTTCACCGGGATCATTTCCATTTCGACGTGGCGCGCCATCGCTCGGGGCCGTTCTGTCGTTAGGCAGGGGGGCGGAAAACCCGGGTTTTCCGCACGGGAAATCTCGAGATTTCCCGCCCCTGCCGGCCCGCGGTGCAATCGGGATCCGGGCGTCTGCCCGGCTGCCGATCAGCGCAGCCTGAGCCTTGGACCTTCGCCGATGGGCAGCGGCCCGAGAAACACGAAGCCCTGATCAAGCCGCAAGGTCACATCCAGATCCTCGCGCCGCCCCGACAGCCCCGCCAGAAACCCAAGCGCGCTTTCGGCCGCTTGCCGCATGGAGGCGGGCAAAAGACCCGAGCGTTCGGCCATGGCCAGCATCTCGGGCCAGTTTTGCGCGCGGATCGCGACCTCGCCGGTGGGGCGGCCCTGATCATCGATATCGACCGCCCCCGACAAGCGCAGCATCAGCGCGCCCCATTCGGCGCGGGCCTCGGTCAGATCGATCCGGGTGGGTTGCGGGCGGGTGGTTTCAATGGCGCTGATATCCCAAGGCCGGTCAAAGCGGACCATCGCCTCGGAACGGACGATCGGGATCGCTTCGGGCAAAAGCCCGGCGGGGTCAAGCAGGCGCGCAATCTGCGTGGCGGGGATCAGATCGCTGGCTTCGAACGCGATGGCATAATGTGCCTCGGAACCCTCTTGGCGGGTCATCTCAAGGCGGCCTTGGGCCAATTGGCTGCTCCAACCCAGCGAACTGTCGATGCGCAGATCCAGCATTTCGGTGCGCAAGGCATCAAGCGCCAGCCCCGCCGAAGGGCGCAGATCCAGAACCGACTGCAGCCTTTGGGCGGTGATCGTCAGCGTTTCGAACGGTGACGCGACGGTGTGCGTGGCGGGCCAGATCGCTTCGATCCGCGACGGATCCCATGTGGCATGGCGGATGATGAACAGCGGGGCCGCCCAGGCCAGCCCTGTGGCCGGATCGGCCAGGGACAGTTCGGCGATGCGTGTCTCGAAAGCCGATGGGAAGCCCGCGACCGTCACATCGCGGCGGCTGACGACCCAGCCCTCGGCCTCGCGGGCGTCAAGCCAGTTTTGTACTGTCCGCTCGGTCAGCGCGGCCCAGCCGAACCAGCCGGCCACAGCCAAGGCCGCGAACCCCGTCACCCATCCCAACAGCCGTTTCATGCGATCCCCTATCGCCGGTTTGACCCGGACGATATAGCCACAAGCAGGGTGGCTGGCCATGCGGGAGAATGGGCGCAATGGGTGGAATGGGCGATCTTTGGGTCTTTGGCTATGGCTCGCTGTTGTGGAACCCGGGTTTTGCGGTGCTGGAGCGGCGTGTGGCGCGGCTGCATGGCTGGCAGCGCAGCTTTTGCATGTCGTCGATCCATCATCGCGGCACACCCGAGGCCCCCGGTCTGGTGCTGGCGCTGGACCGGGCCGATCATGCGGTGTGCCATGGGCTGGCCTTTCGCGTGGCGGCCGGGCAGGCAGAGGCGACGCTTGCCTATCTGCGGGCGCGTGAACTTGTGTCTTCGGCCTATCTGGAGACGCGCCAGCCGCTGGAGCTTGAGGATGGAACGCCGCTCGAGGGCGCGCTGGCCTATGTGGTCGACCGCGCCCATGCGCAGTATTGCACCCTGCCGCTTGACCAACAGGCCCGGATCATCGCACGCGCCGTGGGCGGGCGCGGGCCGAACGATGAATATCTGGAAAATACCGCCACCCAACTGCATGCGCTGGGCCTGCCTGATCCGGATCTCGATTGGCTTGTGGCCCGGGTGCGCCAAATCAAGGCGGGCTGAGCGCCCATTGCGCATTGGCATATGCCCCCCGCCCCTGTAGATTGCACCGGGCAAATCAAGAACCGGGCCGGAGCCATGGCGAGCAGAGCAGACATGGGCGCAGAACAGCGCAATCCGCGCATGGCGCGGCCAACACGCCAGATCGTGCTGATGGCGATCATCTGTGCCGTGGTGCTGGCAGGCGCCGGGGTGCTCTGGCCGTCGGTTCAGCCGGTGTTCTTGTCGGCGCCGGTGTTGAACGGCTTGATCGGCGTGGTTTTCATCATCGGCGTCTTGGCCTGTTTCGCACAGGTGTTTCAGCTGTTTTCGTCGATCACCTGGCTCGAGGCGCTGGCGGGTGGCGCCCCGCAAGAGGCGACCGAACGCCCGCCCCGGCTGTTGGCCGCCATGACCGGCATTGCGCGGGTGCGCGGGCGGGGCATGCAAGTGACGGGCCCGGCCGCGCGCTCGATCCTTGATTCGGTCGGCTCGCGGATGGAGGAAAGCCGTGACATCACGCGCTATCTTGCCAATCTGCTGATCTTTCTTGGCCTTCTGGGCACGTTTTTCGGGCTGGCCACGACGGTTCCCGCCGTGGTCGATACCATCCGGTCGCTGCAACCCGCCGCAGGCGAGGAAGGTCTGGCCGTTTTTGGGCGGCTGATGGATGGTCTCGAGGATCAGCTGGGCGGCATGGGCACGGCCTTTGCCTCGTCGCTTCTGGGGTTGGCGGGGTCGCTGGTCGTGGGCTTGCTGGAGCTTTACGCGGGCCATGGCCAGAACAGGTTTTACCGCGAACTGGAGGAATGGCTGGCCACGATCACACGCGTCAGCCTTGCCGCCAGCGAGGGCGAAGGCGGCGGGATCGATCGCAGCGCGATTGCCACCGTTCTCGATCACATGGTCGATCAGGTCGAAACGCTGCAATCGCTGTTTGCCCAATCCGAGGCGCGCCGCGCCGATACAGAGGCACGTCTGATCCAGTTGACGGGCGCCATCGAAGGGCTTGCGGGCCAGTTGAGCACACAGCCCTTTGCCGTGGCCGAACGGCTTGCCGAAGGGCAGAACCGGCTTTCCGAAGGCCAGAACCGGCTTGCTGTCGGGCAGGAACGGCTGATTGATGTGCTGGCGGCCGCTCAATCGACCCCACCCGTCGATGAAGAAAGCCGGATGCGGCTGCGCTCGATCGATGTGCAGCTTCTCAAGATCTACGATCATCTGGGCACCACGCGGGACGCGGAAATCTTGTTGCTGCGCCGCGATATCGGGGATCTGACCCAAGCCTTGCGCGATCTGGTCGCCGCCGCCCGCACCCCCGCGCGCCCATCCCGCACCCATCCCGGGGAGTGACGCGCGATGGCCTTTCAGCGCCGCGCGGGTAATCGGGGCTCGGGGCCGATCTGGCCGGGATTCGTCGATGCGATCACAGCGCTGTTGATGGTGATGATCTTTGTGCTGACCATATTCATGGTCGTGCAATTCGTGCTGTCGGAAGAAATCAACAACCAGGATGATGAGCTTGCCAGCCTGAACGCGCAGCTTAACGCCCTGTCGCTGGCCTTGGGGCTGGAAGAAGCGCGGGCCGGCGATCTGGAAAGCCGGGTGGCCACGCTGACCGGATCGCTCGCCGCCGCCGAGGGGCAATTGGCCGCCCAAGGCGCGCTGATCGCGGATTTCGAAGCACAGGTGGCCGCCTTGATCGCAGCCAATACGCAACTGTCCACCGAACGCGATACGGTGGCCGCTGAATTGGCCGAGAGCCTGACGGCTGCCCAAGCGCTGGAACTGGCACTGGCCAGCGCGCGTTCGGAAATCGACACAGCCGCCCAGGAGGCCCGCCTTGCTGCGGCCCGCCGTGAGGCGCTCGAGGCGCTGATTGCCAGCCTTGAAACCGATGCCGAGACGCAGGCGGGCCAGATCACCGCGCTTGAGGCGGAATTGTCCGAGGCCGAGATCGCCCGGCTGACCGAAGCCGCCGCCGCCGAGGCGCTGCGCGCGCGGTTGCAAGACGCGGATGCCGAATTGACCGCGCTGACGCTGGCGTTGGAGGAACAGCGCCGCCGGGCCGAAGAGACCTTGACGCTTCTGGCCGCCGCTCGGGCCGCTCAGGGTGATCTGGGCGAAATCGAGGCCGCCCGCGCCGCTGCCCTGTCCGAGGCGGAAAGGCGCGCGGCATTGTTGGCCGTGGCCAATGCCGAACTGGCCCGGGCCGAGGCGGATTCGGCCGAAAGCCAGCGACAGGTCGCGCTCCTGAACGAACAAGTGGCTGCCTTGCGCCAGCAGCTTGGTGCGCTTCAGGGCCTGCTCGATGCCTCGGCCGCCGAGGATGCCGCGGCGGATGTGCAGATTGCAACGCTTGGCTCACAGCTGAACGCCGCGCTGGCCCAGCTTGCCGCGCAACAGACCCGCGTGGCCGAATTCGAGGCCGCCGAGGCCGCCCGCCTTGCCGCCGAAGCCCAGGAGCTGGAGCGCTATCGCTCGGAATTCTTCGGGCGGTTGCGCAGCCTTCTGGAAGGGCGCGAGGGGGTCCGCATCGAAGGCGACCGATTCGTGTTTTCCTCCGAGGTGCTGTTTGAAGTGGGCTCGGCCGATCTGGCCCCCGAGGGGCTATTGCAGATCGCCAATGTCGCCAGCCTTTTGTCGCAAGTGGCTGAAGAGATCCCCGAAGGCATCGACTGGATCTTGCGCGTGGATGGCCATACCGATGACCGGCCGCTCAGCGGAACGGGGGCGTTTCTGTCGAATTGGGAGTTGAGCCAGGCGCGCGCGCTGTCGGTCGTGCTCTATCTGTCCGAGCAGCTGGGCTTTCCTGCCGACCGGCTGGCGGCCACCGGTTTTGGCGAATTCAACCCGATTGCCCCCAATACCACCGTGACGGGCCGCGCCCAGAACCGGCGGATCGAGTTGAAGCTGACCGAACGCTGACGCGCAGGCTTTTGCCAAAGGCACCAACAAAAAGGCCCGGCGCATGGCGCCGGGCCCTTGTCTTGTGCGCTCTGGGCCGGAGGATCAGTCGGCGGTCAGAAGCGGCGGTTTTTTCGCCGTGATGCGCGGCGCGCTGGGCGGATCGATCTGCAGGTCGATCTTGTCGTCCTTGACGCTGACCTTGACATTGCCACCCTTGGCGAGCCTGCCGAACAACAGTTCTTCGGCCAAGGGTTTCTTGATGTGTTCCTGAATGACGCGGCCCAGCGGGCGCGCACCCATCCGGTCATCATAGCCCTTTTCGGCAAGCCACGCAGCGGCGGGTTCGGTCAGTTCGATGGTGACGTTGCGATCCATCAGCTGCGCTTCGAGTTGCAGAACGAATTTCTCGACCACTTGCATGATCACCTCGCGCGGGAGCGCGCCAAAGCTGATCACCGCATCCAGCCGGTTGCGGAATTCCGGCGTGAATGTGCGCTCGATGGCGGCTGTATCTTCGCCCTCGCGCTTGTCGCGGCCGAAACCTATCGCGGCCTTTTGCATGTCGGCCGCGCCCGCGTTCGAGGTCATGATCAAGATCACGTTGCGGAAATCGACCTTGCGCCCGTTGTGATCTGTCAGCGTGCCGTGGTCCATCACCTGCAACAAGATGTTGAACACATCCGGGTGGGCTTTCTCGATCTCGTCGAGCAGCAGAACGCTATGGGGATGCTGGTCGATCCCATCGGTCAAAAGCCCGCCCTGATCAAAGCCCACATAGCCCGGCGGTGCGCCGATCAGGCGGGAAACCGCGTGCTTTTCCATGTATTCCGACATGTCAAAGCGCAACAGCTCCACGCCCAGCGTGTCGGCCAGTTGCTTGGCCACCTCGGTCTTGCCCACGCCGGTCGGGCCCGCGAACAGGTAGTTGCCGATGGGCTTTTCCGGTTCGCGCAGACCCGCGCGCGCCAGCTTGATGGAACTTGCCAGCGCCTCGATTGCCTTGTCCTGACCAAAGACGACGCGCTTGAGCGTCACCTCCAGATCCTTGAGCACGGCGGCGTCATCCTTGGAGACGTTCTTGGGGGGGATGCGGGCGATTTTCGCCACGACATCCTCGATCTCCTTGGCGCCCAGCGTCTTGCGGCGCTTGGATTCGGCCACCAGATGCTGGGCTGCGCCGGCCTCGTCGATCACATCGATGGCCTTGTCGGGCAGCTTGCGGTCGTTGATGTAGCGCGCGCTCAGCTCCACCGCCGCCTTGATCGCATCGGCGGTGTATTTGACGCCGTGATGATCCTCGAAATAGGGCTTGAGACCCTTGAGGATCTTGATCGTGTCTTCGACCGTGGGTTCGTTCACATCGATCTTCTGGAACCGGCGCGACAGCGCACGGTCCTTTTCGAAATGCTGGCGGAATTCCTTGTAGGTGGTCGATCCCATGCAGCGCAGCTTGCCGCCCTGAAGCGCAGGCTTGAGCAGGTTCGACGCATCCATCGCCCCGCCGCTGGTCGCGCCCGCGCCGATGACGGTGTGGATCTCATCGATGAACAAGATCGCATCGGGGTGATCTTCAAGCTCCTTGACGACCGCTTTCAGCCGCTCTTCGAAATCGCCGCGATAGCGGGTGCCCGCCAGAAGCGCGCCCAGATCGAGCGAATAGATGGTGGAATGGGCCAGCACCTCGGGCGTTTCGCCTTCGACGATCTTTTTGGCCAGACCTTCGGCGATGGCGGTTTTGCCCACGCCCGGATCACCCACCAGAAGCGGGTTGTTCTTGCGGCGGCGGCACAGTACCTGAATGCAGCGTTCCACCTCGGCGGCACGCCCGATCAGCGGGTCGATATCGCCCTTGAGCGATTTGGCGTTCAGATCGACGCAATATTTGGCCAGCGCCGAATCCTTGGCATCGCCGCCTTCGGTGCCGGTTTGCGACCCGGCGCGGGTTTCTTCTTCGGTGTCGGTGGCGCCGGTGACCGGGCGGCTTTCGCCATAGGACGGGTCCTTGGCCACGCCATGGGCGATGAAATTGACCGCGTCATAGCGCGTCATGTCCTGTTCTTGCAGGAAATAGGCTGCATTGCTTTCCCGTTCGGCAAAGATCGCGACCAGCACATTGGCGCCTGTGACCTCGGTGCGGCCCGAAGATTGCACATGGATCGCGGCGCGCTGGATCACCCGCTGGAACGCGGCGGTGGGAACGGCCTCGGAACCTTCGACATCGGTTTCCAATGTGGACAGGTCATCATCGATAAAGGCCACCAGCGTTTCGCGCAGCGCCTCGATATTGACCGAACACGCAAGCATGACCTTGCGGGCCTCGGGCTCGTCCAGCAGCGCCAGAAGCAGATGCTCCAGCGTTGCCAGTTCATGGCGGCGCGCATTCGCGTTGGCCAGCGCCGCATGGATGGCCTGCTCAAGTGTGGTTGAAAAAGATGGCACGGGCGTGCTCCTTTACTCGTGCATCGGACGGGGCGGGCGGCCCCTCGCCGATCATGGCCTCTTGGTGACAAGCTTCGCTTTCTGTGCGCCTGTTTCAAGGGGAAACTGCGCAAGGTTTCGTGTGCGTGGCCAAGATGGCCCTCTATCCCTTGCCTCCGTCTGTCGTGCCCAAACTTTGGGCACGCGGTGCGGCTGACGTCTCAAAACGAATCCTTGAGGCTGCGGATCCGGGCAAAGACGTCGACGGGCGCCTGACCGGCAAGGCCCAGATGCTGGGCAATCCCCGGGTCGGCTGCACGCAGGAAAGGGTTCGTTGCAAGCTCCTCGGACAACACCGAGGGGACTGTGGGCCGATCGGCGGCGCGCGCGGCCTCGATCTTCATGCCGCGTGAGATAAGCGCAGGATTGCCCGGTTCAATGGTGCGTGCAAAACGAAGATTGCTCATCGTGTATTCATGACCCGAACACACCAGCGTTTCGGGGGGCAGGGCGGCCAGCTTTTGCAGGCTGTCCCACATCTGTGCCGCTGTGCCTTCGAACAGGCGGCCACAGCCCAGCGCCATCAGGCTGTCGGCGGTAAAGACGGCATTGGCCTGCGGAAAGTGACAGGCGATATGGCCGATGGTGTGGCCCGAGACATCGATCACATGGCCCCTCAGTGCGCCGATGACGACCTGATCCCCTTCGGTCAGGGCATGATCGAGCGGCGGCAGGCGATGGGCATCGGCCGCTGCCCCCCATACCCGCGCACCGCTGGCCGCGCGCAGGGCCGCCACGCCATCGACATGATCCCAATGGTGGTGCGTGATCACGATATCCGTCAGATGCCAGCCGCGCGCAGCCAGCGCCGCCTCGACCGGGGCGGCGTCCGGCACATCGATCACGGCGGTGGCGCCGGTGGCCCGATCATGCAGCAGATAGGCGTAATTGTCCTTGAGACAGGGGATGGTGACGATTTCGGGTGCCGGGCCGGTATCGGGCATGGAATTTTTCGGCTCCTTCGGTCAAACTTGGACACAGGGCGATAGCCTCGCGCACCATCAGAGCTAGTGCAATGCATCTCGACGTCACGGATTTGCGGCAATTCTATTACCGGACCCAGCTGGGCCGTATCGCGCAAAAAGCGGTGCGCGATCGCATGCTGGCGCTCTGGCCCGAGGCGCAGGGTCAGACGGTGGTGGGCTTTGGCTTTGCCGTGCCGCTGTTGCGCCCCTATCTGGGGCAAGCGCGCCGCGTGATCGGGGTGATGCCCGCCCAGCAAGGCGTAATGCCTTGGCCGGCGGGGTCCGAGAATGTTTCGCTCTTGTGCCGCGAGGGGTTGTGGCCATTGCCGACGGGTCTGGCCGACAAGGTCGTGTGCCTGCACGGGCTGGAAACATCCGAACATCCCACCGCCGTGCTGGAGGAATGTGCCCGCGTTCTGGGCCCGGGGGGCAAGGCGCTGTTCATCGTGCCGAACCGTTCGGGGCTTTGGGCGCGACGCGACGCGACGCCCTTTGGCTTTGGGCGGCCCTATTCGCTGGGCCAGCTCGAGGCACAGATGAAGCGCCACGACTTTACGCCCGAACGCCATGCCGCCGCCCTGTTTGCGCCGCCGTCCCACCACCGCTTTTGGCTGCGGTCGGCCGAATTGGTGGAAAAGATGGGCGCGCGCCTGTCGCGCCATTATGCGGGCGGGGTGATCTTGCTGGAGGTTTCAAAGCGGGTGCATGCGCCAACGCGGCCGGGTCTGGCCGAACGGATGCGCCAGCCGCTCAAGGTGCTGGAAGGGACGCCTGCACCTGTGGGGGCGTCAGCCGTCACAGGCCTTGGGCGTGAGCGTCACATCATCACCCCGTCTGGCATCGCCTGAGGGGCGCATGACCGCCCATGCGACCGGGCCTTGGGGCCGATGCCGCAGGGCATGGGCAGATCCGTCTGTGTCACCCATGATTCCGCTGGCCAAACGCGACCGATCTTTTGTCGCCGGGCGCTTCGATCTGGTGCGGTCAAAGCGTCGCATATCCCGGACATGCGGTCTTTGCCTTGTTTTGCTGGGATTTTCCTTCTGGGCCAGCACAGTGTATCGCGGTTGCAGCATTGCGGGGGCTCTGCTACACCACCGGCGATTTTACAGAAAACGGCCGCCTTTTGCTGCCATGATGCGATTTGCCCGGGGGCGTCTGCGCGCCCTCTCCGGGCCACCTATATGAGAAAGGGTGGACGTGAGCGAACCAGCTTCAATTTCGACCGGCATTGCAGCCCGTTATGCGACGGCCGTGTTCGATCTGGCCAAGGGTGAGGGTGTTCTGGACGCGCTGGAAAGCGATGTGGCCACCTTGGAAGCCGCGATGGCCAGCAGCGCGGATTTGCGCGATGTGATCACTTCGCCACTCTACGGGCGCGACGCGACCGAAGCGGCGATGGGCAAGCTTGCGGCTGCGATGGGGCTGCATGGGATCACGGGCAACACGCTGCGCCTGATGGCACAAAAGCGCCGCCTGTTCATTCTGCCGGCCTTGTTGCGCGCGCTGCGCGCCAAGATCGCCGCCGACAAGGGCGAGGTGACAGCCGATGTCGTGTCAGCCAAGGCGCTGACCAAGACCCAGGCCGACAAGCTGGCCAAGGTTCTGGCCGCGTCTGTGGGCCGGGATGTCAAATTGAATGCGACCGTCGATGAAAGCCTTATCGGCGGTCTTGTCGTAAAGCTGGGCTCGACCATGATCGACACCTCGGTCAAGGCAAAGCTCAACGCACTCCAGAACACGATGAAAGAGGTCGGTTAACATGGCGATCCAAGCTGCAGAAATCTCTGCGATCCTGAAGGACCAGATCAAGAATTTCGGCCAGGACGCCGAAGTGGCCGAAGTGGGCCGGGTGTTGTCGGTCGGCGACGGGATCGCGCGCGTCTACGGTCTGGACAATGTCCAGGCCGGTGAGATGGTCGAATTCCCCGGCGGCATCCGCGGCATGGCGCTGAACCTTGAAGCCGACAACGTCGGTGTCGTGATCTTCGGTTCGGACCGGGACATCAAGGAAGGCGACACCGTCAAGCGCACCAAGTCGATCGTGGACGTGCCCGCCGGCAACGCGCTTTTGGGCCGCGTGGTCGATGGTCTTGGCAATCCGCTGGATGGCAAGGGCCCGATCGCCACGACCGAACGTCGCATCGCCGATGTGAAGGCGCCCGGCATCATCCCGCGCAAATCGGTGCATGAGCCGATGGCCACCGGCCTCAAGGCGATCGACGCCATGATCCCGATCGGCCGTGGCCAGCGCGAATTGATCATCGGTGACCGCCAGACCGGCAAGACCGCCGTGGCGCTTGATACGATCCTGAACCAAAAGGTCTACAACCAGGCCGCAGGCGATGACGAAAGCAAGAAGCTCTACTGCATCTATGTTGCCGTCGGTCAAAAGCGGTCGACCGTGGCGCAGCTGGTCAAGAAGCTCGAGGAAACCGGCGCGATGGAATACACCATCGTCGTGGCCGCAACCGCATCCGACCCTGCACCGATGCAGTTCCTTGCGCCCTATGCTGCAACCGCGATGGCCGAGTTCTTCCGCGACAATGGCCGTCATGCGCTGATCATCTATGATGATTTGTCCAAGCAGGCCGTGGCCTATCGCCAGATGTCGCTGCTGTTGCGCCGCCCGCCGGGTCGCGAAGCCTATCCCGGCGACGTGTTCTATCTCCACTCCCGCCTGCTGGAGCGGTCGGCCAAGCTGAACGAAGACAATGGCTCGGGCTCACTGACAGCCCTGCCCGTCATCGAGACGCAGGGCGGCGACGTGTCGGCCTTTATTCCGACCAACGTGATCTCGATCACCGACGGCCAGATCTTCCTGGAAACGGAACTGTTCTTCCAAGGTATCCGCCCTGCCGTGAACACCGGTCTGTCGGTGTCGCGCGTGGGATCGAGCGCCCAGACCAACGCGATGAAATCGGTTGCGGGTTCGGTCAAGCTGGAACTGGCACAGTATCGCGAGATGGCGGCTTTCGCTCAATTCGGGTCTGATCTTGATGCCGCCACCCAGCGGTTGCTCAACCGCGGCGCGCGTCTGACCGAATTGATGAAGCAGCCGCAGTATTCGCCGCTGACCAACGCGGAAATCGTCTGCGTCATTTTCGCGGGCATCAACGGCTATCTCGACAAGCTGCCCGTGTCCAAGGTCGGCCCGTTCGAGCGTGGTCTGGTGGCCTTTCTGCGCAGCAAGCGCCCCGATCTGCTCAGCTGGATCACCACCGCCGACCCCAAGATCAAGGGCGACGCATCCGACAAGATCAAGGCTGCTCTGAACGAATTCGCCGCCGATTTCGCCTGAGGGATCTGACAGATGCCCAATCTCAAGGATCTCAAGAACAGGATCGCGTCGGTCAAATCGACCCGCAAGATCACCAAGGCGATGCAGATGGTCGCCGCCGCCAAACTGCGCCGTGCGCAAGAAGCGGCGGAGATGGCGCGCCCCTATGCCGAGCGTATGCAGACCGTGATGAGCGGTCTGGCGCAATCGGTGGGCAATTCCGACGGCGCGCCCCGGCTTTTGGCGGGCACGGGCCGGTCTGATGTGCATCTTCTGGTTGTGATGACCTCTGAACGCGGGCTGTGCGGTGGGTTCAACTCGACCATCGTGCGGCTGGCCCGCAACCGTGCCGAAGCGCTGACGCGTCAGGGCAAGACGGTCAAGATCCTGACCGTCGGCAAGAAGGGCCGTGAGCAACTCCGCCGCGATCAGTCCGACAGGTTCATCGGCCATGTCGATCTGAGCGATGTGAAACGGTTGGGCTATGCGGAGGCCGCGCGCATCGCCACGGACGTGCTGGGCCTGTTCGATGCGGGCGAATTCGACGTCGCCACCATCTTTTTCAATCGGTTCCAGTCGGTCATCAGCCAGGTGCCGACCGCAACCCAGATTATCCCGGCCCAGTTCGACGCGCCCGATGGCGCGGCCGAAGTCGGCGCACAATATGACTACGAGCCGTCCGAAGAGGCCGTGCTTGAAGACCTGTTGCCGCGCGGGGTGGCCACCCAGATCTTTACCGCGCTGTTGGAAAACGCCGCCTCGGAACAGGGTGCGCGCATGTCCGCAATGGACAACGCGACCCGCAACGCAGGTGACATGATCGAGCGGCTGACCATCGAATACAACCGTTCGCGTCAGGCCGTGATTACCAACGAGCTGATCGAAATCATCTCGGGCGCTGAAGCGCTCTAAGAACCGGAGACACGACATGGCAAACGCAGTCGGAAAAATCACCCAAGTCATCGGCGCCGTCGTCGACGTGCAGTTCGATGAACACCTGCCCGAGATCCTGAACGCGCTGACCACCGACAATGGCGGCAAGCGGCTGGTGCTGGAAGTGGCCCAGCATTTGGGCGAAGGCACCGTGCGCACCATCGCGATGGATGCCACCGAAGGTCTGGTGCGCGGCCAGAAGGTCACGGACACCGGCGGCCCGATCATGGTTCCCGTGGGCACCGCGACGCTGGGGCGCATCTTGAACGTGGTGGGCGAACCCGTGGACGAAGGCGGCCCGGTCGAGGCAGATGAATACCGCTCGATCCACCAGCCCGCACCGGAATTCAGCGAACAGGCCACCGAATCGGAAATCCTTGTGACCGGTATCAAGGTGGTCGACCTGCTGGCCCCCTATTCCAAGGGCGGCAAGATCGGCCTGTTCGGCGGCGCCGGCGTCGGCAAGACGGTGTTGATCATGGAGTTGATCAACAACATCGCCAAGGTGCATTCGGGCTTTTCCGTGTTCGCCGGCGTGGGTGAGCGCACCCGCGAAGGCAACGATCTCTATCACGAGATGATCGAATCCAACGTGATCAAGCCCGACAACCTTTCGGAAAGCCAAGTGGCTCTGGTCTATGGCCAGATGAACGAGCCTCCGGGCGCGCGGGCGCGTGTGGCGCTGACCGGCCTGACCTTGGCCGAACAGTTCCGCGATGCCTCGGGCACCGATGTGTTGTTCTTCGTCGACAACATCTTCCGCTTCACGCAGGCAGGCTCCGAAGTGTCGGCGCTGCTGGGTCGTATCCCCTCGGCTGTGGGCTACCAGCCGACGCTGGCCACCGACATGGGCGCGATGCAGGAACGCATCACCTCGACCAAGTCGGGATCGATCACCTCGATCCAGGCCGTTTACGTTCCTGCCGACGACTTGACAGACCCCGCGCCCGCCACGACCTTTGCCCATCTTGACGCGACCACCGTCTTGTCGCGCGCCATCTCGGAACTGGGCATCTACCCGGCGGTGGACCCGCTCGACAGCTCCTCGCGGCTGATGGATCCCCAGATCCTGGGCACGGAGCATTATCAGGTCGCCCGCGACGTCCAGGGCATCTTGCAGCGCTACAAGTCGCTGCAAGACATCATCGCCATCCTTGGCATGGATGAACTGTCCGAAGAGGACAAGCTGACCGTGGCGCGCGCCCGCAAGATCCAGCGCTTCCTCAGCCAGCCCTTCGACGTGGCCAAGGTGTTTACCGGATCAGACGGCGTTCAGGTGCCGCTGGCCGTGACCATCGACAGCTTCAAGCGCGTCGTCGCCGGCGAGTTTGACCATCTTCCCGAAGCGGCCTTTTACATGGTCGGCGGCATCGAGGATGTGATCGCAAAGGCGGAACGTATGGCGGCCGAGGCCGCGTAAGGGGGCCTTATGGCACAGAAGATGCAGTTCGATCTGGTCGCACCCGAACGGCGCCTTGCGTCGGTCGCGGTGGATGCCGTGCAGATCCCCGCGACCGATGGGGATCTGACGGCCATGGCCGATCACGCACCGCTGATCACCACGCTGCGTCCCGGTATCTTGCGGGTCCAGGGCGGCGAAGGCGCTGCTGAGACGGCGTATTTCGTCACCGGCGGTTTTGCGGATGTGGCGGGCCCCTCGGTCACGGTGCTGGCCGAACAGGCCTTGCCGGTCAGCGAGGTGACAACCGAACTGATGGAAGGCTTCATCGCCGAGGCCCGCGCGGCCCATGACAAGGCGCGTGCCGCCGATGCCACCAACCCGGCCGTCAATGTCGCGGCCAAGCGTTTGGCGGATCTGGAAGCAGCCAAGGCACAACTGGCGGGCTGATACCGCACCGGTCCAAAAAATAAGGGTCCCTGCGGCTTGCGCAGGGGCCCTTTTTTCTTAAGCTGATGTCAGGGGTGTGCATGTGTTTACCTGTGGGACACGAGCGTCTTGGTAAATGCGGGCAAAGATCGGGCATTGTGGTCCAATGATGAAACGTTACCTCCGGCATCTGATCGGGGTCGAGCAGGGATCGGTTCTGTTGTTCAGCGATTTCGCCGACAACGGGTCAATGTGGGTGGGCGAAGGCCCACGCGAAAAACGACGTGTGGTTTCGTTTTCCGAACCCTTTCGGGCTGTGCCCATGGTTCATGTGGCCATTTCGATGTGGGACATGGATGGAAACACCAACCAGCGCGCCGATCTGAGCGCCGAGGCGATCACGCCCAAGGGCTTTGATCTGGTGTTTCGCACATGGGGTGACAGCCGCGTCGCACGTATCCGCGCCGATTGGATGGCGCTGGGCGAAATCGCGGGCGATGATGATTGGGACTTGTAGCGCCGCCGCGGGGGCTCGGTGCGCGCTCTGGCGCACCGCCGTGTTGCGGCTCAGTGCTTCAGCGGCCCCAGGTGCCTTTGGGATAAAGCCCTTCGTAGATTGGCACGATGCTGGCGGCATCGAACAGGGACGACACGCTGGTGCCGTTCCAGATATTGACGATGGCTTGCGCGAACATGGGGGCCGTCGGCACCACGCGGATGCGTGAACACGCCTTGGCGGCGGCGGTTGCCTCGATCGTATCTGTGGTGACCAGCGATTTCAGCACCGACCCCGAAATCCGTTCAACCGCAGGGCCCGACAAGACGCCATGGGTGGTGTAGGCATGCACCTCGGTCGCGCCCGCCTCGAGCAGGACATCGGCGGCCTTGCACAGCGTGCCGGCGGTGTCACAGATGTCATCCACGATGATGCATTTATGGCCCGTCACATCCCCGATGACCGTCATGCCGGCGACCTCGCCCGCCTTTTCACGCCGCTTGTCGACGATGGCCAGTGGCGCACCGATCCGCGTTGCCAATTCGCGTGCCCGTGCCACGCCGCCCACATCGGGTGAGACCACCATCACATCGGACATGTCGCCATTGAACTGATGCAAGATATCCAGCGCAAAGATCGGGCTGGCATAGAGATTGTCGACCGGAATGTCGAAAAACCCCTGAATCTGGGCCGCGTGCAGATCCATGGTCAACACCCGTTCGACACCGGCGGCCACCATCATGTTGGCCACCAGCTTGGCCGTGATGGGGGTGCGCGCCTTGGTGCGCCGATCCTGACGGGCATAGCCGAAATAGGGAATAACCGCCGTGATGCGCGCGGCCGATGACCGGCGCAGCGCATCGGTGATGATCAGCAGCTCCATCAGATTGTCGTTGGCGGGCTTGGATGTCGGCTGGATCATGAACATGTCTTCGCCGCGCACATTCTCGAACATCTCGACGAAAATCTCGCCGTCGTTGAAGCGTTCGACGCGCGCGTCAACCAGCCCCACCTGCATGCCGCGATGCATCGACATCCGGCGCGAGATCGCCTCGGCAAGGGTGCGATTGGCGTTACCGGAAATCAGTTTCGGATCTTGTGCGGGCATGATGGGTGTTCCTTGTGGCAGCCAGCGTCGCGCGGTCCCCAGCGCGAGATGTTGACACCCCCTAGCACCCGTCTAGTGTCCGCGCAAAGCCGAAAAGGAAGGCACCGTCCCATGTCCCATATCGATTACTATTTCTCGACCATTTCACCCTTTACCTATCTTGCCGGTCTCAGGATGGAGACAGTCGCCGCGCGCCATGGTGCCAGCATCGCCTACAAGCCCGTCGATCTTCTGGGCAGCGTTCTGCCCCGCACGGGTGGCGTTGCCCCCAAGGATCGTCACCCCGCGCGGCTGGATCTGCGCGCACAGGAATTGCGCCGCCAATCGGCCAAGTACGGCCTGCCGATGGATCTTGATCCGCCGTTCCGCGCGGTCAATGGCGCGCCTTCGGCCTATGCCTTTATCGCGGCGCTGGGCGCGGGCGGGGGGGATCCGGGGGCGCTGGTGCATGCGCTGACCGGCGCCGTCTGGCGCGACCGGCGTGACACCGCCGAGGATGCGGTGATCGCCGATTGTCTGGCCGAGGCGGGCTATGACCGGGCGCTTGCGGGAATGGGCATGTTGGCGGGCGCCGAGGAATACACCCGCAACACCGAGGATGCGGTGGCTGCCGGTGTCTTTGGTGCGCCCTTCTACATCGTCGATGGGTCCGAGAAATTCTGGGGTCAGGACCGGATCGAGGATCTGGATCTGTTCTTGTCCGGCCGATTGTGACGGGATTTTCCCGCCACTGGGGGCAGGGGGCAGAGCAGGCGCTCTTGTTGCATTGTTCGATGGCCCATTCGGGCGCGTGGGACGGTGTGGCACATGCCCTGTCCGACCGGCTGCATCTGGTCGCACCCGATCTGGTGGGGCATGGTCGCGGCCCCGCTTGGGACCGGGCGCAAGATTTCCACGATCAAACGACCGAGGCCGCCTGTGGTCATCTGCCCAAGGCGCCTTGCCACCTGATCGGCCACAGCTTTGGGGCGACCGTCGCGCTCAGGCTGGCGTTGGAGCATCCCGATCGCGTCACAAGCCTGACGCTGATTGAACCGGTTCTCTTTGCCGCCGCGCAGGGTCAGCCCGGATGGCGGGCGCATGAGGCCGCCATGGCACCGCTGCCGGGTCTGATCGATGCGGGCCGGTTCGAGGACGCAACCCGGCTTTTCCTCAGCCTTTGGGGCGGAACCGTGCCGTTCGACACCATGCCAGATGCGGCCCGACGCGCGCTGATTGCGCAAATCTGGGTCGTGACGGCAAGCGCGCCCGCGCTCCATCAAGACCGCGCAGGGCTGTTGCCGGGCTTGAGCCGGATTGGCTGTCGGGTGCTGCTGATCGACGGCGCCAATTCCCCGCCCGTCATCGCCGAGATACAGGCCGCTCTGGCGGCCGCCATGCCACGGACCCGACGCTGCATCATCCCGGGCGCAGGGCACATGGCCCCGATCACCCACCCGCATGCAGTCGCGGCCGAAATGCGCCGCGCGCTCGTTTGAGCGGGGCGGAAAACCCGGGTTTTCCGCACGGGAAACCTTGAGGTTTCCAGTGCGTTTTCCTTGCGGAAAACGCTACCCCGCCCAAGCGGTGAGCAAGCGATCCACATCCTCGGGCGTCTTGGCCCAATCGCACACGATCCGGCAACGCAGGGCGGCGTCGCCCGGCCCATCCTCGGGCGTGCCGCCGAACAGATAATACTGTGCCCCCGCCGCAAAGGCGCGAATGTGGGCTGCGCGCGGTACATCGATGAAGGCCAGGTTGCCCGCCACCGGATGGGCCAGCCGCGCAGCCGGCACTCGCGCCAGCCCCTGCACCAGTTGCGCCATGCGCGCATTGGCCGAGTGCGCCATTTCAAGCCAAAGCCCGCTGTCGCAATAAGGCACCATTTGCGACGACAGGTACCGGTGTTTGGAAAACAGATGCCCACCGCGTTTGCGCCGCAATGCCAGTTCGCGGCCATGCGCGGGGTCGAACATCACCACCGCCTCAACCCCCATGCAACCATTCTTGGTGCCGCCAAAGCTGACCGCATCGATGCCTGCTTGCCATGTCATCTCGGCCGGGCTGCATCCAAGTGCGGCACAGGCATTGGCAAAGCGCGCGCCGTCCAGATGCGTGGCAAGGCCATGGGCGTGCGCAACCGCCGTGATCGCGCGGATCTCGGCCAGGCTATAGGCTGTGCCGCGTTCTGTGATGTTGGTCAGTGTCACCGGCCCGGGCTGGGCGCCATGCACGCCGCGCGCCTTGCATTGGCCGATCGCTGCCTCCAGACCTTGGGGGGTGATCTTGCCATCCAGCCCGTCGATCAGGATGGTCTTGGCCCCGGAATAGAAATCGGGGGCACCGCATTCATCCTCTTCGACATGGGCGGTGCGGTGACAGAACACGCCATCCCAAGGCTTGGCAAGGCAAGCCAGCGCCAAGGCATTGGCCACACTGCCGGTGGCCACGAATTCGACCGCCGCCTGAGGTGCTTCGAACAGCGCGCGAACCGCGTCGCGGGCGGCCGCCGTGATGGCGTCATTGCCATAGGGCATCGCATAGCCATCATTGGCGGCCATCACAGACGCCATGATCTTTGGATGCACTGGCCCGGTGTTGTCGCTGGCAAACATCATGTGCCCGGCTCCTCGATGATGTAATCTTCCCACTCTTCCTCGGGCACTTCGAATTCGGGCACCGACAAGCCGCGCACGCTGACGCCCGCCGCATGCACGCTTTCGGGGTCGCCCGAGACCAGCGGATGCCACCAGAAAAGCGGCTTGCGCTCATGCAAGAGCCGATAGGCACAGGTCTGTGGCATGAAATAGGCGACATCGCCCATCGTCTGCGGCGTCAGCCGGATGCATTCGGGAACCAATGTCTTGCGGATCTCATACTGCCCGCAGCGGCAGCTTTCATCATCGAGCAAGCGGCACGCCACCCGCGTCAGCGCGACCTCGCCCGTCTCTTCATCCTCGAGCTTGTTGAGACAGCATTTGCCGCAGCCATCGCACAGCGCCTCCCATTCGGCTTCGGTCATCCGTGTCATCGGCACGCGTTCCCAAAAGCGGTCCCTCATGGTCGCTCCAGCGCGATGCGCGCGGCGGTGCTGTCGCGGTCCATCTGCGCAATCAGCGCGCCCAGCCCATCAAAGCGCATTTCACCGCGCAGCCATTCCACCAGACCCACCGACAGGGTGCAGCCGTAAAGATCGCCCGAGAAATCGAACAGAAAGCTTTCCAGATTGGGCGTGGCCCGCGCGAACATCGGACGGATGCCCAGATTGGCCACACCGCGATAGGTGCCCTTGTGCGGCCCGTCCAGCACATCGACCAACACCGCATAGACCCCGAGTTTTGGCACATGCAGCCCGTCCAGCGCCATGTTCGCCGTGGGATAGCCCAGCTCGCGGCCACGCTTGTCGCCATGCAGAACCTGCCCCTCGATCCGGTGCCAATGGCCCAGCATGCTGGCCGCATCGCGCGCGCGCCCCTCCGACAACGCCGCCCGGATCGCGGTCGACGACACGGCGCCGGCTTCGGCTGTGACCAGATCGGCGATGCTGACCTCAAACCCATAGGTCTTGCCCAGGTCGCGCAGCATCTGCGCGGTGCCAGTGCGGCCCTGACCAAAGCAGAAGTCGGCGCCGACCACCACATGGCTCAATCCCAGACCCCGGGCCAGGATATCGCGGGCGAATGCCTCGGCCGACAGCGCCGCCAGCCGCGCGTCAAAGGGCAATTCCGCCAATATCTCGACGCCGAGCTTCTCCAGCCGATGGGCGCGGGCGGCGGCATTCATCAGCCGAAAGGGGGGGGCGTCGGGGGCAAAGAACGCGCGCGGATGCGGCTCGAATGTGACGACGCCCAAGGGCGCGTCCGGGCGCCGGGCCAGGTCGATCACATGGCAATGGCCACGGTGGACGCCATCGAAATTTCCGATGGCGGCTGATGCCCCGCGATCTTGCGGGCGGGTGTATTGAGGGTCGCGCAGGATCCGCATGCGCCATGGCGTAGCCGCCCCCGCGCCGATGCGCAAGCGCGTGCCGCGTCAGTCGAACTTGCGCGAAGGCGCCAGAACCACCGCCTCGCCTTTCAGCACGACGGTCTTGCCCACCTTGCAATGGGTGGCCAGCGTCACGCGGCGGCGAGCATGATCGATCTCGGTCACCTCGACCTCGGCCAGCACCATGTCGCCGGGCCGCACGGGGGCCATGAATTTCAGCGTCTGGCCCAGATAGACCGTGCCATGCCCCGGCAATTGCTCGCCGATCACCGCCGAGATCAGCCCCGCAGTCAGCATCCCATGCGCGATGCGTCCCTCAAAGATCGTGTCGCGGGCATAGTCATCATCCAGATGCACCGGGTTGCGATCGGTCGAAACCTGGGCGAACAACTCGATATCGTGATCGGTGACCAGTTTTTGAAGCGACCGCTTCATCCCGATCTCCAGATCCTCGATGACGATCGTTCCGGTCGTGATGTTGTCGAGCATGGGCGGCGACTCCTGCATGATGGGCCATCCATACTCCGATCGGCCGTGACCTGCAATGCAGAAAGTAATAAAGCAATACTATCGGACGCAATTAAGTAATTATGTTGCGCTGTCACTATACAATCTTTGCTTCGGAAATACTCCAGAGGGGTGTGGGGGGACAGCGTCCCCCCACGGGTCGGCGCGCAAAGCGCGGCGAAACCGGCTGTTCAGCGCAGCATGCCGATGCAATAGCTGGGTTCCAGCTGCACCCCGGTCAGGAACTGCGCCAGCTTGCCCGGGTCGGGCTGCCGGGTGGTGCCCGTTTCCTCGCGGGCAAGCCCACCTGTGATGAACATTGTGTCGATGTCTTCGCCCATGCCGCCCTGCACATCGGTGTGGATGCCATCGCCCACCGCCAGAATGCGCGCATCGGGCACCGAATGGCCCAACTGCGCCAGCCGCCGCCGCGCCAGATCATAGATCGGTGGGTGCGGCTTGCCGAAATAGAGGCTCTCGCCCCCCATCTCGGTGTAAAGCCGTGCCAGCGCGCCCGCGCACCATTCCCGCGTGTCACCGCGGTCGACGACGATATCGGGATTGGCGCACAACAGTTTCAGCCCGCGCGACTTGGCCAGCAAGAATTCGGGCCGCATCACGCTTGGCTCGGCCATCGGGTCAAAGGGGCCGGTGCACACTATTCCCTCCGCCTCGGCCAGCGGCACCAGTTCAATGGTGACGGGGCTGTCCAACAGCGCCATCGGCTCAAAAAAGGACAAATCCTGTGGCTCGCCGATGTGCCAGATCTTTTGGCCCACCACGCCCGCGAACATCGCGGCGCGCGCGCTGTCGCCCGAGGTGGCGATCACATCCCAGCAATCGGCTGGCACGCCCATGCGGTCAAGCTGGCGGGCCACGCTGGCGCGGGGGCGGGGCGAATTGGTCACCAGAACGACGATGCCACCTTGGGCCTTGTAGGCGCGCAAGGCCGCGACCGCCTCTGGAAAGGCGCGCATCCCGTCATGCACACAGCCCCACAGATCGCAAAAGAGCGCGTCATATTGCGCCGAAATCTCGGCAAGGCTTTCGAGGATGCGGGTCATGGGCGGGCTCCTTTGCGCGTGCCCCCCCATACGACAGGCGCGCCGATGCCGCCAGCCTTGCGGCTACAAAATGGTCGGCACCGATGCGCGGCCCCCCAAACCGGGTTCCGCCGCGCGGCCTAAAGCGCGAGGTTGGGGATGATCTGCTTCTTGCGGCTCATGATGCCGGGCAAAACGACCAAATCGGCGCCATCGGCATCCGCGCCAAAGCTTTTCGCGGCAATCCGGGCGACCAGATCATTGGGCACCAACAGCGTTGCCTCTTCGCGCAAGATATCGACCACGAACAACAGCACCTGATCGGCGCCATCCTCGGCTGCGACCTTTGGCATGGCCGCCATCAGCGCATCCTTGCGCGACAAGACCGTGGCGGGCGATGTGGTTTCCAGCACGCTGACGCGGAATTGCTTGCCGCCGACGGCGTATTCCTTGCTGTCCATGCGCAGCAGTTCCGCCTCGGTAAAGGCCGAGACATCGGATTTGGCCGCAAACATTTCGGCGGCGTAGGACGCGATGTCGATCCCCAGGTCGGCGGCCAGGGCTTCGGCCAGCGCGCGATCGTCGGGGGTGGTGGTGGGGCTGCGGAATTCCAGCGTGTCCGACAAGATACAGGTCAGGATCGTGGCCTTGATCCAGTCGGGGGCGTGGGCCATGTCGGCCCCGATCATCTTGTGCAAAATCGTGGCGGTGCAGGCCAATGGCTCCATCCGGATCTCGATCGGGCCCTTGGTTTCCAGACCACCCACCAGCTTGTGATGGTCGATGATGCCGCGGATATCGGCCGCGTTGATGCCCGCGGGCAATTCGGCGGGATTGTTCGTGTCCACGATCACAACCGGTTGGCCCGCTGCAACATCCGTGATGATACGCGGCTTTGGCAATTGCCAGCGCGCCAGCAAGAACGCCGCTTCGGTGTTGGGCTCGCCCAACAGCACGGCCTCGGCGGCCTCGCCACGGATTTCGTTGAGATACCAGGCCCAGATGATGGGCGACCCGGTCGAATCGGTGTCGGGCGATTTGTGGCCGAATACGAGCGTTGTCATGGCGTCTCTCTCAAGCTGGCACAGTGGAAATGCCGCCCTCATAGCGATGGGGGGCGGGCTTGTCACGGGGCAGTCGGTCGCGCCCGCGGCATGCCCGCGCCATGTTGGGGATGGGGTGTGTTTTTGGGTCGTGGGCCCGTTGACACGTCTCGGGTCACTGCTTATCTGCCTGATGTTGGCACTCGATACACGTGAGTGCCAACATCAAGATGAAACGAACCCGAGAGGAGTGTTCGAGAGATGGCATTCAAACCGCTGCATGACCGTGTGCTGGTCCGCCGCATCGCGTCTGACGATAAGACCAAGGGCGGCCTGATCATCCCCGACAGCGCCAAGGAAAAGCCCTCCGAAGGCGAAGTAATCGCTTGCGGCCCCGGCGCGCGCAAGGATTCCGGTGAGCTGATCGCCATGGCTGTCAAAGCCGGTGACCGTATTCTGTTCGGCAAATGGTCGGGCACCGAGGTCACGATCAATGGCGAAGAGCTTCTGATCATGAAGGAATCGGACATTCTCGGCGTTACCGCCTGAGCCTGAGGGCGCATCAGCGCCCGTTTCCGATCCATACATTCAACGATAATCCAAGGAGAGCCCACAATGGCTGCTAAGGACGTCAAATTTTCGACCGATGCCCGCAACCGCATGCTGCGCGGCGTCAACATTCTGGCCGATGCCGTCAAGGTGACGCTCGGCCCCAAGGGCCGCAACGTCGTGATTGAAAAATCCTTCGGCGCACCCCGCATCACCAAGGATGGTGTGACTGTCGCCAGGGAAATCGAACTGGAAGACAAGTTCGAGAACATGGGCGCGCAGATGGTCAAGGAAGTCGCCTCGCGCACCAATGACGAGGCCGGCGACGGCACCACCACCGCAACGGTTCTGGCACAAGCCATCGTGCGCGAAGGCATGAAGTCGGTCGCGGCCGGCATGAACCCGATGGATCTCAAGCGCGGTATCGATCTGGCCGTGCACAAGGTCATCGACCACATCAAGGCGTCCTCGCGCGCTGTCGCCGACAGCGACGAAGTCGCCCAGGTCGGCACAATCTCTGCCAATGGCGAGGCCCAGATCGGCCGCATGATTGCGGACGCGATGCAGAAGGTCGGCAATGACGGCGTCATCACCGTCGAAGAGAACAAGGGCCTTGAGACCGAGGTTGAGGTCGTCGAAGGCATGCAGTTCGATCGCGGCTACCTGTCGCCCTATTTCATCACCAATCCTGACAAGATGGCCGTCGAACTGGAAGACGTGCTGATCTTGTTGCACGAAAAGAAACTGTCGTCGCTGCAGCCGATGGTTCCCTTGCTGGAATCGGTGATCCAGTCGGGCAAGCCGCTTTTGATCATCTCGGAAGATGTCGAAGGCGAAGCGCTGGCGACGCTTGTGGTCAACAAGCTGCGCGGTGGCCTCAAGATCGCCGCCGTCAAGGCGCCGGGCTTTGGCGATCGCCGCAAGGCCATGCTGCAAGATCTTGCGATCCTGACCGGCGGTCAGGTGATTTCCGAAGATCTGGGCATGAAGCTGGAAAGCGTCACGCTTGACATGCTGGGCCGCGCCAAGAAGGTCGTCATCAAGAAAGATGACACCACCATCGTGGACGGTGCTGGTGCCAAGGCCGAGATCGAAGCCCGCGTTGGCCAGATCCGCGCACAGATCGAAGAAACCACCTCCGACTACGACAAGGAAAAGCTGCAGGAACGCGTGGCCAAGCTGGCTGGCGGCGTGGCCGTCATCCGCGTCGGCGGCATGTCCGAGATCGAGGTCAAGGAACGCAAGGACCGCGTTGATGACGCGCTCAACGCGACCCGCGCCGCGGTTCAGGAAGGCATCGTTGTCGGCGGTGGCGTGGCTCTGGTTCAGGGCGCCAAGTCGCTGAGCGGTGTCAAGGGCGACAACCCCGATCAAGATGCCGGCATCGCCATCGTGCGCCGCGCGCTGGAAGCACCGCTGCGTCAGATCGCGGACAACGCAGGCGTCGACGGTTCGGTCGTTGCCGGCAAGATCCGTGAATCCAAGGATGCAAAGTTCGGCTTCAACGCGCAGACCGAAGAATATGGCGACATGTTCAAGTTCGGCGTGATCGACCCCGCAAAGGTCGTGCGCACCGCGCTTCAGGATGCGGCATCGGTCGCGGGTCTGTTGATCACCACCGAAGCGATGGTGGCCGACAAGCCCAAGAAAGACGAAGCCGGCGGCGGCATGCCCGACATGGGCGGCATGGGCGGCATGATGTGATCTGATCCGCCTCGGGGGATCAGGGAAAGGGGCCGCACTGCGCGGCCCCTTTTTTGTTTTGCGGCGTGGCTGTGGTTGCCGGGCCTTGGGGGGCATGGCATGGTCAGGTGCGCGTCGCAAAAAGGGGCAAGCATGGACAGGATCGGGGTGATCGGGCTGGGCCGGATGGGCAGCGCCATCGCGGCGCGGTTTGCGGCCCTTGGACTGCCCGTCATCGGCTGGACGCGCAGCGGGCGGTCGGTGCCGGATGTGCCTGCCGCCCCTGATCTGGACCATCTGATCGCGCGCGCCGATACGCTGGTCTTGAGCTTGTTTGACGATGCGGCCGTGGCCGGGATGCTGGCGGCGCTTTTGGCGCGTGATCTGGGCGGGCGGCTGATCGTCGAGACCAGCACCATAGCCCCCGCCACGCTCACGGGTTTTGCAGACCGGGTCGCGCGGGCCGGTGCGGCCTTGGTCGATGCGCCCATTTCGGGCGGGCCGGAAATGGTTGTGGCGGGGTCTTGCGGGGTGTTCATCGGCGGTGATCTTGCGGCCGCTGCCCGTGCCGAGGCGGTGCTGGCGCATCTGTCGGGGCGCATCTTTCACGTCGGGCCACTGGGCGCGGGTCTGGTGATGAAGTCGATCAACAACGCCATGATGCAAAGCTATTTCGCTGCCCTTGCCGAACAGATGGCGGTCGCTGCCCGTGCGGGCGTGCCCCTGGAAACCGCCCTGACGATCCTGAGCGGCGGACCGGCCGGGGCACCGGTGCTGAAAGATCGTCTGCCGCGCATGCTGGGCCATGATCGCAGCGTGGGCTTTCCCATTCAGGGTGCCGCCAAGGACAATGCCGTGTTTCGCCGGGTCGCGGCTGAATTCGGTGTGCCGACCCCGACGCTGGAGGCCGCCCGCGCGATGATCGCAGCGGCCATGGCCGCGGGCCTGGCCGAGGCGGATGTGGCCGCCCTGATCGCGCGGGCCTATGCCGATGCCTGATCTGCCGCCCCTGCGCCTGACGGGTGGCGAGATCTTGTTTGCCGATGGTCTGCGCCGGGATGCGATCAGCATCGCCGAAGGCCGGATCGGCGAACATGGCGGGCGCGAGATCGATCTGACCGGATGGCGCATCCTGCCCGGCATCATCGATCTGCATGGCGACGGTTTCGAGCGGCACATGGCGCCCCGGCGTGGGGCCGTCGATACCCCTGCGGCGGGTCTGTCGGGGCTCGATGCCGAATGTGGCGCCGCAGGCATCACCACCGCCGTTCTGGCCCAGTTCTGGAGCTGGGAGGGCGGCATGCGCGGCCCCGATTTCGCCCGGACCCTGGCCGCGGCGCTGCACGGCGCCCGGACCCTGACGCAGATGCATCTTCAGTTGCGGGTCGAGACCCACATGATCGACACGCTTGATGCAATGGTCGCATTCGTGCAGCGGGCGGGCATTTCCTATGTCGTTTGGAACGACCATCTGCCGCACAAGCATTTGTCGCAAGGCAAGCGCCCACCCGGCTTGACAGGACAGGCGCTGAAAGCGGGCCGCGCGCCCGAAGATCATGCGCGCTTGCTGGAAAGGCTGCATGCAAATGGTCCCGATCTTGCCGATGCGCTGGGTCGGGTGGCCGGGCAACTGGCGGCGCAGGGTGTGCGCATGGGCAGCCATGATGACCACACCGCCGCCGACCGCGCGCGGTTTCGGGCGCTGGGCGCCGATCTGTGCGAGTTTCCGGAAACGCTCGACGCGGCCCGCGCGGCCAAGGCAGCGGATGAGCCGGTGATCATGGGTGCCCCCAATGTGGTGCGCGGCGCGTCCCACAGCGGCAAGGTCGCCGCCGAAGCGCTGATCGAGGCCGGGTTGGTCGATGCGCTGGTGTCGGATTACCATTATCCCACATTGGCGCGCGCGGCGCTGAAACTGGCCCCGCGGATCGGCTGGGCGGCGGCATGGGGGCTGGTGTCATCTGGCCCGGCGCGGGTGATGGGCTGGCACGATCGCGGCCGCATCGCGCCGGGTGCGCGCGCCGATCTGACGATCATGGACGAACAGGGCGCGATCTGTGGCACCATTGCGGGGGGGCGGGTGTCGCATCTGGCGGGGGCGCTGGCGGCGCGGATGCTGTCATGAGGCTGGTGGCGCTGACGGCGCTGGTGATGCTGGCCTTTGCGGCCAATTCGGTCCTGAACCGCGCTGCCGTGGGCGCGGGCCAGATCGGGGCGCTGGATTTCGCGCTGCTGCGCGCCGTGGCTGGCGCCGGGGTCCTGGTGATGCTGATCCGGCTTACGGGCGGGCGCTTGCCGGTCTTGGCACCGCGCCGGATTCTGGGCGGGGTGATGCTGTCGAGCTATCTGATCGGGTTTTCGCTGGCCTATCTGGCGATGGATGCGGGGCTTGGCGCGCTGATCTTGTTTGGTGGTGTGCAGGTGACGATGTTTGCGGGTGCTCTGATCCTGGGCGAACGGCCGCCTGCCCGGCGCTGGCTGGGGGCGGGGATGGCGCTGGTCGGGCTGGTCTGGCTGGTCTGGCCGGGCCATGACGCGGCAAGCCCGCCGCTTTGGGCGGTTGGTTCGATGGTGGCTGCGGCGCTGGGCTGGGGCCTTTATTCGCTGATCGGGCGCGGATCGGCCGATCCCTTGGGCGACACGGGCGCGGCTTTCGTCTGGGCCGTGGTCTTGGGGTTTCTGGCCGTGCTGGTGCAAACAGGCGGCAGCACGGTCAATGAGGCGACGCTTGCGGGCATGGCGCTGGCGGTGATCTCGGGGGCGATCACATCGGGGTTGGGCTATGCGCTGTGGTACCATGTGCTCCCGCGCATCGGGGCATCGGTCGCGGGGTTGACGCAGCTTTGCGTGCCGGTGATCGCGGCCTTGGGTGGCGTGGTCGTCCTGACGGAAAGCCCGACGTTCGACATGGTTCTGGCGGGCGCGGTTGTGCTGGGGGGCATCGGCTGGGGCCTGTGGCCTCAGCGCACCAGCGGTTCGAGCGCGTCGTAAAAGATGCAGCCGTCCGACCATGCCACATCGGGCAGGCTGTCGGGCTTGTAGCGGTAGCGGTGCATGTCGTGGCGCGCGATCAGATGTCGCTGGGTCACGATGCCTTCGGGATCGGTCCAGGGCGCCAGCGGATCGCCCGCCACCAAGCGTACGCGGAAATAGATGTCGACCTGATGGAAATCATGCACCGGTGCGTGAAATTCATTCACCAGACAGGGTGCCCCCACCGTGATGGTCAGCCCGGTTTCCTCGTGGAATTCGCGGATCAGATTGTCGGGGAGCGAGCTGTGCATCTCGACCCCGCCGCCTGGTGCGCAGAGCAGGTCGCTTTTGCCGCCGCCCCATGCGTTGACCATGAGCAGCCGATCATCGATCAGAAGAATGCCGCGAACGGCAAGGCGGGGGCGTGAGGTGGCCATCGACAAAGATTGGCCCGTGGCGCAGCCCTGCGCAATCCCCCCTCGCGGAAGGGATGCCGCGCACCTATCTGACCGGGCATGAGATGGTCTTTCCGGTTCGCCGCCATGGCGCTTTTCGCTGTGCTTTTCGCCACGCTGCCTGCGCGCGCGGCCGATTGCGTGATCTTGCTGCATGGGCTGGCGCGCAGCGAAACCTCGCTCTTGCTGATGGAACGGGTGCTTCTGGCCGAGGGCTATCTTGTGGTCAATCAGGGCTATCCGTCGCGCAAGGCGTCGATCGCCGATCTGGCCCAGGCGACGCTGGCGCCGGCCTTTGCCCGCTGCGAAGGCCAGCGGGTGCATGTGGTGACCCATTCGATGGGGGGCATTTTGTTGCGTTACTGGGTGTCGCGCCACAGGCCTGCCAATCTGGGCCGGGTGGTGATGCTGGCCCCGCCCAATGCCGGATCGGAAATCGTGGATGTGCTGGGGCCGCTGGAACCCTTCGAATGGATCAACGGGCCTGCCGGCATGCAGTTGGGCACCGGCGCCGAGGATCTGCCCAACCGCTTGCCGCCGGTCGATTTCGAACTGGGCGTGATTGCCGGCAACCAGTCGCTGAACCCGGTCTATTCCACGATGATCCCGGGCGAAGATGACGGCAAGGTCGCCGTCGACAGCACAAGGGTCGCGGGCATGGCCGATCACATCGTGCTGCCGGTCACCCACACCTTCATGATGAACAACCCGATGGTCATCGCGCAGGTGCTGGCCTTCTTGCGACAGGGCCGTTTTGATCGCGATCTGAGCTATATCGGGGCCATCGAGCGCATCATCGAATGAGGCGCGCCTTGACTGCGGCTGCATGCGTATTTCTGGAAAGATGAAGCGGCAACACGCCCTCAGGCGGGGCCGGTCACGCGGTTGATATGGCCCATCTTGCGGCCCGGGCGCGCCTGGGCCTTGCCGTAAAGATGGATCTGCACGCCCGGTTGGGCGGCCAGCGCGCGGGCGCGGTCCACATCGGCACCGATCAGGTTTTCCATCACCACATTGGCGTGGCGATGCCCGTCGCCCAAGGGCCAGCCCGCGATGGCGCGGATGTGTTGCTCGAATTGATCGACGGCGCATCCGGCTTGCGTCCAGTGGCCGGAATTATGGACGCGGGGGGCGATTTCGTTGACGACCAGCCCGTCGGGGGTCACGAACAACTCCACCCCCATGACGCCCACATAATCCAGCGCACTCAGGATGCGCGAGGCGATCAGCACCGCATCGGTGCGCAGCTTGAGGGGCAGGGCGGCGGGAACGGTGGTGGTGGCCAGGATGCCGTCGGTATGCACATTCTCGCCCGGATCATAGGCCGAGACGCTGCCATCGCGCCCGCGCGCGGCGATCACGCTGATCTCGCGCGAAAAATGGACAAAGCCTTCGGCAATGGCGGGCGCGCCTTGCAGGCTGTTCAGCGCTGCGGGGCCATCGGCGGACGCCATCACGCGGGCCTGCCCCTTGCCGTCATAGCCCAAGCGGCGGGTCTTCAGGATCGCGGGCGTGCCGGTAGCCGCCAGCGCGGCTGCCAGATCCGCCGGGCTGTCAATCGGCGCGAAAGGAGCGGTGGCGAGCCCAAGCCCCGCGAGAAAGGTTTTTTCGGTCATCCGGTCCTGGCTGGTTTCCAGCGCGCGGCGATCGGGGAAAAGCGGGGTCGTTCGGGCCAGAACATCCAGCGCGGGGGCGGGGATATTCTCGAATTCGAAGGTGATCAGGTCACAGTCGCGCGCAAAGCGGGCCAGCGCATCCAGATCGTCATAGGGGGCTTGGGTCAGCGCATGGGCCACATCGGCGGCCGGCGCTGTGCCCGGCTCATAGATATGGCTGCGATAGCCCAGACGGGCGGCGGCCATGGACAGCATGCGGCCCAATTGTCCGCCGCCAAGAATGCCGATGGTCGATCCGGGCGCGAGCGGATCAGTCATCGCTGGGCGTCTCGGGGATCGAGGCGGTAAGCGCCGCGCGCCATGCATCAAGCCGGGCCGCCAGCGCCGCATCGGACAGGGCAAGGATCGCGGCCGCCATCAGCCCGGCATTGGCGGCACCCGCCGCGCCGATGGCCATGGTGGCCACCGGGTAGCCCTTGGGCATCTGCACGATGGAATAAAGCGAATCGACCCCCGACAGCGCCTTGGTCTGAACCGGCACGCCAATCACCGGCACACGGGTTTTCGACGCCATCATGCCCGGCAGATGCGCCGCGCCCCCCGCGCCCGCGATGATCACCTTCAGCCCACGGTCCACGGCCGTGCGGCCATAGTCCCACAACCGGTCGGGTGTGCGATGGGCCGACACGATGCGCGCCTCATAAGGCACGCCTAGCTCGTCGAGGATGCCGGCGGCCGCGCGCAGGGTGGGCCAGTCCGACTGGCTGCCCATGATGATGCCGACCTCGATATCTGCCATGACGCTTGCCCTTTTCGCCCATCGTCAGAGCGGCGCACTATAGCTGTGCCGCCCGGTCATGCAATGGCGCGCTCAGGCGATGATGTCAGGGGTCAGCTCATCCTCGATCCGCGCGATCCGGTCCTTGAGGTGGAGCTTTTGCTTTTTCAGCCGTCTGAGCGTGAGCGGGTCGGGGTTGACCGCCAGATGCAGCGCAGCGATGGCTTCGTCGAGATCGCGATGCTCGCGCTTGAGAACCTCAAGAGAGATGCGCAACACCTCTTCGTGGTTCAGTTCCTTGGGGCCCATGGGGGCATTCATGATTGGCGATCCCTTGCTGGGTCTGCACGATCCGACGACCCAGTCTAGCGCGCAGAAGGTGACCCGCCAAGCCTTGCAGGAGACAGAAACGCTTCCCATATCCCGCTCAATGGTGCGTCGCCGGAGTTGGGGCGCGCCAGCGTGCAGATCGCTTTTTGCAAGGATGTGCCTTGATGACGAAACTGACGCTTGGATCGCACCCCTTCCTGCTGGGCTTCGATCAACTCGAACGGCTGGTCGAGCGCACCGCGAAGGCGGGCAATGACGGCTATCCCCCCTACAATATCGAACAATGCGGCGAGACGGCCTATCGCATCACGCTGGCCGTGGCGGGCTTTGCCGAAAGCGATCTGTCGATCACGGTGGAGGATCGGCAATTGCTGATTCGGGGCCGTCAGCTTGACGACGGCGCCGATCGCGTCTTTCTGCACCGCGGGATCGCGGCCCGGCAGTTTCAGCGCAGCTTTGTCTTGGCCGACGGGGTCGAGGTGGCGGGCGCCAATCTGCAAAACGGGCTGTTGCACATCGCGCTGCAGCGCAGCCGACCCGACAGCATCGTGCAGACGATCCGCATCACCACAGGCGCCAATAGTTGAGGGGAGAGCGACAGAATGACCAATGAACATGACGCCGCCACCGTTTCCGGGCGGCCCATCGTCTATATCCGGCCCGTCGCCGTGGCCGATCTGCCTGATGAGATCCGCGCGCAAGCCCGGGGTATCGAGACGCTTTACGCCATCGGCAGCGAAACGGGCGAACAACTGGCCTTGGTGCGCGACCGCAAGATGGCCTTTGCCATGGCGCGCCAGAACGACATGACGCCGGTCAGCGTGCATTGACGCGACAGCAGGGCTGCGCCCTCGGGCGCACCCCCCGCGCTTGGGCGCGCGCGTTCAGGTCTTGTCGCGCCAGCGGTTGACGATCGGATAGCGCCGGTCCAGCCAAAAGGCGCGTTCGGTCAGCCGCGCGCCGGGGGCAGATTGGAAGCGTTTGTATTCGCTGATGTAAATCAGGCTTTCGATCTTTTCCACCATGGCGCGGTCATGGCCCCTGGCCACCACTTCGGCGACCGAGGCGTCCTTGTCGATCAGCATCTCGAGGATATCGTCGAGAACCGGATAGGGCGGCAGGCTGTCCTCATCCTTCTGGTTTTCGCGCAGCTCGGCGGTGGGCGGCTTGTCGATCACGGCGGGCGGGATCACCTCACCGCCAGGGCCCTTCATCCAGGCCTCGTGATGGGCGTTGCGCCAGCGGCAGGTCTCGAACACGCGGGTCTTGTAGAGATCCTTGATCGGATTGTAGCCGCCCGCCATGTCGCCATAGATCGTGGCATAGCCCACCGCGACCTCGGATTTGTTGCCGGTCGTCAGCAGCATGTCCCCGAACTTGTTGCTGAGCGCCATCAGCATCACGCCGCGCAGGCGGGACTGCACGTTTTCTTCGGTCAGACCGGGTTGGGTGCCCGCAAAGAGCGGTGCAAGCGTTTCCAGAACGGTGGCATGGGCGGGACCGATCGGGACGGTATCGAGCCGCAGCCCAAGCCGGCGCGCCACATCGGATGCATCGTCAAGCGACGCCTGCGAGGTAAAGCGCGACGGCAGCATGACGCAGCGCACATTCTCGGGGCCCAGCGCATCGGCGGCGATGGCGGCCACCAGCGCGCTGTCGATGCCACCCGACAGGCCCAGAAGCACGCGTGAAAACCCCGCCTTGCCGACATAATCGCGCAAGCCTTCGACCATGGCGCGATAATCGGCTGCCCATGGATCGGGCAGCACCGCCTTGTCGCCCGGGCACGCCCGCCAGCCATCGGGGCCGCGTTCGAAATCGACATGAAACAGCCCCGCCTCGAATGCGGGCATCTGCTGGGCCAGAACCCCATGCGGGTTCAGCACAAAGCTTGCGCCGTCGAAAATCTGATCGTCCTGCCCGCCGGTCAGGTTCAGATAGACCAAGGGCAGCCCCGTTTCGATCACGCGGGCGACCATGATCGCCTGTCGCGTGTCCATCTTGCCCCGATGATAGGGCGAGCCATTGGGCACCAGCAAGATTTCGGCGCCGGTTTCGGCCAGTGTCTCGGTCACATCCTCGAACCACGCATCCTCGCAGATCGGCACGCCGATGCGGATGGGGCCCACGCGGACCGGCCCCGAAGGATTGCCGGCATTGAAGTAGCGATGTTCGTCAAACACCTTGTAATTCGGCAGATGGTGTTTGAGCAGCTGTGCCGCGATCTTGCCCCCTTGCAAGATGAACCACGCGTTAAAGGGCTTGTCTTGGCCCGGCAGCGGCGCGCCGATCCCGATGGCCGGACCATCGGCACAATCTTGCGCCAATTGCGCCAGCACGCGCTGCACATCGGCGACAAAGGCGGGTTTGCCCACCAGATCTTGCAATTGGTAGCCGGTCAGAAACATCTCTGGAAAGGCCACCATATCCGCACCCGCCGCCTTGGCTTGTGCCCAGGCGGCGGCGGCTTGAGCGGCATTGCCGCGCAGATCGCCCACAATGGGGTTGAGTTGTGCAAGGCTCAGGCGAAAGCGCTCGGTCATGGGGCGCCCTTTCAGGATGTGGCGGCATCTTGGTTGCGGCACATGTAACAGAAAGCGCCCCGAGGCCAAGGCCGCGCATGGATCCATGCCTTACCCGTTGCACCCGCCCGCCCGACCCCATAGCCTTGCGCCGACCGCGATACGGCCACATGCGAACAACAAAGGGGCTTGCGACCCGTGATCAGGACGACACATGCCGTGGCGGTTTGCGCCGTGATCTTGTTCGCCCCCGCCATAGCGCATGCGCAGGCGACAAGCGACATCGTCACCGATATCCAGCAATACGACAATGGCGGTATCTACGAGGGTGAATTCCGCAATGGCGTGCAGCATGGGCAAGGCACCTATCGTCTGCCCAATGGCTATGAATACACCGGCAGTTGGGTCGATGGCGAAATCAGTGGCCAGGGCCGTGCCGTGTTTCCCGATCAATCCATCTACGAGGGCGAATTTCGCATCGGGCGGCCCCATGGGCGGGGGCGCATCACCTATGTCGACGGATCGACCTATGAGGGCGAATGGGCCGAGGGGCGCATCCATGGCACGGGCGTGGCGGTCTATTCCAACGGCGTGACCTACAGCGGACAGTTCGCGGATGCCCAACATCACGGGCAAGGCATTCTGACGGGTCCCAATGGCTATCGGTACGAAGGCGACTGGGTGGCCGGCGTGATGGAGGGGCAGGGCGCGATCACCTATCCCGATGGCGCGACCTATGCGGGCGGCTTCGTGCAGGGCGAGCGCGTTGGCACCGGAAAGCTCGTCATGCCCGACGGCGCCACATTCGAAGGTGAATGGGCCGCAGGCCAGATCAATGGCACAGGCGTGCTGACCCAATCGAATGGCGATGTCTATGAAGGCAGCTTCGTGAATGGTCAGCGCGCCGGGCGGGGCGTGGTGCGCTATGCCAATGGCGATGTCTATGAGGGCGATTTCGCCAATGATCAGCGCCACGGCACGGGCAATTTCACGGCCGCTGACGGTTTCAGCTATCTGGGCAGTTGGTCCGAGGGCCGCATCGCCGGTCAAGGCCGCGTGACCTATCCCGACGGGTCCGTCCATGAGGGGCAATTTGTCGATGATCTGGCGCAGGGCACCGGCACCATCACCTATCCCGACGGCTCATCCTATGCCGGCGATTGGGTCGCGGGCGTGATCCAGGGTCAGGGCACAGCCAGCTACGCCAATGGCCTGACCTATGTTGGCCAGTTCCTCAATGCACGCCAACAGGGGCAAGGCGTCATGAGCCACCCGGACGGCTACCGCTACGAAGGCGAATGGCAAGACGGGTTGCGCCATGGTCAGGGCCGGGTCGTCTATGCGGACGGCTCGATCTATGACGGAACCTTTGTCGCGGGCGAACGCCATGGCCAAGGCAGGCTGACCATGCCTGAGCCCAATGCCTTCACCTATGTCGGCGAATGGGCCCGGGGCGAGATCAACGGCTTTGGCATCGCAACCTATTCGAATGGCGACATCTACGAGGGCCGCTTCGTCGATGGTCGTCGCGAGGGCGAAGGCACGATGCGCTACGCCTCGGGCGAGGTTCTGCGCGGCACATGGGAAAACGGTCTGCCGACCGAAGGATCGGCCGTCGATGGCCCGGCCCCCGCCAACGATCCCGTGACCAGCGAGGCCGCACCGGGCGCGGGGGCTACGACGACCGTTCCCCGCCCATAGCCGGCCGCCTTGCCGTTTCACGACGATCCCGTGATCCGGGGCGCACACCCGACGCGCCCCGCGACGCGATGATGCTTGGTCGATCCTGGGCCGATCCAATGGTCGGGAGACCGATTTTCCCTTGGAAAATCGGCCCCCGCGACGGCGCAGCCGGCGCAATGCCTGTCGTGCGATCAGGCCGCGATCAAACCCATGCTTTCGAGCTTGAGCAGCACCTGTTGGGCACAGTAATCCACTTCGGTGCCTTCGGTGTTGACCACCAGCTCGGCCGTGGTTGGCGCCTCGTAAGGGTCTGAAATTCCGGTGAATTCCTTGATCTTGCCCTCGCGCGCGAGCTTGTAGAGCCCCTTGCGGTCGCGCCGTTCGCATTCCTCGATGGGGGTTGCCACATGCACCTCGACAAAGGCGCCGTAAGCTTCGACCATCTCGCGCACGGCACGGCGGGTGGCGGTGTAGGGCGCGATGGGCGCACAGATCGCGATGCCGCCATTCTTGGTGATCTCGGATGCCACATAGCCGATCCGGCGGATGTTGATGTCGCGGTGTTCCTTGGAAAAGCCCAGCTCCGATGACAGATGCTTGCGCACCACATCACCATCCAGAAGCGTCACGGGGCGGCCCCCCATCTCCATCAGCTTGACCATCAACGCATTGGCGATGGTCGATTTGCCCGACCCCGACAGCCCGGTGAAGAAAACGGTAAAGCCCTGTTGGCTGCGCGGCGGCGAGGTGCGGCGAAGCTCGCGCACCACCTCGGGGAAGGAGAACCATTCCGGGATCTCAAGGCCCTCGCGCAAGCGGCGGCGCAGTTCGGTGCCGGAAATATCCAGGATGGTATCGCCCTCGGGCACCTCGTTGGCGGGGTAATATTGCGCCTTTTCCTGCACATAAACCATGTGCTTGAAATCGACCATTTCCAGCCCGATCTCGGCCTCATGCGCCTTGAACAGCACTTGCGCGTCATAGGGGCCGTAGAAATCCTGACCTTGGCTGTTCTTGCCGGGGCCCGCATGGTCGCGGCCGACGATGAAATGGGTGCAGCCGTGATTGCGCCGGATCAGCCCGTGCCACACCGCCTCGCGCGGGCCGGCCATGCGCATGGCAAGGTTCAGAAGGCTCATATGCGTCGTTGCGGCGGGGTATTTGTCCAGCACCGCCTCATAGCAGCGCACCCGGGTGAAATGATCGACATCGCCGGGCTTGGTCATGCCGACAACCGGATGGAGCAGCAGGTTGGCCTGCGCTTCCTTGGCGGCGCGAAAGGTCAGTTCCTGATGCGCGCGGTGCAGCGGGTTGCGCGTCTGAAAGGCGACGATGCGCCGCCAGCCAAGCTTGCGGAAATAGGCGCGCAGCTCATTGGGCGTGTCGCGCCGCGCGCGGAAATCATAATGCACCGGCGGCTGGATCCCGGTGATGGCGCCGCCCAAATAAACCGGGCCCGCCACATGGTGGAGGTAATTGACCGCCGGATGCGCCAGATCATCGGCGCCAAACACCATCTGCGCCTCGCGCGCCTTGTTGGGCACCCATTTGTCCGAGATCGACAAGATCGCAAGGATCACCCCTTCGGCATCGCGCAGCGCGATATCCTGACCGGGCGCGACCTTTGCCGCAAAATCCTCGGATACATCGAGCGTGATGGGCATGGGCCAGAGCGTGCCATCGGCCAGCCGCATGGTTTCGACCACGCTGTCGTGATCGGCCTGTCCCAGAAAGCCCTTGAGCGGCGAAAAGCCGCCATTCATCAACAGTTCCAGATCACAGGTCTGGCGCGCGCTCAGATCCCAGGAGGGCAGATCGCCCGCCTCGCGCCTGAGTTTTTGCGCGCTGTCGGGCGACACATAGAGTTCCTGGATCGGGGCAAGATGGGTCTGCATGGCGTGGGTCCTGGTCTTGATGGAAAAAAGTCCGCGCCCCGTGCCGGTCAGTTCGGCATGAAGGGCGTCATATTCGGCAAGCTTGCGGGCAAGAAACCGGTCGGTCAGCCGTGCCTTTTCGGCGGCACCTTGCGGCGTCAGCCCATAGGCCATGCGCTGGCGCTTGTCGGCGCTGTCGCGCGCGCCGATCCGCACCAGCCCCGCTTCGGTCACGGCACGCAACAGGGCATTGAGCCGCCCAAGGCTGACATCGAGGGCGGCCGCCGTCGCGCGCTGCGAGGCGTCGGGCGCGGCGTCAAGCTGGCGCAACAGGCGAAAGAGCAGGTCTTCCTCGGGCAGGGCATGGGGCAAAGCGTCGGGCATGGGCGGGCCGTATTATGTTCAAAAGTGAACATACGCATCGAAAGATCGGCCGTAAAGGTGTTTGTTCAAAATTGAACAATTTCTTCCAGGGATGGAAAAACCCGCCACAACGATCTGTGGCGGGTCGCACGGGTCGCGCCGCGCGGTTTTGGTTCAGGCGGTTTTGGTCTCGTGCCCGGCCAGCCATTTTTCGGCATCCAGGGCGGCCATGCAGCCCATGCCTGCGCTGGTGACGGCCTGCCGATAGATGTGATCGGTCAGGTCGCCCGCAGCAAAGACGCCGGGAATGCTGGTCTGGGTGGTGCCCGGTTCGACCTTGACGTAGCCGCCATTGTGCAATTCCAGCTGATCCCTGACCAGGTCGCTGGCTGGCGCGTGGCCGATGGCGACGAAGAACCCCTTGCACGGGATCTCCGTGATCTCGCCCGTGTCGACATGGCGCGCGCGCACCCCTTCGACGCCACGCGGGCTGTCGCCGCCGATGATCTCTTCGATGCCATGGTTCCACAGCACCTCGATCTTGGGGTTCTTGAACAGCCGCTCTTGCATGATCTTTTCGGCCCGCAAGCTGTCGCGCCGGTGGATCAGCGTGACCTTGGAGGCGAAATTGGTCAAAAACAGCGCCTCTTCCACGGCGGTGTTGCCGCCGCCGACCACGACGATCTCCTGCCCACGGTAGAAAAATCCGTCACAAGTGGCACAGGCCGAAACGCCAAAGCCCTTGAAATGTTCCTCCGACGGCAGGCCCAGCCATTTGGCTTGTGCGCCCGTGGCCAGGATCACGGCGTCTGCGGTGTAGGTCGTGCCGCTGTCGCCTTGGGCCACGAAGGGGCGCGCCGACAGATCAAGCGACTGGATATGGTCCGAGATGATCTCGCAGCCCATTTCTTTGGCGTGGGCTTCCATCCGCACCATCAGGTCGGGGCCCATGACGGATGCATCGCCCGGCCAGTTCTCGACATCGGTGGTGATGGTCAACTGCCCGCCGGGCTGGATGCCTTGCACAAGGATCGGCGCCAGCATGGCGCGGCTGGCATAGACCCCGGCCGTATAGCCGGCAGGCCCCGAACCGATGATCAACAGGCGGGTGTGTCGGGTGGCTTGGGTCATGGTCTTGCTCCTTGCATGGCGCGCGTGCCGCTGGTGTGGGGCCGCGATTGCCCGTTTCATATATTTCCGGCAAGCCACGGGCGAAAGCCCTGCGGCACGGGGTTGCACAGCCGCGTCGAATGATACAAATGTTGCGCGAGTGTGAAATAAAATTGCGCAAGCGGTTGTGTTGTGGTTTGAATCGCAAACCGCGCAGGGGGGCCGGAGCAAATGGCACAAACAAAGCTCGATCCGATCGACCGAAAGATTCTGTCCGAGTTGCAAGATGACGGGCGCATGACCAATGTGGAGCTGGCCAAGCGGGTGGGCATTTCGGCCCCGCCCTGCTTGCGCCGTGTCCGCACCTTGGAAGAGGCGGGCTATATCCGCGGCTATCACGCCGATGTCGATCCGCGCATGCTGGGTTTTGAGGTTCAGGTTTTCGCCATGGTCGGCCTGCACAGCCAAGCCGAGGCCGATCTGGTCGCTTTCGAGGCGCGCTGCCGCGGCTGGCAGCTTGTGCGCGAATGCCACATGCTCAACGGCGAGATCGATTTCATCCTCAAATGCGTGGCACCTGATCTGTCGACCTTTCAGAGCTTTCTCACCGGTCAATTGACGGCAGCGCCCAATGTGGCAAGCGTGCGCACCTCGCTGGTGATCCGCGCCTCCAAGGATACGCCCGGCGTGCCGTTTGATGTGATGGAAGCGCGGCTGAACCAGACCGCCTGAAGCCGCAAGACCAAGAAATGGCTTGGAACCAAGAAAAAGGCGGCCATTCTGGCCGCCTTTTTTCCGCTGCGTCGCGGGTGTTGCGCGACATTGGTTCGCCGCAACCAGCGGCCTTTTGCCCGGGCGGATTTTTCGCCCGTCTTTTTGACGCTCCCGGGGTTGGTCCGGGGCATTTCGATCCCGTCGGTCTTGGCGTTTGCCTGACCCCTTTGGTGTCAGCGCCGGAAATCATCTGGCCCGGTCTTGCCTGTCGCCGTGCAGGTGTGACCACCAGCACCGCGCAGACAGGGTTGATCGCCAAGTGTTGCAACCGATAACGCAAAAGCCTTAGCGCGCGGTAAATCCCAAGGGCGCTTGTGCGCCGCAAGGCGGACCCCGGGCGCAGCCGGGGTGGCACCTGTATGAAAAGCAGGCTGATCTTGCGGCTGCTACAGACGGATGACCGAGATCAGCCGCCCGTAATCGGCTTCGGCCCTGTGGGTGGCGCGGCGGTAGGAATAGAATCGCTGCGCATCGCTGTAGGTGCAGTGGTGCGTCCATTCCGCCGATCCGATGCCGGTCCCGCGCAGCCGCATCAACCCATAGCCCGGCAGATCGAACAGATAGCGCCCATCGGCCCCGTTGATGAAGAACCGCGCACTTGCCGGGTCTTCGTCAAGAAAGCGTTCGAGAAATTCCTGTCCGACCTCATAGGCGCGCTGGCTGATGGTGGGGCCGATGACGGCGTTGATCCGGTCGCGCCGGGCGCCTGCGGCCTGCATCGCGTCGATGGTGGCTTCCAGCACCCCGTCGAGCGCACCGCGCCATCCGGCATGGGCCGCGCCGATCACCCCCGCCGCGCGGTCGGCAAACAGGACCGGCTGGCAATCGGCGGTCAGAACGGCGATGGCCAGCCCCGGTGTGGTCGTGACGATGGCATCGGCGCGCGGCCGATCCTCGGGCCGCTGTGACAGCGTCACGGCGGTCGCGGAATGGACCTGATGCACCGTCACCAGCCGTTCGGCGCTGACCCCCATCGCTTCGGCCACCCGGTCGCGGTTCATCGCCACGATCGCGGCCTGATCGGATGAGCCGCCGCCGCAGTTCAGACCTTCGAAGATCCCCGAGGATGCCCCCCCGCGCCGCCCGAAAAAGCCGTGCGTCACGCCGTCGAGCAGCGGCGAGGTCACGATGTCGAGGGTCGGGGTCATGGGCATGTCGGGCCGGGATCAAGGGCAGGGGGCGGCGGGCCAGCGGGTGGTGTCAGGGCCAGCACACGGAATAGGTGGCCCATCTCATCGGGGTGCGTCAACCGCTTGTGGGCAGCGATATGCAGATCAAGGGCCGCGCCGCTCAGCGATCGGGCCAGAGTTTGCGCCCGCGCGGTGATGCCCAGACGTTCCAGAAACACGCCTTGCGGGGTCAGCGCGCTGGCGCGTGCGGGCCGTGCCGCGCGGGCAAGCGGCCCAAAGGCCACATGTGCCGTCAGATCGGCCTGACCCGGCATGGCCAAGGGATCGACGGGCTGATGGGCGCGCAGCGCCTGAAACGTATCGCCAAGGCTGTCCCAATCGCCGTAATCCACGATCAGTGCCGCGCCGCCATGGGCCGCGATGCGCGCGCCGATGTCACCGGCGATGGCTTCGGCCGGGGCGCAGGTTTCCACGATCTGGCCCGGGGTCAAATGGGCTGCACGATCGGCAAGCGCCGCGATGGGGGCAGGGGGCGCCAAGCCCCAGATCAATCGATCGTTTTCCACGCCGATCATGCGTTCGCACCAATCGGCCCCGTCGGCTTTCCGGAACTGCCGGATCGGCAGGGCGTCAAAAAACTCGTTGGCAACCAAGAACAGCGGCCCCTCGGGAAGATCGGCAAGGCTGTCGTGGAACAGGGGCGCATGATCGGCCAGGGCGCGCGCCTGTGCCGCGCGCAGCGGTGCCGAGGCTTCGATCAGATGCAGCCGGGCGGCGGCGTGAAAGCCCGCCACCTTGCGCGTGGCGCGCAGCGCATCGGCCATCAGGCTGCCCCGTCCCGGCCCCAGTTCGGCCAGCACAAAGGGGGTGGGTGTGCCTTGATCGATCCAGACCTGTGCCAGCCAGAGCCCGATCAATTCCCCGAACATCTGGCTGATTTCCGGCGCGGTGATGAAATCGCCCGCGCGGCCCAGGGGATCGCGCGTGGTGTAATAGCCGTGAACAGGGTGCAGCAGCGATTCGGCCATGTAATCGGCCAGCGTGATCGGCCCCAGCCGCGCGATCCGCGCGATCAGCCCATCCCTCAGCGCCGTCATCGCGCCCGCCGTGCGTGCCACACCAGCCACAGCCCCAGCACGATCATGGGAAGCGACAGGATTTGCCCCATCGTCAGCCCCATCTGTGGCGACAGCACCAGCGCAAAGCCCACCGGATTGTCGGGTGTCACGAATTGCGCGTCAGGCTGGCGGACGAATTCCACCCCAAAGCGCGCAACCCCATAGAGCGTGAAAAACATGCCCGTCAGCGCGCCGGGTGTCTTGAGCCATCCCGCCCGCCATGCCAGCCCCAACAGCACCGCCCCCATCACCAGGCCTTCAAGCCCCGCCTGATAAAGCTGCGACGGGTGGCGCGCGCACATCTGCCCCAGTTCGGTCATCACGATGCCCACCGGGCCTGTGCAATCCTGTGCGGCCGCACCCGGAAAGATCACTGCCCAGGGCACATCCGACGGGCGCCCCCACAGTTCTGCATTGATGAAATTGGACAGCCGCCCAAGGCCAAGCCCGATGGCCACCACCATCGACATGGCATCCGCCACCGCCAGCGGCGCCACCGTGTTGGTCCGGCAAAACAGCCAGCCCGCCACCGCCACCCCGATCAGCCCGCCATGAAACGACATGCCGCCCTGCCAGATGGCCAGGATCTCGCCCGGGTTTTGCAGGTAATAGCCCGGCTGATAGAACAGCACAAAGCCCAGCCGCCCGCCAAGGATCACCCCCAGAACAACGGCGGTCAAAAGCCCTTCGACCTGTGCGGGCTGCATGGGGGCCGTGCCGTCGGGCCAAAGTGCCGGACGCTTCACCGCCTGCAAGATCAGCCACCACCCCGCCAGCAGCCCCGCGATATAGGCCAGTGCATACCAGCGCAACGCCAGCGTGACGCCGCCGATGGTGATCGAAAACAGATCGGGCGAGATATCGGGAAAGGGAATGGCGAAGGGCATCGGAACCGTCTTTCATGGGTCTGGCCATGGGTGGGCGGGGGCTGCGGCGAAGTCAACCTTGATCCGGCTGGCGTGCAGCGCCATATCGACCTTATCAGCCAAGGAGCACGCAGCATGCAGACCCGCAACAAGATCATGGAAGACATCAGCCAGCTGATGACCAACGCCATGGGTGTGGCTCAAGGCGCCAAGCAAGAGGCCGAGACGGCGATGAAATCGATGATGGATCGCTGGCTGGCCGACCGCGATTTCGTCACCCGCGAAGAATTCGACGCGGTCCGCGCCATGGCCCAGAAGGCCCGCGAAGAGAACGAAGCGCTCAAGGCCCGCATTGCGGCCCTGGAGGCCAAGGGCTGATCTTGCGCCTTTGGGGCGCGTCATCAGACGCACCGTTCGCCCGGCCTATCCTGAGAAGCACCCAACGGCACGGCCCACACTGTGCCACCCAGATCGCAGACCCCGCCCTTGCCAGTGGCGTGGCGGATGTGATGTTGCCGACAGCGCCCTTGAGCGCCCTTGCCACACGCCGCCTTCACGTCGGTTGATGTGCATGCCCCGCCACGCCACAAGCGGCACCCAACGACGCGCCCGACCCGATGCGGGTGCAAACAGCCCCCATCCCACATAATCTTGTGGATACCTCCGTCTTTCGTGGGGGCGCTCTCTGCGTCACAAAAATATTGCTTTACACAAGGGCGCAAGAATCGCACCATATCTGGTAGGCGCAGGCGCTTTGCCCGCACCTGATTGTAAAGACACCCAGCCAATAGCGGGCGTCTTGGACCCGAGGCCCAAGGCCCGAACGGCTGCAAAAACACGAGGCCTGGGCAATGTCGCATTCCGAGCAATATCTCGACATCGATGATCTGCATCCCATCGACATCGTGGAGACGCTGGCATCCCATCACGATTGGGATTTCGACCGCGTGACCGACGACCAGATCGCCATGGCGATCGAGGGACAATGGCGCACCTATTCGGTGACGCTGGCTTGGTCGGCCTATGACGAAACGCTGCGGATGATCTGCACCTTCGAGATGGAACCGCCCGCCGAGATGCTGCCCAATCTGTATGAAACGCTCAATCTGGCCAATGATCGCTGCTGGGCGGGGGCGTTCACCTATTGGCCGGCGCAAAAGCTGATGGCCTATCGCTATGGTCTGGTGCTGTCGGGTGAACAACTGGCCACCCCCGACCAGATCGCCTGCATGGTGGATACCGCCGTGCTGGCGGCCGAACGCTATTACCCGGCGTTTCAGCTGGCCTGCTGGGGCAATCGCAGCCCTGCCGATGCCTTGCAGGTCGCCATTGCACAGAGCTACGGCCGCGCCTAACCTCCGCCCCCGGAGCCAAGGGGGTGGACATGGATTTCAGCGGGATATCGCGCCGCGGGCTGGTGATGCTGGGCTGCGGCAAGATGGGGTCGGCCATGCTTCAGGGCTGGCTCAATGGCGGTCTGGCGGCATCGGCGGTCCATGTGATCGACCCCCAGCCCTCGGGCTGGCTGCAAGCGCAAGGGGTTTGGATCAACGCAGCCCTGCCCGATGCGCCTGCGGTCTTGGTGATCGCGGTCAAGCCGCAGATGATGCAGGCCGCCCTGCCGCATGTGGCACGCTTTGGTGGCGGCCGGACGTTGATCTTGTCGGTCGCGGCCGGCACGCCGATCTCTGCCTATGAGGCGGCCTTTGGCCCGGGCAGCCGCGTGATCCGGTCCATGCCCAACACGCCCGCCGCCATCGGCAAGGGGATCACCGCGATCATCGGCAACGCCATCGCCACGCCGGCCGATCTGGACATGGCCGAAGGCCTCTTGTCGGCCATCGGACAGGTGGTGCGCCTGACCGACGAGGATCAGATCGACGCCGTCACGGGCCTGTCGGGATCGGGGCCCGCCTATGTCTTTCACATGATCGACGCCCTTGCCGCCGCCGGGCAGGCCGAGGGGCTGCCGCCCGAAATGGCGATGCAACTGGCCAAGGCGACCGTAGCAGGCGCGGGTGCCCTGGCTGAACAGGCTTTGGAAACCCCTGAGCAATTGCGCATCAATGTGACCTCGCCCAATGGCACGACACAGGCCGGGCTTGGGGTGCTGATGGATGCGACCGCGGGGCTCATGCCCTTGATGCGCGCCACCGTCGGCGCCGCGACCGCCCGCAGCCGCGCGTTGAAGGGATGAGCAGCATGATCAGCTTTGACGATTTCGCGCGCGTCGACATTCGTGTGGGCACCGTCACCCATGCCGAAGCCTTTCCCGAGGCGCGCAAGCCCGCCATCAAGCTTTGGGTCGATTACGGCCCCGAGATCGGCATCAAGAAAAGCTCGGCCCAGATCACCGCCCATTACACCCCCGAGGCGCTGGTGGGCCGTCAGGTTCTGGGGGTGGTGAATTTCCCACCCCGCCAGATCGGCCCCTTCATGTCCGAGGCACTGGTGCTGGGCCTGCATGATACGGGGGGCAAGATCGTGCTGATCGCCCCGGACCAGCCTGTGCCCAACGGAGAAAAGATGTGCTGAAACTGCTTGTATCCCGCCGCCTGCCCGAGAGCGTGATGATGGCCGCCGCCGATCACTTTGATGTGACCTGCCGCCCGGTGACGACGCCGATGGATCACGCCGAATGCGTGGCAGCCTTGCGCGATTTCGACATCATCTTGCCGACCTTGGGTGATGCCTTTCGCGCCCCGGCCTTTGCCGAGGTCTCTCGGCCCCGCGCGCGGCTGCTTGCCAATTTCGGGGTGGGCTACAACCACATCGACGTGGCGGCCGCCCGCACCGCCGGGGTGGCCGTGACCAACACGCCCGGTGCCGTGACCGATGCCACCGCCGATATCGCGCTGACACTGATCTTGATGACCGCCCGCCGCGCGGGCGCGGGCGAACGGATGCTGCGCGCAGGCCAATGGGCGGGCTGGCACCCGACCCAGATGCTGGGCATGCATGTGTCAGGGCGCACGGTCTGCATCATCGGCATGGGCCGTATCGGTCAGGCCATCGCAAGGCGCTGTCATTTCGGCTTTGGCTGCAAGATCGTCTACGCCAACCGTTCGCCCAAGGCGGTCGATTTCCCCGCACGACAGATGGATATGCCGGCGGCACTGGCCGCCGCCGATATCGTCGTTCTCGCCACACCGGGCGGGGCCGCGACCCATCACCTGATGGGCGCGCCCGAATTCGCGGCGATGCAGCCCCATGCGATCTTCGTCAATATCAGCCGCGGTGATGTGGTGGATGAAACCGCGCTTGTTGCCGCCCTTCAGGCAGGCAAGATCGCGGGCGCGGGCCTTGATGTCTACGAATTCGAACCAAAGGTGCCGCAGGCGTTCATCGACATGGAAAACGTCACGCTTCTGCCGCATCTGGGCACCGCCGCGCTCGACGTGCGGGAGGATATGGGGCGCATGGCGCTGGACAACTGCATCGCTCTTGCCCAGGGGCGCGCCCTGCCCAATCCGGTCTGATCGCCCCTCTTTGTTTCTGAAGTACTCTGCGACCCGGGGGGCAAAGCCCCCCGGCGGGTCGCGGCCCGCAGGCGGCGAAACCCTCAGCCGGGGGGCTTCTCGCCGGTTGCCTCGCGGAAATGCCTGCGGCACAGGCTGACATAGCGGTCATTGCCGCCCACCTCGATCTGGGCGCCCTCGGTCAGGGCGTTTCCGTCGGCATCGATGCGGATCACCATCGTGGCCTTGCGCCCGCAATGACAGATCGTGCGCACCTCGCGCATCTCGTCGGCCAGCGCCAGCAGCGCGGCAGAGCCGGGGAACAGCTCGCCCCGGAAATCGACGCGCAGCCCGTAGCACATCACCGGCACGCCCAGATCATCGACCGCGCGCGCCAGTTGCCAGACCTGCGCGCGCGTCAGCCATTGCGCCTCGTCGATCAGCACACAGGCGCATGGGCCCATGGCAAGCCGGTCCTCGATCTTTTCGAACAGGTCGCAAGACTGGCTGTAGGTATCGGCCTCGGCCTCGATCCCGATGCGGCTTCCGATCCGGCCCCGGCCCGCGCGATCATCGAAATTCGCGGTCATCAGATAGGTCTGCATGCCCCGTTCGATGTAGTTGTAGGATGCCTGAAGCAGCAGGGTCGATTTCCCCGCATTCATGGTCGAGTAGTGGAAATAGAGCTTGGCCATGGGTTGCTTGTGCCTCAGGCGAGGGGATCGGGCAAGATGGGGGCGGCGGTGGCCTGCGCTTGACAGGGGCGGCAAACTGGCCACCTTGCCCGCAAGATCAAGGAGAGCCACGTGTCCCGCAACCCGCCGCCCTTTTCCCGGTTCGAATTTCTGATCGCGTGGCGCTATTTGCGCGCGCGCCGGGCCGAAGGCGGGGTCAGCACCATGACCATCATCAGCTTTCTGGGCATCACGCTGGCGGTGGCCGCCCTGATTGCGACCTTGGCGGTACGCTCGGGGTTTCGCCATGAATTCGTCGGCACGATCTTGGGCGCGAATGCGCATATCAGTGTCTATGACCGGGCGGAATTCGATGCTGCGGGTCGCGCGGATCGCCGGTTCGAAGATTATGGCGCCGCCGCTCTGGCCATTGCCGCATTGCCCGGCGTGGATCATGCGGCCGCGGTCATTCGCGGTCAGGTGATGGCCAGCCACGAGGGGCGCAATGCCGGGGTCGAAGTGATCGGGATCACGGCGGCGGATCTGGGCCGCGTGCCTTTGGTCGCCGCCCCCGAACGCGCGCTGGGCGATCTGGCGGGTTTCGGCACGGGCGAAGGGATCGCCATCGGCATGGGGGTGGCGCGCGAACTGGGCGTGCAGATCGGCGACAGGCTGCGGCTGATTTCGCCCGATGGTGCGCGCACCCCCTTTGGCACCAGCCCGCGGGTTTCGGCCCATGAGGTGGTCTATATCTTTCAGGTTGGTCGCTGGGATATCGACCGGGTGCGCGTCTACATGCCCTTTGAGCAAGCACAGCTTTATTTCAACCGCGACGGCGTCGCCGATGAGATCGAGGTGTTTCTCGACGACCCCGAAGCGGTCGATCAGATGGTGCTGCCGGTGATCATGGCTGGGGGCGATGTGTCGGTCTGGACATGGCGCGACAGCTCGGGGGCGTTCTTGCAGGCGCTGCAAATGGAGGACAACATCATGTTCATCATCCTGTCCATCCTGGTGTTGATCGCCACCATGAACATCGTGTCCGGCCTGATCATGCTGGTGAAGAACAAATCGCGCGACATCGGCATCTTGCGCACCATGGGCCTGTCCGAGGGGTCGGTCTTGCGGGTGTTCTTCTTGTGCGGATCCTCGATCGGGGTGGCGGGCACGCTGGCCGGTGTGGCCTTGGGCTGTGGCTTTGCGATCTGGATCGACCCGATTTTCAGCGCGGTCAACTGGATCGCGGGGGGCGGGGTCTGGGACCCGTCGGTGCGGTTGATATCCGCGCTGCCCGCGCGGCTGGAATGGGGCGATGTGGGATCAGCGGTGGCGCTGGCGCTGGGCTTGTCGTTTGTCGTGACCATTTTTCCGGCGCGGCGCGCGGCGCGGATGAACCCGGTCGAGGCGCTGCGCCATGACTGAGGCGGTGTTGCGGCTGTCGGGGGTCGAAAAGGGCTACAAGATCGGCCGCCCCGGCGAGGTGCGCGTGTTGCGCGGGGCCTGTGTCAGCATTGCAGCGGGCGAGGTGGTGGGGCTTGTCGCGCCGTCGGGCGCGGGAAAATCCACGCTGCTGCATATCGCGGGGCTGCTCGACACGCCTGATGCGGGACAGGTCGAGATTTGCGGTCAGGATCTGACGCGCGCCGCAGACAGCGCGCGCACGGCCGTCCGGCGGGGGCTGGTGGGGTTTGTCTATCAGTTTCATCATCTCTTGCCGGAATTCAGCGCGGCCGAAAACATCGTGCTGCCGCAACTGGCCAATGGCGTGAGCATGGCGGCGGCCTCGGCGCGGGCGGATGATCTTCTGGCGGCGGTGGGCCTGTCGGCGCGCAAGGCGCACAGACCGGCGGAATTGTCAGGCGGTGAACAGCAGCGCGTCGCCTTTTGCCGGGCGCTGGCCAACAGCCCGCGGCTTTTGCTGGCCGATGAGCCGACCGGAAACCTTGATCCCGACACATCCGACAGGGTGTTTGACACGCTGATGGGCTTGGTGCGCGACACGGGCATGGCCGCGCTGATCGCCACGCACAACCCGCTGCTGGCCGCGCGCATGGATCGGCGCGTCCGGCTCGAAAACGGGGTTCTGGTGCCTGCCTGAGGGCCGGCCCCCTGACGGACCGGCGTCCTCAGGTCACGACGACAGGCTCGGGGGGATATGCCCCGAAATGCGACAAGATTGCCGCAAGCACCTGTTGGCGGCGTTCGGGCGCCTCAAGCAACAGTTCATGTTCCGCGCCCTCGATGGTGCGCAGCCCGCCACCCGGCCATGCCGCCATGCGGCGTTCGATCGCCGCATTGACCACGATCTTTTCGCGGCTGGCCATCAGCGCCAGCGCCGGAACATCCGGGGCGGGGCGGTCGAGCAGCGCGGCGGTTTCGCGCAAGGCCGCGCGCAGCCACATGTTCGACGGCCCCCCCAACCGCAGTTCGCGATAGCGGGCCAGCTGGCGCGCCATGTAGTCGAATTGCGCGCGGTCGGTGGTCAGGGGGTTGTCGTCGAATTCCATCACCTTGTAGGGGCCGGTCGTGGCGGCAAAGGCCTTGCCCATGCCCATCGGCACGGCCAGTGTCAGAAGCGGGCCGCTGATCGCCCTGAGCGCGGGGTGCATCGCGATGCCCCACATCGGCGCGGAAAAGGCCGCCGCCTGCACCGGCAAGCCGTCATGAAGCGCGCGCAACCCGATGGCGCCCCCCATCGAATGGCCGATCAGGAACCACGGCTTTGGCGCGCCCAAACCTTCGAGCGCCGCGCGAAAGGCTGCGACATCGGCGCGGTAGTCATCGAAGCTGGTGACATGGCCCATGTCGGCGCGATGGGCCGGGCGGTCGGCCAGCCCCTGACCGCGCCAGTCGAAGGCCGCCATGCCATAGCCCGCAGCGGCCAGATCATCGGCCAGTCGGCCATATTTCTCGCAATATTCGGTGCGCCCGGGAAAAAGCAGGATCGTTGCCTTGGCCCCGCCCGGCCACAGCGCCATCCGAAGCCTTGTGCCATCGGCGGCCTGCACCCAAAAAGCGCGCGCATCCGCGGGCCCTTCTGCCACATCGTGGAAAAAGGGCGCGGGCTCAAGCAGGCTGGTCCGGGCGCTGCCCTTGGCCATCATCCCAGCGCCGAGCCAAGCCGCATGGCGGTGCCCATATCGCCCTCGAGCTTGAGTTTGCCCGACATGAAGGCCATCGCCGGGTTCACATTGCCCGCGAGGATGCCCTGAAAGGTATCGGCGCTGGCGGTCATGGTGACATCGGCCTCTTCGCCATCATCGGCTGCGCGCACGCCGCCGCCATCCACGATCAAGGCCCCCGCACCTTCGATCACGAATTTGGCCGATCCGTCGAACCCATCCGCCAGTTTCGCCGACAGCGCGGCAACCGCTTCATCGATCATGCTCATCTGTTTGGTCCCTTTCCGTTTCATCTGTGTCGCTCGCGCGGGATTGATATGGAATGGCTGCGCGAACATGCTACGTGATGCAGCATGCGGTCGATTGCGCGCCTTCACAATATTGCCCTTGCGGCAGCGCTTTGTGCGCTGTCGCTTCTGGCCTGTCCGAATGTGGCGCAAGCGCAGGTGCCGACCACGGCGGATGCGCTTCTGGATCGGCTTGCCACGCCTGATTTGCGCAATTGGGACGTGGTCGAGGATGAAATCATGATGGTCTGGTCGCGCTCGGGGTCGGCGGCGGGGGATTACCTGCTGGAACGCGGGCGCGCGGCCTTGGCCGATGGCGATCTGCAAGCGGCCCATGATCACTTGACCGCCTTGACCGATCACGTCCCCGATTTTGCCGAAGGCTGGAACGCGCGCGCGACGTTGTTTTTCGAACTGGATCGCTATGGACCCGCCATCGCCGATATCCAGCGGGTGCTGGCGCTGGAGCCACGCCATTTCGGGGCGCTGACCGGCCTTGGCTTCATTTTCGAAGAGATGGGCGATCTGGATGGCGCACTGGCTGCCTTTCGGGCGGCACAGGCTATACATCCCCACCGCGAGGAAATAAACGCATCCGTGGCGCGGGTTTCCCGCGCGCTGGAGGGTGCGGCGCTCTGACGCCCATCCGCCGCCGGGACAGCCACAGGGGCGCAACGCATGGATGCCAGCTTGACGGGCAAGGGCCGCATCGTGGCCGTTCTGGGCCCGACCAACACCGGCAAGACGCATTACGCCATCGAGCGGATGCTGGCCCATCGCACGGGCATCATCGGCCTGCCGCTGCGCTTGCTTGCGCGCGAGGTCTATGACCGCATCGTCGGCTTGCGCGGCCCGTCGGTGGTGGCCCTCGTCACGGGCGAAGAACGCATCGTGCCCGAACGCACGCAATACTGGGTCTGCACGGTCGAGGCGATGCCGGTGGGGCTTGGCGCCGATTTCGTGGCGATCGATGAAATCCAGCTTTGCGCCGATCCCGAACGCGGCCATGTGTTTACCGACCGGCTGCTGCATGCGCGCGGGCATCACGAAACGCTGTTTCTGGGCGCGGCCACCATGCGCGGCGCGATTGCTGCATTGGTACCACGCGCGCAATTCGTCGGGCGGGAACGGTTTTCTCAGCTGATCTACACCGGATCGAAAAAGGTCAGCCGCATGCCGCCGCGCAGTGCGATCGTCGGATTCTCGGTCGAGAATGTCTATGCCATGGCCGAGCTGTTGCGCCGTCAAAAGGGGGGCGCAGCGGTGGTGATGGGCGCGCTTTCCCCCCGCACGCGCAATGCACAGGTCGAGATGTATCAAAATGGCGATGTGGACCTGTTGGTGGCCACCGATGCCATCGGCATGGGGCTGAACCTTGATATCCGGCATGTCGCCTTTTCGGGGCTGCGCAAGTTCGACGGGCGGCGCATGCGCGACCTGTTGCCCAATGAGCTGGCGCAGATCGCGGGCCGCGCCGGGCGCTACACGCAAGACGGCAGCTTCGGCGTCACCGGCGAGGCGCCACCTTTGGACGACGAGCTTGCGCAAGCCATCCAAGATCACCGCTTTGCCCCTGTGCGCAAGCTGCATTGGCGCAATTCCGCGCTGGAATTCGGATCGGTCGAGCGGCTGATCGCCTCGCTCGAGGCGCCGGCCGAGGATGATTGGCTGACCCGCGCGCGCGAGGCGGATGACCTCATGGCGCTGAAAACCATCGTGCAGCGCGACGACATGCGCGCACGTCTGGGCACGGCGCGCGAGGTGCGCTTGCTGTGGGATGTGTGCCGCATTCCGGATTTTCGGGGCATCAGCCATGCCGAACATGCGGAATTGCTGGGACGAATCTATGATTTCCTGCATGATCTGGGCCGGGTGCCCGACGATTGGCTGGCCCGACAGGTCAAGCGGATCGATCGCGTCGAAGGCGATATCGACGCCTTGTCAAAGCGGCTCGCCTATATCCGCACCTGGACCTATGTGGCACAGCGTGATGGATGGGTGGACGATGTTGCCCATTGGCGCGGCGCCACCCGTGCCGTAGAAGACCGCCTGTCGGATGCGCTGCACGGCGCGTTGACGCAACGATTTGTCGATCGGCGGACGAGCGTGCTGCTCCGCCGGTTGAAGCAGAAGGAGAGCCTTGTGGCTGATGTGAACGACAAGGGTGAGGTAACGGTCGAGGGGCAGGTCCTGGGCCGGATCGAGGGCTTCCGCTTCCGTCAGGACCAGACCGCCGGACCCGATGAGGCCAAAACGCTGCGCCAGGCGGCGATAGCGGCCTTGCGCCCCGAGTTTCATCTGCGCGCCGACCGCTTTTACAACGCGCCCGATACCGAGTTTGACCTGACCGAACAGGGCGGGCTGATGTGGGGCGATCAGGCGATCGGCAAGCTGGTCCGCGGCGAAGAGGCGCTCAAGCCCGTGGCCGACGCCTTTGTCGACGACGAAGCCGGGCCAGAGGTGATGCAAAAGGTGCAGCGCCGCCTGCAACATTTCATCGACCGCCGCATCGCCGCCCAGTTCGAGCCGCTTCTGGCGCTTTCGCGCGATGAGGCGATCACCGGTCTGGCGCGTGGCGTGGCATTCCGCATGCTGGAAAGCTTCGGCATCGTGGCGCGCGCCGAGATCGGCGATGACATCAAATCGCTCGACCAGGATGCCCGTGGCATGCTGCGAAAGCATGGTGTGCGCTTTGGTCAGTTCACGATCTTCTTGCCGCTGTTGCTCAAGCCCGCGCCGACCCGGTTGCGGCTTGTGCTCTGGGGGCTGTGGCAGGGGCTGGACATGTTCCCCGAAAGCCCGCCGCCGGGTTTGGTGACCATCCCGCACGACACCCGCCAGCCGCAGGGCTATTACACCATGTCGGGCTACCGCCCGGCGGCCGCGCGCGCGATCCGCATCGACATGCTGGAACGGTTGGCCGATATGCTGCGCAGCAAGGACACGCGCGCAGGTTTTGAGGCGACGGCGGATATGCTGTCGATCACGGGGCTGACGCTGGAACAATTCGCCGAACTGATGGGCGGCTTGGGTTACCGTGCCGAACGCGGCGAACGGCCCAAGATCAGGGCCACGGCCACGGCCGCCGCAAGCGACACCCCCGATCCCGTGCCGACCGAGATCCCGGTCGAGCCGCCGGTGGAAACCCCGATGCCCACCCCGGTCGAGACCCCGACCGAGGCCCCCGTCGAAGTCCCGGTGCAACAGCCCGACGAAGCCCCGCAAGAGACCCCCACCGAAGTGCCGGGCGAGATCCCGGGCGAACAGGCCGCCACGGCTGTCGAAAGCGAAGTGTTTTACACCTTTACCTGGGCACCGCGGCGTCCGGCTGGCGCCGGTCGCGGTCCCCGCAAGAGCGATGCCGCCAAGCCCTCTGACGAAGGCCGCAAGCCGCGCGACGTGCAAGCCAAACCGCGCGAGGATAGCGGCAAACCCCGTTTCGACAGGGGTGAAAAACCCCGTGGCAAGGGTGGCAAACCCCCGCGCGGCAAGGGCGAAAAACCCCCGCGCGACGACGCGACCAAGACCTTTACCGCCCGGCCCGAACAGCGCGACCGGATTGACCCCGACAATCCCTTTGCTCAGGCCTTGGCCGGCCTCAAGGTCAAGCCCTGACAGGCCCCCGCCCCACCGAACGTTTGGACAAGTGGCTGTGGCAGGCGCGGTTTTTCAAGTCGCGCAGCCTTGCCACCAAATTGGTCGCTGACGGGCAGGTGCGGGTGAATGGCCAGCGGGTGAGCAAGCCCGCCACGCCTGTTGGCGCCGGCGATGTGCTGACATTCGCCCAAGGCGCCCGGGTGCGCGTGATCGCGGTTGTTGCGCTGGCCATCCGTCGTGGTCCCGCCCCCGAAGCACAGGCGCTCTATGAGGATCTGACGCCGCCGCCCGAACCGGGCATGCCCGAACCCACGCGGATCGGGCCACGCCCGACCAAGCGGGACCGCCGCGCAATTGATGCCCTGCAAGCCGAGGACGACCCTGACGGCTAAGATCAGCGCGCCGCAAGAAATCGCTTGAAAGGTGTAAACTCAAGTTTACACTCTGCCGCAGGCTGTGCAGCGTGCCCACCCTTGCAAAGGCGATTTCGCTGGCGTAGCAGACCAGACAGACAACCAGATGAGGATGTTCGATGACCTATGTCGTGACGGAAAATTGCATCGCCTGCAAATACACCGATTGCGTGGAGGTCTGCCCCGTGGATTGTTTCTACGAGGGCGCGAACATGCTGGTGATCCACCCCGATGAGTGCATCGATTGCGGTGTGTGCGAACCCGAATGCCCCGCCGACGCGATCCGCCCCGACACCGAACCAGACATGGAGCGCTGGGTGGAATTCAACCGCAAATATTCCGAGCTGTGGCCGGTCATCATCACCCGCAAGGATCCACTGCCCGACGCCGAGGCGATGGACGGCAAGGCGGGCAAGATGGATTTGCTGTCGCAAGCCCCCGGTGCGGGCGGTTGATACCCCGATTCGCGCCAGTCTTGGGGCTCAATGGCCCGATTGCATTGCCATAATTCCTGTATTTTCAGGGTTTATTCAGCCTTGCTGCGCGCTTCGCTGGAAATGTGGCCTGTGACGTGCTATGTTTCCATGCAGCAAGACGTGTCTATCCATAACCCATCGCAGGTCCGCAAACCTGTTCTGCCTTCCTCACGCATCACGACTGTCTATGGAAAGCCTCGGGTTTCCTAGGGCGTGTTGTCGCGTGATGCCGGAGGCGCAAAAGGAAACAAGAATGACGAAGGTCCGCAAGTCGCAAGAGTTCAGCCCCAATGATTTCGTCGTCTACCCCGCCCATGGGGTGGGCAAGATCGTGTCGATCGAGGAACAGGAAATCGCTGGTCTGCGGCTCGAATTGTTCGTGATTTCCTTTGCAAAGGACAAGATGACCCTGCGCGTGCCCACCGCCAAGGCGGCCGAGGTCGGCATGCGGTCCCTGTCTTCGCCCGATATCGTGTCCAAGGCGATGGATACCCTCAAGGGCAAGGCCCGCGTCAAGCGCGCCATGTGGTCGCGCCGCGCGCAGGAATACGAGCAAAAGATCAATTCGGGCGATCTGATCTCGATCGCCGAGGTGGTGCGCGATCTGCATCGCGCCGATGATCAGCGCGAACAATCCTATTCCGAACGTCAGCTCTACGAGGCAGCGCTTGAGCGGCTGACCCGCGAACTGGCCGCTGTCAAAGGCGTCGATGAGGCTGGCGCACAAAAGCAGGTGGATGCGGTCCTGACCGCCCGCGCCGCCTAAGCCGCAGCACCCGGTTTTCCTGAAACCCGCCGCATCCGAATGCGGCGGGTTTTTTCGTGTCACACGGGCATGGGTTCCTGTCTTGACGCTTGCGCGCAGGGGCTTGAGTTTCGACCGCCAAGGGCGCAGATCTGTCGCGCATCGGCACAGGGACACACGACATGAAGCGATCCACCATCAACGCCATCATGGCCGAGGCGGATGAATTCATCCGCTCGTTCGGTTTCGTCTTGCCGCCCTTTGCCTATTGGACCCCCGATCAGATGCGCGCCAACCGTGGCATCGCGCGGGCCATGATCGACGGGCGCATGGGCTGGGACATCACCGATTACGGGCAGGGCCGCTTTGACGAGATGGGCCTGTTCCTGTTCACGCTGCGCAATGGCCGTCTGGCGGATCTCCAGCGCGGTGGGGGCATGTGCTACGCGGAAAAGCTGTTGATCTCCCGGCAAGATCAGCTTTCGCCCATGCATCGCCATTATCTCAAGGCCGAGGATATCATCAACCGCGGCGGCGCGACGCTTGCGGTGCAGCTGTTCGGATCGGCCCCCGATGGGTCCTTTGATGCGGCCATGGGCGGGCGCGTGATGTGCGACGGGATCGCGCGCGATTACGCCCCGGGCGAGGTGTTGATGCTGGCACCGGGCGAAAGCGTCACGCTGATGCCGTGCGATTGGCATGCGTTCTGGGGCGAAGGCGGCGATGTGCTGATCGGAGAGGTCTCGACCGTCAATGATGACGTGACCGACAACTGGTTCCGCGAACCGATCGGCCGCTTCGCCGCCATAGACGAGGATGTGCCGCCCCTGCATCTGCTGGTATCCGATTACGCAAGCTGGCTGTGAGGGGGGCGGAAAACCCGGGTTTTCCGCACGGGAAATCCCGGGATTTCCCCGCGCGTTTTCCTTTGGGAAAACGCTACAGCGCGCGCCAGCCGATGTCGCGCCGGTAGACCCCATCGGGCCAGTCAATGCCCTCCACCATCCCGTAGGCGCGCGCGCGCGCCTCGGCCAGGGTGGCGCCGCGCGCCGTCACATTCAGCACCCGCCCTCCATCGGCCCGGATCGTGCCACCCTCGGCCCTTGTGCCGGCGTGAAACACCATGTGGTGCGAATCCTCTGCCAACTGGTCCAGCCCTGCGATCACGCTGCCCTTGGCATAGGCTCCCGGATAGCCACGGGCCGCCATCACCACGGTCATGGCGTGATCATTGGCCCAGATGACCTGCATCTCGGCCAGCCGCCCCTCGGCGCAAGCCAGCATCAGATCCAGCGCCTGTCCCCCCAGCCGCATCATCAGAACCTGTGTTTCGGGATCGCCGAAGCGGGCGTTGTATTCCACCAGACGCGGCTGGCCGTTTTCGATCATCAGCCCGGCATAAAGAACCCCGCGATAGGGGATGCCACGCCGGGCCATCTCGGCCACCGTGGGCTTGACGATCCGCTCCAGTGCCAGTTCTGCGACAGTATCCGACAGGATCGGGGCAGGGGAATAGGCGCCCATGCCGCCCGTGTTGGGCCCTGTGTCGCCCTCACCGATGCGCTTGTGATCTTGCGCCGTGCCGATGGGCAGAACCGTTTGTCCATCGCTCAGCACAAAGAATGATGCCTCTTGCCCCGTCATGAAGTCTTCGATCACCACCTCGGCGCCGGCTGCGCCAAAGGCGCCGCCCAGAATGTCGTCGATGGCCGCGTGCGCCTGTTGGACCGTTTCGGCCACGACCACCCCCTTGCCGGCCGCCAACCCGTCGGCCTTGACCACGATCGGGGCGCCGTGTGCGGCGACATAGGCACGCGCGGCCTGTGCATCGCGAAACCGCGCCCAAGCGGCCGTGGGTGCCCCGCAGGCGTCACAGATTTCCTTGGTAAAGCCCTTGGAGGCCTCGAGCCGCGCGGCCTCGGCCGAGGGGCCGAACACAAGAATACCCGCCGCCGTCAGCGCATCCGAGACACCGGCAGCCAGCGGTGCCTCGGGGCCGATGATCACGAAATCGATCGATTCCTCGACCGCGAACCCCACCACCGCCTCGGGGTCTTCGATGTCGAGTGCCGCGCATTCCGCGATGGCGTCGATGCCGGCATTGCCGGGCGCCACGACCAGCCGGTCGCATTTGGGATTTTGCAGCACCGCCCATGCCAGCGCATGCTCGCGCCCGCCCGCACCGAGGATCAGGATGTTCAACTCCGCAGCTCCGCTTGCTATGGTGGGGCTGCAATAGCGGGCCTTTCGGGGCGACACAACCAGCGGGGCGCAGGTGCGGCATGGATGATCTGATCGAGGATGCGGGCCCGGGCCCCGGCAACGCGCCGGAATTCACCGTCTCGGAGATTTCCGGCGCCGTGAAGCGTGCGGTCGAAGGCGGGTTCTCTCATATCCGCGTGCGCGGTGAGGTGGGCCGCCTGTCGCTGCCACGCTCGGGCCATGTCTATCTCGACCTCAAGGATGACCGCAGTGTGCTGGCCGCCGTGATCTGGAAAGGCACGGCCCAACGCTTGCCCCACCCCCCCGAAGAAGGCATGGAGGTCATCGCCACGGGCCGCCTGACCACATTTCCGGGTCAATCGAAATACCAGATGGTGATCGAGGATCTGCGCCCTGCCGGTGCGGGCGCCCTGATGGCGATGCTTGAAAAGCGCCGCATGGCCTTGGCGGCCGAGGGGCTCTTTGACCCCTCCCGCAAGAAGCCGCTGCCCTTCCTGCCCGAGGTGATCGGTGTCGTCACCTCGCCCTCGGGGGCGGTGATCCGCGATATCTTGCACCGGCTGCGCGACCGCTTTCCGCGGAGTGTGCTGATCTGGCCCGTGGCTGTGCAGGGCATCCATTGCGCCCCCGAGGTTGCCCGCGCCATCCGGGGGTTCAATGCGCTGCCTGTCGATGGCCCGATCCCGCGCCCCGATCTGATCATCGTGGCGCGCGGCGGCGGCAGTCTGGAAGATCTCTGGGGCTTCAACGAGGACATCGTGGTGCGGGCCGCCGCCGAAAGCGCGATTGCGCTGATTTCGGCGGTGGGCCATGAAACCGACACCACACTGATCGACCATGCCGCGGATCACCGCGCGCCCACACCCACGGCGGCGGCCGAACGCGCGGTGCCGGTGCGGATGGACCTGCTGGCATGGCTCAGCACCCAGGAAGGCATCCTGACCCGCAGCATGTCGGGCGCGCTGGCCAACCGGCGCCAGCGCCTGTCGGATCTGGCCCGCGCCCTGCCACGTCCCGAGAGCCTGCTTGACGCGGCGCGCCAACGCCTTGATCTGGCGGCCGCCGGGCTGGCCCCCGCGCTGCGTCACCGCGGGTTTCTGGCGCGCGCGCGGATCGAAGGGGCCGCGGCGCGGCTTGCGCCCGCGCTGGACCGTGCACTTGGCAAAAAGCAATTGGCGCTGGGCCAGACGGCCGCGCGCCTCAACCCTGCCACCTTGCAGGCACAGACCCGTCAAGCCCGCACCGATCTTGCGCGGCTGATCCGCGGCCTTGACCCTGCCCGCAAAATCCGCCGCCTGACCGAGGCGCGCACCCGCTTGAATGATCTGTCGCGCCGTCTTGATCGCGCAGCCACGATGGGCGTTGCCGCCAAGCGCGACAAGCTGGCAGCCCTTGACCGGTTGCACGGCACGCTTGGGCCCGCTCAGACGCTGCAACGCGGCTATGCCGTGGTGCGCGCAGGCAGCGCGGTCATCACCCGCCAGTCAGATGCCGCCCAGCACAGCGCGCTCGAGATCGAATTCGCCGATGGGCGTCTGGCGGTCACCCCCTTGGGAGCCCCGGCAAAACCCGCGTCAAGAGCCACACCGCCAAAACCCGGCCCCGATCAGGGCCGGCTTTTCTAGGCGTCTGGGCATCTTTGCCTTGACGATATTCAGCGGCGCTCTGCGCAGGCGCCACCTTCAGGTGCCGTAGGCCCGCGCGCTCCCCATGACGTCCTCGGCCGCAGCGAGCAGCGCCGCGGCAATGAAATCCAGCTCGGGCCGGGTCAAGCGCACTGGCAGGCGGACATCGCAGGCGCGCATCAGCATGCTGCGGGTGCGCGGCAGATCCGGCTGGGCGCCCGGAATGAACTGCCAGTTCCAGAAGGCGCGCGCATTGTCGGTCGACAGGCCAAAGATCTGCACCTTGACCCCGCGCGCTTCGGCGGCCGCGCCAAAGGCCTTGGCGTCCGCGTCGCTTTCAAAGCCCACCAGATTGAACTGGATGGAATCGGGGGCGCGGTCTTCGGGTGCCAAGGGTTGCGGCACGTCCAACCATGGCGAGGTGTTCAGCCGCGCGGCGACATAATCATGGTTTGCCAGCCCATCCCGCACCCGGCGCGCCAGTTCGGGAAGCTGCGGGCGGATCACGGCGGCGCTCAGGTTTTGCAGCCGCATGTTGTAGAGCGGCAACCGATTTTGCCACCGCGCAAAAGCCAGGGCCAGCTCGGGGTCGTTCTGACCTTCGGGGGCCTTGTGCTTTTTCCAGTTCTGCTCATAGGCGCCCGACATGATGACCGTGCGCGCCGCCAGATCGGCGTCATCGGTGATCAAGATGCCGCCTTCGCCCGCATTGATCATCTTGTAGGACTGAAAGGAAAAGCAGCCCATCTTGCCAAGGGTGCCGATCTTGCGGCCATGCCACAGCGTGCCCAGCGAATGGGCCGCGTCCTCGATCACCGGAATGCCGCGCGCATCGCAAAGCGCCATGATCGCATCCATGTCGGATGTGTGACCGCGCATGTGGCTGATGATGACAGCCTCGATCCCGTCATCGATCTTGGCTTCGAAATCGGCCATGTCGATGCGGTAATTCTCGCCCACCTCGACCAGAACCGGCTGGCAAAAGGCATGCACCACGGCCGAGGGCACGGCGGCAAATGTAAAGGCGGGCAACAACACCCGGGCGCCGGGTGCCAGATCGAGCGCGCGCAGGCACAAAAAGATGGCGGCCGAACAAGATGACACGGCGAGGGCGTATTTCACCCCCATCAGATCGGCGAATTCCCGCTCCAACAATGCCACCGGTGCATCCGAAGGGGCGGTATAGCGGAACAGATCTCCCGATTGCAGCAGACGGTCGATCTCGGCGCGGGCGGCCTCGGGGATCGGCTCGGCGTCGTAAACATTGGGTGCCAGCGCCATGATTTCACCTTTTTGAAAACTACTCTTTGAGAAATCTTATCCTGTCGCGCGGATGAAATCCAGTGTGGCGTGGTGGCGTCATGAAAGCTTCACAGACCCATCGCGCGCAACGGCTCGTGAAAACGCGCGTTTTCACGTGCGAAAAACTCGAGTTTTTCGCGCCCCCCGGTTGGTCTTGGGTCACATTCCCAATCGGTCGCGCAACGCGTACCATGTCATGGCCAGCGTCAGGAGCGGTGCGCGCAACCCCGCCCCGCCCGGAAAGCGTGGCACGGGCAGCGCCGACAGCGTGGTCAATCCATTTTCCTGGCCCATGACGGCTTCGGCCATCACACGGCCCGCCATGCCGGAAAGGGCCACGCCATGGCCGGAAAATCCTGCCCCTGACAAGATATTGGGCGCAACCTGCGCGATATGGGGCAGGCGCGACATGGTGATTCCCAAGGCGCCGCCCCAGACATGGGTTACACCCACGCCTGACAATTGCGGAAACAGCCGCGCCATGCGGGCCACCAGCGCCGTCTTGATGTCGCGCGGATAGGCCATGGAATAGCTTTCGCGCCCCCCGAACAAAAAGCGGCGGTCGGCGCTGAAGCGGTAGTAATTCACCACGAATTTCGAATCCGACACCGCGATGTCCTGGGCCAGAACGTCTTGCCAGCGATCAGGCAGCGGTTCGGTCGCGGCGATGAAGGAGTTGATTGGCATCACCCGCGCCGTCACCTCGGGCAAGATATCGGGCAAATAGCCGTTTCCGGCGATGATGGCATGGCTTGCGGTGACCTGACCCGTGGGGGTGGTCAAGATGATGCGCGGTTGCCGTGTGACAGACAGAACCTCTGTCATCTCGTGGATCACCACGCCTGCCGCCTCGGCGGTGCGCGCCAACGCCCGGGCATAGGCCAGCGGATGCAGATGCCCGCCCGACGCATCAAAGCCTCCGCCGACATAAAGCGGCGATTTCACCAGTGCTGCAAATTCGGCGCGCGCCATCACCGTGATGGTCTGATCGTAATGGCGCGCCATGTGATCGGCCTCGTGGCGCAGATGGTTCAAGGCGCTGGTGCTGTATTCACCATGCGCGAGCCCGGGGCGAAACGCCGCCTCGGGGGCATGGGCGTCGCAAAACGCGCGCAGTTGGGCCTTGGCCTCTTGCGACAGCGCCCAGACGGCGCGCGCCCGGTCGCGGCCTAGCTGCTGTTCCAGCCAGCTTTGGGGTTTGTTGTAGCCCGATTGCACCTGTCCGCCATTGCGCCCGGAGGCGCCAAAGCCCACGCGATGGGCCTCGAGCACCACAACCCGTCGGCCCGCGCGCGCCAGCGTCAGCGCGGCCCAAAGCCCGGTGTAACCCGCCCCAAGGATCACCACATCGGCGCTGATGGCCCCGCGCAGCGGTGCGCGCGCACCCTCAGGCGGCAGGCTTGCGGCATACCAGCTTGGCGCGTGTTCCCCTTGCCTGTCGTTGCGGTAGAGCGGGTTCATACGTTCATCAAGAGATGTTCCCGTTCCCAAGGCGAGATCACCTGCAGGAATTCGTTATGTTCCAGCTCTTTGACGGCCGAATAGACGCGGCAGAATTCCGCGCCCAACGTGTTTTGAATGGTGGTGTTCGTCCGCAAGAGCCCCAGCGCATCGCCCAGGCCGCGCGGCACGCCGCTGCGCATCTGATAGGCGTCGCCCTGAAACGGGTCCGAGGGGTCGGTTTTCTCGATCAACCCCACCAGCCCACAGGCCAGCGAGGCGGCGATGCCCAGATAGGGGTTGCAATCCATCCCCGGCAGCCGGTTTTCCACCCGTCGTGCCGCGGGTTCGCTGACCGGAACGCGCAGGCCCGTGGTGCGGTTGTCGCGCCCCCATTCCAGATTGATGGGTGCCGAGAAATCGGGAACGTAGCGGCGGTAGCTGTTCACATAGGGGGCCAAAAGCGCGATCACGGCGGGCAAATTGCGCTGCATCCCGCCGATGAAATGCAGAAATTCCGGGGTTTCCGAGCCGTCAGGGTTGGAAAAGATGTTCTCGCCCGTCGTCAGGCTGACGACCGAGTGATGGATGTGCATCGCCGATCCCGGCTCGCCTTCGATCGGCTTGGCCATGAAAGTGGCGTAGCAATTGTGCCTGAGGGCTGCCTCGCGGATCATGCGTTTGAAAAAGAACATCTCATCGGCCAGCTTGACCGGATCGCCATGGGCAAGGTTCAATTCGATCTGGCCCGCGCCGCCCTCTTGCAAGATGCCGTCGATCTCGAGCCCCATGATTTCCGCGAAATCATAGATATCGTCGATGACCTTGCCGTATTCATCGACCGCCGACATGGAATAGGCCTGTCGCGCGGCGGCGCGCCGGCCCGAGCGGCCCATCGGCGGTTCGATCTCGCGGGCGGGGTCGGTGTTGGGGGCCACAAGATAGAATTCCATCTCGGGTGCCACGATGGGGGTCAGGCCCAGATCGTTGTAAAGCCCGACCACACGTTTCAAGACATTGCGCGGCGCATAGGGGACTGGCTTGCCCATTTGGTCGGCGATGTCATGGATCACCTGCAAGGTGGTGTCGGCCGTCCAGGGCGCGGGGGTTGTGGTCGTGAAATCCGGCGTCAAGATCATGTCGGGCTCGGTAAAGCCGTCTGCCACCTCATCGGCCCAGTCGCCGGTTATGGTCTGGAAAAAGATCGAATTGGGCAGATAGAAAAAAGGCTGTCGGGCGAATTTGCTGCCCGGCATTGCCTTGCCGCGCGCGATGCCCGCCAAATCGGCCACGATGCATTCCACCTCGTCGATGGCGCGACCTTCCAGATAGGCGCGCGCGACCTCGGGCAGTTTTTCGAGCAACTCGTTGACGGAATTTGAACTCATGCACGCACCTGTTGGGCAAAGGGAATACGGGTTGCGGGCGCGCCTTGCAAAACATCGGCAAGCCAGTCGCCCATCATGGCGCTGTCGACGGGTTGGGTCAGATCGGCGCGCGCCTTGGTCAGCATCTCGCCCGGCACCGTGGTGGGGCGGTTCTCGATCAGCGCTTCGATGACTGTGGGGGGAAACTCGGGGTGGGGTTGCACGGTCAAGATACGATCGCCATGCGCCAGCACCGCATTGCGCGTAAACGCGTTGTCGCCCAGCACCGTGGCCCCCGGCGGCAGGTCGACCACCTGATCTTGATGCCATGCAAACAGCGCCACCTCGCGCCCGCCGATGCGGTAGCGCCGGTGACCGGCTGACCAGCCGTCGGCGAATTTCTCGACCCGGCCACCCAGCGCCTGCGCGATGATCTGATGACCAAAGCAGATGCCCACCATCGGCTTTTCGGCATCGCGGATGGCGCGGATCAACGCTTCGAGCGGGGGGATCCACGGGTGATCTTCATAGGCGCCATGGCGCGACCCGGTGACCAGCCATGCATCCGCATCGCCGGGGTCTTGCGGAAACTCCATGTCGACCACCGAAAAGGTCCGCAAGGTGAAGCCGCGCGCGCTGAAAAGCCGGCCAAACAGATCGGTATAGGTGCCGTCGCGCTGGGCGACTTGATCGGGAACATGGCCGGTCTGAAGAATGCCGAGGATCATGACAAAGCTCGCGATAAGGGATGACGCCAAGCTATGCCTGCCTGTGACAAGGGGCAAGGGGCGGCGGGTAGGGCTTTAGCGGATCACCTGCGGGCGAATGCGCAGGCGCTGGCGTTCGGCATTGGGCAAATGGCGGTTGAGCCGCCGGTTGATTACCGCAAAGCCCCAGATGATGCCCAGCGTCAGGATCACGAAGTAGATCGCGACGATCGGGTAGGGGACGAAGGGGTTAAAGGTGCGGTCGGCAAAGTAGTTGGCGTAATAAAGCGCGTCGCCACGTTGCTGAAACGCCGGGAAGGACGAAAAGAACACCAGCGCGGTGGCGTGGAACAAAAAGATCGCCTCATTGGTGTAGGCGGGCCATGCCAGCCGCATGGTTGTGGGAAAGGTGATGCGGCGGAATTTCTTCCAGCCCGACAGGCCAAAGGCGTCCGCGGCCTCCAGATCGCCCTTGGGCACGGCCCGCAGCGCGCCATAAAAGATTTCCGCCGTATAGGCCGAGGTGTTGAGAAACAGCACGATCAGCGCGCCCAGCCAAGCCCGCGCGAACCAGCGTGTCTCGGCCGCGATGTCCACCCCAAGCAGGGTGAATTCGAACCCGATACGCGGCAACATCACAAAGGCCTCATAGGCCATGAAGAACTGAATGAAGAGCGGCGAGCCGCGGAAGATGAAGATGAACCATTCGGCCGGCTTGCGCAGCGCACGGGTGGGGCTGGCCTTGGCCACCGCCAGCGCGACCGCGAAGACAAAGCCAAAACCAAGCGCCAGAATGCCGAAATAGACATTCCAGATCATCCCCGACCCGATCAGCACGACCTGTTGGCACAAGGTGATGTCAGCTTGCGGCAACAGCCGCTCACCGATCCCCAGCGCGCGCAGGCCATAGGCTTCAAGGGCTTGGGCGCAGATCATGCCGTGGCCTTTCTGAGCGCTTCGCCCGCCGCCGTCGCCTGTCCGCGGCTCAGCCGCTGCGTCAGCCACGCCAATGCGATCTCGGAAACCCGTGTGAGGCACAGGTAAAAGACCAACAGCCCCAGAAAATACCAAAACCGCCAGTCAGGGTGGGGATACTGATAGGATGAATTGCGCGATCCGCCCAATTCGCGCGCCCAATAGACGACGTCTTCGATCCCCAGCAAGAACAACAGCGGCGTGGCCTTGATCAGGATGAGCCAGATATTGCCAAGCCCCGGAAGCGCGTAGATCCACATTTGCGGCACCAGAACGCGCCAGAATACCTGTGCGCGCGACATGCCATAGGCTTCGGCGGTTTCAAGCTGGGCATGGGGCACGGCACGCATGGCCCCGTAAAGAACATTGCCGCAAAACGCGCCAAAGACGATGGCATAGGTGAACACCGCCAGTGCGAACCCATAGACCTCATGCACCCATTGCGGCGCATTGCTGGATGGGGTGCGCGCCTCGGGGCAGACAAGAAAATTCGCGCCTTGGCGGATCTCTTCGGGCCAGTCGGGGCAATTGATCTGGTGGCGCAGATATTCGATGGCCTGATCGAGCACGAGAATGAAAAACAGGAAAAACACGATGTCGGGCACGCCGCGCACCATCGCGGTGTAAAGCTTGCCCAGCCATGCGACCGGCAGCATCCGCGCCCGCGATGCGGCGGCGGCCCCAAACCCAAAGGCGAGGCTGACGGGCGCTGTCACGGCCAAAAGCGCAAATACCACAAGAAAGGACTGGTAGAACAGCGCATGCGCGCCATTGGTCAGGTAGCAGCTGAACCAGCGGAATGTGTCGAGCGTGGATGGATCGGTGCAGAATTCGAACATCGGGTCCCGTGGCGGGCGGCGTGCATGCGTATTTTTGGAAAGATGAAGGGCGGGGTGCGACGCTGCCCCCCGGTCGAGGAAAACGGGGGCCGGGCCCGAGGCCGGCCCCCGTCAGGTCGATCAGAAGGTTGCAGCCTCGGGGCCGAACCACTGCAAGATCAGCGCGTTGAGCGTGCCGTCTTGCTTCATCGAGGTGATCGCCGCGTCAAAACCCTCGCGGCGCGCGTCACCCTCGCGCAGCGCCATGCCGACGCCGCCACCAAGCTGCACGGGTTCGCCCACGATCATCAGATCGGCATCCTCGTTGGCGATGGGCAACAGGTAATCGCCATCGGCGAACACGGCGTCTGCCTCGCCGTTGCGGACGGCGGCGACGGTTTCATCGGGGGTGGCGAATTCGATCAGCGTGGCGCCCGACGCGGCGATATAGCCCGCCTGGATCGTGTTGGTCTGGGCCGCGACGACCGCGCCTTCGAGGGTGAAATCCTCGGACAGGGCCATGAACAGCGATTCCGCCGGCGGGAAATAGGGTTGCGTGAAATCGACGATCGCCTCGCGTTCCTCGGTGATCGACATGCCGGCGATGATGGTGTCGTAATTGCCCGAGGTCAGGTTGGGGATGATGCTGTCCCAATCATTCTTGACCCATGTGCAGGTCAGCTGGGCGCGGACGCACAATTCGTCGCCCAGATCCCGCTCGAAGCCGGCGATTTCGCCTTGGTCGTTGATGAAGTTGTACGGAGGATAGGCGCCCTCCGTGCCCATGCGCACGACGTCCTGGGCGCTTGCCGCACCCGCACAAAGTGCCAGAAGGCTGGCGGAAAGGATCAGGTGTTTCATCTTTTGGTCTCCCGGTTATGTGGTGGGTCGATCTTGCCTCAGGCCAGTGTCAGATGGCTGAGGAATTGTTGCAGGCGCCCGGATTTCGGGGCGCCAAACAGCGCGGCGGGCGGGCCTTGTTCCTCGATCCGGCCCTGATGCAGAAAGATCGTGTGGCTCGACAGGTCGCGTGCCATGCGCATGTCGTGGGTCACAAGGATCATGGTGCGGCCTTCTGCGGCCAGCGCGCGGATCACGCGCACCACCTCTTGCTCAAGCTCGGGATCAAGTGCGGATGTCGGTTCATCGAAGAGCAGCGCGCGCGGTTCCATGCACAGCGCCCGCGCGATGGCTGCGCGCTGCTGCTGGCCGCCGGACAGTTGCGCGGGCCAGGCGTCGGCCTTGTCGGCGATGCCCACTTTTTCCAGATAGCCGCGCGCGCGCGCCTCGACCTCGGCTCGGGGCTGGCCCAAGACGGTGACGGGGGCCTCCATCACGTTTTGCAGGATCGTCAGATGGGACCACAGGTTGAACTGCTGGAACACCATGGACAGGTTGGTGCGGATGCGGCGGATCTGTTCGGCGTCTGCGGGGCGGCGGCGGTGGCCCGTGCCTGTCCAGCGCACCGGTTCGCCTTCAAAGACAATCTCGCCCTCCTGGCTGTCTTCGAGCAGGTTGGCGCAGCGCAGTAGTGTGGATTTGCCCGAGCCGGACGATCCGATCAGCGCGATCACATCGCCGGCATGGGCGGTCAGATCAACACCGCGCAGCACCTCGAGCGGCCCGAAGCTTTTGTGCAGGCCGCTGATCCTTATGACCGGTTGTCTGGCCGCATCTGCCCCAGGCATGCAGGCTGTGTCCCCATGATGATCCGAGGATTTGCACCGAAGCCTTGCAGGAATGCAACTGCGATATCGGCATTGACCCTAGGGCAAGATGTCTGGCTGCCCCTTTTGCGTGCCCCTTGATCAGGGATTGGGCGGCACTGACATCGCAAGATAGGCGGCGGCATCGATCTGGACAAAGCCCCGCAGGTCAAGCGCGCTGAGGGTTTCCGCGGGCAACCCGGCCAGCGCCGCTGTCAAGGCGGCCCGGATCGGGGCCGGATCATGGGCCCTGGCGGTGATCAAGGGCAGGCCGGGCGTGGGTGAGGTGCGCGCGATTTCCAGCCCGGGATCGGTGCCCGCGTGGCGCACAAGCAAGCGCCATGTCTGGGCATCGATCGCGGCCAGATCGGCCTGCCCCTCGGCCACGGCACGCGCCGAGGCGGCATGAGCGCCCGTGACCGTCACCGCCCCAAGGTCCAGACGCTGCATGGCGGCCCATTCGTGCAGGGCGGCCCAGCCCGATTGGCTGAGCGGGTCGTTGATGGCGATGCGTGGGCGATGGGGCAGGCAGGCATCGCGCGCGATCAGAACCGAGTTGTAAAACCCCGGTGGACAGCCCGGCAGCCCATAGTCGGGCGTTGCCACCAGCCGGACATCGCGATGCAGCCCGGCACGGAACGGAAGGCCACAGGTCTGGGCCAGTATCAGTGTCGGATCGCGCCAGATCGCCCAGAGATCATCGGCGCGTGCCAGCCCCTCGGGGGCGTCGATGTCTTGGGCCCGCAGCGCATCGCGGATCGCCGCCCAAAGCGCATCTGTCGCGGCCCGCATTTCGGCGCGGTCATACATGGGCAGGGCAGCAATCATTGTGGCGTCAATCGCGGTAATGGGCGTCTTCAACGCGTTTGCGCGCCAGATTGCTGTCACGATCATTGATGCCCAGCATGGGCGCCACCATGCGCAACAGCGCGTCTTCGGCATGGTCGCGCGCGCCATCGGCCAGCACGATGAACCACATGGCCTCGATCACATGGACACGGTCCTCATAGGGGACGCAATCCTTGATCGCGCGGGTGAAGCGGACGGTATCGGGGGCGTCGGCCTCGAGCGTTTCGGCGTCATGGCGCAGCGCTTGGGCTTGGCGCGTGTCCAGCCGGTAGCGATGGGCCAATACGGCATCGATCTGGTCGCGCTCGATCTGGGCGTAATCGCCATCGGCACGCGCAATGCGCACCAAGAGCGCAGACAGCGCAAGGCGCGAGTCCTCAAAGGCAAGCGGGGCGGGGGCGGGGGCCGTCAAGCGGCGCAAGAGATCGGCGAACATGGCGCTTGGTATAGAATGCGCGGGCGAAATAGGAAAGTGCGGTGTCAGGGGATGCGGATGGTGCCTTCGGCGATCTTGACCGCCGCGCCCGCGACCCGGATCGCGCCAAGCGCGCCGCCGCTGACGTCGATGGCAAGGCGCAAGTCCGAAGGGCGGCCCATTTCGACGCCTTGCCGCAGGTGCAAGGTCGTGGTGCCCTCGGGCAGGGCGCCATTGGCCAAAAGCTGGCCGGCAAGGATCGCGGTGGCCGATCCCGTGGCCGGGTCCTCGGGGATGCCTGTGCCGGGGGAAAACATGCGCGCCCGCAGGCCGTCCGGGGTGGCGGCATAAAGATAGGCGCTGTCGACGCGAGCGGCTGCCATTGCCTCGGACCAGCCCGGCTCGATCGGGCGGGCTTTGGCCAGCGCCGCAAGGCCGGTGACGGGCACATAAAGAAAGGCAGGCCCCCCCTGCCAGACGCCGGGCGCATGAGGGCCGATATCGACAGGCCGCAGATCAAGCGCACGGGCGATCAGCGCATGCGGGGGGACGGGGGCGTGGCGCAGGGGAATTTTAGGGGCGGTGAATTCGGCCAGCATGCCGTCGCCATCGCGGGTGATGCGGACAGGGACAAGGCCCGCGACCTCTTCCAGCGTTACCAGCGAGGCGCCGCCGCTGGCCAGATGCAGGGCACAACCGATCGTGGGATGGCCGGCGAACGGGATTTCGGCGGTGGGAAAAAAGATCCGCACCTTGGCAGTATGGGCCGGGTCATCGGGGGGCTGGATGAAAAGGGTTTCCGACAGGTTGAACTGGCGGGCAAGGGTCTGCATCTGTGCGCCGGTCAGCCCGCCCGCGCCTTCGACAATGGCAAGCGGGTTGCCGCTGAAGGGTGTCGTGGTGAACACATCATAGATGTGAAAACGAAGCATGGCGGACCCCCTTGGTGGTTTGGCGCACAAGGGACCATTGCGGGGCGCCAGAGGCAAGGGGGGCGCGGTCGCGCCCGGCCAGCGCCACCCAAAGCGGCTGCATGCCGGACAAAGATCCATGGGATTGTCTGGCAAAGGCGCGAATCCTTTGACACCTTGGCCCTGTTGCAGTAGTGAATTGAACAAACGTTCAATTACCGAAGGGATTGGCGCCATGTTCCTTGGATCCATGCGGTTCGATCTGGGCGATGAGGTGAACGCCCTGCGCGAGATGGTGCACCGCTTTGCACAGGAACGCGTCAAGCCGCTGGCGGCCCAGACCGACCGCAGCAATGCCTTTCCAGATCATCTCTGGACCGAGATGGGCGCGCTTGGGCTTTTGGGCATCACCGTCGAAGAGGCGTTCGGCGGAGCGGGCATGGGCTATCTTGCCCATACCGTCGCGGTCGAGGAAATCAGCCGTGCATCGGCCTCGGTCGGGCTGAGCTACGGGGCGCATTCCAACCTGTGCGTGAACCAGATCCGGTTGAACGGGACAGAGCAGCAAAAGGCGCGCTATCTGCCGAAACTCGTCTCGGGCGAACATGTCGGCGCGCTGGCCATGTCCGAGGCAGGGGCGGGATCGGATGTGGTGGCAATGCAGCTGCGCGCCGACAAACGCCACGACCACTATGTGCTGAACGGCACGAAATACTGGATCACCAATGGTCCCGATGCCGATACGCTGGTGGTCTATGCCAAGACCGATCCGGGCGCTGGGTCCAAGGGGATCACCGCCTTCATCGTGGAAAAGACGATGCAAGGCTTCAGCACCTCGGGCCATTTCGACAAGCTGGGCATGCGCGGTTCCAACACCGCCGAACTGGTGTTCGACAATGTGGAGGTGCCCTTCGAGAATGTGCTGGGCGCACAGGGGCGTGGCGTGCGCGTCTTGATGTCGGGTCTCGACTATGAGCGCGTCGTGCTGTCGGGGGTGAACATCGGGATCATGGCGGGCTGTCTGGATGAGGTCATGCCCTACATGGCGACGCGCAAGCAGTTCGGCCAGCCGGTGGGCAGTTTTCAGCTGATGCAGGGCAAGATCGCCGACATGTATACCGCGCTCAACACCGCGCGCGCCTATGCCTATGAGGTGGCGCGCGCGTGCGACCGGGGCGAGGTCACGCGCCAGGATGCGGCGGCCTGTGTGCTCTATGCCTCGGAGGAGGGGATGAAGGTCGCCCATCAGGCCGTGCAGGCGATGGGGGGGGCGGGGTTTCTGGCCGACAGCCCGGTCGCGCGCATGTTCCGCGATGCCAAGCTGATGGAGATCGGCGCCGGCACCAGCGAGATCCGGCGCATGCTGATCGGGCGCGAGTTGATGGCGGCGATGGCATAGGCGGATGGGGCGGATGGGGCACGGGCTGATCCTTCCCTTGGTGGCGCTGGTGGCGATTGGGGCGGCCTTTGGGCTGTGGTTGGGGCTGCGCGCAGAACCGCCCGGCGAAACCGAGATCATCACGGCGCAGGCCGCGCGCTATGTGGCCGAAACGGGCGGTTCCGCCACCGATTGCGCGGCCCGACCCGCAGCTGTGCCGGGTGTGCGGCTGGTCGTGATCTGTGGGTCGGACTGGGCGGTGGCGGTCGACGACTGGGGCCGCCCCGTGGCGCCGCCCAAGCTGGGGTCTCAGCTGTGAGGGGCAGGGTGCAGCGGACAAAGCCCCGGCCCTGTCGTTTCGATCAGCTCAGCAAAAGGTGCAGGCGGCCATGAAACTTGCCACATCCCTGGTTCCCGGATCGCCCGATGCGCGCGCCAACCGTGCCGCCCATCTGGCGGCGCTGGCCGAGATCGCCCTGGCCGCGGCCTTGGCTGCGGCAGGCGGCGGCGATGTCGCGCGCGCGCGCCATCTGGCCCGCGGCAAGATGCTGCCGCGCGACCGGGTGGCCAATCTTCTTGATCCTGCGTCACCCTTTCTGGAGGTGGGGGCCACTGCGGGCCACGGGCGTCACGCGGGGGCGGCCCCCGGCGGTGGTGTGATCGCGGGTGTCGGTCTGGTCGAGGGGCGGCAGGTGATGGTCATCTGCAATGACGCCACCGTGAAGGGTGGCACCTATTTTCCGATCACGGTGAAAAAGCACCTTCGCGCCCAAGAGATCGCCGAGCAGTGCCGCCTGCCGTGCATTTATCTGGTCGATAGCGGGGGGGCGAACCTGCCCAATCAAGACGAGGTCTTTCCCGACCGCGACCATTTCGGGCGCATCTTTTTCAATCAGGCCAAGATGAGCGCCGCCGGCATCGCACAGATCGCGGTGGTGATGGGATCCTGTACCGCAGGTGGGGCCTATGTTCCGGCGATGTCGGATGTCTCGATCATCGTGAAGGGGCAGGGCACGATCTTTCTGGCAGGCCCCCCCTTGGTCAAGGCCGCAACCGGCGAGGTGGTGAGCGCCGAGGATCTGGGCGGCGGCGATGTGCATACGCGGCTGTCGGGGGTGGCAGACTATCTGGCCGAGGATGACGCCCATGCGCTGGCACTGGCGCGGCGCGCGGTGCGCTCGCTTGGGCCGGGGGGCGGGACAAGTCCCGCCCTACGGGGCCGTGACCCGGCCTATGACCCCGATGAGCTTTTGGATGTGGTGCCGGCGTCTTTGGCCACGCCCTATGACATCCGCGAGGTCATCGCGCGCATCGTTGATGACAGTTGGTTCGATGAATTCAAGCCGCGCTTCGGCGAGACCATCGTGACGGGTTTCGCGCAGGTGATGGGCATGGATGTGGGGATCGTGGCCAACAATGGCGTGCTGTTTTCCGAAAGCGCGCAGAAGGCCGCGCATTTCGTGCAGTTGTGTTCGCAGCGCAAGATCCCCTTGGTGTTCCTGCAGAACATCACCGGCTTCATGGTCGGGCGCAAATACGAGAACGAGGGCATCGCCCGGCACGGCGCCAAGATGGTGACAGCGGTCGCCACGACGGCCGTGCCCAAGATCACCATGCTGGTCGGCGGGTCGTTCGGGGCGGGCAATTACGGCATGGCGGGCCGGGCCTTTGATCCGCGCTTTTTGTGGTCTTGGCCAAATTCCCGCATTGCAGTGATGGGGGGGGCGCAGGCGGCGGGGGTTTTGGCCAGCGTCAAGCGCGACGCCTTGGAGCGGTCCGGGAAGGCATGGTCGGCGGAAGAGGAGGCCGAGTTCAGGCGCCCCACAATCGACATGTTCGAGCGGCAGTCGCATCCGCTTTATGCCAGCGCGCGGCTTTGGGATGACGGGGTGGTCGACCCGCGCAAGTCGCGCGAGGTTCTGGGCTTGAGCCTTGCGGCGGCACTCAACGCGCCCATCGAGGAGACGCGCTTTGGCGTGTTTCGGATGTAGAGGGGGCTTTGCCGTCGCGATTGTCACTCGGACCAATGGCGCGACCATGGCGACCCTTCGGCTTCCCCCGGAGTATTTGGAAAGCAAAGATGGCCCGATCGGCTGTGCGAGAAGGAGAGCGCTCATGGATGAAGCGGGGGCCCGGGCGATGGCGCAGGATTGGGTCGCGGCGTGGAATGCGCGCGATCTGGAGCGGGTGCTCGGCCATTACGCTGAGGACGTGGAGGTCTGTTCGCCCCTCGTCGTGGAGCGGCTGGGCCGGGCCGATGGCTGGCTCCGCGGCAAGGCGGAACTCCGGGCGTATTTCGCGCGCGGCATGGCAAACCCGGCACTGCGCTTCGCGCTGGTCGATGTGCGGCTGGGGGTGAATGCCGCTTGCGTGCTCTACGACCGGGAGGGGGGTGTGCGCGTGGCCGATACGGTGGAATTCGACGATGCGGGGCGGATCCGGCGGATGGTCGCCTGTTATGCGCGCGGGGCGGGGCAGGAGGGGTAAGCATGTTCGCAAAGATCCTGATCGCCAACCGGGGCGAGATCGCGTGCCGCGTGATCGACACCTGCGCGCGCATGGGGGTGGCTACGGTTGCGGTCTATTCCGATGCTGACGCGGGCGCGCGGCATGTGGCGATGGCCGATGAGGCGGTGTGGATTGGCGGGCCGCGCCCCGCCGACAGCTATCTGCGCGGCGATGCGATTATCGCCGCGGCGCTGTCGCGGGGGGCTGAGGCGATCCATCCGGGCTACGGTTTTCTGTCGGAAAACCCTGATTTCGCCGCAGCGGTCGGGGCGGCGGGGCTGGTGTTCATCGGACCCTCGGCAGATGCAATCCGCGCGATGGGGCTGAAGGATGCGGCCAAAACCTTGATGGAGCGGGCGGGCGTGCCGATCGTTCCGGGCTATCACGGGGCCAGTCAGCATCCCGAGCATCTGGCCGGTGCAGCCGATGCCATCGGCTATCCGGTCTTGATCAAGGCGGTGGCGGGCGGCGGTGGCAAGGGGATGCGCCGGGTCGCGTGCCCTGCGGATTTCCCACAGGCTTTGGACAGTGCCAGACGCGAGGCCTTGCATGCCTTTGGCAATGATGTGGTTCTTATAGAAAAATACGTCGAACAGCCGCGTCATATCGAGGTGCAGGTCTTTGGCGATGGCATGCGCGCGGTCCATCTGTTCGAGCGCGATTGCTCGTTGCAGCGCCGCCACCAGAAGGTGATCGAAGAGGCCCCCGCCCCCGGCATGACAGCCGCGATGCGCGCCGCGATGGGGCAAGCCGCCGTGCGCGCGGCGCAGGCGATCGGATATGCCGGTGCCGGGACGGTGGAATTCATCGTGGATGGGCGTGACGGGCTGCGGCCCGACCGGTTCTGGTTCATGGAGATGAACACCCGCCTGCAGGTCGAGCATCCGGTGACCGAGGCCATCACCGGCATCGATCTGGTGGAATGGCAGGTGCGCGTGGCCGCGGGAGAACCCTTGCCCTGCGCTCAGAAGGATCTGAGGATCACCGGTCATGCCGTCGAGGCGCGGCTTTATGCCGAAGATGTGGCAAAGGGGTTCTTGCCCGCGACGGGGCGGCTTGATCATCTGCGCTTTCCCGATGGGGTGCGTGTCGAAACCGGTGTGCGGGCGGGCGACGCGATTTCGCCATGGTATGATCCGATGATCGCCAAGATCATCGCGCAGGGGCCGACGCGGGCGCTGGCGCTGCGCAAGCTTTCCCGCGCCTTGGCGGGCACGCAGGTGGCGGGATCTGTCACGAACCTGGCGTTCCTGCGGCGGCTGTGTGAACATGCAGGCTTTGTCGCGGGCGAGGTGGACACCGGGCTGATTGCGCGCGATCTGTCCGGGTTGGTCGCGCTGCCCGAGCCTTGTGCACGCGTCAGGGTGGTGGCCGTGATGGCGGCGCTGGGGTTGACCGGGCCGCTGGGGCCGGTTGCGGGCTTTACGCTCTGGGCGCCTCTGCGCCGCACGGTGCGGCTGGCCTATGCGGGTGAGCCATTCGAAGCGGTGGCCGAGGTGATGACCGATGGCACCACCGGCGTCACGCTGGGCGACAGGGTGCATCGGGTTGCGCGCCGCGATGGGATATGGCGGGTCGATGATGCGTCCGTCGCGGCCGACTGCGTGGTGATCGGCTCTGTGGTCACGGTGTTCTGGGGCGATGGGTTCGCGTTTGATGTTCTTGATCCGCTTGCCGTAGACACGGCGCAAGGGGGCGGTGGCGACAGGATCGAGGCGCCGATGCCCGGATTGGTGCGCGCTGTCATGGTGTCGGTGGGCGATCTGGTGGCGACTGGCGACCGGCTTGCGGTGCTGGAAGCGATGAAGATGGAGCATGCGCTGATCGCGGGCCGCGACGGGGTGGTGGCCGAGGTGCGGGTGCAACCCGGCGCGCAAGTCGCCGCGGGCGCGGTTCTGATCGTGCTTGCGGATGTGGTGGGTGGAGCGGATGGGTGAGCACGTCGAGATCGTCGAGGTTGGGCCGCGCGATGGGCTGCAGAACGAGCCGCGGCTTATTGCGACGGCCGACAAGATCGCGCTGGTCGATGCGCTGTCGGCGGTGGGCTTTCGGCGCATCGAGGTGACGAGTTTCGTCAGCCCGAAATGGGTGCCGCAAATGGCCGACGGGGCGCAGGTTCTGGCGGGTATTCGCCGTGCGGCGGGGCTGCGCTATGGGGCGTTGGTGCCCAATCTGGCGGGTTTTGAGCGGGCCTGTGCCGCGGGGGTGGATGAAATCGCGATCTTCGCCTCGGCCTCGGAGGGGTTTTCGAAGGCCAATATCAATGTCAGCATCGCCGAAAGTCTTGCGCGTTTTGGCCCGGTTGTCGCAGCGGCGCGGGGGATCGGGATGCCGGTTCGTGGCTATGTCAGCTGCGTGGTGGCGTGCCCCTTTGACGGGGCCGTCGACCCTGTGCAGGTGGCGGATGTGGCGCATGCGCTGTTTGCGATGGGTTGCTACGAGATCTCGCTGGGCGACACCATCGGCGCAGGCCGGTCCGACAGCATCACGCGGATGCTCGATGCGGTGGCCCTGCGGGTGCCGGTTGGCCATCTGGCCGGGCATTATCATGACACGGGTGGGCGTGCGTTGGAAAACATCGACGCCTCGCTTGGCCGTGGGGTCCGGGTCTTTGACGCGGCCGTGGGCGGCCTTGGGGGATGCCCCTATGCGCCGGGCGCGCCGGGCAATGTGGCCACCGAAGCGGTGGCGCGCCATCTTGCGGCACGGGGGTATGTGACGGGGCTCGATCAGGGTGCGCTTGATGCGGCGGCGGCAATGGCACGGGGGGGGCGCGATGGACAGGCTTGATGTGCAGCTCGATGGGCGTGGGGTGGCATGGCTGCGGCTGAACCGGCCTGACAAGCACAATGCGCTGGATCAGGTGATGATCCGCGAGCTGACCGAGATGGCGGGCCGGTTGGGCGATGACCCCGCCGTGCGGGTGGTGGTGCTGACGGGTGCGGGGCGGTCGTTTTGTGCCGGTGGCGATCTGGGCTGGATGCGAGCGCAGATGGCGGCCGATGCGGTGGGCCGGGCGCGGGAGGCCCAACGCCTTGCCGATATGCTGGGGGCGCTCGACACCATGCCAAAGCCTCTGATCGGCCGGGTGCAGGGCCAAGCCTTTGGTGGCGGTTTGGGTCTGATGAGCGTGTGTGACGTGGCGATCGGGGTCGAGGGCGCGCGCTTTGGATTGACCGAGGTGCGGCTGGGGCTGATCCCGGCCACGATCGCGCCCTATGTGGTGGCCCGGATGGGGGCGGCGCGGGCGCGGCGGGTGTTTTTCTCGGGGCGGGTCTTCGATGCGGCCGAGGCGGTGGATCTGGGTCTTCTGGCGCGCGCGGTGCCTGAGGCAATGCTTGATGCCGCCATCGAGGCCGAGATCGCGCCCTATCTGGCGGCGGCCCCGGGTGCGGTCGCGGCAGGCAAGCGGCTGGTGGCGGATCTGGCATCGTCGATCGATGCGGATCAGATCGGCCTGACCGTCGCGGCCCTGATTGCGTGCTGGGAAAGCCCCGACAGCGCCGAGGGGATCGCGGCGTTCTTTGACAAGCGCAAGCCATGGTGGGAGGCTTGAGGGGGGCGCGCCGCTTGCGCGGCGCGGACGAATTTTCGTACGAAAATTCGGGTGAGGCTCTGCCTCTGTCCGTTCCGGGCAGGCCGGAGTGTTTGGAAAGCAAAGATGGTGAGGGACGCACAGGATGAAGGCGGTTTGGTATGAGCGGTTCGGGCCCGCGGATGCGGTGTTGCAGGCGGGCGAGATGGCCGATCCGGTTGCGGGTCCGGGCGAGGTCTTGGTGCGGCTGCACGCCTCGGGGGTGAACCCGTCGGATGTGAAGCTGCGCGCCGGCGCGCGGGTGGGTGCGGTCATGGCCTATCCGCGCATCGTGCCCCATTCCGACGGGGCGGGCGTGATCGCGGCGGTGGGTCCGGGCGTGGACCGGGCCCGGATCGGGCAGCGGGTCTGGGTCTGGAATGCCGGTTGGCAACGCGCCTGTGGCACGGCCGCCGAATATGTCGCCTTGCCCGCTGAACAGGCAGTGCTGCTGCCCGATCGGGTGGGGTTTGCGCAAGGCGCCTGTTTCGGCATTCCGGCGATGACGGCGTGGTATGGGGTGATGGGCGACGGGCCGGTGGAGGGTCAGACAATTCTTGTGACCGGGGGGGCGGGCAGTGTCGGGCGCTATGCCGTGCAGATGGCGCGCGCGGCAGGCGCGCGGGTGATCGCCACTGTGTCGTCGGCTCGGAAAGCCGCGCATTCCACAGCCGAGCAATGGGTCAATTACCGCGACACAGATGTCGTCGGCGCAGTGATGGAGATAACGGGTGGGGCCGGTGTGGATCGCATCGTTGATGTCGATTTTGCCGCCAATCAGGCCGCAAGCCTTGCGCTGATCAAGCCCGGCGGCACCATAGCGGCCTATGCCAGCGCCTCTGACATGGCGCCACAGCTGTCCTTTTATCCCTTCATGTTCAAGAATGTGCGGCTGCACATGCTGATCGTGTATCAATTGGCGGGTGCGCTGCGCCGCGCGGGCGAGCGGCAAGTGACCGATTGGCTTGAGGCGGGCGTGCTCAGCCATGCGGTGGTGCCCGGCGGGGGTCTGGCCGATTGCGCCGCGGCGCATGATCTTGTGGCGTCGGGTGACAAGCTGGGCACGGTTGTGCTGGACATCTGACCGGGCGGGCGTGCTAGCGTGGCGCGGGTGTCGCCGCGGCAAGCAGGCTGCCGTGCGCAAGCGGAGGGACAGGCAATGACCGGCTATCGCAACCTCAATGGCGCGATCGAGGTTGAAGACATCTCGATCACGCAAAAGCTGTTTCAGGGGCTTTTGGGGCGCGAGGATGCGATTGCCATCATCGACGGGCCGACCGGTGCCGCGCTGACGGCGGGGGTGCTGATCGACCGGATCCGGCGGCTGGCGGGCGGGCTGACCGAGCGCGGTGTGTTGCCCGGTGGCACGGTGGCGATCCTTGCGCCCAACATGCCCGACTATCCGGTGGTCTTTCATGCCGTGGCATGGGGTGGTGGAACGGTGACGACCATCAACCCCAGCTACACCGCCCCCGAGATCGCCCATCAACTGGCCGACGCGGGCGCTGTGATGCTGGTCACCACACCGGCCTTTGCCGCGGTCGCGCGCTTGGCCGCGCAGGGCACGGGCGTGCGCGATGTGGTGGTCATCGGCGGGCAGGACGGCCTGACGCTCGAGGATGTCATGGGGCGCCCCCTGATGGAACAAGCCCCCATCGACCCGACACGCCATGTTGTGGTCTTGCCCTATTCCTCGGGCACGACGGGGCGGCCCAAGGGTGTGATGCTCAGCCATCGCAATCTGGTCGCCAATGTCACACAAGCCGGGGCGGTGGCACAGATCACGCCCGAGGATGTGGCCATCGCCTTTTTGCCGTTCTTTCACATCTACGGCATGACGGTCTTGATGAACCTGTTCTTGCAGCAAAAGGCGCGGCTGGTGACGATGCCGCGCTTTGATCTGGAACAGTTCCTCGGGCTGATCGAGACGCATCGCGCCACGCGGCTCTACATCGTGCCGCCGGTGGCGCTGGCGCTTGCCAAGCACCCGCTGGTTGATCGGTTCGATGTCTCATCGGTGGTCGAGATCTTTTCGGGGGCCGCCCCCCTTGGGCCCGAGACGGAACAGGCCGTGGGCGCACGCTTTGGGGCGCGCGCGGTGCAGGGCTATGGCATGACCGAAATGAGCCCGATTTCGCACATGTCCGCGCCCGGTCACATGCGCCAGGGCAGCAGCGGGCGCGCCGTGCCCCTGACCGAGTGCCGCATCATCGACCCCGCCACGCTTGCCGATCTGCCGCCGGGCAGCGAGGGGGAATTGTGGGTGCGCGGGCCGCAAGTGATGTTGGGCTATCTCAACAACCCACACGCCACCTCCGAAAGCCTGACGCCCGAGGGATGGTTGCGCACGGGCGATCTGGCCGTCATCGATGAGGATGGCTTCATGTTCATCCGCGATCGGCTGAAGGAGCTGATCAAGGTCAAGGGCTTTCAGGTCGCCCCGGCCGAGGTGGAGGCGGCCCTTTGCGCCCATCCCGGGGTGGTCGATGCCGCCGTCGTGGGCCGACCCGACCCGGAGGCGGGCGAGCGGCCCGTGGCCTTTGTCGTGCGCGCGGCGGGGGCAGAACCGGGCGAGACAGAGTTGCAGGCCCATCTCGCAGGCTGCCTTGCGCATTACAAGCACCCCGCCGAATATCGCTTTGTCGCAAGCGTGCCCAAAAGCGCGTCGGGCAAGATCCTGAGGCGGGAGTTGCGGGCGGGGCTGTAAGGCTGACGTCAGGCGGGCCTGCACGCTTTTGCAATTATGTCTCTGCACACAATGGTGCGGCGCGTCCCGGCAGTCGGTTGACGCGGCGTGGCGGCGATGCTTTGCTATGCTCCGAAGCCAGAACCTTCCCCTCAAAAGAAAAGGCTGCAACCGCTTGAGGCAGAAATGAAACTGGATTTGCGCGAGCTTCCGGCGATGGTCGTGTCCCTGCCCGCGGAAACCCGCCGCCGCGCGCATGTCACCGATCATTTCGGAGCGCTGGGCATTTCGTTCGAGTTCATCGACGGCGTAGTGGGCGAGCGCAAGATCCGCAATGTCGCCATCGCCCATCGCAACGCTTTCGACGCCGCCAAGGGCCTGCCTTTCATGGTCTTCGAGGATGATGTGGTCTTTTGCGGCAAGGATCTGGTGCTTAGGGATGTGCCAGAAGACGCGGATATCGTCTATCTTGGCAAGAACGACGACGGCTGTCTGCCGAACGTACCGGAATATTCCGACAGATTCGGCCATCGCTCGCTGGCAAACCTAGCGCTGGCCAGCCGGCATGATGCCAGCTGGCTGCGGCTGCATTCAATGGTATCGGCCCATGCCATCCTGATCATCAGCGAGCGTGGAAACCGGGAATTCCGTGAGGCGCAGCGGATATCGAAGAACCGGATACGCCACTCGACGTGCGCTATGCCTATCTGATGCCAAGGTTGAACGTCTACACGCCGTACCTTCCGCTGTTCATCGAAAACCCGGCGCTGCAACCCGCGCAAAAGGCGACGGGGCGGCGCGTGAACATCACGCATGGTGCCTTGCCGCAGGCCAAGCTGGGCGATGTGCGCCATACGCACAAGCGTGGCGAACCCCTGAGCGTTCAGGTCGTAGAGACCGCGGCCGGACGGCTGGAATGGGATCTGATCGAGATCTGAGGCCGATCAGGCGATCAGCACCTCGAGCGGAAAGCGGTGTTCGCTCCGCAGCGCCTGTTCGACGGCCGCCTTGTCCGCCAGATCCGGGCTGGTGAAACGCAGGGTCCTTTTGTCGGGGAGCGCGGCGAGACTGGCCATGTGCCTGTCGACGTAAGGCGTTTGCCAGTCGTAATCAGCCCGTTTGCGGTGGCCGAGCGCCTTTTGCAGGTTTTTGGGATGAAAGGAGATATAGGCTGTTACATGCGGCTCTGCGAGGAGCTGGGCGATATGCGGCACAAGGTCGTATTCGCCACCCTCGATGTCGATCTTGAGAAATATTGGTTGGCCGGGGGTCGCGTGGGTTTTCAGCACGGTCTCGAGACGAGTTGTTTCCACCTCCCAACTTGTCCGTCGATCAGCGAAAAGCGCACTCGAGCGGCTGTCGCCCCCCGCCCGCTGACTGCCGAGGCGGAAGGGTTCGCCATTGGCTGAAATCGCGGTCTGGCAGATCTTCAGGCGGTGGGCCCAATCCGCGCCACGGTTCAGCTCAAGGTTTCGCGACAGACGTTCGAAGGCCACGGGGTCGGGTTCAAAGGCCACGACCTGCGCCGCGTTGTGCGCGGCATAAAGTGATGTCGGGCCGATCCAGGCGCCGATGTCGAGCATCAGCGTGTCGGGCGTGATATGGGCATCGAAGATATCGAAGGTTTCCGCTTCCCACGTGCCGCCGACGACCTTGGCCCAGAACTGTTCATATGGAGAAGGATCGACGGAAAACGTCGCACCGCGTATGGTCACCACCTGCATTCTTCACCTGCCCGCTGCCCTTGGCCCCGGCGCCCAGCATAGCATGGGGCGCCGGTCCGAGGAAGCCGCGGGGCCGCGCGTGTGCGCCTCACTGTACGCGGCGCGCCATCATCTCATGCACGGCCGCCATGCCGCGATCGACCATGGCTGTGACCTCGGCGGCATGGGTGTGCAGCGCCGCCACCAGCTCTGGGTCGTCCGTGGTCTGGATGACCACGACGCCCGCTTCGGTGATCTCGATGCTGGTGTTCAGCCTGTCGCCGCGCGCAAAGAAAATGTCGAGCGTGGGGCTTTGGATGAAGATCTGCGGGTCGCGCCCTTGTTCGACGCGTCCGATCATGCCGGCCACGTGCGAGATCAATGCCTCCATCACCTGTGGATCCTCGGACGCGGTCACGGTGCGGATACCATCGGGCAGGTTTTCGACCGTTCGGGTGATCGCCGTGAAGTTCTGGAACATCACCGCCAATTCCGCGCTTTCCTCGGGCGTGGCATCAAGCCCGCGCAGACCCGGCATATTGGCCATGTCATGCCCCATCATCCCGCCCGCGCCGTGCTGGTGCAGCCCATGGCCATGGCCCGCCATCTGGGCCAGCGCCCCGCCTTGCCAGGCCCAGACCACGGTCGCACCAAGGGCGGCGAGCAAGGAAAGCGCGAGACGTCCGGGGATCGGCATCGGTTAACCCACCTCATGATGATTGCCATTGTTATCTATCCCATGGCGGTGCCCCACGTCCATGACGGATCGGCCCGCTCCCCGATTTGCCGCACCCCGCCCGGTTGACCCCTTGCGGCATGGGGCGTAAATCAGCACCCAACGACCGGACCAACCGGGGGTCACCCCCCGCCTGAGCAGACCACCGCAAGGACGAGCCAAGGGATACCCATGACCGCGCTCATGTCAGATTATGCCCCGATCCTGATCTTTCTGGCGCTTGCCATCGGGCTGGGGCTTGTGCTGATTGTCGCCGCTCTGGTCGTCGCCGTGAACAACCCCGATCCCGAAAAGCTGTCGGCCTATGAATGCGGGTTCAATGCCTTTGACGACGCCCGGATGAAATTCGACGTGCGCTTTTACCTCGTGTCGATCCTGTTCATCATCTTTGATCTGGAAATCGCCTTTCTGTTCCCCTGGGCCGTGGCTTTTCCGGGCCTGAGCGATCTGGCGTTCTGGTCTATGATGGTGTTTCTCGGCGTGCTGACCGTGGGCTTTGCCTATGAATGGAAGAAAGGCGCGCTGGAATGGGAGTGATGACAGGCACCAATACCGCAGGTCCCGACCCCGAGGCCGCCACCGCCGCCTTGAACCGCAACCTGCAAGACAAGGGGTTCTTGCTGACCTCGACCGAGGACATCATCAATTGGGCGCGCACCGGCAGCCTGCATTGGATGACATTCGGGCTGGCCTGTTGTGCGGTCGAGATGATGCACACCTCGATGCCGCGCTATGACGCCGAACGCTTTGGCATCGCGCCCCGCGCCAGCCCGCGGCAGTCGGATGTCATGATCGTGGCGGGCACCTTGACCAACAAGATGGCACCCGCCTTGCGCAAGGTCTATGACCAGATGCCCGAGCCGCGCTATGTGATCTCGATGGGCTCCTGCGCCAATGGTGGCGGCTATTACCACTACAGCTATTCAGTGGTGCGCGGGTGTGACCGGATCGTGCCGGTGGACATCTACGTGCCGGGCTGCCCGCCGACAGCCGAGGCGCTGCTCTATGGCATATTGCAGTTGCAGCGAAAGATCCGCCGCACAGGCACCATCACGCGCTGACGCGCCGCGCGCCCTGCGCGAAGGAGACGACAGATGAGCGTCGAGGCTCTCAAGGAACTGGCCGCCCATATCGCCGAACGCAAACCCGATGCGGTGATCGCCACCCATGTCTCGGCCCATGGCGAGCTGAGCGTGCACATCACGCCCACAGCGGTGCTGGAGATGGTCGAATGGCTCAGGCAAGACCCGACTTGCCGGTTCGCCACCCTTCTGGACATCACCGCCGTCGATTGGCCCGAGCGTGATCACCGCTTCGATGTGGTGTGGCATTTCCTGAGCATGTATCAAAACCATCGCATCCGGGTGATCTGTGCCCTCCGCGAGGATCAGGTGCTGCCCTCGGTCACGTCGGTCTTTCCCGGGGCCGGCTGGTACGAGCGCGAGGTCTACGACATGTTCGGCATCCTTTTCACCGGGCATGCCGATCTGCGGCGCATCCTGACCGATTACGGCTTTCGCGGGCATCCCTTGCGCAAGGATTTCCCGACCTCGGGCTATACCGAAGTGCGCTATGACGAAAAACTCAAGCGCGTGGTCTATGAACCGGTCAAGCTGGTGCAGGAATACCGGCAGTTCGATTTCATGAGCCCTTGGGAAGGGGCCGATTACGTGCTTCCGGGGGACGAAAAGGCGAATGCCAAGAAGTGATGCAGACGGCAGCCGGACATGATAGCGTCCAGCCTGCGATGAGGTCGGTCGGAATTGTCTGGTCGACGGTGCCGGCGGGTCGCCGGGCAAAAGATGGCTTCAGGGAGCAGATGACATGAGCGGCAGCATCAAGGTCCACATGGAAATCCTCGAACAGGCGCGGGCCTATTGCGAGGCGGTGTGGTATGCGCGCACCGAGGTTTTCGAGCAGATGTGCCACGAGCGCTTTGCCATGAACCTGATCGAACCCGAAGGCCCGACCTATTGGGACAAGGCATCCTTCATCGAGCGCGTGCGCGCCCGCGCACCGGCCGAGGGGCCTGCCTCCTACGAGGTGCTCGACATCGACGTGATGGGCGACCAGATCGCGCGCGTGCATCTGACGGTCGATATTCCCGGCACGCGGTTCGAGGATCACCTGGGCTTCGTGAACATGGACGGCTCGTGGAAATTGCTGACCAAGGTCTTCCGCATCAAGGCCCGTCTGGGCTAGGGACAAGCTGACATGATGGACGGTGCCAAGGGATTTCAGGACGCTCTCACCGGCGAACAGAAGATCCGCAACTTCAACATCAACTTCGGGCCCCAGCACCCGGCGGCGCATGGCGTGCTGCGCCTTGTGCTGGAGCTTGACGGCGAGATCTGCGAACGTTGCGACCCGCATATCGGGCTGTTGCATCGCGGCACCGAAAAGCTGATGGAAAGCCGCACCTATCTGCAGAACCTGCCCTATTTCGACCGGCTCGACTATGTGGGCACGATGAACCAGGAACATGCCTGGGTTCTGGCGATCGAGCGGCTGACGGGCACCCCCGTGCCGCGCCGCGCACAGGTGATCCGTGTGCTGTATTGCGAGATCGGGCGCATCCTGAACCATCTGCTCAACGTCACCACACAGGCGATGGATGTGGGCGCGCTGACCCCGCCCTTGTGGGGGTTCGAGGAACGCGAAAAGCTGATGATCTTTTACGAACGCGCCTGCGGGGCGCGGCTGCATGCGGCCTATTTCCGCCCCGGCGGCGTGCATCAGGATCTGCCGCCTGCCTTGATCGACGACATCGACGCCTGGGCCGATGCCTTTCCCGGGGCGCTTGATGATATCGACACATTGCTGACGGAAAACCGCATCTTCAAGCAGCGCAATGTCGATATTGGCGTCGTGACCGAACAAGACATTCAAGATTGGGGCTTTACGGGCGTGATGGCGCGCGGATCGGGGCTCGCTTGGGATTTGCGGCGCGCGCAACCCTATGAATGCTATGATGAATTCGCCTTCCAAATCCCGGTCGGCACCAATGGCGACAATTTCGACCGCTATCTTTGCCGCATGGCCGAGATGCGGGAATCGACCTCGATCATCAAGCAGGCCTGCGCCAAGCTGCGCGCACCTGAAAATCAGGGCCCGGTGATGACGCGCGGCAAGATCAGCCCACCCAAGCGGTCCGAGATGAAAACCTCGATGGAGGCGCTCATCCATCACTTCAAGCTCTACACCGAAGGCTTCCACGTGCCCGCAGGTCAGATTTATGCCGCGGTCGAGGCGCCCAAGGGCGAGTTTGGCGTCTATCTGGTGGCCGACGGCACCAACAAACCCTACCGCGCGAAACTGCGCGCGCCGGGCTATGCGCATCTTCAGGCGATGGATCACCTGTGCCGCGGCCACCAGCTGGCGGATGTCTCGGCCATTCTGGGCTCGCTCGATATCGTGTTTGGCGAGGTGGACCGCTAACGCGATCTGCCATCTTTGCTTTGAAAATACTCCCGCCGGAGGCTCCGCAGGGTCAACCCGCGCCCCGGCAGACAGATCGAGGAACCGTTCCAGATGCTTCGCCGCCTTCACCCCGACCAGCCCGCCAGCTTTGCCTTCACGCCCGCCAATCAGGCCTGGGCCGAGGCGCAGATCACCAAATACCCCCAAGGGCGGCAGGCCAGCGCCATCATCCCGCTGTTGTGGCGCGCGCAGGAACAGGAAGGCTGGCTGACCCGTCCCGCGATCGAGCATGTGGCCGACATGCTGGGTCTTGCCCATATTCGCGCGCTCGAGGTGGCGACCTTCTACTTCATGTTCCAGCTTGCCCCCGTGGGCTCGGTCGCCCATGTCCAGATCTGTGGCACGCTGTCGTGCATGATCTGTGGCGCCGAGGATCTGATCGCGGTCTGCCGCGACAAGATCGCGCCCAAGGCGCATGCGCTGTCAGCCGATGGCAAGTTCAGCTGGGAAGAGGTCGAATGCCTTGGCGCTTGCGCGAATGCGCCGATGGCCCAGATCGGCAAGGACTACTACGAGGATCTGACCGCCGCGCGGTTGGCCGAGATCATCGACGAGATGGCGGCGGGCCGCGTGCCGACCCCCGGCCCCCAGAACGGGCGTTACGCCGCCGAACCCAAGGGCGGCCCCAGCACGCTCAGGGATCATGTGGCCGACCGCGATCCGCTCAATGCGTCGGCCCGGCGCGCGGTTGATCTAGGCGACACGATCAAGCGCATTGATGGCAGCGAATTGCCGCTTTTGGCGCCTTGGGGGCGGCAATCCGGTGGCTAAGCCGCCATCCTGACCGACACGCAAGCGGGACGGATCACGGGCCATGTCGTCTGACACCCCATAGCTTGCCCATCAGGCGCGAAAATGTCGCGCCCGATGGGCTCGAAACCCGGGCGTGCTCGTCTAGCTCGCCACCTGATAATCAGCATTGGAGCAGATAAGAATGGCTGAAATGACAACAAGCTACCGCTTGGGTGCGGTCATTGTCGTGTGGACGGTCGCCGCGATCCTTGGATTGACGGTGGCGTTGTTCGCGGTGGGTTTTCTGGGGCTTTGGGTGGCCGTGGGCGCCTTTGCGGGTCTGGGCACCGTGCTTGTCTCGGGCTGGATCGGCCAGATCGCTTTTGCAACCGATTTTGACGCGCTGATCGCAAAGCGCGCCGAACAGGCCCGCGCGCGCGACACCACGACCTGAAGAGGCACGCCAAACGCATCTCCCCGCGTTGAAATCACGACAGGTTTGACGATGAACGGGGGGATCGATCATGAACGCGACAACGGCGGGATCGATCAATCCTATGTTTGTCTGGGCCATGGCCTCGATGGCGGGGGTGCTTGCCATGGCCGCGCTCGTGATGCTGGGCGACAGGCGCGTGATGCAGGCGCTGTTTGCGGTGGCGGTCATCTTTCTGGCGCTGGGCCTGCCGTTGTCGATCTTGTTTCCGAACCCGTTGCCCGGCCCGCAAAGGCCGCGATCACCGGGCTGGGACATGGGCGCGCCAACGCCGCGCGCAGCAGCGCCCAAGACCGTGGCCACCAGCCCGGCGGCATCTGTCACGGTGCAACCGGCCGCGACGATTGCCAGCCAAGGCGCAACAGCGCCTGGCGCCTCGCCGGTTGCGGCTGGCCCGGGCACGCGCCCCTCTGGCCTTGATGCCCCGCGCGCGGGCGGGTCGGATGATCTTGCACGCATCAAGGGGGCGGGCCAAAACTGGAAAAACTGTGCCATTCCCTCGGGTTTTACCATTTCGACCAGATCGCGGTCTGGACCCCCGACGAAATCGCGTGGGTCGATCAGAACCTCGAAGGGTTCAAGCGCCGGGTCGTGCGCGATCACTGGGCCGCACTAGCCCGGCAATTGGCCAAAGGCGGCTGACGCGGCTTGGCCCGCAACAGGCACAAGCCACAAAGCGCGGGGCGCGTGCGGGGCCGGGGGATTGCCTTGGCGCCTCGTCTTCCGTTAGGGCTAGGTGCGCTCATGTCTTGCCGTTGGTCATCATGCCCCCGTCACCCGAACACAGCCAGATCGAACGCCGCCGCCGCGGTCAGATCCGGCTTGCCGCCAGTGTCATGGCTGCCACCATGGTGATCTGGATGGGCGCCAGTTTTCTGGGCGGCCGTCTTGGCCTGCATCCGCGCTTTGCCTTTCTGGTCGACCTTGCGGCGATTGCCGCACTGGTCTGGGCGCTGATTGTGACGTATTGGGTTTGGAAAGCGCGCCGCGACGACGCCGCAGAGCGCTGACGCCACAAGGCAGGCCCGCCAGACCCGGGTCAGGACAGATGTGAGAGACGCCAGATGCTTCAGGACAAGGACCGGATCTTTACCAATATCTACGGCATGCATGACCGTACGCTGAAGGGCGCGCGGGCGCGCGGTCATTGGGATGGCACCAAGGACATCATCGCCTTGGGCCGTGACAAGATCGTCGAGATCATGAAGGCAAGCGGTTTGCGCGGGCGCGGCGGGGCGGGCTTTCCCACCGGGCTCAAATGGTCCTTCATGCCAAAGGAAAGCGACGGGCGGCCGAGCTATCTGGTGGTCAATGCCGACGAAAGCGAACCGGGCACCTGCAAGGACCGGGAGATCATGCGCAATGATCCCCATACGCTGATCGAGGGCTGCCTGATCGCGGGCTTCGCGATGAACGCGCATGCCTGCTACATCTATATTCGCGGCGAATACATCCGCGAGCGCGAGGCGCTGCAGGCCGCCATCGACGAATGCTATGATGCGGGGCTTTTGGGCAAGAACGCCGCCCGATCGGGCTGGGATTTCGATCTGTACCTGCATCATGGGGCGGGCGCCTATATCTGTGGCGAAGAAACCGCGCTTCTGGAAAGCCTTGAGGGGCGCAAGGGCATGCCACGCATGAAGCCGCCCTTTCCCGCGGGTTCCGGGCTTTATGGCTGTCCCACCACGGTGAATAACGTCGAATCGATCGCCGTGGCCCCCACGATTTTGCGCCGGGGCGCGGAATGGTTCGCGGGCTTTGGCCGCCCGAACAACGCAGGCACCAAGCTTTTTGCCATTTCGGGCCATGTGAACGCCCCTTGCGTCGTCGAGGAAGCGATGAGCATCCCCTTTGACGAGTTGATCGAGCGGCATTGCGGCGGCATTCGCGGCGGTTGGGACAATCTCAAGGCGGTCATCCCCGGCGGCTCGTCGGTGCCGGTCTTGCCCGCGGCTGTCATGCGCGAAGGCGCGATCATGGATTTCGACTGGCTGCGCGAACAGCGATCGGGGCTGGGCACGGCGGCGGTGATCGTGATGGATCAGTCCACCGACATGATCAAGGCGATCTGGCGGCTGTCCAAGTTCTACAAGCATGAAAGCTGCGGCCAATGCACGCCCTGCCGCGAAGGCACGGGCTGGATGATGCGGGTCATGGGGCGTTTGGTAAAGGGCGAGGCGCAGGTCGCGGAAATCGACATGCTGCTTGATGTCACCAAACAGGTCGAGGGTCACACCATCTGTGCCTTGGGCGATGCGGCGGCCTGGCCCATTCAGGGGTTGATCCGCCATTTCCGCCACGAGATCGAAGACCGTATCCGCATTCGGCGCGATGGGTCGGTCGGGATCGCGGCGGAGTGACGGCGGGCGCCGGGCGGCAGGCGTCGGGTTTGGCGGCGGCATGCATGGCGGTTTTTCTGTCCGCCTGTGCGTCGGAGCCGCCGCTTTTCGTGGTGACGCAAACAGCCATGCCCGATGCCGCAGCCTTGCCCGCGTTGGTGGTGCGCCGCAGCACGGGTGCGCCATTGCTTCGCGAGGATTGGGTCGCGGCGGAAGCGGCCGCGCGCGCCCATTGTGCGGTGCAATCCATGACCTACGCCCGATTGCCGCCGTCACCGGACTACACGCAGATGCGGCTTGAAGGGGGCGCGTTCGCGTTCGTGGCGCGCTGCGTGTGACGTGCAGCCACCGCCTTGGGGCAGGTGCTTGACGCCTATCCCCGGATCGGCGAGACCAAAGCGGGCGGTGTTGCGTGATGCCCCTGCTGGCAAAGGGAACGGCCATGACACTCAAAAGCGTGCGCCCGGCGATTGCGGTCGGTTTGGTTCTCGGGCTCGCGGCCTGTGCGGCTTTGCCCGATCGCGGCCCGCGCGCCGCAGGTCTGCCCTATGACGCGCGCCTCGACACGGGCGAGTCCTGGCGCGATATCACCGTTCTGGTGCGCGCGCCCGGTGCCAGCTTGGCCGAGGCGCGTGAAAGCGCCCGTTACGAGGCCACGCGCCATTGCCTTGATCGCAGCGGCTTTTCGGCGGTCGATTGGGTGATCGATGCCGCGACAGGCGACTGGGCCGTTGCGCGCAGCCCGGCGGACGAGCCGATCGTGACAGGGCGCTGTGTCGGGCGGTAAGCGGGCCCCGCATTGATTGCACATCTTTTTCAAGATCGCTGATCTTGCAGGCCTGATATGCGCGGCAAAGCTGGGTGATTGGCCGCGCAAGCGTTGCCGCGCGTGACGATGACCTTGCGCTAGGGCAGGGTGCGGTCCCATCTGTAGAGGCAGATCACAGCCCCAAGGGTGTCACGATGATGAAGGCTACAGCACGGATCATTGCGGTTTTTCTCTGGGTGATGGCTTTTGGCCTGTTCATGTCGGTAGGCGCCGCGCGCGCGGATCGGTTTGACCCCCTGCGCGATGACGCGCGGCTGCACAATGGGCTGTTGGTGATCACCATCGGGCGCCATATCGAGCGCCGCTGCCCGACCATCGAGCGGCGCAAATTTGTCGCCAACGGCTATCTCCTGGGATTGGCCCGACATGCCATGTCGCTGGGCTTCAGCCGGGCCGAGGTTACCGCTTATGTCGAAGACGACACCGAACAAGAGCGCTACATCGCGCTGGCCCGCCGCTATTTCGCCGAACGCGGTGTTCTGAGCGATGGCGACGTCGAAGGGGCCTGTCGCGTGGGCCGCGACGAAATCGCCGCGGGATCGCCCATTGGCAGACTGCTTCGCGGGGGCTAAAAGCGGGCCAATCGCGACAGCGTCGGGTGGGATCGTCTGGACCCGATCCCAAAACCGCCCGCGCCCGAGGAAGGACCGCACCCCATGAGCGACCTGCGCAAGATCATCATCGACGGCCATGAAATCGCGGTCGATCCCGCGATGACGCTGATTCAGGCCTGTGAGCAGGCTGGGATCGAGATTCCACGCTTTTGCTATCACGAACGCCTGTCGATCGCGGGCAATTGCCGGATGTGTCTGGTCGAGGTGGTGGGCGGCCCGCCGAAACCCGCCGCGTCTTGCGCGATGCAGGTGCGCGATCTGCGCCCCGGCCCGGATGGTCAGCCGCCCGTCGTCAAGACCAATTCACCGATGGTGAAAAAGGCCCGCGAAGGCGTGATGGAGTTCTTGCTGATCAACCATCCGCTGGATTGTCCGATCTGCGATCAGGGCGGCGAATGCGATCTGCAAGATCAGGCGATGGCCTATGGCGTCGATTTTTCGCGCTACCGCGAACCCAAGCGCGCCTCGGACAACATGGATCTGGGCCCCTTGGTCAAGACCGAGATGACGCGCTGCATTTCCTGCACGCGCTGTGTGCGCTTCATCACCGAGGTGGGCGGCGTGCCCGAAATGGGCCAGACCGGCCGCGGCGAGGATGCCGAGATCACCAGCTATCTGGGCGCATCGCTGGTGTCCGAGTTGCAGGGCAATATCGTCGATCTGTGCCCTGTGGGCGCGCTGACATCGAAACCCTATGCCTTTACCGCCCGGCCGTGGGAGCTGACCAAGACCGAATCCATCGATGTGATGGACGCGCTGGGCAGCAATATCCGCATCGACACCAAGGGGCGCGAAGTCATGCGCATCTTGCCGCGCAACCATGACGGCGTGAACGAGGAATGGCTGAGCGACAAATCCCGCTATGTCTGGGATGGGCTTAGGCGTCAGCGCCTCGACAAGCCTTATATCCGCGACAACGGCAAGCTGCGCCCGGCCACCTGGCCCGAGGCGCTGAGCCTGGCCGCCGACAGGATCAAGGGCGCGCGAAAGCTGGCTGGTCTGGTGGGCGATCTGGCCCCGGTGGAAGCCGCCTTCGCGCTGAAGGCACTGGTCGAAGGGCGGGGCGGGGCGGTCGAATGCCGCATCGATGGCACCAAACTGCCCGCGGGCAACCGGGCGGCCTATGTCGGCACCGCCACGATCGAGGATATCGACACGGCAAAGGCGATCTTGCTCATCGGCACCAACCCCCGCGCCGAGGCGCCGGTTCTCAATGCCCGCATCCGCAAGGCATGGGCGCGCGGCGCGCGCGTTTCGCTGATCGGCGCGGCGGTGGACCTGACCTATGATTACGCCCATCTGGGCACCGACCGCGCGGCGCTGGCCGGCCAAATCGGTATGGCGCATACCACGGCCGCTGATCTGGACAGCATCGTGATCGTGGGTCAGGGCGCCCTGCGCGAGGCCGATGGTGCGGCCGTGCTGGCCCATGCGATGCAGATCGCGGCCGAAAGCCGGTCGGGCCTTCTCATCCTTCACACGGCCGCCGCCCGCGTGGGTGCGATGGATGTGGGGGCGGTGACCGAGGGCGGGCTTGCTGCGGCGGTCGACGGCGCGGATGTGATCTGGTCGCTCGGCGCCGACGAGGTCGACATCGCCCCGGGGCCCTTCGTGATCTATCAGGGCAGCCATGGCGACCGCGGCGCGCATCGTGCCGATCTGATCTTGCCCTGCGCCGCATGGACCGAGGAACAGGGTCTGTTCGTCAACACCGAAGGCCGCCCGCAACTGGCACAGCGCGCGGGTTTCCCGCCCGGCGAGGCCAAGGAAAACTGGGCCATCATCCGCGCCCTTTCGGCCCAGATCGGGGCCGCGCAACCTTGGAATTCGCTGGCCCAGTTGCGCCAGGCAATGGTCGCGGCCGCGCCACATCTTGCGCTGATCGACGCGGTGCCGGAAAACACAGGCGAGGCGCTGCCGCTGGGCACGTTGGGCGCTGCGGCTTTTGTCACCGCGGTGGCGGATCATTTCCTGACCAACCCGATCAGCCGCGCGTCGGCCTTGATGGCTGATTTGTCAGCCCGGGCCAAGGCACGGTCCGACAGCAAGATCGCGGCAGAGTAATAATGGGCAGGCAAGGCGGGTCTGGCGCGTTTGCCATGGGTGTCGCGGTGGTCTTTCTGGCGGGGTGCCAATCGGCCGATGACGCGGGCGCGCAAAACGCCCCGCCCCCCCGGTTCGACGGGGTGGCAACCCGATTGCTGGACAATGATCTGGTCAATTTTCAAGTGCGCCTGTCGAGGGCCGCCACCCGCGACGACGTGGCCGCTTACGCGCGGTGCGCGGCTGCGCAATACGCGCTGATCCGTGGCTTTGGCTTTGCGCGACATGTCCGCACAACCGTGCAGGAACAGGGTGGCGTTTGGGTCGGAGATGCGGTTTACACCATCTCGCCGGCGCTCCCGCGGGGGCTTTTGACACTCGACGCCGAAGTTGTGGCGGCCGCATGCGCCGAGCAGGGGATACCGACGGTTTAAGGGACGACCCATGGACGGCTTCTTTTCGACCACGCTGGGCCTGATGACGATCATGGCGGCACAAAGCCTGCTGGTGATCGGTTTTGTCATGGTCAGCCTGTTGTTCCTTGTCTACGGCGACCGCAAGATCTGGGCGGCCGTGATGATGCGGCGCGGCCCCAATGTGGTGGGCCCGTTTGGCCTGTTGCAGACGGTGGCCGACGCGCTGAAATACGTCGTCAAAGAGGTGGTGATCCCCGCCGGTGCCGACAGGCCCGTGTTCTTGATGGCGCCCATGACCAGCTTTGTTCTGGCCATCCTGGCTTGGGCGGTCATTCCCTTCAACGACACATGGGTTCTGGCCGATATCAATGTGGCCATCCTCTATGTGTTCGCGATGTCCTCGCTCGAGGTTTACGGCGTGATCATGGGGGGGTGGGCGTCGAACTCGAAATACCCGTTCCTTGGGTCGCTGCGGTCCGCGGCACAGATGATTTCCTATGAGGTGTCGATCGGCCTGATCATCATCGGGGTGATCATCTCGACCGGGTCGCTCAATTTCGGCGCGATCGTGGGCGCGCAGGATACCCAGTATGGCCTCTTTGGCTGGTATTGGCTGCCGCATCTGCCGATGGTGTTCTTGTTCTTCATCAGCGCTTTGGCCGAAACGAACCGCCCGCCCTTCGATCTGCCCGAGGCGGAATCAGAACTGGTTGCGGGCTATCAGGTGGAATATTCCTCGACGCCGTTCCTGCTGTTCATGGCGGGCGAATACATCGCCATCTTCCTGATGTGTGCCCTGATCACGCTGTTGTTCTTTGGCGGCTGGCTCAGCCCGTTCCCCTTCATCCCCGACAGCCCGTTGTGGATGATCGCCAAGATGGCGTTTTTCTTCTTTCTCTTCGCGATGGTGAAGGCGATCGTGCCGCGCTACCGCTACGATCAACTGATGCGGCTGGGCTGGAAGGTGTTCTTGCCGATGTCGCTGGGCTGGGTCGTTCTGGTGGCCTTTTTCGCGAAATTCGAACTTTTCGGTGGCGCTTATGCCCGCTGGGCGATCGGAGGCTGAGATGACCCAGATCGACTGGACCCGCGCGACGAAGTATTTCCTGCTTGGCGATATCTGGGCCGGGTTCCGGCTTGGGATGAAATATTTCTTCGCCCCGAAGGTCACGGTGAACTATCCGCATGAAAAAGGCCCGCTGTCGCCGCGGTTCCGCGGCGAGCATGCGCTGCGCCGCTATCCCAACGGCGAAGAACGCTGCATCGCCTGCAAGCTCTGCGAGGCGATCTGTCCCGCTCAGGCCATCACCATCGATGCCGAACCGCGCGAAGACGGCTCGCGCCGCACCACGCGCTATGACATCGACATGACGAAATGCATCTATTGCGGGTTCTGCCAGGAGGCCTGCCCGGTTGATGCCATCGTCGAAGGGCCGAATTTCGAATTCGCCACCGAGACCCGCGAAGAGCTTTTCTATGACAAGGAAAAGCTGCTGGCCAACGGGGAGCGTTGGGAATCGGCCATTGCCCGCAATCTTGAACTGGATGCGCCCTACAGATGAGCGATACGCCACAAAACCCGCTTGAGGCGTTGATGCGCCAGACCCAAGAGATGACCGAGGCTTGGACCAGGGCGCTCAACCCGGCGATGGGCGGCTTCAACCCCGCGCAGATGGACAAGCTCTGGCCGACTGTCCCTGCCGAGATGCTGGAGGCGTTCTTTGGCAAGCAATTCAACCCCGAGGGGCTGGATGCCAAAACCCGGCTGTTGCTGACGCTCTTGGGTCTGACGGTGCAAGGCGCGGTCGCCGAAGCCCAGATCAGGCTGACGGTGCGCCATGCCGTCGAAGCGGGCGCCACCAAGCAGGAGGTCGCCGAAACCATCGGGATCGCCGCATTGTTCGGCGGTGTGCCTGCGATGACCAAGGCCATGGACCTTGCCACCGAGGCATTGGACGGCACACAGGAGCGCTGAGATGACCATGGGTGATGCCATCTTTTACCTGTTCACCCTGTCGCTCCTGACGGGTGGGCTCTTGACCGTGATGGCGCGCAATCCGGTCCATTCGGTGCTGTGGCTGATCCTTGCGTTTTTGTCGGCGGCGGGCCTGTTCGTTCTGATCGGCGCGGAATTCGTCGCCATGCTGCTCATCATCGTCTATGTCGGCGCCGTGGCGGTTTTGTTTCTTTTCGTGGTGATGATGCTCGACATCGATTTTGCGGCGCTGAAGGCCGAAATGGCCCGCTATATGCCCTTGGGCGCGCTGATCGGCGTGGTCTTGTTGATGCAGTTGGGGCTGGCCTTTGGCGTGTGGGAGTTTTCGGCCGGTGTCGACAGCCGGCTTGGCAACCCCATTCCGCCATTGAGTGAGGCGCATAATACCCAAGCCCTGGGGCTGATCCTTTACGATCGCTATGTGCTTTTGTTTCAGGTGTCGGGTCTGATCTTGCTGGTCGCGATGATCGGGGCAATCGTGCTGACCTTGCGCCATCGGACAGATGTGAAGCGCCAGAATGTCGTGGCGCAGATGATGCGCGATCCAGCCAAGGCAATCGAGATGAAGGACGTCAAACCGGGACAGGGTTTGTGAGATTTTGACACGATTATTCGTACGAATAATCGCATGATGCGAATTTTCGTACGAAAATTCGAGCAAGGCCATGATCGGACATGGCACGAATTGGAAGGCCAAGCAGGGCGCAGATGCCTTGCGGAGGGACGAGATGACGATCGGACTTGAACATTATCTGACGGTTGCCGCCGCGCTTTTCGTGATCGGCATCTTCGGCATCTTTCTCAACCGCAAGAATGTGATCGTCATCTTGATGTCGATCGAACTGGTGCTGTTGTCGGTCAATATCAATCTGGTCGCCTTTTCGGCCTATCTGGGCGACCTGACGGGTCAGGTCTTTACCTTGTTCGTCCTGACCGTCGCCGCCGCCGAGGCCGCGATTGGTCTGGCCATCCTTGTCTGCTTCTTCCGCAACCGCGGCACGATCGCGGTCGAAGATGTCTCGAATATGAAGGGCTGAGGCACATGGAAACGATCCTCCTTTTTGCCCCCCTTGTTGGTGCGCTGATCGCGGGCTTTGGCTGGCGGATCATCGGGGAAACCGGCGCGCAGGTCGTGGCGACGGGCATGCTGTTTTTGTCGTGCCTTCTGTCTTGGGTGATTTTCCTGGGTTTTGACGGCACGACCCATACCCACAGCCTGTTTACCTGGATCGAAAGCGGCACACTGTTCACCGACTGGGCGATCCGGATCGACCGGCTGACGGCGATCATGCTGATCGTGATCACCAGCGTTTCCGCGCTCGTGCATCTGTATTCCTTTGGCTACATGGCGCATGACGACAACTTCAGGCATGGCGAAAGCTACCGGCCGCGGTTCTTTGCCTATCTGTCGTTCTTCACCTTTGCCATGCTGATGCTGGTGACCGCCGATAACCTGTTGCAGCTGTTTTTCGGCTGGGAAGGGGTCGGCGTGGCCTCCTACCTCTTGATCGGCTTCTACTACCGCAAGCCGTCGGCGGGGGCGGCCGCGATGAAGGCCTTCATCGTCAACCGGGTTGGCGATTTCGGTTTTCTCTTGGGGATCTTCGCCCTGTTCTGGCTGTCGGATTCGATCCAGTTCGACGTCATCTTGCCGATGGGCGCCGAATTCGGGCAGATGAAGATCAGCTTCCTGGGGATGGAGCTGAACGCGGCCAATACCATTGCGATGCTCTTGTTCATTGGCGCGATGGGCAAATCGGCACAGCTGTTCTTGCACACATGGCTGCCAGACGCGATGGAGGGGCCGACGCCGGTGTCGGCGCTGATCCACGCCGCCACGATGGTCACGGCGGGCGTGTTTCTGGTCTGCCGCATGTCGCCCCTGATGGAATATGCGCCTTTTGCCACCAATTTCATCATCGTGATGGGGGCCGCGACCGCCTTTTTCGCCGCGACGGTCGGCTTGGTTCAAAACGACATCAAGCGTGTGATCGCCTATTCGACCTGTTCACAGTTGGGCTACATGTTCGTGGCCGCCGGTGTCGGCGTCTATTCGGTCGCGATGTTTCACCTGTTCACGCATGCTTTCTTCAAGGCGATGCTGTTTCTGGGCGCGGGCAGCGTCATCCATGCGATGCATCACGAGCAGGACATGCGCCATTACGGGGGCTTGCGCAAAAAGATCCCCTATACCTTTGCCGCCATGATGATCGGCACGCTGGCGATCACGGGGGTGGGTGTTCCCACCACCTATGTCGGCTTTGCGGGCTTTTTCTCAAAGGATGCGGTGGTCGAGTCTGCTTATGCTTTCGGCGGGCAGTTGGGCCAATATGCGTTCTGGGCGCTGATCCTTGCCGCCGTTTTCACCAGCTTTTACAGCTGGCGGCTGATGTTCCTGACCTTTTTCGGCGCGCCGCGCGGCAACAAGCACACCCATGAGCACGCTCATGAAAGCCCATGGACGATGTTGGTGCCTTTGGGCGTGCTGGCAGTGGGCGCGGTGTTTTCGGGCGTGGTGTGGTACAATTCCTTTTTCGGCAAGACCGATGCGGTCGGCCGCTTTTTCGGCGTCCCTTATGAGGTTGCCGAGAGCCACGGCGAAAGCGATGCGGCCCATGGCACTGATGCCAAGCCCGAAGGCAAGGGCTATGCCCATTACAATCTGGTCGGCGCCCCCGGCGAGGGCGCAATCCATGCGGCGGCCGACAACACCATCCTCAACGATGCCCATGAAGTGCCCAAATGGGTCAAGTGGAGCCCGTTTTTTGCCATGATCCTTGGGCTGGTCACCGCCTATTGGTTCTATATCGTCAACCCGTCCTTGCCGCGGCGTCTGGCCGAAAACCAGCGCTACCTCTACCAGTTCCTGCTGAACAAATGGTATTTCGACGAGGTCTATGACTTTGTGTTCCTGCGCCCGGCCGGGTGGCTTGGCCGCTTTTTGTGGAAGCGCGGCGATGGCGCGGTGATCGACGGCGGGATCAACGGGCTGGCGCTTGGCCTTATTCCCTTGATCACGCGCCTCGCGGGTCGGGCGCAATCTGGCTACATCTTTACCTATGCCTTCGCGATGGTGCTGGGGATTGTCGTGCTCGTCACTTGGGTGACGTTGCGGGCGGCCGGCTGAGGAACGACCCATGGACAACCTGCTTTCCATCGTCACCTTCCTGCCGCTTGTGGCGGCGCTGATCCTGGGCGTGTTCCTGCGCGGCGAAGATGCGGCCGCCCAGCTTAACGCCAAGCGGCTTGCCCTGGCGGCCACCAGTGCAACCTTTCTGATCTCGCTGGCGCTATGGGTGGAATTCGACCCCAGCGACACCGGCTTTCAACTGGTCGAGCAAACCGATTGGCTGTTCGGCCTGACCTACAAGGTGGGCGTTGACGGTATCAGCGTGCTGTTCGTGCTGCTGACCACGTTTCTCATGCCGATCACCATCGCGTCGTGCTGGGGCGTCACGCACCGCGTCAAGGAATACATGATCGCCTTGCTGGTGCTCGAAACGCTGATGATCGGCGTGTTCGTGGCGCTCGATCTGGTGCTGTTCTACCTGTTCTTCGAGGCGGGCCTGATCCCGATGTTCCTGATCATCGGCATCTGGGGCGGCAAGGATCGCATCTATGCGGCTTTCAAGTTCTTTCTCTACACCTTCCTTGGCTCGGTGCTGATGCTGGTGGCCATGATCGCGATGTATGTCGATGCCGGCACGACCGACATCGTGGCGCTTTTGGACCATGAATTCGCTGCCGGTCCGGTCAATCTGATGGGCTGGCAGGTTGCGGGCGGCATGCAGATGCTGTTGTGGCTGGCCTTTTTCGCCAGCTTCGCGGTCAAGATGCCGATGTGGCCGGTTCATACCTGGTTGCCCGATGCGCATGTTCAGGCACCCACTGCCGGGTCCGTCGTGCTGGCCGCGATCTTGCTGAAGATGGGCGGTTACGGCTTTTTGCGCTTTTCGCTCCCCATGTTCCCGGTTGCCTCTGACATCATGGCACCGCTGGTCTTGTGGCTGTCGGTCATTGCCATCATCTACACCAGCCTTGTGGCGATGGTGCAGGAGGACATGAAAAAGCTGATCGCCTATTCCTCGGTGGCGCATATGGGCTTTGTCACCATGGGTATTTTCGCCGCCAACCAGCAGGGCGTGGATGGGGCGATTTTCCAGATGATCAGCCATGGCTTCATCTCGGGCGCCTTGTTCCTGTGCGTCGGCGTGATCTATGACCGGATGCACACCCGCGATATCGACGCCTATGGCGGGCTTGTGGTGCGCATGCCCGCCTATGCCGCCATCTTCATGCTGTTCACCATGGCCAATGTGGGTCTGCCCGGAACATCGGGCTTTGTGGGCGAATTCCTGACGCTGATCGGTGTGTTTCAGGTCAACACATGGGTGGGTGTTCTGGCCGCTACGGGCGTGATCTTGTCGGCGGCTTACGCGCTGTGGCTGTACCGCCGGGTGGTGTTTGGCGATCTGATCAAGGAAAGCCTGAAATCCATCACCGACATGACGCGCCGCGAAAAGGCGATCTTTGCGCCGCTGGTGGTCATGACCCTGCTTCTGGGCGTCTATCCCAGCCTTGTGACCGACATGATCGGCCCTTCGGTCGAGGCGCTTGTTTCCACCTATGATCTCGCTCTGGCGGCCCATGCCGCCGATGCGATGGTCGCGGCCAATGATTGAGGTGATCCGATGACCGGCGCAGATTTTGCCATCCTGATCCCCGAGATCGTGCTGTCCCTATTTGCGATGGCTGCATTGATGGGCGCTGTCTACACGTCCAAGGACGGGCTTGCGCCCGCATTGACGACCGGCACGGCGCTGGTCTTTGTCGTGATGGCCCTTTACATCGGCATCGGCGCGGATGGAACGCGCGTGGCATTTGGCGGCATGTTCGTCGATGATGCCTTTGCCCGCTTTGCCAAGATCACGATCCTGCTGTCGGCGGCGGCGGTTCTGCTGATCGGCCGTGACTACATGGAAAAGGCCGATATCCTGCGCTTTGAATATCCGGTTCTGGTCACGCTGGCGGTGATCGGGATGATGGTGATGGTTTCGGCGGGCGATCTGATCGCGCTTTACATGGGGCTCGAACTGCAATCGCTGGCGCTTTACGTCATCGCGTCCTTGCGGCGCGACAGCGTCCGCTCGACCGAGGCGGGGTTGAAGTATTTCATTCTGGGCGCGCTGTCGTCGGGGCTTTTGCTCTATGGCGCGTCGCTGACCTATGGCTATGCGGGCACCACGCTGTTTTCGGGCATCATCGAGACCGCGACCGCGGGCGAGATGCCCCTGGGCCTGTTGTTCGGTCTGGTCTTCGTGATGGCGGGGCTGGCCTTCAAGGTGTCGGCCGCGCCCTTCCACATGTGGACGCCCGATGTCTACGAGGGCGCACCCACCCCCATCACGGCCCTTTTCGCCACCGCCCCCAAGGTCGCGGCGATGGCGCTGTTTGCGCGGGTCGTTCATGATGCATTCGGCGCTGCTGTGGGCGATTGGCAACAGATCGTGGCCTTTCTGGCCGTGCTCTCGATGTTTGTGGGCGCCGTTGCCGCGATCGGCCAGACCGATATCAAGCGGCTCATGGCCTATTCCTCGATCAGCCACATGGGCTTTGCGCTGATGGGGCTGGCGGCGGGCACCGAACAGGGTGTGACCGCCATGCTGATCTACATGGCGATCTATGTCACGATGAACATCGGCACCTTTGCCTTTATCCTCAGCATGGAGAAAGACGGCCGACCGGTCACGGACATCAGCGCGCTGTCATCCTTTGCCAGCCGCGAAGGGGCCAAGGCGCTGGCGCTCTTGGTCTTGATGTTCAGCCTTGCGGGCGTGCCGCCGCTGGTGGGCTTTTTCGGCAAATACGCTGTCTTGTGGGCCGCGGTCGAGGCGGGCATGGCGTGGTTGGCCATCGCGGGTGTGATCGCCTCGGTGATCGGGGCCTATTACTACCTGCGCATCGTCTATCTGATGTATTTCGGGCAAGATCGCGCGGGGCTCGATGGCCGGATGGGCGTGGCGCAATATGCAGGCCTCATGGCGATGGCGGCACTGATCGCGCTGGCGTGGCTGCCCGGTGTCAATCTTCTTGGGCTGGAAGGGATGGCCGCACAGGCCGCCGGAACGCTTGTCCGCTGAGCTTGCCCGTTGGCCCGAAGGGGTGGGCCGTGTGATCTTGCCCACCACCGACAGCACCATGGCCGAGGCCGCGCGACAGGCCCCGCATCTGCCCGGCCCAACATGGATATGCGCCTTGGCGCAGACCGCTGGTCGGGGGCGGCGCGGGCGGGAATGGAAGATGCCGTCTGGCAATTTCGCAGCATCGCTCGTGATGCAGCCCCAAGGGGGGGCAGCACAGGCCGCGCTCCGGTCGTTTGTGGCCGCCCTTGCGCTGCGGGATGCGCTGGGCGCGGTCATGGGCCGGCCCGAAGGGCTGGCGCTGAAATGGCCCAATGATGTGCTATTGAATGGGGGCAAGGTTGCGGGCATCTTGCTGGAAAGCGTCGGACAGGGGGCGCGCATCGACAGGCTGATCATCGGCGTCGGTGTCAATCTGGCATCCGCCCCCGATCCCGCAACGCTCGCGCCGGATGCTGTGCGGCCCGTCAGCCTGTTGGGGGAAACCGGCGTTGCGATCGTTCCCGAGGATTTCCTGACCCATCTGGCGCATGGCTTTGCGCGCTGGGAACAGGGCTTTGCCACCTATGGGTTCGGCCCGATCCGCACCGCATGGTTGCGCGATGCGGCCCGGATCGGACAGATCATCACCGCACGCACGACCCGCGATGCGGTCACGGGCACCTTCGTCGACGTGGACATGGAGGGGCATCTTGTGCTGGAAACACCTACAGGCCGCCAGATCATCGCGGCGGCTGATATCTTTTTCTAACGGGGGCGGGCATGCTGCTCTGCATCGACTGCGGCAATACCAACACGGTTTTCAGCGTCTGGGATGGCGCGCGCTTCTTGTGCACCCTGCGCACCGCGACCGATCATCAGCGCACGGCCGATCAATACTATGTCTGGTTCTCGACGCTGATGGCCCATCACGCAATCCCGATCGACATCGATCAGGTGATCTTGTCCTCGACCGTGCCGCGGGTGGTGTTCAACCTGCGGGTTCTGTGCGACCGCTATTTCAATTGCCGCCCGCTGGTGGTGGGCAAGCCCGAATGCCTGTTGCCGCACCCGCCCCGCGTGGATGCCGGCACGCAAGTTGGCCCCGACCGGCTGGTCAACACGGCGGGCGCCTATCAGCGTCATGGCGGCGATCTGATCGTGGTCGATTTCGGTACGGCCACGACATTCGACGTGGTGGCCCATGACGGGGCCTATGTGGGCGGCGTGATCGCGCCGGGTGTGAACCTGAGCCTCGAGGCGCTGCACCACGCCGCCGCCGCCCTGCCGCATGTCGATGTGACCAAGCCGCAGCGGGTCATCGGCACGAATACGGTTGCTTGCATGCAGTCAGGTGTGTTCTGGGGGTATGTGGGGCTTGTGCGCGGGGTGTGTGACCGAATTCGCGCCGAACATGAGCGGCCCATGCGCATCATCGGGACTGGCGGGCTTGCCTCGTTGTTCTCGCAAGGTGATGTGCTGTTTGACCGGATCGAGGATGATCTGACCATGCATGGCCTGACGGTCATTCACCAATACAACAAGGATCAAGGCACCATATGACTGATCGGAACCGGCTGATCTACCTCCCCCTTGGTGGCGCGGGGGAGATCGGCGTGAATTGCTACGTCTATGGCTATGGGCCCATTGATCAGGAACGGCTGATCGTGGTCGATCTGGGCGTGGGCTTTCCCGACATGGATGGCCAGCCCGGCGTCGATCTGATCTTGCCCGACATCGCGTGGCTCGAGGCGCGGCGCGACCGGATCGAGGCGATCTTCATCACCCACGCCCATGAAGACCATGTGGGCGCGGTGGGCCATTTGTGGTCGCGCCTGCGCGCCCCGGTACATTGCCGGGCCTTCACCGCCATTCATGCGCGGCGCAAGCTCGACGATGCCGGGCAATCCACCGAATCGGTGCAGGTGGCGCCGGTCTGGCCCGGTACGGTCAAGGCCGGACCCTTCACGGTGCAATTCGCCCCGGTCAGCCATTCGATCCCCGAAGCCTCGGCGCTGGTGATCGACACGCCGGCGGGCCGCATCGTGCATTCGGGCGATTTCAAGATCGACCGCGCCCCGATCGTGGGCGAAGCCTTTGACGAGGATCTTTGGCGCCAGATCGGCCAGGATGGCGTGCTGGCCTATATCTGCGATTCGACCAATGTCTTTACCCGCCACCCCGGCCGCTCGGAAAGCCAGTTGCCCGAACCCATCGGGGAATTGATCGCGGGTGCCAAGGGGCTGGTCGTGGCCACCACCTTTGCCTCCAATATCGCACGGCTGAAAACGCTGGCTGATGCGGGTGTGGCCAATGGGCGGTCCATCTGTCTGATGGGGCGCGCGATGAAGCGGATGGTCAGCGCCGGCGAAGAGGCGGGCGTGCTCAGGGGCTTTCCCCGCACGCTCAGCCCCGAAGACGCGCTTGATGTCGCGCGCGAGAACCTGATGCTGATCGTGACCGGTTCACAGGGTGAACGCCGCGCGGCGTCGGCCTCGCTGGGGCGCGGCAGCTATCTGGGCCATGAGATGAAAGAGGGGGACATGTTCCTGTTCTCCTCCAAGACCATTCCGGGCAACGAAGTGCCGGTCAGCCGCATCAAGAACGCGCTGGCCGAAAAGGGCGTGGATGTGATCGATGACAGCCATGGGTTTTACCATGTCTCGGGCCATGCCAACCGCCCCGATCTGGAAGCGATGCACGACATCTTGCGTCCCAAGATCCTGATCCCCTGCCATGGCGAATACCGCCACCTGCGTGAACATGCGCAGTTGGCCCTGTCCAAGGGCATGTCGGGGATCGTGGCGGCCAACGGGTCGATGGTCGAACTGTCGGGCAACGCGCCGCGCATCGTCGAATACATCGAGGTGACCAAGACCTATCTGGATGGCACGGCCTTTGTGGGTGCGCTCGACGGGGTGATCCGTGACCGCATGAAGCTGGCGCTCAATGGCCTGGTGGCGGTGGCCGTGATCGTCGATGAGGATGATGTCTTGATCGAAGACAGCTGGGTTGCGCTGCGCGGTCTGCCCGAGGTGTCGGGCAAGGGCGCCGATCTGGCCCAGACGATCGAGGATGAGCTGGCCCGCGCCATGCCGCGCTTCGATGCCAGGACGGTCAATGATGACGACCGTCTGGAGGAAGCGATCCGGCGTTCCGTGCGCAACCTGTGCCTGATCGAAATCGGCAAGAAGCCCGAGGTGACGGTGCTGATCCAGCGTTTGATGGCGGCCTGAGCGCGGCCGCCATCGTTCCGCGATCACGCCGCCGCGTCGGCGGTTTCGGCCGGGGCCACAGCCTCGGCCTTTTTCACGCGCCGCCGCCGCTTGGGCTTGGGGGCGTCGGCGATGTCTTCGGCAATGGTCGCGGGCTGGGTCTGTGTTTCCACGACATCCGTGACAGTGTCGCTGTCTTCATCTTCGGCGACAAAGGGGCGTGGCGGGCCGCCGCGCCGTTCGTCAAAGCTTTTCGCGATGAAATCAGGCAGGTGGTCGCCCATGCCCATGGCGCGATCCCCGCCGTCGTGGCCACGGCCTCGGTTGCGGTCGTCGCGGTTGCGGTCATGGCGGTGGTCGCGCGCGGGTCGGTCAGCGCGGTCTTCGCGCTCGGGCCGCTCGCTGTGCTCGCCACGGGGCGTCTGCTCGCTGCGCTCGGTGCGCGCGGGCCGCTGTGCGGGCTCGACCGGTTCCACGGCGGCCACAGCAGGGGATGCTTCGACGCGGGGGGCGATGGCTGCGGGCTCATCGCGCTTTGCGCCACGCCCACCGCGGCTGCGCCGCGAACGGCTGCGCGGGGCGCTGTCATCCTCGGCGGTGGCGGTGCTGCCGGGGGTGGTGGTGGCAGCGGCGGCGTTGGGGGCCCATGGCGCGTCGGCGCGCGGGATCGGGCCGCCGATCAGCGCCTCGATGGCACCCAGATACTTGTCATCCGACGGCACACCGAGCGAGATTGCCACGCCCGACCGACCCGCGCGGCCCGTGCGGCCGATGCGGTGGATGTAATCTTCGGCATGGCTGGGCAGATCGTAGTTGAACACATGGCTGACGCTGGGAATATCAAGCCCGCGTGCCGCCACATCCGATGCGATCAGGAAGCGCAGCTTGCCTTCGCGGAACCCATCGAGCGTGCGGGTGCGATGCGACTGGTCCAGATCGCCATGGATCGGCTCGGCATCATAGCCGTGTTTCTTGAGCGATTTCGCAACGATATCCACATCCACCTTGCGGTTGCAGAAGATGATCGCATTGGTGCAACGTTCGGCTTCGGCATTGATGGCCGCGCGCAGCATTTCACGCTTTTCGCTGGCCGCGGTTTCGCGGTCGCGGCGCGAGGGACGAAATTCGATCAGCCGCTGTTCGATGGTTTCGGATGCGGTGGCCTGTCGCGCCACTTCGATGCGGGCGGGGTTCGACAGAAAGGTGTTGGTGATCCGTTCGATCTCGGGCGCCATGGTGGCCGAAAAGAACAGCGTCTGCCGGGTAAAGGGCACAAGGCCAAAGATGCGCTCGATATCGGGGATGAAGCCCATGTCGAGCATGCGGTCCGCCTCGTCCACGACCATGATCTTGACGTCGTTCAAGATCAGCTTGCCGCGCTCGAAATGATCCAGAAGCCGCCCCGGCGTGGCGATCAGCACATCGACGCCCTTGTCGATGAGCATGTCTTGCTCCTTGAAGCTGACGCCGCCGATCAACAGCGCCTTGGTCAGCTTTACATGCTGGGCGTAGGTGTCGAAATTCTCGGCCACCTGGGCGGCCAGTTCGCGGGTGGGGCACAGGACCAAGGATCGTGGCATGCGCGCGCGGGCACGGCCGCGGGCCAGGATCGTGATCATCGGCAGCGTGAAGCTGGCCGTCTTGCCGGTGCCGGTCTGGGCAATGCCCAGCACGTCGCGCCCTTCAAGCGCGGGGGGGATGGCGCCGGCCTGAATCGGGGTGGGGGTTTCGTAGCCTGCTTCGGTTACGGCTTTCAGAACCTTGGGATTAAGGTTGAGGTCGGAAAAGCTTGTCATATGCGTCCAGTCTGGCCGGGACAGTCCCGGCATGGGTGAGATGGAGCGCATGGTATCCGGCGCGCTCCGCGGATCGGGTGCACCCCGCGCGGATCGCGAGGCTGTGTTGCACATAGGGTAAAACCCGCGCCGCGTCAAACAAGGGCTGAGGGTCAGGGCCTGAAGGCCCTTGCAAGGTTCGGTCGGACCAACCCTTGCGCCATGCGCCGCAAGGGGCGGCGGGGCGTTTTCGCGCGGGAAAACGCGTTGGGAAAACCCTGGTTTTCCCAAGCGGAAAACGCGCGTTTTCCGCCCCCCTTGACGGCTACACCATCAATTCCTTGGTCGCGGTCAACCTGATCTGCGGGTAATCGCGCGCGACGCGGTCGATGTCCCATTGCAGGCGGGTCAGATAGACCGGGTCGCCGTCATTGTCGGTGGCCATATGCTGCTTGTTGGCCGCGCCAAAGGCCTCGACCGCGTCCTTGGGGCCATGCACCCAGCGCGCCGAGGTGAATTGCGAGCCCTCAAACCGCACGGGCAGGCCGTATTCCAGCTCGATCCGGCTGGCCAGCACCTCGAACTGAAGCTGGCCCACGACGCCCACGATGAACCCTGAGCCGATCAGCGGCTTGAAGACCTTGGCGGCGCCTTCTTCGGCGAATTGCATCAGGGCCTTTTCCATGTGCTTGGCCTTCATCGGATCGCCAGCGCGCGCCGATTGGAGCAATTCCGGCGCAAAGCTGGGGATACCCGTAACCTTGAGCGTCTCGCCCTCGGTCAGCGTGTCGCCGATGCGCAGTTGGCCGTGATTGGGGATGCCGATGATGTCGCCTGCCCATGCCTCTTCGGCCAGTTCCCGGTCGGCGGCCAGAAACAGAACCGGATTCGTGATCGCCATGGGCTTGCCCGCCCGCACATGGTGCAGCTTCATGCCCCGTTCGAAATGCCCCGAAGCCAGCCGCACGAACGCCACGCGGTCGCGGTGCTTGGGGTCCATGTTCGCCTGCACCTTGAACACAAAGCCCGCAACCTTGGTTTCTTCGGGTGCGATCTGGCGCGGCTCGGCGCGCTGGGGCTGGGGGGGTGGGCCGAATTCCCCGATGCCGGCCATCAATTCCTTGACGCCAAAGGAATTGATCGCCGAGCCGAACCAGATCGGCGTCATGGACCCTTCGAGAAAACGGTCATGGTCAAAGGCGGGCAGTAGCGCGTGTACCATTTCAAGATCTTCGCGCAGCTTGGCCAGCAGATCGGCGGGAACATGATGGGCCAGCGCCGGGTCATCGAGCCCGCTGATCTTGATTGATTCCGCAACCTTGTTGCGGTCGGCGCGGTCCATGATCTCCAACCGGTCATGCAAGATGTCATAGGCACCCACGAAATCGCGCCCCTGCCCTATGGGCCAGCTTGCGGGCGTGACGTCGATGGCCAGATTTTCCTGAATCTCGTCGATGATCTCGAAGGTGTCGCGGCTTTCGCGATCCATCTTGTTGCAAAAGGTCAGGATCGGCAGATCGCGCAGGCGGCAGACCTCGAACAGCTTGCGGGTCTGGCTTTCCACGCCCTTGGCCCCGTCGATCACCATGATTGCGGCATCCACGGCGGTCAGCGTGCGATAGGTGTCTTCGGAAAAATCGCTGTGGCCGGGCGTGTCGACCAGATTGAAGCGGTAGCGCCCGAAATCAAAGGACATGGCGGATGCCGAAACCGAGATGCCCCGGTCCTTTTCCATCTGCATGAAATCCGAACGGGTGCGCCGCGCCTCGCCCTTGGCGCGCACCTGGCCCGCCATCTGGATCGCACCGCCAAACAGCAGGAATTTTTCCGTCAGCGTCGTCTTGCCCGCATCGGGATGCGAGATGATGGCGAATGTCCGGCGTCGCGCGATCTCGGGCGGCAGGGCGGGGCGGTTTGAGGGTGTGTCCAACATGACCGCGATATAGCGATGGCCGGGGGCGGGGGCAATCGCCGCGCGTCAGACCCTGATGCCACCACTGGCGCGGGCCAGCCGCTCAACCGCATCGCGGGGATCGTTCAGTGCCCGTTCATCAATCTCAATCGATGGGTCCGCAGGCATGTCGGCGGCATGCCCGCCAAGGGCCGGTTCCATGGGTCCGCGTGCCGGGGTTTCAGACACCCCCCGCAGGCTTTCAACGGCGATGCCTTCGGCAAAGACGATTTCGCGGCGGTCAAACAAGATTTCGTAGCATTCCAGATACCCGCCCTGATCACACAGCACCGTTGTGCCATTCACCAAAAGCTCGGCCTTGATCAAGACCTCGGATCGACCGGTGCGCAATTCGTCGTGGCGTTGCCAGATGAACAGGCGGTCATGCGGGCTGAGCCGCAGATCGCGCGCGGCGTTCAAGGTGCCCGCCGTGATGCATATGGGCGCCGCATCGCCTGTGGCGCGGTGGGTTTTCTGGCCGATCCAGCGGATTGGGCGCGGGCCATGCGCGCGCGTCAGCACCAAGTCGCCCACGCGCAGCGTTTCGACCGGTACAAGCGCGCCGCTGGCCAGCGTCAGGCGGGTGCCGGAAAAAAACCCCACCGGGATGATGTCGTTGAAAGCTTCAGGTGCCGTGGCACGCGCCGAGGCGATCAATTCATATTCCGTGCCCGGCCGCAGGGGGGACAACGGCAACAGATGCAGCGTGGCGTCACCTGCGCCGCTGGTGTGGCGCAAGACCAGAACATCGATGATCGCGCCTGTGCGATCCATCAGATTGTGGCATTCCAGAATCGCTACAGCCTCGCCGGGGTTCCCCACCTCGGAGCCGGGGGCCACGCGCTGGCCGCGATCCGGGTCGTCGAAGATGGCAAGCTGTGCTGTGCGTGCATGCCGCACAAGCCGATAGATATCGCCGGGAATGGCGGCTGCCCCGATGCCGATTGCATGCCCCTGATTGGCCCCGCTCAGCGCCGGAAAGGCGCTCACGGGGTAGGTGGCAAAGCGTAATGTCGGCGGCAACCTGATCATGAAATATCTTTTGGTCAAAATGTTTAACTTTTTGATATGTTGCGCGGCCCCGTCGGTCAAGTCTGGTCGTTATTGCCCCGCGCTGCTAGGACAGCGCCATCACTGCAACAAGGAGGGATTTCATGGATCTTGGGATCGCAGGAAAGCGGGCGCTGGTGTGTGCCTCGTCCAAGGGTCTGGGCCGGGGCTGTGCAGAAGCATTGGCCGAAGCGGGTGTCGATCTGGTGCTCAATGCCCGCGGTGCCGAGGCGTTGGAGGCCACGGCACAAGATATCCGCGCCCGCTACGGTGTGACGGTGACCGCGATTGCGGGGGATATCACCAAGGACGCAGACCGCGCCCGCGTGCTTGATGCCGCTGGCGATATCGACATTCTGGTGACCAATGCGGGTGGCCCGCCGCCCGGCAAGTGGGCGGATTGGACGCGCGATGATTTCATTCGTGCGCTCGATGCCAACATGCTGACCCCCATCGCGCTGATGACCGCCTTGATGCCCGCCATGATCGACCGGGGCTGGGGCAGGGTGGTCAATATCACCTCGCAATCGGTCAAGGCACCGATCCCGCAACTGGGGCTGTCGAATGCGGCGCGCACCGGCTTGACCGGCTATGTCGCGGGCACGGCGCGTCAGGTCGCGGCCTATGGCGTGACGGTGAACAATCTGTTGCCCGGATCGCATGACACGGATCGGGCTGTGGCGTTGGAAAAGGGTGTGGCCACGGCACAGAATGTGTCGCTGGATGAGGCGCGCAAGATCCGCTGCAAATCCATCCCCTCGGGGCGCTATGGCACGATCACCGAATTCGGCGCCACCTGTGCTTTCTTGTGTTCGCAGCATGCGGGCTTTATCGTCGGTCAGAACATTCTTCTGGATGGCGGCCAGACCAGCGCGACCATCTGAAGCGAGGGCTGTGGGCTGGCTTGCCAGCCTGCGGCCCGGCTGTTAGCCCGACTTCCCGGGAGAATTGATCGGAATTCGCGCATCCATGGCACCTACCCCGCGTCTGGAAGTGGACAAGATCACCTGTCGGTTCGACGGGCGCGACGTGGTGCGCGATGTCAGCTTTACCGTGCGCGCGGGCGAGGTCATGTGCCTGTTGGGGCCTTCGGGCTGCGGCAAATCCACCACGCTCCGGGTGATCGCGGGCATCGAGCGTCAGGTGTCGGGCGCCGTGCGCGCCGATGGCGCCACCTTGTCCGATGACAAGATCCACCTGCCCCCCGAGGCGCGGGGCGTCGGGCTGATCTTTCAGGACTTCGCCTTGTTTCCGCATCTGAGCGTCGGCCAGAACGTGGCCTTTGGGCTGAAGGCATCAAGGCCCGATGTCGCGCGCCGGGTGGGGGAATTGCTCGAACGGGTCGATCTGGCCGGCTATGCCGACAAGGCGCCGCACATGTTGTCGGGTGGCGAACAACAGCGCGTGGCCTTGGCGCGCGCGCTCGCGCCGCGGCCGCGCATCATGCTGATGGATGAGCCGTTTTCGGGTCTGGACAACCGTTTGCGCGATGGCATCCGCGACGAAACCCTGCAGCTTTTGAAGGAAGAAGGGACCGCCGTGGTGCTGGTCACCCACGAACCCGAAGAAGCGATGCGCATGGCCGATCAGATCGCGCTGATGCGCGATGGTGTGATCGTGCAAAAGGGCGCACCCTACAACATCTACAACGCCCCCGCCGACAAGGCCGCCGCCGCGTTTTTCAGCGACGTCAATGTGATCCGTGGCACGGTTCAGGGCGCTTTGGTCGACGCCCCATTTGGTCAATTTCTTGCCCCCGGTCACCCCGATGGCACGGCGGTCGAGATCGTTTTTCGCCCCCAGCACGTCAAGATCGACTTTGATCGGGGTGGGCGCGGGCCGAACCCTACCCCGCAAGATGGCACGCCCGCACGTGGCGTGGTCGAGCGCGCGCGCTTCATGGGCCATGAAAGCCTTGTCGAGTTCCGCATGGATTTCGATGGCAGCCTTCTCAAGGCCACGGTGCCTGCGGTGTTCCTGCCCAAGCCCGGTGTGCCACTTTGGCTGACGGTGCGGCGCGACCGCTGCTTTGTCTTCGCGAAAAAGCGCTGATCGGGGTGGCCTGTCATGCGAATTGGGGCTTTGATCTGCCGCGCGGACGACATACCTATGGAATCTGAAAGCCGAAAGCGAGCGGCGCCGCCGGATCATGGGGGCGCGCGGGGTTAGGGAGAAAGACATGCTGAACAACATCGGACCGGCCGGCTTGTTGCTGATCGCCATTGTGGTCCTTGTTCTTTTCGGGCGCGGCAAGATCGCGGGCCTGATGGGCGAGGTCGGCAAGGGCATCACCGCCTTCAAGCGCGGCGTGAAGGATTCGACTGCGGAAATCGAGAATGCCTCGACGCCTGCCGCCGACGATGGAAGCCATGCGCGCGACGTGACGCCCGCCGCTGACCGCGACAAGGCCTGATCGCCACCCCCTTGCCCCGGGTGCCACCGGGGAAAATGCGATTTTGAACAGGGACGCGCATGCCTGATATCGGCTGGATGGAGCTTCTGGTGATCGGCGTTGTTGCGCTGATCGTGGTGGGGCCAAAGGATCTTCCGATGATGTTTCGGAAGTTGGGCCAGTTCACGGGCCGGCTGCGGGGCATGGCGCGCGATTTCCAGCGCGCCATGAATGACGCGGCCGATGAGAGCGGCATGACTGAAATCAACCGCGATATCCGTCGCGCCGCTCAGTATGCCAGCAACCCAAAAAAGGCCGGGATGAGCGCGCTCAAGGAAACGCTGGGCGATGAATTGGACCTTGATCCCACCAAATACGAAGAAGGCAGCGAAACCCGCCGTATCGCCGAAGAAAAGCTGTCCAAGGCCCGAAAGCTGCGCGATGATCTGGATGCGCGCAAATCGGGCAAGGCCGCTCCCGTGGTTGCCGACAGCGCGGTCGATGCCGCGCCAGAACCCGCACCCGTGGACCCAGCGAAATCATGAGTTCCGAAGACCAGATCGAAGACAGCTCGGCCCCCTTGATCGAGCATCTGGCCGAGCTGCGAACCCGGTTGATCCGGGCAGTGATGGCATTTGTGGTGGGCATGGTGGCGATGTTCACCGTGGCCGAGCCGATCCTTGAATTCATCTCGCAGCCTCTGGCCGAGGTGCTGCGCGCGCGGGGCGAAGATGCGCGTCTGATCTTTACCGCCCCGCAGGAAAAATTCTTTGTCCTGATCCGTATTTCGGTCATCATGGGCTTTGCCGTCAGCTTTCCGGTGATTGCGCACCAGCTTTGGCGCTTTGTCGCCCCGGGGCTGTATAAATCCGAAAAGGGCGCGATCTTGCCCTTTCTGATCGCTTCGCCCGCGCTGTTCTTGCTGGGCGCCGCTTTTGCCCATTACCTTGTCACGCCCTTGGCGATGAATTTCTTCATCGGGTTTTCCGATGCGATCCCGGCCTTGGCCAATTTGATCGCGGGCGAGGGCACCTTTGAAAACCCCAGTGCAAGCCCCGATACCGGCATTCAGACCGTGTTCTTGGGCTCTGTGCGTGAAAGCCTTGATCTGGCTTTGAAATTCATCTTTGCCTTTGGGATGTGTTTCCAGCTTCCGGTGTTGCTCACACTGATGGGCAAGGCTGGCCTGGTCACGGCCGAGGGTCTGGCAAATGTGCGCAAATGGGCTGTGGTCGGTATCTTGACGCTGGCCGCCCTTGTCACGCCGCCCGATGTGGTGACGCAGCTGATCTTGTTCACGGCTGTCTATGGGCTTTACGAAATCTCGATTGTCCTGGTGCGCCTTGTCGAACGCGCGCGCGTCCGCCGCATGCGCGCCGAAGGCATCCTCGACGAAACCGAAGAGCTTTGATCCCATGACCGATGATTTTCTGGCCCGCATCGCCGGGGCGCTGGAACGCATGGCGCCGCCGCCTGCCGCTACCCCCGATTGGCATGGGGCCACGGCTTTTGTCTGGCATGCCTCACCTGATCATCTGGCTCCTGTGCCACGGGTCAACCGGGTCGATCTGACGCTTCTGCATGGCATCGACCGGGCGCGTGACACGCTTTTGGCCAACACCGCGCAATTTGCACGCGGGCTGCCCGCCAATAACGCGCTTTTGTGGGGCGCGCGGGGGATGGGAAAATCCTCGCTCGTCAAATCCGTGCATGCTGCCTGTCTGGGTGCTGCGCCTGACCTGAAGCTGGTCGAGGTTCAGCGCGAGGATTTGCCGTCGATCGGGCGGCTTTTGACGCTGCTGCGCGCCGCCCCCGTGCGGGTGATCTTGTTTTGCGACGATCTGTCCTTTTCGCATGACGACCAGCATTACAAGTCGCTCAAGGCCGTTCTGGATGGCGGGGTCGAGGGGCGGCCCGAGAATGTGCTGTTTTACGCCACTTCGAACCGCCGCCACCTGATGCCGCGTGACATGATCGAAAATGAACGCTCCAGCGCCATCAACCCGTCGGAAGCGGTCGAGGAAAAGGTATCGCTGAGCGACCGCTTCGGGCTTTGGCTGGGGTTCCACCCCTGCACACAGGACGAATACCTCACCATGATCCGGGGCTATTGCGCGGTCTATGGTGTCGATGTGCCTGACAGCCGCCTGATTGCCGAGGCCATCGAATGGCAGGCCACGCGCGGGTCGCGGTCGGGCCGGGTGGCATGGCAATTTTTCTGCGATCTGGCCGGGCGCGAAGGGGTCGTTGTCTGATCCTGGCGTGCCGGGCATGCAGCCCGGGCGAAACCATGGGCTTTCTTTCCCCCCTTGTGCATATTAGGTGAAAGCGTCCCGTCAGCCACCGCGAAAGGCCCGTCTTCCCATGTCCTTTTTCAAGAAGCTGAAGGACCGGATGTTCAAATCCGCCTCCAAGATCGATGAGGGGTTGGAGGCGATCATCGAGGACGGGGCAGCAGAACCCGAGGCGTCAAACCTCACGGCCGCGCCCGATCCCGTGCTGGCACCCGTGCCCCAAGGCGCCCCTGCGGTCGAACCAGCGCGCCCCGACCCGTCGCCCATGCCCAAAGCGACACTGGACAACCCGATCGCCCCGCTATCGGCCCCACAGCCACCGGTGACCAAGCCCGGTCTGATCGGCCGGCTCATGGGCCGCACCGTCGAGCCGCGCCGTGCGCTTGATGACGACATGCTCGAACAGCTGGAGGAAGTGCTGATCGCCGCCGACATGGGGGTCGACACCGCCCTGCGCGTGACCGCCAACATGGCCGAAGGCCGTTATGGCAAGATGATGTCTGTCAGCGATATCAAGGGGTTGCTTGCCCAAGAGATCACCCGCGTGATGGAACCCGTGGCCCGCCCGCTGCCGATCTATCCCAAAAAGCCACAGGTGGTTCTGATCGTCGGCGTGAATGGGTCGGGCAAGACCACCACCATCGGCAAACTGGCCAGCCAGTTCAAGGCGGCGGGCAAATCCGTGGTGATCGCCGCAGGCGATACCTTTCGCGCCGCCGCCGTGGAACAGTTGCAGATTTGGGGCGATCGCGCCGGTGTGCCGGTGCTGACCGCGCCCGAAGGGTCGGACCCTGCCGCGCTGGCCTATGACGCGATGGTCAGGGCCGAGGCCGACGGCGTCGATCTGCTGATGATCGACACGGCCGGCCGTTTGCAAAACCGCGCCGATCTGATGGAGGAATTGGCCAAGATCGTGCGCGTGATCCGCAAGCGCGATCCTGATGCACCGCACAACACGTTGTTGGTGCTGGATGCCACCACCGGTCAAAACGCGTTGAATCAGGTCGAGATGTTCCAGAAAATGGCGGATGTCTCTGGTCTTGTGATGACCAAGCTTGATGGCACGGCCAAGGGCGGTGTTCTTGTGGCCTTGGCGGACCGGTTCGGCCTGCCGATCCATGCCATCGGCGTTGGCGAGCAGATTGACGATTTGCAACCTTTCGACCCCGAGGATTTCGCAAAAGCGCTGGTTGGAATTGCATGAATACGACATTCATCCACAGCCCCTGTGAATAGATTGCTCGCCTTTACCCTATGCCTGGCGCTGCGCCCGTGAGCGCGTGGATCACCGCCATCGAAGGCACCGAGGTGGCGGGCCGCGTGGCGCTGGTTCTGGCCCTGATGGCGGCGGTTTTGCACGCGGTCTTTGGCGCGCTGCAAAAAGGGCGGCACGATCCGCTTTTGGCGCGTGGCGTGATTGATGCCTTCTATTGCCTTATGGCCATGCCCTTTGCGCTGTTCGTCGTGCCATGGCCCGAGCCGCACATGTGGCCGATCTTTGCCGGGGCCTTTGTCATTCATGTGTTCTACAAATGGTCCACGCTCGCCGCCTATCGCCGGGGGGCCTATACTGTGGTCTATCCGGTGATGCGCGGCACGGGGCCGCTTTTCGCGATCATCGGCGCCTATCTCCTGTTCGGCGAGACCTTTGCGCCCCTGCAATGGCTGGGCGTGGCGGTGCTTTTGGCCGGGCTTTACGGGCTGGCCGCCTATAACATGGCCCATGTCACGCTTGATCGCGACAGGCTGGTGCCGGCGCTGGGCTTTGCGCTGCTGACGGGGCTGTTCGTGGCGCTTTACACCACCTATGACGCCTATGGCATCCGGGCGACGGCTGATCCCTTTACCTTTCTGGCGTGGTTCTTCTTCATCGATGGCTTGCTGTTTCCGGTCCTGGCGGTGCGCTTTTATCGCCGCCTGCCCGACCGCCCGCCGTCAGGGCCCTTGATCGCGCGGGGCCTGTTCGGGGCGCTGGTGGCATTTGCAAGCTTTGGCTCGATCATGCTGGCCACGCGGCTGGACAATGTGGGCGAGGCGGCGGTCTTGCGCGAAACGTCGACTGTTTTCGCAGCGCTCATCGGTTGGCTTTTCCTTGGCGAGCGGGTGGGGCCGCGCCGTTTGGCGCTGATGGGGTTGATCGCGGCGGGCGCGGTGATAGTTGAGTTGGGCGGATGACAGGAGCGCAGATGCAGCACAAACCCATCAACCCATGGCTCAGACAGGCGCTGGAACTTGGCCCCCCGATCTTGTTCTTCATCGCCTACATGCGGTTTCAGGACACCAGCCTGACCATCGGCGGGCGCGATTATGACGGCTTTATCCTTGTGACCGCCGGCTTTGTGCCGCTGCTTTTGGCGACCATCGCGATCTTGTGGAAGCTGACGGGCCGCATCAGCCGGATACAGGTCTTTACCGCCGTGATGGTGATCGTCTTTGGCGGGCTGACGGTCTGGCTGAATGACGAGCGGTTCTTCAAGATGAAAACCACGCTGGTCTATGGCTTTTTCGCCGTGACACTGGGGATCGGGCTGCTCAGGGGGCGGGGCTGGCTCAAGGTCTTGATGGGCGAGATGCTGCCCATGTCCGATCGCGGGTGGCTGATCTTGTCGCGCCGGATCGCGGCCGTGTTCGCGCTGATGGCGCTGGCCAATGAAATTGCATGGCGCACGCAAACGACCGAATTCTGGGTGACCTTCGAGACCTTTGCGCTGCCCGCCTTCTTGTTTCTTGCCTTCATGGCGCAATCGAAACTGATCGAGCGCGAAAGCCTCAGCGCGGGCGGCGCGGGGCCGAATTCTGGGGACGGGACGGCTTAGCCGGGCGGCCCGGCGCCCGCTCGGGGCCGTCGCTGCGCGGTGGCCCCGGTTTCTTGCGCAGCGGGCGTTTGGGTTTTTCCTTGGCGACCGCATGGCCTTCGACGGCGGCCTCAAGGCCCAGCTGGTCGCGCAGCACGCGGGGTTTGATTTCCTCGACCGCGCCCGCCTTGAGCTCGCCCAGGCGGAACGGACCATAGGAAACACGGATCAGCCGGTTCACCTCAAGGCCGATCTCGGCCATGGCGCGGCGGATTTCGCGGTTCTTGCCTTCACGGATGCCCACGGTCAGCCATGCATTGGCGCCCTGCTGGCGGTCAAGACTGGCTTCCATGGCCTGAAAGCGTTCACCCTCGATCACGATCCCTTTGCGCAGCGGCGCCAGATCGGCGTCGACCGGCGTGCCCTTTACCCGCACACGGTATTTGCGCAGCCATCCGGTGGCGGGCAATTCCAGCTTGCGCTTCAATTCACCGTCATTGGTCAACAGCAGCAACCCTTCGGATGTCAGGTCAAGCCGCCCCACGCTCATCACGCGCGGCATGTCCTCGGGCAGCTTGTCAAACACCGTCTCGCGGCCTTTTTCGTCCCTGGCGCTGGTCACCAGCCCGCTGGGCTTGTGGTAAAGCCACAGCCGCGGCCGTTCGGCATCGCGCAGCGGCGCGCCATCCACAGTGATCTTGTCGGCCGGCCCCACATTCAGCGCGGGGCTGTCGATGATCTTGCCGTTCACGCCAACGCGGCCCGCCTCGATCATGCGCTCCGCCTCCCGGCGGGAGGCAACCCCGGCACGGCTGAGGCGTTTGGCGATGCGCTCTGTCTCACTCATGCCTGTCGCATAGCGGTTTGACAGCGCAAGCGAAAGGCACGATCACGGGGGCCATGACGGGTTTCCTTTCTTTCATGGATGCAGCACTGGAGGAGGCGCGCGCCGCCGCCGCCGCAGGCGAGGTGCCGGTGGGCGCGGTGGTGGTGCGCGAGGGCCGCATCATCGCGCGCGCGCGCAACCGCATGCGCGAATGGATCGATCCCACAGCCCATGCCGAGATGCTGGCGATCCGGGCTGCCTGTCGGGCGCTGGGGTCCGAGCGGCTGACGGGCTGCGATCTGTGGGTGACGCTGGAACCTTGCCCGGCCTGTGCGGGGGCGATTGCCGCGGCGCGCATTGCGCGGCTCTATTACGGGGCCGCCGATCCGAAATCGGGCGGTGTGGCCCAGGGTCCGCGGGTGTTCGACCATCCTCAGGCCCATCATGCCCCCGAGATCTATGGCGGCATCGCCGAGGCCGAGGCGGCCCTGCTGCTCAAGACCTTCTTTGCGGCCCGCCGCTAGGGACCGACCCGGCTGACGGTGGCCGTCAACATTCCCATCCCGATCAAGCTGATGCCGCCCATGCGCGCGATCCATGGCAAAACTGATGGTCGCAGCAAGCGCATGCGCAACGTATCGGCCAATAGGGTATAGCCCAGAACATTGATCACGGCCAAGGTGACATAGCTTGGCACCATCACGGAGGCCTGCGTCAGATAGGAGCGCATGGGATCAAGGAATTGGGGCACGAACGCGATGAAAAAGGCGATGGATTTGGGGTTCAGGGCGGTCACTGCCACGCCATGGGCAAAGCCACGCCGCAAATCGACGCCACCCGCGGCCGGCAATGCCAAACTCGCCTTGGGCGCGCTCAGGATCAGCCGCAGGCCAAGCCAGACCAGATAGGCCACCCCCACCCATTTCAGCACGGTGAACAGCGCGGCTGACCCAAGCACAACCGCGCCCAATCCCCCCAATGTGGCGCTAAAGGTGACAAAGCCGCCCAGAACCGCGCCCGCGCCCGTTGCCAGCGCCACCCGCCGCCCCTGTGACAGCGCGATTGACAGCACCAAAAGCACCGTCGGCCCCGGCAAGATCAGGATCGCGGTCGAAGCCAGCAAAAACCCCAACCATGTCTCAAGCGCCATGATGCCCTTTGGATGGGGCAAGTACCCGGCCCGCGATGGCAGACAGCCGGGCCAGCATCGCGGGGTCGCGCGCCTCGGGCGCGGTCAGGATCGCATGGTCGAGCGCGCGGTCGCAGCCATGCGGACAGGGCGTGCGGACATCCCCCAGCAGCCCGGGCAGATGCGCCACCATCGCGCGCGCCTTGTCGGCGTTGCCTGTCAGCACGCGGATGATGTCGGTGATCTCGACGCTGCCATGATCGGGGTGCCAACTGTCGTAATCGGTGATCATCGCGACTGAGGCATAGCACAGCTCGGCCTCGCGGGCGAGCTTGGCCTCGGGCATGTTGGTCATGCCGATCACGTCACAGCCCCAGACATCGCGGTACAGCCGCGATTCGGCCGCGCTTGAAAACTGCGGCCCTTCCATCGCCAGATAGGTGCCGCCCTCATGCACGGTGATCCCCTGTGCGCGCGCCGCGCTGGCACAGGCCGCGCCCAATCGGGGGCATGTCGGATGGGCCACCGACACATGGGCCACCAGACCCGGTCCGAAAAAGGATTTCTCGCGCGCAAAGGTGCGGTCGATGAACTGGTCCACGATCACGAAATCGCCCGGCGCCATCTCTGCGCGAAACGAACCACAGGCCGAGACGCTGATCACATCGGTCACGCCCAGACGCTTGAGCGCGTCGATATTGGCGCGGTAGGGCACCGATGTCGGCGAATGCACATGACCCCGCCCATGCCGTGGCAAAAAGGCCATCGCCACCCCCCCAAGACGCCCGGTCAGGATCGCATCCGAGGGCGCGCCAAAGGGGCTGTCGACCGTGACCCAAGCCGCATCTTCCAGCCCGTCGATCTGATAGACCCCCGAGCCGCCGATCACCCCGATCCTTGTGTCCATCTGGCTAACCCCTGTTCGATCCCGACCAGCACATGTTCAAGCACCATCACAAGCACAAGCACGCAGCCCGCTTTCTTGCAAGCATCCCCTAGTTTTATTCGCAAACGACCCTATCTTTTCGGAGAAGCTTGAACTGTGACCGCGTCGGACCGGGGCGCATCGATCGGAAGGATCAATCGTATGCGTACGGTCATCTTGGTGTATTCGCGCGGTGGGCGCAGTCTGGCCACCGCACGCGCCTTGTCGGCGCGCTGTGGTGCCGAGATCAGACAGATCTTGTGCCCGCGCTATGACGGACGGCTTGGATGGTTTCGCGCATGGGCCGATCTGTTCACCGGCCACAGCCCCGATATCACCGTGACGCCCGATATCGGCCCTGCGGATCTGTTGATCCTGGGCGGTCCGATCTGGGCGGGCCGTCTTGCGGCACCCTTGCGAAAGGCCATGGAGCAGGCCGATCGCCTGCCCCCGGTGGTGGGCGTTTTCGTCACACGGATGCGCGATGGATCGACCCTGATGCTCGATGCCGATCTGAGGCATTTGTCGCAATCAGGCATCAGTCCCGAAACGCGCCTGCCGCTTTTGTCGCTGTTGCGCGGTGATGCAACGGCCGATCTTGCGCGCAAGGCGATGGACAGGTTTTGCGCCACGCTGGCCCCGCTTTTGTCCCGCCGCCCCTTGCCCGCCTTGACGCTGTCGTTCCGCGCCGCCTGATCGGGTGCAGGCTGTGGCCTGCGCCTTATTCGCCGGGGCGATCGAGCGTAAAGCTTTCGCGGATGACGGCGTAATCGCGGTATCCCAGCCGGGCAAGCAAGCTGAAACGGGTCACATCAAACACGCCGTCGATCACGCAATCATCGCGCAGATGTATGCCCATCACCTCGCCGAAGACGGCGAAATTGGCGGCACCTTGCAGCGTGACGATCTGGGTCACCCGGCATTCCAAAGCGGCCGGCGCACCCGCCACGCGCGAACAGGGAATGGTTTCGCACGCCACCCGATCGATGCCGGCATGGGCGAATTCATCCGTCTCGCGCGGCCAAGGGCCCGAGGTCTGGTTCATCGCGTCACGCATGGCATATTCGACGACATTGACGCAAAACACACCGGTTTCCCGAATATTGGCAACGCTGTCCTTGGTATCGCCCCGGTCCGGTTTGGCGCTGGTCGAGGCAAACATCACCTGTGGTGGCACATAGGCTACGGCGTTGAAAAACGAATATGGCGCCAGATTTTCCGCCCCATCCGCGCCCCGCGTGGCGATCCAGCCGATCGGCCGGGGCGCCACGATGGCGTTGAACGGGTTATGGGCCAGACCATGGCCATCCTGGGGGCGGTAGAACATGCAAGCCTTCCTTCCACGTATTTGTGCCAGACCTAGCGGCGTGATAGGGGCGATGCCAGAGCTTTGGGGCAGAAATCGCGCGCATGTATCGGCTGAGCCAAGAGACACCGGAGGACCGCTGGGAGGTCGAGGCGCTGTATGACCTGTGCTTTGCACCGGGGCGCACGGCGCTGTCTTCCTATCGGCTGCGCGAAGGGGTGCCGCCGGTGGCGCGTCTGTGCCTTGTCGCGCGCGATCCCGATGGTGTTCTGGCGGGCGCGATCCGGTTCTGGCCGGTGCGCGTGGGCCGGGCCGAGGCGTTGCTTTTGGGCCCTGTGGCCGTGCATCCCACCCGTCAGGGCGAAGGTCTGGGTGGCTTGCTGATGCATGAGGGCATGATGCGCGCCGCCGAGGATCGGTGGCCGCGCATCTTGCTGGTGGGAGATGCGCCCTATTATAGCCGCTTTGGTTTTGCCAAGCTCGAAGGGGTCGAGATGCCACCGCCCACCAACCCCGACCGCGTTCTGGGTGTGGGCGATTGGGCGGGCGTGCGGGGCAAGGTGAAACGCTGGGCCCGATAGGCAAGTTTTCCGGGGCGAAAAACCCGGGTTTTTCGCACGGCAAAACAGGGGTTTTGCCGGCGCTAGCCCCGCAGCCGCGCGCCGATCATCTCGGCTGCTTTTTCCGCGATCATCGTCACGGGGGCGTGGGTGTTGCCGCTGGTGATCATCGGCATGACCGACGCATCGGCAATGGACAATCCGCCGATCCCGCGCACCGTCAAATCCGGGCGGACCACGGCGGCCTCATCGGTGCCCATGCGCGCGGTCGACACGGGGTGAAAGATCGTGGTCGCGATATCGCCTGCCGCCTTCAACAGCGCCTCTGGCCCATCGACCTGAGGGCCGGGCTTGATCTCGACGGGCTGGAATTCGGCCATCCGCCGCGTGGCCATCAGCGCACGGGCATGGCGGATCGATGCGACCGCCACACGCTGATCGGCGGGCGCAGACAGATAGCCCGGCCGGATCGCGGGGGCGGCGCCCGCGTCAGCGCTGGTGACATGCACCGACCCCCGGCTTTCGGGGCGCAGATTGCACACCGAAACGGTCAGCGCCGGAAAGCGGTGCAGCGGCTGGCCAAAGGCATCAAGCGACAGCGGCTGGACATGATATTCGATATTGGGCGTCTCATGGTCCGGGCTGGAGCGGGTGAAGATGCCCAGTTGCGAGGGCGCCATCGCCAAAGGGCCCGAACGGTTCAGCGCATAATCAAGCCCGATCCTGAGCCGGCCAAGGGGGCTGGCATACCAGTCATTGAGGGTGCGCGCGCCCGTGATGCGGAAAATCGTGCGGATCTGCAGGTGATCGGACAGGTTTTCGCCCACGCCACGGCTGTCTTGCAGCATGTCTATGCCCAAGGGCTTGAGGATTTCGGCGCGGCCGATCCCGGACAACTCAAGGATCTTGGGCGTGCCGATGGCACCCGCCGACAGCACCACCTCGCCGCGCGCACGCGCATGATGGGCGGCGCCGTCCTGGCGAAAGATCACCCCGGTTGCGCGCTTGCCATCGAATGACAGGCGCATCACCTCGGCCCCGGTCACGATCCGCAGGTTCGGCCGCTTGCGCGCAGGGTCCAGAAAGGCGCGGCGCGCATTCCAGCGCAGACCGCGTTTCTGGTTCACCTCGAAATAGCCCGCGCCTTCATTGTCTCCGCGGTTGAAATCATCGCTGCGCGGGATGCCCAGTTCGCCCGCCGCCTCGGCCACGGCATCAAGAATGGGCCAGGCCAGTCGCTGGCGTTCCACCCGCAATTCGCCATCTGCGCCATGGTCGGCATCCGCCCCGCCATGATAACGCTCCGAGCGTTTGAAATAGGGAAGAACATCATCCCAGCCCCAGCCGATGTTGCCCATCTGGCGCCACAGATCATAATCACGGGCCTGTCCGCGCATGTAGATCATGCCGTTGATCGAGGAACAGCCCCCCAGCACGCGGCCGCGCGGATAGTTCAGGGCGCGCCCGTTCAGCCCCGGCTCGGCCTCGGTCTTGAGGCACCAATCCAGACTGGGATCGCCCATGGCATAAAGATAGCCCACCGGCACATGCACCCACAGCCGGTTGTCGCTGCCGCCCGCCTCAAGCAGGAGGACCTTGCGCCCGGGGTCGGCCGACAGCCGGTTGGCCAGCACGCAGCCCGCCGAACCCGCGCCGACGATGACCACATCCCATTCCCCGAAATCTTGCGTCAGCATGACCGTCCCCCGCAGGGCGCTTCCCCGTACCGCTCTTACCCCTAGCGCTCGGGCGGCGTCCAGTCTGCCGGTGGCACGTTGCGGCGGTGCAGCCTGAGCGCAAGCCCCAGCGCCACACCCACGCCGATGGCGACCGTCAGATCGGCCAGCACCGTCAGCAGCATGGTCAGCACCAGAAGCAACCGGTCCGACACCCGCCCCGTGGTCAGTTGCGCGCGCCAATGCTGGGGTTCCGACATGTTCCAGGCCGTGACAAGCAAAAGCCCCGCCAGCGCGGGCATGGCAAGATGACCCGCAAGGGGTGCTGCCAGCATCATCACCGCAAGAATGATCCCCGCATGAAAGACACCCGCCAAAGGCGTGCGCCCGCCCGCGCGCATATTGGTCGCGGTGCGCGCGATGGCGCCGGTCGCAGGCAGTCCCCCCATCAGTGCCGATCCAAGGTTCGCCACCCCTTGCGCCAGAATCTCGGCATTGGGGCGATGGCGACCGCCGACCATGCGGTCAGCGACCATGGCCGACAGCAAGGATTCGATCCCGGCAAGAAAGGCGATGATCAGCGCCGACGGCAAAAGATCGACCAGGCGCGCCAGCGTGATCTCGGGCAAGCGGGGCAGGGGAAGGCGATCTGGCAACGCACCAAAGCGCGTGCCAAGCGTATCGACCGGCAGGTGCAAAAGCATGACCGCCGCCGAAACCGACCCCACCGCCACGATCAGGCCCGGAAAGCGCGGAAACAAGCGGCGCAACGCCACAATCCCCAAGACCGCGCCAAGGCCTGTGGCAAAGCTGGGCCAGTCAAAGCTTGCCCGTGCCGCCCAGATCGCGGGAATGCGTTCCAGCGCATCGGCGGGCGTGCCCTGTGGCAGGGTGATCCCCATCGCGTCGGGCAACTGGCTAAGACCGATGATTGCCGCGATCCCGATGGTAAAGCCGTTGATGACAGGTTCGGGCACCAAACGCATCAGGCTGCCCGCCCGCATCACACCCGCCACGACAAGGATGGCCCCCGCCATGAACATGGCCAGCACCAACCCGTCAAAGCCATGGGTCGCAATCACGCCATGAACCACAACGATGAACGCGCCCGTGGGGCCGCCGATCTGCACCCGGCTGCCACCCAAGGCCGAAATCAGAAACCCCGCCACAATCGCGGTCACAAGCCCGGTTTCAGGTGCAGCACCCGAGGCAATGGCGATGGCAAGGCTGAGCGGCAGGGCCACCATCGCAACGGTCACCCCGGCGACAAGGTCGGCCAGCACGCTTCTGGGCGTGCTTTGGGGCAACGTGGTCAGGATCTTGGGCGTCAGCATCGGGCACGTCTGGCGGCCATGCCATCAGAGCCGTCCTCTGACATCGCATGCGCCATAGGCAGTCTTGCGGCGCGACCGCGCCAAGCGCAAGGGGCATCAGCCCAGTTGATCGAGCCACTCCATCACGGCCGGGCGCACCGATTGCGCACCATTGGCGCGGGCCGCGTTGATCACGGCGCGCGCCTCGCGCAAGTCGACCCGGCGGATCAGCGATTTGACCGGCCCGATCGACGCAGGGCGCATCGACAGCGCGCGCAGGCCCATGGCGGCGAAACATAGCGCCTCGACCGGGCGGCCTGCATCCTCGCCACAAAAGCTCAGCGGCGTATCCGTGTCGCGGCAGCGGTGCACGATCTGTTCCAGAAAGGTCAGAAAGCTGACGTTGAGCGTGTCATAGCGGCGGCGCACGCGCTCATTCTCTCGGTCGGCGGCAAAGAAGAACTGTTTGAGATCATTGCCGCCGATCGAGATGAAATCGCACCCTTCGAAAAACCGCCGTGGCGCAAAGGCAAGGCTGGGGGTTTCCAGCATCGCCCCGATTTCGAGCGTTTCGGGCAGCTTGTGACCCAGCGCCGCCTCACGGTCCATTTCGCGCAACAGGTGGTCGCGGGCCTGGGTGTATTCTTCGAGCTGCGCGATAAAGGGGAACATCACCGACAGCGGGCGCCCATTGGCCGCGCGGATCAGCGCCTGAAGCTGCATCCGCATCACGCCGGGCTTGTCCAGCCCCACCCGGATCGCGCGCCACCCCAGCGCCGGGTTGGGTTCCTCGGTTTTTTTCATGTAGGGCAGCACCTTGTCCGATCCGATGTCGAGGGTGCGGAACACCACGCGCTTGCCCTGTGCCGCATCCATGACGCGCGCATAAAGGGCCGCCAATTCGCCCCGGCGCGGCACCTTGTTGCGCGTCAGGAACTGCAACTCGGTCCGAAACAGCCCGACCCCATCCGCCCCTGACGACGGCAACGACGGCAGATCGGCCATCAGCCCGGCGTTCATCTGCAACGACAGGACCGTGCCGCACAGCGCCTGGGCCTGTTTGTCGCGGATCGAGGCGTAGCGCTCCTGCGCTTCGGCCTGCATCGCCATCTTGTCCCGAAAGGCCTTGGCAACGGTTTCCTCGGGGCGCAGATGGACGATGCCTTGCTCGCCGTCGATCAAGATCAGATCGCCGTTCAGCGCTTCGGTGGTGATCGGGCGGGCATGGATGACCAGCGGGATCGCCAGCGCGCGCGCCACGATGGTGGCATGGCTGCCGACCGAGCCTTCTTCCAGCACCACACCCTTGAGCCGGCGCCCATAATCAAGCAACTCGCCCGGCCCGATATTGCGCGCCACCAGCACCGGATCGGGCGGCAGCTCGGCGCCCGTGTCGCGGCCTTGGCCCGTCAGGCGGCGCAACAGCCTGTTGGACAGATCGTCCAGATCATGCAGCCGGTCATGCAGATAGGCATCCGACACGGTTTCCATCCGTGCCCGTGCCGTCGATTGTTCCTTTTCCACCGCCGCCTCGGCCGACAGGCCGCGCGCGATGTCTTCTTCCATCCGGCGCATCCAGCCGCGCGAATGGGCAAACATCCGATAGGCTTCCAGCACTTCGCGCTGTTCACCTTCGGCAAGGGGGGCGCGCGTCAGCATATCGTCGATATCAAGGCGCATTTGGTCAACGGCATGGCCAAGCCGGGCCAATTCCGCCTCTGGGTCGTCGCTGACAAGCCGTGTGACGACCACGCGCGGCTCATGCAGCCAGACATGGCCCATCGCGACGCCCTCCTGCGCACAGGCGCCTCGAAACATCACCTGTTGCTTGTGGCGTTCGGCCAGCGCCGTGTTCTGGTCGATAAAGGCGCCAAGCTCGGTCATTTCAGCCAGAACCATGGCCACGACCTCGAGCCCGTAGATCTCGTCGCCGGAATACTCGCGCGCATCGCGCGATTGCACGACCAGCACGCCCAAACGTTCGCCCAGGCGCTGGATCGGCACGCCCAGAAAGCTGGAATAGCGTTCCTCGCCGGTTTCGGGCATGTAGCGAAAGCCGCGTTCCGCCGGCGCATTGGCGGTGTTGATCGGCTGGGCCGAGCGTGCAACACGGCCCACCAGACCCTCGCCCATGCGCATCCGGGTCACATGAACCGCTTCGGGCGCAAGACCCTGGGTGGCGCATAGCTCCAGCGTATCGGCGTCGCGCAGCAGATAGATCGAACAGACCTCGGTCCCCATCGACGCCGCGATCAGCCGGGTGATGCGGTCCAGCCGTTCCTGACCGGCGGCCGCATCGGCCATCACGCCCTGCAGCCCGCTCAGGAGCTTGCGGCTTTCCGTTTCTGTAGCCTGTGCCATTCGCCATGCCCCACAGCATGGGCCAGATCCGGCCCAATCATTCGGGGTTCAGGGATAGCCCGTGCAGGGGGGCGCACGCAACGGTAATGGCGATGGCCGCAAATGTGGCCGCCAGATCACTGGGCCAGCAGATCGCGATAGACCTGGCGCACGATCGCGTCGCGCGCGATGCCGCGCTGTGCCAGTTCGGCATCGCTGAGCGCTTGCAGGCGCTGGATCTCGTCAAAGCGGGCCTGTGCGCCGCTTGCAAAGGCCAAGGCCTTGGTGAGGGTGGCAAAGAACGCCACCATCGCGCCAGCCGGGCGCAGGGCGAAAAGCGGTGTGTTCAGGGCTTGGGTGGTCATGGGAACCTCGGCGGATGACGGTATCTTGTGAGCTGAGATGCAAGATACGACGTCAGCGGCCGATCACCAGATTTTTTGCTGCAATGCAGCATTGCGCGGGGCGCATGCATGGCGCCCCGCCGGTCTTGTCGGATCAGGCCGCGCGGTCCAGCCCGAAGGCGTCATGCAGCGCTTGTACCGCCAACTCCAGATACTTGCGATCCACCAGCACCGAGACCTTGATCTCGGATGTGGTGATGACCTTGATGTTGATGCCCTCATCGCGCAGGGTCTGGAACATCTTGGCCGCGACGCCCGCATGGCTGCGCATGCCGATCCCCACGATCGACACCTTGCAGACATTCGTGTCGGCCACGAGCTGCGTGAAATCGATCTGGCCTGCGGCTTTTGCATCATTGAGCGCCTTTTCGGCGCGCTTCACCTCGTTCACCGGGCAAGAAAAGGTCATGTCCGTCGTGCCGCCATCCGAGATGTTCTGCACGATCATGTCCACATTCACGCTTGCCTCGGCGAGCGGGCCAAAGATCGCCGCCGCGATGCCGGGGCGGTCGGCCACCTGCGTCAGCGTCAGCTTGGCCTCGTCGCGGGAATAGGCCACTCCGGCCACCACATTGCTTTCCACGATATCCTCCTCGGGCACGACCAGCGTGCCGGCTTCATCCGACATTTCCTCAAAGCTCGACAAGACGCGCAGCTTGACCTTGTAGCGCATCGCCAATTCGACCGAGCGGGTCTGCAACACCTTGGCCCCGAGGCTGGCAAGCTCCAGCATCTCCTCAAAGGCGATGCGGTCAAGCTTGCGCGCCTTGGAGGTGATGCGCGGGTCGGTGGTATAGACCCCGTCCACATCGGTATAGATGTCGCAGCGCACCGCACCAAAGGCCGCGGCAAAGGCCACGGCGGTCGTGTCCGACCCGCCGCGCCCCAGCGTGGTGATGCGGCCCTCGGGGCTGATGCCCTGAAATCCGGCCACCACGGCCACCTTCATGCCTTCTTCGAATTTCCGCATGATGTTGGCCGAAGGGATCTCCTCGATCCGGGCCGCGGCATGGGCCGAGGTGGTCCTGAGCGGCACCTGCCAGCCTTGCCAGCTTCGCGCGGGGATATCCATTTCCTGCAGCGTCAAGGCCATAAGCCCGGCGGTCACATTCTCGCCCGAACTGACCACGGCGTCATATTCGCGCGCATCGTAAAGCGGGGCTGTCTCCTCGACAAAGCCCACCAGCTTGTTGGTTTCCCCCGACATGGCCGAGACGATGACGATCACGTCATGGCCATTGGCCACCTCGCGGCCGACGCGCTTTGCGGCGCGGCGGATGCGGTCGAGCGTGGCGACCGAGGTGCCGCCGAATTTCATCACCAGAATGGGCATGGCCCGTCCCCTTGTCAGACGCCGCGCGTCATAAGGTGCCGCGCGCGCAGCCGCAAGGGCGCTCACTGCATGCCCGCTTCATCTTTGCTTTCCATATACTCCGGGGGTCCGGGGGCAGCGCCCCCGGCGGGTCGTGGCCGCAAGGCCGCGAAACCCTTCAAAAGCTGTGCGCGCGCCCGTCCCATGTCTCGAAACAGCCGGTTCTGGCCAGATCGAGCGCCGCAAACCGCGCGACCAGCCCCGCGACCGCCTTGGCGGTCGTGATCTCGGCTGAGGCCCCGCCCATGTCGGTCTGGACCCAGCCCGGATGATAGACCCCCACGGCGATGCCGCGCGGCTTGAGGTCCGTGGCCAGATTGCGGCCCAGATTGATCGCCGCCGCCTTGGAGGCGCGGTAGATGTAGCTGCCGCCCGGGGCGCGCGTGCTTGATCCCATCTGGCTGGCGATGATGGCGATCCTGGGCGCGGTCGCGCGGGCCAGATGCGGCAGGAAGGCCTGAACGCTCAGGAAGACACCCGTCACATTCACCGCAAAGCTTTCAGCCCAGAGCGCGGGGGCAAATCCGTCGGCAAGGCTTTCATCCTTGTCCAGATAGACCCCCGCATTGCACACCAAAAGATCAAGCGCCCCCGTGCCCAGCTGCGCGGACACCGCCCCAAGTGACCGCGCATCGGTCACATCCAGCCGGGTCATCCCCGGCGCATCGCGCGCGGTTGCCGTGACTGTGGCCCCGCTGGCCTTGTAGGCCGCCGCAAGCCCCGCGCCGATGCCGCGGTTGGCGCCTGTGATCAAGACATGCATCCACGCCCCTCCTGTTGATGCCGACAGCGGTAACGGGTGGGCCAGAGAATGCAAGCCAAGCCGGTGCCGCCATCGCAGCTTGCCATGGTCGGTTCCGGGGGCAGTGTTGCACAAGGCCGGGAAACAGGATGCGCGGAGGGCCTGTAAGCCGGATTCTGTCCAAGGGGTTGCCCCCTCTGGATGGCCATTCCTCTGGACGCGCGGTTGCCCGCGTGCCTCAAGCTGCCAACCCGGATGTCTGGGGCCGAAGCCAAGCCCCGGGGTTGCCCCCGCGACATCCCTATTCGGCATTGCTCCCGGTGGGGCTTGCCGTGCCGCTCCGGTTACCCGTCGCGCGGTGGGCTCTTACCCCACCGTTTCACCCTTACTGCGCCCCGAGGGGCGCAGCGGTTTCATTTCTGTGGCGCTTTCCGTCGGATCGCTCCGCCCGGGCGTTACCCGGCACCGTGGTTTCAGGGAGTCCGGACTTTCCTCGAACGGTTGCCCGCCCGCGGCCATCCAGCCCTCCGCGCCCCTGTCAGCTACGCGTGCCGGCCTTTGGGTTCAAGCCCTCATGCGCGCGGCCATCTCGGCCATGATGGCGCAATCGCGCCCGTCGAACGCCCCGCCTGCGCCATGCCGGAACCGCAGCCGGACCGCGCTGAGCAAAAGATCATCGGCCAGATCGGGAAAGCCATAGGCCAGCGCATCCGTCCGAAACCGGCCCCGGTCGATGGGCAAGGCGCCCCGGCCTTCGGGCCAGAGCGCCAGCCCTTGGCGGGCCAGCCTGTGCCAGTCAAAGCGCGGCCCCGGGTCGATCTTGCGCCCCGGGGCCATGCACGAATGCCCGATCACCCCCGCAGGTGCGATGCCCCAACGCGCAAGGATGCCGGGCAACAGCCGCTCCAGCGCATCCATCAAGGGGGCCGCAAAGGGTGATGCCCCGTCATTGTCCAATTCGATCCCGATCGAGCGCGAATTCACATCGCCCCGCCCGCGCCATTCGCCCGCCCCGGCATGCCATGCGCGCAAACCTTCGTCGACCAGCGCCACCACCTGACCGTCGCGCCGGATCAGGTAATGGGCCGACACCTCGCGCGCCGGATCGCACAGCGCGCGCAGGGCGGCGTCGCAATCGGGCATGGCGGTGTAGTGCAAGACGACCAGCTCGGGGCGCAGCCCGTCGCGGCGGGGGCCGGAATTGGGCGACAGGCTCATGGCTCGATCGCCCCCATGCCCTGAGCCGTGGCCGTGTGGCGCTGTGGTGAACCGACCATCGGCCTGCCCCGGTTTCTCAGGCTTTCGGCAGACCTACCACCATTTCGCGGGTTTCGCGACAAAACCGGCCGCCTGTTCCAGCGCATAACCGATATTGAGCAATTCGCCCTCTTCCCACGGCTTGCCGATCAGCTGCAACCCAAGCGGCAGACCCGCGCCATCAAGCCCCGTGGGCACCGCCAGACCGGGCAGGCCCGCCAGATTGACGGTCACGGTGAAGACATCGTTGAGATACATCTCGACCGGGTCGGAATGTGTCTTGCCCAGTTCGAAGGCCGCCGATGGGGTGGCGGGTGTCAGGATCGCATCGACACCCGATGCAAAGGCATGCTCGAAATCGCGCTTGATCAGCGTGCGCACCTTGCGGGCGCGGTTGTAATAGGCGTCGTAATAGCCCGCCGACAGCACATAGGTGCCGATCATGATGCGGCGGCGGACCTCGGGCCCGAAGCCTTCGGCGCGGGTTTTCTCGTACATCTCGGTGACGCCGTCGCCCGGCGCCAGTTTCGCGCGGTAGCCATAGCGCACCCCGTCATAGCGCGCGAGGTTCGACGACGCCTCGGCCGGCGCGATGACATAATAGGCAGGCAGCGCGTATTTCGTGTGCGGCAGGCTGATGTCACGGATGATGGCGCCGGCATCGGCCAGCATCGCGCGCCCCTCGGCCCAGAGCGTCTCGATCGCGTCGGGCATGCCATCCATGCGGTATTCGCGCGGAATGCCGATGACCCGGCCCCGGATGTCGCCCGTCAGCATCGCTTCGAAATCGGGCACGGGCAGATCGGCGCTGGTCGAATCCTTGGGGTCATGGCCCATCATGGCCGCCCCCATGATCGCGGCATCGCGCACGGTTTTCGTCATCGGCCCTGCCTGATCGAGCGAGGAGGCAAAGGCCACGATCCCCCAGCGCGAGCAGCGCCCATAGGTGGGTTTCAGCCCCACGGTGCCGGTAAAGGCCGCGGGCTGGCGGATCGAGCCGCCGGTATCGGTGCCCGTCGCCCCAAGGCACAGATCGGCCGCCAAGGCCGCCGCCGACCCGCCCGACGACCCGCCCGGCGTCAGCGACCGGCTTGATCCGGTGGCACGCCACGGGTTGATCGCATGGCCATAAACGCTGGTCTCGTTCGAGCTGCCCATGGCAAACTCATCCATGTTCAGCTTGCCCAGCATGACCGCGCCCGCATCGCGCAGCTGGCCCGAAACGGTGGATTCATAGGCCGGGCGGAACCCTTCGAGGATCCGTGATGCTGCCTGCGACGCCACGCCTTGGGTGCAGAACAGATCCTTGATCCCCACGGGAATGCCGCACATGGGCGGGGCATCGCCCGCCTTGATGCGCGCATCAGCCGCCCGGGCGCGGTCCATCGCGATCTCGGGCGTCTTGTGGACGAAAGCGCCCAGCGCATCGGCGCCGTCGATTGCCGCCAGACAGGCCCCGGTCAATTCGACCGATGTGGTTTCCCCCCGGCGCAGCGCGTCGCGGGCCTTGGCGATGGTCAGTTTGGTCAGGTCGGACATGATCACTCCACCACCTTGGGCACGGCGAAAAAGCCCTCGCGCGCATCGGGCGCGTTGCGCAATACCGCCTCTTGCTGATTGCCGTCGCTGACCACATCGTCGCGCCGCGGCAGCCGCATGGGCGTGACGCTGACCATGGGCTCCACATCGCTGACGTCGAGTTCCTGCAATTGTTCGATGAAGCCGAGGATCGCGTTGAAGTCATCGGCAAGTGCTGGCAGGTCGGCGTCTTCCACGCGGATGCGGGCAAGCTTGGCGACCTTGGCGGCGGTGGCGCGGTCGATGGACATGGTCGGGGCCTCCTCGAGGAAACTAGGGGCCGTTTAGCGGCGCGCTGCGCGGGCTGCAAGGCGGCACGGATTGGGGCAGAGGGCAGAGCCGGGGTTTCGTCATCCCCTCGTCATCCCTATCTTTCAAAGTGATCGAAAAAGGAACGGAGAGCAAAAGATGAAATACACGTGGTTGGGCCATGCCGGCGTGCGGCTTGAGATCGGCGATCAGGTCTTGCTGATCGACCCCTGGGAGACGGGAAATCCCATGTTCCCCACGGACCGGCGCGAGGCGATGTATGCGGGGGCCACGGCGATCTTGATCACGCATGGCCATGGCGATCATGTCAGCGGGGTGCCGGAACTGGCCAAGGCGCGCGGTCTTGCGGTCTATGGCATGGTCGAGCTGATGGGGTTCTGGGCCGCGCGGCATGCCATCCAGACGCATGGTTTCAACAAGGGTGGCACGGTGCGGCTGGGTGATGTGGCGATCACGATGGTGAACGCGACCCATTCCTCGTCGCTGTCGGGGCCGGAGGGCCCGATCTTTGCCGGCTCCGAGGCCGGATACATCATCGCAGGCGAGGGGCGTGCGGTCTATGTCTCGGGCGACACGGATGTGATGGCCGATATGAAGATCTGGGATGATCTGCACAGCCCCGATGTCGGCATCCTGTGCGCGGGCGGACATTACACGATGGACATGACGCGCGCGGCCTATGCCGCATCCAAGCTGTTTCGCTTCAAGACCGTGATCCCCTATCACTACAAGACATTTGCGCTGCTTGAGCAGTCGGCTGATGCTCTGAAGGCGGCGATGCTGCCCGGCGTGCGGGTGCTTGACCCGGAACCGGGCGATACCGTCACCGTGTGACCGGGCGAAAAACCCGGGTTTTTCGCGTTGGAAAACCCGGGTTTTCCAGCGCCCCTGTGTGGGGTCGGCGCCATGGAAAAGGGCCGCGTCGGTCATCCCGGCGCGGCCCTTTATGCAAACGGAGCGGCAGATTACTTGATCTTGCCTTCCTTGTAATCGACATGCTTGCGCACCACCGGATCATATTTCCGGACCGTCATCTTTTCGGTCATGGTGCGGGCGTTTTTCTTGGTCACATAGAAATGGCCCGTCCCGGCAGACGAGTTCAGGCGGATCTTGATGGTGGTCGGCTTCGCCATGGTCGGGCTCCTACGGTCAGTGCGGGGCGCGCGGCAGCGGTGGCCGCGCAAAAACTCTCTTGAGACTGCGCCTTTTACCGGGCCGCGTGCGCGAGTCAACACCTCATCGCGGGGTTTTGTGCACAGGTGGCTTTGTGATGCGGCCGGTCAAGAAAAAGGGCCGGGGATGACCCCGGCCCGATCCTTGTGCCTTAGTGGCAGAGTTTATTCCTGCTGCTGGCCCATGAACATCAACAGGAACTGGAACATGTTCAGGAACGAAATATACAAGCTGAGCGAGCCGTCGATCGCGGCCTTGTCCAGCCATTCCTGATCGCCATGGGCGGCATGTGCCACATAGGTCGATTTGATTTCCTGGGTGTGAAAGGCGGTCAGACCCGCGAAAATCAACACGCCCAAAGCCGAGATCGCGAACATCATCGCGTCCGACTGCAAGAAAATGTTGACCACCATGGCCAGCACCAGGCCGATCACGCCCATGATCAGAAAGCTGCCCATGCCCGACAGGTCGCGCTTGGTGGTGTAGCCCCACAGGCTCAGGCCGGCAAAGGCGATGGCCGTCACCAGAAAGGTCTGCACGATCGAATGCGAGGTGAAGACGAGGAAGATCGAGCTCATCGACACGCCCATCACGGCCGCAAAGGCAAAAAAGCCCAGGCTGACAGCCGCCGCCGAGCCACGGCGCATCAACGCGCCCCAGCCAAACAGGATGAAGGCCAAGGGCGCGAACATGATCACCCAGCGCAGCGGGGTGGCATAGATCGCCTCGCCCAGGCCCGTCAGATACTGGCCTTCGCGTAGCGCCATGGTGGCGCCCGTGGGGTCGTTGGTCACGGCAAGATCCGCGATCGCCCATGCGGCGGCCGCGGTGATCAGCATGCCACCCGACATGGTGGCATAGACCTTGTTCATATGGGCGCGCAGGCCCTGGTCGATTTCGGCGGCGCGGGCAGCGGATACACCGGCGCGGATCGTCTGATAGTCAGCCATATATCCCTCCTGAAGATACGTCATGCGGCAGGTCCGTCGCGCAGCCGCACGCAAGACCCAGTCCTTGTGAGAACATATTGGCGAGATGACGCCGCTTTTCAAGCAAGGCTGCGCACGACGCGGGGTGGCCACGCGATAGTTTTTTCCTATTGTGTTTTGCCTGTTACAGCCCGGCTCACATCGTCACAACGATTTTCCCGGTGCTGTTTCGGCTGCGCAACAGCTCGAGGGCGTCGGCGGCGCGCTCCAGCGGGAAGGTGGCGCTGACATGGGGCCGGATGCGTCCTGCCGCGTAGAGCGCGGTCAATTCGGTCAGGCTATCGGTCAGCCGGTCTGGGGCAAAGCCCAGATACCCGCCCCAATAAAATCCCAAGACGCTGATGTTCTTGACCAAAAGCAGATTGGCAGGAATTTGAGGCACAATGCCGCTGGCAAAACCGATGCACAGGATACGGCCTTCGGGCCGGGTGGCGCGCAAGGCCGCGTCGAACGCCGGACCGCCAACGGCATCATAGACCACATCCACGCCCCCCAGCGCCTTGAGGCGGGCGCGGATATCGTCGCGGTCGCTGTCGATCAGATGATGGGCGCCCGCAGATTTGGCGATGGCCAAGCGGTCGGCGCCGCGCGCCACGGCAATCACCTCGGCCCCCATCAAGGCGCCAAGTTCCACCGCACTCAATCCCACGCCGCCTGCGGCACCCAGAACCACAAGCCGTTCCCCCACCCGCAGCCCCGCGCGATGGCCAAGCGCCAGATGCGAGGTGCCATAGGCGACCAGAAATCCCGCCGCCTCGGCAAAGGGCATGCTGTCTGGGATGATCACGGCGCGCGCCGCGTCGAAAACCCCGTAGTCGGCCAACCCGCCTTGTCCGGCAAAGACCGCAACCCGCTGTCCCAAGGCGGGCCGGGCCACGTCTGGACCCAGCGCATCGACCACGCCCGACACCTCCATTCCCATGGTGAACGGGGTTTGCGGCGTGTCTTGATACTGGCCCTTGAGCATCAGCAGATCGGCGAAATTCAGACCACAGGCCGCAATGCGCACCCGGATCTGGCCCGGCCCCGGTTCGGGCCGCGCCAGGCGCTCTAGCTGTGGGGGCGCGCCGAGTTCTGTCAGCCGATAGGCGCGCATGTTTCGATCCTTGCGATGGTGTCGGTGTGACATTAGCCGTGCGCCAAGCGCGCTGCCATCCCTGTTGCTGCTCGAAATTGAGGCAGCGCCGCCCATTTTGTCATCGAAATTCGTGGCTCCGCCCGAATTTTTGGTGTCTGCACTGAACCTCAGGCTGAACCTGATGCACAGAACTCTCCTTAAAGAATTGATCTGGCGGTTTTGCGCCCTACCTGCGCTGCGTCGCCCTATCATGGCGAGACCTGCTGTCCCTGAATTCGGGAAGGGGCATCAAGGTCAGGTTTGGCAAAAAGGAGAAGGGCGTGAAACACCCCGTCGATGTGCATGTCGGAAAGCGCGTCCGGCACCGCCGCTGGATGGTCGGAATGACTCAACAGCAGCTGGCCGAAAAGGTCGGCATCAAATTCCAGCAGATCCAGAAATACGAAACCGGCATGAACCGCATCAGCGCCTCGCGGCTGTTCGATATCGCACAGGCCGTGTCGGTGCCTGTGGCCTATTTCTTCGAAGGGATGGACGGTGCCGAAACCGCGCAGACCACCGATGCGCAGCGCGACGGCGTTCCCGGCGATATCCTCGCCGACAAGGAAGCGTTGGAGTTGATCCGCTCCTACTACGCCATTCCCGAAAACCAACGTCGTCGCTTGTTCGAACTGGCACGCGTGTTGTCGGACGCGGCAGCCTAGCTTCGTGTGATGGCTTGACCCCGGTCAGGGGATCGTGTCCCTTCCGGCATGCGTTCAGACCCGCAGCCGCCGGAGGCCCAGCATGACGGATCCCCTGACAGGTGCAGCCCCCGCGCGCCTTGCCCTGACCGATCCCTCCGATCTTGTTGCCACGGCGCATGCCATGGCGGATGCTGCGCGTGCGGCGATCTTGCCTCATTTTCGCACCGCCACGCTTGTTGCCGATGACAAGGGCGTTGGGCGTTTCGATCCGGTGACCCTTGCTGACCGCGCTGCCGAGGCCGCGATGCGCGCCGTTCTGGCGAACCGCCGCCCCGATGATGCGATCCTGGGCGAGGAAGAAGATTACCGCCCCGGCACCAGCGGGCTGACATGGGTGATCGATCCCATCGATGGCACGCGGGGCTTCATCTCGGGCACGGCCAGTTGGGGGGTGTTGGTCGCACTGTGCGATGCGGCGGGGCCGATTTATGGGCTGATCGATCAGCCCTATATCGGCGAGCGTTTCGAAGGTGGTTTTGGACGATCGCATGTGACCGGTCCGATGGGCCGGGCACCCTTGATCGCCCGCGCCACCGCCGATCTGGGCGCGGCCACGCTGTTTACCACATTCCCCGAGATTGGCACCGCCGCTGAGCGTGCAGGGTTCGAGGCCGTGCGCGACCGCGTCAAGCTGACCCGCTATGGCATGGATTGCTACGCCTATGCGCTGGTTGCCGCCGGTCAGGTCGATCTGGTGATCGAAGCGGGGCTGGCCTCCTACGACATTGCAGCCCCCATCGCGGTGATCGAAGCGGCGGGCGGCGTCGTCACCGACTGGCAGGGCCGCCCCGTGCATCGGGGGGGGCGTGCGCTGGCCGCGGCCAACCCTTTGATCCATGCCGCAGCGCTTGCGATCCTCAAGACCATCCCCGACGCCTGACGC
>ERZ888423.5-NODE-5-length-195535-cov-23.047197_pt1 | contig 195535 bp, 186 predicted proteins | sample MGYA00520523_ERZ888423 | MGnify/ENA primary metagenome ERZ888423 (study PRJEB32303, sample SAMEA104408611) | aquatic metagenome | biome: Brackish water; feature: Pelagic; material: water | place: Baltic Sea | collected 2014-06-08T10:24:00 | depth 30,27 m ...
CCGCTGAAAGCATCTAAGCGGGAAGCTTGCTTCAAGATGAGATTTCCATGACTTTTAGTCGAGAGGCTCGCAGCTAGATTACTGCGTTGATAGGCCGGATGTGGAAGTGGGGACTAAAGACCCATGGAGCTGACCGGTACTAATAAGCCAACTACTTGATAACAATTTTTTTGCTTGCGTCCACTATGTGGTTCCCGAGGTATGGGAACCAAACAACACACTTTCGTGTGTCAATGAAACATAACTCAATAGTGTTTCGGCGGCCATAGCGGAGGGGAAACGCCCGGTCACATTCCGAACCCGGAAGCTAAGACCTCCTGCGCCGATGGTACTGCAAGGGTGACCTTGTGGGAGAGTAGGACACCGCCGGACTTAATTTAGGAGATGGTCACCAATGTATGTTGGTGACCATCTTCATTTAAGGACAAGTTGCATATGAGCGAAGATCGAGACCGTAAGCCTCGTCGTGATTCCGCTCGCCCCGATCGCCCGAGACCATCAGGTCGCGCAGAGCGTCAACAGCCTGAATCAGAAAGACCTGACTGGCAACAACTAGTTGAGCGAACCCGCGATCCAAATCGCGAGAAGTCTCCTGTAATTCCAGATGCCATAACCCCAGACGATGTCGACCTTGGGGTACGGGTGCAACTGAAAACCCTCACCCCAGAAAATGCCGAGATGGTAGCAAGACATCTTGCGATGGTGAATCTATTGATTGACCAAGACCCAGAGCTTGCTCACAAGCACGCTCTAGCTGCAGCTAGACGAGCGGGAAGAATTGCCATCGTTCGTGAAACAGTTGGCGTAACGGCGTATACCGTTGGTGATTACACCCTGGCACTTCGGGAACTCTTGGCTCACCGGAGGATTTCAGCATCAAATGATCAGATTCCGCTGATTGTTGATTCAGAGCGCGGGATGAACCGCCCCGACAGAGCACTCAAGATGGCCCGCGAGGTTGACAGAAAAAAACTCACCCCTGCTGTTCGGGTCAATCTAGCAATTGTGACCAGCGGTGCCCGCCTAGATCTTGGAGAGAACGAACTAGCTCTAGCTGAACTTGAAATCCCAGAACTAAACCCAGCTAAGGTGTTTTCTTATTCACCACCGCTATTTCGCGCCTATGCTGACACTCTTGAGTTACTTGGTCGCAAAGAAGATGCCAAGAAATGGTTTGATTTGGCAAAGCGTGCGGAAGTTGCACTTGCTGGTAAGCCAGAAGATGTGCTGGAAATCATCGAAGAAATCGAGATTCCAAAACTAGCGGATCGGCCAACTAGGTCCTCCAGCGATGGCGAGCCCAGAAAACCTTTTGGTAGGTCTGGTTCTGGCAGCCGTGACTCAGGTAAACCCCGCAGGGGATTTGACAATCCAGGCGGCGAACGACGAGGTGCACCTCGTGGCCGCTAAAGTCTTTGACAATTTTGAAACACTGCTACTAGATCTTGACGGAGTTATCTACGAAGGTGGCCGTGCAATTGTTGACGCAATCGAATCGATAACAGCACTCAGAGCAAAAGGCGTTCAGGTTGGGTTTATAACCAACAACGCCTCGAGAACCAGCGAAGCAATTGCTAAGCAGCTTAGAGATTTTGGTTTGGAGCTAAACGCCGAGGATGTAATCACCTCCGCGCAAGCTGGCGCGCTGTTGCTGAAAAATCTTGTCCCACAGGGCTCAAATGTTTTGGTAGTTGGCGGCAAAGGACTTCGTTCAAATGTTTTGCTTGCAGGTTTCAAAATCGTTGATTCGAGCACGGATTCACCGGTAGCAGTTATCCAAGGGTTTGATCCATCAGTTGGTTGGCAGCACTTAGCTGAAGCTAGCTACGCGATACAAAATGGCGCTAAGTGGGTTGCCACCAATCAAGACTGGACTATTCCAAGAGAAGAAGGTCTAGCGCCAGGAAATGGCACGCTAGTTTCCGCGGTTCACACCGCAGTTGGTCAACTACCGGTTGTTGCCGGCAAACCCGAGAAGGCAATTTTTGAAACAGCACTGGCACAGTTTGGAACATCGAGTGCGATATATGTGGGCGATCGGTTAGATACCGATGTGTTGGGTGCCAACCGAGCAGGAATTGGTTCGGCTTTGGTGATGACCGGGGTTACTTCCCGCAAAGAGTTATTGGCAGCAAAGCCAGACTCGAGGCCCGCATATATTCTTGAAACACTAAAGGATCTGTTGAGTAACTACCAGGCACCAATAAAGACCAAGCGTGGCTACAAACTAGGTAGCACCGAGGTAGAGCTACTGGGGCAAAAGATTCTTGTGAGCTTTGGGGATCCAAAGTCTTTTGAGGCTTTGAAGTGCGCATGTTTGACTATCTGGGAGAGCGGCCAGTCAATTCATACCCTCGATGTAGAGCAAGCTCTATACGAATAAGCTAGGAACAAAGGAAAGGTAATCACATGTCAGATCTATTGGATGAACTCGCTGTTGAGATTTCCAGCGCTCGTGAATTGCCGCTTGCCGAGCAACCAGCAGCTTTCGAGGCCATCAGGGCCAAGCTCGAAGCCATGATTTCTGACAACAGGCCACAAGAAACTGAGTAATCTTCGAATCGATTCGCACCTTGTAAACATTGGGCTTGCAAGATCCAGGGGTCACGCAGCTGACCTGGTCAAAGCTCACAGAGTCTTTATTGGCGAACGCGAACTCACTAAACCAAGTCAGTTAGTTGCTACCGATGCCCAAATCATAGTTCTGGCCGCCGACGAGTATGTTTCTAGGGCGGGACTCAAGCTCAAGGGTGCTCTAGATAAGTTTGCTGAAATCGATGTTGTCGGCAAATGCGCCCTAGATGTAGGAGCTTCCACGGGGGGCTTTACCGATGTCTTGCTCCGCCATGGAGCTAGCCGGGTTGTAGCTATTGACGTAGGCCATGATCAGCTAGCCCCAGAGCTACTTACTAACCCAAGAGTTCTCTCTTTTGAAGGCATTAATGCCCGCGAGGTAACGATGACTGAGCTTCGCGAGCTAACCGAGATCGCAGATCTAGAGTTTCAGCTGGTGGTAGCGGACCTTTCCTTTATATCTGTCACATTGGTGCTGCCGGCTCTAGTAAAGGTGGCGCCAACGGCTGATTTTGTACTACTTATAAAGCCTCAGTTTGAGGTGGGTAAGCAATCGCTTTCGGCGTCAGGAATAGTGTCGGATCATAGGCTTAGGGCCCAAGCCATCAAGCAGGTTGTGGATTGTTGTAACGAACTGGGTCTTGGGGTGCTTGGATTGGAGCGTTCTGAGCTACCTGGAACCCACGGGAACATCGAGTATCTAATCTGGGTTGCTAGTTCCGAGCGACCAAATCAGTCAAAATGGACTGAGAGAATTGAAAAACTGGCGAGGGAGGGAAAATGAGCGCAAAACGACTAGTTTTGCTGGTTTCCCATACCGCCAGGGATGAAGCAATTGTTGCAACCCTAGAGTCAGCCACTGCGCTGCTGGCTGCTGGAATCACGCCAGTAATGACCAAAGAACAACTTACCGAGACCAAAAAGTTTGCTACCGGCGAGGCCGCAAAAACCATGGAACAGGTTCTTGAACTTGGATCTGATTGCCATGAAGGAGAGCTTGAGCTCGCGGTAGTTCTTGGCGGAGACGGCACCATCTTGAAAGCCGCCGAAATCGTTCGGGAATCTCAGACTCCGTTGCTTGGTATCAACCTCGGCCACGTTGGTTTCTTAGCCGAAAGCGAAAAGAACGAAATTGGCTCCACCATTGAAAGAGTTGCCAAGCGCGATTACATAGTAAAAGAGCGGCTCACGCTTGACGTTTCGGTTTTGCTAGAAGGTAAAGAGGTATACCGCACCTGGGCCCTAAACGAAGCCGCGGTTGAAAAAAGCGCTCGCGAGAAGATGCTCGAGGTAGTTGTTGAAATCGATGGCAGGCCGCTATCAAGTTTTGGTTGCGATGGAATTGTGATGTCCACACCAACCGGTTCCACAGCCTACGCATTTTCTGCCGGGGGACCAGTAGTTTGGCCATCGGTTGATGCGCTGCTACTTGTTCCACTGAGTGCTCATGCCCTATTCGCAAGACCGCTTGTTATAAGCCCTGGAGCACTACTAGCTGTTGAAGTTCTGCAGCGATCTCCTGGCCACGGTGTGCTGTGGTGTGATGGAAGGAGATCGACAGAACTACCGGCAGGTGCAAGAGTAGAGGTAAGAAAATCCTCAAAGTCTGTGAAACTTGCCCGATTGAATCAGGGCCCCTTTACAAACCGATTGGTAAAGAAATTTGCTTTACCGGTTGAAGGCTGGCGTGGACCGGATTCAAAAAAGGACTAGCTCGTGATCGAAGAGATTCTCATTCGCGACCTCGGGGTCATTAGCGAAGCCAAGCTGGAGTTTGGGCCAGGACTCACCGTGCTGACCGGTGAAACCGGTGCTGGAAAAACCATGGTGCTAAATGCCCTTGGTCTGCTACTTGGTGAAAGAAGTGATTCTTCGGCTATTCGCAAGGGTCAGGAACAGGCCTTTGTTGAAGGAAGATGGTTACTTGCTGAATCGGCAGTTACAAGAATTCGCGAACTAGGTATCGAACTAGAAGATGCTGAGCTTTTAGTGAACCGCTCGGTTTCTGCTGAGGGTAGATCGCGGGCTGCTCTTTCAGGTAAATCGGTTCCGGTTGGAATCTTGTCAGAAATTGGTGAACAACTTGTGGTTGTACACGGTCAGTCCGATCAAATTCGACTGCGCTCCGCAGCAGCTCAACGCGAAGCTCTAGATCAATTTGCAGGTGCAGAGCTTGCAAAAGTAATGACCGAGTACACAACCGTCTATGCAAACTGGATGCAGGCAGCGACTAGGCTTTCCGAGATTACTACCCAGCTAGAAGCTAGATCTCGCGAAGCCGACCAGATTAGGTCTGCTGTTGAAGAGCTAACGAGTCTTGATCCAAAGCCAGGAGAGGACATCGAGCTCGCCGAGAAAGCCTCAAAGCTCACTCACCTTGAAGAGCTGCGAATCGCTGCCACCGCGGCGCATAACCAACTAAGCAGCGAGGGTTTTGACGACTCATCCGATGCCATAACTTTGATCGGCAAGGCTAGGCGTGCACTTGAGGCAGTCAGTGAGCATGATCCAGAACTATTTTCTCTAGCGCAGCAGCTAAAGGAAATCGGCTTTTCGCTGAATGAAACCAGCGCTAGCATCTCTGGCTACCTAGCCTCATTGGATAGCGAGGGTGGCCAAGAGTTAGAGAGCGTGCAGCAAAGAAGGGCAGATCTAACTTCCGCGATGCGAAAGTATGGCCCAACTCTCGAAGAAGTGATTTCATATTTTGAAAACTCTGGAGCCAGGCTCTTAGAGCTTGATTCTTCAGACAAAGAGATTCAAGAGCTCACGGCTCTAGAGCAATCCCTTGGGAAGCAGGCCACATCGCTAGCCAAGACAATTACCGAGCTTCGCACCAAGGCAGCTAGTGCTTTGGCTAAGTCAGTAACCGGAGAGCTAGCTGCTCTGGCCATGACTGGTGCTTCTCTTGAGGTGACGGTATCCCAAGGCTCAGAGCTGGGGGCTACAGGGGCAGACCAGGTGGCCATATTGCTAAGTGCTTATCCGGGCGCGGAGCCCAGGCCGCTTGGCAAAGGTGCATCCGGGGGAGAGCTATCTCGGATCATGTTGGCTATCGAGGTCGTGCTGGCTGGTAGTGAACTGGCCCCTACCTTTATATTCGACGAAGTTGATGCCGGAGTTGGCGGTGCTGCGGCTACCGAGGTAGGTAAAAGACTTGCCACTTTGGCCCAAAACGCCCAAGTTATCGTGGTTACTCACTTGCCTCAGGTGGCAGCTTTTGCGACCAGGCACCTGAGGGTTCTAAAAAGCGTCAGTGATCAATACACGTCGACCGACGTGGTTCGCCTCGAAGGCGAAGCTGTGGTGGAAGAGCTCGCTCGGATGTTATCTGGGTTGAGCGAATCCGAAAGCGGAAAGACTCACGCCAAAGAGCTTTTGGAGTTGGCAAAAGCTTCAATCTAAATTTTTTTTGCGTGTCGTTTTGCTGGGGTTGAGATCCACAAGCAAAAGTGAGTAAACTAAAATTCCATGGTAGAAACTGTGGATCCGGGGCGTACAAGACATATATTCGTCTCCGGCGGAGTTGCCTCCTCACTTGGAAAAGGCCTCACAGCAGCCAGTCTAGGAAACCTTCTAAGAGCACGCGGTCTTCGCGTTGTAATGCAAAAACTAGACCCCTATCTAAACGTTGACCCTGGAACCATGAACCCGTTTCAACACGGTGAGGTTTTTGTTACTGAAGACGGTACCGAAACAGATCTAGACATAGGTCACTATGAGAGATTCCTCGACATCAACTTGTCAAAAGCTGCCAACGTCACAACCGGTCAGATTTACTCAACCGTTATTGCCAAGGAGCGTAGGGGAGAATACTTAGGCGATACAGTCCAGGTAATCCCACACATCACCGACGAAATCAAGCGTCGAATGAGGCTTCAGGCAAATGAAGAACCAATTCCAGACGTAATCATCACTGAAATTGGTGGCACCGTCGGTGACATTGAATCCCAGCCATTTTTGGAAGCCGCCAGGCAAATCAGGCACGATGTCGGTCGGGACAATGTCTTTTTTGTTCACGTCTCACTGGTTCCATACCTTGGGCCATCGGGGGAGCTAAAAACCAAGCCCACCCAGCACTCGGTTGCCATGCTTAGATCAATTGGTATCCAGCCAGATGCCATTGTTTGCCGTTCGGACCGGGCCCTTCCTGATTCAATAAAGAAAAAGATTGCTTTGATGTGTGACGTGGATATCAGGGCAGTAGTAAACGCCGCAGATGCCCCAAGCATTTACGCCATTCCCACGGTGCTGGACAACGAGGGACTGGACAGCTACATCATTAACTCCCTAAGCCTCAAAGCCGGAGAAATTGACTGGACCAGGTGGAGCTCAGTACTAAGCGCAGTAAACGAACCAAAGCATGAGGTGACTATTGCTCTTGTGGGTAAATACATCGAGCTGCCAGATGCCTACCTATCGGTAACTGAAGCACTTCGTGCAGGAGGTTTTGCTCATCAGGCCAAGGTAAACATTCGCTGGGTGGCCTCTGATCTTTGTGAATCTGAAGAAGGCGCTTCTAGCCAGCTAGCGGATGTTGACGGAGTTTGTATTCCAGGCGGTTTTGGTGTTCGAGGAATCGAAGGCAAGCTAGGAGCTTTGAAGTTTGCTCGCGAGAACAAAATTCCAACCCTTGGTTTGTGCCTTGGACTGCAGTGCATGGTTATTGAGTTTGCAAGAAATGTACTCGGATTACAAGACGCGTCTTCGACAGAGTTTGATCCGCAAGTCAAGCACCCTGTTATTGCCACCATGGCGGAGCAGATTGATATCCTTGCAGCAGGTGAAATGGGCGGCACCATGCGCCTAGGTTCTTTTGAAGCAAAACTTTCTAAGGGCTCGATTGCCGCCGAGGTTTATGGCAGCAACGAAGTTACTGAGCGTCACCGTCATCGTTATGAAGTCAACAACTCTTATCGTGAGCAGCTAACAGCTGGCGGAATGGTTATTTCTGGAACCTCTCCTGATGGTTCGCTCGTTGAATTTGTTGAGCTATCAAAAGCCGATCACCCATACTTTGTTGCAACACAGGCTCATCCAGAATTCAAATCCAGACCAAATAGAGCGCACCCGCTGTTTATTGGTTTAGTGAAAGCAAGTTTGGAGCGTCAAGAGTCCAACCGACTCTTCGAGGTCAAGGATGCCTAACGACCAGAGCGTCGATATTGCGTCTATCAAAAAGACACTGATTCACAAAGGTATGGTCTGGGATCTAGTTTCAGACACATTTGAATTCAACGGACAGCGTCTTACCCGAGAGTATGTCGATCACACCGGCGCAGTTGCCGTATTGGCCTTCAACGAGAAAGAGGAGCTGCTTCTAATGAAGCAGTATCGAAGGCCGGTAGGAAAGTACCTAATTGAACTTCCTGCAGGAATATTGGATGTGCCGGGGGAGTCACTCCTTGATTGCGCCAAGCGTGAGCTTGCCGAAGAGGCAGGATTTGATGCCGCTGACTGGTCCGAGTTGATTAGCTTTCACACCACCCCGGGCGGCAACAACGAGGTGATTACGATCTTTGTTGCTAAGCAGCTTTCAGAAACCAGCTTGGTTTTTGAGGCGACTGGCGAGGAAGTTGACATGCCACAATCATGGGTTCCAATTTCCGAGGCCGTGAAGCTCGTGCTCTCGGGAAAGATAATGAGCCCAAGCGCGGTTGTTGGAATCATGGCTTACCAGCTAAGTAAAGACGGTTCACAAACAAGCTAATGAAAACCCTCGCGCAGCTAGTTGATGATTACCTTCGGCACCTGAGCATTGAGCGAGGGTTAGCGAAGAACTCAATCGCTGCCTATCGGCGTGACCTGAACTCCTATCTTGCCTACTTAGAGAAGCAAAAGATCACAAACCCTAGTCAAGTCACCGAAGCCCACGTGACTGGCTACGTCAGTTCGATTTCTGAATCGGGAGCCCTCTCGGCCAACTCGGTTGCACGAATGCTCGCGGGAGTTAGAGGATTACACAGATTCTGGCTTTTTGAGTCCATCACCATCGGCGATCCAAGTTCTATGGTGAAGCCTCCGAAGCTACCAAAGCGCCTACCAAAAGCCATCAGTGTTTCAGAAATAGAGAAACTAATCGAAGCCTCTGGGCCAGATCCCAAGAAACTCGATGCTGGTGAACCCGACCTAGCGAGAGTGCGCGATCGGGCAATTCTGGAGCTGCTTTATGCGACAGGTGCCAGAATCAGCGAGCTAACCGCGCTGAACCTGGATGACCTAGTTGACCCAACCATGATTCGATTGTTTGGAAAGGGATCGAAAGAGCGCATGGTTCCGGTTGGAAGCTTTGCCCAGAGCGCTCTTGAGGTTTATTTGGTTCGGGCAAGACCTGTTCTTGTGAAGAAGGGGAAAGGAACTCCGGCTCTTTTTCTGAATCAGCGCGGCAGCCGACTATCCAGGCAGTCGGCCTGGCAGATCATTAGCGATAGCGCTGACGCGGCGAAGATTTCCTCGGAGGTTTCACCTCACACTCTTAGGCATTCTTTTGCAACCCACCTTCTAGAAGGCGGGGCGGATGTGCGGGTGGTTCAAGAATTGCTGGGTCACTCTTCGGTTGCCACCACCCAGATTTATACACTTGTTACGGTTGATGCCCTTCGCGAGGTTTACGCCACCAGCCATCCGCGGGCCAGGAAATAGCGGTCGCAACGGGCAGGTAGGCTATTAGCTCGGGAGGATTCATGGCACAGCGACCAGCTAAAAGGCCGGTTTTTGACATCCCCGCCACCTTGCAAAGTCACGGTCCCGCAAGAATCATTGCGATGTGTAATCAAAAAGGTGGGGTTGGAAAAACCACCACAGCAATCAACTTGGCCTCCGCTCTTGCAGGTTATGGCCGCAAGGTATTGCTAGTTGATTTCGACCCGCAGGGTGCTCTTTCAGCAGGGCTCGGGGTTGTTGCGCACGATATCAAAACAATTTACGATCTCATGGTTGAAAAAGACCTAAAGGTTCAAGATGTCATCTTGCCAACTGGTGTGAAAAACCTTGACGTAATTCCTGCAAACATCGACCTTTCCGCAGCTGAAGTTCAGTTAGTCAACGAGGTTGCTAGAGAGCAAATTCTTGCTCGGGTGCTTCGCCCGGTAACTGACGATTATGACGTAGTGATTATTGATTGCCAGCCATCTCTTGGTTTATTGACTGTTAATGCTCTAACTGCAGCTCATGGAGTCCTAATTCCCTTGAACTGCGAGTTCTTTGCTCTTCGCGGAGTGGCTCTTCTTATCGAGACGATTGAAAAGGTGCGCGATCGGTTGAACCCAGCTATCAAATTGGATGGTATCTTGGCCACGATGTATGACCCAAGAACTCTGCACGCTAGGGAAGTAGTCGAACGACTCTACGAAGCCTTTGGAGATCAGGTTTTTGACACCATCGTGCACCGCACCGTGAAATTCCCTGACGCCACCATCGCAGCCGTTCCCATTACCGAATTTGCTCCAACTTCAGATGCCGCTGAGTATTACCGAACCGTGGCAAGAGAGTTAGTTTCTCGTGGCAACGCCCCATAATCTCGAGGTCATGGAGCCCGAAAAAGACAAAGGCTTTGCGCTAACGCTAAGTAACTTTGAGGGTCCATTTGACCTATTGTTGACACTTATTTCTAAACACGAGCTGGACATCACCGAGATTTCTCTTAGCCGCGTTACCGATGAATTTATCCAGTACGTAAAGCAACTTGACGAGCATGAAGAAATGGAACAAGCGAGCGAGTTTCTAGTTATTGCCGCAACGCTATTGGATCTAAAAATCGTCTCGTTGCTGCCACAGGGTGAGCTGGTTGACGCCGAGGATGTTGCCCTTCTTGAAGCAAGAGATCTGCTGTTTGCCAGGCTTTTGCAATACAAGGCTTTCAAGGAAGTTTCTAGCTGGTTCGCAACCCGGATCGACATGGAAGCTACTCGGGTTGCCAGAGCTGTTCCAATTGAAACTAGGTTCCGTGAAAGTACCCCGGAACTTGTTTGGACGATGACTTTAGAAGACTTTCACGCCTTATCGCAAGAGGTTTTCACACCGAGAGAAATTCCGGGTATTGGACTAACTCACCTCCACGCACCCGCAGTTAGCATCCGCGAGCAGGCCACCGAAGTTATTCTTCGACTTCGAAAGGCTGGTAGCTTGACATTTTTTGATTTAATTCGTGACGAGCCAGATAGAGCAAAAATTGTTGCTCGGTTCCTAGCGGTACTAGAGCTCTATAGGCTCTTGGCTATTGCCATGCAGCAGGATGGGCCTCTGGCAGATCTACTTATTACTTGGCAAGCCGATAACTTCGATGATGAACAACTAGCAAACCTGGGAGCAGATTATGACTCTTGATGAGAATCAAGGCACCGAGAACACCTTGCAAGAAGACAGTATCGAGGGAGCACTCGAAGCTATCTTGATGATTACCGATGCTCCGATCTCGCTAGTTGCTTTGGCAACCGCTCTAGAGATACCGGTGAACCAGGTTCGTGATGCCGTAATCAAGTTACGCGATGACTACGATGGCAAAGACGGAATTAGCGCTAGGGGTTTTGAACTTCGAGAGGTAGCCGGAGGTTGGAGAATCTACGTTCGCCAAAACTACGACTGGGCGGTAAAGATGTTTATCGCTAACGAAAACCCAACCAAGCTTTCGCAAGCTGCCCTTGAAACTCTCTCTGTAATCGCTTACAAGCAACCAATTGCTAGGGGGCAGATTGCTTCAATTCGTGGCGTGAACGTCGATTCGGTTGTTAGAACCCTTACTTCCAGGGGCTTGGTAACCGAGCTGTATACCGATTCTGAAACCGGTGCGATTCACTACGGAACTACTTCGTTGCTACTGGAGCAACTCGGAATCAACTCTTTGGACCAGCTTCCTCCGATTAGCCCCTACCTGCCGGATATCAACAGCGATTTCAATGAGCGATAGGGAATCAACAGAGGGTATAAGACTTCAGAAAGTAATGGCTAATGCTGGAGTGGCATCCAGAAGAGTATGCGAAGATCTGATCTCATCGGGGTCCGTCAAGGTTAACGGCAAGGTAGTCAAAGAACTGGGCACCCGAATCAATCCCGAAATAGACAAGGTTGTTGTCAAGGGCACCCCGATTCAACTTGATGTTTCCAAGGTCTACTTGATGCTCAATAAACCCGCTGGGGTAGTTAGCACCATGCAAGACGAGCACGGCAGACCAGATCTTTCGCAGTATGCACTTGATTACGACCGGATCTTTAATGTCGGCAGATTAGATGTTGACACCACTGGATTATTGTTGATGACCAACGATGGCGACCTCGCGCATAAGCTAATGCACCCATCCTTTGAGGTCCCTAAGACATACCAGGCCAAAGTTCACGGCCAAATTACTCAACCTGTTTTGAATCAGCTGCTTGCCGGGATCGAACTAGAAGATGGACCCATCAAGGCCGATAAGGCCAGATTCCTGTCAGCTTCTGGAAACCACAGCCTGGTCGAACTCGAGCTACACAGCGGTAAAAACCGCATTGTCCGAAGAATGTTTGAGTTTCTTGGGTTTCCGGTGGTGGCCCTGGTTAGAAGGCAGTTCGGTCCTCTACATTTAGGCCATCTAAAGCTTGGTGCTGTGAGGCAACTGTCTAAAATAGAGCTCGGAGCCATTTTGAAAGCCGCAGACAAGAAAAGGACATAATCATGTCAATTCGTGCAATTCGCGGTGCCATCCAACTAGATGTTGACGAGCGTTCTCACCTCATCAAATCCACGGCAGAGCTGCTTACCAAAATGCTGCACGACAACAAAGTCGATGAGTCTCAACTAATCTCGATTCTTTTCACAGCAAGCCCCGACGTGACCTCTGAGTTTCCAGCGCTAGCGGCAAGAGAGCTTGGCTTGGGCGATGTTCCACTGATGTGCTTTGTCGAAATGGATGTAGCCGGAGCTATGCCAAGAGTTATCAGGGTTTTGGTGAATGCTGAACTTGATACTCCCAGAAGTGAGATCCAGCACGTGTATCTTCGCGGTGCAACAGCCCTGCGCTTGGATCTAGCCCAGTGAAAGACTCGAGACTAACCGGGCCAATCAAGATCGTTGGCACCGGACTGATTGGAACATCTATTGGCCTAGCCCTAAAGAGCAAGGGCCTTGAAGTCTTACTCGAAGACGCATCGCCTGCGGTATTGAACCTAGCTATTGATTTTGGTGCCGGCAGCAAATTCCAACCCGGTTCAGAGCCAGAGCTAGTGATCGTCTGCACCCCACCAGATATAACAGCCCAAGTTATTGCGGCAGAGCTCAAGGCTCACCCCAAGGCAACTGTTACCGATGTTGCAAGTGTTAAGGGAACGGTGTTAACCGCGCTGCAGCAGCAGGGCATAGGGCTTGAAAACTACGTGGGATCACATCCGATGGCAGGTCGAGAGCAAACCGGAGCTCTTGCTGGCCGGGGGGATCTGTTTATTGGAAGACCTTGGGTGGTCACACCAAATAAGGATTCTTCCAAAGATTCCATGTTGGCGGTGGAGTCCTTGGCGCTAGACCTTGGAGCAGCGATAGTTTTTATGGACCCTATTGAGCACGACAGGGCAGTGGCGCTCGTTTCTCACGCACCGCAGATTATTTCTTCGCTACTTGCCGCAAGGCTTGCCTCGGCAGATAGTTCGGATGTGTCACTTGCCGGTCAGGGGCTTCGAGACACAACTCGGATTGCCGCCTCTGACCCAAAGCTTTGGATGCAGATTCTTTCAGCGAACAGTCAGCAGGTATCGGATGTTTTGAGCAGTGTGAGAAATGATCTAGACCAGATTCTTGAAGCTTTGCAAGACCCAGCAAAGCCTGGTTCGCTAACAAGTATCGGAAAGTTGCTGGAATCTGGAAATCTAGGCGTTGCAAAGATTCCAGGTAAGCATGGCTCAAGTGCAACAAAGTACGCCAAGATCACGGTCATGATCGACGACAAGCCAGGAGAGCTTGCAAGACTACTAACCGAGGTTGGTCAAATAGGCATAAACCTCGAAGACCTAACATTGGAGCACGCAACCGGAGCACAAGTTGGACTTCCAGAGCTCTACGTCCTGCCAAATTCAGAAGCTGAGCTTGTGGCTGCGTTAGTCGAGCGCGGTTGGAAGATTGTCGGATGAGCCAAACCATAGTCGCAGTTGATGGACCAGCAGGTTCGGGTAAATCAAGTGTTTCAAAGCAAGCCGCCAGGCAGCTTGGTTTTGGATATCTAGATACCGGGGCTGGATACCGCGCACTTACCAAGACCGCATTGGATGCAGGGCTAGATCTTGCAACCGTTGGCGAGCAAGATCTAGATGTTTTGTTTGACTATTCGATTTCAACGGAACCAGATAATTATTGGGTAAGAGTGGGAGCTAAAGACCTAACAGAAGCCATTCGGAGCCAAGAAGTCGAACTCAATGTAAGTAAAGTTGCTGCTCAACCCAAGGTGCGCAGCTTTATGAGGCAAATTACTAGATCCTTAGCTGCCAGCTGTCCAAACGAGGGAATCATCGTTGAAGGCAGGGACATCACCACCGTGGTGATGCCCGATGCCAAGGTAAGAGTTCTACTAACCGCCAGCGAAGAAGTTAGACTTAGGAGAAGATCAGTCGATTTGCTTGGAAGTGGTTCTTTAGCGGCCCAACTTAGCGATCGAGACAAGAAGGATTCAAAAGTCGTTGACTTTTTGAACCCAGCACCCGGGGTAACCCTTCTTGATACCACCGAACTCGACTTCGAGCAATCGGTAACTGCCTTGGTTGATCTAATCAACCGCTAACCGGCTAAGGAATGAAGTCATGGAAGAAGATCAGCTCGACGAGCAAGCACGCGCCAACGTGCTGCGCGGGTCGCTAAGCGACTATGAGCTAGATGAAGAAGACTTAGCTCTTCTAGAAATTGAGCTAGCCGAAGAGGGATTCGAGGGCTATCTGCCAGCACTTCCAGTGCTGGCAATTGTTGGTCGTCCAAATGTTGGTAAATCTGCTCTGGTGAACCGAATTCTTGGCCGTCGAGAAGCGGTTGTCGAAGATGTTCCAGGTGTCACTCGTGACCGCGTTTCTTATAAAGCCGAATGGAACGGTAGAAAATTCACCCTGGTTGATACTGGCGGCTGGGAGCCAAACCCCAAAGGAATCGATGCTGCTGTTGCGGCTCAGGCTGAGGTAGCCGTTGAGCTTTCCGATGCCGTTTTGTTTGTGGTGGATGCGATGGTAGGTCCTACCGCCACCGACGAAAGAGTAGTCAAGATGCTTAGAGCATCTGGCAAACCGGTGATCTTGGTAGCGAACAAGATTGACGATGCTAGACAAGAGCCAGAAGCAGCAGCTTTGTGGTCGCTGGGGCTTGGTGAGCCACATCCAGTTTCTGCTGTTCACGGCCGTGGGGTAGCAGACTTGCTCGACGCTGCAATGGCAAAGCTACCTGCAATCTCGGCTGTTGCCGAGCAAGAATTTGGTGGACCTAGAAGGGTTGCCCTAATTGGAAGACCAAACGTCGGTAAATCTTCGCTTTTGAACAAGGCCGTTGGCAAAGTTAGGGCAGTAGTTAGCGAGATTGCTGGAACTACCCGTGACCCAATTGATGAGCAGGTAGAGCTAGGTGGCAAGACCTGGCGCTTTGTTGATACCGCAGGTATCAGAAGAAGAATCAAGCTAGCTCAAGGAGCAGACTTTTATGCTTCTTTGAGGACAGCCGCCGCTTTGGAGCGAGCTGAGGTGGCTGTTGTCTTGTTTGATGTGACCGAACCGCTAAGCGATGGCGACATCCGAATTGTTGATCTGGCTTTAGAGTCAGGACGAGCACTAGTGCTTGCGTTCAACAAATGGGATCAGATGGACGACGAGCGAAGAAAATACCTTGAGCGAGAAATCGAACAGAACCTCTCTCACGTTTCCTGGGCTCCAAGGGTAAACATCTCAGCACTTACAGGCCGTCACCTGGAAAAGCTTGTTCCTTCGCTAGAGGTGTCGCTGCACAGCTGGGATCTTCGAATTCCAACTGGCAAGCTCAATACGTTTATACAAGAGCTAGCCATGGAGTTTCCACACCCAGTCAGGGGAGGCAAGCAGCCAAGAATCCTGTTTGCAACCCAGGCCTCCACTAGACCTCCAAAGTTCATCCTTTTCACCACGGGATTTCTGGACCCGCAGTACCGAAGGTTTATCCAAAGAAGGCTGCGCGAGAGCTTTGGCTTTGAGGGAAGCCCGATTGAGATCTCCATGCGGGTTAGAGAAAAGCGCAAGCGCTAGGTTTTTGAGCTCCCATGACTATAGATGGATTCATTGCCTTTTCCCTCTGGATGATTGTTCCACTTGGGCTGTTGTGAAGCGCGCTTCATTTTCTGTTTGATTGGACCAAACACAACAGGTTTGTTGCAATTTTTAGCGCAGTAAACGAAAGCTACTGGGAGCACATCAAGATTGCTATCTGGCCGGTGCTACTGCTACAGATTGTGCTTTTTTCGCTAGGCGGATACCAGTTTTCTTCCTTTATCCCCGCAGCCACCATTGCTTTGTATTCAATACCGGTGAGCATGGTGGGGCTGGTATTTCTCTACAAATCAGTTAGCAAGCGCAACATCCTGTGGTTAGACATCAGCATCTTCTTTGTCTGTATTGCGGTTGCCCAGTCAATTTTCGTTTTAGTTCTCGAACAGCTCGCCGCGACCAGTGGGACCGTAATTCTCTCGGGCTTGTTCTTGTCAGGGCTAATAGTTGCTTTCTTGTTGTTTACCTTTCGGCCTCCCCAGGAGCCAGATGTCTTTTTAGATCCGATCAACAAAGGTTATGGCCTTCTTGCTCACCCGGATCTAGACCATAAGCCAACGGATAGACCCTGACTTATACTTGGCTGGTTACTGAGTTAACATCGGTAGCAGCGGGCTATAGCGCAGCTTGGTAGCGCACTTGACTGGGGGTCAAGGGGTCGTGGGTTCAAATCCCGCTAGCCCGACTGGGAAGTTGACGAGCCACCGACTCCTGGCGCCACATAGCTGATTGTGGCCTTTGACCGTAATTTGTTTCTTGGCCTTAGTCAGCTTTCAAAATGGCCAATTCTGCGGACAAGCGCGTACGGGCACGATCGCTGGTTAGTGCCCAACAGATTGTCACCGAATCAAGTAGTTCGGTGCCTAATCCAGCGTTGTGTTTTCCACTGGTCCCGTCTCCGTCGTCCTCAACAACTATCTGGACATTACCTTCTGAGGTAATGTCCAAGACGATGTCGACTGTGTGAGCGTTCCCGTGGAAAATCGCATTGTTGACTCCTTCTCGAGCGACCTCGGCCAGGGCCGCTGAGATCACAGGTTGGTGGTCCAGTGCCGCAAGGGTCTCTTCCTGTGCGCGCCAGCGCAACGTGACGATACCGCTCCATGCTTCCGCGAGCGAGTCTAAGAATTCCCTCACGGGTTTTACCAATTCGGTTTGCGTGACGTCTGTCAGCCCGCGTTCTAAGCGCTCGATAGCGGTGGAAATCTCCAATTCGGTGGTTCCGTGCTTCTGAAGTTGCAGGCTTGTGGCGATGAGAGCTCCTTGGAGAGACCCATGGACCATCAGAGCAGTTTGGCGATTGATATGCCATATTTCAGCTCGGAGCGCAGAGATTTCCTTCGTGGTTTGAGCCTGCAGCTTCTCAGTTCTTGTAATGAGTTCTTGTTTCCTGGCATAGAAAACACCACCAGCTGCTAGTGCAATTCCACTCGTCAGAGACGTGACCAGCAAATTAGGGAAGTCGGTGGTGAATCCCCAGGTGGAATAACCAGCCCAATCCCCGGGAATGGCCCGCAGGAGCTGAAAAGGCAACGACACCAAGGGGATGAGGAGGCCGGCGGTGAGGACAAACACTCCCGGTTGGGTGAGTCTGCTTCCCTGCGGCACCAGTCGACGAATCACAGACAGGAGCCCTCCTAAGCCCAGGGAAAGCCCGATACAGAGTGTGACGAGCTGTGGCGAAACATCGGCCACATCGGGGAAGTCTCGGGACATAATTGCAACGAAAAAGGTGGCAAGAATCGCTCCGGTTTGGGCGGGCACAATCGCAGACCTCACGGGTACCTTTTCGTTGACACCCAGCGCCTTGCCTTCGACGGGTAACGCCGGGCGAGGCAGTCGCACACCCGAACTGGTCTGAGAGATCAGTCTGTGAGAAAAAGGTTTGAGGACTCCTGATATTGAGTGTTGTATGTCGGCGACCAGCGCATCAACCCGTTTGGCAGAGAGTGGCCCCGACTTGATGATGTCGAGAACACGATTCACTTCCGGGACAACTACGGCAGTGACCTGAGACGAAATTGAGTTGTGGGCGTCACGTCTTTCCTGTGTCGCTGTCGCTTGGATGTGAGCGAGTGTTGTCTCCTCTCGCACAAGTTCTCTCTCTCGTTCTCTCACCCTGGATAGGGGAAACACGAGAACGATGGCGAGGCCAGCCGATACCAGAGTGATGGAGAGGCTTTCCGGGAAGCGGAGGAAGGTTTCGGCAACGTCTGAGCGGGTGTCAGCGGTGCCGCGGGCGAGGAGAGTAACGGCAGGAATCATGACATAGGTGCCAACGGCAATGCCGACACGCGCTAACGGGTGAGCGGTGAGCCGAGACAGTAGCCTTCCCAGACCGAGCACCGCGGCCGCGATGGCCAGAGCGATGGCCTCCCAGATGAGTGGAGATATTTCGCTCAGTGGCACCGGAGTGAAAGCGCCCGAGGGTCGTCCGATGAGCTTGAAGGTGGTCAGAATCACGAGAAAAGTCCACGGCGTCAAATTCTCGAACTGTGGAGAGGCACGCATTAGGTGGGGATCCTTTCAAGAAAGTGGGCCGCCGACTCAGTCCTTGTTCGCTTGCTGTCGAGAACCAGGTCTGGGTGCTGGTCCTGGATTCTGTTCATCATCAGCTCGATGGTGCGCAAGGACTTGCCGCGTGCGTTCGCAATATCAGCGGGGGATAATCCAGCCGCGATATTCACCACAAGGTCGTACTGGACTCGTGTCAGCCCAGACAATGACAGTCTCTCCCGCGAAACCCTTCGAACTTCTAGGCTTGGCCGCAGGCACTCTTCGATGGTGTCGTGAACCACCTGGGTGTCATACAGATCCAGTTTGCTCAAATACGCGACATGGTCGGGAATTCCCTTCAGGGAATGAATTCCACTATCGGCTTCAGAAAATCGCGAGAGAAAAACGATTCCGACATGAGGGTGGCTTCTTCCCAGTATGCGAGCAAAATCTAGCCCACTAGGACCGTGGCCGAGATCGATATCCAATAACACCACATCGGGGTCCAGGCTCGTCATCATTTTTCTGGCTTCAGACACCGTTCGTGCACGCCCCGTGGTGAAGCCAAAACTTGCCACCAGGTTGTCCAACAACACACCGACCATCGGGTCATCATCCACGATGAGTGCCCGCCGACTTCCCCAGAGCGGGTGAGTTTCCATGGGTTTTACCCTACTCGCGAGACACACCCGGGAGAAAGGGGGTTTCGAAAACGAATGTTTCGTCAAGCCAGGAAAGCCCGTCTTCTACTTTGTTATCTGTCTACTTTAATTTTTTGCAAAGTTCTGGGCTGGCAAAGGGGGTAGTGAAACAAATGAGGACTGCATCCAATTGGAATAGTTCGCTTTCGCCTCGTTTGCTGACCACAATCTTGGTAGGCCTGCTTGCCTCCGCAAGTACTTTGGCCTTCCCTTCACAGAGTTTTGCTGTCGGGGATGTGAATCTTGCTGCTGCGGACATCATTAAGGGAAATGGCGGCGGTAGTCTCGCTGCAAATGCCGCGCTGAGCGGTGACGGGTCAACCGTCATCTTCGGCGAACAAGGGCATTGGGGCTGGGCAGGCACTCCTAGAGCCACCGTCCAGGTCCGAGAATGGAACGGTTCCTCTTGGGTATCAAAGGGCAGCTTGCCGGACGCGAACAACCGCGAAATTGGGTTCTGGCAGGACATCTCCGACAACGGAGACGTCGTCTCGTATAGCACCCACGTTTTGGAGAAGGTTTTTGTCGCCGACTGGAGCGGGTCCGCATGGGTTCAGCGGCCAACAATCACTGCGAGCCAGGCGGGAGTCTCCCTTGGCAAACATTCGTTGAGCGGTGATGGAAATGTACTCGTCGTCGGTGAGAGCGGTTTTGACAACGGCGTCGAAGTTAATAACGGAAAAGTGAGAACTCTCGATTGGGACGGTTCTTCGTGGAGCGAAAGAACCGCCATTATCGGGGCAGAGGGTGAGTCTTTAGGCAACAGCCGCATGGACATCACGGCTGATGGCGCAACGATTTCTTTCGGGGGATCCCTATATTCGAACGCTGATGGGGCTGAGGTTGGAAGGGTGAGAGTTGCGACTTGGGACGGGGCTTCTTGGGCTGAGAGGCCTGCACTGACTGGCTCTCAAGCGTCAGCGAGAGCGTCTAATCCCGTTTTGAGTGACGATGGAGCTGTGCTGGGTTTTTCCGAGGCCGAGTGGGGTGTCAGTGGTCGGATTAGAACCTTTGATTGGCGAGAATCTTCGTGGATTGAGAGGCCTCGAGTGGCTGATGGATCTCATTATTGGAATGATGTGGACATTAGTGCGAGTGGCACCGCAATCTCTATGTCCAGCTACGGCAATCAAAAATTGAGAGTTTATGACTGGGTAGGGGATTCTTGGGTGCAGCGCGGCTCGGATGCTCCAACGTTTTGGCCGGGCGGTGGAAACCACTACGGTAACGAAGCTTCGATGTCCTCCAACGGCTTGATGGTCGCAACGTCCCAGGTGTACTCCGATGTGAACGGTTCTCGAAGTGGGCGAGTCGATATTTATCGGTCGCCTGGGGCGCTTCGTGGTGTCGTCTTCCACTCGAATGGCGGCTCTGGTGCTATGTCGACGCAAACGAGCCACACTTCTGCGGCCCTGACTTCGTCGAGTTTTTCAAAAACCGGAACAACCTTTAGAGGTTGGAGTACCGTGGCCGATGGATCGGGAACTGATTATGCAGATGGCGATACCTACGATTTTTCTGCAAACGTCACCCTGTATGCGCAGTGGGCCCCGATCGCCGTTACTTTTGATGCAAATTCTGGTTCGGGTTCTATGGCGGATCAGATGGCTGCGGGAGGGCCTACTGCGTTAACGGCCAATGCATTCACAAGGACGGGGTATGCGTTCGCGGGGTGGAATACCGACGCAGATGGGGTTGGAGACGCCTATGCCGACGGCTCCACCTTCCCGTTCAGCTCAGACGATACTCTCTACGCGCAATGGCTCAAGTCATCGCCCTCAATTGAGGCAACCCACGACATCTGGATTCAAGGTGACGGGTCTAACCCAGACCGCGGCACCTCAGCACATCTCGTCCTAAAAATGGGATCTAGCGCCGACGGCCCCGTGGGCAAGAGGGTAGCGCTACTTCGCTTTGATTACGACCCTTCTTATGTCTGGACTTCCGCGGCTCTTGATTTAGTTGTGTCACTCAACCAACCAGGAAATTCTGACCGACAATACGGGACGTCATTCACGAGCTTTAATGTCAACGTTTATGGCGCAAACGATGCTGACTGGGCCGAATCCTCCTTAAACTTCGTTTCAGCCCGTGACACTGCTTCAGACTGGAAAATTGTATTTACCCACCCTTACTCAACGCCCGGCGCCACCCTTCTTGGGAGTATCTCGGTGCCCGCAAACACAAGGGGTTCAAGCGCTCCAACCGTCGGCAAAAGTTTTTCCCTCTCGAACCCAGACCTTGTAACTTTTTTGAACAACGACTCGGACGGAAAAGTCACGTTCTTCATCACTCGTACAGACGGGAGTAACCAATCAAATCTGTGGTTTGCTTCGAGCGAAAACACCATCTACGACGGCCCGCGGTTAACGGTCCCGACGGTGTCGTTTAGCTCGAATGGCGGTTCTGGTTCTATGGCGGATCAGACGGCTGCGGGTTCTACTGCTTTGACGTCGAATTCGTTTACTCGTCAGGCTTATTCGTTTGCTGGGTGGAATACTGCGGCGGATGGGTCGGGGACCGCATATGCGGATGGTGCTTCGTATGATTTTGCTGCGAATCTCACTCTTTATGCCCAATGGAGCGCAATTCCTCCGCCTCCTCCCGCCGAGAGCAAGTCTGCAAGTGCGCCACTCATCGACCAAGATCCTGCAACTGTGACGGCTCTGGGGAGGGCTGCCCTCTTACCTGAACCAGACCGGCCGCTGAAGACAGCTCCCGTTTTAATTCAGCGCATCCTGCAAAGTTCTGGGTCGTCTCAGCCGGCCGTGGCAGTCGCATTAGTGGGCGGGGAAGAGGTTGCCGTGAAGGCCACGATTCGGGGTTCCCAGGCCGCTAGTTATGGTGTGGGGAAAGTCACCGTTGACGTCGGCGTGGCTGCGAAAGATGGTGTCGTAGATTCTGTCGGTGGTGTTCCTTCGCTGAAAATCACGAAGAATTCTCCAGCCAAGGTCAAGGGTGCTGGTTTGCAGCCAAATTCCACGATGCAGGTGTTCCTGCCGGCCTCTAATGGGTCGTTTATTGAGTTGCCTCCGGTCGCTGTGGCAGCGGATGGCTCTTTTGATGGTTCGCTGCCGTTGCGGACTTCGGGGCGCTCCATTCCAATGCCGATTGGCAAAAACTCGATCCAAATGGTGGGGGTTGATGACGAGGGTAACGAGACGGTGCTCGATATCCCCGTGACTATCGCACAGCCTTTACCCGCGCCGGAGATTAACCGTATTAGTGGCGAAAGGCCTGCCCTTACTCCAGGTCAAGGGCTGGCGCTCAACGCGGGGTCACCAGAAACTGTGACTCTGAAGCGCTCCAGTGCGGCAACCTCTGTGGAGGGAAAAGATTGGGCTGTCACTGTCGCGGGTGCCACCATCGATTCGACGGGTCAAACGCTTGCGTTTACTCGGGATGCCCCGGTCGCATACAGTGGTGAGGGTTTCATGCCAGGAACTAGGGCGGATGTGTGGTTGTTCTCCGACCCGACACTGGTGGGAACGGTGGATGTTGCCGCAGATGGTACTTTCACTGCAAACTTTGCGGTGGATAGCAATTTTGTTCCCACAGGGGATCACACCCTACAAATTCAGGGTGTGGGCGAGGACGGGTTTGTCCGGGCCGCCAACCTGGGTGTGGTGGTAGAAGACCCGGTCAGCACACCGTTGGCTCCGATTGATTCGGATCCGATTGGTTGGGTGCCCTTGATGATCATCGGAACATCTGTGGGCGGTTTGCTGGTCCTGGTGGGTGTGACGCTGGCGATTCGGCGAGGAAAGCGTGCGAACGGGCGGCTCGTTCCGATCTCCTGAAAAGTCAGGTTCTCCGCGGGCTTTAGTTTTCGGGGACTTTTTGGGGGTTCGTTGGTTCCCGATGTACCGGGGTTCGAAGCAAGTGCCTCATTGAGTCGTGCCACACGTTGTGCCACATCTTGAACCTTGTCATGCGGTTTCACGGGTGCTCACATCAGACGCAAAACCCTGAACTTGAGCCCCTGTGACACTGTGTGAGAGTCCTGCCTAGGACTGGGGGTCAAGGGGTCGTGGGTTCAAATCCCGCTAGCCCGACCGCAAAAATATTGGCACTTAGCGATTTCAGCTAATCCAATACAATCAAGCTATGCCCCAAGCTCGAAAATCCAGCTTCCTCAATGGTGAGGTTCTGAATATTCCGAACCTGCTCAGCTTTCTGCGAATAGCACTGGTTCCAGTATTTTTGTGGCTGCTGCTAAACGAGATGTTCTTATCTGCAATATTTGTTCTGATGGTTGCCGGAATCACCGACTTTCTGGATGGATATCTAGCCCGCAAGCTAAATCAAATGACCAAACTGGGCAAGGTTTTAGACCCGGTAGCCGATCGGCTATACATCTTTTCTACTCTGTTAGGTCTTTCGATTACCGGGAACATTCCTTGGTGGCTAGCAGCACTGGTAATCGCCAGGGATTTACTCATGCTGATCTCTCTGCCAGCTCTGGTGTCTTTAGGATACTCAACTCTTCCGGTCCACTACCTGGGGAAGGCAAGCACTTTTGCTTTGCTGTATTCGTTCCCGCTGTTACTGATGGGCAAGATCTTCGTGGAGGGCCAGTTCATACTGCTTCCTTTGGCCTGGGCATTTGCCCTCTGGGGCGTGGTTCTTTACTGGTGGTCCGGCTTTGTATACCTGTGGCACCTGATTTTGCTGTGGCGAGAGGACCGTGGAAATTCAAGTAATCTATTGAAAGAGATTAAGGGGGCTTGAGCATGGATTCCGAAAAGCGCGATGAAGTAGAGAAAACTCTCCGATTCAACTCCGAATGGCTTAACGAAGATAATCCTGACCTGAACCCCGAGCACGCCGCTGCCGTGGATGCCCTGCCTAGAGGAAATGCTCTCTTGATTGTTCGCCAGGGACCTAATTCTGGGTCTAGATTTTTGCTTGATAGCGACGTCACAACCGTTGGAAGGCATCCAGATTCATCAATTTTCTTGGATGATGTAACGGTCTCAAGACGCCACGCAGAGTTCCGCCGTCACGGCAATTCCTTCCAAGTTCAGGATTTTGCATCGCTAAACGGCATCTACTACGATGGGGTGCGAATTGAAAGCGCCCTTCTAGAAGAAGGTGCTGAAATTCAAATCGGTAAATTTCGCTTCACGTTCTACCCATCGAAAGCTGCAGGAAATATCTAATGGCTCAAGCCCAATCCAATGTGAGGCCAATCTCTTCCTCCGGAAGACTGCTCACCATTGGTCAGGTGCTTACAATTTTGAATCGTGAATTTCCAGATCTTTCCCCTTCCAAGTTAAGATTCCTAGAAGAGCAGGGTCTTATAGAACCGCAGCGAACACCTGCTGGTTACAGAAAGTTTTCCGAACAAGATGTTCAGCGCACCAGAGTTATTCTTGAGCTGCAAAGAGATCAGTATCTTCCATTGCGAGTCATTCGCGATTACCTAGAGCAGCTTGATTCTGGCAAGACTCCAAACCTTCCTCAGGTTCAGGCATCGGTAGCAAAACTTCAGCCTAAAAACCCAATCAAGCTCACCAAGGTCGCTCTGATGAGCGAAACTGGAATCAGCGCGGGTATCCTGCAAGAGGCTCAGACACTCATGCTGATCAACAAAGAGCCTTTTGAAAGCGCTGACATGGAGATTGCCCGCGCGATTGTTCACTTGCAGCGCTTTGGTATTTCACCCAGGCACTTAAGAGGATTAAAGGCCTCTGCCGATCGCGAGATTGGAATCATCGAGGGTGTAGTTGCACCGGTGCTTTCCAAGAACGAGGCCGCTAGTAAGTCCCGAGCTACCCACTACGCGCAGGAAATCGAGAATCAGTTCGCAACCATCCGTTCCGAGCTAATCAAGGCCGTCATCTCTAAGATCGACAAGTAAAAGCCCCTTAATCTGGCGCTCGACACGCCGCCCTTACCGATTAACTGGCCTAGCTGGCACTAAAGCGGGAGAATTAAAACATTAAACCAATACAGAAAGGTTAGGCGATGGCTCAAAACGACGGTTTCGATAACGACATGTTATTTACCGACGGCATGATCTCGCAGGACCCAAAAGTTGGTTACCGAGGCACTGCCGCAGCCAGCGCTAGCGGGATTAGCTATCGCCAGCTGGACTACTGGGATAGAACTGCACTGGTTCAGCCTTCGGTTCGCTCGGCAACCGGTTCAGGTTCACAAAGACTTTACGCATTCCGTGACATTCTGGTTCTAAAACTAGTCAAGAGACTTCTCGACACCGGAGTATCGCTGCAGCAGATTCGAATTGCAGTTGAACAATTGCGTTCAGAGGGTATGAATGACCTAGCCCGCATCACCTTGATGAGCGATGGAGCCAGGGTTTACCTTTGCACCTCACAAGATGAGGTTATTGACCTACTTGGCCGTGGCCAGGGTGTATTTGGAATTGCTGTTGGAAGAGTGCTTCGTGAGGTTGAGGCATCGCTTGTTAACATTCAGAGCTTGCACTTAGATGACATGGACGAGCTAGCTTCCAGAAGAGCCAACAGAAAAGCTGTTTAGGGCTCGTCTACCAAATCAAGTACGGTCTGAATAGCACCGCGTCGAATCTTCGAACCCTTTAGAAGCTTGGTGCTCCGCTTTGAAGATCTCTTGCTGGTGTCCGCGCTGTGCGACTGGAACATCTGATCTAGAACTAACTCGAAAGACTTAGCGATATTGCCTGCTACTTCACCTGGCCAACTGTGAATTGGTCTTGCTGCACCTTGAGCTTGCTGAACCGCGGAGTGTTCCTCAATAGCAACTGAGAGTAAATCTGATCCAAACAGCTGCTCAAGTTCCGCTAGCCGGAACTGATGCTCCTTGGATGCTGGAATGTAGCGATTGATTAGAACACCAAGGGGTTTCAAGCGGCCGGCTGTTTGCTTGCTGATTGCTGTGATTGCTCGCATTGCTCGGTCGGCAGCCAGTACAGAGAAAATAGAAGGCTCTGCCACAATCAAAACCCTGTCGCTGGCCGTCCAAGCGAGCTGGGTGAGTCCATTCAATGACGGGGGAGTGTCAACGATCACAAGATCGTAATCTGTCTCCACCCGACTCAAGGCCTCCTCAAGCCTCCAAAGATCCCTCTTGGTCGGAGTCGGGCTATCAAACTCGACTACCTTTGGACTTCCCGGTAGAAGATCCATGGTTCCGGCAGAAGGAGACTCCCAGTCACTAGCTACGATGGCCCGAACCACGTTGGCATGCTTGGGAAGCTTAAGAACTTCGGCGCAAGACAACTTGAGCTCTCTCGTTGCCCCAAGAGCAGTGGTCGCATCAGATTGAGGGTCCAGATCGACCACCAGGGTGCGAAGGCCTCTAGATAGTGATGCTGAGGCAAGCCCTAGGGCAACGGTTGTCTTTCCGACACCGCCCTTTAGGGAACTCACGCTTAGTACATGCACCCAAATAGGCTACCTTTTTATTGAGTTAATGTATTTACGCGAAACGAACTGTTTCTAACCATCAGTAAGGGCCCATGTTTAGCAAGATTTTGGTCGCAAATCGAGGCGAAATCGCTGTTCGCGCCTTTCGAGCTGCCTATGAGCTTGGCGCCAAGACGGTGGCGGTTTTTCCATATGAAGATCGGAACTCCACACACCGTCAAAAAGCTGACGAGGCATATCAAATTGGTGAAAAGGGTCACCCGGTAAGTGCTTACCTGAACGTTGCCGAAATTATTCGAGTTGCAAAGGCTTGCGGTGCCGACGCCATTTACCCGGGCTATGGTTTTTTGTCAGAGAACCCTGAACTGGCACAAGCTGCTCGTGAAAACGGCATTACATTTATAGGTCCAAGCTCAGAAGTGTTAGAGCTAGCTGGCAACAAAGTAAATGCAATTGCCGCAGCGACCAAAGCCGGCGTTCCAGTTTTGCAATCCTCTGGATCTTCCGAAGACCCAAAGCAGCTAATCAAAGCGGCAGAAAAGATTGGCTTTCCGCTTTACGTTAAAGCGGTAGCTGGCGGTGGCGGACGCGGTATGCGTCGCGTCGCGGATGCCAAGGATCTTGCTGAGGCAATCGAGCAGGCTTCAAGGGAGGCGCAAAGCGCTTTTGGAGATGCCCGGGTCTTTCTTGAGCAAGCTGTGCTTCGACCTCGTCACATCGAGGTTCAGATCTTGGCCGATGGCGAAGGCAATGTTGTTCATCTCTTCGAGCGCGATTGCTCGATTCAGCGCCGTAATCAGAAGGTGGTTGAGATTGCTCCAGCACCAAACATCGATGAGACTCTCCGTAAGCAGCTATACAAAGACGCTGTCAACTTCGCCAAGGAGCTTGGCTACCAAAACGCCGGAACGGTTGAGTTCCTGGTCGAAACTGTGGGCCCAAACACGGGCAAGCACGTCTTTATTGAGATGAACCCAAGGATTCAGGTGGAGCACACCGTAACCGAGGAAATCACTGACATCGACCTTGTGCAGTCGCAGATGCGTATTGCTTCGGGTCAGAGCCTTCAGGACATAGGCCTTTCACAAGAAACCATTTCGATGCGAGGCTTTGCGATTCAGTGCCGAATCACAACCGAAGATCCTTCAGCTAACTTCCGGCCCGACACCGGAAAGATAACGACCTATCGCTCTCCCGGAGGAGCAGGAATTCGACTCGATGGGGGAACGGTCACAGCGGGTTCAGAAGTATCACCACACTTTGATTCTTTGCTCGTGAAGCTGGTCGCAAGAGGCCTTACCTTTGAGGCAGCTGTTGCAAGAGCCAGAAGAGGGCTCGCCGAATTCAGAATTCGCGGAGTCGCAACTAACATTTCATTCCTGCAAGGCGTCTTAGAAGATGAAACATTTGCAACTGGAAACTTGAGCACCGCTTTCATTGAAGAGCGACCAGAGCTTATGCTCACTAGACCTTCAAAAGATCGTGGAACAAAGCTGTTGCAGTGGCTAGCAGAAACTACAGTGAACCAACCAAACGGCCCAAGGCTGAACTACGTGAACCCTGCAATCAAACTTCCCGCTGTTGACCTAAGTGTTCCAGCCCCAGACGGATCCAGACAGAGACTTTTGACTCTAGGGCCGGCAGCTTTTGCAAAGGAGCTTCGAAACCAAAAACACGTTGCAATCACCGATACAACTTTCAGAGACGCTCATCAATCTCTTCTTGCTACCCGTGTCCGAACTAGAGATTTGGTTCAGGTGGCACCACATCTGGCACGACTGACCCCACAGCTGCTTTCTGTTGAAGCTTGGGGAGGAGCCACATATGATGTGGCACTTAGATTCTTAGCGGAAGACCCTTGGGAAAGATTAGCCGCGCTTCGCGCGGCAATCCCAAATATTTGCATTCAGATGCTGCTTCGTGGTCGAAACACTGTTGGTTACACGCCATACCCAGAAACTGTTACAGACGCGTTTGTGAAAGAAGCAGCTGAGTCGGGTGTGGATATTTTCCGGATCTTTGATGCGCTAAATGATGTTGAGCAGATGCGTCCAGCTATTGAAGCGGTACTTGCAACCAAGACCGCGATTGCTGAAGTTGGAATTTGCTACACCGGAAGCTTGCTTGACCCGAAAGAGGATCTATACACACTTGATTACTACTTGAAGCTTGCCGAGAAGATTGTTAGCGCTGGCGCACATATCATTGCAATCAAGGACATGGCAGGTTTGTTGCGTCCTGAAGCGGCAAGGTTGCTTGTTGCAGCTCTGCGTGAGAAATTTGATCTACCCGTTCACCTGCACACCCATGACACCGCGGGCGGTCAACTAGCCACCCTATTGGCAGCCATTGAGGCCGGTGTTGACGCGGTGGATGTTGCAAGCGCTCCGATGAGCGGAACCACCTCGCAGCCATCGGCTTCGTCTTTGGTTGCGGCGCTTTCGAACACGGACCGCGATTGCCAGATTCCACTGTCTGCATTCACCTTGCTTGAGCCATACTTCGAAGCGGTTAGAAGAGTTTATGCTCCGTTCGAGTCAGGACTTCCGGCACCTACCGGCAGAATATACGATCACGAGATTCCAGGTGGACAGCTCTCGAACCTCCGTCAGCAGGCAATAGCGCTAGGACTGGGGGACCAGTTTGAACAGATTGAGGACATGTATGCGGCCGCCAATGAGATTTTAGGAAGGCCACCGAAGGTGACGCCTTCGTCGAAAGTTGTTGGCGACCTAGCACTGCACCTAGTTGCGGTGGGCGCTGACCCAGAGGACTTTGCAAACAACCCGCAAAATTATGACATCCCTGACTCTGTTGTAGGTTTTATGGCTGGTGCATTGGGTGATCTACCGGGCGGCTGGCCAGAACCTTTCCGGAGCAAGGTGCTCAAAGGTAAAACCGTCGATCTATCCCTAACCGAAGTTTCGGCTGAAGATTTGGCTTTGCTTGCGGGCAACAGTACTGATCGCCGTGCAACGCTAAACAGACTGCTGTTTCCGGACCCATACCGGGAGTTCAAAAAGATGCGAGAGAGCTACGGAATCCTCGATCAAGTAGACACCATCGACTTCTTTTACGGTCTTGAGCAAGGAAAAGAGCACGTCATTGAACTTTCCAAAGGCCTCACCTTGTTTATTGGTCTAGAGGCGATAGGAACGCCTGACGCTAAGGGCTTTAGAACAGTTATGGCAACGCTCAACGGTCAGCTGCGTCCAATAAACGTGCGGGATCGAAAGATTGTTAGCGATGTGGTTAGCTCTGAAAAAGCAGATGTTTCTAAACTTGGCCACGTTGCTGCACCATTTCAGGGTGTTGTCACCCTAAAAACAGTCGCAGGAGTAAAAGTTGAATTGGGTCAGCCGGTTGCAAGCATTGAGGCCATGAAAATGGAGGCCACAATCACAGCCAGCATGGCCGGAACCGTCAAGCGGCTTGCCATTTCCAGCACCCAGTCTGTTGACGCGGGCGATCTAATCCTCGAAATTGAAGGCTAGTTAGCGCGCCTTTGGCAACTGCCTTAGAATTGCAGAGTTGATTTTGATTCGGTTACTTAGGAGATAGTTCTTGTCAAAGAAAAAAGGTTCTGGATTCGGGGAAGACGGAGCAGGTCTTGGAGAAAACTCTCCAAATGTTGACCCAGCGGATTTTGGTTCTGAGGGTAGTTCTCAACTTTCTGTAGTTTCAAACGAAGTTGACATCTCACCAGCCACATCTTCCATCGAGGTGATTCCAGACACCAGCGCGGAAGAGCTTGAGCCTGTTGTCACCGAAGAGCAGGACCAAGTAAGAGCTGGATACTCACGAAGAGACAGTCTCCGTGGCGAGACTTTTGACGAACCAGAACCAGCTGCGATGCTCACGGCGGATAGGCTGATTGACGCATCAGCAAAGTTTCGTGCGGCACCGGAGTCTGGATGGCGCCGCTTGGTTTTCTTCATCAGCCTGAAGCTAATTAATTTAGGTGATTCACCCAAGGTCAAAGCACGCAAAGCGATGGATGCCAAAATTGGCGCATTGCTCGAGGGTGGAACAAAGTACATTCCGGTTCTCACTAGAAAAGGTGGTGTTGGTAAAACCACCATCAGCACGCTTCTTGGTATGGCACTAGCTCAGGTCAGGGAAGACCGAGTAATTGCAGTTGATGCCAACCCAGACCGTGGAACCCTGGCTGAGCGTGTTAGCAAGTCAACTAGATTCACTGTTCGAGACGTCGTGAACAGGGCTGCTTCAATAGATGGCTTCGCCGAGTTTTCCAACATGGTTTCCAGAGATGAAACCCGTCTTGATGTTTTGGCCTCAGATGCCGACCCAATGCTTTCAGAAGCTTTCAACGAGGGTGATTACAACGTGGTTGCCGACATGGCAGCTCGTTACTATTCGGTAGTAATTACTGACTGCGGTACGGGAATCGTTCACTCAGTTATGAGGCCAACCCTGCAGCGCGCAAGCACTTTGGTTATTGTCTCCGGTGGTTCTGTTGACGAAGCAAGACTGGCTTCGGAGACTCTAACCTGGTTAGAAGCGAACGGCTTTGGTGAACTGGTTAGAAACTCTGTTGTTGCACTAAACACCGCAACTCAGGCGACACTTCTGGTGAAGCTAGACGAGATCGAGCAGCACTTCAAAACTAGAGTTCGATCCGTAGTTCGTATTCCATATGACTCAGCTCTTGCCGCAGGATCAGTTATCAAGTTCAATGAGCTAAACAAACAAACTCGTGAAGCGGCTAGAGAACTAGCTGCCGAGGTTGTTGGTTCCATTCTTTCCCCGCTCTAATTTATGGCCGATAGACAGATTCGGTTATTTGGGGACCCGGTTCTTAGAACTGCGTCGGATCCAATACCTGAGATAACCGATTCCATTCGAACCCTGATTCTTGATTTAGAGCGGGCAACCGACCTACCGGGTCGCGCAGGAGTTGCCGCTCCACAAATCGGTGTGAACCTTCGAGCGTTCAGTTACAAAGTCGATGGGGTTATTGGGCACCTGATCAATCCAGTTCTTGTTGAAACTTTTGGCGAACCAGAGTTAGTTGACGAGGGGTGCCTTTCACTTCCGGAGATTTGGTCAAAGACCCCAAGGTACCCAAAGGTAAAAGTTTCTGGAACAACTGTCGAGGGTGAGCAAGTAAACATTGAAGCCGAAGGGTTATTGGCTCAAGTTTTGCAGCACGAAATCGACCACCTAGATGGCAAGGTGTATTTAGATCGCCTAGATCCTCAAGCTAGAAAAATCAGCATGGCAGCGCTTCGCGAAACTAGCTGGTTTATGTCCAACTAGCTTGGAAGATTAATCGCGTCAGATGTTGTCGGTGAACCACCGTAGATTTGCTCGATTATCGGAGCGAAATCTCGGGTGACAGCTTCTCTCTTAATCTTCAGCGATGGCGTCAAATGACCAGATTTCTCCGATAGCTCACTGTCTATGACTTCGAACTTTTTGATTGCTTCAGCATTAGAAACAGTTGAGTTAACCTCGTCTACTGCTTTTTGAAGCTCCTGAAGCACTCTTGGGTTCTTTGCTGCTTGTGAAAGAGTGAGATCTGAAGGTTGTCCATTATTAGCCAGCCACACCGGCATCATTTCTGGGTCGAGTGACAGAAGAGCAGCAACGAACGGCCTCTGGTCACCGATGACTACAGCCTGGCCAATAATTGGGCTGGCTCGCAGCGGGTCTTCCAAGGCGGTCGGGGCAACGTTCTTGCCACCTGCTGTAACAATAAGTTCTTTCTTGCGACCTGTGATTGTGATAAAGCCTTCATCGTCTAATTCGCCGATGTCTCCGGTTTTGAACCAGTCGCCTTCCATGGTCGCCTTGGTGGCTTCTGGGTTCTTCCAGTAACCGCGCAGCACATTGGAGCCCTTGAGAAGAATCTCACCATCATCGGCAATCTTTACGGCACAACCAGGAAGAACTCTTCCTACTTTTCCAATTTTCGCGTCGGTTGCTCGACCGATCATTGCAGGCGCGCTAGTTTCGGTAAGTCCATAACCTTCCAAAACGATCAGCCCAATGGATCGGAAGAAGTGGCCTAGTCTTTCGCCCAAAGGCGCTCCGCCGGAAACAGCGTACTTAACTTTGCCTCCCATTGCGGCGCGAAGCTTCTTGTAAACCAGGATGTCAAAAAGCTTGTGCTCAACTTTGAGAAGAAGTGAAGGCCCGCCCTTTTTATCCAAGCCGCGAGAGTAGTCGATTGCGACCTGAACAGCCTTACGGAATATCTTGCCCTTACCTCCAGCTTCAGCTTTCTGCTCAGCTGAGTTATAAACCTTTTCAAATACTCTAGGAACCGCCAACAGGAAGTCAGGGTGAAAAGATTGCATGGCTGCTGCCACGTTCGTGGTGTCTGGCTGGTGACCAACTTTGATTCCAGCGTGCACGCAGAGAATTGAAATGAATCTTGCGTAAACGTGAGCTAGGGGCAAGAAAAGAACAGTCGCGGTTCCTTCTTTCACTACCTCTGGTAGCTCAAGCATCGCGTTCTTGGACAAATCCACGAAGCCACGGTGCAGTAATTCACATCCCTTGGGCTTGCCAGTGGTGCCAGAAGTGTAGATAATCGTGGCTAGCGAATCCAGGTTCAAGCTAGCACGAGCCTTTTCTAACTGGTCATCTGAGATGTCTTTGCCATCAGCAACTAGCTTTACTAGGGAATCGTCCTCCAATTTCCAAACTTTTTTTACCGAAGGGACCATTGCTTTTATGGATTCAAATCTCTTCTGGTGTTCAGAGTTTTCGATAATCAACGCAACTGCATCTGAGTCTGACAGCACCCATTCAATCTGCGCCGGTGCGCTGGTTTCGTAAATTGGCACGGATACCGCTCCGGCAAACCATAGAGCGAAGTCCACCAGTGCCCACTCGTAGCGAGTGCGGCTCATAATTCCAACAGCATCGCCCGGGCGAATACCTGCAGCTATAAATCCCTTGGCTAGATCTTTGACCTGCTCGTGAAAATCTTTAGCACTTACATCAGTCCAAACCCCAGGGGTCTTTTCGATTGCAAACAGTGGGATATTGGGGGTCTTGCGAACCCTGTTTAGCAGGAGGTCCGTGATGTTCTCATTTACTGCAGTTTCAACAAGGGATGGTAGTTCGTAGGATCTCATCTGGGTCTCCTGTAATAGCGCGTTTTTTGATAACTATAGACCTATAAAGACCTATTTGCGTACAATCTGCCCCTGACAAAGCTCCTATTCGGCAGGTAAACTCCTTGTTTGGTCAAAATTGCACTTTCTAGACAGGCTCATTCAATGCACGCAATAGGTATCGACATCGGTGGCACCAAAATGGCCGGTGCCCTAGTTGATGAAGCCGGCAACATCCTGAACGAGTTGAAGGTTCCCAGTCCAATTGATGATTCAGACCAGATGATCGAGGCCATTGGCTCGCTGATTTCAACACTCGCCGAAGGTGCGCAAGTAGTTGCTGTTGGGGTTGCTGCGGCGGGATTTATGAGCGCCGATAGAGAGATTATGTATCATTCGCCAAACATTGCCGCCTGGCGCAACGAACCGCTAAAAAAGCGAATTGAGACCAAAACCAAGCTTCCCGTCCTGCTCGAAAACGACGCAAACGCTGCTGGGTGGGCAGAGTTTCGCTTTGGTGCAGGTGCTGGTTCAAAAAGCATGATCATGCTCACAATTGGCACCGGTGTTGGCGGGGCGATTATCTCGGACGGTATTTTGCTTAAGGGTGGTTTCGGTATCGGGGGAGAACTTGGCCACGCGGTGTTGCATCCAGGAGGCAAGCAGTGTGGTTGTGGGCAAAGTGGCTGTGTTGAGTCATATTGTTCTGGCACGGCTCTTCTCAAAGCGGCACGTGAGCTTGCCCAATCGAGTGACTCAAAGGCAGCAAGGCTAAAAGAATTGATGCTTGCAACAGGTGAGCTATCCGGTGAGCAGCTCTACCAGGCCATTTCCGAAGACGATAGCGCTGCCAATGAACTAATTTCTGAACTCGGTCAAAACCTTGGGACAGCTATTGCTTCTATTTATGTGCCGTTGCTAGATCCTGAACTTGTAGTTATCGGTGGTGGAGTTAGCGCCGTGGGAGATCGATTACTGGCTCCGATTAGGTCTTCTTTTGAGCGATTGATTCCAGCCAAGGGTTATCGGCCGGAGCTGAAGATCATCAAAGCAAAGTTTTTGAACCAGGCAGGCCTTATCGGAGCTGCCGACTTAGCCCGCCATAGCGTTGGCTAGGCTCGAACACTAAACTTGAGATTTAGCCCAGGAGAGGGAGGTAGTCATGACGTATTTCATTCTGAAGACGTTTGTTTTAGGCCCCTTGCTGCGCTTTATTTTTAGACCATGGACTCGCGGGGTTGAGAATGTGCCGACCTCAGGGGCTGCAATTCTGGCCAGCAATCACCTTTCTTTTTCGGACTCCATATTCTTGCCACTGCAGTGCCCAAGACCGGTAGTTTTCCTTGCCAAGAGCGAGTACTTCACGGGCAAGGGAATCAAGGGATTTTTTGTGAAGCTCTTTTTCAAATCCACAGGTCAGCTGCCAATCGATAGATCTGGCGGCAAGGCCTCGGAGGCCGCTTTGAACACCGGACTGGGTGTTTTGGAGCAAGGTCAACTTCTTGGAATCTACCCCGAAGGAACTAGATCGCCTGATGGCAAGCTCTACCGTGGAAGAACAGGTATTGCCCGCATGGCGCTAGAAGCAAAAGTTCCCGTGATTCCCGTTGCAATGATTGACACCGAAAAAGTGCAGCCAATTGGAACCAGGTTTCCTCGGGTTCGCCGGGTGGGGATTGTTTACGGTAAGCCGTTGGATTTTTCTAGATTTGATGGAATGGAAGGTGACCGAATTGTCTTGCGCGCGGTTACCGATGAAATTATGTACGAGCTGATGCGAATAAGCGGCCAAGAATATGCGGATCAGTACGCTTCGACAGTGAAGGAAAAGCGAGCAGCGCTCGCTACTTAGAGTAAATCATGGAGCCAAACATACAAGCTGACCCGAAGGTTTTGAGCGGGCTCGACAATTACCAGAATCTTGTTGCCGCTCAGCAACCGGTCTGGACTGACCAGACTCGGCTAGCTGCTGCTCGCCAAGAACTTTCAACAGTGCCTCCATTGGTTTTTGCTGGAGAAGTAGACACTCTTAGAACTAGGCTTGCCGCAGCCGCTGAAGGAAAAGCATTTTTGCTTCAAGGCGGTGACTGCGCGGAAACTTTTGCCGACGCCACAGCGGATCGTATTCGTAACCGAGTGAAGACAATTTTGCAGATGGCAGTTGTTTTAATGTATGGAGCATCTTTGCCGGTTGTGAAGATGGGTCGAATGTCCGGTCAGTTTGCAAAGCCTCGTTCTTCAGACACTGAAACTCGTGGGGACGTGACCCTCCCTGCTTACCGAGGCGATGCGGTAAATGGCTACGATTTCACACCCGAATCCAGAGCTACTGATCCAGCCAGGATGGTGCGCGCGTATCACACCTCGGCTTCAACGCTGAATTTGATTCGTGCCTTCACTACCGGTGGTTTTGCTGATCTTCGTTCGGTTCACGAGTGGAACAAGGGCTTCACTGATAACCCAGCTAATTCTCGTTACGAACAACTAGCGGGAGAAATTGACCGCGCGATTAGGTTCATGGATGCATGCGGCGCTGACTTTGACGCTCTCAAGAGCACCGAGTTCTACGTTTCGCACGAGGCTTTGTTGTTCGACTACGAACGCCCACTGACCAGAATTGATTCTCGTACCGGTAACCCTTACGGTACCAGCGGACATTTTCTCTGGGTGGGTGAGCGAACCAGGCAGCTTGATGGAGCTCACATTGATTTCATGGCAAGACTTAGAAACCCAATTGGCGTGAAGCTTGGTCCTGCCACCAAACCTAAGGATGTCTTGGACCTAATCGAGAAGCTTGACCCAAATCGTGAGCCCGGCAGGCTCACCTTTATTACCCGCATGGGTGCCTCTCAAATCCGAGAGAAACTTCCACCTCTTGTTGATGCCGTATTGGCAAGTGATGCTAAGCCGCTTTGGGTTACTGACCCGATGCACGGCAATGGCATCACAACCAAAAATGGTTACAAGTCTCGTCACTTTGACGATGTTATGGATGAGGTGTCTGGTTTCTTTGATGTTCACAAATCTCTTGGTTCATTCCCTGGCGGTTTACACATCGAGCTAACCGGTGATGACGTAGCAGAGTGTTTGGGCGGATCCGAGAAAATCGATGAGGCTACTTTGGAGCAGCACTACGAATCGCTTTGCGATCCAAGGCTCAATCACATGCAGTCACTCGAGCTAGCCTTCTTAGTTTCAGAAAAGCTTTCCAAGCGCTAGCGCGTAAAGATAGTTACTTGGGTTCCAACACGAACCTTTGTAGATGCTGCAGGGTTTTGCCTGGTGACCTTCACAACCCCAAATCGACTACTGAGTTGATCGGTGTCTACTAACACAGTAAACCCGAGAGACTCAAGGGCATTTTTGGCAGCAGCTACCGTCTCCCCAACAACGTTTGGCAAAGAAATAAACTCTGGACCCTTGGAAACGTTCAGGGTCAGAGATCCTGATTCGGGGAGTGGATCCGATGACGCAGTGATGGAAACAACCCGCCCTGCCGAAACATCATCATTGAACACCTCCAGCGAAGTCACGGTTAGCCCAAGTGCTTCTAGTGTCTGAATAGCCTGCGAGAAATCCTGCCCGACAACATCTGGCAATGGACCGAGCGAGACGCTTAAATCCACCACACTGCCTTCAGCTAGCGAAGTTCCAGTTGGTTTCGAGAATGCTAGAACCTGACCTGCCTCTGCGAGGGCATAAAACGAAGAGACACTTCCAGCAACAAGCCCAGTTGATTCCAGCAGCTTGGTAGCTTGCTCTAGGTCTAGACCCAAGGATTCTGGAACCAGCACCTGCTTTGGCCCAAGGGAGATAAACACAGTCACCTCGGATTGCTTGAAAACTCTGGTGCCAGCGGTTGGTTCCGTTCTAATTACTAGACCAACCGGCACTTGGGCGTCGTGCGCCTGTTGTTCAATGACCTTGAGACCCATTGGCTCAAGGGCAGAAATGGCAACTTCTAATGACCTACCCTCAAGCTCGGGGACAATAGTTTGACCACCTGGACCGCTGGCAAACCACCAACCCGCTCCGCTAGAAGCAAAAATTGCCAGAAGGGTAAGTATCACTACCCAGCGCCCGCTGCGTCGGTTGGCTTTCTTGAGCTTCACGAAGCCATCATTTATTTGCTCGGGCTGATCTATCTGATATTCACCAATAACTTCGGTTGCACCGGCGGGTGCGACAAACTCTTCAGTGTTGTTTCTAATTAGTCCAAAATCTTCGAAGGTTGTGGTCAGACCGCGCTTGACGTCCGATTTGGCTCGAGAAATAACAGGGAGAAATTCTTTCGCGCTGGCTGGGCGATCATTTGAATTTCTAGCAGTGGCCCAGAGCACTATTTCATCTAGCAGTTCTGGAACTTTCGGGTTCAAACTAGATGGTGCCGGAATGTTGCTATTGGCATGTTGATAGGCAATCTGAACTGCTTGATCACCTGCGTAGGGCTGTTTACCGGTAAGCATTTCAAAAGCCATAACTCCAAGCGAGTAGATATCACTTCTAGCGTCAGCCTGACCGCGGAGCACTAGCTCGGGGGATAGGTAGGCGGCGGTTCCAACTATCGAACCTGTTTGCGTGTGAGAAGAGATTTCTCTAGCTAATCCAAAGTCACCGAGTTTGACTGTTCCGTTGTCCGACAAGAACACGTTTTCGGGTTTTAGGTCTCGGTGTAAGACACCGGCGGAGTGAGCGGCGGCCAAACCTGCGGTCAAGGGCTCCAGAATTTCCAAGACTCTGTCAGGTGATAGCGCGCCAAAGTCATTAAGGGCATCTCGCAGGTTTATGCCTGGGACGTATTCCATTACCAAGAAGGTGATGTCGTTGTCGGTTCCCTGGTCAAATACGTTTACCAAGTTCGGGTGAGATAGCGAAGCAGCCATTTTTGCTTCCCGACGAAACTTTTCGATAAAGGATCTATCGGTTGCTAAGTGTGGGTGAATTACCTTGAGCGCAACCTCCCGTTCCAGGATTTGGTCTTGGGCTCGATAAACGCTCGCCATGCCACCAGAGGCCACGAAGGCCTTGATCAAATAGCGGCCAGCTACCAGTTGACCTAGAAGGTCAGCCATTGAGCTCTCCTGCACTTATAGATATGTATGAACTTCGCTTCGGCAGCGTAAATAGAGCCAACTCGATTGGCTTGATTGAGCGTATTTGTGGCTTCATAAGCCTTTCTATGTTCACACAGCAAGATTGGTTATTCCGTGAAGGGCTCGGGTGTGGCAATCTAGTAGCGTGAACAATACTTCAGATCCAGTGAAGAACTGGATTACCGTGGAGCAAGCCGCGGAAGCACTAAACGTTCCAAAAGGAAGAGTAAACCGACTCCTAGAGGAATACAGCCTGGTGGCAGTCAAAAAAGATGGACAGCTAATGATTCCAGCTGATGTCATAGTTCAAGGAGAGCCCTTGGCTCCACTTCGAGGGACCATCATCATGCTGCTGGATTCTGGCTACAGCATTGAAGAGTCCATCGACTGGCTTTTTACTCACTCTGATGTTTTGGGTCAGACACCACTTCAATCACTTTTGGAAGGTAAAAAGGCCCCAGTAAGGCGTCTAGCCCAGATGCTAGATATCTAAGCCTGACGGTTAATAACCTTTTGAGCCATCGACTTTAGTTGTGCCTTGGCCTGGCCATCGATTTCAATTCTTTCTAGAGCAGCCATCGCCTGATCGGCTAGTCCGGTAATGGTTCGCTCAACTTTTTCCAGAGCTTTAGAGCCAACGATTGTTTGTTGCAAAAACGAAACCTGCTCATCTGTTAGCTCTCGCGAGGAGAGCATTTCGTCAAACAGCTTGCCAACGGAGGCAGTCAGAGAGGCCCTGGTGTAACCAATTAGTACTGTGCGCTTTCCTTCTCTAAGGTCATCGCCTGCAGGCTTGCCGGTAATGGCCGAGTCGCCAAATACCCCAAGCACATCGTCGCGCAATTGGAACGCCATTCCTAGTGGAACACCAAACTCCGATAGCTGCCTTAGCTGATCAGGATTAGCCCCCGCGAATGCTGCACCAATTAGAAGTGGTGCCTCGATTGAGTATTTGGCGCTCTTGTACAAAATGACGTTGTTGGCCCTGCCTACGGCATCTTCTACCGGCCTGGTGATTGCGGCATTTTCTTCCACGACGTCCAGGTACTGACCAGCCATGACCTCAACGCGCATTCGGCTGAACTCATCTCGGCAAGCTGCCGAAACTTCGTTACTTGGAGCATTCAGTAGCGCGCTACCGAATATCTCGCTGCTCCAACCAAGCATTAGATCGCCAACAAGAACAGATCCTGCAACACCAAATCTCTCCGGTGAGCCAGCCCAGTAAGAGTTTTTGTGAAGGGTTTCAAATCGTTTGTGAACTGCTGGCTGACCGCGGCGCAGATCGGACTGGTCTATAAGGTCATCGTGAACCAAAGCCGCACCCTGGAACATCTCGAGTGAGGCCGCAATTCCAACCATGGCTTCGGCCGACCGCGCACGCTGTTCGCTCGATTGAATAGGTGCAGTGCCAAGGTGACCAACCCAGGACCAATAGCAAAACAGCGCCCGGAAACGCTTGCCGCCTTGCAGCAGGGCTTGGGTGTAACTCACCAGAGGCGCTAGGTCTTCCGAAATTGACCCGAATTCTCGCAGCTGGGTGGCACAAAACTCGTCCAGGTGCTCCTGCACTAGTTTCAGCAGGCTCTCGGATTCATTCACAGCAATAGCCTAACTAGCTTGATTGGGTTAGACTTGGCTCAAGAGCTATCGAATCGGGAGTTCCTCATGGGTTTGTCAGAGCGCGAACAGCAGCTGCTAGATGAGCTCGAGCGCGGGCTCATGGACAGCGACAAGGGCATAGCCGCTAAGGCTAAGCGGGTCGGGAATCCTGCAGCCAAGCTAATCGGTGGAGCACTATTGGCCGTAGTGGGGCTCGGGGTGCTTCTAACAGGTGTGCTTATTCAGTTCTCCATTATTGGCGTGGTTGGATTCTTGATCATGCTCGCTGGCCTATTTGTTGCAACCTCCAACATCCAACTTCCGGACCTAAGTTCAGGTTTTGGCCAAACCACCCCAAACACCCCAAAGCCTGGCCGTAACTTCTTCGAAGACCGCTGGGATAAGAGGCAAGGGGAGTAAGCCCCAGTAATTAGCCCAATTTGGCCCTCATTTTGAGGGTCTTTTTTCATTTAAGGCCAAACACGCCCAAAGGGGTCTTTTTTCCCAATTTTGACCACAAAGTGGGTCAAAGTGGTGTATAGTGGAGGAAATCGCAAAAGCGGCTTAGTTCAAGGGGAAGGGGATTCAGATGCTTCTAGGCACTCACGCCCCCAAGCTGGACGAAAAGGGCAGGGTTATTCTCCCCGCCAAGTTCCGCGATGATCTTTCTTCTGGACTGGTACTTACCCGTGGCCAAGACCGTTGTCTTTACGTTTTCTCCTCAAAAGAGTTTGAGGCGATCAACGAAACTATTCGCCAGGCGCCAATCACTAGCAAGCAGGCCCGCGACTACCTAAGAATCTTTCTTTCCGGAGCATCGGACGAAATCCCTGACAAGCAGGGAAGAGTGACTATCCCTCCAGCCCTTAGAACCTACGCAGGACTAGGTAAAGAGCTCGTTGTTATTGGCGTTGGGTCCAGAGCAGAGATTTGGGATGCTACCGCTTGGACCGACTACTTAGCGAATAAAGAAAATGACTTCTCGGAAATTTCCGAGGAGGTGATTCCAGGCCTGTTTTGACCTTGACTGCCTGATTTGGGTTTGATTTTCTTCCCCGATATCAAAACCAATCAGGCGGCTAAGGGGCCTATCACCTCATGACAAACAAGAATCTCGAATCACTACACGAACCAGTGATGCTAGCTCGCACCTTGGAGTTACTGGCCCCTGCGCTCGCAAGTGATTCCGCGGTGCTAGTTGATTGCACCCTTGGCCTCGGAGGACACTCCGAGGCCTTTTTGAATAGCTTTGAGAACCTCACCGTAATTGGCATTGACCGTGACCTGGTTGCTCTAGACCTTGCTGGCAAACGGCTTGAGGTGTTTGGCTCCCGCGTGAAGTATTTTCACGGAACCTATGAGCAGATTCCTGAGGCTCTTTCGAAGTTCGGTTTTTCTGAAGCGTCGGCAATTTTGATGGATCTAGGCGTTAGCTCAATGCAAATCGATAGTCCAGATCGTGGCTTCGCTTACAGCTTTGATGCACCGCTTGATATGCGGATGGATTCTTCTAATGGAGAAACCGCCGCTGAGCTGATTGCAACCGCTAGCGAACTAGAACTAGCTCGAATCTTCAAGGAATACGGCGAAGAGCGCTTTGCAAAGAAAATCGCGGCCGAGATAGTTTCTAGAAGAGCTGCCACCCCGATTGTTTCCAGTAAACAGCTGGCTGGCATCATCAGCCAGATCGTGCCTTTCATCCCGGGCAAGTCATCCGGTCATCCTGCAAAGCGCGTTTTCCAGGCACTTCGAATTGCCGTGAACCAAGAGCTAGAGATTCTTGAAAGTGCCATTCCTGCAGCCATCAGCGCTCTTGAAATTGGCGGCAGACTGCTGGTTTTGGCCTACCACTCGCTGGAAGATCGCATAGTGAAGCAGGCCATAGTCCAGGCCTCTAGTTCATCGGCCCCAATTGACCTTCCTTTCGAGCTTCCAGAGCACGCTCCAGTTTTGAAATTAGTAATAAAGGGCGCCGAGCAGGCAACCCTCCAAGAAATAGCTACAAACCCGCGATCTGCTTCAGTGCGCTTGCGAGTGGCGGAAAAGATCAGGAAAGTAGCTTGAATTCACTAAGAAAATCTCGCGTCAGTGCTCCGGTGGTAATGATTCTGGTGACAGGCTTCGTGGCTGTCTCACTACTACACCTGCTACTTACCATCCTCACCTCACAGTCGGTGTATGAGCTATCTGATCTGAAGAGAGAAAAGCGCGAGCTAGAAACTACATCACAGATTCTTTCCGAAGAAGTATCTTCGCTTGCTTCCAATCAGAATTTGCTAAACACCGCTAGCCGCCTAGGCATGGTTGCAAATACCAACCCAGTATTTCTTCGTTTAACCGATCAGGCAGTGTTGGGTCAGCCACTTCCTGCACCAATCGCGAGTGCTCAATCCACGAATTTAGTGGCCAATTCGGCAATGATTATTGAGTCAACTCAAATAAGCCAGGTGACTGTTCCAGCTAGCACAACTGAACCGGTGGCAATCCCGCTGGAGCCAGTTGTTTCGTCCAGCCTGATACCAGCATCACCGACAAGATAACTCCTGAGAGGTTTCTCCACTAATGAATTCAGCGGGGCAAACCAACATATCCAGAAGAATGAGAGTATTTCTCTCGCTTTCGGCAATTCTGGTGTTAGTGTTTTCAGTTCGACTAATTGATTTTCAGATCGTTCGAGCAGAACAAATCAGTCAGCTCTCCTACGAAAAGCGTGCTGTAGCGCGAACTATTCCTGCTATCCGTGGGGACATTATTGATGCCAACGGCACTATTTTGGCAACTACTGTTTATCGCTACGACATCAATGCTGCGCCAGCGATGGTTGGGCCAGTCGAGAGAGTTATTGACGGAGCTACCCAAGTAACCAGCGTGGAGCAAGTTGCCGCAGAGTTAGCCAGGATTTTGCAGGAAGACGTTGCAACCTTGTTGCCAAAACTTACTGGAACTTCGAACTACGTGAACCTTAAAAAGCGTGTTGATGCCGATACTCACAGGCAGGTTGTCGAGCTTGGGATTCCTTGGATATTCTCCGACGCCTTCCAGAATCGGCTCTATCCAAACGGCGCGGTAGCTGGAAACCTGATTGGTTTTGTCGGAACAGACGGCAAGGCGCTGGCAGGAATAGAAAGGCAGTTCAATGCCTGTTTAGCCGGTGTTGATGGCCAAGAGCGTTTTGAAACTGGAGTCGATGGCATCAGGATTCCGGCCAGCGCGGTGGTAACCCAGGAAGTAAGTCATGGGCGGGATGTTGTTCTAACCATCGACGCTAGCTTGCAATATCAAGCACAGCAGATTCTTGCCAGCGAGGTAGAGCGCTTGGATGCAGATTGGGCATCTGCGGTAGTCATTGAAGTAAAGACCGGCCGAATCGTTTTAGCTGCCGAAGCACCAAGCGTTGACCCCAACGATCCTGGAAAATCTCCACCAGAAGAACGTGGCGCAAGGGCTTTTCAGTTTGCCTATGAACCTGGATCCACTATGAAGTCCCTAACCGCTGCCACTGCAATTGATTTGGGTTTTGCAAACATGGGAACCAGAGTGAGTGCGCCGGACTCGATAAGGATTTTTGATAGCACCATCATCGATAGCTTCTCTCACGACACAATGCAATTAACCCTTGCCGGTGTCCTGAGGTACTCCTCAAACGTTGGGACGATCATGATCGCTCAAAACATACCGGCCAGCAGTAGGTATGACTACATGCTCCGGTTTGGGCTAGGCAAAGCTTCCGAAGTTGGCTTTGAGGGTGAAACCAGCGGAGTGCTAAATGACTACCGGGACTGGGATGGCGTTACAAACATGACAACCACATTCGGTCAGGGATTATCAACGTCATCAGTTCAGATGACCTCGGCTTATCAGGCATTGGCAAACTCTGGTGTGCGATTGAATCCAGTTTTGGTTGCTGGCTGTAGAGACGAAAACGGCGAAATGACCTCGATCCCTAAATCCACTGCCACCCAAGTGGTTTCAGCGCAAACCGCCCAGGAAGTCGTTTTGATGTTGGAAGAAGTTGTCGAAGATGGAGCGATTGGTAGAGCAACTTCTGTCCCTGGCTATCGTTCCGCTGGTAAAACTGGTACCGCAGAAATCCCAGAAGGCTCTGGCTACGGAGATTACTTTGCTACATCATTTCTTGGAATGGCTCCATCTGAAGATCCCCAGTATGCGATTGGAGTAATGGTTTACAAACCGAAACAGGTCCACACAAACTCTCAAGCGGCTGTGACCGCCTATCAAAAGATTCTTTCTCAAGTGCTTTTGACCAACAGAATCTCTCCTTCGACAAGTGTCTCTCCAGACATTCCAACGGAGTGGTAGTAGATCATGATCAATCTAAGACTCAGCGATCTGGCGCAAATTTTGAATGGCACCTTGGTGGGCGATCCAACTGCTGAAGTATCTGGAACTGTCGAGACTGACTCCAAGCTAATTAGTGCAGGCGGCCTATTTTTTGCCAGACCTGGCGAGGTCACAGACGGTCACAACTTTGTTGGTGATGCTTTGGCTAGGGGCGCTATTGCCGCGGTCGTGCAACGGCAATTACCGGAGACAATTAATCAGATAGTTGTAAAAAACAGCGAAGAAGCACTTGGTGTCTTGGCTTCTTGGTTAGCTGGAGAGCTCAAGTCCAAGGGCAAGCTAAAAGTTGTTGGGATCACCGGTTCAAATGGGAAAACAACGACCAAGAACATGCTTCGAGAAATTCTTAGTCGGGTGGGACCAACAATTGCCCCGATCGAATCCTTTAACAATCGCGTTGGTGCTCCGATATCAATTTTGGGTGCCGACGAAAAGACCGAGTTTCTTGTTGTTGAAATGGGTGCCGAGGGCATTGGCAGCATTGAGTATTTAGCCAAAATGGCCAACCCAGATATCGGAATTATCTTGAAAGTTGGCCTGGCCCACGTTGGAGAATTCGGCGGAATTGATGTCACCGCAAAGATCAAATCTGAACTTGCAAGCTCGCTTCATCCAGGGGCCAAAGTGGTACTAAACGTTGATGACAGCTACGTTCGCGACATGCAGCAGGTAACCAAGGCAGAAGTTAGTTGGTTTGGAACAAGCACTGAGGCAAGTTACCGAGCTTCGAATGTGACCACGATGGTTGATGGAACCAGCTACACGATGCACTGGCCAGACGGTGATGAGCAAACCATTCGGTTAAACATTCTCGGAGACGTTCACATCATGAACGCATTGGCCGCTTCTTGCGCAGCGCACTTACTTGGAGTGAGCAAACAGATCATCGCTGAAGCACTTAGTTCGATGCAGCTGGCCGAGCGCTGGAGAATGCAACGGGTAGTCAGAGCCGACGGCGTGACAGTAATAAACGATGCCTATAACGCGAGCCCTGATTCCATGAGAGCCGCACTTCAGACCTTGGCTCAGCTTGGCAGATTCGGGTCAAGAACTATTGCAGTGCTTGGACACATGGCCGAGCTCGGTGACTTGTCGGTATCGGAGCACGACAGCATTGGAAGACTTGTGGTGCGGCTAAACATTGACCAACTCGTTGTGGTTGGCGAGCAAGCCAAAGTGATTCACATGGGGGCTAGTCAAGAAGGCTCATGGGACGGCGAATCGAAGTTTTTCCCCTCGATTGACGAGGCTTTGGAGTATCTGCGTGGGATACTCTCTCAAGGCGATACTGTCTTGGTTAAATCCTCCAAGTCAGCAAACCTAAGGGTTCTGGGAGACCAGCTTATGGAGGCAGTCAAGTGAGAGCATTACTTGCCGCTGGCGCTATCAGCTTGGCTTTCACGCTATTTTTGACCCCGGCCTTTATCTGGTTGTTCCGGAAGTGGAAATGGGGTCAGTTCATTCGCGAGGATGGACCAAAGACTCATCACATCAAACGCGGCACCCCCACAATGGGTGGCGTTGTCATTATTTTTGCATCTGTCATTGGTTATTTCACTGGAAAGCTGATGAACGGTGAAACACCTTCAATTTCTGCCCTGCTGGTTATCCTGGCGATGGTCGGTCTGGGGATTGTGGGATTCATTGATGATTTCATCAAGACTCATAAACAAAGGTCACTGGGTCTTGGCGGTTGGGCCAAGATTGCTGGTCAAGCTGTCGTGGCTGTGGCCTTTGCGTTCTTCGCATTCGGGAGCCCCAATGAGCGTGGGGTAACTCCAGCCTCTACACAGATATCTGTTATCCGAGACACCGGTTTTGACTTGATGATGTTTGGCAGTGTTATCGGCTCGATTTTGCTGGTGCTTTGGATCTTTCTGCTTATTTCAGCAACGTCGAATGGCGTTAACATTACTGATGGCCTGGATGGGTTAGCCATCGGTGCCAGCATTATGGCCATTGGTGCTTATGCCGTAATTGGTTTCTGGCAATTTAATCAGGCCTGCGGACGAGTCATTGAAAATGTCGCGAGCTGTTATGAAGTAAGAGACCCTCTAGATCTTGCAGTTATTGCCGCTGCCATCACCGGAGCGGGAATTGGGTTCCTCTGGTGGAACACCACACCGGCGCAAATCATCATGGGGGACACTGGCTCAATGAGCTTGGGAGGCGCCCTTGCAGCCCTAGCGATTCTTTCAAGAACTGAAATTCTACTTGTGCTAGTAGGTGGCTTGTTCGTAATTGTTACCGGTTCAGTTATTTTACAGCGGGCTTATTTCAAAATCACCAAGGGAAAACGTATTTTCCTGATGAGCCCACTGCATCATCATTTTGAACTGAAGGGCTGGGCCGAGATTACTGTCGTAGTGAGGTTCTGGATCATTGCTGGCCTTTCAGTCTTGTCTGGAATCGGACTGTTTTACCTTGAGTGGATTTATGGCTAACAAATTGGATTCTCTGGATCACCTTTCCAGTTGGCACTCCGATTGGTCAAAACTCTCAGTCGTGGTTGTTGGATTGGCAAAAACTGGATTCTCAGTTGCAGATACTCTTCATGAGCTTGGCGCCACAGTGTTAGTGGTTGCTGATTCGGCTTCTGCTGAAATTTTGGACATTGTTGAAGTGCTGGGGATACCTTCTGTAATTGGTGAACTAGCCGATCAAAAAATTGCAATCGAAGAATTCAACCCAGAGCTTATGGTTGTTTCACCCGGTGTTGCACCCACCAATGCTCTCGTGCAAAACGCCAATGAGAAAGCGATTCCCATTTGGGGAGATCTCGATTTGGCTTGGAGGCTTAGAGACAGGTTTGACGTCAAACAAGAGTGGATCTGTGTCACGGGCACCAATGGAAAGACCACTGTGGTTGAGCTAACCGAAGCAATGCTGCTTGCCTCTGGAGTTAGGGCGGTGGCGTGTGGAAACATCGGGAAACCAATTCTGGATTGCATTCGAGACCCTGCAGAGTTTGAAGTACTAGTTGTTGAAGTGTCCTCGTTTCAGCTGCACTACATGAACCACATCGAGCCATTTAGCGCTACATGTCTAAATATTGCCGAAGATCATCTGGATTGGCACGGCAGCTTTGAGGCCTATCGACTCAGCAAGGAGCGCATCTATCAGGGCACAAAAGTTGCTTGCATTTACAACCTCGAAGATGCCGCTACCGAACAGATGGTTCAGGCTGCCACGGTGCTAGATGGTGCCAGGGCAATTGGTTTTGGACTCGGAACACCAAAACCTAGCAATGTTGGATACGTCGACGAATTCTTAGTCGACCGAGCCTTTTTGGACCAGCGTGCCGATAGCGCTTTGGAGATTGCCAGCCTTGAAGACTTTCATGGACTGGGTGTTCTTACACCACACTTACTTAGCAACATTGCGGCAGCAACTGCGCTGGCCAGGTCCTTTGGGGTGCCGCCTGCGGCCTGTAGAGAGGCGTTGCGGAATTTCCGGGTTTCTTCCCATCGAATCGAGCTCGTTCTGGAACATGGTGGTGTTCGCTACATTAATGACTCCAAAGCAACTAACGCCCACGCTGCGACGGCTTCGCTATCTTCCTTTGAGAGCGTGGTCTGGATTCTTGGTGGACAGCTAAAGGGAGTAGACATTTCGGGCTTGATTGCGAAGTTCGCTAAGCGCCTGCGTTCAGCCGTTGTAATCGGTGTCAATCGTGAGGAAATTCTTGAGCATTTCGCGAGGTTAGCACCCAGTGTCTTCGTGACCGAGGTTGCCGATGGCCAGCATGTTATGGAACGAGCTGTTGAAATAGCCTCCAGCAACGCAGTTTCCGGGGATGTTGTTTTACTTGCCCCAGCAGCGGCCTCAATGGATCAGTTTGAAAGTTACCAAGATCGCGGCATGAAGTTCAAGGAAGCGGTTGTGAAAATAGTTGGAGGCTCAAATGCCTAAAGTAAAGGGCTTGAGAAAATCCAAAGTAACGGCTGGCAAGAAAACCAAGTCATTTCGCCCTAAGGGTGAAAGGCGTCAAAGAATAGCCGAATGGCTTCGTGATAACTTCCAGGCAGAATCGATTTACTTCTATCGACTTGCAGGGCTAACCGGGTTTCTGGTCGTTTTTGGTCTTGTCATGGTGCTCTCGTCATCATCAATCGATTCGCTCGTTGCAAACCGAGATGCTTTCTACGTCTTTTCTAGGCAGTCGCTTTATGCAGTGGTTGGTCTCGCGGTGATGCTTTTCATTTCAAGTCTCAAGCTCAAAGTGATTCAGAATCTGGTGAAGGCGGCCGTGGTATTTGGATTTGCCCTTCAGCTTTCGGTGCCGTTTCTAGGCATCACAGTTAACGGAAACACTAACTGGATTTCTATTGCTGGTTTTACTCTCCAGCCTGCAGAGTTTCTAAAGGTCGCTCTAATTATGTACATGGCCTGGTTTGTCAGTAACCGAGAGCATGAGCTTGATGACCCGAGAAGAGTGTTGCTGCCAGTTCTAATTGTCGGAGGAGCTGCGTTGGCGCTAGTCATGCTCGGCAGGGACCTTGGAACAGCAATCATTATTGCCCTCATCGTCTTCGGCACTCTAGTTATCGCTGGAGCACCGCTTAGGCCTTTGGTTCAAGTCTTTATTGGAGTAGCTATAGCAGGTGCGTTGGCTGCGTTTTCAAGCGCCTCACGTATGGCAAGAATTAATGCCTGGCTTAATCCTGACGCTGCTTCGTCCGACGCTTTCAACTGGCAGTACGAACACGGCACGTGGGCACTAGCTGCTGGGGGAGTGTTTGGGGTTGGCTTGGGCAATTCCAAGATGAAATGGTCATGGATTCCTGAAGTTGAAAACGATTTTATCTTTGCCGTTATCGGTGAAGAGCTTGGTCTCATCGGGGCGTTATTGGTGATTGGAATCTTTGCACTGCTAGTTTCTTCACTGATCGGGATAATGAACAGATCCGATTCGAGCTTCGGCAGAATCATCATTATTGGCGTCATCGTCTGGATTGTCTCTCAATCGGCAGTTAACATTGCAGTTGTTCTAGGCGTCCTACCGGTTCTGGGAGTTCCTCTGCCGCTAATTTCCGCTGGTGGATCTTCTTTGATAGCAACGCTTGGAGCCATCGGGATAGTGCTGGCGATTGAAAAAGACAATCATCGAAATGGCTCCAGGTCTAGCAGACGATGACGAATTATCTTTTGACAGGTGGTGGCACAGCGGGGCATGTCAACCCGCTGCTAACCGTTGCTTCAGCTCTGCTAGCCAAAAATCAGAACGATAAGGTTTTTGTGCTGGGAACCAGTTCCGGATTGGAGTCAAGGCTTGTTCCAGAGGCGGGGCTGCCACTGCTACTTATTGAAAAACTCCCTTTTCCGCGCAGGATCAGCTTTTACGCAATCGCCTTTCCTTTCCTCTTTCTTGCTTGCGTTGGGCAGGTAAAGAAGTACATCAAACAGCACAATATTTCTGCCGTTGTTGGGTTTGGCGGTTACGTGAGCGCTCCGGCATATCTTGCGGCAAAACAATTGAAAGTGCCGCTTATTTTGCATGAGGGCAATGCACTGCCTGGCATAGCGAACCGTCTTGGCAATCGCTTCGCTTCGGCTGCTGGTAAGGCATTTAGATCTGCCAATCTTGCTAACTCAGAATTTGTTGGTATGCCAATCCGACCGGCAATCACACAACTGGCGAGGTCCAAAGATGTTGAAGCTGCAAGAAAGTTTTTTGGGCTCAAAGCGCAAACAACTACTCTGCTAGTTACGGGGGGTTCGCAAGGGGCAAGAAGCATCAACGAAACAATTGACAAATCTAGAGCCGTTCTGGAAGCAGCTGGTGTTCAGGTGCTGCACATCATTGGGGCATCCAGTGAGCTATCGGAGGTTTCGGAGCCCGAGTACAAAAGGGTGCGCTACGTAAACCAAATGGAGTTAGCCATAGCAGCCAGCGACTTTGCGGTTTCTCGCGGAGGGGCTGCAACGGTTTCGGAGTTTTCCGCGGTTGGTTTGCCTGCACTTTACATTCCATATGGGGTTGGTAATGGAGAGCAGAAGTTTAACTTGCTTGATGTCCTAGCTTCCGGCGGGGCGATAACGGCTACCGACAAGGAATTTGATGAACAGTATGTCAGGGCGATACTGATTCCTTTGATTTCCGACTCAAAGCGGCTCGCCCAAATGTCGGAATCGGCCAAGCAAGCCGGTGTGCTAGATGGAACCGAACGATTTGTCGCCTTGATCGAAGAGGTAGTGTCAAGGAGATGATAAAACCCGATTACTCTGTTCCGGTCCCAAACAATCTTGGCAATGTTCACTTAATTGGCATTGGTGGATCCGGTATGAGCGGTATTGCGCGGATTCTTTTTGGTTTGGGACATCGGGTCACTGGGAGTGACGTTAGGTCAAGCCCCAACATTGTGGCACTCGAGAAGCTCGGCGCAAAGATTACAATCGGGCACGACGAGGCAAATGTAGCTGACGCGGATACCGTAATTGTCACCAGCGCTCTCTGGCCGAATAACCCCGAGTATCTACTTGCGAGCAAGAATCAGATACCCATAATTCATAGATCCCAAGCACTGGCGCATTTAGCTTCCAAGAAAAGACTTGTGTCTGTGGCGGGGGCGCACGGAAAGACCACTTCCACCGGCATGATAATCACCGCATTATTGGGATTGGGTCAAGATCCAAGCTTTGTTAATGGGGGAGTCATCAGCTCTATTGGCGCTAGCTCGGGCAGCGGTAAGGGCGAACTATTTGTAATTGAGGCCGATGAATCCGATGGATCATTTCTTCACTATGAAACAGCGGTTGCCTTAATTACCAACGTTGATCCCGACCACCTTGATCACTATGGCAGCATCGAAGCCTTCCATCAGGTCTTCGCCGAGTTCGCAAATAAATCCAAAGAACTCGTTATTATCAACTCAGACGATGCTGGATCGGTGGCAGTTGCCAAGCTAGTTAGCAAGCCAATGATTAGCTTTGGTGAATCCGCTTCTTCGGATGTCAGGGTAAGTGAAATTGTTGATAACGCCCAGGTTAGCTTTACCCTCAGTTACAAAGACCAGACAATCACTTCGACTCTTCGGATCGCAGGAAGGCATAATGCCATAAATGCTGCTGGTGCGGTTGCCACCTTGATTGGTTTGGGTTTTGATTTTGAAAAAGCACTTGTCGAGGTCTCAAAATTCTCTGGAACAGAGCGGCGTTTCGAACTTCATGGCGAGAGCCGGGGTGTAAAGGTCTACGATGATTTCGCACACCACCCAACCGAGGTAGCGGCGGCGCTAAGTGGTGCGCGAGCGGTAGTGGGCCGTGGAAAACTTATCACCGTGTTTCAACCTCATCTTTATTCAAGAACCAGGTTGTTTGCTAAAGAGTTCGCACAGGCCCTAGCTGCCAGTGATCAAGTTGTCCTTCTGGACATCTATGCAGCCAGGGAAGATCCTGAGCCTGGAGTTACCGGCGAACTGATTCTGAACGCTTTCGAAGATCAACAGAAAATTCACTACGTCAAAAACTGGTCTGATGCTCCGAAGGTAGCCTCAAATTTGGCGGGACCAGGGGATTTCATAGTCACAATGGGCTGCGGAGATGTTTACAAGATGGTCCCAGAAATTCTCGAAGCTTTAGAGGGCTAGTAAAGGCCATGGAACGTCCGAATCAAAAGAAGAAGCAAGCAAAAGGCGCAATGTATAGCACGCCTCTTGCGAGAGCGCCTCGCAGAGTAATGGCTCGTGATCTCGAGAGCTCTGTTTTTTCTAAAATGATCTCAGCTCGGCGAGCTAGGCGCATAGCCGCCTCACTAACGGTTGGCTCCATTTTCATCTTGGGAATATTGACTGCGGTTGCAACTTTTTCTCCGCTGCTTGCCATCCAGCAAATTAGTGTTGTCGGCACCCAACGCCTAAATCCAGAAGAGATATCCAAAGCGCTATCCGGTCAAATTGGTAAACCGCTGCCACTTCTGAATCAAGATGAGATTGCAAAATCTCTTGCGGGGTTTACTCTGATTGAGAGTTTTGCCGCGACCGCTGTTCCTCCCAATGGATTGCAGGTGAGCGTTTCAGAGCGCCAGGCACTTTGCATAGTCGAGTACCAAGGTGCGTTGTGGTTGCACGATCCGGCCGGAGTAAGAATCGCTGTTGCAGAACCGACAGATTTGCTGCCGCGAATATTGATCACTGGGGAACCTTCGAGTTCGCAACCATTCAAAGATTCCGTTGATGTGCTGCTTGCTCTGCCTGTTGAGTTGCTCGCTGAAGTAGAGATTATTCAGGCAAACACCAGAGATGATGTTCAGATGAGCTTGCGTGGCAGCTTGGGTCAGCGAATCAGCTGGGGAGATAGCTCAGATGCTGTTTTGAAATCAAAGGTTTTACGGGCGCTCATGGCAAACAACCAAGGTGTCACTGGAGTCACGTTTGATGTGTCTTCACCAAACGCGCCCGTCGTGCGCTTCGACAATTTTTAGACACGCCAGGCGCTCTTGCCCTAATTCAGGTCAGTTTGGCCCTATTTTTTTGGCGCGATGTATAAAAGCATTCGTAGCTTAACCCTATACGCGAGCTTGAGGGTTTCGGTTAGTCTGTGTTTTACCTCGCGTGACGAAGGATTTGAAGGAGCATCATGGGCTTGAACCAGAACTACCTGGCTGTTATCAAGGTCGTCGGAGTCGGCGGCGGTGGCGTGAACGCACTCAACCGCATGATCGAGTCGGGACTTCGCGGCGTTGAATTCGTTGCAATCAACACAGACGCGCAGGCGCTACTGATGAGCGAAGCCCACGTAAAACTAGACATTGGTCGTGAGCTAACCCGTGGTCTTGGAGCAGGTGCTGATCCTGAGGTTGGCAAGCGTGCCGCAGAAGATCACGAGGACGAGATTGAAGCAGCACTTCGTGGTGCTGACATGGTTTTTGTCACAGCAGGTGAGGGTGGAGGAACCGGAACAGGTGCAGCCCCGATTGTTGCTCGGGTTGCAAAAAGAGTTGGAGCTCTAACTGTTGGTGTTGTAACCAAGCCATTCGGCTTTGAGGGCAAGCGTCGCATGCAGCAAGCCGAGGTAGGCATAGAGGCAATTCGTGCCGAAGTTGACACTCTTATTGTCGTTCCAAACCAAAGACTTCTAGAGATTGCAAATAAGACGGTTTCGGTTGTTGATGCTTTCAACACCGCTGATGACGTGCTTCGCGCTGGTGTCCAAGGTATTACAGATCTAATCACGACGCCTGGTCTAATCAATCTTGACTTTGCGGACGTCAAGTCCGTTATGCAAGGTGCCGGTTCCGCATTGATGGGAATTGGAACCGCCAAGGGAGAAGACCGCGCGGTACGAGCGGCCGAGATGGCGGTTTCCTCACCACTTCTTGAATCAAGCATTGATGGCGCTCACGGTGTTCTTTTGCTGGTTCAGGGAGCTTCAAATCTTGGACTTCACGAAATCGATGAAGCCGCCAGGTTGGTCCAGGAAGCGGTATCACCAGAGGCAAACATTATTTATGGAACAACCATTGATGACACCTTGGGCGACGAAGTTCGCATCACGGTTATCGCCGCTGGGTTTGATGGGGGAGCCCCGAAGCCAAGAAAGATTCCTAGAACTGTATTCGCTGAGGTAGCTGAGGCAAAACCACTGACCGCACCAGTTGTTGCCGAACCAGTGATCGCCGAGTCGAATTCATTTTTTGATCTAGTCGAGGCTGAGCCAACCCCGGCCCCAACACCGTCATTTGCTTCCGAGTATGAGTCGGACGAACAAATTGAGATTGACGAGTCGCCAGAGCTTCCTCGCAGACCACAAACTGCCGACGGAACTTTTGGTGACGACCTGGATATCCCAGAATTTCTAAGAGGGTAAGTGAGCGAATTAGCTCAACGATATAACCAAATAGTTGAACAAGTTGCCACCGCTGCTACCGCCAGTGGAAAGGGTGCAAGCGACATAACTTTGGTTGTGGTCACCAAGAATCACCCGCCGCAGCTCGTTTTCGACCTAATCGCACTGGGTGCTAGGGACTTTGGTGAAAACCGCGATCAGGAAGCCGCACCTAAGGCAAAAGAGGTGCTGGCGGCTTCTAGTGAAGTCATGCGCTGGCACTTCATCGGGCAACTTCAGACCAATAAGGTCAGGTCAGTGCTCGACTACGCAGACCTGATTCATTCATTAGATCGAGAGTCCCTTCTGGTTGAACTTCAGAAGAGAACAGTTGGGCGGGCCAAGGCTCTTGGCGTCTTCATTCAGGTCAATCTGACCGAAGATCCGGCTCGTGGAGGGGTTCGGGTCGAGGATTTGGACGGATTCGCCACTCAAGTGCTTGAGTCCGAAGGTCTCCGGCTTGAGGGCCTAATGGGCGTTGGTGGCCTCGATAAAGACCCCGAAATTGAGTTTGAACGCCTGGCAAAGCTCTCTTCCAAGCTTCAGAGCCTTGCCCCTGAGGCCAAATCTCTGTCAATGGGCATGTCATCCGATTTCGAGGTGGCAATTGGCTATGGCGCGACACACTTGCGCATTGGCACGGCAATAACGGGCAAGCGGCCCTAGTGGGCATATTCTTGGGTTGTACCAATAACAGGAGGAACTAATGGCTGGAATACTGAAGCGCAGCATGGAATATCTAGGTTTTGCTGAGGAGTCCAATGACTTGCCAACCCGTGCGGAGCCGGTGACCAACACCCAGCGTCCAGCTAGAGTCCTCCCTCAAAGGTCTCGTCGCGGTTCAAGCGACGTTGCAGAAATTTTCACAATTGAGCCCCGAACTTACGAAGAGGCTCCAATGGTTGCGGCTCACTACCGAATCGGTATCCCGGTGATTGTCAACATGGGTGAGATGAGTGAAGTAGATTCACGCCGCATGCTTGATTTCATGTTGGGGCTAAAAGAAGGTCTTGAAGGACATATGCGTCGTGTGACCTCAAAAGTATTCTTACTGACCCCGACTCATGTAGCCGTGAATCAGGAAGAGCCAGAACAGCAACTAAACGAGGTGGACGAGCTTCTAGTTCGTCCCTAGATTCCTTATATGAGCATGCTTGCTCTGATTGCCTACTGGGCTCTGCAGATTTATTTCTATGCACTCATCGGCAGGTTAATCCTTGACCTATTGATTTCATTGAGGCCAGGATTCAGGCCCAAGAGTTTGCTACTTCCGGTTTCGGAGATCATATTTACCGTTACTGACCCACCACTGAAATTTCTGAGAAGGTTCATAAAACCTGTCAGATTCGGGTCAATTTCTCTCGACTTTGCCTGGACTCTATTGGTTTTGGTGGTAATTTTGCTTCGAAACTTGACCCTAAGCCTCGTCTAGCCCAACAGAGAATCTTGCGTTAGACTTTTTGAGCTACGGCCTATAGGGCCAACCGAAAGAGGATATCCCCAATGCCACTTACACCCGAAGACGTTGTCAATAAGAGATTTCAGCCAACCAAGTTTCGCGAGGGCTACGATCAGGACGAAGTTGACGATTTTCTAGATGAAATCGTTGTTGAGCTAAGGCGCGTTTATCAGGAGAATGAGGATCTTCGGAGAAGGCTTCTTGCAGCTGATGGCCGTATTGCCGAGCTTCAAAGAAGTGGCGCGGCCTTGCCAGGACAACTTGCTTCAGCTCCATCGGTAAGTGCTCCAGTAGCGGTAACCCCGTTCCCAGAGGCAGTGTCTGACCCATCCACACTTGATTCTTCTAACACCAACAACTTGCTACAGCTTGCTCGAAAGCTCCACGATGAGCACGTTCGCGAAGGTATGGTCAAGCGTGATGAGCTGATCGCCGAAGGTCACGCAACCGCTGCCAGAATCGTTCGTGAAGCCGAGGCTCAGCAGCGTTCCGAGCTAAACCGCCTTGAGCAGGAGAAGGCTGTTGTCGAGCACAGGATCCAAGAGCTAAAGAGCTTCGAGCGCGAGTACCGCGCCAAGCTCAAGAGGTACATTGAGTCGCAACTTACTGACCTTGATGCTGCTGGAGTGGCACCAACTCAGGCCCCAGGATATACCCCTGGCCTAAGCATCTAGTTTTCTTGATGAGCTCTAGAGCCAAAGTAAGTCGTTGGCTGTATCTGGTTGTTGCGCTAGTTGCGATAGCAATTGATCAATTCACCAAGAACCTCGCGCTTGCAAGTTTTGAGCTAGGAATAAGCTATCCCGTTCTAGGGGATTTGTTGTCTTGGAGGCTTTTGTACAACGACTCTGCCGCTTTTGGATTGGGCTTTGGTTACACCTGGATACTGGCCGTAATCTCTGCAATAGCTGCTCTTGCCACCATTTGGTACTCAAGAAAGTTGGAGTCCATCTCCTGGTCGCTAATGATTGGTGTTTTTCTAGGTGGTGTAGTTGGAAATCTAATTGACAGATTGATCCGCGAACCAAGTTTTGGCAATGGTCACGTTGTTGATTTCATTCAGATTCCAATGAACTTTCCTATCTTTAATCTCGCGGACACATTTATTGTTTCTATGGCAATACTTACTGTCATTCGAGTCATGAGGGGCGAGAACCTAGGTGGCATCGAGCCTAAGACCAAATGACTCTCCGATTTGAAATAGACGCTTCACTTTCCGGTGAGAGGGTCGACACTGCCCTGGCTAGACTGCTGGGAATTTCCAGGTCCGTTGCGGCCGAGCTATGCGAGCGAGGTGATGCCCAGGTCTCCAACAAGGTTCTCTCCAAGTCTGACCGGGTAAACCTCGCAGATATTTTGATAGTCAAGCCACCAGTAGCTGCAGAACCACTTAGAGTCACCGAAACCCCAGTCGATGAGCTGCGCGTGATTTACCAGGATGAGGACATTGTTGTTGTTGACAAACCCGCGGGTGTGGTGGCCCATCCCACCGTTGGTTTTCACGGTCCAACCGTCGCCGGCGCTTTGCTAGCGAGAGGAATCCAGCTTTCGACCTCTGGTGCGCAAGAGCGTCAGGGGATAGTGCAGAGATTAGATGTTGGAACCAGTGGACTAATGATGCTCGCAAAATCAGAGCTTGCCTATTCGAGACTAAAGCAGGCGTTTCGCGATCGAGCGGTTCATAAGATTTACCACGCGATTATCCAAGGCCAACCTGATCCTTCTGAGGGAACCCTAGATGCTCCGATTGGACGACACCCGAAAGCTGAGTTCAAGTTCGCAATCGTTGAAGGCGGTAAGCCATCCATCACGCACTACAAAACACTTGAGCTTTTCCCAGCCAGCACATTGTGTGAAGTGAATTTGGAAACTGGTAGAACTCATCAAATTCGTGTTCACTTCTCCGCTTTCAAGCATCCGCTTCTGGGGGACACCATGTATGGGGCAGACCCAAAGTTGGCAAAGAGTCTTGGACTTACGAGACAGTGGCTTCACGCTAAAGAGTTGGGTTTCGAGCATCCAATTACAGCCAAGCATATTCACTTGGTTTCTGAGTATCCTGCTGACTTGGCGGTAGTTCTTGAACGGCTTAGGTCGTAAATAGCCTTAGGCTAATTTTCAATCACTCAATCACCTAGGCGGGGTTTCGTTGTCGACAAAGGATTCTTTTGTGCACCTTCATGTGCACAGCGAGTATTCCATGCTCGATGGAGCGGCGCGAATAGGACCCCTAACCCAAGCTGCAGCCGAGATGGGTATGCCGGCAATTGCTATCACCGATCACGGCAATAATTTTGGCGCCTACGACTTTTATCAAACAGCCAAGGTAAATGGCATCAAGCCAATCATCGGTATCGAGGCTTACCTAGCTCCCGGAACCGCTAGAACCGATCGCACCAGAGTCAAGTGGGGAACAGGTGGAGAGGACGACGTATCTGGTGGAGGTGCTTATACGCATCTAACGATGCTCGCTGAAACCACCGAGGGAATGTACAACTTATTCAAGATGTCATCCAAGGCATATCTGGATGGTTTCTACTTCAAACCCCGCATGGACCGCGAGCTATTGCAGGAATACTCAAAGGGAATTATTGCAACCACCGGTTGCGCCTCAGGGGAGGTGCAAACCCTCATTCGACTGGGTCAGTACGACAAAGCGGTTGAGGCAGCAGCTTTCTATAGAGATGTCTTCGGAAAAGACAGTTACTTTGTCGAGATCATGGATCACGGCATCGACATCGAGCGTCGCGCCACTTCTGACCTGCTGAGACTTGCGAAGGACTTAGGGCTTTCTCTGGTGGCTACCAACGATCTGCACTATACCCACGCATCCGAGGCTACCGCTCACGAGGCGCTACTTTGCGTGCAATCCTCAACCAACTTGCTGGATCCCAATCGCTTCAAATTCGATGGCGCTGAGTATTACTTGAAATCACCGGCCGAAATGCGTGAACTGTTCCGCGATCACCCAGACGCATGCGACAACACATTGTTGATCGCCGAGCGTTGCAATGTGGAGTTCCAAAAGCGCGATCTCATGCCCATGTTCCCACTGCCGGAGGGAGAGACCGAGGCTAGTTGGTTTGCTAAAGAAGTAGATCGCGGAATGAAGCGCCGCTATGGCCAGAGCGTGCCAGAGCTGCAAGCCAACCAGGCCAAGTACGAAGTTAGCGTCATTGCACAAATGGGATTTCCTGGCTACTTCTTGGTAGTTGCAGACTTTATTGCTTGGGCTAGGGAGCAGGGAATTCGAGTTGGTCCTGGACGAGGTTCTGCTGCAGGGTCCATTGTTGCGTACGCTCTTGGAATCACCGAGCTTGATCCAATCGTTCACGGTTTGATTTTCGAGCGCTTTTTGAATCCTGATCGAGTATCACCGCCTGATATTGATGTCGACTTTGATGATCGGCGCAGGGGAGAAGTTATTCGCTACGTAAGCCAAAAGTACGGCGAAGACCGCGTAGCGCAGATTGTGACCTTTGGAACTATCAAAGCCAAGCAGGCCCTGAAGGACTCCGCTCGAGTATTGGGCATGCCCTACGCGGCAGGCGAGAAGCTAACAAAGCTAATGCCGGGAATGGTTCTTGGCAGAGACATCTCCTTGGGGGAGCTTGTCGAAAAACCCCAGGACAAAAAATCAGAGGAGACTTCGAGATACAAAGAAGCTTCAGAGTTTAGAGAAGCCCTTGAGTCCGATCCGGACTCGGCAAAGATCTTCGAGTTAGCAAGAGGTCTTGAGAACCTGAAGCGCCAGTGGGGGGTTCACGCGGCCGGTGTAATCATGTCCGCGGAACCACTAATTGACGTGATTCCGATTATGCGTCGCGATGATGACGGAGCGGTGATTACCCAGTTTGACCAACCACCTTGTGAAAAACTTGGCCTACTCAAGATGGACTTCTTGGGCCTTCGAAACCTCACCGTCTTGGATGATGCTCTAGTGAACATCAAGGCCAACCGCGGAGTGACGGTTGTGTTGGAAGATCTAGACCTAAACGCTGATAAGAACACCTTTGACCTGCTTTCGCGCGGAGAAACACTGGGTGTTTTTCAGCTCGATGGTGCGCAGGTTCGATCACTGCTTCGCACCCTAAAACCCACCGAGTTTGAGCACATCTCTGCTGTTATTGCGTTGTATCGACCGGGTCCGATGGGTGAGAAGTCCCACACCAACTACGCGCTACGAAAAAACGGTTTGCAAAAATCAGAACCGGTGCACCCCGAGCTTGCTGAAACACTCGCCGATATTCTGGACCCTACCTATGGCCTGATTGTTTATCAGGAGCAGGTAATGGCGGTAGCGCAAAAAGTGGCGGGATTTAGTTTGGCTCAGGCCGACTTGCTGCGCCGTGCAATGGGTAAAAAAGACAAGAAGGAACTAGATCGTTCCTATAAAGACTTCAGTGGTGGAATGCTTGCGCAGGGATATTCAGAAGCTGCAATCGAAACTCTCTGGAAGACTCTGTTACCGTTTGCCGACTACGCCTTCAACAAGGCACACAGTGCCGGCTATGGAGTCTTGAGTTATTGGACTGCGTACCTAAAGGCAAATTTCCCTGCAGAATATATGGCAGCTCAACTAACTTCGGTTGGGGACTCCAAGGACAAGCTCGCTATTTATCTAAACGAATGCCGACGAATGAACATTCAAGTGCTTGCCCCCGATGTGAATCAATCCGTCGAGGCCTTCACTGGAATTGGCGAGAATATCCGATTCGGTTTGGGAGCTATACGAAACGTCGGACACAACGTGGTTGATGGAATCATTCAAGCTCGAAGTGAAAAGCCTTTTACGTCATTTAGTGACTTTTTGGCCAGGGTTCCACAGCAAGTTTGCTCCAAGCGCACGATTGAGTCGCTAATTAAGGCAGGTGCGTTTGATTCGCTCGGTCACACCCGAAGATCTCTCTTTGAGATATACGAAGAGGCAGTTGATGCATCTTCGGTAACTAAGCGCAACGAATCGGCGGGCCAGGTGGACCTATTTGGTGACCTGTTTGATGGCATGGGGACCTCGGTTACAGTTCCTGATAGACCTGAATGGCCAAAGGCCGAAAAGTTGGCGCACGAGAGAGAAATGCTCGGACTATACGTATCGGACCACCCGCTTTCAGGAAGAGAGAGTCAGTTGGCTCAGTTCGCTGAGTTCACCATCGGAGATCTACTGACCAGCGAAGACATCAAGGACGGCGAAACGGTAACTATTGCCGGGTTGATCTCCAGCGTGACTCATCGTGTTGCCCGCTCGTCGGGAAATCCCTACGCCAACGTCTCGATTGAAGATTTCGAGGGCGAAGTGAATGTGATGTTCATGGGCAAGACCTACCGCGAGTATTCAGAGCAACTTGTCAACGACGAAGTTGTGGTTATCAGGGGCCGCATCAACATGCGCGATGATGGCGTTGCCATCTCGGCTTTCTCGCTAGAGCCAATCGCCATCGGAGCACAGGGGGTATCCAGCGGTCCGCTTCGTTTGCAATTACCGGAGGCTGGGGCAACCAGGTCTGTTTTGGAAAACCTTGACTCGACGCTGAAGGCTCATCCTGGAAAAGAAGAAGTTCACTTGACTTTCTTAGATGACAGCAATCCGCGTAGCTTCAAACTCCAACCAACTGTGAAGATCACCGATGATCTTCTTGGTGAACTAAAGGCATTACTTGGAACTCAAGGTTTTGTTCAGAGGGATTCTTCAGAAGTTGTGAAGTAAGCACGCTGGTTGTATAGCAGGGCTTTGTCTTGCTCTCCAGTTAAACCCGAAATGATGTCGATGATAAATACAGCGTTCTGTTCAACGTGGTGAAATTCCCTAACTTTCCCAAAGAGAACTGCAGTTGCGTTTTGAAAAACCGGTAAGTCAAATTCGGATCGCTGCCAGTCAGAGTCAAGGAATCTCTTCGTGTTGTCGGCTGCCATCTTTTCGGCCAAATCTAGATTTTTTGCACCGAGCATATGAAGCGCGATGTACTTTGCGGTTGAGATTGCCGGCCAAGAGGATGAGCCTTGTGAGACATTGAAGGTCACAAGTGCTGGATTTGAGCCAAGAGAGGTCATGGAGGTGGCCGTAAAGCCCACTGGGTTGCCAGCCTGGTCATTGGTCGTGATTACGGCCACTCCTGAGGCATGGCGCCGGAAGGCGGCCTTGAGGGCCTCGCTGGAGTCTGGGTTTAGTTTGGGGTCAAGCATCTATTTCAGGGTAGTAGAGATTTTGGGGTTGTCGAACCGCACAAATTCAAGGATTTTTGGGCCATTATCCACGACACGCCGAATATCGGACAAATTTGCAAATATGCCCCTTAAACCACAAGATATAGGGACGGAAGAGCGAAAACTTTCCACATCTAGTGGAAGGTTATCGGGGAATTCGGCTAAAATCCAACCAAATCCACTGTATTTAAGGAAGAAAGGCATCAGCTCATGAATTGCCCTTTTTGCCGCAATACGGACTCCAGGGTCACAGATTCCAGGGCTAGCGAGGATGGCACCAGCATCCGCCGTAGGCGCCAGTGCCCAGAGTGTGGCAAGAAGTTCACCACCTCTGAGACCACCTCGCTGAGCGTTCTAAAGCGCAGCGGCGTGACTGAGCCTTTTAGCAGGGACAAGATCGTAAGCGGCGTTGGCAAGGCTTGCCAGGGCAGACCGGTTTCAGATGCTGATCTAGCCATCTTGGCTCAGCAGGTAGAAGAGACCATTCGTTCCACAGGTGCAGCTCAGGTTGAGGCACACGTGATCGGACTGGCTATCTTGGAACCCCTGAGATTGCTAGATGAGGTGGCTTTTATGAGATTCGCAAGCGTCTACCAGGGCTGGGAGAGCTTAGAAGATTTCGAAGCGGCAATTAATGTCCTTCGAGCAAGTAACAACGAAGCAACAGATTTAGACAAAGAACTAACCAAGTAGCAACCCAACAACCATAAGTATCCAAAACTAGGAAAGGCAACACTCGTGACTGACGCAACCGCATTTAGCTCCACCTCTGGCTCCGTAAGCGGCAAGGGATTAACTATTAACCGTATTTACACAACCGAGGGTGTGCACCCATACGACCAGGTCAACTGGGAGTTTCGCGATGTTGTACAGACCAACTGGAAAAATGGTGAAACTATTTTCGAGCAGCGTGGCGCTGAGTTCCCAGATTTCTGGAGCTTGAACGCTTCGACTATCGTCACAACGAAATACTTCCGTGGAGCAATGGGAACTGAAGAGCGTGAATTCAGCCTGCGTCAGCTGATCAACCGCGTTGTTCTTACCTACACTCAGGCTGGTCGAGACAATGGATACTTCGCAACCGAAGACGATGCAACAATCTTCGAGCACGAGATGACCTACATGCTTTTGAACCAGGTGTTTGCATTCAACTCACCAGTTTGGTTCAACGTTGGAACCAAGAGCCCACAGCAAGTTTCTGCTTGCTTCATTTTGTCTGTTGATGACTCAATGGAGTCAATCCTGAACTGGTACCGCGAAGAGGGAATGATCTTCAAGGGCGGTTCCGGTGCAGGCCTAAACCTTTCCAGAATTCGTTCATCTAAGGAGCTTCTAAAGTCCTCCGGTGGATCTGCATCTGGTCCAGTTTCATTCATGCGTGGAGCGGATGCTTCTGCAGGAACAATCAAGTCTGGAGGTGCGACTCGTCGCGCGGCCAAGATGGTTGTTTTGGATGTTGATCACCCAGACATCGTTGAGTTCATTGAGACCAAGGAACTTGAAGAAGAAAAGATCCGCGTATTGCGTGACGCAGGTTACGACATGGAACTTGGCGGACGCGACATCAACTCAGTTCAGTACCAGAACGCCAACAACTCAGTTCGGGTAAACGCAGAGTTCATGAACGCCGTTGAAAGCGGGGGCAAGTTCGGACTTCGCGCCAGAACCAATGGAGAAGTTATCGAAGAAGTTGACGCAAGAGAGCTTTTCAACAAGATCTCGAAGGCAGCTTGGGCATGTGCGGACCCTGGTATCCAGTACGACGACATCATCAACGACTGGCATACCACTCCAGAGTCAGGCCGCATCACTGCGTCCAACCCTTGCTCTGAGTACATGCACCTTGATAACTCAAGCTGTAACCTAGCGAGCTTGAACCTACTGAAGTTCCTAAACCCAGACGGTTCATTTGACTCGGCTACCTTTACCAAGGCTTCCGAGCTAATCATCACCGCAATGGATATCTCCATTAGCTTTGCTGATTTCCCAACCGAGGCAATTGGTGAAACCACCCGCGCTTACCGTCAGCTAGGAATCGGTTACGCGAACCTAGGTGCACTATTGATGGCAATCGGCGTTCCTTACGACAGCAAGGAAGGATTCGCTCTTGCTGGAGCAATCACCTCTTTGATGACAGCTGCCGCATACCGTCGCTCAGCTGAGCTCGCAGGAGTAGTTGGTCCATACGATGGCTACGCCAAGAACAAGGCTGGCCACGACCGCATCATGGCAAAGCACGAGGCTGCTAACTCACTAGTTACATCAGTTAGCGAAATCGACCGCTCAGTTCACGCCGCAGCTACCGAGCAGTGGGCACTGAACACCAAGATCGGTTCACAAAACGGTTGGAGAAACGCTCAGGCATCATTGCTGGCACCAACTGGAACCATCGGTTTCATGATGGACTGCGACACCACAGGTATCGAGCCTGACTTCTCATTGGTGAAGTACAAGAAGCTATCAACCGGTGGTTCAATGCAGATTGTGAACCAGACCATTCCATTCGCGTTGCACCGTCTTGGATACTCTCAGGAGACCATCGAGGCAATTGTTGATCACATTGCACAAAACGGTCACGTCGTAGATGCACCAGGTCTCAAGGTTGAGCATTACCCAATCTTCGACACCGCCATTGGTGTTCGTGCGATTGAGCCAATGGGCCACGTACGAATGATGGCTGCTGTTCAGCCATTCCTTTCCGGAGCTATCTCAAAGACAGTAAACATGCCAGAGACAGCAACCGTTGAGGAAATTGCAGAGGTCTACTTCCAGGGTTGGAAGTTTGGACTGAAAGCTCTAGCTATCTACCGCGACAACTGCAAGGTTGGTCAGCCACTTTCCGACGGTAAGGCAAAGACCGAGGCCAAGACCGAAACAGCAGCTGTTGCTTCCGGTATGTCTCACCCGGTTCGTAAGCGCCTACCAAAGTCACGCCCATCTTCAACCACCAGCTTCACCGTTGGCGGCGCTGAGGGTTACCTAACTGCAGGATCTTACCCAGACGGTGGTTTGGGAGAGGTGTTCCTAAAGCTAGGTAAGCAGGGCTCAACCCTCGCTGGCGTTATGGATGCATTCTCAATCGCAGTTTCGATTGGTCTGCAGTATGGCGTGCCGCTTGAGAGCTACGTAAAGAAGTTCACCAACGTAAGCTTCGAGCCAGCTGGTCTAACCGATGACAAGGACATCAGAATGGCTAAGTCTCTGATGGACTACATCTTCCGTCGCCTGGCGCTAGATTACCTGCCATACGAAACCAGAGCAGCAATTGGAATCCACTCAACTGATGAGCGCACCGCAGAACTGGATGCAAACTCCAGCTACGGGGCTCCAGCGGCTGTTGAAAGTGCAGCACCTGCGCTTGAGGCCCAAGCTGAGCCAGTAGTTTCTATAACTCAGTCGGTAGAGATTACAACCAAGAAGGAAGTTCATTCTTCTGCTGAGTTGTTCGAGCTACTTCAGGGTAAAGAGTCAGACGCACCACTTTGCTTCAACTGTGGAATCAAGATGAGACCTTCTGGCTCATGCCACGTTTGTGAAGGTTGTGGATCGACTTCTGGTTGCAGCTAGAAAAGAAGTTATAGCCAAAGGGTCAGCGCGAATTGCGTTGACCCTTTGGTCTATCCAAGGAAAGGTAATCTAAGTAGGTGCTATACAAGGCCCTGTTCAAGCTAGTTTTTTCGAAACTAGATCCTGAACATGCGCATTACCTGGGAATGTTTGTGATCAAAGTTCTTGGTATCACGAGGCTTAGCAAGCTTTCGCAACTTGGCGTCAAAGCCAAATCAGTTCACGTGCTAGGTCTCGATTTTGCTGGCCCTTTTGGAATCGCAGCTGGATTTGATAAGAACGCAATAGCCGTCAAGGAACTCGGCGAACTGGGCTTTTCGCATGTTGAAATAGGAACCGTGACAAGGCACCCACAACCTGGCAACCCCAAGCCAAGACTGTTTAGGGTGGTTAAAGATCAAGCCCTGATAAACCGCATGGGTTTCAATAACGAAGGTGCGGACCAAGTTGCCAGGCGCCTTGCAAAGTTGCGTGCCTCCGGTGCGAAGCTTCCAGTTATTGGCGTCAACATCGGAAAAAGCAAGATAACTGAACTAGTTGACGCTGTTTCTGACTACGAATACAGCACGAAGGCTTTAGCTCCAGTTGCTGATTACATAGCCGTAAATGTTTCTTCGCCAAATACCCCAGGACTTCGCTCGCTCCAAGATGTTGATCAGCTGGAACCGATTCTGGTTGCGGTGTCCAACTCGGCACTTGGAAAACCAGTTCTGGTCAAGATTGCGCCTGATCTTGAAGACAGGGCTGTTATTGAAGTTGCGGCGTTGGTTAGAAAGCTGGGGCTCGCAGGGGTTATTGCAACCAACACCACCATCAAACGCGATGTTCTTGAGACGTCAGCGCAACAAGTCGATTCTTTTGGCGCAGGTGGGTTGTCTGGTCCAGTTCTGGCAACCAGGTCCAAAGAGATTTTGGTTCTGCTGCGCAAAGAGTTAGGTAAGGAGTTTGTAGTGATCTCCGTTGGGGGAGTAGTAGATGGCCAGGACGTTGCCGAGCGACTCAGTCTTGGAGCTGACTTAGTGCAGGGCTATACGGGGTTTGTCTATCAGGGGCCGCTGTGGGCCAAGAAGATTAACGCCAGCCTGAGTACTTAGACAAGCCTTGCTGGCGGACTCTTGGTCTCTGCTGGATCTGAAACAATGAAACCCGCAAGGATCTGATCGACCTGAGTCATGATCTCCTTGGGTATCTCAACACCAACAGCTTTCACGTTGTCCGTGATTTGCTCGGGACGTGATGCGCCAACAATTGCACTCGAGACATTCGGATTTGCAAGTACCCAAGCCAAGCCAAACTGAGCCATTGTCAATCCCAATGACTGCGCCAGCGGCTTGAGCTTCTGAATGGCTGTTAGAGCATCATCAGACATGTATTTCTCAATACCACCAACGGCTGCTTCTGTGTTTCCGGCTCTAGAGTCTTTGGGAACTGGACTTCCTGGAAGATACTTTCCGGTCAGCACACCTTGGGCAAGCGGCGACCAAACAATCTGGGTCATTCCATTCTCTTTTGATGCTGGAATAACTTCGCCTTCGATTACTCGCCACAACATTGAGTACTGAGGCTGGTTAGAGATCAATTGAAATTTGAGTTCTTTGGCGAGTTTCGCCCCAGCATTTATCTGCTCAGCAGTCCATTCGGACACTCCGATGTAGAGGGCTTTACCGGCACGAACGATGTCCGCGAAGGCCTGCATTGTTTCTTCAAGCGGAGTTTCATAGTCGTATCTGTGAGCTTGGTAGAGATCCAGGTAATCGGTTCCGAGCCGCGTAAGAGAGCCATCGATAGATTCCATGATGTGTTTTCTCGATAAACCGTGATCGTTAGGTTTCTTGTCAGCCACCGGCCAGTAGACCTTGGAGAAAACTTCAATTCCTGAACGTCGTTCGTTTTTCAGCGCTTCACCCAAGATTGGTTCGGCTTCGAGGTTTGCGTAGGCGTCTGCCGTATCAAAGGAGGTTATGCCACTTTCCAAAGCAGCTTTGACTGTCTTTATGGCCTCTTTGTTATCAACTTGGCGGGCGTGAGTGAGCCAGTTACCGTATGTGAGTTCACTTACTTTGAAGCCACTATTTCCTAAGTAACGATGTTGCAATTGGAACCCTTCTGATTAATTAGAGAATTTTTGTTCCGCGCTTAACTTGAGGTTTTGGAAGCCTCATACCGCGCATTTGAATCGATCGCATTGCTGCGTACCAACGTAGACCCTTTTCACCTTTTCCAGGATATTTTGCCTCAACAACCTTGAGCGCTTTTTTGCCGATGATGTAACCATCGATACCAATGGCCACAAATAACCCCCACATCGCTACCAACGTTCCAAGTTGAATGGTTAGATCCAGCTCCGGGTCATCAGGTCTGATTGAAGAAACGATAATGACTAAAAACAGCATGGGAAGAACTAGTTCTCCAATTGTGAAACGAGCGTCTACGACATCGCGAGCAAGTCTTCTCTGAGGTCCGCGGTCCCTGCTGGTTAGAAAGCGATCTTCACCGTTGGCCAGACCTTCGCGTGCTTTGGCTCTTTCAGCATTAAGAGCTTTCTTTGCGGCTCGCTTGGCCTCGGGGCTCTTGTTTCCTACAACTGGCTTCTTACGAAGCAGCTCTTGTTGCTTTCTGGCTGGAGTAGGGCGACCCTTTCCTGCCTTGGGAGTCTCTGGTTGCTTAGCTGGTGTCGACGACATTAGATCTCAATTCTTCGGGTTATCCCTTTAAGATTACCCTTATGACAATCACCCCACCGCCGATCAGCGACACTGACATCAAAGCCGTTCGGAAATATACCGAAGATGTGTTTGCTGAAGCGCTTGAAAATCTCTCCGGTTTGGTCAGTATCCCCGGAATTGCTTGGGAGGCATTCGATGCCAGTGAGCTTGACCGAAGCGCCGATGCAGTTGCGGGATTGCTCCGCGAAACGGAAGTCTTTGAAACTGTTGAGATTCTGCGATCGCCAACACCACAGGGGCCGATGGGTGCCCCAGCTGTTGTTGCAACTAGAAAAGCTCGAAACTCCAGGCCAACTTTTTTGCTTTACGCCCATCACGATGTCCAGCCGCCTGGAGCCGATGAGCTTTGGGAATCTGAACCATTCAAAACTGAGATTCGAAACGGTCGGATGTATGGGCGTGGGGCAGCGGATGATAAGGCTGGCGTGATTGCTCACGTTTACTCCATAAAGGCGCTTCGTGAGCTGACTCAGAATGATTTTGATCTAGGACTCGTGGTCTTTATTGAAGGTGAAGAGGAGGCTGGTTCGCCTTCATTTGCTAATTTTCTCGTTGAATACAAAACCAAGTTGCAGTCGGATGTGATTATTGTGGCTGACTCGGGCAACTGGAGCACCGAAGTTCCGGCAATCACCACAACCCTTAGAGGTCTGGTTTCGCTGGAATTTGAGGTTAGAACCCTGGACCATGCGGTCCATAGCGGAATGTACGGGGGAGCCGTTCCCGATGCCATGCTTGCGCTGACCAAGATATTGGGGTCAATGTGGGACGAAAATGGAGGAGTCTCCATTTCAGACCTAATTTCAAGTGATTTAGTCAATTTAGACTATTCAGAGGACCAATTAAGGGCAGATTCAGGGCTTTTGGTCTCCACTCAGCCTCTTGGAGTAGGGGGCATTCTGGGAAGGATCTGGACCAAGCCAGCCTTGACCCTGATCGGGCTCGATTACCCCTCGGTCGCGGTGTCCTCGAACACCTTGGTTCCAAACATTCGAGCCAAGTTGAGCCTTCGCATTGCCCCCGGACAGGTGCCCAGCGACGCTCTGGAGGCCCTGCAAGCTCACATATTGGCCAATAACCCTCTGGGTGCTGAAATCGTTTTTGGGGCCGTAGAGCTAGGAAAGCCCTTCAGTTTGGGTGAGTCTGGCTGGGCCAAGGACCTAGCTTCCAGAGCCCTTAATTCTGCCTATGGGTTCGAAAGTGTAGACATTGGTATCGGTGGATCAATTCCGTTCATCGCCGATCTGGAGGCTGTTTTTCCAGGAGTCCAAGTCCTAGTGACGGGGGTTGAGGATCCAGATTCTAGAGCTCATTCTCCGAATGAGAGCTTGGATATCGAAACCCTTCGCAAAGCGATCATTGCCCAAACCCTTATTTTGCATGGCGGAAACCAACTTCAGCTCTAAATCAATGAGCTGGGGTAGACTGTAATCACCGAGAAGATACTCCAAGGAGATTTCAATGGAACAAACCCTTACCCACGGCGTAAAGCTCACCGATACCGCTAAAAACAAGGTTAAGAGCCTAATTAGCGCAGAAGGAAGAGATGACCTGCGACTGAGAGTTTCAGTTCAGCCTGGTGGTTGTTCTGGATTGATTTACCAACTTTTCTTTGATGAAGTTTTAGAAGACTCTGATGCAATTGCAAAGTTTGACGATGTTGAGGTCGTCGTAGACAGGATGAGCGTTCCGTATCTTGAAGGTGCTTCCATTGATTTCGAAGACACCATCCAGAAGCAAGGATTCACAATTGATAACCCAAACGCAGCTGGTTCCTGCGCTTGCGGCGATTCCTTTAACTAACTAACGATTGCCAATTTCCCCAATAACCCAAGTGTTTATTGGTGTTTTGGCACGTTTTCGCAAAGCACTGACTTAGAATTAAGCCATAAGCTCTAGAAACCTAAAGGAATAGTTTTCATTGAAGAATCCATCAAAATGGTTAGCCGTTCCAGCTGCCACTGGCATAGTTCTTCTATTGACAGGTTGCACGGATCAACTGGCTAGAGGTTTCCTCCCCGGCGTCTCCGGGGTTACGAACCACACTGACAGAATTACTGGATTGTGGACTACGGCTTGGATCATTCTTTGGTTAGTTGGAATCATTGCTTGGGCTCTAATGGGCTGGGCCATCTTGGTTTATCGTCGTCGCAAGGGTGAGACTGGCATTCCAGCGCAACTTCGCTACAACAATCCGATTGAAGTTCTTTTCACAGTCATCCCATTGATTCTGGTTATTGGATTCTTCGCTTTCACGGCCAGAGATATTGCCGCAATTGAGCAGCCAACAGAGAACCCCGACGTTGTGATTCAGGTTATTGGAAAGCAGTGGAGCTGGGATTTTAACTACGTTGATGCCAATGTTTATGACTCAGGAATTCAGGCACAGTTTGATGGACAGACTGGCGTGCCTGAGACGTTACCAGCACTGTATCTTCCGGTTGGAAAGACTGTCCAGATAGATCTTTCCTCAAGAGATGTCATCCACTCCTTCTGGGTTATTGATTTCTTATACAAGAAGGATATGTTTCCAGGAAAAACCAACCACATGTACTTCACTCCTCAAGTCGAAGGCACCTACATGGGTAAGTGTGCAGAGCTCTGCGGTGAATACCACTCGATGATGTTGTTCCAGGTGAAAGTAGTTTCCCAAGCTGAGTACGACACGCACCTTGCTGACTTGGCAGCCAAGGGCCAAACCGGACAGCTTGATACTTCACTTGATAGAAACCAAAACCTTCCAGGTGACGACCCTGAGATTAGAGATTAGAGGAAAAGGCGAATGGCTACTTTAACCGACAGTCGCACCAGCGGGGGATATCAATTCCCGGGTAAGAAGTCCAAGGGTGAAATCATCGTTGATTGGATCACTACAACCGACCACAAGAAAATTGGATACCTGTACCTGATTACGTCTTTCCTGTATTTCCTAATCGGCGGCGTCATGGCACTTCTAATTCGTGCTCAGTTGACTCTGCCTGGACTTGACATCGTGCAAACGAAGGAACAGTACAACCAGCTTTTCACAATGCACGGAACCATAATGCTCTTGATGTTTGCAACTCCATTGTTTGCTGGCTTTGCAAACGTGCTAATGCCAGTTCAAATTGGGGCACCTGACGTTGCGTTCCCGAGATTGAACGCAATTGCTTTTTGGTTCTTCTTCTTCGGAAGCCTGGTAGCCGTTTCGGGCTTCTTCACTCCACAGGGCGCTGCGTCCTTTGGGTGGTTTGCATATGCGCCGTTATCCAACACGACTTTCTCGCCGGGCATTGGCGGAGATCTCTGGGTTTTTGGTCTAGCGCTCAGCGGTTTTGGAACAATCATGGGTGGTGTGAACTTCATCACAACGATTTTGACTATGCGCGCTCCTGGTATGACCATGTTCCGCATGCCAATCTTCACTTGGAACACTTTGGTTACTTCGATATTGGTAATCATGGCATTCCCTCCACTAGCATCGGCTTTGTTTGCCCTAGGTGCGGACCGTAGATTCGGCGCTCACATCTTTGACCCCGTCAATGGTGGGCCGATGCTATGGCAGCACTTGTTCTGGTTCTTTGGCCACCCTGAGGTGTACATCATCGCTCTGCCATTTTTTGGAATCGTTTCCGAGATCTTCCCGGTGTTTAGCCGTAAACCAGTATTTGGTTACAAAACACTTATTTTTGCGACCATCGCCATTGCCGCTTTGTCGATGACAGTGTGGGCTCACCACATGTACGTAACCGGTTCGGTTCTTCTTCCATTCTTTGCCTTTACAACTATGCTGATTGCTGTTCCAACGGGTGTAAAGATATTTAACTGGATTGGCACTATGTGGCGAGGGTCAATTACTTTTGAGACCCCAATGCTTTACAGCCTTGGTTTCTTGACCACATTTATCTTTGGTGGTTTGACCGGCGTAATTCTTGCTTCACCGCCGCTAACTTTCCACTTATCCGATAGCTACTTCGTTGTCGCTCACTTCCACTACGTGGTGTTTGGAACAGTGGTGTTCGCCATGTTTGCAGGTTTCTTCTTCTGGTGGCCAAAGTTCACCGGCAAGATGCTTGATGAGCGCCTTGGAAAGATTCAGTTCTGGATCCTATTCTTTGGTTTCCACATCACTTTCCTTGTCCAGCATTGGTTGGGAGTCATTGGAATGCCAAGAAGGTATGCAACCTACCTTCCGGAAGATGGTTTCACCTGGATGAACACGGTTTCGTCTGCGGGCTCAATACTGCTGGCACTTTCAATGGTTCCGTTCCTTTGGAACCTTTACGTGACAGCTCGCAGGGCACCTACAGTAACCCTGGATGACCCTTGGGGCTACGGAAGAAGCTTGGAGTGGGCAACATCAAGTCCATTCCCTCGTCACAACTTCCACTCGATTCCAAGAATCAGGTCCGAATCTCCGGCTTTTGATCTACACCACCCTGAATATGCATCTGCTGAAGCCAAAGCCGCAGTGAGCGAAGAGGGGAAGTAGAGGAATGAAGGCCAACGTAAGCATGTGGTTTATCATGACCGCATTCTTTGCTTTGATTACTAGCGTTTACGCAGTGTGGTGGTTTCTGACCTACGGAGGGTGGGAGCCAATCGGAACTGCAGCTTTAGCAATGCTCACCTTCATGAGCATCTTCATTACTTTCTACCTATGGAAAACCGACAGGACGCAGGGAGTTGTTCCTGAAGATCGTTTGGATGCAAATATTGAAGATGGCGAATCCGAGCTAGGTTTCTTCTCTCCCTGGAGCTGGTGGCCAATTTTCGTAGGCGCAGCTTCTGCTCTAGCCTTTGCTTCTTTGGCAGTTGGCTGGTGGCTAACCTTCATCGCGGTGCCTTTGGCGCTGATTGGTGTCGTTGGTTTTGTGTTTGAGCACAACCGCGGACACTTCGCACATTAGTGTCCGCCGATAAAACTATCTCCTCTGGAGGACCCTGGGAAGAATCAATCGGGTACTCAAGAGCTGTTGTTGCCGGCCCATACATCCACGTCTCTGGATCAACCGCCACCGTCGACGGTGTGCTTCAACATGAAGGGGATGCCTACGGACAGGCCAAGGTTGCTTTCCAAGTGATCGAGAAGGCGCTTGTGATGGGTGGACACAGCCTGATAGACGTTGTCAGGACCAGGATGTATTTAGCTAATGCCGAAGACATGGACGCAGTAGGCCGTGCTCACGGTGAGATATTTTCAGCGACAAGACCGGCGGCCACCATGCTTGCTGGAATTCATTTCATCAACAAGGCAATGTTGGTTGAGATAGAAGTGGATTCATACAAACTATAAGAGAACGATCCCAGAATTCGGTCGGGGATGTTGACCTTGGCTACTTCGTAAGCTGCTCTTGATTTCCGACTGAAGTGACTGCAGGGGAGTGGTCATGGGCTTGGGCTTGGCTCAGCTCGGTCTGGGAAACCGGGGAAATCCTGTCTTCGAAGTAGATTTTCGATAGAGCAGATCGGATTCTAGTTCCAACTGTGATCTTGCCCTTCTCGTTAGGCCTTACGATAGTTGGCCTGTAATCCTTGAAATCGACGAGTTTGTACATCTCGTACTTATCTAGAGGCTCGTGAACCTCGATGTACTCACCGTGTGGCAGACGGACAATGCGCCCGGTTTCCCTACCGTGCAGAACAATCTCTCTGTCCTTTTGCTGTAACGAAAGACAGGTTCTCTTAGTGACGATGTAAGCAACGATCGGTCCAACAAGAAGTATCACCTGCATGGAAACCAGCACCTGGTTCAGCGACAACTGGAAGAAAGTAGCAATCAAATCTGTTGATGCTGCTGCCCAGAGCACACCGTAGAAAGTTACTCCAGCAGCACCGATAGCGGTGCGGGTAGGAGCGTTTCTTGGACGATCTAGAACGTGGTGCTCCCGCTTGTCAGCGGTGACCCAGGCTTCGATGAATGGGTAAACCGCAACCAAAGCGAGGAATACTAAGGATCCAACCAGTGGAATCAGAACACCAAATGGGTATGTGTGCCCAAACAAGATTATGTCCAAATTGCTAGGAGCCAGACGTAGTGCACCGTCTAGCCAGCCGATGTACCAGTCAGGCTGGGTTCCTGCAGAAACAGGGGAGGGGTCATAGGGACCGTAGTTCCAAATTGGGTTAATCGTGAACGTCGCCGAGATCAGCATCACCACGCCAAATACGATGAAGAAGAATCCACCGGCTTTTGCTACGTAGACCGGCATCAGTGGGTAACCAACGACGTTCTCATCAGTTCTACCTGGACCGGAGTAGTGGGTGTGCTTGTGTATTACAACCATGAACAAGTGAATCGCGATGAAGATAAGAATCAGAGCAGGAACTAAAAGGATGTGCAGACCATAGAGTCTTGCAACAATCTCCGTTCCCGGGAACTCGCCACCGAATAGGCCTGAAGAGATACTGGTACCAATTACTGGAATACCCTTAATCATTCCGTCGATGATGCGAAGACCGTTTCCAGACAATAGGTCATCCGGTAGTGAGTATCCGGTGAAGCCAGCTGCCATTCCCAAGATAAACAGCATGAAACCAACAACCCAGTTGATCTCTCGTGGCTTGCGGAAAGCACCAGTGAAGAAAACTCTGAGCATGTGAAGTCCTGCAGCAGCGACAAACAACAGAGCGGACCAGTGATGGACTTGGCGCATAAGCATTCCACCGCGAATCTCAAACGAGATGTCCAGAGAAGAGGCGTAAGCAATAGACATCTGTGCGCCCTTGAGCGGGACGTAGGAACCGTCGTAGATAATCTCAGTCATAGCTGGCTGGTAGAAGAATGTTAGGAAGGTTCCCGAAATTAACAGAATTACGAAGCTGTAAAGAGCCACCTCACCAAGCATGAAAGACCAGTGGTCAGGGAAGACCTTGCGGCCGAAGTTCTTAAGGATTCCACCTACGCCTAGACGTTCGTCCAGGTAGTTAGCGGTTGAGGCGAGTGCGCCTTCTGGTTTCTTTTCAGTTACTGCAGTTGTCATCTTTAACGCTCCCAAAAGCTAGGGCCGACTGGTTCTAAGAAATCACTTTGTGCGATTAGGTAACCTTCTGCATCTACCGAGATCGGAAGCTGCGGAAGTGGACGTGACGCCGGACCAAATACCACCTTGCAGTGCTCAGTTACATCGAATGTTGACTGATGACATGGACATAACAGGTGGTGAGTGTGCTGCTCGTAAAGAGCAACCGGACAACCAACGTGGGTGCAAATCTTTGAGTAAGCAACAATGCCGTCGTAAGACCAGCCCTTTTTGCTCTCATCTTCCTTGAGATCTTCCTGGTTCAATCGCACTAATAAAACAGCTGCCTTGGCTTTTTCTTCAAGCTTGTGCTCGTGCATCTCAGCAAGACCTTCTGGGATAACGTGGAATACAGAACCCAAAGTTACATCCGAGGCCTTGATTGGGATTCCAGTTGGGTCCTTGGTGAGCCTGGTGCCTTTTTTCCACATGGTGTGACGCAAGCTGTCACCGACGACGGGACCCAAATCGCCAAACACAACAAGCGCTGGCAGTGGGAAAAGAGCAAGCGCACCATACATAGTTCTGCGAATAAGCTTTCTGCGAGAAAAACCAGACTCCTGATCCGCAAGCTTAACAATTTCAACCGCTGCAGCACGAACATCTTCGCTGCCGCGAGTCTGGTGACGCGCTTCAGAAACTTCAAAGTCAGGCATCAATGTCTTCGCCCAATGCACGGCACCAATTCCAATGCCAAGAAGTGAAAGCGTCATTCCAAGACCGAGCCACAAGTTGTTTGCGCGCACCGTTGAGAGGTCTTCGGTAATCGGGAAAGCAACGTAAGCCCATAACGCGAAGAAGCTTCCAACTACTGACAACAAGAACAACACCGCTACCTGGCGTTCTGCGTTCTTGGCATGCTTGGGGGACTTGTCGGTCATTCGAACTCGGTGAGGCGCAAGACCTGGATCGCTAATCTTGTCCTGAGAAATTACCGCAAGACCGGATTCGAATTCATGCTCGAAGCCTTCAGCTTCTTTGCTTCGTTCTAAGTCCTTGCCAGCCAACTAAGTTCTCCCTCTAATTCGATTTCGCTGCGAGCCAGACGGTTATGGCAATGATTCCGCCAAGACCGAAAATCCAAATAAACAGCCCCTCTGCAACCGGGCCAAGGCTTGCCAGCGCATAGCCACCAGCAGATTCGTTTTCATCCATGTAGGCAAGGTAGGTGATGATGTCTTGCTTGTCCGTTGGGGTTAGGTTTGAATCGTTGAATACCGGCATGTTCTGTGGCCCAGTAACCATCGCTTCATAGATGTGCTTGGCGGAAACACCTTTGAGTACAGGTGCGTACTTACCCTCGGTTAGTGCACCTCCGGCTCCAACAGCGTTGTGACACATCGCGCAGTTGATTCTAAAGAGCTCGCCACCGTGTGCTGCGTCTCCGGTTGCCTCAAGATACTTGTCGTCTGGGATCGCCGGACCAGGAGCCAAAGATGCAACGTAAGCTGCCATCAATTCAATTTGAGCTTCGGTGAACTGTACAGTCTTTTTCGGAAGTTGAGGACCAGATCCCTGTCCTGGCATACGACCAGAGCCAACTTGGAAGTCAACTGAAGCTGCACCAACACCAATAAGACTCGGGCCAGCCTTCGTTCCTTCAGAGTTCAAGCCGTGGCAACTGGCACAGTTGGATAGAAAAAGTTTTTTGCCTTCAGCGATTTGATCAGCTGTGTAAGCGGTTGCCACATTTGATTCAACAACGCTTGTCGCAACAGCGAAGCCTCCACCGGAAAACAGCAATCCGGCAGCGATGACGATAGTCGCCGCTAGCGGAGAGCGGCGTGAGCCGTTAAGTCTTCTTCTAAGTGACATCAATTGCTTTCTTTATTTCAAAACGTAAATGATTAGGAAGAGGCCGATCCAAACAACATCAACAAAGTGCCAGTAGTAAGACACCACAATTGCGCTGGTGGCTTCTAGGTGACCGTACTTTTTTGCTGCGTAGGTCTTTGCAATCACAAGCAAGAATGCAATCAATCCGCCTGTTACGTGCAGAGCGTGGAAACCGGTCGTGATGTAGAAGGCGCTGCCGTAGGAGTTACTGCTTAGGGATACGCCCTCAGAAACCAGCGTTGCGTACTCCAAAACCTGACCCGCTACGAAGATTGCTCCGAGGAAATAGCTGAGGAAGAACCACTCAACCAGACCCCACTTGACCGGTGATAAGCCAGTAGCTCTTGGTTGAAGTCGCTCAGCGGCGAAAACACCAAACTGAGCTGTAAACGAGGAGGCGACAAGGATCAAAGTGTTGATCAGGGCGAAAGTCACATCAAGAATTTGGGTGTCATTGGCCCAAATAGCGGGGGAGTTGGCCCTAAGACTGAAGTACATCGCGAACAGACCCGCGAAGAACATGACTTCGCTACCAAGCCAAACGATGGTTCCAACCGAGGTCGCGCTGGGGCGATTTATCACGATTGGAGCATTTTGGGTCATTTGGGCGGAGGTCATACCAATATGATAACCCGAGATTATAGGCATCTAGGGCAATATGCGAGCAAATCGCGAGTGTTTCGGTAATAAGCTGACCTGATGCCATCGCAAACAAACTGGATTTCCATTCTTGAAGATTTGGACGCCAGGCGCGACCTGACTCGGCAACAGAGTTCGTGGGCTTTGTCTGAAGTTATGTCTGGGCAAGCTCCTGAGGCTGAAGTTTCGAATTTTCTACTCGCACTTCGAAGCAAGGGTGAAACCGTTGATGAGCTAGCAGGACTAGTGGACACGATGCTCCAAAACTGCTTACATCTGGAAACCGGAAATGATGCGGTGGACATTGTTGGAACTGGAGGTGACATGATCGGCACCGTGAACATCTCGACAATGGCTTCCATCCTCACCGCCGCGGCTGGGGTTCCTGTCCTTAAGCACGGGTCGCGATCCGCCTCTGGAAAAACCGGATCATCTGAGATGTTGGCAGAGCTTGGAGTGAACCTAGATTTATCTCCCCAGCAGGTGGCTCAAGTCTTCAGAGAAACCGGAATTACGTTCTTTTTTGCCCTGGTCTTTCATCCCGCCATGAGGCACGCGGCTCCGATTCGAAAGAAACTCGGTGTGCCAACAACCTTCAACTTTCTAGGCCCTTTGGCCAACCCCGCTCAACCTTTTGCCACCTCTTTAGGGGTGGCAAATCAGCAAATTGCTCCACTTATGGCCCAAGAAATGGCCCAAAGAGGCCGATTTGGACTAGTTTCCAGAGGAAATGATGGTCTGGACGAGCTAACCACCACCACAAAGAGCCAAATATGGGAAGTTTCGCCCAATTTGGTGACCAAATGGGAGTTGGATCCAAGCCCGCTGGGCATTAAAATGGCCAATTTGGAGCAACTACTTGGTGGTGATGCCTCCTACAACGCCAAGATTGCCAGGGATCTATTTGCCGGTGAGACCTCTGGGAACCTCGGAGCGGTCCGAGACATCGTAATTTTGAACGCCGCGGGGGGAGTGGTGGCCTACCAGGCTGCCAAGAATCCAGACATGGTTGGCTCGGAACTTCTTACCCGATTTGAATCAGCGGTTCAGCTGGTCACATTGGCCCTCGATTCGGGTAAAGCTCATTCAAAGCTGGAGCAGTGGGTGCAGGCGTCTAAGTAGGAAAACCTGTGGGGAGAGGTCAAAGTGGCCTTAAAAAAGCTAATTGACATAATGTACATTATCGGCTTTCCGTATCTCACCTAAACCAGCCCACCCTTCGTGAAAACGATCCAGTCTTGCCACTCGCCCAAAACAATCAAATACAGCTAGCCCTTTGGGATCTTGAAGGCCTTGAGGGATATCTGTACCAGGTAACCGATAGTTAGGGCAAAAATCAAAGTTCCCTCGCGAACCTGGCCTCCCATAAGCCAACCAATTGTCAACACAGAGCCCTCAAAAGCCGTTCTGACGATCCAAAAGGGCTTGTCGAGGGCATTTGCTGTCCCCTGCATTAGACCGTCTCTAGGGCCAGATCCCAGCCTTGAGCTGATGTATAAACCGGTGGCTATTGCCACGACAACTACGCCCAGCATGAACACAGCAAGCTGCTGCCAGTAGGCAGTTAGATCCGGAAGGATCATGAGCCAGAAATCTGCAAAAAGTCCAACTAGAAGAGCATTTGCGACGGTTGCAAAGCCTGGCTTTACTTTGAGCGGAATCCAGCAAATCAGGACAACGATGCTGACCGCTACGGTGGCCACGCCAAAGCTCAACCCAGTCTGTATAGAAATACCCTGAGCTAGAACGTCCCAAGGGGCGATTCCAATGCCAGCATGGACCGTGAGGGCAACTCCTAGGCCATAAACAAACAATCCAGCCAATAGCGTGACCAGCCTTATAGGCAAGCTACGGTTGGTTTCATGGAGCACCTATGAACCCTACTGGCTATCTGGGTGAAATTCCGGACTCTCGACCACGCATTTTTGCCCATCGCGGACTTGTTTACGAGGGTGACAGACAAGTAGTTGATGAGAACACCATCGGCTCATTTGAGCTCGCTCTGGTAGCCGGTGCTGACTACTTAGAAACTGATCTGCAACTAACCAAAGATGGTGTTGCAGTGCTGTTTCATGATTCTGATCTCTCACGTCTTGTTGGGTCCAAAAAATCGATTTCATCTCTAACTCATGGTGAGCTCAAATTGATCAAACTCCCCTTTGGCGGATCAATTCCAACCCTGCAAGAAGCACTAGAGAAGTTCCCCACGGCCAAATTCAATCTTGATTTCAAAACCCCCAGTACCGAGTCCCCTGGTATGGCGGTAATAAGTGCCGCAGGAGCTCATGAGCGGGTATTGGTATCTAGCTTTAGCGAATCTTCTAGAGTTCGAGCGTTGGCTCACTCCCCTGTTCAGATCACATCGTCCGCTGGAAGCTCCAAAGTGCTCACCAGCTACACCCTGGCGCGACTAAATTTAACCAATCAACTCGCAGCTTCCCTTGCTGATGTTCAGGCCCTGCAGATCCCAACGAGGATGTACGGAATCGACTTCACCCACCCCCGTTTCTTGGAGGCTGTATTGAACCAGAGCAAGGAGATTCACTACTGGACCATAAATGACCCGAGTGAGATGGTTAGCCTGTTTGCCCTCGGAGCTCATGGAATTGTTACCGACCGAAGTGATATCGCAAGGAAGGTCTTTAGCTGACACTTTGCTGTTAAAGCCTCATTGACGGGATGATTACCCAACCCTCTTCTGTTTTCCCTCGTAGCGCAACAAGTGCGCAAACAAGGAGAAGAAATTGGCTCAGCAGACCATGCGTGGCATCAGACTCGGAACTCAATCACTTGAGTCTGAAGTTGGTGTTAGCTACTCCCCCAGAAACAAGTACCAGTTTCTTTGCCCCAACGGTCACTCCTCTGAAATTGTCTTCGCTCAAGATGCCGAGCTGCCAGAGACCTGGCAGTGCAAATCCTGCTCAGAGTTTGGCACTTTGCTAAAAGACGGAAAACCCATCACCCTGAGCATTACTGAGATCAAGACACCAAAGTCCCACTGGGACATGCTCCTAGAGCGCCGTTCAAAAGTTGAGTTGGAAGTTATCTTGAAAGAGCGCTTGGCTTACATTAAAGCCCGAAGAAAAGCCGGCAAAGCTGACATTTAGCCAAATAGGCGTCTAATCCCCCATAGCTGAATCTTTACCAGTGCCTCGAATACGATGCCGAGTGTCATCTTGGATTTTCCCTCAGTGCGTTCAACAAACGTGATGGGAACTTCTTTTACGACACCTGTTTTAGTCGCTCGATAGGCAAGCTCTACTTGGAACGAGTACCCCTGCGAGGAAACCGGCGAGACAATAAGTTTCTGTAAGAAACTTGCCTGATAAGCGCGAAATCCTGAGGTCATGTCAAAAATGTGTGTTCCAAGCATCAATCTTGCGTAGAGATTTCCAAATTTTGATAGCAACACTCTTGTAATCGGCCAGTTCTGAACACTTCCACAAGGGATCCAGCGAGATCCAATAACTAAATCAGCGTCTGTTGTTGCCAAAAGGATTGCTTGGAGATCAGAGGCTTGATGTGAGCCATCTGCATCTATCTCCACTACAACTTCATAACCGTTTGCGAACGCATATCTAAAGCCGTCGATGTAAGCAGGTCCTAAGCCCTGCTTAGCAGGTCTATGAAGCACTGAAACTCTCGAATGATTGATTGCCAGCGTATCGGCAATTGCTGCGGTTCCGTCTTGGGAATTGTCGTCGACGACCAAAACATCGACTCCTGCTATCTCTTTCAGCAGCCCCTCGACTGTTGAAGCTAGTGATTTTGCCTCGTTGTAAGTAGGCATCACAACAAGCGTTTTCAAGCCTTCTTTCCTCTGCGCCTCAGATTCCCACCAATTGCAGCCATCACAAGACCCAGCGCAAGAATGTTTAGGGATAAGTCAAAATACGGCGAGATTGCCATGGCTGGAGTTATCGAAGTTCTGAGTGGCACTTTCTCAACCATAATTCCCGGTTCAAAAATAGGAAGCTCACTAATGATTTGCCCATTTGGCAAGAAGATTCTCGAGACGCCAACAGTTGAAATGTTGACCACAGTTCGCCCTGTTTCGATGGCGCGCAACCTCGCTAGAGCTGCCTGCTGGAAAGTTTCGTCACTTCTTCCAAAGTCGGCGTTATTGGTTTGAGAAAGAATGATCTGGGCTCCCCCGGCTACCAATTCTCGCCCGATGTCATCGATTGCGACCTCAAAGCAAATCAGCACACCGAGCTTTTTTCCATCAAATTCGAAAATGCCATCCCTCGTTCCAAAGGCATAGTCACGTGAGACTAGACCAATTAGATCCGGAGCAAGTAGGTTCCAAAAATCTCTGTCTGGAACATACTCGGCAAAGGGAACGGGACGCTTCTTGTCGTATTGGTCAATCTGATATCCCTCCGCGTCGTAGTAAAGGGAGCTGTTAAAAACAGCCCCATCAGACTGAGTTATTGCCCCAAGAATGATTGGCACTTCGTAGTTTGATACAACTGCTTGAATCTGAGCTAGCGCTAGCGGATTGGCCTGAGGATTCAGATCTGAAGCGTTCTCCGGCCAAACGATAAAATCAATATTTTCCTTATCAGGATGGCCATCCAAGAGTGCAGTTGCCTCAAGGTGATTTCTTAGAAAGGTTCCCCGCTCTGCATTGGCGAACAGTCCTGCATTGGCGTTTCCCTGCACTGCGGCAACGGTTAGCTCCCCTGATTCTGCGCCGGTCGGGACAACGAATAGCCAAGCGGTTGCGATGGCCATTACGCTCGCCGCTATACCTATGTAGTTTCTCTTAAGTGCCTGAGCCCCAGACTCGATCGCAAGAAGTAAGGCAGTCGTCATAAAAACGGAAACAAAGGTGAGACCTGAGATACCGACAAAAAACACCAGCTGTGACAGAAAGCTCTCAGATAAAGCCTGCGCTACTCGCGACCACGGAAAGCCACCGTATGGCAAATTGATTGCCACCCATTCTCTTGCTGTCCACAGGGTTGCTATCGCTAGAGCAATCAAGGCATTTCGATAAATACTCTGCTTGAGAGCATCCGCCCAGCTCCACACAATTGCAAGAGCACCGGATCCGATTGCAAAAATCAGAGCTTCCATAACCGAAAGAGCAATCCATGGCACGGGTCCAAGATATAGAGAGAGCCATTCAACTTGGCTCATGTAGAAAGCAAAACCGGCGATAAACCCGACTCCAGTGGCCGGCCAGAATCGCAAACCTCGTATCGATATCAGAATAAACGCGACGGAGACAAAGATCAGTGGCCAGATGTCTTCTCTTGGCATCGCAAGCGAAGAAACAAAACCTCCGACCACAGCTGTCGGAATTCTCCAGAGCACACCACTAGTGCGCTTTACGGTCGTCATGGTTCTAGCCTATGCATAGTAGGAGTAGGCAACGATCCCGCGTCGAACCTTATCGATGGCATCCTTGGCGTTTACCGAAAGCCCTCCAGTGGCCGCGCGTGAAACCTGCTCCAGCAAGTCAATTATTTGCTTGCACCATCTAATGAAATCCCCCGGTAGCAAATCAGCGGAGTCTAAAACTAGGTCTAGTTTTGCCCCGGTTGCCCAGCGGTATATCGGGTAGCAGAGATCGAGCTCAATCTTTGAAGAACGCGGAAGCTTATGTTTTTTGGAGAGAAATTCAAGGTCTTCCCAAAGCTGCTGGGTTTGCTCCACCACGCCTTGGAAATTCCCCTTCGGCACACGAGGCTCAAATCCTTCATCATCTCTTCTAGGTTCATAGACGAGAGCTGCAGCCATGGCGGCAAGCCCTGCAGCGTCGAGCTTTTCCCAGGTCTTGTTTCGGATGGCCTCGGAAACCAAGAGATCGCGTTCGCCATAGATACGAGCCAGCATCCGACCTGAATCAGTAACTGCGAGGTCTTGATCTTTATCATCCAGGTAATCGAGCTCAATTAGTAGTTCGCATATCTTGTCGAAAGTTGAAGCAACCTGGTTTGTTCGACCTTCTATTTGGTCAATCGTTGCTTTGGTCTCACGCTGCATCTTCCACCATCGCTCAGCCCATCTCGCGTGAGCTTCACGATCTTTACAGGAGTGACAAGGATGGGTTTTCATTCGGACTTTTAGCTCGGCAAGTTTGCGCTCCAGCTCATGCCTGCCTTTGGTCTGCCTGATGTCTTTTCCGCGTTCTGCTCGAGTGTTGCCAACTGCAAGCACCTTTTCAATGTCAGTGAGTTCACGCCTAATGGACGAGTAGTGGAAGAAATCGCCAAGATGGCACTCCATAGACTTCGCGTAGCCATCAAGTGAAATCTGCTTGTCGCGTATCCCCCTAGCCATGCCAACAACCGAGCGATCGGCTTGAAACTGTGCAAAGGATGTTTCAAGTACTTGCCTTGCACGTGATCGACCAAAAGCGTCAATTAGATTCACCGCCATGTTTGCGGTTGGCTTGAAAGGGCTCACCAAAGGGTAGCTTCTTCTACTGGCAAGACCGGCAACGCTTGCCGGGTCGAGATTTCCCGACCACTGAATAACCGAGTGACCGAGCGTGTCTATGCCTCGACGTCCCGCGCGACCAGTCAGCTGGGTATATTCGCCAGGAGTGATTTGAACTCGGGACTCCCCGTTGAATTTGTCGAGTCTTTCCAATACGACAGTTCTTGCTGGCATGTTAATACCTAATGCCAGTGTCTCGGTTGCGAAGACAACCTTAACGAGCTTTTTTAGGAAGAGTTCCTCAACAACTTCTTTGAAAGCAGGGAGCATACCCGCGTGATGAGCGGCAATTCCACGCTCCAAACCACTCAGCCAATCAAAGAAACCTAAAGTGTCTAGGTCTTCCTCTGCGATCGACGAACACTTACGTTCAACTATCTCCCTAATTTCATCTTGCTGCTCACGACTTGTGAGCCGCACACCTCTTTGGAGGCAAGACCTAACCGCTGTGTCGCAGCCGACACGAGAGAAGATGAAGAAAATTGCTGGTAGCAAATCCTCATCGTCCAGGATCTCAACTACCTCGGGCTTTGAAACCTTCGGTATTCGTGACAGGCCTCGGTCGAATGAATTGTTCGACTTTTTACCCTTATTGACTTTCCCGATAGGAACTCGAAGCTTTGCTGAGTGTCTCCGAACAAGCTCTGCGCTAACTCTTTGACCCTTGGTCCCAGTTTCGAAAAGTTCCAGTAGCTCATCGCCGAACAACACATGCTGGTCCAGAGGTACAGGCCGAATCTCCGAGACCACGATTACCGTGTCACCTCGAACTTCATCTAGCCAGGCCCCAAACTCTTCGGCGTTGGAAACTGTTGCGCTAAGAGAAACAAGGACAACGTCCTTGGGCAGGTGCAAAATTACTTCTTCCCAAACCGCTCCCCTGAAACGGTCGGCCAGGTAGTGAACCTCGTCCATCACAACGTAGCCAAGATCAATTAGGGATTCGGAATTGGCATAAATCATGTTTCGAAGAACCTCTGTTGTCATAACGACAATCTGCGCTTCGGAGTTATTGTTTATGTCACCAGTGAGTAGCCCCACTCGATCCGGGCCATAGCGCGTAACCAATTCGGCGTACTTCTGGTTACTTAGCGCTTTTATTGGGGTGGTGTAAAAAACTTTTTGGTTCTTCTCAATTGCTAGATGAATAGCAAACTCGCCAACCACGGTCTTACCAGCCCCAGTGGGAGCAGCAACAAGCACCCCCTTGCCTAGAGCGAGGGCTTCACAGGCTTGCTCTTGGAACGGGTCGAGTTGGAAATCTATAAGTTCAAGAAAGGAGTCAAAACTAGGACTTGCTCTTTTTGACTTGGCACGCTGATATCGCTCAGATGCGGTGAGATTATCCATAATCTTTAGTTGTTGGCTTGCGGGGTCTCGAGTTCAAAATCAATACTCTCTGATTTTCGGGCAAGTCTCTTGTCATGCAAAGTTGCTACTCCGGCAGCAACGAAGTAGAGAATCAGAAGCGGAACCATAAGCAAGAACATCGCCATGGGTTCAGCAACTGGAGTTGCAATTGCTCCTACAACTGCCGACACAAAAATTGCCATGCGCCAGGATTTGAGGATGTTCTGTGCCGTTATAACTCCGGCAAAGTTGAGTAGCACTAAAACAACTGGAAGAACGAATGCAATACCGAAAACAAGAAGAATCCGGATCGTGAACAGTATATACTCGCTCGCGTTGATTACGTTTGCACTGCCCTCAGGGGTGAATCCAACAAGGACCTGAACAAAAGTTGGAAGAGAGGACCAGGCTAGTGCTGTGCCGGCCAGAAAAAGAGGCACGGCTACAACCACAAACCAGATTGTGTACTTGCGCTCCTTTTTCTTGAGCCCAGGAGTAATAAATGACCAGATGTTAAATAGCCACACTGGTGAGCTCATCATCACGCCAAGAAAGATAGAGACTTGGAGCCGCACGTCAAACGCCGAGACAACGGTTGGAAAGTTGATTGTCGCGTTAGAACCCGGTTGATTAGAAAGTTCAACGATCGGTCGCTGCAACTCTGCGAACACAGCATCGAACATGAACCATCCCGCAATGGAACCTGCGAGTAGGAAGATTGCCGACCAGAACAGTCGATTACGAAGCTCTTTCAGGTGACCCGACAGGCTCATCTTGCCTTCGGGGTTTTGCTTCTTGACCACTTAGTTCTTAGTGGTGTTCTCACCCTCAACAGGCAGATCAGCCTGCTTGGTGTCGTCTGTTGACTTGATCTCCTTGCGGAACACCCTCATTGACTGTGCAAGAGACTTAGCTAAACCTGGAAGCTTTGGCCCACCCCATAGCAGCAAGACGATTGCAAGAATAATGATCCATTCCCAACCCTGTAGACGCATCTCAATTCCTATCCGCTCAAGTTCTTATTAGATAAGCCTACGCTCTCCAGCTATCTTTCGTTAGCCTTTGGGGCTTCGAGGCTTCTTGGCTGGGGTCTCCTGAGTCTTGGCCAGGTCAGAGTAGAACTTAGCGGCCTCAGGGTAAAGCTCAGCATCTTTCTGGAACCTAGCTAAGTGATTGGCAAATGGATTCAGCCTTCTGGCAAGCTTTACTCCACTTATGCTCAACCTTCCAAATGCAAGTATCAGGGTTACGAGGCCAAGCCCTATTGCGACTAGCCAGATCCAAAGTTCCAACTGGCTTACTCCACTTTCTCGCTGGCAAAGCTGGACCCGAGGGCCCGACTCGCGTATTCAAATACCACTCCACGTGCCGCTTCCGGCTCGATTACTCGGACATGTCCCGAGTACTTAGAGACAACTCTTCCGAGTGTTGAGATATCTCCGATTGGTATTGATACCCTCAGTGTCTTATCGCCCACAGCTGGATACTCGGGCTTGTAATCAACAAGCATTCCGAATCCATCCGGATCGATGTCAAACACAACGTTGGTGTCACTTTCGCTTACCGAATAGATGCCTGAGGAATCGATTTCGGGATACTTTGCGCGAACTAGCTTCTCTTTCTCCAGATTAATGTCTCGCATTCTGTCAAGACGGAATACTCTTACTTCTTTTTTGGTGCGACAGTAACCTCTGAGATACCAAATTGAGTCACTTGATTCCATGGAAATCGGTTCAATTTGCCTTGAAGTAACTTCGTTTGCGGCGTTTATGTAAGAGCAGCTAAGCAATCTATCTTCGCTGATGGCCTGCCTAGCCAGAGTAACTTCTACATCCACGCGAGACGGATGAATCTTGAAAGGCATCTCACTGGTGCGCTTTCCACCATCGGAGAGCAAATTCATGAGCTCTGCAACCTCGACCCTGTCAGATTCGTCCAGTACTGACTCTAGGTAAGAAAGACCGCTTGCAATTGCCGCGGCCTGCCTGTTTGAGAGCCGAGGAACCGATTCAAGGGTTGGAGCGAAACTAACGTCTACGATTCCTTCTTCCAAGAGGTCGTAATCAAGAAAGAAGAGCTCGTCAGGTCGATACATACCCACACCCGATAACGAGATTGTTACCACGGCGTCATGGATCTCTTGTTCGGAGACTCCGAAGTGCTTTGCAACATCAGCAATCTTCTGCTGCCTGTTTTGAATCAAGTATCCAGTTAGCGCCAGCATGAAGTTGTATCGCTCGGTTCCTGAAATCTTTGAGCTCTTAGGCATGAGATGTCCTTACCGCTTCAAGCTTTACTTTCAGAATCTCTGCAAGCTCCGGTGGCGACAGAATCTCAACATGATCAATAAACTCCATTAGCTCTTCAGCCAGCAGATGAATGTCCATGTAGGATGCCTCAAACATCTCTTGGTCTGCTTTCAGGTCAAAATGGAACCAACCGGCGCTTCGAGCTGGAACCTTGATTTTTGCCTTCAAAGATCTCCTGCGGCTGTCGAGGTCATTAATAGCCGCATTGACCTCTGATTTACTCGGTGGGTCAAATGTGAAGTCCTGGATGTCCACTTCGGAGCAGATACGTCTAAGCAAGAAGTTGCGCGGCTCTTCCCTATCCAAGTCAAAGCCTAGAAGAAGCCACTGGCCAGAAATGTTTTGGATTATCCAGGGCTCAACATTTCTTACTTCAGCAGCCTCTTGATCTGGCTTTCGGTAGTCGAAGGAAACTCTGGAAGAAGTCTCGATTGCGGTTGAAAGTGGCAAAAATGAAAGTTCATGAGTGCGAATTCTTGGTGCAATGCCAATAAGGCTTGATGCATCGGCAGGCTCCCCCATCGCTCTAATTCGCATGATGGCATTGTTCGCATCTCTGGAAAGTGATGCTTTGGCCCAAACCTGCGCGGCAAGATTCATGAGGGCAACTTGCTTAGCGTTTAGCGTGGTGCCGGTCGGCCAGACAAAGTCCTCATTTGCTATCAGGTATCTGAACTCCTGATTATCATCCATGTCCTCGGGTGGGATAAATGATCGCCAGGCCACTCCAACTTTGGTGAGAAGTACCTTGTCACGCTCGAACAGCCGACTAAGAGATTCATTGTCTCCGCCTTGAACGTAACGCTCTTTGTACCCTTGAACGTTCGCGAAAATTTCAGCCTTTGTGAGTCCTTGACTCGAAACCAACAAAGCCAAGGTGAGATTGAATAAGCGCTCTGAGAGATCGATTTTTGCTGGCATCAGCTACTGGCTACTAGTTCCTAGGATGTCGATGACGAAAACAAGAGTTGAGTTTGGCGGAATAGTTTCACTTCCCTGCTGTCCGTAACCCAAAGCTGGCGGAATAACCACTATTACTCTTGTCCCAACTGGTTGACCCACGACTGCGCTGAGGAAGCCCTCAATAAGTTGTCCTGGAGCCACCACGAACTGGGCCGGAGATCCTTTATCCCAGCTGGAATCAAACTTAGATCCATCAGCCCACAGAAAACCGCTGTAGTGCATGGTGACATTGTCTCCAGACTTGACGGTTTCACCCGCGCCCTTGATTAGCTGCGCGATCCGTAACTCCGAAGGAGCCTCAGTGTTTGGGATTGTAATGCCAGGTATACCAGCGGGGGTTGTTACTACAGCTGGCAATCCAGCCTCTGGTGCGACTGCGGATCCTTGTGCCTGTTCTAGATAAACCCTAGAGAGATCAAAAATGAATACGAAAGAATCATTTGGACCAATGCCAAGGCTTGGAACGCCTCTGCCATCATGGGCGTCTTTTGGCGGGAAGATCGCTACCACTCTTGAACCCTCTTTTGCGCCGGCTAATGCGGAGCAGAAGTTAGGAACTGAATCAGGAACAAAAAAACCAGGAGATGGGTTCTTGCCATCAAAGTCTGTTTCCTGCAGTAACTCACCTGTCGCTCCGTTGTAACCTGCGAACTCAAACTCAATCATGTTCTTACCTGTGAAGACATTTCCGTCGCCTTCGATAACAACTTTTGACTGAATCGAATCCGCTGTGATTGGAAAGGCGAACGTCACCGTTGGCTTAGTTAGTGGCGTACTAGAAACCTCAATCGAGTCAACTTGCGCGCCACCTCCCGAAGGATCACAGGCGAGAGTAGCACTAGAGCTGCATCCAGTCAGGGTTAGCGAAACAATAAGAGCGCTCAGGGCAAGTGCTGTTTTCTGCAAGAGAATCTTCCTTCAGTGTTTTTTGGTCCTAAGTTCTCAAGTTTAGTCGTTGAGCCTTGGCCAAGCTGCGGACTAAGAGGTGGCTTTCCGGACTGTCTTCCTGAGCTTTTTTTCGGAAACCTTTCGCTCCCCTAGCCCTTCTGGGTTCCAGGCCAAAATGTCCTGATCCGAATACTCTGTCGACTTCACCTTGTTTTTGAGCTGAGGCAAGACTGTCCCTGGAGCAAGCCTCCGAGCTGTAATCAAGAATCCGGTATGGCCAATCATTCGATGCTCTGGCCTGACTGCCAGTCCTTGGAGATGCCATGGGCGAACTAGTGACTCAAAACCTTCTGGCTCTGTGAACATAGAAGTAGCACGAATTGCTTCGGCCACCCTTGATAGCTGAGTTACTGTGGCAACGTAAACAATGACCAATCCTCCGGGTTTTAGAGCCTGCGCTACTGAATCGATGCACTCCCAAGGAGCGAGCATGTCAAGAACTACTCTGTCGACCGTGTGTGGCTTAGATACTTTCGGAAGCTCGTCCTGCAAATCTCCCAGGTGAACACTCCAGTTCTTAGGTTTTGATCCGGTTTGGCTCGCTACGTTGCCTTGAGCAATCTCCGCGAATTCTGCTCTGCGTTCAAAAGAGTGAAGTTGTCCAGATTCCCCAACTGCTCGAAGCAGGTACAAACTCAAAGCACCGGAGCCAACTCCAGCCTCAACAACAACTGCTCCTGGGAAGATGTCACCCGATACTAAAATCTGCGCTGCGTCCTTCGGGTAGATAATCGCCGCTCCTCGCGGCATGGACAATACAAAGTCATTCAAAAGAGGTTTCAGGGCTAGATACTCAACGCCGTTCTGGTTTGCGACAACCGAACCATCTGGCAATCCGATGATGTCGTCGTGTCTTAGGTCACCGCGATGCGTGCCAAATGTTCCGCCTTTGGCTAGAACAATCGTGTTTATTCTGCCCTTAGGTCCAGTGAGTTGGACCTTGTCCCCGGCCGAAAACAATCCGGTCTGATTTGGACTCATTCGAACAGTGTCCGTAGGTCATTCATGGAAACGTCTTCAAGAGTTGGCCAGAGAATACGACCTTCACTCATGGGTATCTCAACTATGTGTGCAATTCCAACCGCCTTCGTTCCTGCGGCCTCAGCGGCTGTGATGCCGGTTAGCGAATCCTCGAAGGCCACACAGTGTCTTGGGTCAACGCCGAGCATTGATGACGCCTTGAGGTATGACTCAGGGTGTGGCTTACCTTTGACAACATCATCGCCACCAACGATGACATCAAAACCTTCAAAGCCGATTTGTTCGGCTACCTTCTGCGCCATTCGATGCATGGAACCAGTAACAAGTGCGGTTTTCACGTTATTGTCTCTGAGAAGCTTTAGAAGCTCCCTCGCACCAGGTCGCCACGGGATTGCTCGCTCAAGCTGAGACAAAACTCCGTCAGTAATCTGATCAATGATTTGCTGGGGTTCAAGATGCGAACCCACTCGCTCCTTTAGAAGCCTTGAGGATTCGTATAGCGACATTCCAATAACTCCAAGGCCATCGTCGTGCCCCCAGTTGCTATCGTGAGCGGCTGCAAAGGCGCTCTCACTGGCCAACCAGTAGGGCTCTGAATCAATCAGGGTGCCATCCATGTCCCAAAGCACGGCGGCAGGAAACGAAGAATTATTCATGATGCTTGAATTCTAGCCTCGCTATTTGCCCTTACAGTTAAGCAAGTAAAAATCTTCAAGAGGGGCAGATTCGCTAGATTGACAGTAGAAAGCGTGTTTCAAGGACGAGTGCTGATTTGTGCATTCGAGGGTTGGAACGATGCAGCAGAGTCTGCAAGCGCAGCTGCAAACATAGTTAGTGAGTCTCTTTCCTGCGAAGTGGTTGCTGAAGTCGACCCCGAGGACTACTACGACTTTCAATTCACCAGACCAACAGTTGCTCTTTCCGAAGATGGCCACCGTGAACTTACTTGGCCAACTACGAGCTTGCTCGTTTCAAATGATCCTGATCCAAAGCTTTCCAGATTTAGCGTTCTGATTGGAACTGAGCCAGCGAGAAGATGGAAGTCCTTCGTTGCTGAAATCATTGAGATGATTCAAGACCGTGAGATCGAAACAGTGATCTTCCTTGGAGGAATGCTGGCTGACACTCCACACACCAGACCCATTGCTGTTACCGCCACCAGCCAAAACCCCGAGGTAAGAAAGATTGAGGGTGTTGAGAAAAGTAGCTACGAGGGTCCAGTAGGAATAGTTTCAACTCTTGGGATCGCATTGGAAGAAGCTGGTATCGCCACAATTGCCTTGTGGGCTGCTGTGCCACACTACGTTCACACCTCTCCCTCACCGAAGGCAACACTTGCTCTTGTGGCTGAGCTTGAAAGATTGCTTGAGGTAAGTTTCAGTCACGGAGACTTAGCCGATCAGGCTTTTGCCTGGGAACGTGGAATCGATGAGATTGCGGAAAACGACGAAGAGATGGCCGGCTACATTGAACAACTTGAAGCAAGCCGCGACGAGGTAGATTCCGAGGCTGCCTCCGGCGAGGCTATCGCCAGAGAGCTCGAGAAGTTTCTAGAGTCTGAGCAACGTCCACCAGACGCCTAAGCGACAATGGTGCCGCTAGATAGCATCCAGAGCAACCAGAGCCCGACTGTTACTCGCCACAAAACAAACGGCAGAAAAGAACCAGACTCGAGATACTTCAGCAGGTAGTGAATCACTGCAAGCCCAACAACTCCTGACACAACTGTCGCAATAATCGTCGCAAGCAACATCTCTTGATTTAGATCACCAACAGTACTGACAAATAGATACAGCCCAGAAGCCAGCACTGCGGGGATCGCCAGCAAAAAGCTATACCTGGCTGCTGCTTGTCGGGTGTATCCAAGCAATAATCCGACGGTGATTGTTCCTCCCGATCGAGATACTCCAGGAACAAGCGCAAGTGCCTGGCCCAATCCAAACAAGATGCCGTGCTTGTAGCTCAAGTTGGCAATTGTTTTTCGCTTCCTTCCAACCAGGTCAGCTATTCCAAGAAGTAGTCCAAAACCAATCAATGTGTATGCGATAACCCACAAGCTCCGCACGTCATTTTCAATAAAGTCCCTAAACGCAAGACCCAGCAAGACAACAGGTAGCGTTCCAATAATGATCAGCCAACCAAGCTTGGTCTCGGATGTCATGACCGATTTAGGCTTTGCCACCCATCCAAACCAAGCGTTGACTATCTTGCGAATGTCTTTTGCGAAATAGGCAACCACAGCGATCTCTGTTCCAAGCTGGATGGTTGCTATAAAGGCAGTTAGCTCGGGTCTGGATAGATCTGATAATCCCATGAGTTGTTGAGCGATTTGAACATGTGCCGAAGAAGAAATTGGCAAAAATTCTGTCAGGCCCTGAACCAACCCAAGTATTAGCGCTTCAAGAAAGCTCAATTATCTTCTTCTGGAATAGCGAATGGAAGAAACTCCCCATACTCTTCGGAAAGCGTTTCGTCGTAATTGATAAAAGCGTCCTCGAGGTTGTCATAAGCTCTCTCAACACTGGAATCCCCGTCACCTCTTCGTGCTGCCACAGCCTCGAAATGTTTCTCAAGCGCTGCAACCAGTTGCGTGAGTGCTATTCGTGGATCAGTAGCCATAACCCAAAACTACCTTCAATCCTCCGTGATGCCAAGTACCAGAAGAAGCATTGACGGTCCGTGATACCATCACATCTGGTAAGTCCGGGTGGCGGAATGGTAGACGCGCTAGCTTGAGGTGTTAGTCCTCGCAAGGGGGTGGGGGTTCGAGTCCCCCCTCGGACACTGTCGATTGTGACAGTATGACCTGCTATCTAGGAGCTTTGAAAGCCTTTGACAAACACTCACATCGGCCTTTTTCGCCACGGTCAAACCGACTGGAACATCAATATGCTTCTCCAAGGCGTGACCGACGTTCCGATGAATTCAACTGGAATAGAACAAGTAAGAACTGCAGCCAGAGCCCTAAATGGGAACGAGTGGGATCTCATCCTCACCTCCCCACTTGGAAGAGCGCGACAAACGGCTGATATCATCGCGGAGCAACTTGGGTTCCTGGAAGTCCATCAGCAAGATCTGCTTATAGAGCGATCCTTTGGCGAAGCCGAAGGATTGGCGTACGAAGAGTGGAAATCAAAGTATTCAAATCTAGATGAACTTCCAGGCGGCGAATCAAAAACTGAGCTTCTGGCAAGGTCCAAGCTTCTATTGGACACCTTTGCGGATACCCATCCAGGAAAGCGAATTCTTGCTATCTCTCACGGTGCACTAATCCGAACCGTTCTGACTATCGCAAGTGATAATCAACTACCGCGCGAGGGCGAAAGACTCGGAAATGCTTCGCTCAATGTTGTTTCACACCAAGAAGCTTCCTGGTCTGTAACCAAGTACGACTTGGACCCGCTTAGTCCCTAAGGCTTTGAACCAAGAGATTCAGCTTTCCGGCCGAATCGTCCCAGCTAAATGCTTTCGCTCGTTCCAAGCTTGTCTTACTTGCCTGTTGCCAGGAACCATTTGCCTCCAGGCTCTTTACCGCTAGCGCAAAATCACTTGGACTATCAGGATTGAAGAAATGCCCAGCTTCCGAAGCTACCTCCCGAAAGATTGGGATGTCAGACAGCACTACCGGGATTGATCTAGACATGGCCTCGATAACTGGAATACCGAAACCCTCATCTTTGGAAGCGGTCACGAGCGCAAAACTATCATCAAGAATCTCGCTGTACTTTGCTTCCGACATCCCGTTCACAAATACGATTCGAGAACGAGCATCTTGGACTGCACTTGCAAGGAGTTGTTCTCGACGATTTGGATCGACCTTGCTGCAAAGGGTAAGTGTGAACTCAGGAAGATCTTCCATACCTTTGATTAGTAACTCGACATTTTTATATGGCATGAAACTGCCCATGTAGACAAGATTCTTTGTTTTCGGCCCTATCTTTGAAGATCCCACAACAGGCATACTCGAAGCGTTGTAAACAACTGTCACGGGCCTACGGGTAAGCCGATTAATCTCAATCAAAGACTTAGTGGTCTCGGAGATCGTGACAACGGCATCTGCCCTATTTAGAAGAAGCCGAACCGGTGCAAAGCTCAAGTGAAACAATCGCCACGCTAGTCTTATCGGCCAGGCAAGGAAAACTGGAGGTTTTCGGTGCTTGTAGTAAATCAGATCATGAAGAGTGAGAATCAGCCTGTACTTCTTACCTAAGGAGCCCATGGTTTGCATAGGAGAGAAAACGACACTCGCACCCTGATTGTTTAGCCGACGTGGTAAAAACATCTCAAGTAATGGATTCTTAGGATCATTAGCCAGGAAATAGTCGGTTCCTCGGGGTAGTTCTTTCAGCTGCTGGATGTCAGAGATTAGTGCTGTTACAGATTCTATTCTTGAAAGTGATTTGAATAATTCGCTAGAGAATCGAGAAATTCCATCATGGTGATCTACTCGAATGAACCTGCAGTCAAAGTAGACACTCATTTGAGTTCTTCTATAAAGGCCCCAATGTAATGGGCCGCCTGCTCGGGGGCTTCGTAATGAACCAGGTGGCCGACATTACTAATCTCAGCTAGTTTTGCACTTGGGTAGAGCTTTACAACTTCGCGCTGAATCTCAATCGCTGTGATGTCATCCAATTCCGCTGCAACAATCAGAACCGGGCACGTGATTGATGGCGCCATGACGGATAAATCGCTAGAAATCGAGGCGTCATAGCCTTCGGTTGCAACCCTGACGGTTGCAAAGTCACTGAAGTTTGAAAGATGCTGCTTATGGATCCAGCTGCGCAGTTTGCGATCTCTTGTCTTGGCCATAACTGTGCTCATAACCATCACCGCAATGGGGCTTCGAAGGAGCCATCCCCCGATTGACTCGGGAAGCAGATTGCTTAAGTAGTAGAACGCGGAAGTGATTCGAGTCAAGAACGCTCTTGGACCCGATAGCGCTGGACCTGACACTGGATTTAGCAAGACAATCGATTTGCAATCTCTGGTGCTTGCGTAGCGACCAACTACCAAGGTCCCAAAGCTATGGCCGACTAGATTTGCAGTGCTGATTAGTCCAAGCTCGCTAAGAAACTGTTCAAGCCAGTTTGCGTAAGCATCCAAACTATGCAAACTCGAAAGCTCTGAAGATTCACCAAAGCCTGGAAGATCCGGAACAATGACTCGGTAGTCCCCCAGACCTCCAACAATTGCCTCTAGCCCTCGATGATTCCCCCTGTAGCCATGAATCATCACAATCGTCTCAGAGTTGTCTAATCTGGCCGGATAGTCGTAGTAGACGAACTCTTTTCCAGAGAGTGTCAGAGTTCGCCTGAGTCCGCGAAGGCGAGCTTGATTCGTTAATACCTCTGACAACACGTCACAAGTCTAATCAGGCTCGATAACTGGGTATGAGTAATCCCAAACGAGGAAGGATTTGCACCCTATCCTTCTAGTGTGAACGAACAGTTGAGCTTTGACCTTGGTGACCAACTTCCTTGGGCAAAGTCGCTCGCAGTATTTGACTTGGAGACCACTGGCCTTGACCTTGAACAAGCTCGGATAGTTACCGCTTGCGCTGTTGCTATAGATGTGCAAGGCCAGGTCACAGGCTCCAACATTGAGTGGCTAGCAGATCCCGGTATCGAGATTCCCGTGGCTGCTTCAAATGTTCACGGTGTTACTACAGAGATTGCGAAAGCTCGCGGCCGAGATAGCAAGGAGGTAGTATCTGAGATTCTGGATACTCTACGTGGATTCTTCAATGCAAGTATCCCTGTCGTTGCTTACAACGCACCCTATGATTTCACTATTTTGCATTACGAGGCCCTTAGAAATGGTCTAGAGCCTCTTTCCGACCCAAAGCCAATCATTGATCCTCTGGTTTTGGATAAGTTCGTCGATCAGTACCGATCTGGAAAGAGAACATTGCAGATAGCCGCTTCGGTTTATGGGGTCCAGCTATCTGATGCCCACAATGCAACGGCCGACGCAATAGCGGCTGGCAAGGTTGCTCAGGCGATAGCTCTAAAACATGCAACTAAGTTACCCTCGGATGTTTTTGAGCTACATGATCTTCAGAAAGTGTGGAGCGTCAGTCAGGACGATTCTTATGAGATTTTTCGGAGAAAGAGCTCTCCTGATTTTACGGTTGTAAGAGGTTGGCCAGTAAAGCTTTAGGAGCCAAAGTTCTTGTAACGGGAGTTGAACTTCTCTACTCGTCCAGCAGCATCCATGATTCTCTGCTTACCGGTGTAAAAAGGGTGCGACGCAGAAGAAATTTCAACATCGAAAACTGGGTATTCCTTGCCGTCTTCCCACTTCAAGGTCTTTGTGCTAGTTAGCGTTGAGCGAGTTAAGAAGCTCTCACCAGAGGCAAGGTCACGGAAAATAACTGCCTGGTAGTCTGGGTGAATTTCTGACTTCATGGGAGATCTTTCTTTGGTCCAAGGATTTTTTGCCTTTATGGCAACTTCACAACTATACCAGAGGCAAAACTGGATAACTAGCCGCTATTTTCCTGGCCTAAGGCGGAATCTTCCAGATTCATCAGTGACCTGCAGCGGGTAGCCAAAAGCCTGGGTCACCTTCTCGCTGGTGATGGTGCCAGCAAGCTCCCCAGCAGCAAAAACTTGGCCCTTGCTTAGGATAAGCGCATGCGTAAAGCCCTTTGGAATCTCCTCGATGTGATGGGTGACCATAACTATTGCCGGTGCGGTTGGAGCCTGGGCGTAACTCGAAAGAACCTCAATGGTGTGTTCTCGAGCTGCCATGTCGAGGCTGGCTACCGGCTCATCGAGAAGTAAGAGCTCTGGATCAGTCATTACAGATCTAGCGATCTGTGCTCGCTTCTTCTCGCCATCGCTGAGGGTTCCAAAGGGTCTTTCGCCGTAACCATCGAGCTGCCACTCGGCCAGGACTCGATTAGCACGACGTTTGTCAACATCCTCGTACTTCTCATTCCAGCGACCGGTTACTCCGTAGCTAGCCGTCATTACCGCATCAAGGACGGTCTCCGAGTTGGGAATGTGTTGCGACAGGGCGTTTGAAGCAAAACCAATTCTTGTCTTTAACTCAAATACATCAACCGAGCCAAGCGTGTGCCCCAGAATTTTCGCCGTTCCCGTAGTGGGTTGGATCTGCGCGGCAGCGACTCTAAGCAGTGTTGTTTTTCCGGCACCGTTTGGGCCAATGATGACCCACCGCTGATTTGATTCAACTTGCCAATCGAGATTGTTGATTATTGGCCTTCCATCTCGACTAACCGTGATGTTATTGAAATCCAAAACCCTGCTCATGTAAATCAGCATAATCGATGACTTGCCTGAGCCCTGGACTGCTCTAACATCGAGTTATGGTTTCCATAACAATTTCGCACATCTCACGGGTATCACAGTGAAGAAGTACCTACTCGTACTCGATGTTGACTCGACCATGATCGAACAGGAAGTCATTGAGCTGCTTGCTGAAAAAGTTGGCCTAAGAGACCAAGTAAAGATCCTCACCGATCAGGCCATGGCCGGTGAGATTGATTTTCGCGAGGCCCTGTTGAAACGCGTTGGATTACTAGAGGGACTGAGTGCTCAGGTGTTTGAAGAGCTTCTTCCTGAAATTCGAGTAACAGATGGCGTTCCTGAGCTTGTTAGCGCCGTTCACAAATCCGGCGGAATTGTTGGAGCAATTAGCGGAGGTTTTGCGCAGGTTCTTGGACCTTTAGCAGACAAGCTCAGATTGGATTTTTTCAAAGCAAACAATCTAGAGGTAGAGGACGGTGTCATTACCGGCGGGATTATCGGTGACATTGTCGATGCAGAAGTGAAGGCACGCACGTTGCTTGATTGGGCTGGAGAGTTTGGTTTTGATGTTTCTAGCACTGTGGCAGTTGGAGATGGAGCTAACGATATCCAAATGCTAAAAGCCTCGGGATTTGCTGTTGCTTTCAGACCGAAAGATGTCCTTCGAGAATACGCCGATTTAATCATCGAGGGAGATTCATTAGAGCCACTTATTTCAGTGCTTGAACTACGCTCCAGTTGAGTGAAGACCGCCATCGACGTGAATCATCTCACCGGTTGTGGCGGGGAACCAGTCTGAAAGCAGGGCGACCACTCCTCTAGCTGCTGTCTCGGTGTTCGTGAGATCCCACCCAAGAGGTGCGCGGTCAGTCCATAGCTCTTCCATGGTTGCAAAGCCGGGGATACCTTTTGCTGCAGTTGTCCTAAGTGGTCCAGCGGAGATCAGATTGACTCTTATGCCATCTTTTCCTAGATACCTTGCAAGATATCTAGCGGTAGCTTCGAATGCAGCCTTTGCAACACCCATCCAGTCATAAACCGGCCAGGAAACACGAGCGTCGAAGGTTAGACCAACGATGGAAGAAGGATTTTTGAGAACTGGCTTTGCCGCCATTGTGATCGACTTCAACGAGTAAGCGGAAATCTCTACCGCTGTTGAAACATCCGGCCATTCGGTTTCCAAGAAGTTTCCGCCAAGTGCGGTTTGGGGTGCAAATGCAATCGCGTGAACGATTCCATCGATGGAATCAAAATGGGCCGAGATGCGAGCAGATAGTTCTTTTAGGTCAGTCTGATTTGTGGCATCAAGCTCAATTACCGGAGCAGGTTTTGGCAGACGCTCTGCAATCTTTGTGGTGATCGGCAGCATTCGACCAAACGAAGAAAGAATTACCTCAGCCCCTTCTTCCTGCGCCAGACGAGCTACGGAGAACGCAATGGATGCCTCGGTGAGAACTCCGGTTACAAGGATTTTCTTACCTTCTAGAATTCCCATGATTTCTCTCCTTTATCTTGACTTCTAAGAGAAGTCTTCAACAAGTAAATCTAGTGCCCCATGCCTAAACCGCCATCAACAGGGATAACAGCGCCTGAAATATATGCTGCTTCATCGCTTGCTAGCCAGGAAACAACTTTGGCGACCTCCGAGGGAGCCGCGAATCTGCCGGCTGGAATTCTCTCTAGGTACTGTTTCTGCTGATCTGGATCAAGCTCGGAAGTCATGTCTGTGTCAATAAATCCAGGGGCAATGACATTGGCCGTTATTCCACGACCGCCGAGCTCCCTGGTGATTGATCTGGCCATTCCAACTAAAGCTGCCTTCGTGGCCGAGTAATTCACTTGTCCTGGCGATCCCAGAAGCGCGACAACACTTCCAACCAATATGACTCGACCAAAACGCTGCTTGATCATCGACTTGGTTGCTCGTTGTACTACTCGGAAGACACCATTGAGGTTTACGTTTACTACCTCTTCGAAGTCCTCATCGCTCATGCGTAGCAAGAGTGTGTCTTTGGTTATACCAGCGTTGGCAACTAGGACCTCAATAGGGCCAAGTTCTTTCTCTGCTTTGGCTATAGCTTCATCCAGTGACGTTGAGTCTGTTACATCGGCCTTGAGCGACAGTGAGCCTTCGGGACCAGTTCCAGATCGAACGGTAACAGCTACTTTGTGACCCTGTTCGATAAATTGCTGGGCAATAGCGTAGCCAATTCCTCTATTTCCACCGGTTATAAACACAACTCGGGACTGGGCCATTTGATGCTCATTTCTAACGCAGTGATCCTGTGGCAGGTTTGGACTATCGCAATTCTAGCCTTACCCTTGTATTGAACCTATCTACCTGGAAGTAGCGTTGGCTAAAGCACAAAGCATCACAACCGTTAGCGAGTCACCTGAAGACGAGCGTAAGTCTCGTATGCTCAAATACACCCTTGCGATGACAATTCGAGTCGTTTGCATAGTTGCAGCCATGTTCGTAGAAGGCTGGCTGATGTGGCTTGCGTTTGCAGGAGCCATATTCCTGCCTTACTTCGCAGTGGTCCTGGCCAATGCGCAGGGTCCAAAGCAAAGTGACATCTCCAAAGTCACGCGAGTAGTCAAACTTGTGGACGCGTCCGCAGGCACCGAGCCAACAACCAAGATTTAGATGTCGATTTTCGATCTCGACCCAATTGATGCCATGTGTTCAAGGGCTGGCTGCAGAGAACCTGCAACAACATCATTGATTTGGGCCAACCCGAGCATTCATCAAGACGGTAAATCAAAAACTTGGCTCTCTTGCCAAGACCACCTGGACTATCTAAGAAGCTTCCTCACCGATCGATCTTTTCTCCTTAGAGAGACGGACTTTAGTTGAAAAAGACAGTAAAGCCATGGATACGCTGGACCGGATGGTTCCTAGTTGCCTGCACATTCGCATTGGCGTGCGTGGGACTTGCTAGCTGGCAGATTGAGAGAAGATCTGAAGCAGTTTCCAAAATTGAAAGAGTCGCAAGTAACTATGATCTGGAAAAGGTCTCCTTCGAAGAGGTTTCTTCGCTATCGGGAGATTCTGTTGTGGCTTATGAGTGGCGAAAGGTTGAGCTATCTGGAAGCTATGTGGCAGATGACACCTTGCTCGTTCGAAATAGAGCCATTGCAGGTCAGCCTGGTTTCGTGCAACTGGTCCCCTTCTTCCTCGAAACCGGAGAGACTGTGCTTGTCGAGCGTGGGTGGATAGCAGCAGATTCCGATCTCAATCCTTCAAATACTTTCTTGCCTTCAGAATCTGTGAAGTCACTCGTTGCTAGAGTGCGATTGGGAGAAACCATTCCAAATAGGGAATCTCCAACCGGGCAACTCACTAGCATTAACCTGCCTGAGATTGAGAAAATCTTCAGCTTTGTTGTTGAGAAGGACTTTTACCTTCGAATGGTGTCTGAATCACCTTCGGAGAGTTCTTATCCGCAGCCACTTAGTCGACCCGTCTTAGATGAAGGAAATCATCTCAGCTATGCAGTGCAATGGATCATCTTCGCAGTTATGGGATTCTTTGGGCTCTTTTGGGCAATTAGGCAAGAGCAAGAATTTCGAAGGATGGAGAAAGATCCAACGTATGTTCCAAGGAGCCTGAGACGCAAAGCCAACGAAGACTCGAACGTCGAGGATGAAATCTTGGATCGAAACAGTTAGCTAAGCGAAATCAGGTCAGCGTACTGATCTGACCAATGATCTTCTGTGCCATCAGGCAGTATCAGAACCCTCTCTGGGTTGAGAGCAAGCACTGCACCCTCATCATGGGAGACCAAAACTACGGCACCCGTGAAGCTTGCTAGAGCGTTCAAAATCTCTTTTCGGCTTGCTGGGTCTAAGTTGTTTGTTGGCTCATCCAAAAGCAGCACATTTGCAGAAGAGACAACCAGTGAGGCAAGTGCCAACCTCGTCTTTTCGCCACCGCTTAGCACTCTTGCCTTCTTAGCAACGTCGTCCCCGGTGAACAGGAACGACCCTAAAACTTTGCGGGCTTCGACATCGCCTAGGTGCGGTGCTGCTGCTTGCATGTTTTCAAGAACAGTTTTGGCAACATCGAGTGTTTCGTGTTCCTGCGCGTAGTAACCGATCTTCAGTCCGTGGCCAGGTTCTATAACCCCGGTATCTGCTTTATCTACGCCGGCGAGTATTCGAAGCAGGGTTGTTTTTCCAGCACCATTGAGACCGATAATTACCACCTTTGATCCTCTGTCAATAGCGAGATCAACTGCCGCGAAAATCTCAAGCGAACCATAGCTTTTGGAAAGTCCGTGAGCCATCAAAGGCGTCTTGCCACAAGGCGCTGGATCAGGGAAGCGAATTTTTGCAACCCGATCAACTTGGCCGACATCTTCTAGCTCGCTGAGTAGTCTCTGAGCTCGACGTTGCATCTGTTGAGCCGCAACCGCCTTGGTCGCTTTAGCGCCAAACTTTGCAGCCTGAAGGCTCAGCGAAGCCGCCTTCTTCTCAGCGTTTGCGCGTTCACGTTTGTGTCTTTCCTCATCCGCCTCACGTTGTTTTTGATATACGCGCCAACCCATGTTGTATACGTCGATCTTTTGCCGGTTGGCGTCCAGGTAGAACACTCTGTTGACAGTTGTCTCAACCAATTCCACATCGTGACTTATCACTATCAATCCGCCCTGGTAAGCGCGAAGGAAGTCCCTCAGCCAAACAACAGAATCGGCATCGAGATGATTGGTTGGCTCATCGAGCAACATTGTTTGCGCGTCTGAAAACAATATCCGTGCAAGCTCGATTCGTCTTCGCTGGCCACCAGAGAGAGTCTTGAGAGCCTGTGACAGGATTCGCTCCTCAATACCAAGATTGCTGGCTATCGCCGACGCGGCAGCTTCGGCTGCGTATCCTCCGGCAGCTTGAAAACGCTCTTCAACCTTGCTGTATTTCTGCATTGCTTCCTCAGACTCAAGCCCAATTGCTGAGGCCATAATCTCGGTTGTCTCGGTCATCTGCTTCAGAAGTGTGCCAAGTCCACGAGCGTTCAAAATTCGGTCGCGAGCGGACTCTTCGGGGTCTCCGGATCTTGGGTCTTGCGGCAGATACCCAATCTCCCCCTGACGTTCAACTTGCCCCTTTGAAGGCTGTCCATCCCCAGAAAGAATCTTGGTCAGGGTTGTTTTACCGGCCCCATTTCGACCAACTAGACCCACTTTGTCACCGGCGGCTATGCGAAATGAAACCTCACTCATGAGGGTTCTGGCACCGATGGTGATTTCTAGGTCCTTGACGCTAAGCAATCAACAAACCTCTCATTTACTCACAAAAGCAATAGTCTACAATCGTCTTATCTTCCCTGGGCAGAAAAGAGAATCTCATGACCATTCAGTTTTCGAACAATCTGGCACTTGTTGATCGGGTTGTTCCACGAACCGCACTAAACAACATTGCTCTGATTCTCTCCGGAGCTGTTTTTACAGCGTACGCAGCTCAGCTTGTTATCCCGATGTGGCCAGTTCCAATAACTGCTCAGACCCTTGCAGTATTACTGGTTGGTTCGGTTCTTGGAGCAACCCGGGGCGCGATTTCACTAATCGCATACTTTTCCATGGGTGCAATGGGGTTACCAGTTTTCTCCGCAGCAACTAGTTTGAGCTTTGGGCCAACCTTTGGTTACCTGGTTGGCTTCGTCGCTGCAGCCGCAGTCGTTGGATGGCTATCGGAGCGGGGCTGGCATAAATCTGTTGCTGGAGTTCTAGGGAGCTTCGCAATTGCCAACACCGTGATCTATCTATTTGGACTTCCTTGGCTTGCTTTTGCGCTTGGAAACCTAGGTGCGGCTAATGACCTAGCATCTGTAGCCACCGCGGGTCTTGTGCCATTTATTGTGGGCGATGTTCTAAAAATGATTCTTGCCGCCGCGCTTCTGCCGCTGGCCTGGAAGTTTCTTGGTAAAAGAAGCTAGATAGAGAATCCGATTGCGCGCATTTGCTCGCGACCGTCATCTGTGATTTTCTCTGGACCCCAAGGCGGCATCCAAACCCAGTTAATCCTGAAAGCTTCAACAACACCATCTAGAGCCTCCGCAGTTTGCTCTTCTAGAACATCTGTAAGTGGGCAGCCAGCAGAAGTTAGCGTCATATTAATCAAGAGCGATTCGTCTTCGTCCGCCATCTCTAGACCGTAGATCAATCCGAGGTCAACAATATTCACGCCTATTTCCGGGTCGATAACTTCCTTAAGGGCCTCTTCTACTTTGTCGTAGAGACTGGCTTCTAGTTCTCTTGGCATTTAGGCGTTCACGTACCTGTCGTAACCTTCGGCTTCAAGTCTTTCAGCAAGCTCTGCGCCGCCTTGCTCAGCAATCTGCCCCGCCACGAACACGTGCACAAAATCAGGCTTGATGTACTTCAAGATTCTCGTGTAGTGAGTGATCAACAAGACACCAATCTCATTAGAGTCCTTGATTCGGTTGACACCTTCGGCAACAACACGGAGTGCGTCAACGTCCAAACCAGAATCAGTCTCATCCAAAACAGCAAACTTTGGCTTTAGTAGCTCCATCTGAAGAATCTCGTGACGCTTCTTTTCACCACCCGAAAAACCTTCGTTTACATTTCGCTCAGTGAAGGCTGAGTCCATCTTGAGATTCTCCATTGCAACTCGAACATCTTGAATCCAGCTACGAAGGGCAGGCGCTTTTCCATCAACAGCGGTCTTAGCTGTTCTTAGGAAGTTTGAAACGCTTACACCTGGAATTTCAACAGGGTACTGCATCGCAAGAAACAATCCAGCCCGAGCACGCTCATCAACTGACATGTCGAGGGCATTCTCGCCATCTAGCAAAATCTCACCCTTGGTAACTTGGTACTTTGGGTGACCTGCGATCGAGTAGGCCAGTGTCGACTTACCAGAACCATTAGGGCCCATTACAGCGTGGGTTTCACCGCTATTGATAACAAGGTCTACTCCCCTGAGAATCTCTTTTGTTCCCTGGTCAGTATCAACTGATACGTGTAGGTTCTTTATCTCTAGCTTTGCCATTTTCTACTCACTGTCCTTGTCGATTTCAATAAACACTTCACCGTTTTCCACGATCACTTCGTAGGTCGCTACCGGTTCATATGCGGGAAGAGATAAAGGCGCACCAGTATCAAGTGAAAACTTGGCCCCGTGGGCCCAACACTCAATGGTCTCATTGTCAACAAATCCCTCGCTTAGGGAAATTTCTCCATGGGAACACTTGTCGCCGAGAGCTTTGAAGCGACCATCTTTGGTGTGAACCAGCGCGATCGCTTCATCTCCGATTTTGACGCGAAGAGCTTTACCCGGCTTGATGTCTTCCACGTTGCAGATTCTGACAGCCATTACTTCACGGTCCCTTCAAGCTCGTTCTCAATAGCCTGCGCAAGTCTGTCTTCTAACTCCGAGATTCCAATTTGCTGGACAATCTCCATTAGGAAACCACGAACCACTAGGCGTCTGGCTTCGAGTTCGTCAATTCCGCGAGCCTGTAGATAGAAAAGTTGCTCGTCGTCGAACCTGCCGCTAGCGCTAGCGTGACCTGCACCCTGAATCTGACCAGTTTCAATCTCTAGGTTTGGAACCGAATCAGCTCTCGCGCCATCGGTCAACAAGAGGTTGCGGTTGAGCTCGTAAGTGTCGGTGCCTTCAGCAGCTGCACGAATTAGAACATCTCCCACCCAAACCGTGTGTGCTTTCTGGCCCTGAAGTGCTCCCTTGTAGGTAACGCGGGATTTACAGTTTGGCTTTGAATGATCCACGAAGATTCGGTGCTCTAGATACTGTCCAGCATCGGCAAAGTAAAGACCGAAAAGAGACACATCGCCGCCCGGAGCATCGAAGTACGCCGAAGGCGTTACGCGAACTACCGATCCACCCAGAGATACCACGACGTGCTTGAACTTTGAGTTTCTGCCTAGCTTGGCATACTGAGCGGAAGAATGGATCGATTTCGTGTTCCATTCCTGAATGCTGACAAGAGTCAAGCTCGCCTCATCGTCGACGATGATTTCAATGTTCTCTGATAAAACTGCGTCTCCGTTGTGATCGAGAACAACGGTTGCCTGTGAACCCTTTGCGGCATGAACAATCAGATGCAGTGCCGATGGATCGGAAACGAGCGACTTAATTTCAATAGAAGATGGTTCTGGGGAGGAGTGTGCAGGAACAGAGATTAGATAGGCGGCTTTCGCAGCTTCCCATCCCGCCGCAGACACCCTGTCCTCCGGTGTTCCAGCCGAACCAAAAAGCGCGTGATCTGATTCAATCCAAGATGTCTCGACACCCTCGGCTGTAGTGGCCGTGATGTCTCCGGAGAACTCTTCGAGTCCTGACTTGTCTAGTCCTCCAAGCTCATCAGAGCCGATGTAACGCCACTGCTCTTCACGAGTTGAAATCTCGGCAAAGTCCTCGAGCTTAGTTGACTTGACTCTTTCGGAACGGGTTTGAATCGGGACACCGAAGCCATGGGAATGCTCTGACAATCCATGCTGGATTGTCTCTGAAGCGCCTGCCACTAGCCGACAGCCCCTTCCATTTGCATCTCGATTAGCTTGTTGAGCTCAAGTGCGTATTCCATGGGCAACTCTTTGGCGATTGGCTCAATGAATCCGCGAACGATCATGGCCATTGCTTCGTCTTCGGCCATACCCCTGGACTGCAGGTAGAAGAGCTGCTCTTCGCTGACGCGTGAGACAGTTGCTTCATGGCCCATTGACACATCGTCTTCTCGGACATCAACAGTTGGGTATGTATCGCTTCTTGAGATGGTGTCGACCAAAAGTGCATCGCAGCGAACCGTGTTGGCGCTGTGATGTGCTCCTGGATTGACACGGATCTCACCACGGTAGGAGGTTCTTCCACCACCACGTGCAATCGACTTGGAAACAATCGAGGACGAAGTGTGTGGCGCAAGATGGATCATCTTCGCTCCAGCGTCTTGATGCTGGCCTTCTCCAGCGAATGCAACCGAAAGGGTTTCTCCTCTGGCATACTCGCCGGCAAGAATAACCGATGGATACTTCATGGTTACTTTCGAACCGATGTTTCCATCGATCCACTCCATGGTTGCACCCTCATGCGCGATAGCCCTCTTGGTTACCAAGTTGTAAACGTTATTTGACCAGTTCTGGATTGTGGTGTAGCGAACACGCGCGCCCTTTTTGACGATGATTTCAACTACTGCGGAGTGCAACGAATCGGACTTGTAGATTGGCGCGGTGCAACCCTCGATGTAGTGAACATATGAGTCCTCATCAGCAATGATGAGTGTTCTTTCGAACTGACCCATGTTTTCCGTGTTAATTCGGAAATATGCCTGCAGCGGGATCTCAACATGAACACCCTTTGGCACGTAAACAAAAGAACCACCGGACCAAACAGATGTGTTTAGTGCGGCGAACTTGTTATCTCCAGCTGGGATAACAGTTCCAAAATATTCCTTGAACATCTCTGGATGCTCGCGCAAGGCGGTGTCGGTGTCCAAGAACAATACACCTTGTTTTTCCAGTTCCTCGTTGATCTGGTGATAAACAACTTCGGATTCATATTGAGCTGCAACGCCTGCAACAAGGCGCTGTCTTTCGGCTTCTGGAATACCTAACTTCTCGTAAGTTGCTTTGATCTCCTCAGGTAGGTCTTCCCAGCTCTGGGCCTGCTTCTCGGTTGAACGAACAAAGTACTTGATGTTGTCAAAATCAATTCCAGACAAATCAGAACCCCAAGCCGGCATTGGCTTTTTCAGGAAGTACTGGTATCCCTTGAGGCGCATGTCCAGCATCCACTCGGGTTCGTTTTTCAGAGCTGAAATGTCCTTAACAACCTGCTCGCTGATGCCTCGCTTTGCGAAGGCTCCAGCGTCGTTGCCATCTGACCAGCCGTATTCATAGTTTCCGAGGCTATCTAGCTCGGGGCGGTCAATGATGATGTCAGACATTTGGCTCCTTATTGTTGATATCTAGGTCAAACCCACACTTGCAACGATGCATTCCCGCGCCAAAGTTAATGCGAAACTGGAATTGGCTTAAGTTTACCAGCATTGCACAAAATTGCATCAGCAGACAGGAAATTAGCGCTTGATTCAGCCCTTTAGAACCATCTTTGCTCCGGCAAGACTCAGGGTTTACGCATGGGCGTCGCTAGTGAGTCAGATCTTGATCGTAGTTACTGGTGGTTTGGTTAGGCTCACGGGTTCGGGCTTGGGTTGTCCAACCTGGCCCAAGTGCACCGAGGAATCCTTCGTATCCGTTCCTGAGATGGGTATTCACGGTCTAATCGAGTTTGGGAACCGAATGCTGACCTTCGTTCTGGTCATAATCGCAGGACTCACTTTCATCGTGATCCGAAGGACCTTGAAGGCTCAGCGTTTTGGACTGACCTGGCCCGCAGTGCTGTTAGTTCTAGGGATCATCGCTCAGGCGTTGCTTGGCGGCGTTACGGTCCTTACTGGCCTGAACTCGTGGGTGGTCGGAGCCCACTTTCTGGTCTCAGGCGTTCTTATCAGCATTGCCTCGGTATTGGTGTGGCGGGTTTACTCGCCTAAGCATGACCCAATCAGCTATCAGTCAGTCTTGCTTGCCTGGCCGATTTTTGTGGTCGGCTGGGTGACAGTAATTGTTGGGGTTGTTGTTACCGGAGCAGGCCCGCACGCGGGTGACGCCACAACTCCTCGTAACGGGTTTGATCTAGAAACTTGGCAGCATTACCATTCTTGGCCTGCCTACGTGATGACAGCACTGGTGTTACTTTCTCTAGCCCTTGCTTGGAGAAGCGTTCCGAACAAACCCGCTTCTAATCCTGCTGTGAGATCCTTGGGGATTCTTCTGATTGTCTCGCTACTTCAAGCAGTGCTGGGTGTGGTGCAATCCAACATGGGAGTACCGGCACTGCTCGCAGGTGTGCACATGCTTGGAGCATCACTGATCATCTCTCTGCTCACATTTCAGCTGTTGGCCCTTCGATCAAGGTTTATGGGAATCGAGTCGTCGAGATGAGCAGGGTCTTTTGGTTCCGCAAGGATCTAAGGCTGCAAGACAACGAGGCTCTAACTCGATGCGCAGAGGCAGCAATAGCTGATGACGGCTCCCCTGTTTTTGGATGCTTCACATTTCAGAAGAACGCATTCGAGAGCCTGACCGGAATCAGACAGCACTCGTTGGTCGCATCTTTGGAATCCCTAAGTCAGTCAATGTCAGATTCTTTGCACATTCTCGAAGGAGAAAGCGCCGACGCGATTGTCAAATTTACCAAGCAAAATGATGTTGAGTCTATTCACGCTACGCAAAGCTTTGACCCTGCAGGGATCGCCGAGCAAGTGCAGGTTGCTAAGGCCTTGGAAGCAATTGGCAAGCAGCTTGTGCTGGAAGGTTCAAACTACGCGGTAACACCAGGAGCTGTAGTAAAACCAACAGATGGCTCGGCTTATCGTGTTTACACGCCTTTCTACAAGGCTTGGTTTGAGATTGGTTGGCCTGAGCCTTTCAAGCTTCCAAAGAAAACTGTCTGGGGTCAGGCTTCAGATTCCAAGATCCCCAAACCTACAAAGCCAGCACAGTTCAAGGTTCGTGCTGGTGAACAGTTCGCATTAGATACCTTTGAGCGTTTCAAGAAGAGGGCACTTTTTGACTATTCGGAGAACAGGAATCGTGCGGATCTTTCTGGTACATCAAAGCTTTCGCACGCCCTAGCGCACGGTGAGATACACCCACGAACACTTTTAGCTGACCTCCGAGACATACCTGGCCACAATGTGTTTCGCAAAGAAATCGCGTGGAGGGAGTTTTATGCCGATGTCCTTTTCAGGAACCCACATACACTCAACGACTACTACGTGCCAAGGTTTTCGAAAATGCGTTACGACAAAGGCAAAGCCGCGGACCAAAAACTTGAGCGTTGGAAGCAGGGCACCACTGGATTTCCCATGGTTGATGCGGGTATGAGACAACTCGCGGCCGAAGGTTGGATGCACAACCGGGTTCGCATGATCGTTGCAAGTTTTCTTGTTAAGGACCTGCATCTGGAATGGCAGCAGGGAGCTGACTGGTTCGAGCAGTGCTTATCCGATTTTGATCCAGCGTCGAACTCACATGGCTGGCAGTGGACAGCTGGTTGCGGAACTGATGCCTCGCCCTACTACCGAGTATTCAATCCAATTTTGCAAGGTTACAAATTCGATCCAGATGGAAACTATGTTCGTAAGTACATTCAGGAGCTTTCACATCTTGAAGGAGCTGAGGTGCACGAACCTTGGTTACTAGTTGATGGGCTCATAAATGGCTACCCTGAACCGATGCTCGATCATTCTAGAGAACGTGATGAAAGCCTGCGCAGATTAGAGGAGATTAAAGAAAAATAGCGGATCAAGCGCAATAGCAACAAACAAAACTGTCAGGTAAGTTATCGACCCATTAAAGAGTCTCATTGGGTTCTTGATCTCACCCTTTCTCGCCTCAGCGTTTAGGCGGTGTGATTCCATGAGAAATAGAGCGCCAGTAATTAAAGCTGTTGCCGTGTAGATGATGCCCATCTCCCCTAGTGGAATCAGCAACAGCGTTGAGGCAACTAGCGCCCATGCATACAAGACAATCTGCATGCCTACAGTTCTGTTGTCTCTAACTACCGGGAGCATAGGAACCCCAGCGTCACTGTATTCGGCTTTGTATCTGAGAGAAAGTGGCCAGTAGTGCGGTGGGGTCCAAAGGAAAACAATCAGGAACAATACCCACGCGGCAGCATTCAGTTCACCGGTAACCGCAGCCCACCCAATGAGGACTGGCATTGCCCCTGCAGCGCCACCCCAGACGATGTTTTGTGGGGTGCGACGCTTCAGTAGCAGTGTGTAAACAAAGACATAAAACAGTATCGCGGCCAGCGAAAGTGCTGCGGCCAGTGGATTAACTATGACTGCGAGCCAGACCACAGAGAGAATGCCTAGAGCCCACGCGAACCGATATGCCCCTTTTGGAGACAGGTCTCCAGTGACTAGTGGGCGGCCTTTAGTGCGACCCATAATCTTGTCGATGTCGCGATCAATGTAGCAATTAAAAGAGTTTGCGCTTCCCGCACTCAACGCTCCACCAAACACCGTGGCAATCACGAGCCAGGGGTCTGGAATGCCACGTTGGGCAAGAATCATGGTCGGAACAGTGGCAATCAGCAGAAGTTCAATAACCCTCGGTTTTGTGAGGTCAAAATAGGCCTTGGCTTTGCGCCAGAAACCAAGCCTGACAGGCGCGGTTTCTAAGGTTTGAGAGCTCATGATTTGATTTAAGTCTAAGCGACCAACTTGTAGCCCTGCGCAACCAAGGGTCCGATGACTATGTGTGTAAGGTAATTCTTAAGGTCGTGGAAAACCCCAATCCTTTATCCCAAGGGTCTAGTTTGTTTGGTGGACATTCCGCGCAAAGTCTGGTTTGACACGTGAACAGGTAGGTTATGAGCAATCTTGAGTGGTCAAAACTAGACCAAGAAGCGGTTGATACCGCGAGAGTTCTAGCTGCTGACGCGGTTGAAAAAGTCGGTAATGGCCACCCAGGTACAGCAATTTCTTTAGCTCCGGTAGCCCATCTTCTGTTCCAGAAAGTTCTCAGGCATGACCCAGCAAACCCGGACTGGGTTGGAAGGGACCGTTTCATACTCAGTGTCGGACATTCATCTCTAACCCTTTACAACCAGTTGTACCTCACTGGTTACGGACTCGAGCTATCAGATCTTCAAGCACTTCGAACCTGGGATTCCCTCACTCCAGGACACCCTGAGTACGGTCACACCAAGGGCGTTGAGATAACCACTGGACCACTGGGTCAAGGTCTTGCTTCTGCAGTTGGTTTTGCCTACGCAGCAAGGTTCGAAAGAGGGCTCTTTGACCCATCGGCACCTGCTGGATCCAGCCCTTTTGATCACTACATCTTCTGCATCGCTGGCGATGGTGACATGCAAGAAGGTGTCACCTCCGAAGCTTCGTCGCTTGCCGGCCACCAGAAGCTTGGCAATCTAGTTGTCCTGTATGACTCGAACCAGATATCAATTGAAGATGACACCAAGATTGCGTTCACTGAAGATCTTGAGAAGCGTTATGAGTCATACGGTTGGCACGTCCAGGTTGTCAATTGGCGAAAATCTGGCGAATACGTCGAAGACATACAGGAGCTTTACTCGGCAATACAGAAAGCTAAAGCTGAAACCAACAAGCCATCGCTTATCACTATTCGAACCATTATTGGATGGCCATCGCCAACGAAGCAAAACACTGGCAAGGTTCACGGATCTGCCTTGGGTGATGAGGAGCTTGCGGGGCTGAAGTCTGTTCTTGGCTTTGATCCAGCGAAGAACTTTCAAGTATCTGACGCTGTCATCAGCTACACCAGAGGGTTCAGGGACCGCAGCAAGGATGTTCTTACGGAGTGGGAAAGCAACTTCCAGGACTGGAGGAAATCTAATCCAGAAAATGCCGCGCTGTTCGATCGTCTAGAAAATGGAGAGCTTCCAGACCTTGATTCTGTTCTGCCTGTTTTTGAGGCGGGTACTGATGTCTCGACTCGCGCTGCGTCTGGAAAAGTGCTCAATGCCATCGCAAAGGTGATGCCGGAGCTATGGGGTGGATCGGCAGACCTTGCTGAATCCAACAACACGACAATTTCCGGTGCTAAGTCTTTTGCGCCACAGATTCACTCAACACGCGAGTTCACGGGTGACGATTACGGACGCGTGATGCACTTTGGAATCAGAGAGCACGCCATGGGGTCGATCTTGAACGGAATCTCTCTCCACGGTAAAACACGCTCCTACGGTGGAACCTTCTTAATTTTCAGCGATTACATGAGACCGGCTGTTCGCCTAGCGGCCCTAATGAAAGTTTCTTCAATTTTTGTCTGGACTCATGACTCGATCGCTCTAGGTGAAGATGGTCCTACACATCAGCCAATTGAACAGCTAGCAACCCTAAGGGCGATTCCTGGCCTGGACATCGTAAGGCCTGCAGATGCAAATGAAGTAAGCGTCGCATGGAAGAAGATCCTCTCTAGAAGGGTCGGTCCCGCTGGAATCGCCCTCACGAGGCAGAACATTCCAGTGCTAGATCGAAGTGCGGCTGATTCAACTGGTCAGATTCTTGCTTCCGCAAGCAATGTGGAGTTTGGTGGCTATGTTTTAGTTGACGCGTCAGATAAGAAACCACAGCTCATCCTCATCGCAACAGGATCTGAGGTTCAACTGGCTATAGCTGCCAGGCTTGAGCTGGAGCAAAGCGGAATCAAAACTCGTGTTGTTTCGATGCCGTGCGTTGAGTGGTTCGAGGAGCAATCTGATTCCTACCGCGAGAGCGTTTTACCAGCCAGTGTCCAGGCGAGAGTTTCGGTCGAGGCAGGTTTGGCACTTGGCTGGTCAAAGTATGTTCCGCAAGGCGATTCGGTGTCTATCGAGCACTACGGTGCCTCTGCTGACTACAAGACCCTCTTCACAAAGTTTGGCATTACTACCGAAGCTGTTGTAGCCAAGGCTAAAGCGGTGCTGGGAAGAAGCAAATGAGTTCACCGCTTCATGACTTAGACAAAGCTGGCGTGAGTATCTGGCTTGATGATCTATCAAGAGATCGGATTCAATCAGGTTCCCTCGCAGAGCTCATAAAGTCTCGGGCAGTTTCTGGGGTAACTACGAACCCAACTATATTTGCTGGTGCCTTCTCGAAAGGTCATGCGTACGCTGCTCAGCTTGCTGAGCTCTCCGCTAGGGGCGCGTCAGCATCAGAGGCTGTTTTCGAAGCGACTACTCAGGATGTTCGCATGGCGTGCGATGTTTTCGCTGGCGTATACAAATCGACCAATGGTGTTGATGGACGAGTGTCAATAGAGGTAGAACCAGGTATTGCGATGGACTCCGCTAAGACGGTGGCGCAGGCCAAGGAGCTTTTCAAAGCCGTAGACCGAGAGAATGTCATGATCAAGATTCCGGCCACGATTCCAGGGCTTAGCGCAATCACTGAAGTTCTTGCTGCTGGTATTTCTGTCAACGTCACGCTTATATTCTCACTCCAGCGCTATGCACTTGTTATCAAGGCTTTCAAGGACGGTATCAACAAGGCAAAGCAGAATGGACACGATTTATCCAAGATTCATTCGGTTGCGTCATTCTTTGTCTCTCGCGTTGACACTGAAATCAATAAGAGGCTTGAAGCTATTGGCACCAAGCAAGCACTGGACTTGAAATCAATGGCAGCTCTTGCGAACGCGAGATTGGCCTACGAGCTTTTTGAGTCAGAGTTTGCGGCGTCTGAATGGAAGAACCTGCAGAATGCTGGAGCGAACAAGCAGCGCCCACTCATGGCTTCTACCGGGGTCAAGGACACTTCATTGCCGGACACTTTGTATGTGACTGAATTGATTGCACCAGAGCTTGTGAACACTATGCCTGAGGCCACCATGGAGGCAGTATTTGATCACGGTGTCATCTCCCCCGACACAATCACTGGAGAATACGCGAACTCCAGAGCAGTTCTCGCCGAACTTAGTGATCTGGGAATTTCCTACGACGAGGTCGTAACTTTGCTGGAGTCAGAGGGTGTCGACAAATTTGTCGCCTCTTGGAATGACCTTCTAGAAACCGTATCGAAGGCGCTGCAAGGTAACTGATGAACTTTGAAGTCGCAACAAGGGGTGCGTCAGCGACAGCCGTTGAACTCTTTGTACCGGAACTAGTGCGCGAGAGAATCGCCAGCAGAGTCTTCGCCAAGGACCACACCATCTGGGGCGCAGAAGCTGAGGCCGAGTCTTCTATTCGACTTGGCTGGGTGGATGCTGCAAGGCAGTCGCTAGAGCTACTACCCGAGCTATCCGCCCTTAGAACAGAACACCAAGGAAAAGGGCTCTCTAGAATCGTGCTCTGTGGCATGGGAGGGTCCTCACTAGCACCAGAGGTCATTGCAGCAACTGCTGGTGTTGAGTTGGTTGTTCTGGATTCTACTTACCCCTCCCAAGTCAGTGCAGCCTTGTCGAAGGATCTTGGTCGAACCATCGTTGTCGTATCCTCGAAGTCGGGTTCAACCGTGGAGACCGATTCGCAAAAACGCGCATTCGAGGATGCCTTTGATCGCGCCGGTATCGATAAAATCGAAAGAATCATTATTGTCACCGATCCAGGCTCCCCAATGCAAAAACAAGCCACAGTAGATGGTTATCGTACTTTTCTTGCAAACCCCAGTGTCGGAGGAAGGTTCTCCGCGCTTACGGCTTTTGGGGTTGTTCCATCGATGCTTGCAGGCGTTGACATGCAACCAATCCTTTCGGATGCGATTGCTGCAGCCGAGGTCCTGTGCCGCGATGAACCGGGAAACCCTGGATTGGTTCTAGGGGCGGCCATGGCCAGAAGTGCGTCAAGCAATGGCTTCAAAGACAAAATGGGGATTGTTCCGGTCAGTAATCAGATCGTAGGCCTTGGAGATTGGATGGAGCAATTAATTGCCGAGTCAACGGGAAAGATAGGCCGTGGTGTTCTACCCATTGTTCTTGATAGCGACTCCCCTGAACTCAAGACGCTTGCAGATGACTTTTTGACAGTGGGAATTGTTGACAAAGTATCCGAGAGCAATTTTGATGTTGCAGTGTCTGGGCCTTTAGGCAGCCAACTTCTTCTATGGGAGGTCTCAACAGTTGTTGCAGCCAAGCTACTTGGAGTGAGTCCATTCGATCAGCCAGATGTTGAGTCCGCAAAGGTTGCGTCCCGTGCTTTCTTGGAGAACAAATCGGCTAACCAAAGTTCCCTGTTTACAGAATCTGGAATTGAAGTGTTTGCAAGAAACTTGGACTTAGGGCCTAGCTCAACACTCCGAGAAGCACTTCGCCTGTTCTTAGCTTCGGCGGACAAGGACAGCTACTTCGCGATACATGCCTATCTAGACCGTAATCGCGATGTTGCCTATGAGAAATTTCGAGACGTGATTGCGAGCATTTCAGTGAGACCAACGACTTTTGGTTGGGGTCCTAGGTTTCTACATTCCACCGGTCAGTACCACAAGGGAGGTCCCGCTCAAGGATTTTTCTTGCAGCTAATCGGCGCGGAGGAAGAGGACATTCCGGTTCCTGGACGTGATTTTGGTTTTGCCGAACTTATGAACGCCCAAGCAGCTGGAGATGCGAACGTCTTGTCGTCGGCGGGAAGGCCAGTTCTAACTCTACGCTTCGCTGATAAAGAAAACGCCCTTGCTCTGATCCAAGAGCTTATTGAAGCAAACTAATCTTTGGGGATCACTTCTTCTTAGCGACCTTTGATGCGCTCTTTTTAACAACACTCTTCTTTGCCGTTGACTTTGCCTTCGGTGCTGCTTTAGCGGTTTTTCTAACAACCTTGGCTGGTGCTGACTTCTTTGCGGCAGGTTTCTTTGCAGCTGGCTTCTTGGCAATTGGCTTGGCAGGTTTCTTGGCCACAGCCTTTGCTGCCTTGGCGGGCTTTACAGGTTTGACGGGTTTGACGGCCTTTGCTGCTTTAGCTTTTTCAGCAGCCATCTTTGCTGCCATAGCCTTGGCCGCTGCTGTTCGGGCAGCTTCTTCCTTGATCTGCTTCTTTGCAGCTTCGGCAAGTTTCGCTCTACGGTCCTTGATTGAAGAAAGTGCCTCGTCAAGAAGTGCCTTTGCCTCATCTGAGGTTCGGCGTTCTTTGACGTAAGCCAGGTGAGTTTTGTATGGTTCGTGCTTCAAGATCTCTGGCGGGTTCTTTTTGTCCTGACCAGCAGGAAGGCCACAGTTAGGGCAATCAATCATGTCTGGAATCTCAGCTGGGTCAACGTGAGCTGCGAACTGGGGACTCTGAGTGTGTCCGTTTATGCAGTAGTAGTGGCGCTCAACTCTTTCGGACTTAAATCCGCGGTATTGCTCTCCCATTGGACCCGCACCAACACGCGATCCTCTTATTGCTGACCCTCCGCTTGACAATATTCCCCCTAGAACCCAAACCTGGTGAACAGACCAAGTGCGATGACTGAACCAACCCAAACTAGGCCCAAGATGATGGTGATGCGATTCAGGTTTCTCTCAGCAACTCCAGAAGATGACACGTTAGTAGTGACTCCCCCGCCGAACATGTCTGAAAGTCCGCCACCTCTGCCTTTGTGGAGCAAAATCATGAGAATAAGCAGCAAGCTGGTGATTGCTAGAAGCACCTGAAGCGCGATTTGGATTGCAGCCATGGATTTACCTATTCTTTTTAAGTACTAGAAGATTATAAGCTGACATGCTTCTGGAAGCGGCAAATACCAGTGAACTCATCAACCACCAGGCTTGCTCCCCCAACCAAAACCCCGTCAACCTCTGGGGATGCAAGGAATCCAGCGACATTAGCGCTCTTTACAGATCCGCCGTACAAGATCCTGGTTTGCTCCGCGGCCTCGGTAGATACCAGCTCACCGATGGTCTGGCGCAATTTCTTTGCGACCTCTGCGGCCTGCTCGCTCGTGGCAACCTTCCCTGTGCCAATAGCCCAAACCGGCTCATATGCGACTACGAAATCACCGATGTCCTTGTGACCCTCGAGGGCCTTGGTTAGTTGTCTAACTGGAACTGCAGCTGCGCCTTCCGCTTCCAATTCTTCAAGCGTCTCTCCAACGCAGATAACCGGAACAAGCTTGTTCTTGAAGCATGCTGCTACCTTTTCGCGCACTAGCTCATCATCTTCATTGTGATGCTGGCGTCTTTCCGAGTGGCCTACCAGCACGTACTCGACATTTAGCTTCTTGAGAAATGCGCCAGCAACCTCGCCTGTGTATGCACCGGATTCATGCTTCGAAACATCCTGGGCACCTAGGCGAAGTTGCAGCTTGTCAGCATCCAAGAGCGTCTGGACTGTTCGCAGATCAGTAAATGGTGGGAAAACGGCAACCTCGACCTTTTCGTAGTCGTGATCAACATCTTTTAGAGTCCAAGCGATTTTTTGAACTAGGGCAATAGCCTGCTGGTGGTCGAGGTTCATCTTCCAGTTACCAGCAATCAGCGGCTTACGATCGCTCATGCGAGCACCTCCAGTCCAGGAAGGGATTTTCCTTCCAAATACTCAAGACTAGCTCCACCACCGGTTGAGATGTGTCCAAACGCACTGTCTTCGAATCCAAGGGCCCTAACTGCGGCAGCTGAATCGCCGCCTCCAACCACTCCAAGACCCTGAACCTTTGTGAGGGCCTCGGCTATGGAACTGGTCCCTTTGCTAAAGCTTTCGAACTCGAATACTCCCATGGGTCCGTTCCAGAAACAAAGTTTTGAAGTAGAAATGATCTCTGCGAAAACACGCGCTGATACCGGACCAATGTCAAGCCCGATTCCGCTAGCACCGAACGAGGTTTGCTCTAGTTCGTCCACTTGAGCTACTAAATGCTCTGCATCCGCAGAAAATGTACTTGCCATAACGATGTCAGTTGGTAGCACGATGTTGACACCTAGCGCCTTGGCTTGGTCAAGATAGCCCTTGACGGTGTCTATTAGCGACTCTTCGAGCAAGCTCTTGCCGACCTTGTGGCCCAGAGCCGCAAGGAAGGTAAAGACCATTCCTCCACCAATCAACAAATTATCCACCCGCGGTAGCAAAGCTGATATGACACCTAACTTGTCTGAAACTTTAGATCCGCCAAGAACAACTGCGTATGGATGTGAGTCGCTTCTTACCAGCTGTTCAAGAACAGAAAGTTCCTTTTCAACTAGATATCCAGCCGCAGAAGGAAGGAGGCTTGCAATCTCATAAACACTTGCCTGCTTGCGATGTAAAACCCCAAAACCATCACCCACATACACATCTGCCAGCTCGGCAAGGTCTGCTGCAAAGTCCTGTCGCTCAGTCTCAGAATCACTAGTCTCGGACGAGTGAAAGCGGAGATTTTCTAGAAGTAGAACGTCTTTGTTCTCAAGAATAGAGACCTGATCACTGGCTTCCCTACCCACGGAATCTTCAGAAAACGAGACGGGTTGATCAAGAAGTTCGGAAAGTCTCTTGGCTACTGGGCGTAGCGAATACTTCTCTCCTCTGGATCCATCTGGTCTGCCAAGGTGTGAGCAGATAATGACTTTTGCACCTTGGTCGATTAGATACTTGATGGTTGGTAGCGAGGCTCGGATTCTTCCGTCGTCGCTGATAACCCCGTTTTCTATCGGAACATTCAGGTCACAACGAAGCAGTACTCGCTTTGATTCAAGCTGACCAAGTGTAGATAGAGTTCTCAAAATTAGAGTTTGTTCGCAACCAAAACAGTAAGGTCAACAAGTCTGTTTGAGTAACCCCACTCGTTGTCATACCAGGCGCTGATCTTCACGGTGTTGTCAATTACCTTCACAAGCCCCGCGTCAAAAATCGACGAATGAGGGTCGGTAACGATATCTGAAGAGACGATTTGATCTTCTGTGTAAAGAAGGATTCCCTTCAGAGGTCCCGCTGCTGCCTTCTTGTAGGCAGCCTTGATCTCTTCAATTGTTACCTTCTTGGCCGAGACCAGTGTCAAGTCAGTAATCGAACCTGTCGGAACTGGAACACGAAGCGCAAAGCCATCAAGTTTGCCCTTTAGTTCTGGAAGAACAATGCCGATGGCCTTCGCAGCACCAGTAGATGATGGAACGATGTTTATAGCTGCAGCTCGTGCACGGCGCAGGTCACCGTGTGGACCATCCTGAAGGTTCTGATCAGCGGTGTAGGCATGGATTGTGGTCATCAGACCATTGACAATCCCAAACTCATCGTTGAACACCTTTGCAAGGGGTGCAAGACAGTTGGTCGTGCAGGACGCATTTGAGATGATGTGGTGCTTTGCTGGATCGTAGAGATGCTCGTTGACACCGATTACGAAAGTCGCATCTTCACCGGTAGCCGGAGCCGAGATAAGAACCTTTTTTGCACCAGCCTCGATGTGCTTGATGGCGTCTTTGGCATCGGTGAAGCGACCAGTTGACTCGATAACGATGTCAACACCGAGATCTCCCCAACCAAGGTTTGCCGGGTCTTTTTCAGCCAAAACTTTGATCTTGTAGTCACCAACCAGAATGTACTGACCCTCCACTCGAACTTCTTGGTTTAGGCGACCTGTAACAGAGTCATATTTGAGTAGATGAGCGAGGGCTTTCGGGTCCGATAGATCATTTACAGCGACGATTTCTAGGTCGGTACCTTTAGCAAGTTCTGCTCTGAGGTAGTTGCGACCGATTCTTCCAAAGCCATTAATGCCAACTTTTGTAGTCAAGATGTTCCATTTCGCTTGGCGCCAGAGGCGCGATTTTCAACAGGAAATCCACGCAGCCTCGGGTGGAGTTATCAGACTAGCAGTAAGCCCCTTGTTTGGCCGCGAGCTGCCTCAAAACGAGCCTGTACGTCCGGCCAAGACACGATCTTCCAGAATGCAGCAACGTAATCAGCCTTCACGTTTTGGTAGTCCAGGTAGAAGGCGTGCTCCCACATGTCCAACATCAAAAGCGGAATTGTGGCGGGAGCAAGGTTTCCCTGGTGGTCGTAGAGCTGCTCAATGATTAGCTTTTGGCCAAGAATGTCCCAGGCAAGAATTGACCACCCAGAACCTTGGATACCAAGTGCGGATGCGGTGAAGTGAGCTCGAAAGCCGTCGTAGCTTCCGAAGAACTCATCGATAGCGGCGGCCATTTCACCGGTTGGCTTATCGCCACCATCCGGGCTCAGGTTCTTCCAAAAAACAGTGTGGTTCACGTGACCTGCGAGGTTGAATGCTAGGTCCTTCTGAAGCTTGTTAACCCAGGTCAGGTCGTTCTTATCTCTTGCTTCTGCAAGCAGGTCAAGAGCGCTGTTTGCTCCGTTGACGTACGCAAGATGATGCTTATCGTGATGCAACTCCATGATGCGACCCGAAATGTTTGGCTCTAGTGCACCGTAGTCGTAACCAAGGTCTGGAAGTGTGTACTTGCCCATTTACTGTCCTATTCGTCGATAGTTCTATTATGCGTTATGGAATCTTCTCTTGTCGTTTTCAAGCTCATCAGGCAAGAATGCGTCCGTGCCGTCAATTCCCAGCTCCTCGGCTCGCTTGTCAGCCATGGACAACAGGCGCCTAATCCTGCCAGCTACCGCATCCTTAGTCATAGGAGGATTTGCAAGTCTTCCAAGCTCGTCAAGGCTTGCCTGCTTGTGCTTGAGACGAAGCTCCCCTGCGTACTTCAAATGCTTAGGAATATCATCTCCCAAGATCTCAAGGGCTCGTCCGACTCTGGCACCTGCTGCAACGGCAGCTTGGGCGGAGCGACGTAGGTTTGCATCATCGAAGTTTGCGAGTCGGTTTGCAGTGGCCCTGACCTCGCGGCGCAGTCTCAGCTCTTCCCATTTCAGCAGCTGACCATGAGCGCCCATCTGAGTGAGCATGGCTGAAATGGCATCGCCGTCTCTGATCACAACTCGGAACATGCCGCGCACCTCGCGAGGCTTGGCGACGATTCCTAATCTTCTCGCAACGCCAACAAGTGCCATGGCAACTTCGTTTCCTGGAGCTGTAACCTCTAGTGCGGCAGATCTACCCGGATCGGTGAGCGAACCGTGGGCTAGGAAAGCTCCTCGCCAAACGGCCTGAGCTTCACCGATAGAACCCGCTACAAGAGTTGCTGGAAGTCCTCTAGCAGGACGACCACGACTATCAACCAGACCCGTTTGTCTGGCAAGGGTGTCACCTTGACCCAAAACACGTATTTGGTATCTACTAGTTTTTCTGATTCCACCTGCAGAAATTACTGATAATTCACTCTCGCAGCCAAAAAGTTCGGTGAGATCTTTTCTTACACGCCTGGCAACTTGTGCGGAATCGAGTTCAACTTCGATCACGACCTTGCCTGACACCAGGTGCAACCCGCCTGCTAGTCGAAGGACGGTGGCTAGCTCAGCAGCCCGAACAGCGCTTTTTAGAACATCGATCCTTGCTAACTCGTCTTTTATGTCGGCTGTTAGTGCCATTTACTACTCCTTGCCCAAGTCACGATGTCTGACCGTGACGGCGATGTCTTTGTTTCCCTGTAAAGCCTTACCCAGTTCAGTTGCTACAGCCACGGATCGATGCTTACCGCCGGTACAGCCAATTGCAATAGTTGCATAGTGCTTGTTCTCGCGATCATATCCAGCTAGAACTGGTGCAAGAGATTTCACGTAACTTGTTACGAACTCCCCAGCACCCTCCTGAGATAGGACGTAATCGCTTACCTGCTGGTCAAGGCCTGTGTAAGGTCGAAGCTCTTCGTTCCAAAAGGGGTTTGGAATGAATCGAACGTCAGCAACATTATCTGCGTCCGCTGGAATGCCGTACTTGAAGCCGAAGCTCACGATAGTAAGAAGTAGCTTGCTGGTGGCCTCTAGAGAGAAATGCTCTGCGGTCTTTGTCGAGAGCTGATGAACGTTTAGATCAGAAGTGTCGATGACTACGTCAGCGGATTCACGAAGTGGAAGAAGCCTTCTTCGCTCCTCGGCGATACCATCGAGAATTGTCCCGGTGCCCTGCAGGGGATGCGGTCGTCTTACCGATTCAAACCTTTTTACAAGTGTTCCGTCATTAGCTTCAAGGAACGCAACCCTTACGCTTATGCTTTTCCCTTCCAGAAGAGCTATGTTCTCCTCAAGCTCTGTGAAGAACTCTCCACCTCGAACATCGATAATCACAGCAAGTCTTGGAACGGGTGTTTTTGTGTTTGAGAAAAGATCAGTTATTGGGCCCAGCATGATTGGGGGTAGGTTGTCCACCACGTACCAGCCGAGATCTTCAAGAGCGTTACCCACTGTCGAGCGACCAGCCCCCGACATACCAGTTACAACCAGCAGCTCGTGCCTTAGATTCTCAACCATTGCACCCTTTCGGGTCACAAGTCTAATGAAATTCCGACACGCCCGAGTGCGTTATTGCTCGAGCTTTAGTTGCTCCAGAATTTGGCTAGCGAGCTCTTTTCCGATCCCTGCAACATCGGAAATCTCATCCAAAGTGGCAATACGGAGACGCTTTGCTGAGCCAAATCGTTTCAAAAGGGCCATCACTCGCTTTTCCCCAAGCCCTGGAATCTCAAGTAGCGAAGACGAAATCGCGCTAGATCGCTTTCGCCTTGAAGCGGTTAGGGCGAACCTATGAGACTCATCTCGAAGCCGCTGCAACAAGAAGAGTTCTTCGGATGCTCTTGGCAAGATAATCGGGTTCTCGTTTCCTGGCAGCCAAACTTCCTCTAGTCGCTTAGCTAAACCGCAAACGGCAAGCCCAGTTACACCGCTAGATTCAATTGCACGAGCTGCTGCATTGACCTGTCCGATACCACCGTCAACAACGATTAGAGACGGAACGTAACTGAATCTTCCCTCATCAACCGTTTCAGGGTCCCGAAGATACTTTAGCCTTCTGGTCATAACCTGGAAGATTGCATCTGTGTCATCTTGGGCTGAATCAATGTTGAACTGCCTGTAGTGGGCTTTTTTGGGCAGCCCATCTTCGAAGACAACCATAGAACCAACAATGTCAGTGCCAGACAAATGCGAGATGTCGTAGCACTCAATACGAAGTGGTGCGTCGGTTAGATCTAGTGCTGAAGCCAAGCGATTCAGCGCCTCGGTGCGTGCCGCAAAATCAGAAACCCTTCTAGTTTTATACAGAGCTAACGCGTGCTCGGCGTTTTCTAGTGCGGTCTGAGCCAGGGCTGCCTTATCTCCCCTTTTAGGAACGCGCAGTGATACGGCAGAACCACGTAACGCGGCAAGGAAAAGTTCGAGATCACTAGAGTCTTCGGGTAGTGATGGAACCAAAACTTCCTTGGGTATTGAGGGGGGCTCCACCCCGGCAACCGGTGAGTAGGCGAACAGGATAATCTGCCTGACCAGATCATCAAGGCTTTGATCTAATTCTTTATCCATCGTCCACGCTCTTACTCCACGAATTCGGCCCCCTCTAACAGAGAAAAGTGAAATCGTGGCAGCTAGTTCATCGTGGGCTATTCCAAATAGATCGGCGTCAGTTAGATCACTAAAGACCACAGTGCTTTTCTCAAGAACAGTCTCCAGAGCTTCAATGTTGTCCCTGAGCCTTGCAGCCAGCTCGAAGTTCTCGTTCTTGGAAGCTAGTAGCATCTTTTCTCGTAGGATCTCAACCTGTTGGGGGTCCATACCACTCATGAAGTTCACGAGCTCCTTAGCGATATCCACGTGCTCCTGATCTGTCACTCGTGATACGCAGGGCGCTGAACATTTCCCAATGTCAGCCAAGAGGCATGGCCGATTACTTCTTTTTGCGGTTGCAAAAACACCAGACGAACAGGACCGAACTGGAAAAGCTTTCAGAAGTGTGTCTAGTGTTTGCCTAAGTGCCCAGGCCTGAGTGTATGGGCCAAAGTACTTGACCCCTTTTAGTTCGCGGTTTCGAGTCACAAATACACGCGGAACCTTGTCAGACATCGAAACGGCAAGGTAAGGGTATGACTTGTCGTCCTTGAAGCGAATGTTGAACGGTGGATTGAATTCCTTAATCCAGGTGAATTCCAGTTGCAATGCTTCAAATTCGGTCTTGACTATGGTCCAGTCCACATCTACCGCGCTTTGCACCATACGCCTGGTTCGCTCGTGCAGAGAGTCAAGAGGCGCGAAGTAGCTCTGCAGTCTAGCTCTGAGGTTCTTCGCTTTACCAACGTAGAGAATTCTTCTCTTACTGTCATAGAAGCGATAGACGCCTGGTCGTGTAGGGATCTCGGAAGTTTTAGGTCTAAACGATAGATCGTTTGACATTTATCTCAGGATTTCTTTCAAGAATGATCCGGTAAAACTTGCCTTGTTCTTGGATACCTGCTCGGGAGTGCCTTCGGCAACCAATTCGCCACCGCGGAACCCACCTTCCGGACCAAGATCTAGAATCCAGTCCGCCGATTTGATGACATCAAGGTTGTGCTCAATCACAATCACAGTGTTTCCCTTGTCAACGAGTGAGTTGAGAACGATCAGCAACTTTCTAACATCCTCGAAATGTAAGCCAGTGGTTGGTTCGTCAAGGACGTAGATTGTTCGGCCTGTTGAACGCCTCTGCAGTTCAGTAGCGAGCTTGACTCGTTGGGCCTCTCCCCCAGACAAGGTAGTTGCAGACTGTCCCAACCGCACATATCCAAGGCCCACGTCAACAAGCGTGTCGAGGTACCTGGAAATCGAATTGATTGCCGCAAAAAACACAGCAGCTTCTGCAATAGGCATCTCCAAAACCTCAGATATCGATTTACCCTTGTACTTGACCTGAAGCGTTTCACGGTTGTATCTGGCACCGTGGCAAACCTCACACAAAACGTACACATCCGGTAAGAAGTTCATCTCAATACGTATGGTTCCATCACCGCTACACGCCTCGCAACGACCTCCTTTTACATTGAACGAGAATCTACCCTGCTGGTAACCACGGGCTTTTGATTCAGAGGTCTCCGTAAAGAGCTTTCTGATGTGATCGAATACGCCAGTATATGTAGCCGGGTTTGATCGAGGAGTTCTACCGATTGGGTTCTGATCGACATGCACGACCTTATCCAGTTGGTTCACTCCGGTAATCCGAGTGTGCTTGCCAGCTACCAGCTTTGCCCCGTTAAGTGAGTTTGCCAAAACGTTGTACAAGATATCGTTCACCAACGATGACTTCCCTGATCCACTGACGCCGGTTACAGCGATGAACACGCCGAGTGGGAAATTTACAGTCAGGTTCTTTAGGTTATTGGCCTTTGCTCCAACAACGGAAAGAGTCCTCTTTGGATCAATTACCCTTCGCTTCTTCGGAGTAGAAATGCTTTTCCTACCAGCCAGGTAGTCACCAGTCAACGATGCTTTGTTCTGCAGGAGATCTTTGTATGTTCCGGAGTGAACCACAGAACCGCCGTCGACTCCGGCTCCTGGACCAATGTCGACAATCCAATCTGAGGTCTTGATCGTGTCCTCATCGTGCTCAACAACAACCAAGGTATTTCCTAGATCACGTAGCTTTAGCAGTGTTTCGATTAGCCGCCTGTTGTCTCTCTGGTGCAGACCAATGGAAGGCTCATCAAGCACGTAAAGCACGCCCGTGAGGCCTGATCCGATTTGAGTAGCCAGCCTGATGCGCTGCGCTTCGCCACCCGAAAGCGAACCAGCTGCCCTGGAAAGAGAGAGGTAATCCAACCCAACAGCCATTAGGAAATCAAGTCTTGCTCGAATCTCTCGTAGCACCTGGGCAGCGATCTTCTCATCACGCTTATCAAGTTGTATACCTGCGAAGAACGCCACACATTCACCCAAGCTAAGCGATGCGACGTCTGCAATTGACGACTTTCCGATTCTTACAGCAAGCACCTCGGGTCTAAGTCTTGCGCCATCACAATCCGGGCAGTTGATCTCTCTTAGGAATCCTGCCCATTTACCTCTGGAGTAGTCGTTTTCTGACTCAAGGTACTTCCGCTCGATGTACTTAAGAACTCCCTCGAAACCAGTTGTGTATCGCAACTCTCTGCCGTAACGGTTCTTCCATTTCACCTGAACGTCAAAGTCGTTTCCATTCAGGACAGCGAATCTAACTTCCTCGGGTAGTTCGCTCCAAGGGGTCTTCAGTGAGAAGGAGAGGTCCTTAGCTAAGCCCTGAAGCATTCGAGAGAAGTAGTGGAAAAGACCTTTGCCTTGGGTTGACCACGGCAGAATCACGCCGTCTAGAATCGACGCGTCCGGATCACCAATGACTAGATCCTCGTCGACGGCCATCTTCGTGCCAAGTCCGGAACAGGTCTGGCAGGCACCAAAGGGGGCGTTGAAGGAGAACGTGCGAGGCTCGATCTCAGTTAGAGCTAATGGGTGATCGTTGGGGCATGACATTTGCTCAGAGAAACTTCGCTTAGCGTCCTTGCCCTTCCGATCGACAAAATCGATTGTTACTTTGCCCCCGGCAAGTTTCAACGCGGTTTCAATTGAATCCGTGAGACGCCCCGAGATTCCAGCCTTGATTGCCAATCGATCGACTACAACAGCGATGTCATGCTTGAAAGTCTTCTTGAGCGGCTTCGCATCAGCCAGGGTAATTGTCTCGCCGTCGACAACAGCTCTTGCATATCCTTGCGAGATTAGATCACGGAAAAGATCTGAAAACTCACCTTTTTTCTGATCAACTAGCTCTGCAAGCACTTGGAACTTAGTACCTTCGGGGTTCTCAAGTATCTGATCAACTATCTGCTGAGGGGTTTGCTTGACTATCTTCTCGCCACATTCTGAGCAGTAAGCGATTCCGATTCTCGCCCAAAGTAGCCTCAGGTAATCATGAATCTCGGTGATGGTTCCAACAGTAGATCTGGGATTTCGGTTTGTTGACTTTTGGTCAATTGACACAGCAGGGCTTAGGCCCTCAATGAAATCAACATCTGGTCGATCCACTTGACCAAGAAACTGCCTCGCGTAGGCCGAAAGCGATTCAACGTAGCGCCTTTGACCTTCGGCAAAGATTGTGTCAAAGGCTAAAGAAGACTTACCAGAACCCGAAAGTCCGGTAAACACAACCAGGGAATTGCGCGGCATCTCAACTGTGATGTTTTTTAGGTTATGGACGCGTGCGCCTTTGACCACCAAATGGTCAAGATTCATGGTGTCTTTGGCGCTCATTCTTCCTAGCTTAGCTCTGAGGCAAGTGGCACTAGATGTGCCCGGCCCTCTTCATTTGTCGCAGTTCATGCTTTAGTTCAGCAATTTCATCTCGAAGCCTTGCCGCAAGCTCAAACTGAAGCTCGCTCGCAGCATGTCTCATTTGGGCATCGAGATCCAGAACCACAGCAAGAATCTCATCCTGAGCCATGGCCGCAATACCTCGGTTTGATCTAAGCGGAACTGCGGTTGCTTTACGGCCTTTGGCTTTTCCTAGTTCAGCGATCAACTCTGCAGTATCCAGCTCTTCGCGCTCTATCTGATCAGTGATGTCGATGATCTTCTTCTGCAGTGGTTGTGGATCAACACCCAATTTCTTGTTGTAGGCAACCTGCTTCTCGCGTCTTCGGGTGGTCTCGTCGATAGCCTTGCGCATCGACTCTGTGAGGTTATCGCCATACATGTGCACTTCACCATTGATGTTTCTGGCGGCTCTACCAATGGTTTGCACCAATGACGTGGCAGAGCGAAGGAAGCCTTCCTTGTCGGCGTCGAGTATCGCAACCAAGGAAACCTCAGGAAGGTCTAGCCCCTCACGTAGCAAGTTGATTCCAACCAAAACATCAAACACTCCCTGACGAAGTTGCCTCAGAAGCTCAACTCGTTTTAGTGTGTCAACATCCGAATGCAGGTATCTGACTTTAACGCCGGCTTCTGAGAGAAAATCGGTTAGCTCCTCGGCCATCTTCTTAGTGAGAGTGGTCACTAGAACGCGCTCGTCCTTAGCTGCTCTGACGCGAATTTCTTCCAGAAGGTCGTCGATTTGACCTTTGGTTGGCTTCAAGACAATCTTTGGATCTACTAAACCCGTTGGCCTGATGATTTGCTCAACAACTCCGTCTGCCTCAGCAAGTTCATACTTTCCAGGAGTAGCTGATAGATAAACAGTTTGTCCAACTCGCTGCTGGAACTCGCTCCAGCGAAGCGGTCTGTTGTCAAGAGCTGATGGCAGTCTGAAACCGTGCTCAACAAGAGTGCGCTTTCTAGAAGAGTCGCCCTCATACATCGCACCGATTTGAGGCACTGTGGCATGCGATTCGTCGATCACCGTCAGGAAATCTTCAGGGAAGTAGTCAAGAAGGCAGGAAGGTGGCTCCCCCGGGGCTCTGCCGTCGATGTGCCGTGAGTAGTTCTCGATTCCCGAGCAAAAGCCAAGCTCACGAATCATTTCGAGATCGAAGTTGGTCCTCATCTTTATGCGCTGCGCTTCGAGGAGCTTTCCCGCTGACTCAAACTCGCGAAGCCTCGAAGCTAACTCGTTTTCAATCTCTTCAATAGCACGCCCCATTTGCGCCGGGGATGCAACATAGTGGCTTGCAGGAAAGATGCCTACGGAGTCAAGCTTCTTAATGACATCCCCAGTTAGAGGATGCAGCGAGTAGATTGCTTCAATTTCATCGCCAAAGAACTCAACTCGCGTTGCAAACTCGTCGTAAACCGGGATGATTTCAATAGTGTCGCCCTTGACGCGGAAATTTCCCCTAGAAAAGTCAATGTCATTGCGCTGATACTGGATCTTTACGAACTCTCTGATGAGCTCATCTCTATCAATTTTTTGCCCCACTTGAAGAGGAATGGATTGGTCCAGGTACTCTTTTGGGGCACCTAGTCCGTAAATGCAGGAAACCGTGGAAACAACGATGACGTCTCGCCTTGAAAGCAGGCTCATGGTCGCCGAGTAGCGCAGCCGCTCAACTTCCTCGTTGATACTGGAATCCTTCTCAATGAAGGTATCGGTTTGTGGCACATAGGCTTCTGGCTGGTAGTAGTCGTAGTAGCTAACGAAATACTCAACAGCGTTATTTGGAAACATTTGCCGAAGCTCGGTTACTAGCTGTGCAGCAAGGGTTTTGTTGTGGGCCATTACAAGAGTCGGGCGTTGAAGTGCTTCAATGAGCCAGGCAGTTGTTGCAGACTTTCCAGTTCCGGTCGCACCTAGAAGGACAACGTCCTTCTCCCCTGCATTTATCCGTCGGACCAAATCAGCAATCGCCGTTGGCTGATCACCAGATGGCTTGAAATCGCTTTCCACCTTGAAAGGCGTGAATGATCTAGTTCGCTGCACTTTAGCCCTTCGCCTCTGCAGCTGCTACTAATTGCTTCCAAACCTCAACGACTTGAAGCCTCGTTTGCTCTTTAGGACCTGAGCTGTCGATGACAAAGTTTGCTCTTGCAGCCCGGTCGGAAGAGGTAGTTTGCGCCCCGATTCGCGCTCTGGCGTCGGACTCTGACATCTGACGGGATGTCATAAGCCTCGATACCTGATTCTCAACGCCAGCTTCAACTGTGATGATCGTATCGAAAGGGTAATCAACATTTGCCTCAACAAGAAGTGGCACGGCGTAGACGACGATGTCTGAAGGCTGTTCGCTGATTAGTTGTGTTGTCCGCGCCTTTATAAGGGGATGCAGAATTTTCTCAAGCTCAATTCTTTTCTCAGCATCGGCAAACACGATCTCCCCAAGTTTGGCCCGGTCTAGCTCACCGCTTGGCAACAGTATTTCAAAGCCAAACGCTGCAACAACTTGTACCAAACCAGTAGACCCAGGGACAACAACCTCCCTGGCAACCTCATCTGCATCGACGGTGCTGGCACCAAGCTCACCTAGCAAGCTTGCAACATAGGACTTGCCAGAGGCTATGCCACCTGTTAGTCCGACGAGATACATTGACCCATCCTATAAAGCTCGAAACGGGGCTCTGGAATACCCAGGCCCCGATTCAAAGACTGATTTTTGTCTATTCTTTGTCCGCAAGCTTGTCACGCAGCGCACCGAGTGACGCGTCGTCCGATAGTGTGCCAGCTGATTCTTCTGCAGAACTACTTGACTCAGCAGGTGTTTGGCTTGGGGCAGGTGCATCAGGTAAAGATGCAGCAAGCTTGTTGGCAACCGCAACCTGCTTCTTGTGCTCTACCCAGCGAGCGTTAGCTTCGGAGTATTCCTTCTCCCATTTGGCCCTAGCCTCTTCGTGACCAGGTTGCCATTCGCTTGTAGCAGGATCGAAACCATCCGGGTACTTGTAGTCACCCTTCTCGTCGTACTCTGCGTACATTCCGTAAAGTGCCGGGTTGAATTCTTTACCCTCAGGATCTACTTCTTCAAGAGCTTGCTTCAAAGAAAGAGAAATCCTTCTTCTTTCAAGGTCAATGTCTATGACCTTAACAAACACATCCTGGTTTGCTGAAACAACCTGCTCAGCAAGCTCAATGTGCTTGGTGGAGAGCTCGGAGATGTGAACAAGTCCTTCGATGCCATCAGCAACACGAACGAATGCACCAAACGGAACCAGCTTGGTGACCTTGCCTGGTGCGTACTGACCAATCGAATGAGTTCTAGCAAACACTTGCCATGGATCTTCCTGGGTTGCCTTCAAGGACAGTGAAACCCGCTCGCGGTCTTGATCAACTTCGAGAACCTCAACGGTTACTTCTTGACCAATCTCAACAACCTCAGACGCATGCTCGATGTGCTTCCAAGAAAGCTCTGATACGTGAACCAATCCGTCAACGCCCCCGAGGTCAATAAATGCACCGAAGTTTACGATCGATGAAACAACACCGGTTCTAATCTGTCCCTTGGCAAGATCTGCAAGGAAAGTAGATCTTGATGCTGACTGGCTTTGCTCCAGTAGCGCTCTTCTAGAAAGAACTACGTTGTTTCGGTTCTTGTCCAACTCAAGAATCTTGGCTTCAACTTCCTGGCCAAGGTATGGCGCAAGGTCACGAACGCGGCGAAGTTCAATAAGGGAGGCAGGCAGGAATCCGCGAAGTCCGATGTCAACGATAAGTCCACCCTTGACAACTTCGATAACTGTTCCGGTAACTGTGGTGTCGGCTGCCTTGATCTTCTCAACATCACCCCACGCACGCTCGTACTGAGCGCGCTTCTTGGAAAGAATCAGACGACCTTCCTTGTCTTCTTTCTGCAAAACAAGGGCTTCGATGGTGTCACCAACGGAGACGATGTCTTCTGGATCAGCATCGTGCCGGATTGAAAGCTCACGGGAAGGAATAACACCTTCGGTCTTATACCCAACGTCTAGCAGGACCTCATCGCGATCAATTTTTACAACGGTTCCTTGAATAAGGTCTCCGTCATTGAAGAACTTGAGGGTTTTTTCAACGGCTGCTAGGAATTCTTCGGCAGTGCCAATGTCGTTAATGGCCACTTGCTTTGGGGCTTTGGTGGTTGATTCTGTTGTCATAGAGAAAGGTGCTCCATTTGCTTTGCATACTCAGGTCGCGATAGCGCTCCATAAAGGAGGAAAATTGCTACCGCAACGGCGGATAAGGGATTGCGCTTTCGCGCCCCCTAAGCCTACCTGCTATCGCGGTTGGAGACAAAGGGCTAGTGAGCGGCCTTGTCCCAGCTCTTTCCTGTCCCAATTTGGACATCCAAGGGCACCGATAGCTTGACCACATTGGACATTTTGTCCAAAACTAGTTCTTCTAAGGCCTTAGCCTCCCCTGGGAATACCTCAAAGACCAACTCATCGTGAACTTGGAGAAGCATCCTAGATTGCATACCTTTGGTCTCAATTGCATCCTGAATCTGATTCATCGCCATTTTCATGATGTCTGCGGCCGTTCCTTGTATTGGGGCGTTTAGCGCCGCCCGTCGAGCGTTTTCACGCACTTGAAAAATCGAACTGTTCAAGTCATCAAATGGTCTGCGACGCCCATGATAGGTAGTGGTGTAGCCAACCGCTTTGGCGTCTTCAACAACCTTGGATAGATACCTTCTTACACCACCGAATCGCTCAAAGTAGTCCTTCATAAGCTGCTTAGCATCGGCGTTGGAGAGACCCAGCTGCTTGGCCAACCCGTACTCGCTTAACCCGTACACCAGGCCATAGCTCATGGCCTTGACTTGAGCCCGCATTTCTGAAGTCACATCTTGGGGATTGACGCCGAATATTCTCGAGCCTACGAACCGGTGCAGATCCTCTCCTGCCTTGAAAGCCTCAATAAGACCTGGGTCCTCAGACAAATGCGCCATGATGCGCATTTCGATCTGCGAATAGTCGGCGGTCATTATTGACTCAAATCCCTTCGAAGCAATGAAGGCGTCGCGGATCTGCGCTCCGCGAGGATTTCGAATCGGAATGTTCTGCAGGTTTGGGTTCTCGGAGCTCAGGCGACCAGTTGACGTTCCGGTTTGGACGTAGGTCGTGTGAATCTTTGAGCCCTCTTCTACAGCCTTAAGTAACGTCTCAACCATTTGCTTCAACTTTGTTGAATCGCGGTGGGCAAGCAATTTCTCAAGAAACGGATGCCCTGTTTGCTCGAAAAGTTCAGTCAGTGCGGCCGCGTTCGTTGAGAATCCAGTCTTCAGAGACTTGGTTCCCTTCATGCCTAGATCTTCAAAGAGGACAACCTGGAGCTGCTTGGGCGAAGCAAGATTGATCTCCTTACCTATGATCTTGAACGCATCATCGGCAATCTGGGTAACCTCTTTACTAAGGGTGTCAAATAAGGTCTGCAAGAGTTTGGCATCAATCGAAACACCAACACTCTCCATGAGTGCCAGCGATCTTGAGCTTGGGAGCTCAATCTGCCTATAAACAGAATCTTGATTCTGGAATACCACTTGCGAAGCCATTATTGGGGCCAGAGAAAAGGCAAGCCACGCGTCCAGGCTAGGGTCTATGTCCTGCTCTGGAATCAGCTGGTTGGGATCAGACCTCGTCACTGAAATACCTAGATACTCCTCAACAAGGTCATCAACAAAGAAGTTTCTACGGACCGGATTCAGCAGGTATGCGAGCAAAAGAGCGTCGTCTGAAACACCATCGATGTCTAGTCCGTGCTCCATAAGAAGTCTTTTGGTCCCCTTGTAATCGAACAGAGCTTTCTTCTTGGACCCATCTGCTAACCAACTTGCAAGAATTGAGGACTGCTTTCCTGACAGAAAGATTCTTGTTGCCGCAGACGCGAAACCAAACAGCAATCCATTGTCGGTTTCTTCAATTTCCAGTCCAACAAGGTCTTGGCCCGATAGCCATTTCATCAGCTCAGTTTCGGGAAGATCCTTCGATTGCGGTATCTCGATTTTTGCAGCTGGGGTTTTAGGAGCTTTTTCCTTAACAGGTGCAGGCATATTTGCAGAAGGAGCGGATCCTAGACCGTTGGTTTGAGTGCCGGCTGTGCCGCGTAAACGAAGCACTCTTTCGGTAAGAGTCTTAAAGTGCATCTTGGAAAAAGCAGTGCGAACTTGAGCTTCATCAACCGAGGTTAGCCGGAACGATTCAAATTCAACACCCATGTCTAGATCACGGACTAGATGATTCAGTCGTCGATTTCGAAGTGCAAGCTCGCTGTGCTCTCTGAGTGACTCCCCCACTTTCCCTGGCACTTCTGCAGAATTGTCTAAAATTGTCTTGAGGTCACCGTGTTGCTGCAACCACTTGGCAGCTGTCTTTGGACCAACACCTGGAATGCCAGGAAGGTTATCTGAAGTCTCCCCCACCAGAGCGGCGAGATCTGGGTACTGCTTTGCATGAATTCCGTAACGCTCGAGAACTGCTGCATCGTCCATCCGTGCTAGGTTCATGACGCCCTTGACTGGATAAAGAATTGTGGTGTCATCACTAATCAGCTGGAAGGTATCGCGGTCTCCGGAAACCACTAGTACTTTGAAACCAGCGGCGCTGGCCTGATCGGCTAGCGAGGCAAGGATGTCATCTGCCTCATAATCTTTTTTGGTGAGCGTTTTGATGTTCATGCTTTCCATGGCATCTTCCAATAGTTCGGTCTGACCGAAAAATTCAGGCGGTGTCTCCCCGCGATTTCCCTTGTATTCCGGATACTCGGTTGCCCGGAACGAAGGTCCTGAGATGTCGAATGCGACTGCAAGGTGGGTTGGTTTCTCACCCTCGAGAAGGTTTAGAAGCATAGAGATGAATCCGTGAACTGCGTTTGTGTGCTGACCGTCAGGCGTCTTGAAGTTGGATGGATTGAGCGCGTAGAAAGCTCTAAAAGCCAGAGAATGCCCGTCAATAAGCATCAAGGTAGGCTTAGGATTCATGCTTGCAAGCCTACTTTGCTTGTAGGTGAAACCAATGAGAGGGAAGTTGCATGTCAGGCCAAGACCCAATTCTTAGCGACGTAGCAAAACAAGTTGCAGCGCAACGAGGCGTAGGGGCTCTCGCTGAGAAAATGGGCATCCAAATTCTTGAACTAAGTGCTGAGCGGGCTGTCGCAACGATGCCGGTCGAAGGCAACACTCAGCCAATTGGTTTGCTTCACGGCGGCGCGTATCTTGTGCTTGGCGAGACTCTAGGTTCATTCGCCGCAAACGTTTGGGCTCATCCAAACGGTCACGCAGTTGGAATCGAAATCTCTGCCTCGCACACAAAGTCCGCTACAAAGGGCTTAGTAACCGGTACGGCGACAGCATTGTCCCTTGGAAAAACGTTGACTGTTCACGAGATCGTGGTGACAAATGAAGCCGGCGAGAGACTGTCCACGGTGCGGATTACCAATCTGATAAGGAAAGCTACTTCTCCAGCTGATCAAGAATAGTCCTGGCAACATCAACCATTCCAATGCGCCTATCCATGGCTGCTTTTTGTATCCACCTGAAAGCGTCTGGTTCTGAAAGTCCCATCTGAACTCCGAGAACACCCTTAGCCCGTTCAACTAGCTTTCTTGTTTCAAGCCTTTCGGTAAGATCAGACACCTCCGATTCCAGCTGAGTTAGCTGCTGAAAGCGAGATAACGCAACCTCAATTGCCGGAAGAAGGTCTTCTGGTGAAAATGGCTTCACGAGAAAAGCCATAGCTCCAACTTCGGAAGCGCGCGAAACAAGCTCCTGCTGGTTGAAGGCAGTTAGGAATACAACTGGAATTCGTAGTTTGGCAATTTGCTCAGCAGCAGAGAGCCCGTCCATGTCTGGCATCTTGATGTCCATCACCATGAGATCAGGCTTTAGTTCTTTGGCAAGTTCAATTGCCTTTAGACCGTCTCCGGCTTCTCCAACGACATCGAAGCCTTGATCTTTCAAGGTTTCAACAATGTCCATCCGAATCAGCGATTCGTCCTCGGCAACTACTATTCGTCGCTTTGAGTTCTGTTCCATGTCGCTTACTTTATGGCACTTTCAGGTACTAGCGACAAAACAAATCGGTTAGAGTTGAACACGTGGTACTGCCGGAATGGCGGAACGGCAGACGCGGAGCACTCAAAATGCTTTGTTCGAAAGGACGTGTGGGTTCGAATCCCACTTCCGGCACCACAAAATCTTAGCTGTCGGCCCCGGTTCCAACCTTGTGCACTCGAAGAGTATTAGTCGAACCAGACACCCCAGGCGGGGTGCCAGCGACTACAACTACCTCATCCCCAACCTTGCACATTCCCTGCTCTAAAACCGAAATGTCCACTTGCTCGAACATGGCGTCTGTGTGGGTAACTTTTGGAACAATGTAGGTTTTGGAACCCCACACCAACGAAAGCTCACGTGCTGTTTGCACGTTTGGGGTGAAAGAAAGAACCGGCACGGCCGATCTCAATCTAGAGATTCTTCGTAATGAATCTCCACCCTCCGTGAACACGCAGACAAATTTTGACCCAAGAAGCTCTGCAATTTCCATTGCTGCAAACGAAACTGCTCCACCTTGGGTATGAGGCCTAGTTCCAAGGTCTGGAATCCTAGAAAGACCATTTTCCTCAGTTGACTGAATTATCTTTGCCATGGTTGAAACAGTTTCAACCGGGAATGAGCCAACACTTGTCTCACCAGATAACATCAAGGCGTCGGCCCCATCCAAAACAGCGTTTGCAACATCGCTAGTCTCCGCACGGGTTGGGATGCTTGATGAGATCATGGATTCAAGCATCTGGGTTGCAACTATTACTGGCTTAGCCCAGCGACGCGCAAGTTCAACGGCACGCTTTTGAACCAGCGGAACCTGCTCAAGAGGAAGTTCAACACCAAGATCACCTCGCGCAACCATTATTGCGTCAAAGGCATCAATTATTTCCTCAAGATTCTCAACAGCCTGTGGTTTCTCAATCTTTGCGATTACTGGGACCTTGCGACCTTCTTCGAGCATAATCTCGTGAACCCGATCGATGTCAGAAGCGTTTCTCACGAACGATAACGCCACCATGTCCACACCGAGCTTTAGGGCCCAACGCAAATCATCCTCATCCTTTTCTGAAAGCGCCGGAACATTTACAGCAACTCCAGGAAGGTTAATACCCTTGTTGTTCGAAACCTGACCAGGAATCTCAACTTCGGTTGTGACGGTCGTGTCAGAAACTGCTACCGCTCTAAGTTTTACCTTGCCATCGTCAATCAGTAGAAAATCGCCAACTTTCACATCTCCTGGAAGACCTTTGAATGTGGTTCCACAGATGTTGACATCGCCTTCAATCTCATCGGTTGTGATCTTGAAAGTGGCACCCTTTTCTAGCTTTACCGGACCATCTTTGAACTTGGTCAAACGAATCTTTGGTCCCTGGAGGTCTACGAATACACCAACTGGCTTATCTAGGTCACTCGCGGCTTTACGAACATCGCGATAAATCTGCTCATGGACGTCGTGGCTCCCGTGACTCAGGTTCATCCTGGCAACGTCAACACCAGCTTCGATGATTGCTCGAAGTTGATCGTAGCTAGAGCTGGCAGGCCCTAGGGTCGCAACGATTTTAGCCCGTCTCATGTGTTTCCTCTTCTATGTTTGGAGCGGTTAGCTATAAACAGATAATGGTTGGTCTGAAGCCCGCACCGGTGAGGGCAAATCCGTGGTTCCTTCTAAGAAGCTGTCGATGGTGGCGGCAGCTGCGCGACCTTCAGCAATAGCCCAAACAATTAGCGACTGTCCTCTTCCTGCGTCTCCAGCTACAAAAAGCCCTGGAACTTCGGTTGAGAAATCATCTGCTCTTGCAAAGGTACTATTCGATTCTAAACCAAGATTCAACTCATTTGCGGGACCGGCTGTTTCAGGACCTAGAAAGCCAAGAGCCAGAAGGACTAAATCTGCTTCTATGGTGCGCTCTGTGCCAGGAGTTGGGACGCGCCTTCCATCAACAATTTGAGTGTCAGCAACGCGAATCCCCTTTACGAGTCCAGACTCTCCCAAGAATTCAATTGTTGAAGACATGAACTTCCTTTCACCAAACTCTTCGTGCGCGCTGGATACTTCGTAGATGTTTGGATAAGTCGGCCAAGGTTGCTTCGATGATCTAGATTCAGGCGGCTTGACACCGATTGCAAGTGTTGTAACGGACTTGGCGCCTTGCCTAGTTGCGGTTCCTAAACAATCCGCACCAGTGTCCCCTCCGCCAAGAATTACCACGTGTTTTCCTGCGGCAGAGATCTGATCGCTCACGCTCAGACCTGCAACTGCGCGATTTGCCTGGGTCAAGTATGTCATTGCGAATTCAACTCCAACGAGCTCTCTTCCGGCAACAGGTAAGTCCCTAGGTACCGAAGCACCGGTTGCAACCAAGATAGCGTCGTAACGTCGAAGTAAGTCTTCCCAACTGATTTGCTTGCCTATCTCAACCCCAGTTCTAAAGCGCACGCCCTCCGCTTCAAGTTGAGCGAGTCTTCTGTCGATGTGTCGCTTTTCCATCTTGAAATCCGGTATTCCATAGCGCAGCAAGCCGCCAATTCGATCATCTTTCTCAAAGACCGCAACGGTATGCCCTGCTCTTGCAAGTTGCTGGGCGGCGGCTAGGCCGGCTGGACCAGAGCCCACCACGGCGACGGTCTTTCCAGTGAGGCGCTCTGGTGGATGAGCAGAAACATACCCGTTATCGAAAGCGTCGTCGATTATCGAAACTTCAATTTCTTTGATTGTCACCGCGGGTTGATTAATCGCGAGAACACAACTTGACTCGCAAGGTGCTGGGCAAAGCCGACCGGTGAATTCCGGAAAATTGTTTGTGGAGTGCAGGCGTTCAATTGCCGAAGCTCCATCTGTTCGCCACACCGCATCGTTCCATTCGGGAATTAGGTTCCCAAGTGGGCACCCCTGGTGGCAAAACGGCACTCCGCAATCCATGCACCTTCCGGCCTGAGCTTTTACAACTCCAGATTCACGACGTTCATAGACTTCCTTCCAGTCCATAATTCGCACGTCTACCGGCCTACGCTTAGCAACTTCACGGTCGGTAACCTTTAGAAAACCCCTTGGATCAGCCATTGGTAGCCTCCAGAATCTTTCCCCAAACTTCTGACCCGTCCGGGTCCATTCCAGTTTGCTCTGCGTCCGCGAGAATTTCCCGAACACTGGCGTAATCAGTTGGCATCACCACAATGAAATTCTCCAGCTCAGAATCAAAGTTCTCAAGAATCCAGCCAGCAAACCTTGATTTGGTCTCAGTGTGATGCAGGTCAATGAGCTCTCTAAGCTCGCCTGCTTGCTCCTTTGTAGGTTTCAGAAGCCTGAGACCATCTGCGTAAAGTGCTTCCGCGTTCACACTTGAATCCCGAAGTTTGTATACGTAGGCGTATCCACCGCTCATACCAGCACCTAAGTTTCTTCCAACAGAGCCCAGGATCACAACTCGTCCGCCGGTCATGTATTCAAGGGCATGGTCTCCTGCGCCTTCAACCACTGCTGTAGCTCCAGAGTTTCGAACCATGAACCGCTCCCCGACAACACCTGAGAGAAACAGCTGACCAGACGTTGCGCCGTAGCCAATTACGTTACCAGCGATGATGTTCTCGTTGGAAGGAAAACTTGCGTTCTCATCAGGGCGGATAACTATCAAACCCCCGCTCAAGCCTTTGCCGACATGGTCGTTGGCATCGCCAATTAGCTCTAACTTGATACCACTCGGGATAAATGCGCCGAAGGACTGTCCGGCAGTTCCGCGAAGTCGGACATTTATAGTGGCTTCCGGTAATCCCGATTCGCCAAAAGAAACAGTCACGTGATGACCCAAGAGAGTTCCGGCGGCCTGCTCGGTGTTACGAATAGTGTCTTCGATTAGCACTGGCTTGGAGTTAAGTAGCGCCTCAGATGCTTGGGCAATCAATTTGTGATCGAAGTGCTTCTCAAGTTCATGATTCTGATCTACCTTCTTAGATCTTGGGGCAGAATCGCCCAGACCCGAGCCCTGGAGGATTGGTGAGAGGTCAAGGCCATCAGCTTTCCAATGTGAGATTGCGTTGTCCACATCAAGTAGCTCAGTGTGCCCAACAGCCTCTTCGATAGTTCTAAAGCCAAGGCTAGCCAGAATCTCGCGGATCTCCTCGGCAAGGAACTCAAAGAAATTCACTACAAACTCAGGCTTGCCAGTAAACCGCTCTCTCAATAAAGGGTTCTGAGTCGCCACTCCAACTGGGCAAGTATCCAAGTGACAGACCCTCATGAGGATGCAGCCAGAAACAACCAGAGGCGCAGTTGCAAAACCAAACTCCTCCGCTCCAAGCAGTGCTGCAATGACAACATCGCGACCGGTTTTCATCTGTCCGTCAACCTGAACCGATACTCTGTCCCGAAGCCCGTTAAGCATAAGTGTCTGCTGTGTCTCTGCAAGCCCAAGTTCCCAAGGTGTTCCAGCATGCTTCAGCGAGTTCAATGGCGATGCGCCTGTTCCACCATCGTGACCGGAAACCAGCACGACATCCGCCTTGGCCTTGACAACTCCCGCGGCAACGGTGCCGATACCCACCTGGCTAACCAGCTTTACGTGCACGCGAGCCGAAGGATTTGATCTTTTCAAGTCGAAGATTAATTGTTTCAAATCTTCAATCGAGTAGATGTCGTGATGCGGTGGCGGAGAAATAAGGCCCACACCTGGTGTGGAGTGTCTGGTCTTGGCGATCCATGGATAGATCTTGTTAGCGGCTAGTTGACCACCTTCACCAGGTTTTGCACCCTGTGCCATCTTTATCTGTAAGTCATCTGCATGAGTTAGATACATACTCGTAACGCCAAATCGCCCAGAAGCTACCTGCTTTATGGCACTTCTTCTTTTCGGATCTAGCAAACGATCGGTATCTTCACCGCCCTCGCCTGTGTTGGACCTTGCCCCGATACTGTTCATCGCAACTGCCAAAGTCTCGTGAGCCTCTTTTGAGATTGATCCGTAGCTCATGGCGCCGGTCGAGAATCGCTTGACAATCGATGAAACGGACTCAACCTGGTCGATTGATATGGGTTCGCGGATTCCGTCTTTGAACTTGAATAACCCGCGAAGTGTCATCAGCCTAGAGGACTGATCATCAATGAGTTTGGTGTATTGCCGGAAGATGTCAAAGCGCTTCTCGCGAGTTGCGTGCTGAAGCTTGAATACTGTTTCAGGGCTAAATAGATGCGGCGGGCCTTCTCTTCGCCATTGATACTCTCCCCCAACGTCTAATGACTGGTGAACATTAACCGCACGCTCGACCGGGTACGCGCTGGCATGCCTGGCCGCGATCTCTTGGTGTAGCACCTCCATGCCAATTCCACCTAGCTGAGATGTCGTGCCATAGAAGTACTTCTCGACAACGTCTTGATTTAGTCCAATTACCTCGAAACACTGAGCGCCGCTATATGAAGACACTGCCGAGATACCCATCTTCGACATGATCTTTAGAACACCCTTGCCCAGCGAGCTAATTAGATTCTTAGCTCCCTGCTCAAGGCTCACACCCTGAATACGTCCCTCTCGAATCATTAGCTCGACAGATTCCAAAGCAAGATACGGATTCACAGCCGCTGCGCCGTAGCCAACAAGCGCGGCGACATGATGAACTTCGCGAACGTCTCCAGCCTCAACGACCAAACCAACCATGGTGCGTCGTCCGGTTCTAATCAAGTGATGATGCACTGCAGAAGTTAGAAGCAGTGAAGGGATTGGAGCTAAATCACGATTCGAATCACGATCTGAAAGCACCAAGTAGGTGATCCCATCATCTATGGCTTGATCAACTTCGGCGTAGATCTCCACAAGACGCTTTTCTAATCCAACGCTGCCCTCGGATAGCCGGTAGAGACCCCGCACCACAAATGCCTCACCGCCTCCTGGCATCTCGTCGAGGTGTTTGATCTTCGCAAGCTCATCATTACTTAGCGCTGGGAAATCAATGATCACCTGCTGCGCATGGTTGGGGCCGGCACTCAAGAGATTTCTCTCGGGACCGATACCGGTAGCAAGCGAAGTAACCACTTGCTCTCGTATCGAGTCAAGTGGCGGATTTGTTACCTGAGCAAACTGCTGAACAAAGTAGTCAAAAAGTAGCCGTGGTCTATCTGAGATTGCAGCAATAGGAGTGTCCGAACCCATGGCTCCAAGTGGTTCTGTGCCGTTTTTCGCCATAGGCATCAGAAGCACCCGTAGTTCCTCATCGGTGAAACCGAAGGTTCTCTGCCTGCGATTCACAGAAGAAGAGGTGTGTGCAATGTGCTCTCGTTCAGGCAGATCTCGCAAGTTGATTCGGTTACCCGATAACCAACTGTCCCAGGGCTCAGAGGAAGCAACCTGAGACTTGATTTCCTCGTCTTCAATGATTCGACCCTCAACTGTGTCGACTAAAAACATTTTTCCGGGCTGAAGCTTGCCCTTTCTAACAACCTTGGAGGGATCGATGTCAACAACCCCGGCTTCGGATGCGAGAACGACTAAGCCGTCCTCGGTAACTAGATATCGACCTGGTCTAAGGCCGTTGCGATCAAGAGTGGCACCAACCAAGTCGCCGTCAGTGAAAATAACAGCGGCCGGACCATCCCATGGCTCCATCATTAACGAGTGATATTCGTAGAAACTTTTTCTGGCTGGATCAATCACTTGCTGAGACTCCCAGGCCTCAGGAATCATCATCATCATGGCGTGCGGTAGCGATCTACCTGCAAGATACAAAAGTTCCAGAACCTCATCAAACGATGCGCTATCGCTAGCTCCCTTAGTGATAACAGGCTTGAGAGATTCAATGTCACCGAGCACATCAGATTGCAACTGTGCTTCACGTGCCTTCATCCAATTGCGATTTCCGCGAATGGTGTTGATCTCACCGTTGTGGGCAATCATTCGGTATGGATGAGCAAGGGGCCAGGAAGGGAAGGTGTTGGTAGAAAATCTCGAGTGAACAAGGGCGAGAGTCGAAACCATGACAGGGTCACTAAGCTCCGGAAAGAAAGGCTCAAGCTGAAGGGTTGTAACCATGCCCTTGTAGACAATCGTTTTACTCGATAGTGAAGGGTGATAGATACCAATAGTTTTCTCGCTGGCTCTTCTAAGGCGATAGAGCTTTCGCTCTAAGTCGATTCCAGTAAGACCCGAGAGGCTCTTGACAAATACCTGAGCGATAAACGGCATCGCTTCTCTCGCTAGGTTTCCAAGAACATCGGGATTTGTTGGAACATCACGCCAGGACAAGACCTCTAGATCTTCTTGAACAGCAAGCTCAGCAAACTTTGTTCGTTCAACACCGCGTGTAGCTTCATCCGTAGATTCAAAAACAAGTCCAGCTCCATAACTACCTGCTGCTGGTAAATCGCTGCCGAGTTCTCTCCTGAAGAATGCATCAGGGATTTGAATCAGAATTCCTGCGCCATCACCTGTTCCAGCATCGGAGCCGATTGCGCCGCGGTGTTCAAGGTTTCGAAGAGCATCAAGTGCTGTTTGAATAATGTCGTGACCTGGGGTTCCCCGTAGGGTCGCAACCAGCGCAAGCCCGCAGGCATCCTTTTCTGAATCCTGCTGATACAAACCAGAGCTTGGCCAATTGGCAAATCGCTCAAAGGGTGATATCGGCATTGCGCGTTGTCTCCATTCAAAATATTGAAGGGACAACGCTGGCCCGCAAAACAGTTCAAAAACTGGAACCAGGCACTTGTGATGCCAAATTAGCCTTGTTGGGCTACTTCTCAGATACTAGCTTATCCTCTGGCTCTGTGGCCTGGTCATCTTTGGGTTTTGGCTCGCGGCCTGCAAGGTAGGCGGACAGCTCAAGACCAGTGTGCTTGCGGTAGGAGATGACCATGACCGCAAGTCCTACAACAATGCCAACGATGGCCGACCAAATGTTGATTCGTAGACCCAGAACTATCTCACTTGGGTCAATCCGGATTGCTTCGACCCAGATTCTGCCTACCGAGTAGTAGATGAAGTAGAGCCCGATCATGCGGCCCCAGCGGAGGTTGAATCTCTTGTCTGCGGCTAAGAGTATTGCAACTCCAACTAGCGACCAGATTGATTCGTACAAGAATGTTGGATGGAACAAAACTCCATCTGGCAAGCCAGCTGGGTAAGCGCGGTTGCTGCTGGAAATCTCAAGGCCCCATGGAAGATCCGTTGGAAGGCCAAACAGCTCGTTGTTAAAATAGTTACCCCAGCGACCTATTGCTTGAGCGAGCAGGATGCCGGGAGCGACGGCGTCCAAATAGGAAGTTAGCTTGATTCCCGACTTTCTGGATCCAATGTAAGCACCCACTGCGCCAAACAGTAAGGCTCCATAGATTGCCAATCCACCCTCCCAGATTCGAAATGGTGCGAGCAGGTCGGCGCCTTGGTAGAAATAGTCATTTGGGTGAGTGATCACGTGGAAGAATCTTCCTCCCAGGATTCCAAATGGAATCGCCCAGAAAGAAACGTCTAATGCGACACCAGCCTCTACTCCCCTGGCCTTGAGTCTGGACTCGGTAAGCAGAAGGGCAAGAATGATTCCGCTGAGGATAAACAGCGCGTAGAAATGAATCCTTAGAGGACCAAGCTCAATGTAGCTAACATCCGGCGACGGGATTGATGTGACAATTTGGAACAGGTTCATCTCAGCTCTTTCCTTTTGCTAATTCTCTAACTTTAGCCGTTAGGCCATTGAGTCCAGAGCTAGAGTAGGCGGCTATGAACGCTGAACCGACAATAGCTCCATCCGCGTAGCTGTTTACCTGCCTAACCTGATCCTCTGTTGAAATACCTATTCCAACAGCCGTGAGAGATTTTGGTGCGTTGTTGCGCACTTTCGAAACAACTTCCTTGGCCTTAGCATCTAAGTCTTCACGCACTCCGGTAATGCCCATCGTAGAAACCGCATACACGAAGCCTCGTGATAACTCGCTCGCATTGCCAACCCTCGAATCACTTGAAGATGGGGTTGCAAGAAACACCCGATCAAGATTGTGTGAATCGGTAGCGGCAATCCACTTGGCAGCCTCATCTGGTATCAAGTCAGGTGTGATTGCTCCGGCAGCACCAGAATCGGCAAGATCGGAAGCAAACCGATCCACTCCATAAGCAAGAACTGGATTCCAGTAAGTCATGACTAAGACAGGAGCCTTGACTCTCGAAGTGATCTTCTTGATTGCTTCAAAGGCCTCACTCAGCCGAAAGCCATTCTCGAGAGCTTCTTCAGTTGCCTTTTGAATTACTAATCCATCCATAACCGGATCGCTATATGGAATCCCTAGCTCAAGAACGTCCACCCCAGATTCGCACATTGCAACCGCTGCCTCTATCGAAGCATCAAGGTTTGGGTAGCCAAGTGGGAAGTATCCGATCAAAGAGCCACCACTTTGCTTGTTTGCCAGAAGAGTTTCTTCAGTTCTACTCATCTAGACCAATCCAAAATACTTTGCCGCTGTTTCCATGTCCTTATCGCCGCGGCCACTTAGGTTCACAAGAACCTTGCTACCTGGTTTCAAGGTTGGTATCAATTGCGAAATGCCAGCAAGGGCGTGGGCGGTCTCTATTGCGGGGATTATCCCCTCGGTTCTACTTAGAGTTCTAAGTGCTTCCATAGCTTCCGAATCAGTGACTGGAATGTACTGGGCTCTACCGATGTCCTTCAACCAAGAATGCTCGGGACCAACGCCTGGATAATCAAGGCCCGCAGATATCGAATGTGATTCAAGGGTTTGACCATCTTCGTCTTGCAACAGGTAGCTCATTGCACCATGCAAGACGCCAGGTCGACCTGCGCTTAGCGTAGCCGCGTGCCTACCGGTCGCTACCCCATCACCAGCAGCTTCCATCCCCACCAGTCGAACGTCATCATCTAAAAACGCGTGGAAGATACCGATTGCATTCGATCCTCCGCCAACACATGCAACCACGGCATCTGGAAGTGAGCCAGTCTCATCAAGCATCTGTTGCCTTGCCTCAATACCAATCACGGAATGGAAATCACGAACCATAGTTGGGAACGGGTGCGGGCCGGCAACTGTTCCCAGAAGGTAATGAGTTCCGGCTACGTTTGCCACCCAGTCACGAAGGGCTTCATTAATCGCATCTTTAAGAGTTCTACTGCCCGTCTTGACGGCAATAACCTCCGCGCCAAGAAGTCGCATTCTGGCAACGTTGAGAGACTGCCTAACAGTGTCAACTTCGCCCATGTAGACAACGCACTCAAGACCAAGTAATGCTGCCGCAGTTGCACTGGCAACACCGTGCTGGCCGGCTCCTGTTTCGGCGATAATCCTTCGCTTACCCATTCTCTTGGCAAGCAATGCTTGACCGAGAACGTTATTGATCTTGTGTGAACCGGTGTGATTTAAGTCTTCGCGCTTGAGCAATACTCGAATGTCGCCGATGGTGGCTGCAAACTTCGGTGCCTCGGTAATGATGGAGGGGCGCCCCGTATAGGTTTTGTGCAAGTGTGCCAACTCTTCAACAAACGAAGGATCATTCTTGGCTTCTTGGTAGGTCCGATCAAGCTCATCTAAGGCAGCAATGAGGGATTCGGGAACAAATCTCCCGCCAAACTCACCAAAGTATGGCCCAACTTGGTCTGCAAGCTTTTCCGACATCAAATAAGCCTACGACTTCTTCACATTACTAAAAGAGCTAACCAGTTCTGAGGCGTCACCGGTCACTAGAGCCTCGCCAACCAAAACGCAGTCGGCACCGAAGGAGGCATACTCTTGAACATCAGCCAGGCTGCGAACAGCTGATTCCGCAATCTTGATTGAACCTTCTGGTACCAAAGAAGCTAATCGGCCAAACAGGGATCGGTCGGTTTCAAATGTTTCAAGATCCCTGGCATTGATTCCAATAAGTCTCGATTCAAGCTCGCATGCAAGAAGCACTTCTTGTTCTGTGTGTGTTTCAACAAGGGCCGACATGCCCAGTTGCTCGGTAAATGTCTTTAGCCGAATAAGCGTCTTTTGGTCCAGGCCAGCAACAATCAGAAGCACCAGGTCCGCTCCGTGAGCGCGGGCCTCCAGCACCTGATACTCGTTGGCGATGAAATCCTTGCGTAAGACGGGGATGTTTACTGCTTTTCGGACCTCATCGAGATCTTCCAGACTTCCAAGAAATCTTCTTCCTTCTGTTAATACACTCACTGCTCCAGCGCCAGCAGTCTCATAAGATCTTGCTAACGCTGCGGGATCTTCAATACTCGCAATGCTTCCGCGAGATGGGCTTGCTCTCTTTATTTCGGCAATCACTCGAATGTTCGTCGGACTTAGTAGGTGTGGTTCGGAAGCAATTACTGCTGGAGCTAGAAGGGCTAGCTTCTCAATTTGTTCAAGTGGAAAAAGTTCCTCGCGGGCCGCGGCATCTCGAATGGCACCCGCGTAAAGATCTAAAAGCAATTAGTTCTTAGACTTCGATCCGCCGACGCCGTAACCAGCGCGCTTGAGATACCGTCCAGCAATTGGGCCTAGAACGGCCAAGCCGGCACTAGCCCAAACCAGGAAAGCCAGGTCTAGCCAGAAAAAGAGTGTGCCAAGAGCAAAGGCAACAATCACCACGGATACAGTTACCCAAGCGGCAAGCGAATCTCCGTGACCTGGCTCGATGCTACCTGCAGACATGATCTCTCCTCTTTTGGCTCAACTTTATCAGTTGAATACTAGTTCTGACTGCTCCAGAGGTCCTCTGGTTCTTGATTCGACTTTGCAGTCTTCGGCTTCTGATGCTTGATGGGTATCAGTGCCAGAAATGCCAAAACGAATGCATTTAGAGCCGCGGTGATGAGATACAGCGTCGTAAAGACACTAACCGAGCTGGACGCCAGGAACTCAGATGTTGAAAGATCTTGCACTACACCGGTTTGAGCTGCCAGGGCAGACACAAGAGTCTCTCGAACCTGTAGTTCCGAAGTCAGTACAACTTCGAAGAAGCTCCAGATCATCAAAAGCAAGGTGGCCGCAGCGAGAATTCTAGTAACAATCGGTTTCACGAGCAGGCTCACCAGAATGATCACAACCTGCAATGAAATGAGGGTTCCAATAACCGGGAAGGCAAGGAAACCCGTGATCTGGATTACTCCCCCACCAGCACTCTCCGAAACTTCAAAACTTTGCCAGCTCTGGGCCGCTGTTATCGCAACGAGACCAGTGGAAAAAAGCCAGCTCAGAAGCACCTTTGCTCTTGTCACGAAAGCTTCCTCATGGTGTTTGCTATGGCTATTGCCTTCAGGGGTGCCGAGGCTTTGGAGATTGTTTCTTGGTTCTCAGATTCTGGAACGGAATCTAGAACGATGCCTGCACCAGCCTGAACATAACCCTTTCCATCGCGAAGAACAACAGTTCGAATTGCAATCGCTAAATCAGCATTGCCAGAGAAGTCGAAATAGCCGACAACTCCACCGAACAGACCTCTGTTGATTGGCTCTAGTTCATGGATAACCGAAAGCGCCATAGGCTTCGGTGCTCCAGATAGTGTTCCAGCCGGAAAAGTTGCCCTAACAACATCAACAGCCGGAAAAGTTGCCCTAACAACATCAACAGCCGAAGAGCCGGCGGAGATCTTCCCTTCAACAGTTGAAACTAAATGCATGATATGGCTATATCTTTCTACGGTCATGAACTCGGTAACAGATACTGAATCTGGAGCGCATACCTTCAAAAGATCATTCCTAGCCAAATCAACAAGCATCAAATGCTCTGCCTGCTCCTTCTTGTCGGCCAGTAGGTCTTCGGCCAGTTTGCTGTCTTCCTCGCCAGTTGCGCCCCTAGGCCTGGAGCCAGCGATTGGATGAAGAATTGCCGAATCCTGATTCACCTTCACCAAAGCCTCAGGTGATGATCCGACCACAGAGAAAACACCAGTTGAATCTTCAAGATTGAGTAAGTACATGTAAGGACTTGGATTGAGTGCTCTCAGGCTCCTGTAAACATCAAGAGCAGTTGCAGAAACTTCCATCTCAAAGCGTTGAGATACAACTACCTGGAAGACGTCCCCAATCTCAACCCGTTTCTTTGCCCTCTTGACCATCTCAATAAACTCTTGGTCGCTAGTGCTCCTGCTGTACTCAATCGCTGCATTGTTATCGATTTCAGCAATGAACGGAAGCTGTGTTGAAAAAAGGTCAGACTGAAGTTTCTCAATTCGGGCTACTGATCTCTCGTACTCTGCACCGATGTCTGTCGAATCTGTCAAATACAAGTTTGAAATCAATTTCAGCGTTGAATCAGCGTGATCTACGACCACCAGATCCCGCAGCAGCGAAAACGCCATTTCCGGAATCTCATAGGATCCAGATTTAGGAATCGGCAGGTTCTCGATCTCATTGACAACACCCCAGCTCAAAAATCCAACCATTCCAGACACCAATGGGGGAAGCCCTGGCGTCGGAGCTGCTCCAAAGAATTCCTGTATCGACTCGATTGCGCCTAAGCCGCTGCTATCAGAAACCAAGGATGCAACCAAAGAGCTTGTCTCACTTGGCTCTGATTCGATCCAGCGAACAGATGAGCCCTCCTTTAGTAGCATCCCAAGATTTGATACACCAATAAACGAATACCTTGACCAGACACCTTGCTCAGCTGACTCGAGTAGAAAACTTCCAGTAGAGTCGCCAGCAATCTTCTCGAAAATTGAAAGCGGGGTCTCACTGCCAGAAAACAGGCTGGTCACCAGTGGAATAACGCGGAATTTCTCCGAGAGTCTTTTGGCCTCGGCAAGCGAAATCATGAGATGGCTCCAATGGTTGAACCTAAGCAAGTATGTCTAGAACTTGATAACACTAGATCGACTCGGCAAGCAACCGAAGCGATGCAATACGTTCATTTCGGTTCAGTTCAGAAAACACAGCACTACCGGCAACGAAAGTGTCAGCACCAGCTCGTGCCAGATTGGCGATGTTAGCTAATCCAACTCCCCCATCCACCTGAACTGACACCTCAAGACCTTGATCATGTATGAAATCTCTGGCTTGGGTGATCTTAGGTATGACCGACTCAATCAAACCCTGTCCACCAAAACCAGGCTCAACTGTCATGACAAGCAACATGTCGGCTAACTCAACAAGACCTGACACATCCTCAAACGCGGTTCCAGGTTTGATGGCAATGCCAACCTTTGATCCGGAGCTTCTAATTTGAGAAATAACTTCTTTTGGGTTCGTGGCAGCTTCGAGGTGAAAGGTCACAGAAAATGCACCCGTTTCTGCATAACTACCAGCCCAACGTTCGGGGTTTTCAATCATGAGATGAACATCCAGCGGGGCCGTTGTGATCTCCTGTAAGCGAGCAACCACAGGGGCGCCAATAGTTAGGTTTGGAACAAAGTGACCGTCCATGACATCGACATGAATCAAGTCTGAGCTAGAAATTGTCTTTAGTTCGTCTTCAAGGTTTGCAAAATCAGCACTCAATATGCTGGGCGCGATTCTCATCTTCACCCTATGAGTTTACCTTTTTGCGAAACAAGGCAATGAACATGGCGTCGGTTCCATGGATGTGTGGCCATAACTGAGCTGTCCTAAATGTGACATCGAGGCCCAAACTCGGATTGATTTCATTCAAGATCGCATTAGCCGGTAGTAACTCCAAGTCACCCCGATACTGTGACTCGGCCCAGGAAACCAGTGCCGTGGTTTCAGAAAGGTGTGGAGAACAGGTAACGTAACCCAACACGCCACCTGGCAACAGCGAATCCCAAGACGCTTTGAAAAGATCTTTCTGTAGCTTTGCTAGCTCGGGGATGTCAGTTGACTTCTTGCGCCAACGCGATTCAGGTCTTCTTCTGAGGGCTCCGAGTCCCGTGCAAGGGGCATCGAGTAGAAGCCTCGTGAAACGTGCTCCACCTTCAGCTAACTTGCGACCGTCACCGATGCTGACTTTCAGCTTCGAAATTGGATCGAGCGCTTGCTGAACAAGCTTGGCGCGGTGCGTCGAGACTTCGTTTGCTTCAAAAAAAACATTTCTTTGCTTGGCCACAGCTAACATCAGCGCGGCTTTACCGCCTGGTCCTGCGCAAAGATCCAACCATCTCGAGTCCTCAACTTCTACCTCGGCTGCTAGTAAAGCAAGAACTGCAAGTTGAGAACCTTGATCTTGCACTCTTACTTGACCATTTTGAACCTGTGGAACTCGGGATGGCGGAACGCTTAGCACCAAACCGATCGGACTCGCGATACCCAAAGTTCCAAAATCGGATAACTCGCTAACGTCGGCAAAACCAGGAAGCGCTGCAACCGATACCTTGGCTGGCGTGTTATCCGCAACTAAGAGTTCCTCAAGCGAGTCCCCCAAGCCTCGACTCTCAAGGGCAGCCCTCAACGACTTCACAATCCAAAGTGGGTGGGAATAGGTAAGAGAGAGCCTCTCGTCAACTGAGTCTGTGGACTCTAGAACTTTATCGATCCACTGTTCGCGAGACCTCTCTGAAATTCTACGTAAGACGGCATTCACGAATCCAGCTGCAGACTGCGACGCCTTCTGCTTAGCCAAGTTGACCGACTCGTTTATGGCTGCGTGCGCAGGAACCCGCATCCCTAGAATCTGATGAGCCCCTAGAAGCAAAACAATAAGCGCGTGTGAGTCGATGGTGCGAATTTCCCTTGCTGAGGCTAGTTCAATAACTTTCTCATAAAGCAACTTGTTTCTGAGGGTTCCAAACGCTAACTCTTGGATAAACCCAGCATCTCTTGAGTCAACCTTGGCGTCACTAAGCAATTTCGGTAAAAGCAAATTTGCGTAGGAATCATCTTCAGCCACTCGCCTTAGTAGCTCAAAAGCTAAGGCACGCATTAGGACAGTTTCAGTTTCTCAACCCGAAGGCCTCTAAACCAATCAGCGCCGGACATTTGCTGCTTTCCCGCTGGTTGTACAAGATCAAGGACTAATGAACCTACCTTGCAATGGGCAACGAGCTCCCTTTCCACAATGCTCATAGTTGACGCCTCTGAGGTTGAGTCTTGAAACCTAGCTCGAATTACTCGGATGATTGTTCCATTTAGTTCGAACCAGGCCATCGGTTCTGGATTCATCGCTCTGATCATATTTAGCTGTGTGAGAGCGTCACCCGTGAAATCTAGTCTTGCAAGCTCGCGAGTCGGTTTTGTTGCAGATGCATGAATTCCCGAGATTTCCTGCGGTCTCGCTAGTGCGAGCTTGGCTTCATCCTGTTGAAGAACATCAAGAAGTAATTTGGACCCAATGCCAGTTAGCTTGCTCAACAAGGATCCCGTTGTATCGGCATCGTCAATAACTTGTTCCGTGCTAGAGATAATCGGTCCGGAATCAATACCTGAGTCAAGACGAAATACGGTTACGCCGGTCACATTTTTTCCTTGCAGTATGGCGTGCTGAACTGGTGCTGGCCCGCGTAACTCGGGAAGAAGTGAGTAATGAAGGTTTATCCATCCCAGCCGTGGTATGCCAAGCACTGGTTGCTTGAAAATTGACCCATATGCAACAACGGCTCCAATGTCCGCCTTGAGAGACTTCAGCCATTCAAGAGCCTTGTCATCAATTTTGTTTGTCTTGAAGGTTTCTAATCCGAGCTCTTGAGCTTTCTGTGAAACAGCGGAGGGTGTAAGTTCACCAGATCGACCAACGCGAGCGTCTGTTCTGGTTAGAACGCCGACAATTTGAACTCCCTCACCTACAAGTCGATCTAAAGTTTCCGCGGCATTCTGGGGAGTCCCTGCGAAAACTACTCTCAGCTTGACTGTCATGCTAAACAACATCTCCGTCACTCATCCGGACCTTCAAAGCCCTGACTGCTCTGCCGGAGGCGGCAAGAACGGATTTGCCGCGAGACAAACGAATCGCTTCGCCGCGAAGGTGCTTTGCTACCTCAACGGTATCTGAATAGTTGTACTTAACAATCAGACGCCACTCACTCGAATCATTTCCTTTGACGTGTGGAGCTGGTCCAAGTACCTTAACTTTCCCGAAACTCGCCAGTGATTGCGCCAGTTCGACAAGCATCGCCTGGCTGCCTGAGATACTCCCAAGTCGGAGAGCTGGAGGGAGACTTAGCTCCCTTCGCGATGCTAGTTCGGCAGCGGCAATCTCAACTTGTTGCCATAGACAGAACTTCTGAGACAAAGAACCTGATACACCCACGAGGACCGCTTCTCCGTCGAAGGCTAGCTTCGAAATAGCGTTTGACCAAAGTCTCACGGCATCCTCGGTTGCCCGAAGATTCTGTCTTGATAGAAGTGTTTGGGCATCGAGTATGACAACTGCTCGATAACCCCCGACAACAAATGGTTCGGCACCAGCTGTAGCAATAACTAGATTCTTTCCCTGAGAAACGCTCAGAATCCTGTTATCACCGGTTGACTCAATTACCTTCGAATTTGGAAACGATCGCCCGAGCTCTGAAGCTGTTCTCGAGGATCCTGCTCTACCCTTGCTGATTTCGATTGATCCACATTCACAAGCAACTGCTGGAGAGAAAGCATTGCACCAGCGGCACTTTCTCACACCAGAACCATCGACCCAAACCGGACCAGCGCAAACCTGACACGAAACCCTCTTGTCGCAAGATGAACAAAAGAGTGCTGTGGACTCTCCTTTAGAAGCCACTTGAACCAAGACTGAACCGGTTTCCAAACCCTTCTTGATCGCCTTGAAGGCGTGAGAGTCAACCCTGAAACCAGGTTCTGAAACTGAAATCTTAGGCTTTGGAAATGCATCAGAAGAGTCCTTGAGGTATTCAGTTTCAACAAGCCGCTGTATGTCTGTGGATCGCGCGTGTGACAGGAAAACTAGAGAGCATGTTTGAATGCTTTGTCTCAACAGGGCGTTGTCACGGGCGTTCAGATACGGCGCTGATTGATCCGTGAAGCTCCGGTCACCATCATCGAAGATAGCAATAGTTCCGAGTTTCTGCGCTGGAGCAAGAATCACAGATCTAGAACCGACAATCACTCTTGGCGTCTCATCCAAAGCACGAAGGTAAGCCTCATAAATTTTAGATTTTGGTTGCTCTTGCGAGAAATTCGCAATGAAATCATGAAGGTCGCAAACACCAAGTGCTTCCAGAAGTATTTCTTGATCGCGAAAGTCTGGAACAGCAAGTATCGAAGATTTTCCTTCTTTGAGATTTACGGCTGCAACTGAACACATCGAAACCACCCAGCTTGGGAAGTTTCGGGCATCGGGACCCACTCCAAGCGAAGCGATTGCGGGCCTTTCAAGCACGGCATGCTTCGAGGCCTTGCGCACAAGTTCTTGAGCTTGTGCATTCTCAAGCAGTGTGGCCGATTTCTCTGGAAACAGTTGCGGTTCAGTTGAATCGATGTGGGCCTTGAAAGCTCTGGGCATGTGTGGTGGAACGGCGAGCTTCAAAATCTCACCAATAGACGACGCGGATCGAACCGCAAGCTCTTGTAGGAATTCAATCAGCTCTGCCGACAGTGCAGGCTTTGTCCCTATGATTTCTTGAACGCTTGAAAGCTGCCGAGGGAAATCAGACGAGGTTTCAAGCTGGAAGATGAACCCTTCATAGGCCTTCGCTGCCTTCCCAAAAGGGACTTTCACTCTTGAGCCAACCCGCGCCAGAGACGCAAGCTCGTCTGGAATCAGATAATCAAATAGTTTGTCGAGCTGCGGAAGATTCGAGACTACGGCAACCTTCGCAATTACTGGCATAGCTATAGCTTCAGTGCAGAACGAAGTTCCTCTACTCGATTCAACTTCTCCCAAGTGAATTCAGGCAGTTCGCGTCCGAAGTGTCCATAGGCCGCAGTCTTTTTGTAGATCGGTCTAAGTAGATCTAGTGACTCAACAATTGCTCGGGGTCTCAAGTCAAAGATGTCCCTGATTGCCTTCTCAATCTGCTCAGTGTCAACCTTCTCGGTGCCGAAGGTTTCAAGGCAGATACCGACTGGATTAGCCACACCAATTGCGTAGGCAACCTGTACTTCTGCACGATCGGCAGCTCCGGAGGCGACAACATTCTTAGCTACCCATCTCATGGCATAAGCAGCAGAACGGTCAACCTTAGAAGGATCTTTTCCGCTGAAAGCACCGCCACCGTGTCGAGAAGCTCCACCATATGTGTCCACGATGATTTTGCGCCCTGTTAGACCAGCATCTCCCTGCGGGCCACCAATAACAAACTTTCCGGTTGGGTTGATGAAAAGCTTTGCGTTTGAGAAATCGAGTCCAGACTCAGAAAGAATTGGATTCACAACCTGCTCGCGAATAGCAGCGTGGATCTCGGCTTGGCTGACTTTATCGTTGTGCTGGGAAGAAACGACAATGGCTTCAACCGTCCGAGGTGTGGATCCCTCGTATCCAATAGTTACCTGGGTTTTGCCATCCGGCCTAAGAAAGTCAACCTGACCACTTTTTCTTACTGCGGAGAGCTTCTCAGAAAGTCTGTGGGACAAAGCAATTGCTGTCGGCATAAAGTTGCTTGTCTCATTGCTTGCGTAGCCAAACATTAGACCCTGGTCACCAGCTCCTTGTAGCTCGTATGGGTCGGACGAGCCACCGTCTCGAACTTCGAGTCCAGAATCAACACCCTGAGCTATGTCTGGTGACTGCTGACCGATAGAAACTGAGACGCCACAGCTTGCTCCATCAAAACCAATGCTCGAAGAGTTGTAACCGATGTCGAGTACGGTCTTACGAACAATTGCAGGAATCTCAACGTATCCAGTGGTTGAAACCTCACCGGCAACGTGAACCAACCCTGTTGTCACCATTGTCTCTACCGCGACACGGGCATTAGGGTCCTCGGTGAGCATCGCATCAAGAATCGCATCCGAGATTTGGTCACAGATCTTATCTGGATGGCCTTCAGTCACTGACTCAGACGTGAACTGACGCAAATTGCTCATTTGGATTCCCCTCTTGGTGACCTAACAACTTTACTGGAAACAATCTCCAAAACAGCCCTTGCAATCTCTAGCTTCGAACCCGAGAACCTAGTCGAATCGCTCTCAGAAACCAACAAGACCGAGTTCTGATCCGAGCCGAATACTTCGCCTGAGCTGATGCTGTTAGCAACGATAAAGTCGCACTTTTTTGAGAGGAGCTTTGTCTTGGCCAACGACTCTAGATCATCTCCTGACTCCGCAGCAAAGGCGACGATCACCGCGTCTGATTCCGTGCTTCTGGTCCTTTCCGAGACAGCGGCGACTATGTCAGGATTTGCAGTCAGCGAGATCTGGATGTTCTCTCCAGAAGCAGACCTCTTAATCTTCACATCAGAAATAATAGTTGGGCTGTAATCGGCAACCGCTGCCGCCATGACTAGCAAATCAAAACTGCCAATTGCATGCTCAATGCTTTCGCTTAGATCAGATGAGCTGACAACATTCGAGTGCTCTATCCCCTGGAGCAAGCTCTGATCGACGTTTGCGGCGATAACTTTTACGCTTGCACCCATTTCCATGGCGGCTCTAGCAAAAGCTAGGCCCTGCTTTCCCGAAGAAAAATTTCCAACATAACGAGCAGGGTCAATTCGCTCTCTAGTGCCTCCGGTGGTGACAAGAACTCGAACACCCTCAAGGATTCTCTCGCCTAGCAAGGCGCTTGCGGCGGAGAGTATGACTTCTGGCTCAGCTAGTCGACCAACACCAGTGTCTTCTCCAGTGAGCCTTCCAACACCAGGGTCTACGATGTGCACGCCACGATTACTTAGTGTGGAGACATTCTGCTTAGTGGCGGCATTCTCCCACATCTCAGTGTGCATCGCTGGGGAAATGATCACGGGGCAGGTTGCGGTAAGCACCGTTGTTGTCAAAAGATCATCAGCGATACCCGCTGCAACTTTAGCTAGGAAAGATGCCGTTGCGGGAGCAACCACAATGAGATCTGCGGATTTAGCGAGAGATACATGCTTGACGCTCTCAACGTCAGTGAAAAGATCTGGATCGACTATTTGGACTTTGTTGTGAGAAAGCGCCTCTAGGGTAGTTGTACCGATGAATCGCGTGGCGTTGATTGTTGCAACAACTTGGACACTGTGGCCGGCTTCAGACAGCAGTCGAATAAGGGCAGCGGATTTATAGGCAGCAATCCCACCTGTTACACCAACGACTACGTTAGCCACTTGAGCTTTGCCGTTTAGTCTAGATTTTTCTTGGTGAGAAGTCCCTGGTCAACTTCATTCAGAGCAATCGTAAGTGGCTTCTCATCGATTGTTACATCAACAAGTGGGCCTACGTTGCTAAAAAGTGATCCCTCGTGCAGAGAGGAGTAGTAATCGTTGATCTGACGTGCTCGCTTGGCGGCAAACATTACAAGCTCATACTTTGAGTCAACACGGTCCATTAGGTTATCGATGGACGGAGAAACAATACCTTCAAGCTTTTCTGACATGACAAACTTCCCTGCAATTAGTTGGATTTAACTAAGTCTACGACTTCTTGGGCACATCTGGCTACCTCGTCATTTATCACCTGAAAATCAAAAGAATCGGCTTGTGAGAGCTCTGATGTGGCAGTTTCTAGCCTCCGAAGCTTATCTTCTGGGCTTTCTGTGCCCCGCTTATCCATCCTTGCCTCAAGTTCTTCAAAACTAGGAGCATTCACAAAAACCAAAAGTGCCTCCGGAAAAGACTTCTTTACTTGAAAAGCTCCCTGCACATCAATTTCGAGAACCACATTCTTACCCTCGGCAAGCGCCTTCTCTACCGGGAACCTAGGTGTGCCGTATCTGTGCTGACCGTGAACGGTGGCCCACTCCAGTAGCTCATTTGATTGCTGCATCGTTGAAAACTCGTCTTCGGTCACGAATCGATATGATTTTCCATCAATTTCTCCGGGACGCGGGCTTCTCGTAGTGGCTGAAACCGAGAGCTCATAGTCCTTGTTCTGCTCGATGATGTAGCTAGCCAATGTTCCTTTACCCACAGCAGACGGCCCGGAAAGTACAACTAACTTTGCAATCATCTCGAAAGCCCAATCCCTAATTCAGCTTTCGAGCTTTGCACTCTTTCTCGCAACCCAACCGGTGACTCCCCCGCCACGGATCTAGAAACGCTAAAGACTGCCACGTCAGCAAGTTCTCCAAGAATTGACCGTGCATTCGACAGCTTTGCCCCTTGAGCACCAAAGCCTGGGGCCAGTATGGGAGTGTGAATTAGTTTCTTGGGATCGATAGCCATGTCAATTAGATTAGCCTGCGCCCCGATGACCAAACCAACCGAACCCAAGGATTCCTTATTGAAACCAGCTGCATACGAGGCCACGTTGCTTGCAATGCTTCGTTGATTCTCAGAAACAGAAGACTGCAGAACTTTGCCCTCCGGATTGGATGTTGCCGCCAGGATAAACACTCCCTTGGAATTGCTGGACGCAAATGCAATCGTGGGGTCGAGAGATTCTGCGCCTAGGTACGGTGAAACAGTGACCGCGTCTGCAACAAATGGACCCTCGGTTGAAAGCCAGGCCCTAGCGTAGCCATCCATTGTGGTTCCGATGTCTCCTCGTTTGGCATCAGCTACAACAATGAAACCCGCTTCAGAAGCTCGAACAAGCACTCGCTCCAAAGCGGCGAAGCCCTCTGAGCCAAACTGTTCAAAGAATGAAACCTGGGGTTTCAATAAACCAATTTCGCCAACGCAGTTATCAATGATTTGGATGCAGAATTGCTCGGCTCCAGCAGCGCTATCGGAGAGTCCCCATTTTCTGAGCTGTTCCAAACTCGGGTCCATACCAACACAAAGCTGACCACTGCTGGCAAATGCTTTGAGAAGGCGCTCTCCGAAACTAGTTGGCAAGAGCGGCCTTTCTGTCTTGTGCATATTCTTGCAATGATCGAACTGCGAACGGACCTGCAATTACAGACTCAAAGGATCCGATTGCCGAGCTCAGTTGCGCGATTGTTGTAAAGATCGGCTTGTCCGCTGCCGTGGTGGCCGCTCGAATTTCGTAACCATCCCGTCTTGCCGCGGCCCCGGTTGGAGTGTTCACCACTACATCGACTTGACCCGCTGTTATCAGTTCCACAATCGTTGGACCAAGAGTTTCGGAAGAACCTTGGCTGTGCTTTCGGACAGACGTTGCAGTTACCCCGTGCCTCTCAAGAATTTGCGCCGTTCCCTCGGTCGCAAGGATCTCGAAACCTAACTGCGCCAACCTTCGAATAGCCAGAAGCATCTGCGGCTTATCTCTGTCGGCAACCGACACAAAGATTTTTCCCGACTTGGGAAGAGCGCTACCAGCTGCAGCCTGAGACTTTGCGAATGCCGTTGGAAAGTCCACGTCTATTCCCATGACCTCTCCGGTTGATCGCATCTCCGGACCAAGAAGAGAGTCAACATACTTGCCCTCTGGAGTTGCAAACCGCTTAAAGGGAAGAACTGCTTCCTTCACTGAGATTGGATTCCCCGGCAACGAAACAACACCGTCAACTGCTGGCAAATGACCTTCCGCACGAAGCTCTTGAATGGTTTTTCCAACCATGACTAGGGACGCCGCTTTCGCCAGTGTTATTCCAAGAGCCTTGGAAACAAATGGCACGGTTCGCGAAGCTCGCGGGTTAGCTTCGAGCACATAAAGCACATCCGCGGCTAAACCAAACTGAACGTTGATTAATCCTTTTACGCCGACACCCTTTGCAATCAGTTCTGTTGCGTCTCGGACTCGTTTTATCTGAGAATCACTCAAAGTAATTGGGGGAAGCGTGCAACTTGAGTCACCGGAATGAATTCCAGCTTCCTCGATGTGTTCCATAACGCCACCGACATACAATTCCACGCCGTCATACAAAGCATCGATGTCTATCTCAATTGCATCATCAAGGAATCGATCAACTAGTAAAGGATGCTCAACACCAACAATTGCTTGACCCTCAATGCGACCAAAGTAGCCAGTCATCCCCTCAGCCTCGTAGACAATCTCCATCCCGCGACCACCAAGAACATGAGATGGTCGAACAAGTACTGGATAGCCAATTTTCTGAGCAATTTCCTTAGCTTCTTCAAGGTTTGTTGCTGTTCCATTTGCTGGAGATAGCAGACCGGCTTGATCAAGGATCTTTGAGAATGCTCCTCTGTCCTCAGCTAAATCCAGCGACTCGGGTGTGGTTCCAAGAATCGGTACTCCCGCGTCTTTGAGTCCTTGAGCTAATCCGAGGGCAGTTTGACCGCCGAGCTGGACAATTACGCCTACAATTTCGCCAGATAGCGACTCGGCGTGGATGACCTCCAGGACGTCTTCGAGAGTCATTGGTTCAAAGTACAAGCGATCTGAAGTGTCGTAATCAGTAGAAACGGTTTCTGGGTTGCAGTTGATCATTACGGTCTCATAACCTGCATCAGACAAAGCAAAACAAGCGTGCACGCATGAGTAATCAAACTCGACTCCCTGGCCGATCCTGTTTGGACCAGACCCGAGGATGATCACCTTTCTTCTGTCGCTTGGAACAACCTCGGTTTCTTGCTCATAGGTTGAGTAGTGATAAGGGGTAAGAGCCGGAAACTCCCCCGCACAAGTGTCAACAGTCTTGTAAACCGGCCTCAGGCCTAGCCCGTGGCGGATACTTCTGACGTCAAACTCGCTCAGTCTTCGGATCTGCGCAATTTGCTGATCACTAAAGCCGTGCATTTTTGCGTGCCTCAGGGTCTCGACGTCTAAGTCCTTTGCCAATCTAACTGTTTCGGCAACTTCGTTGATTAATACGATTTGGTCTAAGAACCATGGGTCGATTTTGGTTGCTTCAAACACTTCGTCGATGGAAGCACCCTTCAAAAGTGCCTGCTGAACGTCAACAATTCGCCCGTCCGTTGGCTTTCTTATGATCTCGACAAGATCTTTCAGTGGTGTGGTGTTAGGGCCCCAATGGAAGGACGATCCTCTTTTCTCAAGAGAACGAAGGGCTTTCTGGAGAGCCTGGCTGTAGGTTCTTCCAATAGCCATGGCCTCGCCAACGGACTTCATTGTGGTTGTAAGAGTTGAGTCCGCTGCCGGGAACTTCTCGAACGCGAACCTTGGAACCTTTACGGCAACGTAATCAAGTGTTGGCTCAAAGCTTGCTGGTGTCACTCCGGTTATATCGTTTGGAATCTCATCCAGTGTGTATCCGAGTGCAAGTTTTGCGGCAATCTTTGCGATCGGAAAACCTGTTGCCTTAGAGGCAAGTGCGGAGGATCTTGAAACCCTGGGGTTCATCTCAATAACAATTACGCGTCCATTGAATGGATTCACCGCGAACTGAATGTTGCATCCACCGGTATCAACACCCACGGCTCGGATGATCTGGATGGAAATGTCTCTTAGGTTCTGGAACTCTCTGTCTGTCAAAGTAAGAGCGGGAGCTACTGTGATCGAGTCTCCGGTATGGACCCCGACTGGATCAACGTTCTCAATCGAACAAACAACTACCGCGTTGTCATTCTTGTCCCGCATTAGTTCAAGTTCGTATTCTTTCCAGCCAAGAATGGATTCCTCGAGCAACACCTCGCTGGTGGGGCTTGCCTGAAGACCAGCACCGGCAATTCTGATCAAATCTCCCTTGTTGTAGGCGAAACCGGATCCGAGGCCACCCATGGTAAACGACGGTCTAACAACAACCGGATAACCCAAATTCTTGGCTGCGGTTAGGGCTTCATCTATGTCGTGGGCGATAAAAGACTTTGCAACATCGGCTCCGGAATCTAAAACGATTTGTTTGAACTCGCTACGATCTTCACCGGCGCGAATGGCTGCAACGTTTGCCCCAATAAGCTCAACCGAGTACTTCTCTAAAACTCCTAGCTCATGAAGTTTCATGGCGGCGTTCAACGCAGTTTGCCCACCGAGCGTTGGCAATATGGCGTCTGGTCGCTCCTTGGCAATAATGGCTTCAATTACCTCTGGCGTAATTGGCTCTACATAGGTCGCGTCTGCAAAATCAGGATCGGTCATGATTGTCGCCGGATTCGAGTTGACGAGAATTACTCTCACCCCTTCTTCCCGCAACACGCGACATGCCTGAGTCCCCGAGTAGTCGAATTCGCAGGCTTGGCCAATGACAATTGGCCCGCTACCGATTACTAGAACGCTCTTTAGATCCTCTCTTTTCGGCATTAGTTCAGCGCCTTCCGGCTAGAGATCATTTCAGCCAAGCGATCAAAAAGATGATGAGAATCGTGTGGTCCCGCTGCTGCTTCTGGATGGAACTGAACGGAATAGGCGCTGAGCTCTAGGCACTCAAGACCCTCAACACAGTCGTCATTTAGGTTCACATGTGAAACTCTCACTTTTCCAAAACCTGCTGGAGACTCAACAATTTCTCCATTCTCGCCTCCGGGGACCGAAACGGCGAAACCATGGTTGTGAGAGGAAACCTCAACCTTGCCAGTGGTTCTATCGAGTATCGGTTGGTTAATGCCACGATGGCCGAAAGGCAGCTTGTAAGTATCAAAGCCAAGTGCGCGTCCAAGCAACTGGTTTCCGAAACAGATTCCAAAAAACGGAATCCTTCGCTTAAGAATCTCTTGAAGCAGAGTCACCTGAGTGGCAGATGCTCTCGGATCTCCCGGCCCATTTGAGTAAAAGACAGCATCCGGACTTGTTGCAAGCACTTGATTTAGATCGGAGGTGGCCGGCAACACCGAAACCACAAGCCCACGGTTAATCATCTGGGCTATCGTGGTGCGCTTTATTCCGAGGTCGAGAATTGTTACTCGACCAACGTATTGACCCATATGCGGAACTTCATACGCGTCTGGTGTTGTCACCACTGAACTAAGCGACAGACCCTTCATTTCTGGAGCTTCACGAACAATCTCCAGCAATCTCTCGATGGATTGTTCCGATCGGGGTCCCGAGAAGATACCAGCGCGCATCGCGCCGAGTGAGCGAATGTACCTAGTTAGAGCCCTTGTGTCGAGTCCGCTGATTCCAACGATGAAGTTACTCTCAAGCTCTTCATCAAGGGATTTTTCTGACCGATAATTCGAGACGATCCTCGATGGCTCGCGCACCACATAACCAGAAACCCAAATACGATTGGATTCCTCATCCATGCTGTTAACGCCGGTATTACCAATGTGCGGAGCTGTTTGCACAACGATCTGGCCAGCGTATGAAGGATCGGTGAGAGTCTCCTGATATCCAGTCATGCCAGTCGCAAATACTATTTCGCCCAGTGCCTGGCCTACAGCGCCATAAGAATTTCCGTGGAAGACTTTTCCGTCCTCGAGGACCAATTTTGCCGAATTCACTTGACACCAACAATCAACTTTGAAACTCTAAGAGCGATCTCATCCCTTGACTGAGAATTTGCGAACCTCAGATGTGTCTCAAGTTCGGTTGCCCCAAGCCTCCAGCGCAGAGACAGTAGTCCGTCTTTCTCAACAACTTTGTCGATAACACCCGAAGTTCTAGCGAGATCTAGCAAGGAGGATGAATCAATTCTGAAACTTCGTTCGCCGATTCGATGAACCCTAACGCCCTGATCTGAAACATCTAAGAAGGCCTTCCCAGCGAAACCTAACCCATGAGCCGAAACTCGATGCAGAGGTCGACCGGCATAAGTTGTGGCGACGTAATATCCGCTTGTTCCAACGTTGCTGAACTCGGTGTATTCAGGAGTTGCGATTTCTAAGTCTTGAGCCTTCGACCTCTTGCGCCAAGTCGCTCCGGCCCAAGCAATGACTCCAAGAAGAACAGCAACGAATGCCAGACCAACCTGATACAACTCAAACATCGGTGTTAGTCCCCCTTATCGTCTGATCCTTCAAAGTAAATTCTCCGTCAAAAATTGTGTGCACCACGCGGCCTTTGAAATCCAGGCCCTGATAGGGGTTGTTGGAGCTCTTAGAGTGAGTCTTTGCCTCGCCTACCCAAGCTTGCCCCAAATTAACCAGCGTGAGATTCGCTGGACTTCCTGGCAGCAAGTATTTTCCTTGACGATCAAGACCTGAGATTCTTGCGGGAGCCGTTGACATGACTTCTGCAAGACGCTCAAGATTGGATGCCCCAGAATCAATCAGAACCTGCTGAGCCACTGTGTAGGCGAATTCGAGGCCTATCATTCCAAAAGCGGCGCTGGCCCAATCGGTGTCCTTTGACTCCTTAGGGTGTGGGGCGTGATCGGTTGCGATCACGTCTATCGTTCCATCGACCAAAGCCTCGCGCAAAGCCATTACGTCGTCAGCTTTTCTTAGCGGTGGATTGACTTTGTATACCGGATCGTAACTTTCCGCGAGATCTTCAGTCAATAACAAATGGTGAGCTGTTACCTCAGCTGTTACCTGGATGCCTTTGGACTTGGCTTCTCGAATCAGTTCTACCGATCGTCTAGTTGACACGTGGCAAACGTGCAGTCTTGATGCGGTTAGCTCAGTGAGCATGATGTCTCTAGCGATAATCGACTCCTCAGCTAGAGCCGGCCAGCCGGCCAAGCCAAGGCGGGAAGAAATTGCACCCTCGTTCATCTGTGCATTCTTGGTGAGTCTGGGGTCTTGAGCATGCTGCGCTACGATGCCATCAAAACCCTTTACATACTCAAGTGCTCTTCGCATCAACAGTGGATCGTGAACACAGTTCCCGTCGTCGCTGAATATTCGAACGCGAGCCGCCGAGTCATGCATCGCACCAAGTTCAGCCAGTTGCTCCCCAGCAAGACCTACGGTGACTGCACCGATTGGCTGAACATGAACGAGGCCAACCTGCTTACCGATTCGTAGCACTTGCTCAACTACGCCAGCTGTATCAGCAACCGGAAAAGTGTTGGCCATGGCATGAACCGCGGTATAGCCACCGGCGGCGGCTGACATGGAACCAGTTCTTATAGTTTCGCTGTTTTCGAATCCTGGTTCGCGAAGGTGAGTGTGTAAATCAACAAAACCTGGTAGCACGTGCAACCCGGAGCAATCGACTAACTCGTGGTCGATGTCCTTGGATTTTCTTGAGGCGATGAGGCCGCCTTCAATAACAACCTCAACTGACCTGCCTTTGGTGTCTAGGGCGTTTTCCAGAATGAAATTCAACTTTTCTCCCCCTTGTCGCCAGCCAGCAGATGAAACAATACGGCCATCCTGACTGCAACTCCGTTTTGAACTTGGTCAAGAATTTTGGACTTGGGGCTGTCAGCGCTGGCTGCGTCTATCTCTAGTCCACGATTCATTGGCCCTGGGTGCAAGACAATGGCTGAATCTCCAAGTCTTGAAAGCCTTTCACTGTTCATACCCCAAACCCTTGAGTACTCGCGCTCGGTTGGAAAAAAGGACGCTTCCATTCGCTCGGACTGAATTCTCAGCATCAAAACTGCATCAGGTGCGAATTCGTCAATTGCCTTATCAAGTGAATAAAAGATTCCGCCACTTGGCTCCAAAGATCGTGGAACCAACGTAGCCGGACCGCAGGTAGCTACTGTCGCGCCAAGAGCTTTCAACAGAATCAAGTTCGAGCGAGCCACCCTTGAGTGAGAAATGTCTCCCACAATCAGAACCTTCTTTCCTGAAAGATCAGAACCAATTGGGTTTGTTACTAGTGCTTGCCTAATTGTCATAGCATCCAACAGTGCCTGTGTTGGGTGCTCGTGTGAGCCGTCACCAGCGTTAATAACAGCCGATTGAACCCAACCCGAGTGCGCCAGGCGATACGCTGACCCACTTGAGCCGTGGCGAAGCACAATTGCGTCTGCTCCCATCGCCTCTAGAGTCTGAGCGGTATCTTTCAAAGATTCACCTTTTGAGACAGATGACCCTTTAGCAGCAAAGTTGATCACGTCCGCTGAAAGTCGCTTTGCAGCCAATTCGAAAGAAATTCTGGTTCGCGTTGAGTCTTCAAAAAACAGATTCACGACGGTTTTTCCCCGAAGAGTCGGTAGCTTCTTTATCTCGCGCTCGTTTACATCGGACATTTCATGCGCCAAATCAAGAACTTCAATGATCTGTGGCTTGGCTAGATCAGAAGCTGAGAGCAAGTTCTTCAATCCTCGATCACCACTTCGTCCACTCCATCTACTTCTTCAAGCTTCACCGAAATTCTTTCGGTCAACGCCGTAGGTAGGTTCTTGCCAACATAATCAGCCCTGATTGGTAACTGGCGATGACCCCGGTCAACCAAAACGGCAAGTCGAACTGCCGCTGGTCGTCCGTGATCATTCAAAGCATCAAGAGCGGCCCGGATAGTTCTGCCGCTAAAAAGAACATCGTCAACTAAGACGACCGCTTTCCCGGAAACACCTGAGGTAGGAATATTGGTAATGCCTACAACACGTGTTGGCTGGTCTGACAGATCATCCCGATACATCGTGACGTCAAGTGAACCGACCGATACGTCGGTAGAAGAGTGTTCTTTTATGACCTGAGCGATGCGCGTGGCCAACTGAATACCTCTGGTTGGAATACCCAGCAAAAGAAGGTTATCTACGCCGCGATTTTGCTCAAGAACCTCGTGAGAGATCCGAGTGATAGCCCGACGAATGTCGTCAGAGCTCAAGACAGTGCGTCTTGACAACGCCCACCTCCTTCTTCGCCTCACAGGACGATCTTTAAAGGATGTTTACTAGAAGTTACCTTACATCATCTGGCGGTTTTTGTGCCAGCAATAGCGCCCAGTAAACCATTCACGAAAGTACTGGAATCCTCCGTTGAAAGCTCGGCGGCTAACTGGACAGCCTCGGAAATTGCCACTCCATCTGGCACTTCTTCGTTGAAAAGAATCTCCCAGCAAGCAACCCGCAGAATTGCCCGGTCGACTGCTGGCATACGCTCAACAGACCACTTGTGGGAGAAAGCCTCAATGCGATCGTCAATCTCGGCGAAGTTGGCCGCTACTCCTTCGACGATTTGCCTAGCGTAGCCAACGATTTCTTCTTGATTCTGGCGATCAAGCTGCTCCTCGGCAGATGCTGCAAGAAGCAATTCAGGATTGATTTTCCTAAGGTCTGCTGCAAAAACGGCATCAAGTGCCATCTTGCGAGACTTTGTCCGGGAGCTCACTTGCTAGTCGGTAACTCGACCGAGGTACTCGCCAGTGCGGGTGTCCACTCTAACCTTGGTGTTCTGCTCAATAAACAGCGGCACCTGAATCTGGAGGCCAGTTTCAACCGTTGCGGGTTTGGTTCCACCACTCGAGCGATCACCTTGAAGTCCAGGCTCAGTGAAAGTAATCTCTAAGACAACGGATGCTGGTAGCTCAACATAGATCGGGTTGCCCTCGTAGACTGCGACGATAGCACCTTGGTTCTCTAGTAAGTAGTCCTTAGCATCGCCAACTATTTCATTAGTCAAGTTCATTTGCTCGTAATTTTGATTATCCATGAACACGTATCCCGAGCCGTCGTTATACAGATAGTTCATTTCGCGCTTGTCAACATTCGCTGTCTCGACCTTGACACCAGCGTTGAATGTTCTTTCCACGACCTTGCCAGTTAAAACGTTCTTAAGCTTTGAGCGCACGAACGCGGGGCCTTTGCCGGGCTTTACATGCTGGAACTCGATAACGGTCCACAATTGTCCGTCAATGTTTAGAACTAGGCCGTTTTTAAGATCATTTGATGTTGCCATGGTCGTGCTCGCTCGATCCTTGTTTTGTTGGTTTACCTATGGAGTCTAGCGTTTAGGCAGTGAGCTGTCTAAGCGCCAATAGATATGAGTCGAAACCAAAACCGGCAATTACCCCTGTTGCGGCTGGTGAAACAACGCTGGTTTTACGAAACTCTTCTCTGGAATGAGGATTTGAAATGTGGACCTCAATTAGCTTCGCACCGGATTCAGTGTGGATTTTGCAAGCGTCTCCGATGGCGTAGGAATAGTGCGTGAAAGCGGCGGGATTGAAAATTACGTCAGCTCCCGAATCTGTAGCCTCATGCAGCCAGGAAATCAGTTCGCTCTCGCTATCGGACTGCTTCACAGTTAAGGACACCCCAATCTCCGCAGCGTGCTTTTCCAAGATGCTGACAAGAGTTGTGTAGTCAAGAGTTCCGTAAATATCAGGCTCTCTGGATCCCAGGCGTTGCAGATTTGGCCCATTGAGTACCACTATCGATTTCATGGAACTAGCCTACTGAGCAATCTCTTGAAAGGCAGTGAACAATATTTCATCAGTTGGTGAGTGCATAACTCTTGGCTTTCCTACCTCGTCCAGAACGATGAATCGCAAGTTTCCCGCTCGGGCCTTCTTATCAATTCGCATATTGGCAAGTAGTTGAGGCCACTTTTCAGCTGGGTAGGAAACTGGAAGACTCAGACTGGTGAGAATATCACGGTGCCTTTGAACGTCGACAATGGATAGGCGACCGTTTAGCCTAGCCAACTCCGCAGCGAACACCATTCCGATTGATACCGCTGCACCGTGACGCCACTTATACCGCTCCGCCAATTCGATGGCGTGGCCAAGAGTATGGCCGTAGTTCAGGATCTCGCGAAGACCCTGCTCGCGGAAGTCTTCCGCAACAACCAAAGCCTTCACTTTGATTGCACGAGTAACAAGCTCAAGAAAAAGCTCAGATGATGGATCTGTAGCTTCAACAGTATTGTTTTCAATCAGTTCAAGTATCTGAGTGTCACTGATGAATCCACACTTCACTACCTCTGCGAATCCGGCAATCAACTCGTTTCGTGCCAAGCTGCCCAGGGTTTCTAGGTCTACCAGAACGCCCTTTGGAGAATGAAAGACACCGACGAGATTCTTACCCTCGGCAGTGTTTACTCCTGTCTTTCCGCCAATCGAGGCATCAACCATCGCAAGTACGGTGGTAGGAATTTGAATGATTCCCACACCCCTCAGCCAAGTTGCTGCAACGAAGCCTGCAAGGTCGGTTATAGCGCCTCCTCCAAACCCAATGACCATGTCAGTTCTAGAAAACTCGGACTTGCCAAGGATTCCCCAACAAAAGGCCGCAACTTCGATTCGCTTAGCATCCTCACTATCGGGCACTCCAGCTAGCAAAACTTCGAAGTTTGCCTCCATGAGAGAGTCCCTAAGAGCCTCAGCGCTAACGGACAATCCAACTGGGTGGACAATCAAAACCTTTTTGGCTCCGACAAGCATCGAAGGAACTTGATCAAGTAGATTCCTACCAATTACTACCTCGTAGGGTTCATTAGCTCCAACCGTAATTCTTCTAAGCTCAGTCACTTTTGCCTCACAAATGTAGAAATCTCAGTGACGATTGTTGCAAGGGATTTTCCACTGGTATCGACCTCGTGGGTTGCCACTTCCTGATAAAACGGCTTCCTAGCTTCGTAGATGCTTTTCCAGCTACTCTCGCCATCACTTAGAAGCGGACGATTTCTTGTACTGATTCGTGAAGCTATGTGCTTACCGTCGGTCGCTAGATAAATCACGTTATGGGTTTTTAGTAACTTTCGGTTTGACTCCGTGGTTACAACACCGCCGCCGGTTGCAACAACTCCCGATCCCTCTAGACACTTAGCCAACACTTTGCTCTCGATCTCCCTGAAGCCTGGTTCGCCAAGGCGGTCAAAAAGCGAAGAGATAGAACCGTGTTCTGAAGCGATGATCTTGTCGGTATCAGCAAAAGAAGTATTGAGCTCCTTGGCAAGTTTCTTTCCAACGGTTGTCTTGCCAACACCCATGGGTCCAACCAGAACCAAAGGCTGCTTCATCAGCTACCAGCAGACTTTAATACTTCAGGAATTGATTCAAGATAAGAAGCCAAGTTCCGCTTGGTCTCTGTGACAGAGTCCCCTCCGAATTTTTCCAAGACAGCGTTCGCAACCACGAGTGCAACCATCGCCTCAGCGACTATTCCTGCTGCCGGTACTGCGCAAACATCCGAGCGCTGATGGTGAGCCTTGGTTGCCTCACCAGTTTTTACATCAATCGTTGCCAAGGCCTTCGGTACGGTTGAAATTGGTTTCATCGCCGCACGCACTCGAAGCACCTCGCCGGTTGACATACCGCCTTCGATCCCTCCGGCTCTGCCCGTTGATCTTTTCACCAAACCGTCGTTGTCTCTTGATATCTCATCGTGCGCAACCGATCCTCTGCGACTGGCGGTAGTAAAGCCATCACCAATCTCGACACCCTTTATAGCCTGAATTCCCATCAGGGCACCAGCAAGCTGAGAATCTAACTTGCGATCCCAATGAACATAACTTCCCAAACCAGGAGGTAGTCCGTACACAAGGGTTTCAACTACTCCCCCGAGAGTGTCTCCGCTTTTCTGGCAGTCTTCAATCTCTGAAACCATGGCCTCGGTAACCTGCTTACTAAAACAACGAACCGGATTCTCATCAAGAGTAGGAACATCAGCTGGTGTTGGAAGCTGTTCATCTTCGGATTTGACTGGTCCAATAGCCACGGTGTGAGTTACCAACTTGATTCCTAGCTGGGAAAGAAATCTCGCAGCGACCTCGCCCAAAGCAACTCTCGCGGCCGTCTCTCTCGCAGATGCGCGCTCTAGCACCGGACGAGAGTCCAAGAAGCCATATTTTTGCATGCCCGTGAAGTCGGCGTGGCCTGGACGAGGTCTAGTCAGTGGCTCAGCACGTGCACCAGATAGATCTTCTTCATTCACGGGATCTGCAGACATCACCTGTTCCCATTTGGGCCACTCAGTGTTTTGGATTGTGATAGCAATTGGACCGCCCTGAGACAAGCCGTATCTCACACCACCACTTAGTTGAACCTGATCTTGTTCAAACTTCATGCGGGCACCTCGACCGAAGCCGAGTCTTCGCCTAGCTAGTGCATCCTGAACATCGCTGGTGGTAATTTCTATTCCGGCGGGCATTCCTTCGACGATCGCAACAAGCTCAGGGCCATGCGATTCTCCAGCGGTTAACCAGCGCAACATAGTTTAGATTCTCTCACAGTTGGTCTATTAGAAACCAGATTGGTCTGCCACAGCGCCAATCATTGACTCATAAATCTCTTGGTCGACAATTGGAACCTTGTTTCCCGTTGAGTCAACAAAGAGCTTTACCTGTTCGATTGCTTGCCAGATAAGTAGCTCAAGACCAGAAATGGTCTTTCCTGCCCAGGCCCTGGAGGCCAGGGATGGCCATGGGTCGTAGGCTACGTCAAACAGAAATCCGCGATTGGCGCTGGTTCTAGCTCCGAGCTGATCCCAGAGCTCGGTAAAAGCACCTGCCGGCACGGTCGAGACAACCAAGTCTGCACCAGCTAATGAAGATACCTCCGGTTCTAATACCTCAGAAGAGATGCCAAGACCGTTTAGGTATCCAGTGAACTCAACCAAAGATCTGGCCGTTCTTCCAACAACCGACAGCTTCGCGGCAGGAAAAACTCTTGAGATCGCTAGAGCTGCAGAGCGCGCTGTTGCACCCGAGCCGACAATCGTAATTCTTTGTGCATCTGGGACCTGATTGAAACACTTTGCGAAACCGAGAACATCGGTGTTCTGACCAACCCACCCATTTGAAGATCTCACCAGGGTGTTCACAACACCTGTTCTCTCAGCTTCAGGCGAGTATGAATCTGACAACTCGAAAGCTTCGTACTTTAGTGGCATGGTGACACTAAGCCCAGAAAAAGCTTGATCTTCCATCACAGCCCCTAGGCCGCCTAGCGGAACCTCAATTCTTTCGTAGCTAAAATTCAAACCCAAGTGAGCGTATGCGGCTTTGTGAATGACTGGCGAGAGACTGTGCTTTATTGGAGAACCAACAACACAGAATTTACTCGTCATACCAGTCCGGATTCTCTGACTCCCACTTCCGAAGCAACGGAATCCATGACTCATGCTCGGCAAGAGTCTTCGAAAACTTAGTCTCGCCGGTAGCGAGATTGATTGTCACAAAAAACAGCCAATCTCCAACGGCCGGATTCAAGGTTGCGTCAATTGCGAGCTCACCCGGGGAACTGATTGGTCCAGGTGGTAAACCGCCAACCAAATAGGTGTTGTAACCATAGGCGATCTGCTCTTGCCTAGAAGCTTCTGACATATCGGTTCCGTCATAGCTATAAGTAATTGTCGGATCAGTTTCCAGCGGCATGTCAATTGCAACCCGGTTGGCAAAGACCCGGGCGACCTTGTAAAAGTCTGGCTCCTGCTTTGCCTCGCGCTGCGTGATTGAAGCAAGAGTTAGCACTTCGTGCCAATCCTCTTTTGCAACCCCTGCTTCCGTAAGAGCAGTTTCCATCCGCGTAACCATGATGGAGATTACTTCTTCAGCAGTTACCTTCAAATCAAAGCTGTACGTGTCCGGAAACAAGTAGCCCTCTATCGTGGGAGCTTCTTCTGGGATTCCGTACGCGGACAAATCTTCTGCTGCCAACCAAAGCTCATCGACTGGAATGCTGGTAATTCTGGATACCTCATTGAATATCTGAACCACGCGATATCCTTCTGGGATAGTCACCTGGAAACTAAGAATGTTCGCTTGATCAGTTACGGCAGCTAAGGCCGATTCATTGCTCATTTGGAGCTTCAGAGTGAAACTACCGGGGTAGAAAATTGGATTGCGCTCAAGCAGCACTCGATAGAACGAGTCGACATCTCTAATAACACCGGCTTCAAAAAGCTTGTTAGCTACGATAAGTCCATCTTCACCGGCTTCAATTCGAACGATTACCTCGCCAACGCCGGTTCCTTGATAATCCAAAGCTGTTAGCTTCTGATACTGACCTCGAAGCCAATCAAAGTTTGCTACTACTGCAATGCCACCAACCAGGGACAAAACAAGAGCACCAACAAGAAGTTTTGAACTTCTAGACATGCCAACAGACACCGATCTACGCCCCAACAGAATCACCCACCAAATGTCCGGGAGCTAACCCTGAACTCTTTTCGTAACTGAGTGCACTTTCTAGAATTTCCACTGCGCTTGCGCTGTCAATAATCGACTTGCTGTCTTTGGCGTTAATGCCTGAAGCGCGGAGCTTTGCGCTAGCAGAGACCGTAGTGAGCCTTTCGTCAATCATTCGAACCGGAACCGACAGCGCTTTGGAAAGCTCCGAAGCGAATAGCCTCGCATCATTGGTTGAATCGGTCTCCTTGCCACTTAGCGACAGAGGATCCCCAACATAAACTTCAATGACGCCGTGCATGTCAGCAAGTTGAGCAATTGCTGCAACCGTTTCCGATGCGCTAGATAATCTTGCAACCGCGTCTAACGGTGAGGACAAAATTGCTTCACGATCGCAAATCGCAATGCCGATTCGCACCTTGCCGACATCAACCGCTAACCTCCGGCCAGTTCGCATTTAGGAGTTCAGCTCCTTCTCGATAGCAGCAATTGCTTCTTTGAGCTTAGAAGCCTCTGGGCCTCCACCTTGAGCGATGTTGTCTTTGCCACCACCGCCACCACCCAAAATTCCAGAGGCAACCTTTACTAGGTTCCCGCTTGAAACACCTAGCTCTCTTGCCTTACTGGATGTAGCAACAATCAACGCAATCTTGCTATCTACTAAAGCCGTAACCGCAACAATCGAAGCCTTGCCCTCTAGTGCTTGAGAAAGACCTGTCGCCATCTCGCGAACTTGATCCACGGAGATATCTTCGCCGGCCGAATAGTGCAGGAAGTCGAACTTTCCAACAGTTTTGACAGATTTGATTACTGCTGGAATCTGCGAGCGAAAGCTTTCGAGAGCTAGAGCTGCTAGCTTCTTCTCAGCTTTCTTGAGCTGCTCAAGAGTTTGTCTAACCTTGGCTGCCAATTCTTGTTTAGGCACCTTAAGAGACTCCAGAATTTGCCCAACTATTTGAGCCTCGGCGGAGAGGGCTTGAAAGGCTTCGAATCCAACAAGCGCTTCGAGGCGACGTGAACCAGACCCAACCGAAGCTTCACCAAGAATGGAAACAAGCCCAACTTGAGACGAGCGCGACACGTGAGTACCACCACAAAGCTCCCTTGACCAAGGCCCACCAATTTGAATCACGCGCACAAGTTCGTCATAGCTTTCTCCAAAAAGGGCTATTGCCCCACTGGCTTTGGCTTCCTCTACGCTCATGAACTCTGCCTGAACAGCAAGGTCTTGACGAATAGCTAGATTGGCAACCTCTTCAATTTCGGTAATTGAGGATTGGCTTAGTGACTCGTTCCAAGAAAAATCTAGACGCATATAACCTGGCTTGTTGTAAGAGCCAGACTGAAGCGCGCTTGGGCCCAGCACTTGACGCAAAGCGGCATGCATCACGTGTGTCGCTGAGTGGGCCTGCGCTGCACCTAGTCGCCAGTCAGCCGAGACCTGAGCGGAAACTTTGGATCCAACACCTACTTCTCCGCTTCGGACCGTCACGCTGTGAGAGACGAGTCCCTTGACTGGTTTTTGAACATCCAGAACCTCAAGAGATAGGCCATCTGCGTAAATGAAACCCGAGTCACTGTCTTGGCCACCGGATTCTGCATAAAAAGATGTCTCGTCGAGAATCACTTCAGCTAGATCGCCTTGTTTAATGCTGGAAACTACCGCTCCGTCGCGAATGAGCCCCACAACTTTTGCGCTGGTTACTAGCTCGTCGTAACCGGTGAATTTAGTAGATCCAAGGGCACGGAATTCACCGTAGACCGAAAGATCGGCATTACCTGAGCGCTTCATCTTCGCGTCATCCTTCGCGCGCTGACGCTGAACGTTCATAAGAACATTAAACTCCTCGCGGTCTAGAGATAAACCTTGTTCCTCGGCAATTTCGAAGGTTAGATCGACCGGAAAACCGTAGGTGTCATGCAAAAGGAATGAGCTTTCACCGCTGAGGTTGCTCTTGCCCGCATTCTTTGCTTTGGAAATTTCCTCGTCCAACACTAGGAGTCCAGCGTTAAGGGTGCGAAGGAAGGCTTCTTCCTCAGCTACGGCAATTCGCAAGATGCGAGCAAAGTCTGTGTCTAGCTCAGGGTAGCTAGCCTTCATTGAGTCCTTGGAGCGGGTAAATAGCTCCGCGAAAACAGGTTTCTCAACACCCAGCAAGCGCATTGCACGGACGACTCTTCTGAGTAGTCTTCTGACGACATAGCCTCGCGCATCATTAGCTGGAACTACACCATCACCAATAAGCATTAGAGCGGAACGAACGTGGTCTGCAACCACCCTGAGACGAACATCATCGGATTCATTAGCTCCGTAGGTTTTGCCGGAGAGCTTTGCTGCCAGATCTAGAACTGGCTTGACCTCATCAATCTCGTACAAGTTGTCGACACCTTGCATGATGAACGCAACTCGCTCGAGCCCCATACCGGTGTCGATGTTCTTTGAAGGCAATTCCCCGAGTATTTCGAAACCATCTTTGCCATCGCCAGCACCTCGTTGGTACTGCATGAAAACTAGGTTCCAGATCTCGATAAAGCGATTCTCGTCGGCTTCGGGTCCACCATCAACGCCATAGTCTGGTCCACGATCGAAATAGATTTCCGAACATGGTCCCGCAGGTCCTGGTTGCCCAGTCGACCAGTAGTTGTCCTTCATTCCTCGTTTTTGAATACGTTCCAAAGGAATGTCAGCTTCTTCACGCCACAACTTGATGGACTCATCGTCATCTTTGTAAACAGTTACCCATAGTTTCTCTGGGTCAAATCCCAATCCCCCTTTTGACTGCGGGGAGGTTAAAAACTCCCATGCATAAGAAATCGCTTCACGCTTGAAGTAATCACCGAAAGAGAAGTTTCCATTCATCTGGAAGAAAGTTCCGTGCCTTGTTGTCTTGCCAACCTCATCGATGTCGAGTGTGCGAACGCACTTTTGTACGCTTGTTGCTCTCTTGTAAGGAGCTGGTACTAAACCGGTCATGTAAGGGATAAATGGAACCATGCCGGCAACAGTGAACATGAGAGTTGGGTCTTCAGAGATCAGCGATGCCGAAGGCACAATCTCGTGATCTTTACTGGCGAAGTAATCGAGCCAGCGGCGACGTATCTCGGCCGTAAGCAAAGTTACCTACTTGCCAGCGGGCTTTGACTTAGCTGCGGGCTTTTTCGCAGTTGAGCGTGAAGCTGCCTTCGCACGTGGCTTTGCTGTCGACTTGGAAGACTTCTTACCTGATGTCTTTGCTAACTCGCTCTCGCGATCCTTGTAGCCCTCTGCTACCGCATCAGCGAATTCTTGCAAAGAAGCCTTTGCCTCTTCATAGGCTTTGCGGGCTTGAGGGTTTTCCTCGATTTGCTTAGCGACGACGGCACCAATAGCAACACCAGCTATTAACCAGAAAAGTTTGTTCATTGCTACTTCCTCTTTCCGACTAATTTGCGCACAATTTCAGCAAACCCTGCAATCTTTGCCATTGGTCCACCTATTGAAGATGAGAAAATTGCAACCATTGAGGCAAAGCTCTTGGTGACCTGCGCAACATCGGTGGAAATCCCATCAAACTTCTTAAGCTGTCGATTAGTCTCTTCTAACGTCACGGTTAGTTCGCTAACTAGAGGTGTTAGCTCATCAGTCATTTGAACTAGAGATTCACTGCTTCTATCAATCAGCTTTCCAAGCTTCAAGATAGGAACTGCCAGGAAGAGCACAAGCAATACGAATCCACCAGCGGCTAATAGGCTCGCTATTTCTGATGGTGACATGGCGATCTCCTTGAGCGATTGAACTATCTTGCGGCGTAGTACTCAACAACGAGCTGAACTTCACAAGTGACTGGCACTTCTGAACGCAATGGTCGTCTGTTAAGTGTGATGTGAAGCTTCTCTAGCTCAACGGTTAGGTAGCCAGGAAGTGGTGGAAGAACATCCACGTGTCCACCGGCAGCTGCCACCTGGAACGGCTCAGTCTTTTCACTCTTCTCGGCAACATGTACTAGTTGACCGGGCTTGACGCGGAAAGAAGGCCTGTCAACGCGCTGGCCATCTACAAGAATATGTCTGTGCACAACCAACTGGCGTGACTGAGCAATTGTGCGGGCAAAACCTGCACGAACAAGAATTGCGTCGAGTCTCATTTCAAGAAGCTCTACAAGGTTTTCACCGGTCAATCCAGTGGCACGCTTGGCTTCTTCGAAAGTCTTTTTTAGCTGAGCCTCGCGAATACCGTATTGAGCCCTAAGTCTCTGCTTTTCACGAAGACGAACGGCGAAGTCGCTGTCGGCTTTTCTTTTGGTTCTTCCGTGCTCACCTGGAGCGTAAGGGCGCTTCTCAAGATACTTGGCGGCTTTTGGTGTTAGCGCTAGTCCTAGTGCTCGGGACAGACGAGTTTTACTGCGGGTACGCGATGTCTTAGACACAGCTTCCTTTCAAGTTAGGCAAACAAAGAATGAAACGATAGAGGTTCGTTCCCGTGTGCCCAGAAAGGTCTGCTAAATGACTCTTGTCTATTTGGTTAATCCCTTGCAGCCGCGCTCAGGATTCAAATTGGCAACCTTGGTAGTTTAGCACCGCAACTAGCGGCCCATCAAGCCCTATTGCCTCGAATAATACGCTTCAGTGCTGGCCAGCGATCCACAAGACCCTTCTCAAAACCTGAGCTCTTGGGGGTGAAATACTCTGGCACACCCTCAACATAGACCTGGCTGACTACCGAGTTCGGGTCATCGTGGGGATACCTATAAGCCTGCTCGGTGTCCCCCTTTGATAAGTAGTTGCTTCGAAGACTGGCAGGAATAGTCGGGGAAAAGCCGTTTCTAACATCCTCAATGGCCTGGTTGATTGCCAGATAAGCGGAGTTCGACTTTGGGGCTAGAGCCAGATACACAGTTGCCTCTGCCAAAGGAATTCTGCCCTCTGGCATTCCAATCAGTGCAACGCTTTCGTGGGCCGCCACCGCAATAGAAAGTGCTGTTGGGTCAGCGAGGCCGATATCTTCGGAGGCGAGCAAGATAAGCCTCCTAGCGATAAACCTTGGATCCTCTCCGCCTTCGAGCATGCGAGCTAGATAGTGAATCGCGGCATCCGCGTCAGAGCCACGGACACTTTTGATAAACGCACTTATGGTGTCGTAGTGTTGATCGCCATCACGGTCATAGCGCACCAGTGCGGCTTCCAAACTCGCACCGACATCTTCCAATCCGATAACGGCAGCAGTGGAATCTGACAACTCCAGAACCCTCGAAGCCGCGGCTTCTAAAACAGTAAGAGCTCTTCTAGCGTCACCGCCGGAAACCTCAACAATTCGATTTAGGGCGGCATCGTCAATATCGACTTTGGACCCAAGGCCACGGGGTTCGACTATTGCTTTCTTTATGAGATTGGAAATGGCGTCCTGCGATAGCGGTTCCAACCGCACCAATAGTGATCTGGAAAGTAGCGGTGCAATTACGGCGAAGGAAGGGTTCTCAGTAGTAGCTGCGATGAGCAGAATGCCACCACTTTCAACCGACGGCAGCAATGCGTCCTGTTGAGCTTTGGAGAATCTATGTATTTCGTCAAGAAATACGATCGTTGTTACACCGTAGGTTTCCTGGTCTAGGCGCGCTTTCTCAATGACATCGCGAAGTTCTTTGACCCCAGTAGAAACAGCCGATAGCTCAACAAATCTTCGACCGGAAGAACTCGCAACCGCTTTGGCGATTGAAGTCTTTCCCGTGCCCGGAGGTCCCCAAATCAGGATTGAAGTGTGAGATGAGTTGGCGGATTCGGCCTTAGCAAGAATTTGCAATGGAGAGCCAGAAAGCAATGCCTTTTCCTGACCGATCACTTCATCTAGAGTCCTAGGACGCATTCGAGCAGCCAACGGGGCTCCCCCCGAAAACAGTGATTGGCTCATAAGCACAAGGCTATTAGAAAGCCCTTGAAAAGCTTTGTAAACTCTCTAATGAACCCAAACAGGAAGTTGAACAACCTTGACAAAAACGCCAATCGGAAAATCTTCGGACCGAGAACGACTTGCGAGATTTGCTGCCAAGCAAGAACTTGAAGTCAGTAAAGCTACTCGAAGGAAAAAGGACAACCGTCTTGCCGTTGTTGTTTCAGTCCTAGCAATCGCGCTAGCAGTGGGTTCCCAGCTGACTTACACTGCACTCAAGCCAGAGACAGAAGCAATCATTCCGGAGGTAACTCCAACCGAGCCATCAGCTCCGATTCCTGACGTTTCGATTGCTGAGGGCAGAACTTGGACAGGCACTATGCAAGTTGGCGATGCAAACCTAGAAATTGAACTCGACGGTGCGTTAGCACCTCAGGCCGTTGCGAGCTTTATAGATCTTGCGGGAAAGGATTTTTTTAGCGGGATTACTTGCCATCGGCTAACTACCGGTGGCATTTTCGTGCTCCAGTGCGGACAATCGAGTTCTACCCCAGATGGTGGTCCTGGCTACAATTTTGGTCCAATTGAAAATGCTCCAGCAGACAACTTGTATGTAAAGGGAACACTTGCGATGGCCCGAGTTGGTTCCTCGGTTTTGGGTGCTGAAGCAGCCGCTAGCAGCATGGGAAGTCAATTCTTCATTGTTTACGAGGACTCGACTATATCTTCAGACGAAGCGGGCGGATACACCGTATTTGGCAAGATTAATAGCGGTTTAGAAGATCTGCAGTTAGTTATTGATGCCGGGGTCGATGGAGGCGGGGTCGATGGCCCTCCGGCCCTGGAAACTAAGCTTGGCGCAATCGAACTAAGATAATTACTTACCACTAGCCCGCAGGAGCAAACCGGTGACACAAACAGTTAACAGCCATGGTCGAGTAGACGAGGACAACAACGTCTACGTTTTCGACAATGGTTCGGAGCGCAAGGTTGGTCAGTATCCAGGTGTCTCCATGGAGGAAGCCCTAGCTTACTTCGAGCGTAAGTTTGCTGAGCTAGAAGGAAACGTAAGAATTCTCGAGCAGCGCGTAAAAGGTAAAGCCGACGCAGCCAGCATCTCAAAAGCCGCTCAGAAACTATCCTCGGATCTAGCCGAACCTGCTGCAGTGGGAAACATTCAGGAACTGCGAGAGCGGGTCGCTAGCATCACTCCAAGCATCGAACAGATGAAAAAGGACAAGAGTGAAGCATCCGAGAAGGCTGTTGCGCAGACACTTGCGACCAGAAGAGATATAGCTGCTAAAGCTCAGGCGCTTGCCGACAAAGACCCGAAGAAGACACAGTGGAAAGCTGCTTCTGCACAGATGAATGAGTTGTTCGAGAAGTGGCAGCAATCCCAAAAGAACGCACCAAAAATCTCACGCAAGGACTCGGAGCCGATCTGGAAGAGCTTCTCGCAGGCTAGAACCAAGTTTGAAGCCAACAAGCGCGCATTTTTCTCTGCTCTTTCTGCCGAAAGTAAGACTGTTCGAGCAAAGAAAACAGCTCTCGCCGCGCAAGCCGAAGCACTGGTTGCAAAGGGTGCTGACTCAGCGGCAGAGTATCGCAAACTTTTGGACCAGTGGAAGCTAGCGGGACGTTCTCAAGGAACACAGGATGACCAACTCTGGGACAGGTTCAAAGCAGCCGGAGACAGTATCTATGCGGTTCGCAAGGAAGTAATAGCTAAAGAATCAGTTGAATTCAAGGCGAACTACGAAGCCAAGCTGCTAATCATTACAGAGGCAGAGAAGCTTGACCCAGTAGCAAACCTGACAGAAGCTAAGAAGCAGCTGCTCCTGATTCAAACTCGCTATGAGAAAGCCGGCAAGGTACCAAAGGACAAGATTCGCGAGACCGATGACCGCATGCGTGCGGTTGAAAAGAGAATTAAGGACGCGGAACAAGAGTATTGGCGTAAATCCGATCCTGCTGCAATTGAGCGAACTAGCGGAGTTCTTTCTCAATTGGAGCAGTCGATTGCGAAACTAGAGAAGGAATTGCAAGCCGCCGAGCTGGCAGGCGATAGCGCCAAGATTCAACAGGCCAAAGACGCACTAGAAGCAAGAAGAAGCTGGCTGACAGTAGTCAAGCAAAATCAGAACTAGTTACTGCGAAACTCGATATACGTCGTAAACCGCTTCAATGCGCTTTACAGCTGATAGTAAATGATCCAGCGCAGCAGGGTCACCCATCTCAAACACAAATCTATTTAGCGCTACCCGGTCGGTTCTGGTTGATACCGAAGCAGACAAAATGTTGACATGGTGCTCACTGAGCACTCTTGTGACATCACTGAGTAGTCCAGAGCGATCAAGCGCCTCCACTTGGATTTGCACTAAGAACATTCGCTTTGAAGATGGTGCCCAGGACACATCAACCAGACGCTCTGACTCAAGCTTTAGAGCTGTCGCGTTCTTGCAATCATCACGATGGACTGAAACTCCGCTACCACGGGTGACAAACCCCATAATCTTGTCCCCTGGAACCGGTGTGCAGCAACGAGCAAGCTTGACCATCACGTCGCCATCACCCTTGACCAAAACACCGGAGTCGCCCTCATTTACCCTTCGCGGGGATTTGGTTGCAACTGGCAACTCAAATTCTGCATCGCTTTCTTGGTCGGAACTAGAACTAACCGTTAGGCGATCGATAATCGACTGAGCAGATAGCTGGCCTTCGCCAAGGGCGGCATACAAAGCACTTACGTCCTGTAAACCTAGCTCGCCAACTACTTTGGCGAGCGAGTCAGAGGACATTAGCTGTTGCAATGGCAGCCCGAGCTTGCGCATCGCCTTGGTGAGATTTTCTTTACCTAGCTCAATCGCATCCTCGCGCCGTTCCTGAGAAAAATGATGCTTGATCTTTGCGCGGGCTCTTGGTGAGGCAACAAAATTTAGCCAGTCCTTGGAAGGCGATGCATCTAATGACTTAGATGTCAGAACCTCTACGACATCCCCGGAATTAAGAACGCTATCCAGCGGGCTGATTCGTCCATTTACCTTTGCGCCGACAGTCCTGTCTCCGACTTCGGTGTGCACTGCATACGCAAAATCGACGGCCGTTGCTCCCGAAGGCAAACCGATGACTTTACCCTTGGGCGTAAAGACATAGACCTCTTTGGCTCCGATTTCAAACCTGAGCGCGTCTAGGAACTCCCCCGGATCTTGAGTTTCTGCCTGCCAGTCGGATAGGTGCTTGAGCCAAACCAAATCGTCTTGTGTTGTGGCTTGCGACTTTCCAGCCTGCTCTTTGTACATCCAGTGCGCGGCAACACCGTACTGAGCGCGCTGATCCATCTCAGCCGTTCTGATTTGAATCTCAACGGCACGCCCCTCGGGGCCTATGACTGTTGTATGAAGTGACTGATAAAGATTGAACTTGGGCATTGCAATGTAATCCTTAAAGCGTCCCGGAACTGGATTCCATCTTGCGTGGATAGCACCGAGCACGGCGTAGCAATCTCTAACTGACTGAACTAGGACGCGAATACCAACCAGATCGTAAATCTCATCGAACTCGCGACCGCGAACCACCATTTTTTGGTAAATGCTGTAGTACTGCTTAGGTCTTCCGGCAACCTTACCTTTGACCTTCTCTGACTTCAGGTCTGCCTCAATTGCCCCAATTACTTCTTCCAAGTACTGCTCGCGCATAGGGGTGCGTTGGGTGACGAGGTTTACTATCTCCTCATAAACCTTCGGGTACAAAATCTCAAAGGACAAATCTTCTAATTCGAGCTTGACCGTGCTGATACCTAAACGGTGAGCCAAAGGGGCGTAAATTTCTAGGGTTTCCTGCGCTTTGCGCTTAGCCGAATCCTCAGGTACGAACTTCCATGTTCTGGCATTGTGTAATCTATCGGCAAGTTTGATGACTAAAACCCTGATGTCCTTAGACATAGCAACAACCATTTTGCGAACAGTCTCTGCTTGGGCACTATCTCCAAACTTGATCTTGTCTAGCTTTGTGACGCCATCAACCAGCATGGCTACCTCATCGCCGAAATCACTTCGTAGTTTCTCCAGAGAATAGGGGGTGTCTTCCACGGTGTCATGAAGTAATGCCGCAGCAATCGTGGTTGCACCAATTCCAAGATCGGCAAGGATTTGGGCCACCGCAACGGGGTGAGAAATGTAAGGTTCACCCGATTTTCTAAGCTGCTCCGAATGCGCTTTCTCAGCGGCGACGAATGCCTTCTCCACCAAGCCAACATCGGCCTTGGGGTGATTGGTTTTGAGGGACTTGATTACCTGCTGGAGCTCTGGGGTATAGGAGGGCTGCTTGGAGAAAATGCGCGGCAGACGCGACCTGATTGAACTGGAGTCTAAATCAGTCATGCTCTTGCCCTTCCAGGCTCAAGCCTACTCTTGCGAAGGGAATAGCTCTATTTTTTTGTTTTGAACCTAGGTTCGTTCTCTCGCAAGTGAACGTAGACCGGAGCAGCGATGAAGACAGATGAATACGTTCCCACGATAATTCCTATAAATAGTGCAAGAGCAATGTCACGAAGCGTTCCTACACCCAAAAGAGCGGCTCCGATAAACAAGATCGCGGCGACCGGTAAGACGGCGACTACCGAGGTGTTAACTGAACGAACCAAAGTTTGGTTCACGGCAAGGTTGACCTGAGAGGCGAAAGTTGTGTCCTCCGAGAACTCCACACCAAGGGTATTCTCACGAACTTTGTCAAAGACCACCACAGTGTCATACAGCGAGTAACCGAGAATTGTTAGAAGTCCAATAACGGCGGCTGGAGTGACTTCAAACCCAGTTAGGGCGTAGACTCCCGCAGTAATGACTACGTCATGCGCCAATGCCGCAAGTGCCGCGATTGACATTTTGAATGTTCGGAAATAAAGGGCCATAAGGACTGATACCAGGAGCAAAAAGACAATTAGACCATTAATGGCTTTTGATGTTACATCGGCACCCCAGTTTGCCCCAATGAATGACGAGGTCACAGACCCAGAAGGCACTCCGTAGGCACTTGCTAGTGCAATTCGAATCTCTTCAGTGGTCACATCATCTAGTTGCTCAGTTTGAATTCTTACCGAATCAACGCCAACTGAAGTAACAATTGGCTGCGTCTCTGGATCGACCGATTGAACTGCATCTCTTGCTACCTGCTGAGAGGTGTCTCCGACTCCATCGATGCGGAACTCGCTGCCACCTCGAAACTCGATACCAAAGTTGAATCCGCCACGTGCTACCGGAGCTACGATTGCAATAATCACCAGAACAATCGCTATTGCGTACCACAGCTTCCTACGGCCAACAATGTCGATTGAAACTCTTCCGCTGTAGAGATCGTTTCCTAGTTCCTTAAACTTTGACATTAGTTGCCGCCTGACTTGTCTGCTTCTTCGAGTGCAGCCTGTGCTTTCCGCTCGGCTATGGTTTGCCTTGTGGCGGCTTCTTTGGAAACCTTCAAAGCTTTTCCTTGGCTCAACGTTGGAGCCACTCTAAATTGACCACGACCAACATATCCCGAAGCCTTAAGGGCCTTGGAGTCAAAACCTGACCAAGGGTGACCTGAGCTAAAGAATTTGGTGCGCGCAAGTAGCCGCAAAAGTGGGTGCGTGAAGAGCAACACAACAATCAAGTCAACAATTGTTGTGAGTCCCAAAGTGAACGCAAAACCACGCACGTTACCGACGGTCAAAAGAAACAATGTTGCTGCAGCTGTGAAGCTAACCGCGTCTGAAGCCAGAATTGTTCGAATTGATCTCTTCCAAGCGTTCTCTACAGCAACCTCGAGGTTTCTTCCTTCACGAATTTCGTCTCGCACACGCTCGAAGTAAACAATAAAGGAGTCAACCGTAATTCCGATAGCGACAATGAGACCTGCCACACCAGCCATCGACAATCGGTATCCCTGTCTCCACGAAAGGAATGCAATCAACAGATAAACCAAAACGGCGGCAACCAGAAGCGACCCAATTGTGACAATCGCCAATCCTCGATACTGGAACGCGGAATAGATGACTACGAGAATCAAGCCGATCAGGCCGGCCAATAATCCGCTTGTTAATTGATCCTGACCTAAAGTCGCTGAAATGTTTTCCTGGCTTTGAACCTCAAAGCCAATTGGCAAGGATCCGTACTTCAGCTGATCAGCCAGAACCTTGGAAGAATCACGATCAAAGCTTCCGGTGATCTGGGCCGAGCCGTTGGTAATGACTGCTTGGGTGGTAGGCGCGGTGATTACAAATCCATCAAGTGTGATCGCGAATTGGTTCCTCGGCTGCTCTAGTGGGAACAGTCTTTGAGTAACTGTCGAGAAACCCTCGGTGCCAATCTCATCAAATTCAAGGTTCACAGCCCAGGTGTTGGTCGATGCGCCGGTAGACGATGTGACTGTTCCGTTGGATGCGTCCGAGATATTGGCTCCATCAACTTCAACTGGGCCAAGAATGAACTTTGTAAATCCATTCACATCACAGGTAACCAAAGGCACGGCAGGATCATCGATCTGGCCAGGCTCCCTAAACACAGATGCACAATCTAGATCGTCAAACTCTTTTTGAATCTCTGGTGTGATCCAATTCAAATCACTGGCATCAGTAGGCGAAACCGTTGGTTCTTCTGCTGCGGGTGTTTCCTCTGGAGCAGGAGATTCTGTTGCGTCTGGATCGGAATTTCCGGCACCATCCACCTCGGCCGTAGGTGTGCCGGCGCTAGTTACCAAAACAGGTCTGAATTCCAATTTTGCGGAAGCCTTGATTAGCGCAAGAGTGTTCTCGTCAGGAATACCCGGGATGGAGACGATGATGTTTGTGTCACCCTGCGTGGTCACTTGAGATTCACTCACACCACTGGCGTCAACACGCTGGCGAATGATTGAAACAGCTTGATCTAGTTGCTCGGTCGTAACAGCTTGGCCATCAAGCAATAGCGGAGAAAGAATAATCTGAGTTCCACCCTGAAGATCCAGAGCCAGCTTTGGGGTGAAGCTAGCGTTCTCGTCGGTAGTTGACCCGAAGCCGATAAGTCCGGCAAGTCCGAAAATGATTACTAGTAACCAAATCAGGGATTTGCGTGCCGACTTTACGGTGCTGCTAGCTGCCAACTTTTTACTCCCCTATTACTTTCCGGAATTGGCTTTAGGGGCCTTTGGCTTTTTTGCAGTTGAACTAGAAGTTTTGGAAGGGGCTGCGGCCTTCGGCGCTTGCTCGATCCTGCTTACTGCTCCAATTGCAACAGTCAGCTTCTGGCCCGGAGCTGTTTCGAGTTCGACTCGATCTTCTTTGACGCTCAAGATCTTTCCGAAAATGCCACTGGTTAGCATCACTGCCGCACCCTTCACCACTTCGGAGCGGAGCTTTTCAGCAGCTTTCTTGCGGTTACGTCCAGAGATAAAGACCCAAACACCCAAGAAAGTAAGGGCAAGGAAGAAAAATAAGGTGTCCGACATGAGGGCCTAACGTCAAAAACGCGCTTTTGCGCGTCCCTAATTATAACTTAACCCGCAGTAGGCCAGCTAACTCGATTCACTGGCACCCAAGTGCCGATAGGCCAAAGAGGTCGCTTGGCGACCCTTGCTGGTCCTTTGAATCAGGCCTTCTCGAAGGAGGTAGGGTTCAACAACCGATTCGATAGTGTCAGGCTCTTCCCCAATCGCCACAGCAAGAGTGGATAGCCCAACAGGCTTGCCCTGGAACTTTACGATCAACGCCTCGAGGATTTGCTTGTCCAGTCGATCCAACCCGAGGGAATCCACTTCGTAAAGCTCAAGTGCCTTTTTTGCCACCTCGGCAGTGATCACACCGGCGCCATCAACCAATGCGAAATCTCGAACCCTACGAAGCAGCCGGTTGGCAACTCGTGGTGTTCCTCTGGATCGAGACGCAATCAACTCAATTGCCGGAGTCTCTGCTGCAAGCGCTAACTGCTTCGCTGCTCGAACCAGCACTGTAGCTAAATCCTCGTGGCCATAAAACTCCAGGTTTGCGGTGTAACCAAAGCGATCACGCAATGGATTTGGCAACATCCCAGAGCGTGTGGTTGCACCAACCAAAGTAAATGGTTCCAAATCGAGAGAAATAGAAGATGCGCCAACACCTTTTCCAACCATCACGTCGACGCGGAAATCCTCCATCGCTAGATAGAGCAATTCCTCTGCAGGTCTGGCCATTCTATGAATCTCGTCAATGAACAAAACCTCGCCAGCGGAAAGTGAAGACAGAATTGCTGCAAGGTCTCCCGCATGTTGGATGGTTGGACCGCTAGTGATGCGAAGACCCGATCCAATTTCAGAAGCGACAATCATTGCAAGGGTTGTTTTACCTAGGCCTGGAGGGCCAGCCAGCAAGATGTGATCCGGGGCTCGGTTTTGTAAGGACGCTGCTTTTAGAAGAAGGCCCAGTTGCTTTGAGACATTGTCCTGGCCAACAAAATCCGCAAGTGTTGTCGGCCTTAGTGCAGACTCAAATGCCAAATCACTTTCTGAAAGAGCTGGGCTCAAGATGTCGTTCACTTAGAGCCCGCCTTCGCAAGATGCTGAAGTGCGAGCTTCAAAATATCCTGGTCTGACATATTCGGACTCGAGACCTTGCGGACCGTAATTGTCGCTTCTTTCTCGCTATAACCAAGTCCGATAAGTGCTTCCACGCTTGCCCTAGCTATTCCAGAGCTAGCGGACACGCTCGAGCCACAAGAAATCTTTCCTGCCAATGAGAGGGTTATCAGCTTGGCGGTCTTTACTCCCACCCCGGATACTGACCTGAAAACCGAATCGGATTCGCTGGCAACCGCGTCGGCAATCTCCGCTACGGACAGTGAAGTCAGAATTGAAAGTGCTGATTTTGGACCGACGCCATTTACCGATCGAAGAAGATCGAAAGTCTCCAGCTCCATAGCCTCTAAAAATCCATAGAGAGTGAGTGAATCTTCGCGGACCACAAGCACTGTCTGGAGAGTCGCGCTCTGTCCAATAGCTAGAGTTGATGAGATTCGATTAGTGGTGTGCACGAGCAGCCCGACACCGCCAACTTCTAGGGTGACCGCGCCAAGCGTGCTTGCTAACACTTTTCCTGACACTGAGGCAATCACGAACTTAGCCTAACTAGCGATTGGATTTGCCTCTTGCTGATTTCACTGCGGAGTGCCACTTCTGTTGTGCTTTGGTGTAGCTCGCGGAGCTATTTGATCCTCTGTAGCCCTGACAGATGGCGATAGCTAGAGCGTCCGCGGCGTCGGCTGGCTTGGGGACCTCATCAAGACCGAGAAGCTTTGCAACCATCGCACCCACCTGCACTTTGCCCGCACGACCAGACCCAGTGACCGCAGCTTTGACCTCAGTCGGAGTATGCATAGCCATCGGAATCTTGTACTTGTGAGCTAAGAAAATGGCAACCCCGGCAACTTGGGCAGTACCCATCACCGATGACAGATTTTGTTGCGAAAAGACTCGTTCAATTGCAATCACATCGGGCTTAAACTTGGAAATCAAAGTCTCGAGCTCGGTTCCAATCGCACCAATTCTTGTGTCGAGCTCGGCGGTTTTCAGCGACTGAATCACTCCCACGTAAACCAATGTGGTCTTACGAGACTTGCCAAGATCAATCACACCAACACCGCAGCGAGTCAGGCCGGGGTCAACTCCCAGGATTCTGGTCACGCTTAGGCTTCTAGCTCCGCTAGCACATCTTGGGACATGTCGAAGTTTGAATAAACGCTTTGCACTTCATCGGAGTCCTCAAGTGCGTCAATCAACTTGATAACTGTGCGCGCAGTATCAACGTCTACTTGAATTGAAGCTGCGGGGACGAACTCAACATCGGCGCTTTCATAGTCCAAACCCGCGTTTTGTAATGCTGAACGAACTGAAACCATTGCCGAAGGATCGGTTGTTAGAACAAAACTTGACTCTCTTGTTTCAATGTCTTCGAGACCGTGCTCCAAACCCGCCTCGAGGATCTGATCTTCGCTCACTGAATCCGAGCGCTCGATGGTGATTACACCCTTACGGCTAAACAGATATGACACGCTTCCAGGGTCAGCCATGGTTCCGCCGTTCCTGCTGATAGCCAATCGAACATCGGCTGCGGCGCGATTCTTATTGTCGGTCAAACACTCGATTAAGATCGCAATTCCATTTGGACCATACCCTTCGTAGAAAATCGTCTGATACTCAACTGAATCCGCATCCTGACCAGATCCTCGCTTGATAGCACGCTCGATGTTGTCGTTAGGCAGAGAGCTCTTGCGCCCTTTTTGAACAGCATCATAAAGCGTTGGATTTCCGTCTAGGTCGGGGCCACCGATTCGAGTAGCGACCTCAATGTTCTTGATCAGCTTGGCAAAAAGTTTGGCACGGCGAGAGTCGATGATCGCCTTCTTGTGCTTGGTGGTGGCCCACTTGGAATGACCTGACATTATGCTCCTTGAATACTTTCGCTATGAATTCTAAATCAGAACTATTGGGGTGAACTTGCCATCTTCAAAAAGTACTCGTGGACAAAGGTTTCACCCGTTATCTCGGGGTGAAACGATGTTGCCAACATGTTTTGTTGCCTCGCGGCAACCACTCTCCCGTCGCTAAGTTTCGAGAGGACCTGGACGGCCTCCCCCACTCTTTCAACGATTGGGGCCCTGATGAAAGCGACATTCAGTTTAGTTCCATCAAAATCGATGACTTCCTCAAACGAATCAAGCTGTGACCCAAACGCATTTCTGCGTACAGAAATGTCCATCAACCTCAAACTTTGCTGACCAGAAGCGCTATCCAAGACTTCGTTTGCCAATGTGATCATGCCTGCGCAAGTTCCAAAAATTGCTTTGCCTGATTGCACAAAATCGAGAACTGGCTCCCGAAGCGAGAAAATATCCATGAGCTTCGAAATTGTCGTTGACTCTCCACCTGGAAGAATCAATCCCGACAGGTTTTTGAGGTCTTGGCTCTTTCGAACCTCTACCGTTTCACAAGCTAGTTTGGTGAGCGTTTCAATGTGCTCTCTAACGTCACCTTGAAGAGCTAGTACTCCGATACGCAATTACCAACCGCGCTCCGAAAGTCGATGGGGTGCAGGAAGGTCTTTCACATTGATGCCAACCATTGCTTCACCAAGGCCTCTCGAAGCTTCTGCTATCACTGCAGGGTCATTGAATGCGGCAACAGCCTTAACTATTGCAGCGGCACGCTTAGCAGGTTCGCCCGATTTGAAAACTCCCGAACCAACGAATACTCCGTCCGCACCAAGTTGCATCATCATGGCAGCGTCGGCTGGAGTGGCAACGCCACCCGCGACAAACAAAACCACAGGAAGCTTCTTGGTTCTCGCTACTTCCCTAACCAAGTCGTAAGGGGCCTGAAGCTCCTTTGCTGCAACGTAAAGCTCATCTTCTGTTTTTGAAGCGAGAACGTTGATCTCGCCAAGGATCGTTCTGATGTGCTTGGTTGCCTCCGACACGTCTCCGGTACCTGCCTCGCCCTTCGAGCGAATCATTGCGGCACCTTCGGTAATTCTCCTGAGGGCTTCTCCCAAGTTGGTTGCGCCACAAACAAAAGGAATGTCAAATTTCCACTTGTCGATGTGGTTTACGTAGTCCGCTGGCGAAAGCACCTCGGACTCATCGATGTAGTCAACCTTCAAAGACTCTAGAACCTGGGCTTCAACAAAATGACCGATTCGTGCTTTAGCCATAACTGGGATTGAAACTGTCGCAATAATTTGCTCGATGAGATCTGGGTCGCTCATTCTTGCGACACCACCCTGTGCGCGAATGTCGGCTGGAACGCGCTCAAGAGCCATAACTGCTACAGCACCAGCATCTTCGGCAATTTTTGCTTGTTCAGCATTAACAACATCCATGATCACGCCACCTTTTAGCATTTCAGCTAGGCCGCGCTTAACTAGGGGTGTTGATTCATTTTTTGAAGGGTTCATTTAGATATTCTAACCCGCCAAAACGGCCATTTAGTTATCCAGCCAGGCCTTTTGGATCTCGGCTCGTACTTCACCCAGCAGCCTTGGTATTGCCTTGGTTTGAGCGATTATGGGGAAGAAGTTGGAGTCATTACTCCAGCGCGGAACGATGTGCTGGTGCAGGTGTTCGGCTATCCCCGCCCCGGCAAGCTCACCCTGGTTCATGCCCAAATTGAAGCCCTGAGCCCTTGAGACTTTCCGAAGAACTTGCATTCCACGCTTACTTAGAGCAGCCATCTCTGCAGCTTCTTCAAGAGTTGTGTCCTCATAAGAAGCCACGTGGCGATAGGTACACACAAGCATGTGCCCGGAGTTATAAGGGAACAAGTTCATCAAAACGAAGCAGGTATCACCTCTAAAAACAATGAGTCCGTCCTCGTCAGAGCCTTGCGGTGCCAGGCAAAAAGGACACTCGTCTTTCTTGGGTTGCTGTCCATTTTGGATGTAAACCAAGCGATGCGGAGTCCAAAGCCTTTGATAGTTATCGGGTACTCCTGGCAGAAACTCCGGTCCGGTCAACTAAACCTGCTTCTTAGACTCAATGGCTTCAAGAATCAGAGCAACAGCTTCATCGACGGCTACCCCGTTCACCTGTTCGCCTGATCGGTAACGGAAGCTAACGGAGTTTGACTGCTGGTCTTCAGCACCTGCAATTAACTGGAATGGGATCTTGTCCTTGGTGTGATTGCGGATCTTCTTCTGCATCCGATCATCGCCTAGGTCAATCTCTGCTCTAACCCCGTGAGATTTAAGTTTTGCGATAACGGAAGAAAGATATGGGGCAAATTCATCGGCGACGGGAATTCCCATTACCTGGACCGGTGCAAGCCATGGTGGGAAGTGTCCGGCGTAGTGCTCGGTAAGCACAGCAAAGAATCTCTCAATCGAACCAAAAAGGGCTCGATGAATCATTACCGGTCTCTTTTTTTGACCGTCACTAGCGGTGTATTCGATCTCAAATCGATCGGGTAGGTTAAAGTCCAACTGTATTGTTGACATCTGCCAGGTTCTGCCGATTGCATCGCGCGCCTGTACAGAAATCTTGGGCCCATAAAAAGCGGCTCCTCCTGGATCTGGAACGAGCTCCAAACCTGAATCAGTGGCGACCTTTGCCAGGGTTGAGGTTGCCTTTTCCCAGAGCTGATCATCGCCGACAAACTTTTCGTTATTTGGATCCCGAGTGGATAACTCAAGATAGAAATCGGTAAGCCCATAGTCACGAAGTAGATCCAGCACAAAATTCAATACCGAAGTTAGTTCTGACTCCATGTCCTCTAAAGTCACGAACAGGTGAGCGTCGTCTTGAGTCATGCCGCGCACTCTGGTTAGACCGTGAACAACGCCTGATTTTTCATATCTATAGACCGAGCCAAATTCGAACATTCGAAGTGGCAGATCTCGGTAGGAGCGAGCCTGGGACTTGTAAATCAGAATGTGGAAAGGACAGTTCATCGGCTTCAGGTAATAGTCCTGGCCTTGCTTGCGAATAACTCCGTTTTCATCGAGCTCTTCATCAAGCTTCATTGGGGGGAACATACCTTCTGAATACCAAGCCAAATGGCCAGAAGTTTCGAAGAGGTTGGATTTTGTGATGTGAGGCGAATAGACAAAGTCATATCCGGCTTGCTCGTGACGCTGTCTCGAATAATCCTCCATCACGCGACGGATAGTTCCACCTTTTGGATGAAAAACCGCCAAACCTGATCCAATCTCTTCAGGGAAAGAGAAAAGATCAAGCTCTTGACCCAAACGTCGATGATCTCTCTTGGCAGCTTCTTCCATTCGCTCCAAGTGAGCCTTTAGTTCGTCCTTGGAGGCCCAAGCGGTTCCATAAATTCTTTGCAGCTGCTTGTTCTTCTCATTGCCTCGCCAATAAGCCGCGGCAAGCCTCGTGAGGCTAAAGCCATTGCCAATCATGCGAGTGTTTGGCAAGTGCGGACCGCGGCATAGATCCTTCCAAATAGTTTCACCGGTCTTGGAATCGGTGTTGTGATAAATCGTTAGCTCGCCTGCTCCCACTTCCGCAGCACCTTCAGCGAGGTCGCTAGAGCCTTTGATTGAAACCAGTTCAAGCTTGTAAGGCTCAGCGGACAATTGAGTGCGAGCCTCATCCTCGCTCACAACCTTTCGAACAAAGCGCTGACCCGAGCGAATAATGCGCTCCATCTCTTTTTCGATACTTTTTAGGTCTTCCGGGGTAAAAGCTTCGGCAACATCAAAGTCATAGTAGAAGCCATCAACAATTGGTGGGCCTATACCTAACTTGGCTTGGGGGTTAATGCTTTGAACGGCTTGCGCCAGCACATGAGCCGTTGAGTGTCTAAGGATGCTCAATCCGTCTGGGGATGAAATAGTAACGGCCTCAACCAAGTCGCCCTCTGAAACGATGTGTGCCAAATCCCTTAGATCACCAGAAACTCGCATCGCAATAACAGCCTTATCGGCAAACAGCTCAAAGCCTGTAGTACCAGGCTTTACCTGCTGCTTAACGCCATCTACAGCGATGGATATCTGTTGATCCAATTGAGTCTTCCAATCTGGCCTTTGACTATGGTCAATCCTAACCAGCTATGAGCATTGGTCTTGGTAGCATTGCGAGTCTAGATAAGCCTTGGAAGAAGTAAAATGGAAAACTCCCAGCCTCACGTAATCACGCTCGAACTTGCTAAAAAGCTCAATTGGCTTCGAGCTGCGGTTCTTGGAGCGAATGATGGAATCGTATCTACGGCGGGACTCGTGATGGGTGTAGCCGGAGCCACAACCGACAATGGTGCAATTTTGATTGCCGGTGTTGCAGCATTGGTAGCGGGATCAATCTCCATGGCAGGAGGCGAATACGCATCTGTCAGCGCACAACGAGACAGCGAAATTGCCTCAACAATTAAGCACGAGGGAAGCCCGCGAAAGTTTGCAAAAGACGAGCACGTCTCCCCGATGTCAGCGGCTGTTGCATCATTTATCTCGTTCGCACTTGGTTCCGTACTACCGATCGTTGCCATCACTGGACCTTGGACCGAGTATCGGGAAGTGGCAACGATAGTTTCAGTGGTGATCTCGCTTGCAATCACAGGATATGTCGCTGCGATTATCGGAGGGGCAAAGCCGCTTCGACCAGTACTTCGGAATGTGGCTGTTTCGTTAGTGACGATGGCAGCAGCTTATGGAGTTGGAATGCTCCTTGGCGTTGCGGTGGCCTAGGCCTTCAGCTTCAGAGTCTTTGCCGTCGCACTCAATGATTCACGAGCTTTTGATGGGTCATCATTTAGCTTCACACCGTAGCTTGGCACCGAGTTTGCAATGCCCTTCATCCAAGCGTTCTGAGATTCCGGGAACATTCTCGTAGCAACATCAAGCATTACCCGGGTCGCTACAGACGCACCAGGCGAGGCTCCGAGCAACCCAGCGATTGATCCATCCGCCGAGCTAATTACTTCGGTTCCAAACTGAAGCACTCCTAGCCCGTTGACTGGCTTAATTACCTGTGCTCTTTGTCCGGCTTCGTAAAGCTGCCAATCTTCCGCCTTCGCGTTTGGAACAAACTCTCGAAGGCTTTCAAGCTTTTGTTTTGAGGATTTGAAAATCTCTTTGACCAAGTAGATAACCAAAGGAAAGTTTTTTAGGGCCACGGACAGGTAAGAAACTAGGTTTCCAAAACGAATTGAGGCTGGAAGATCAAGCCATGAGCCGTTTTTGAGGAACTTCAGGTTCAAACCAGCGAAAGGTCCAAATAGTAAAGAGGTCTTACCGTCAATCACTCTGGTGTCTAGGTGAGGTACAGACATGGGTGGCGCGCCAACCGCGGCTTGTGAATACACCTTTGCCTGGTGCCTAGCAACCAGTTCAGGGTTCTCGGTCTTAAAGAAGTGTCCACTAACTGGAAATGTTCCGTAGCCATTGATCTCTTTGATCTTTGCTTTTTGTAAAAGCTTCAAAGCCCATCCCCCGGCACCCACAAACACTCGCGGCGAGCTGAATTCGAATTTGGAGCCAGTGTTATTCCCTGCAACTAGCCACGAACCGTTGTTGCGATCAAGTGAGCGAACTTCGTGACTGGTTAGCACTTCGACATCCTTGGTTTTCAACCAGGCAAAAAGTTGCTCGGTCAGCGCACCGTAATCAACGTCGGTTCCTTGCTCGATTCTGGTTGCTGCAACATCAGATGGGCGGCGGCCTTCAATCATGATGGGTGCCCACCTAGCAATCTGTTCAAAGTCTTTGGAGAACTCAATTCCGGCAAACAGAGGCTGATCTTTTAGCGCCTTGTGACGACGCTCGAGGTAGTTAACGTCCTTAGCGCCTTGAACGAAGGTCATGTGCGGAACTGAATGAATGAATGTCTCTGGCTCTCCAAGAACGCCATCATGAACCAAGCTTGACCAGAATTCCCTGGACTCTTGGAATTGCTGGTTTATCGATATTGCTTTTTCTGCAGATGGGAGATTTCCACTTGGGTCATCTGGCATGTAGTTGAGTTCACAAAGTGCTGCGTGTCCCGTGCCAGCGTTGTTCCAAGCGTTTGATGATTCCATGGATACTTTGTCGAGACGCTCCAAGACAATCATTTTCAGATCTGGATTTGCCTGACGAAGTAACACGGCCAAAGTGGCGCTCATAATTCCGCCACCCACGAGGATCAAGTCGTACTGCCTAGTTGTTGGCACTTACTTTCCTTCTTTGAAGCCTCGATATATTCTCGTGGGCGATACTGGGTTCGAACCAGTGACCTCTTCCGTGTCAGTTATAAGCATGGGGTTCACCGATGTTCGCCTCTGACGGAAAACCCACTACCTTCTTCCCTTTTGGCTCCCCTGGACACAGGCGAACGTTGGCGGAATTGAGATAAAGGAGTCCCAAAAAGGAGTCCCAAAGATTCGAATTCTTCTGCAGTGAAGCCGATCCCTGAGTGTATCAATCCTGCCCCCTATTTCAAGCACTGGCCGGCTGCGTCGTTTTAGGGCTGATGTCAGCCCAAAAATCAGCCCAAACCCTGACACATGCAGGAACACGGTGACACACACAGACACCGAAAAGGACCAGTAGATTAGGGAAAACCGCGTGAGTTAGCGGGTGTGAAAAGAACTACGGATCAGAAGGTTGGGGGTTCGAATCCCTCCGGGCGTGCCACGGTTCTTCCCTTTGTTCTTGGGTCAGTATGACCAACGCCGCGATCAGTAGCCACCACCACCAGGTCACACTTCCCTCGGGCACCACTACCGGTGTGTTTTCAACCCAGACACCCGTATTAACAATCTTGACGAGACCGTCATAGCCCACACCTTGAATTTGGAGTGTGTGGCTACCGGAAGGGATCCGCCCCGCAATGAAAGAAACCTGGGCAGAGAAATCACCCTCCGCATAGA